>ERZ808041.23-NODE-23-length-215680-cov-13.751056_pt1 | contig 215680 bp, 217 predicted proteins | sample MGYA00380192_ERZ808041 | MGnify/ENA primary metagenome ERZ808041 (study PRJEB31490, sample SAMN06133412) | mouse gut metagenome | isolation source: Z1_1 | host: mice | place: China: Chengdu | collected 2015-05 ...
TAATGGATGGGGACTGCAGCCGTCCCGCTGCACGCACCCTGCTCCATGATCTCCACGGAATCCTTTACCATAAGAGCGGCTCTCCTTCCTTGTAGACAGATACTTCCTTTTTCTCCCTGTCATAGCGGTAGATGCTGTTTGACAGCCATTCATTCCTGGGGAGCTCGCTGGTATTGATTTCCTGTACATCCCCTGTGTCCAAACAATTCTCCCTCCCATCCTTCTGTGGGAGGAGAATAATCTCATGGACGCTGCTGGGGTATATGATCAGGCTGCATCCCCTGCCCTCTGCCAGTTCCTGCAGAAGGGGTATGTTCAGCAGGCAGTTTGCCCCAAAGAAGCGTTTCCGGTTGGATGCCACATACATTACCGGTCCATCCTGTCTCTCCTCAAGTTCAGCGATGGCTTTCTCTGCCAGTTCATCCTGTTCACCCTGCATAGCCTGCCTGAGCAGCTCGAAGATTCCAGTGACACAGCCTGCGTCCTCTGCCGACAGCTTCTCCATGCCTAACCTGAATAAATCATCCTCAGTGATGCCCCAGCTTTCCATCAGTTTATTTGTGATGGCAATGGAAGCGCTCTGCCCTGCTATGGTGATTTCCAGATAATATGTGATGGCAAGGTCAAGGAACTTCCTGTGCGGACTGTTTCCCAGTTCCTTTAAATTGGCAGCATGGTTCACCATCTTTATCCTTACCTTATCTTTCATCATGCCAAAATCCTTTAAGTCGGCTGCAATGTCCTGGGGAATCATTTCCTGATGGTATTTTTTCAAGAAAGCCCTTGCTATTTCTTCTGGATCCATTTCCCCCTTAACATACGGCGGGATGAATTCCTCCAGGTATATTACAGGACTTACGGATTCACCCTCTTTATGGATACAGATGCCATGCAGGATATATTCGTTATTTTTCCTTTTGTCCTCGGGCAATATCTGGTATCCTTCCCCAAGCTCCACCTCCAGTAGCTTTACGACCTCATTCCTTAAATTTTCCATTCTTTTTCTCCTTCCGTTGTTTTTTACCACTTGTAGCTGCCCGGCACGTCATATTCCGTCCAGTTCACGGAAAGCGCCCTGGCAATGGTCTCCTCCATCCTGGCGATCCTGCCGCCTTCCTCGCCTTCACAGGCAAGCATGTAAAGGATCTCGGAAATGCCGAAATAGATGTCATGGGCCGTACAGGGGGCCTCCCCGTACTGTGCCACAAACAGGTCCACTGCTTCCGCCCCGTACTTCCGGGCAATGCCCAGCTTGTCCATGACGCCCTTCATACAGTTGACAGGATTCATGACCTCAACCTTCAGCAGCTTCACAAGGTTTCCGGCGGCAAGCTGATACTTCCCATACAGGAGCTTCAACTGGTCATCGAACTCGCTGAGCTTTGTGCCGTTCCTGTGCCCCAGCCGCAGCGGGCTGCCCAGACTGATTGTAGTATTCTCCTTCCCGGATACCAGCATGGGGAAGATGTTCGCCCCGCCAGAGCCTGTGTCGGATGTGGTGATCCTTACCACAGGCTTCATCTCATCGGGTGTCTTCCCATGCAGGGCCAGCTCCTTCTTATAGGCATCCAGCAATCCATCCTCCCCGGAAAGCTCCCAGAGGGCAGATGCCATGTCATGCTCATAGAAGCCGGCAAGGTAGCTGCAGCCCTTGAAGTTCCCTGTCAGGTAGTCCACGGAATGCAGGAAGACCTGTTCCATGTCAAGCACCGCATAATCGTGGCAGTCGCCTCCCAATACTGCGGATACTTTCCCTTCCGAGATGCGCAGCAGCGCCTCGCCCTTTGCCACCTTCAGGCAGTCATTTAGGATTCGAGCATACACACTCTTTTCCACCCTGCGCAGTCCCGCACCGGAAATACCTGCGCGGTCGAGGATGCTCTTGATTGCACAATCCCTGACAGGGTAATACTGGTTCTTTACTTTCAGGAGAAGTCCCGTATTGATGATGGTATCCGTGATGATGTCTTCGTCCAGCCCCTCATCTGCATACTTCTCCTTCAGTTCCTCCTCCACCCTGCTTCCGCTGGTGATTGCCACAAGACGCAGGTTCCTGGATGTTTTCCTTTCCCAGAATGAATTTCTCCCGATGCTTTTCAGGCACTCAAGAAAATCCTCCTGATTCTGGAATACGCCGCGATAGCCGTCGGCAAATACTCTTGTTTCACTCATTCTTTTTTCCACCTTTCTTTTTTCTCTCCTTTTTCGGAGGCATTTTTATCCAGCCGCTTATGCGGACAAGCCCTCATGGGCATTTCTGGCACGCTCACAGCAAAACTGCTCGCTGATGCGGCAGTCGCCAATTATAGATGCAGGCATCCCTGATTGGCTCGTTGCTACGCACAAAAAAAGGAATGGTCCTCTAAGGTTTCCATTCCATACTGCGTGTGGTGATCCACAAATCTGTTCCTGTTCTCGGCAGTTATTCACATACCGCAGAAACAAAAAAAGTGCCAAAAGACTGCCATGCTTATACATGGTATCCTCTGACACTACTTACAATCCTAAACAGCGTATGCCCCGGCTTTCCTCCATACAGGCTGCGCCGGAACCTGCAGCTTGCGGAAAGTGTGGATGTTCCGGATACTTTCATACCGGATACACCATAGTTTTCCCGCCCTTTACTGACAGGCATCGCATAAAAATCAATTACGGAATTATCTTAGCACAACATCTTGTATCGTGTCAACTCAATAATACTATATCTTCCATTTTCAGTCTTTCCGTTTTTGTGCGGAAAAATCCATCTGCAAAATTTATTTTACTTTTTTCAAATTTTTTCAAGTATCCGCTCCCCTGTTAGGTACTTCTTTTATAGATTGTCCTGTTACAGCAGCTCATTTGTATCAGGCATCCGTTCTTTGACAACTGAAGAACATACACCCTCATGTATATGGGTTCCGGTGAATGGCTCACTGCTCTCAGTCCGCCATCCGTCCGGATATAATTGCACACAGTGCAGCCAGTCAACGCGGCCGGGAAGGGCGCAGGAAACGGTGGGGGAAGGTATGTGTAACAATCAAAAATTTACTATATTTTTTGCAAGAAGCTGATCACCAATATTTTCAGATATGTTATACTTATAGCCAGATATTGTGTTTTCTCATATCCTGGCTAGGAAAGGAGGCGTATGGTTACAGTAACGAAAGGCGATTTAATAGCGCTGGGATATGGACCGTCTTTTGCGGCGGACATCATAAGGGAAACGAAAAAGCTTATGGTATCAAGGGGACATACATACTACCAGTCACGGAAACTGGACAGGGTTCCCAAAGAAGCCGTGGAAGAATTACTGGGAATCACGATTCCCGACAAACAGAATTGATTGTACTTCTTGCACATCTATGTGAGGAGTGAAATCATGGCAAAAGATCCAATTAAAAAAGCAGGCAACGGAACCTATTACTTCCGTGCAAATTTAGGCTATCATCCCGTTACCGGAAAGCAGATCCAGAAATACCGCAGCGGCTTTGCTACCAAAAAGGAAGCAAGGGAAGAATATTCCAAACTGATCCTATCTTCTACCCAAGAACTGGAGGAAAAAAAGAAAACCATTTCTTTTCAGAAATTTATTGAGGAGACTTATCTCCCGTGGTACAAAACGCAGGTAAAGGAAAGCACCTACCTGAACCGCTATTCCACCATTCAGAAGCATTTTGCATACTTCTACAAAATGGCGACGGATGAAATCGAACCCATTCATGTCCAAAGCTGGCAGTTGGAACTGGCAAAGCAATTCAGTCCGAACTATATCCATGTGGTGCAGGGGCTGCTCTCCCTTGCCTTTGACCGAGCGATTGTACTGGGCATAGCCAAGAAGAATCCGTCAAGGATGATCGGGAACATCAAGTCCAAGAAGACACAGGTGGATTTCTGGACGCTGGAGGAATTTCAGAAAGTAATCTCCCTGCTCTACAAGGGTGATTATTATGAACATTACCTTTTTATCTCCTTCTGGCTGCTGTTTATGACAGGGATGCGGATCGGTGAAGCTGCGGCGCTGCTGTGGTCGGATATTGATTTTGATACAGGACTGTTAAGCATAACCAAGACTATGTATTATAAGTCGATGGATGATTTCAAACCTGTTGAGCCGAAAACGCAGGCGAGCGTCCGCACCATTTACATTGACAAGGATACCATAAGGGAACTGAAGGCATGGCAGGAAGTCCAGAAAAAAGTTCTGAAAAACTGTGACTATGTGCTAAGCTACAACGGCATACCCACCAGCAAGCATACCCTGCCACGGGCATTGGAAAAACTTGCCGAGCTTGCCGGCGTACACCGTATCAAAATCCATGCACTGAGGCATTCCCACGCTTCCCTGCTCATCAGTATGGGCGAAAATCCCCTGTTGATCAAAGAGCGCCTGGGGCACGAAAAAATACAGACGACCTTGGGAACCTATGGTCATCTGTATCCTAACACCAATCTTGAAGTTGCCAATAAGCTGACCGGGGTACTGCAGTATACGCCCGCCACCCAAAGCGTTGCAGACTATACGAGCAACCAGCACACCGCAGCTTATCACAAAGAAATGAAATAAAAAATGCAATCGTAATGCAATAAAAAGAGGAAAAAAGCCGCAACCCCTTGATTTTACTGGCTTTGCGGCTCACCTCCGACTATTCGAACTCAATCGTCCCCGGCGGCTTACTCGTCAGATCATAGAACACCCGATTCACCCCGCGCACCTCATTAATAATCCTGCTCATCACCGTCTGCAGCACCGCAAACGGAATCTCCGCAGACTCCGCCGTCATGAAATCGACCGTTTTCACTGCGCGAAGCGCCACCGCATAGTCATAGGTTCTCTCATCCCCCATGACTCCGACGGAACGCATATTCGTAAGCGCCGCGAAATACTGATCCGGTTTCCAGGGCGCCGTCCCGCCATGCTCTTTGGCATACGCCGCAGCCGCATTGTCCACTTCCTCACGGTAGATTGCATCAGCATCCTGCACGATCCGCACCTTCTCGGCAGTGACCTCGCCGATGATGCGGATACCGAGTCCCGGTCCCGGGAACGGCTGACGGAAAACAAGCTTCTCCGAGATGCCGAGCTCTAATCCGGCTTTGCGCACCTCATCTTTGAAAAGATTGCGCAGCGGCTCAATAATTTCCTTGAAATCCACATACTCCGGCAGACCGCCGACATTGTGATGCGACTTGATGACCGCCGATTCACCGCCCAGCCCGCTCTCTACCACATCCGGGTAAATCGTTCCCTGCGCCAGGAAATCAACGGCTCCGATTTTCTTTGCCTCCTCCTCGAACACACGGATGAACTCTTCACCGATGATTTTACGCTTCTGCTCCGGCTCTGTCACCCCGGCTAATTTACTATAATAACGCTCCTGCGCATTCACGCGGATAAAATTCAGATCGAACTGACCACCCTCGCCAAATACCGCTTCTACCTCGTCGCCTTCATCCTTCCGAAGCAGACCGTGATCTACGAACACACAAGTGAGCTGCTTACCAATTGCCCTCGACAAGAGTCCTGCGGCAACGGAAGAATCCACTCCGCCGGATAAAGCTAGGAGCACCTTGCCGTCCCCGACCTTTTCTCTGATTTCCTTGATCGTATTCTCGACAAAAGAATCCATTCTCCAGGTTCCGGCACAGCCGCAGACGCCACGCACAAAGTTGTAGAGCATCTTCGTTCCCTCTACCGTGTGGAGCACCTCCGGATGAAACTGAATTGCAAAAAGATTTTCCTCGCGGTTCTCCGCCGCAGCAACCGGACAATCCGCCGTGTGCGCCACAACAGAAAATCCAGGGGCAGGCTTCGAAATATAATCATTATGGCTCATCCAGCAGATGGTCGTATGGTCGTCTGTCTTATGGTCATCCCAGATGACGCCGTCCGCCTTTTGAGCTCTTTCCCCTACTTCCGCAAAAAGCGGAGAAGTTCTATCCACAAATACCTCTATCTTACCATACTCACGGACAGGCGCCTTCTCCACCTTTCCGCCCAATACGTGCATCATAAGCTGTGCACCATAGCAAAGTCCTAATACCGGAATCCCAAGCTCGAACAATTCTCTCGTGTAAGTAGGAGAGTCCGCTTCGTAGCAGCTATTCGGTCCGCCGGTAAGAATGATTCCCTTCGGATTCATCGCCTTGATCTGCGCAAGGTCTGTCCGATAGGAATATATCTCACAGTAAACATTACATTCTCTGACACGTCTGGCAACCAACTGATTGTACTGACCGCCAAAGTCAATGACGATTACCTTTTCCATATTGACCCATTTCCTCCTGGTTATTTTCCCAACCGTACATCCGCCACACGGCGAAACGCCCGATTTAACCCTTATTATAGAATATGAATCCATGGTTTACAAGATTTTGTTGGAATATTTTATTCTGTAAAATGACCCCAAACGACCATCAAAAACAAAATTCCATCTATATTTCTCTGCATCCAGGGTACACTATTCCCATGAAAAGACAAAACACATTACCGGATTTCACCGAACTCTGCCCACCGGAGCAGAATCATACCGCCCAATTTATCTCCCTGCAGATATTCTTTTTCTTTTTATGCTCTATCGCGGGCTTTCTCTGGGAAGTCGCTATCTTCTTCGTAAAGGACGGCGGCTTTACGAACCGCGGCTTTCTCTACGGTCCGTGGCTTCCGGTCTACGGCGTCGGCGGTGTTCTTTTTTATATACTGCTCTCCGGCATCGCAAAAAAGCACCCTGTCAGAGCGTTCGCCCTCTCGCTGCTCATCGGCACCGGATTGGAACTTCTGATCGGGTGGTTCCTTGACTCTGTCTGGGATCTGCGCTACTGGGACTATCGCAGCTATCCGCTCAATTATAAAGGATATATCTGCCTCTATTCCGCACTTGGCTTTGGAATCGCCGGGGTTCTCTGGGTCTGCGTGCTCTCCGGCTTGTTTGCAAAGCTGTGGAAAAAGCTTCCCGTCCACTTCCGCCTTGGCGCGAACACAATCCTTGTGCTGCTCTTTGCACTCGACTGCGCCGCCGCGCTGATTTTCCCCAATATCGGGCAGGGCATTACGTTTCCCTAGGCTAAAATACGCTTCGATCCTGCCCCAAAATGTCCGATGCTGCTTTCCCTATAGCGTAAGATATCGCTCCATCTCCGCGCGAAGCTCCGAAAACTGCGCCGTCGTTACCGGATTTTCACTCTCAAAATGCATCAACTTATCCAAATACCCCTGCTCTCTCACAATTCGGACGCTCTCGTCAAACACCAGCTCGAACATGAGTGAAATATGTCCGACCACATGATCTACCGGCGTCCGTTTGATGCTCCGCAGTGTCGCATGATGCTCATAAAAGCTGTCCATCACCGCCTGCGTCACACAGGCATTCCGCAACTCCTCCGTCGTCGTATTGTAAATCTCCTCGAGCGGCACATCCACATTAACCCGCAAAATATCGATCTTATCCGCGTCCCGCAGGATATGGCAGAGCATCGCAGTGCGCTCCGTCATACTCTCCGGGATGCGGTAAGCACTGTGCACGCGGATCGCTGTCTCGATGACCGCATCCTCTGTGTCTCCGGAAATATAAGTGCGAATCATATGCCCCTCCCCGAAGAGGATGTCCGCTCCGAGGGCAGCGTGATCGACAGACTCTGCATCGATGAATGTACCGTATCTACGAAGCTGTTCGAATCTGCCGACGTCATGCAGCATCCCGAGCAGCCATGCGAGGTCAACATCTGCCGCGGAAAGCTTCTCTGCGCGGGCGATACGTTCGCACAATTCTGCGACACGGTAGGTATGGTCGATCTTTAATTTAATTTTTTCATCCGATAAATCATACGCAGCCGTATAATTTCGAAACGTCTCTTTCACATGTTCACGGTCAATCTGCATTTCTTCTACCTCCGGATCCGCAGATGATAGATCTTGTATTCACCGACATTGTAATCTTCATCCGTTCCCCGCCACTATATACTCTTATGAATAATTTGGCGGAAGATATTTTCTATATTATATATAGCGAATCCACTTCCGTCAATTACTCTGTAACGTATGTATTAAAAATGCTGATGCAGATATTTTTCTTTTGTCGCCATCCCCCCGCGGATATGGCGCTCCGACTTGTTTACATCCAGAACCTTTCTCGTCTCCGCCGCAAGCGTCGGATTGATCTGTGCCAGACGTTCTGTCACATCCTTGTGTACGGTCGTGACTTTTTGGAACGCTTTTTCTGTTACACTCTCATTAACTGAATTATCATCAATAATTACACTTTCTTCTAGCCCTAAGTCACCAATTAGACGCAAATAAATATCTACGTTTCCGTCCTTATCTACTTCGATTTTTTTAATGATACGTTTTAACTGTTCATTTGTAATTTCGTGAATGTCTGTAATATCTTCAACCTCTTTAAAAGTTTTATTAAGTAATGCTTCTAATTGTTCCCCCTTTGTTAAATTATACGATACCATTTTTAATTCATTTTCTATGTGTTCAATTTTTTTTCGCATACCTCCGATTTTCTCGTTTAATTCCTCACGGGAAATCAAATCATCTGTATACATATCCATATATTTTTCGCGCGATTTACGGAGTTTAGAAAGTTCTGTTGTTAATTCCTTTTCATATTCTAAGTTTTCATCTTTTGCCTTATAAACGCGCTGAAAATCCCTCACAACGCGTTCAATAATCTTTTTCTTTTGCCCTAAAATATTTTTAAAATATTCTTGTAAAATCTCAATCAATTCTTCTTCATCAACCGCTATCGCATTCGGACAACTGTCTGCACCTCTACCATTATGCCCCGAACACACCCAACGCACATATGTATTTTTATATGTACGTACCGTTCTACGGAAAGACCAGCCGCAGTCTTTACATTTAATCAACGTCGAGAACAAATACTTGTTACTTTGACGCTCATGCTTAATGTTAAAAGCGTTGTGACGACCTCTTAAAATTTCCTGCGCTTTATCAAAAGTCTCATCCTCAATAATGCGAAGTTCTGGACGAAGCGTCACCATCCATTCAGTTTCATCTTTATCTTGTCTCTGCCCTGTTAGAAAATCGCTCACTTCCTGCTTCCCGTTAATAATTTTTCCTGTATAAAGCTCATTAGTTAAAATACGGCAAGTAGCGTTTTGACTCCAATTACAACCACGTTTTGTCCTAACACCTTTTTCATTTAGCATATTAGCAATTTTAGCCGCACCATATCCTTCTTCCGTATACCATTTATAAATTTGTCGTATAACCTTGGCTTCTTCTTCATTTATTTTTAGATTAAAATAATCGCCTATAGTTTTATCATACCCATATACAATATTCGGGACCCGTCCCTTTTCTGCGTTCATTTTCTTTCCAAATTTGACACGCTTGGATGTATTTGCACTTTCTTCCTGCGCTAATGCTCCAAAAATAGTTAGTACAAATTCACTATTTCCCATGCTTGTCATATTTGCAGTGAGAAATTGCGTTTCAATACCAAGTGCTTTTAACTTTCTGACACTCTGCAATAAGTCAACCGTGTTTCTTGCAAAACGCGAAATATCCTTTACTACCACCATATCAAATAGACCGCGTTCTGCGTCAGCAAGCATACGAAGAAACTCTTTCCTATTTTTTATTTTAGTTCCTGAAATACCCTCGTCCGCATATAATTTCACAAGAATATCTCCCGTACGTTTGGTATATTCTGTAAAAAACTCTTTCTGAGCTTCTAAACTATTTAATTGATCGTCTTTGTCTGTCGAAACTCGACAATAAGCCGCTATGTTCATCGTATCTATTTCACCTTTCCATTAATTTCGCGTCGTTCTGTTACATCTCTATTATAACCAATATACCCAAAATGTAAACAAAAAAAGAACACCCAACACTTTTTATGCTGAATGTTCTGATATGTAATCATTATCTTTAAATAACTTTTCCTTTTCCAACTCCTCTTTTATCGCTCTTTCTACCTTCCCTGCATTAGCCTCCATAAATATTTTATATAACATATCGGCAGTTTCTTCCACTGTATTCGGATTATGAAAACGATAATTTAATTTTCGTTTTTTCAATATGAAATCTCCCCCTTCAATTTACCTCCTTTACCATACTATGAAAAAGTGTCTAACATTATGCTCAATGTCAAAAGACACATTTTTCCTTCCCCATATAATTTTCTTTCTGTCTTTTCCTGCCATCTTAGATTACAATTATTAATCGGGCTTTTGTCTTTATCTGACTATTTCTTCTATCTCCCTCATTTCCTGTTCTATAAGTTTCTGCATGTTCGGGCTTATGTGTGCCGCGTCTATGATTGCATCTATCCGGTCGGGTTCGCCCATGCTTGCATCTAACATCCTTATTGCTTTTAATGTCGGCGCGCACTGTTTCGCGATCCAGTTCAGTTTATCGCCAAGCACATCCTGTTTCTTGGGTGCTATGGCAAGCCGCAGTCCTTTAATTTCCCAATCTATGAATCGTTTCCACCTTGGGTCTATATCCCATGAACGTTTTCCCCTGTTCGCATCCGGTTTCAAGAACACGATATATCTATTGATGATTCCGAACGCCGTTCTCCCCGCGTCTCCATGCGTTAACAGGTCGCTGACTGCCGCTTCTGCTCTGTCGTCCTTTAACCGGATTTCAAACCGATTCCGGATTTCCGCTTCTTTCATGTCTTTTCCATATTTGACATACTGTTCATAATCTTTTTCATATGCGCAAAAATACACGTCGCTCTTTAACGAGCCTATATACAAAGTGTTTCCACGCGCATCTGCATTTTCTTCCCCTTCTCCTATCAACGTTCCGCTTTCATAAAACTTGTACTGATGGAAGACGGAAGAGTATTCTCCCCGTTTCAGTTTTTCCACCATTTCCGGTATGTCAAGAATCCCAACGCGGTCATTTACTGCCAGATCGACACGCTTTATCACTGCATCTTCATTTTTTACTTCCTGTAAGAACTGTGTCCATGTTCTTTTTTGACAGACAAGAATACTTTCATACTGTCGGCATCCTTGCCCCTTAAGTTCGAGCAAACAGCCTTTTGCTTCATCATCCGATGTCATGACAACTATATCGCCAAAATAAAATTGTGCATCATACCCATAAAACGAATGTGCATCGCGGAGCATATATTTCATCCTTATTTTCAATATGTCCTCTATCACATGTTTGTAGTTAGTCGTTCTGAATCTTACGCGGACGTAATCAAGCATAATGTCTACTTTTGACGTTGGGTCGTAGAAGCTCAAAAAGTAATTCATGCAGTCAAACAGCTTTTCCGATGGTTCGCGTTCTCCTGTCTCTATTTTGTTCAAATGCTCCCTTGAAATCCCTAAGATATCTGCAAATTTCCTTTGACTGAATCCGGTCTTTTCCCTTCGCTCCCGGATAATGTCGCCAGATATCTGTTGCGACGTCGCAACGCTTTCTTCTATCTGTTCTATGTTTATTCCCTTCCTTCCTGTCGCTCGTGTACCATTCCTAACCTCTGCCGCCCTGTCGCAGGTTCGCGGGCGGCGCCCCCTTCCCCGACTCCAGAGGGGCTAATTGTCTGACCTTGTTTTTCTCCATCCTCTTCAAACTTCCACTTTTTTCCCCTTCCATTTTTAAACACTAGATTCTATCAAAGAAAATTTACAAATATCCTAGAGATTTCAAGGAAACATTTGTTATGCGCTCCGTCCTTCCCTTGTTCGCTCCGCTCTGATTTTTCACGTTATCCCTACTACTAGCAGTCAACGCACCCGCCGTTTATTGCCGTCCTGCTCCACCTTTTCGCCGGGAAATCCAATGTTTGGCTTGCTTCACAGCCGATTCCGCAAAAGCAACGGCTCGGGTCTCGCACCCGAATAACGGTTTACGAATGTTCCCTACATAATGCCGCGGCGCTCCGACCACAGTCTTTGGCTCTTTTTACAAAAATACCATGAAATCATTGATTTTTCGCCATTTTCCGTAAAAGTGTGACTTTTTGAAAGTAAAATGTCACACCCCAAAACCGTCCTAAACCCGCTTTCTTCCTACATTCTTCCTTGTTTCCTGTTGCATTTATACCCCCGTAGTTACAATACCGGGGGTAACGCGCGGGCTTCGCCCGCGCTCCGCTCCAAGTCTCACGGCTTCGCGGCTCACACTTCCCCCGCCGCTGCACTGCTTACACTCCGTCCGCGTGCGCGGCGGGCTCGTGTGCTCCGCTGTCGCCGTCAGACTTAAAGCAGGCTTGGCTTTTCCGGTCGTTTCCTCCGCTATTGAATGGGAGTTATAAAAGCGCAGACCAATCAGAATGACCGGAATTTGCTTGTCTGGTCTGTATGTATGTGTCATTTCCCCAAAAATGACACCCTGCGCAAAGCGCAAGATCATGCTTCTGGTATTAGTAAAAGCCGGAACTTATAGCCGTATTCCGCACAATCCGCGCCCTGTATGGTTATTCTCCATCATCCATCATGAACCTGTCATAGAAGTTCTTAAGCACATCCGGCTCTTTGCTATTGCCGAAACCATGCTCATCTATGTACTCCCTCATTTCAAGGTTTTCCTCATACGTGGACTTCGTACGCAGGCATTGCCTGCCGCGCAATTTGTGCCATTATTGAATTTATGTATTCTCTGTCAGATATCTATTGACATTTGTTATGTTTTCCCCTAAAATTCAATTAGGCAATACTCATTTGTCTTTACTCTAAATATAATATAGGCAATACTCTAAATTGTCAATACCATTTAAGGAGAAAATTATGAATAGCGTAGAACGAGTGAAAATAATCTGCAAGCAAAGGAGTCTCCCTCTCTCAAAATTAGAAAGGGATTTAGGATACGCCAACGGCTATATCAGCCAATTAAAAAAAGGAACATTTCCGGCTGACCGCCTTTATCAGATTGCAAAGTATCTAAATGTATCAACAGACTATCTCGCAACCGGAGAAACAGTTGCAGAAATAAGTGAACTTAATGAATTACATGAAAACTTGAAAATACTTCGTAAATCAACAAACCTTACAGAAAAAGAATTCGCTGAGAAAGCCAACATCAAGGAAAAACGTTATATTTCTTTCGAAACTGGCAACCTCAAACCCGATTTATTTGAACTCCAAAGTATTTCATCCACCTACTCTGTTTCCTTAGACATTTTATGCGGTTTATCAACTCTTGATTATCCAACCAGAGCACAAATAAAAGAAATCCTTGAAGATAAGGCAAATTATTATGAATTACTAAAACACACAGGAAAAACTTATATTGTAAAAATTCTGAAAATACTCTACGGAAATGTGGAAACTGTTTCCCCTTCTGAATCTGGTAGTGCTTCATCACGATCCTACATCATTGGAACAGGGGATGATAAATTTACTTTGAGTGAGGAAGATATTGTTGCACTATATAATTCCGTGACTGCATTTCTTCCTGCCATTATAGACAGATTAAAACAGCCCCTTGATTCTTAATATCATAAAGAATACGAGATACCCTATCACAGAGTATCTCGTATTCTTTAACTCCTAAAAATCTTTATCTATATCATCCGTTAATAACTGTAACATTCTTGCCCCAATTTTCATTCCCAGTGAAAACTGGATTTCCTCTTTTATCATTGTATAGCAACTAATGATCTCAAGCAATTTTTCAACGGTCTCCTTGTCAAATATGGCAGAAAGCTCCTCACGAAGCTTGCTGTCTGCCTCTTGCTCCCGCTCCGAAAGCGTCTTTTTATCTATCTTTAAGATTTCTTCACCTTCTTTAAGAAAATGTCCAATTGACTGCAAATTTACCCTCTCAAATACTTGTTCATATTGGCTAAACTTGTCATTGTTATGTACATTGTTCGTGTATTCCCCGTTATACTCATCTTCCATTTTATCTTTTCCTTCTTTCTCTGCATCCATAGCAACTCTATGTATTCTTAATTATAATATTACTTGCGTTCTCGCGCAACTATTATGTTTTCCTACCGATAGAATATTTTCATGAGGTGAAAAGTCATGAAAAACGAAAACAGAATTATTCAAGTAAATGATATTTCTATAGGTTTAAACATCAAGACAATACGCCAATCCAAAGGGTTACGCCAAATAGATATAGTGGCAAAACTACAATTACTGGGAATCAATATTTCCATCTCCTCATATTCCAAAATCGAAGCCGGACGGCAAAATCCGACTGTCAGTCTTTTATTTGCTCTTACACAAATATTCCAATGTGATTTTAATACGCTCTTTTCATGCTAATTCCTGTTATTGCGTTCTCGAGCAACTCAAAGAAATATCTGCCCTTTAGAATTATGCTTGAGGTGGACTTATGAAAAAAGATAATCGTATTATACAAGTAAATGATATCAATATTGGACAGAACATTAAAAAGCTTCGTGAGGAAAGGTGTTTAAAGCAAACAGATGTGATTGCCAAATTGCAACTACAAGGAATTAATATTTCTGTCTATTCCTTTTCAAAAATAGAAAACGGTAAGCAAAATCCAACAGTCAGCCTTCTGATTTGTTTAACCAGGATTCTGGACTGCGATTTCAATTACCTATTTTCAGATAACGAAAGCGGTATATCCTCGTTGTGATATACCGCTTTTCTCTGCATCATATTAATATTCTTAACCGTTCCATTATGTTACTTCTATATGCACCGTGCTCTTACTGATTCCAAAATGCTTCGCCGCCTGCCGCACGGTGGTGTTGTTATCGATAATATATCTGGCGATTTCCATGGCTCTTTCCTCAATATAACTTTTCAAACGAAATCCCCTGCGCTACTTGTTTTTACATTGTATGCAAGGGATTTTTCGTATATACTATTTTTATCAGAACCAAAGGAGGGAATTTATCATGCCATTTATCAATACCAGGACAACCGTCGCTTTAAGTGATGCCAAAAAGGAAACTCTGACCGCAGAAATCGGACGGATTACAAGCGAGTGCCTCGGAAAAGGCGAGAACTGGATCATGACAGGCTATGAGGACAACGCAAGCCTTTTCTTTCAGGGAAGCGCCGCAGATATAGCCTATGTAGAGGTCAAGACCTATGGAACGCCTTCCTCTATCGGCACCATCCAAATGACCGCCAAAATCTGCGCTCTGCTCGAGCGCGAGCTTTCAATTCCGGCAAGCCGCATTTATGTCGCATATTTTCCGACAGATGAATGGGGTTGGAACGGAAATAACTTCTAGCAGACAGGCAGACCGCTAGAAAAGGGGTGGTTACCTCTTCCTGAACCACCCCAAAATTCCTTTATGCGAACGCTTCTCCCCGGCAGGCGTTTCTGTTTGTTTCGCCTGTTCCCGCGAAACGGGCAATGCTTCCTCAAAAAAGAATTCGTCAGACACATCGTCCCGCTTATTGATTTTCTCACACATATCCTTCGTGACGTCCATCATTGTTTCCATCATGCGCTTCGCATTCTGCGACATACGGTCCTCGAACGACATCCCCTGATCCGGTCCCGCCTCGCCCAAAATGCAGTCATCTCCAAGTACCCGAAGCTTTGTCAAACGATCGCGCTGCTCCTTTCGCACCACGCTTAAGAACCTGCTCACCATCACATTGTGTGCATCGTCGTCCGTGTAGCACAAGAATTCCTCCAATGCGGTTTCCCCGGGGAATCCGGCATCATAATAGGTATTATAGATCCGGCAGATCTGCTCCGCGCTCTCTCTTAAGAGCATTCCGCACTCTCTGGGCTTCTCCCAATAGCACCATTCCGCCTTTTCCAAATTCCGGGAAAGAACTTCATACATCGTCTGAATCTCCGGTGATTCAAGCCTGCATTCTTTTAGAAATTCAAAATTCATTTCTGCCGCCTCCCCATCTATCAGCCGCAGCAGGGCTGTGCAAGTATTTCTGCGCAAATATCCTCCGCATTCTTAGCGTCCGTCGCAATACTCACATCCGCCACCGCCTCATAACGCGCGCGGCGCTTCTCCATCAATCCTCTGATATACTCCACATTCATATTGCCGTTTAAGACCGGACGATTCTTACTTTCCTTCACACGCGCATAAATCGTCTCCGGCGTCGCCGTCAGAAGGACGATACAGCCATTCTCCTTCATAAGCGCGGCATTCTCATCCCGAAGGACGCTGCCTCCACCGCAGGAAACGATCAGATCCGTCTTATCGGTAAGCGACCGCAGCAGTTCCGTCTCCAGATCCCTGAAATATGGTTCACCGTATTTCTCAAAAATCTCCGTGATTGCCATTCCCTGCTGCGTCTCGATCCGCTCGTCCATCTCTACGCGCTCCCCGCCCGTCTTCTTCTCCAACGCCCGCGCAATCATGCTTTTCCCAGCCCCCATAAAACCGATCAGATATATATTTCTCACGTCCGATACTCCTTTGCCTAGCGAAAGAACTTTTCCTTTACCTCCAAAACCGGCATTTCAAGCCCCGTATAGAGCTTGAATGCAGCCGCCCCCTGCCAGAGCAGCATCCCCTCGCCGCCGATGCAGACCGCTCCCGCCGCCCCCGCTTCGCGAAGGAGTCTTGTCTCCTTCGGATTATACACAGCATCCGCCACGACAAGCCCCGGGCGGAACGCAGTGACGTCCTTCACCACGCTCTCCTCCTCATGCGGCTTCATGCCGACGCTCGTTGCATTTACGAAAATATCGCTCGCTGCAATCTCAGCCGCCATTTTCGCCGTGTCCGCAATATCATAGACATTAATAACACACTCCGGCACTTCTGCGCGAATTCGCTCCGCCGCATCCCTGCTGCGCCTGAAAATCGAGATTTCACGCGCGCCGTCCAGCGCACACTGCACCTGAATCGCAGTCGCCGCTCCTCCGCCGCCCGCTACCGTGATCTTTTTCCCGCGCACATCCACACCGTGATCCCGCAGATTATCCACAAAGCCCACTCCGTCCGTGATATGTCCGATAAGCCTGCCGTTGTCGTTGACGATAGTATTCACTGCGCCGATAATCCGCGCTGCGGGAGACAATTCATCCATATACTTTGCCGCTTCCGTCTTGCACGGCATCGTCACATTACAGCCGCGTAACTTAAATGTTTTCATCGCCGCAATCGCGTCCTTTACTTCGTCCTCCCTAATATCAAATGCCACATACGCATAATCCAGCCCGAGCCGCGCAAAACTGTAATTGTACATCGCCGGTGAACCGGAATGTCCGACCGGCGAACCAATTAGCGCCAGCAAACCTGTATGTCCAGAAATCCTGCCCTCCATCTGCCTGTTCCTTTCCTGCTATCTAACCTATCATTTCGGCATTCCCCATCCGCTGCGAACTACCGCCGCGTCCGAGCCGCCAGGACATTCCCCTGACGTTTTATCTGCCGTCCTCCTGCGTCTCACATCTGCCGTTCCTATAGCCGCACAACAGGTGAAAAATCCTCCGTGTCCCCACAGAAAAGCCCGCCGCACTGCGCCAGAATCAACCTCATGACCGGCTCCACACATCCAAAGTTCTCCGCGGCAAATGTGACAAGAAAGACTTCCTTGCAGCCGTTCTCACTGACATAAGCTCCCGTAACCTCATCCTTTGGATGAACCTTTGTATGTTCTATATCCACAGACTGCTTCTCCCCAAGCACGACTTCTACTACGCCTGCGTCTTCCCACAGCTCTGTCTCATACGTTCCCGCAAGTGCCTCCGCAATCCGCCCCGCATCAACTCCCTGCGGCGCCAGATACAGCCATTCGCCCGGAACAGTCTGCATTTTCGTTGCCTTCCCTTCCCGTCCTGTCTGCTTCACCTTCTTCTCCTGCCATCCTGTCCGTGCTGTTTTCTTCCTCTTTTTTCTCTGTTCCAACTGCACTGTCCACTTCATAATGCCTCCCTGCTACCAGCAAAGAACCTCGTGTCCATCCTCCGTGACGAGCACCATGATCTCCCACTGTGCGGACGGAAGCCCATCCTCCGTGTAGACCTCCCAGTCATTCTCGTCGTCCACATAAATCTCCACGCCGCCCATATTTACCATCGGTTCAATCGTAAAAATCATTCCGGGAACCATGAGCATTTCCTCGCCGCGCTTACTGTTATAGCCGACCCACGGCTCCTCGTGAAATTCCAGTCCGACTCCGTGTCCGCCAATCTCACGCACGACCGTATAGCCGTTTGCAAACGCATGGTCATGTACTGCCTGACCCATATCACCGAGAAATCCCCACGGCTTGACCTGCTCCAAGCCCTTCTCGACACACTCCTTTGTCACTTCCACAAGCCGCTTCTTCTCCGGGCTTACCTCGCCGATACAGAACATCCGCGAAGAATCCGAAAAATATCCATTCAAAATCGTGGACACATCCACGTTGATGATATCGCCATCCTTTAAAACGACATCCTCTGACGGAAATCCGTGGCATACCTGCTCATTGACCGAGGTACACACGCTGTACGGATAACCCTGATAATGCAGGGGCGCTGGAATTCCTCCCATGCGCGTCGTCATGTCATACACGATCTTATCAATCTCCGCCGTATTCATTCCCGCGTGAATATGCTCCTCAATATAATCAAGTACCGCGATGTTGATTTTGCAGCTCTCCTTAATTCCCGCAATCTGATCCGCATTCTTGATGATATCGTGCGGGGGAACAATGTGTCCCTGAGACGCAATCAACGCAATCCTCTCGTCAAATGCCTGATGGCATGCTTTATATTTCCTGCCGCTTTTACACCAGCAGGGATCATTTCTTCCAATTTTAACTGACATATTCTCTACTCTTCTTTACTATTCTATTTACTTTTATAATATATGCATCCACTGCACAGCATTCCCACTGCCATACAGGGATATTCTAGTGATCTACCGTAACGCTCCCAAATGGAACTCTCTCCCAGATAGTTTCGTCTAACTCTATCTCGTGCTCCTCCATAATGCTCTGATAAGCAACTCCGGTAATCGAATAATCGTCAAACTCCCTGTTCTCGATTGCCGCCAGCAGATACTGGTACTTCTCCGCCAACGCCATCTGCCGCATCGTCTCTTTCACATCGTCCTCACTCGCGCCAAGCCGTTCCCTCTGCTCCTCCTCAAGATCACTCCAGAAATCATACTGGTCGTTCGCAAGATAACGCTGTTCCTCCTCCGTCAGCTCCAGTTCTTCTTCCATGGCAAGCTGATAGAAAATCGCATCATGTACCGCCATATCAAGCGCCGTCTGCTTCCCCTCGCTCCGGAAATATGCATGATCCGCACGCAGCCGCCAGAATTCGTTGGTATCCTTGGGGTTATAAATTCTCGCCGTCTCCTCTATCTGTGTCTCTTCATAAGCAATGTAAAATGCCATATCACGAAGCGTAAGTTCCCTTCCGTCAACAACCGCCACCGTCACCTCAAGGGAATCGGGAAATGAAAGCTTCTGCCTTCTCTCCTGTTCCCTGTATGCCGTAAAGCCCGTGACCAGAACCAGGACGACCAGAATGGCCGTCAGTGTAAGCTTCTGTCTCATGACTGGCAAAGCTTCGCGACTACCTGGTTAATCACGCCGCCCTCCGCCTTGCCCTTAAGCTCCGGCATTACTGTTTTCATGATAAGCCCCTTGTTCTTGCCTGCCACGACCTCGGCAAAATTCTCCGTGATAAATGCCTCCACTTCCTCAGCAGACATCATCTGGGGCGCATACTCCATGAAAATATCATAGCGCGCCTGATATTCCGCACGCAGATCCTCTCTTGTATCCGGGCAGGTATCAAGCTGTTCTCTCACCGACTTAATCTCTTTTAAGATTACACGGTCTACCAGCTCCTCCTTGATATCGTCACGGCATCCTTCGTCGATTGCAACCTTCTTTGCAGCAGATACCAACGTTGAAAGCGCATCCTTGCGCACCTTGTCCCTCGCCTTCATTGCTGCGATCATATCATCCTGTAACTGTTTAAACTGCATTTTGTTTTCCTTCTTTCTCTTCATTCATTCTTCTATTATACCATATTTCGTATGTAGTGCTGCACTGAAATTATATCTCTACAACACGCGCCGCACCGATGTAATTGTGCGGTAAGTCGCATTGCCGTAGCAGACGCCTGTCCGCGGATTGGACGCGTGAATGATACGTCCGCCCCCGATATAAATTGCGACATGCCCCGGATAACAAATAATGTCGCCAGGCTGCGCATTCTCATAGCTCACCGTTTGTCCACGGCTGCTCTGCTCATAGGAAGAACGTGGCAATGAGATTCCGAAATGCTGATAGACTGCCATGACATAGTAAGAGCAATCCGTTCCTTCCGTAAGGCTGTTTCCGCCTAGCACATAGGGTGCCCCGAGGAATTGGCTCGCATACGCTACCACATCATTGCCGCTCACGCCCGTAGTATACGAAGGATTGAGTCCTCCGTCCGTCAGTCCGGTCACGGAACTGCCGCCGGTGTTTCCGGTCGCCGTCTGATCCGTGCCCGTCGTCGTATTTCCCGCGGCAGTATTATTCCCCGCAACAGTTGTCCCCGCCGTACCTGCCGCATTCGTTCCTGCGTTATTCGCTGCGTTCGCCTTGGCTGCCGCCGCTGCTGCCGCTGCCTGCTTCGCCTTCTCATTTGCAATGATCTGATTCTGCTGCTTGATCGTCTGCGCATACTGGTTTGCAAGACTCTGTGCATTGGCAAGCTGGCTGTCAAAGTTCGCCATCTGGGAACGCTTGCTCGCAATGACCTGTTCCAGAGAACTCTGCTGCTCCTCGTAGCTTATCTCAAGCTCCTCCATCTCCGCCATCTCAGTTTCAAGCTGCACTGTCAGGTCTTCCACCTCCTGCACCACCGCCTGATAGTTTTCGAGCATATCCCGGTCATAGTCATACACGTCCGATACATATTCTACACGATTCAGAAAATCCGTTATGCTTTCGGCTTCTACAAGTGTCGTCCAGACTGACTGATTTCCATTTTCATACATATACTGAATCCGCAGCTTCATCGCGTCATACTGCTGCTGTTCCTCCAGCCTCGCCGTTTCCAGATCCGCGTTCGCCTGCGCGATTTCCTGTTCCTGCAGTTCCATATCTCCCGCAAGAATCTCCATATCCGTAAGCAGCTTCATGAGCTGGCTGTCGTACTGATTCATCTCCGCCTGAAGACCATTCTGCGCGGTCTGAATACTTTGGATCTGCTCATTGACCTCGTCTAATTCCTCCTGCGCCTCGCTTTTCTTCTTCTGTGCATCGTCAATCGCCGAAGCCTCAACCGACTCATAACAGGATATGCCGAGCGTTCCGGCCAACAGCGCCGCAAGAATCCGTTTTCTCACATAGCGTTTCTTCCATGCTGCTTTAAAACCCATATTGTCCTCCTCATCCGTGTGTATTTCACTTACTATCAAGCATAGTCAAATCGTAAAATTGGTCTGCTTCCGAAAAAAAAGCAGGTATTATAACATACCTGCTCTTAAGAGGACAGGTATGTTCAATGGCATTCGCCGTGGGCGACCAATGCGCACAAGGCGCGTATAATGTCTGACGACATTATACCATACCTGTCTATAAAATTGTCATATTTTCCGGAAATTTACAAATACTTTAGATTAATCCCATCCAATGTACATCAGATCGATTTCATCTACTTCTCCGTCCCAGAAATCTACCGAGAGAGAGTTCTCCTCCATATCCTCCCATATATCGCTGTGATTGTACCACTGATAACTCTGGTAGTCATTGGAGTCACTCTCATAGGAATAATCCGGATCACCGTATGCCTTCAGGAAATCCTCACGGGTTGCATCCAATGTCAGTCCGTTTGAGAACTCTAAGGTCAGTTCATCATTGTACTCAATCGAAGTGAACCAGAACCCAAATACCACACCGTCCTTAAGGGCGATCGGAGAATCTGTCACATTGCCGATATATACATAGCCAAGCTCATTGCCCGATGCATCATAGAAATCGGGATAATAATATTCGCTTCCGTTTGCAACGTAATTTTCATCCTCTTCCTCGATATAAAAACCAAGTGCCTTGAACTCACTATAGTCCAGCGGAAACGCTACTTCTACGCCATTAACCGTGACCGCAGGATCATCAAAACCTTCACCAGGCGTTATATCAAGCGGCTCTGCATCATCAGCATCCTCGCTGTCTGCAGTATCCCCGCTGTCTGCAACGTCTTCGCTGTCCTCAGAATCATCGTCGTAGTCATAATCGTAGTCGTAATCGTAATCATCGTCATCACTAAAATCATCCGTATCAGTGTCATAATCGTCAACACCATAATAGCCTGCCCAGAATGCATCCTCTATTTCCTTGCCATAATCGCTGTTTCCAACTGCGATACAGATGATGAGCCAGATCACTGCAAATCCAAGTCCAATCCACAGGCAGATGCTCGCTGTTTTGGAATTCGACTTATACTCCTGCGCATTTCCCGACTTATAAGCGTTGTTTGCCTTGGTCGTGAATACGCATGCAATAATACCTAACACCATTGTGACAATGTTGCAGCAGCAACAGCAGATAATCTCAAGAATGGAGAAAGTCATCTTCATTCCAAAGGTGTTCTTAAGCGGCTGTCCGTTGGCATCCATCGGCATTGCACCCATACCGTAATTCGGCTGCCCATATGCCTGACCTCCGAACTGATCCGCAGGCTGTCCGTATGTCTGACCTCCGAACTGGTCATTCGGCTGTCCATATGTCTGACCTCCGAACTGTCCATTCGGCTGTCCGTATGCCTGACCTCCGAACTGATCGTTCGACTGTCCATATACCTGACCTCCGAACTGTCCGTTCGGCTGTCCGTATGCCTGACCTCCGAACTGATCCGCAGGCTGTCCGTATGTCTGACCCCCGAACTGACCATTCGGCTGTCCGTATGTCTGACCGTCCGGCTGTGCCCCATAGCCCTGCTCTCCCGCCGGCGCTCCGTATGCCTGACCGTCTGCCGGCGTTCCAAAGCTTTGCCCGCCCGCCGGTGTTCCGGACGCATCCGGCTGTGCCCCATAGCCCTGTTCTTCTGACGGTGTCCCAAAGCTCTGCTCTCCCGCCGGTGTTCCGAACGTATCCGGCTGTGCCGTTCCCTGCTGGTTTTCTGTGCCAAAACCGTAGCTCTTGTTTTCGTCCATCTTTCGTCTCCCTAATTCTAATAATTTCCTTCATAAGCACCTTCATAATGCCACTTTAGTATAACAGAGTATTGGTGTCACCACAAGCCTTTCTTTTCCGAAAATGCCCGGCAATGCCGTAAAACGGTACTTTTATCCCACTTGTTTGACGATCAGGATCGTATCCCCCGGCACAAGTTCCTTCTCCTTCCACCCGTTTGTTTCCATAATATCGCGGATTGTCGTATGATTCTCCTTCGCGATCGTCCACAGGTCGTCTCCCGGCTTCGCAATATAGCCCACAAGCCCCGGGCTGTTGATCAGCTCTTCCATATCGAGCGGCTCCTCTGTCAGCTCCTCAATATTGGAAATCTGCTGTTCCAAAAATGCAAGCAGGTCCAGATGAATCGTCGCCTTGACCTCAATGTGTTCCTGATCAATCATGACCGCCGACAACTGCTCGATTCCGGAATCCAATTCCACACGCAGCCCATTGCCCATCTGCGGAATCTCTATCACCTGTGAAAAAGGATATATTTCACGCATCGATCCTACCGGCATGTTGTCATCCGTCGTGATATACAAAAGTTCCACCGTCATCGTTCCTTCCACCCGGATGCCATTTTCGACCGGCTCCCTTTTCTCCACATTGACCTGCCCTTCGCAGGCACAGATCTGCAATATCTTCTCCTGACTCTCAGGAAGCTCCATCTGCTCCGCAAGGCGGCACTTTGCATAATTTTTCACAAGCAGCTTCTCCGCCGTCCGCTCCCTGCAGACCGGAACGACCTTCTGCTTTAAAGAATAAATATCTGTAAGCTGCTCAATCTGTTCCTCTCTCCACACGCGGATATCCACAGACAGCGACAATTCCAGTACAAGAATGCGCTCCTCCCCGTCATAATCCGGCTTTATCTCAAGCTCTGCAGCAAGCGGCGACGCTGCGATCCGACAAATGCAGTTCTCCTCATCCACCTCACAATCCGCGCCGCACTCGAGCGGAACCGTCGTCTCGTACCATTGCAGACGCTCGCTTTCCTCCTCCTCGCTGTAAAGGACTGCCACAAGCACCTCGCCCGTGACAAGTGCTCTGCCCTCGCGCACCGTTCCCTCCACATTGCGCAGTTCCACGCTTCTCCAGAGGATTTCCCTCACATTCGGCTTGCTCGACGGAAGCACCACCTCACTTTTCTGGCGGCATATATCCCGGCTTGACAGCACCAGATGCAGCGCCTCGAGATTCCCGATCTGCTGCTCGTATTCTCCCGGTTCTTCCAGCTTTGTTGTAAATTCTTCGTCGATCTCCTCCTCGGCGGTCGCCCGAAGTACAACGAGCGCACGCACGTTGAGCTTTCTGGAATTGATGACGCCGATCGTGATATCCTCAATCTCCCCGGCTGCCCTCACCTTTCCAAATTCCTGCAGTCCGTCCAGATTAAGCTTCTCCTGAAACGGAATTTCCCCCTTTAAGCAGCTAATCTTCCCGCTGCCCCCCTCACTCCGGTAGAGCACGGAAAAGAGCAGACTTCCCTTGACCCATACCGCACCGCTCCCGGCTTTGACCTCATCAAAACGAAGCTCTCCCTTTTCCTTTAAGACCTTCATGATATCCGGGCGATAGTCCGGTACGTTATAATCGTCGTCCAGCGTGATCTGGCTGACCGCCGAACCGTTTTCCTGTTTTCTATGTATCTTTACTTTTTGCAGTTCCAAAAAAATACCCCCATATCCAAATCTGTCTAAACATCTTATTCGGATACGGGGGCTTTTATACCTGTTATCTGTCGGTTTTTCCGACGTTTTATCTGATTGTCAGCACAGCTTCATGCGGATGTCACGTGTAATAATATCTGAATAGCTGAATGATAATAACTGAGGTGGATTCTGTTCCTGGTCATCATTCACCAATATCGTAAATACACTCGGATATGCATTCTGGATGACACCTTCCTGGATGTCGACCTTGTTGCGTCCTCTGTCAAGCTGAATCAACACTTTCCGACCACACTGCTGATATACGGAAGCGCGCACTTTACTGATGTCTGCCTGTTGCATTCGTCTACCTCCTTGTACCGGCTTCTTATCGTTTATTACCGAATACCATTCCGCTTTAGTTTAGCACTGCGTTAAAATTTTGTCAAATGAAGTTAGAAAATTTTCGAAAATATTAAGAAAATTCACTCAAAAATAATACTTTCGTCCCGGTTTTCCATTTTTATTACAATGTATGGATAACTTGGACTGGCGCTTACCTTCTCGCCCTTCCTCGGTCCTACCAGCTCCGTATCGAACAAAATGGCATTCGAGGTCAGATAACAGTCCCGGATGCAGATGCTGTATCCGCCTGTCTCCTGTTCTCCATAACCGCGCACTATATACAGTTTCCCGTCCAACTCATACGACGTCTTAAAGTCTGCCGCTTTCTTTGTTTCGATCTCTGTCAAAATTTCCTCCGGAACGTCCGTCTCCTCGACAATCTCGTACTCAAGATCCGCCACTTTCGTTCCGTTTGTCGTCTCGACGCTGCAGCCGCCAAGAATTCCGCAGCACGCAGCAAGTAAGAACAGCGCTCCAAGCCCCCATAGCTCATAGCCGTCTGCTCCAAACACCCTTTTTTGTTGCCTGTCTTTTCTTTTTCCAAGGAACATGTGCCCGCTTCCCCCATTATAGACTTCTATCTGAATTTTATGCACCCATACCGAAAATTATGCATATTTTTCCAGAATAAATACGCTTTGCTTTTCCGCTTTCGCGTTTTAAGTAAAAATGTGACTTATTTTCCTGCGTCTTCTCTTGTCATCCTTCCTGATTGCCCTTATAATTAGGTTGCATGGGATTTGTTTCCATCTCCCTGTGCAATCTTACGGGGCATATGCCCGGAAAGGATATCTCATGATACGAATCTTCCTCGCTTTGCTATTCGCAGTTCTTTTCTTAATTTTCGGCATTCCCATTCTGGGCGTCGAATGGATTATCGGAAAGTTCAACCCGCATGCTGCCGACTTAAGCCAGCTTCGCATGGTACAGTGGGCATTCCGCGTCATCCTTTTTATCTGCGGGACAAAGCTTACGGTCATCAGCGAAGAAAACGTACCGAAAGATGAACCCGTACTCTACATCGGCAATCACAAAAGCTATTTTGATATCATTATCACTTACGCCCGCTGTCCGCGGCTGACCGGATATGTCGCTAAGAATAACATGGAGAAGGTACCGCTCCTCTCCGCCTGGATGAAGCGCCTTCACTGTCTGTTCATCAACCGCGAAGACGTCAAGGAAGCATTAAAGACGATTCTTACCGGAATCGACAATATCAAGAACGGCATTTCCATGTGCATCTTTCCGGAAGGTACGCGCAACAAGACCGACGAGTTGATGCTTCCGTTTAAAGAGGGCAGCTTTAAGATGGCTGAGAAAACGGGCTGCGCGATCATTCCGATGGCAATCAATAACTCTGCCGAGATCCTCGAGAACCATTTCCCGAAGGTAAAGAAAACACATGTCGTCTTAGAATATGGCAAACCTATCTATCCGAACGAACTGGACAAAGAGACAAAACGCAGACTCGGCGCACACTGCCGGGAAATCATTGCAGAGATGTTAGAGAAAAATGCACCTTTGGTATAAAAAATGTCAAAAAGAAGGAACACGCTTCGCGTTCCTTCTTTTTTATTTAAGAAACTTATACTCTTCCATAATTGTCTACGCCGTGAGTGCCTTTACGATCTCGGCAAACCCCATGAAATGAGACGCTTTCACCAGAATCGTATCTCCGCGTCTCTGATACTGCTGCAGCATGGAAATCAACGCCTCTTTTGTCTTTGCCTCGCAGACCTCGGTTATTGGGCTTACCTCACGCACGCCCTTTGCGATCTCCGCCGCCAGCGTTCCCGTGACAAACAGCGCATCGATCTCCTTCCCCGCAAAATGTCTGCCAACCATGGCATGCAGTTCTCTTTCATCAGCGCCAAGCTCGCCCATATCGCCGAGCACCGCAATCCGTCTGCCGGATGCGCCGGACAGAACGTCGATGGACGCCTGCATGGAAACGGGATTCGCATTGTAGCAGTCGTCGATTACGGTAATACCGTTTTTCTCAATCAGGTTGCTCCTGCCTCCGATGGTCTGCACCGCTTCAATTCCCCGCTTCATCTCTTCTGCACTAAGACCAAGCTGCCTTGCCACCGCCGCTGACGCAAGTGCATTGTAGACATTGTGCTCCCCGGCAATCGGAATATGCACTGCAAAGCTCTCATCTCCGATATGAATGACCGCTTTCGTTCCGGTAAGTCCGTCTGCTGCAATGTCCGTCGCATAGACCTCTTTTGCGGCAAGCTGCTTTCTGCCGTTTTCCGTCTCCAAAGACTTCGCTTCCTTGCCGATGCCGTAGAACACCGCCGGTCTTCCGTTTACTGTCTTCTTTTCGCAGAGCTTGTCGTCATCGCCGTTCAACACGGCGATTCCTTCCGGTGCAAGATGCTCGAAGCTCTCCGTCTTTGCCTTTAGGATGCCGTCTCTCGTAATGAGATTCTCAAGGTGACATAACCCGATATTCGTTATCACACAGACATCGGGCTGCGCCATCTGTGCAAGACGATGCATTTCCCCGAACTCGGAAATTCCCATCTCAAGCACGGCAACCTCGTGCTCCTCCCTTATTTTGAAAATCGTGAGCGGAAGTCCGATCTCGTTGTTGAGATTTCCCTCCGTTTTGAGCACGCTGTATTTCTGCTCCAGAACGGAGGCAATCATCTCTTTCGTGCTGGTCTTGCCGACACTTCCGGTAATACCTACCACTTTGATATCGAGCGAGCGGCGATAATATGCTGCAAGTTTCTTCATCGCGTCCTCTGCGGACGCCACAAGAATGTACGCTCCCGCCGGATTATCCAATTCGTGCTCGGAGAGCACCGCAAGCGCGCCCTTCTCAAAGACTGCCGGGATGAAATCGTGTCCGTCCACCTTCGCTCCCTTGATAGGAATAAAGAGATTTCCCGGCTTCACCAGCCGGCTGTCGATCACTGCTCCGGTAATCTCGCGCCCGCTGTCTTCTTTGGCGCCGATATATGCCCCGCCGCATACTGCGGCGATATTTTTTAACGTCAAATTTTTCATTCTAATCTCCATGACATCTAAGAATATTTCCGAAGGGAAATCTCAATCAGCTTCTCGCAGAGCTGGTTAAAGTCCATACCGACCACCTTCGCTTCCTGCGGAAGCAGGCTCGTCGGCGTCATGCCCGGAAGCGTATTCGCCTCAAGGCAGAAGATGCGGTTATCTTTATCCAGCAGAAAATCCGAGCGCGAATATGTGTCCAGACCGAGCACGCTTGCGACCTGCTCCGCATAGCGCTGCATCTGCCCTGCCACCGTCTCCGGCAGATCCGCCGGACAAGTCTCGACGGCGCTTCCCGCCTTATATTTATTCTTGTAATCATAAAAGCCCTCTACCGGAGCGATCTCAATGACCGGAAGCGCTTTATAATCAATAACGCCGACGGAAAACTCTCTGCCCTCAACATACTTCTCGATGACAAGTTCATCCTCCCAGCGGAACGCCTCCAGAAGCGCCGCCTCATATTCCTCCTGCGTGCGCACGATGGACACGCCGATACTTGAGCCGCCGCAACACGGCTTCACCACGCACGGAAGGTCTATGCCAAGCGCCGCAAGGTCTTTCTTCTCTCCGCGTTTTAAGGAAACCCCCACCGGGGTCGGGATACCGTTGTCCGCGAAAAGCTGCTTTGACATTCCCTTATCCATCGCAAGCGCACTGCTTAAATATCCGCTTCCCGTATAACGGATGCCAAGCAGATCGAACGCTGCCTGAAGCTTGCCGTTCTCCCCGTTTTCTCCGTGCAGCGCCATGAACACGATATCCGCCATCTGACAGAGTTCAATGACATTCGGTCCGAAGAAATTATCCGACTGATCTTTTCTCTGTGCCTTCACCTTCGCCAGATCCGGCGCCACTTCAGGAATCCCCTCTACCTTGACGCTGACTTCCTTGGCCCTGTCAAAGATTCCGGTAAGATCCTCCTTCTTATCGCTATATCCCATAAAAACATCCAGTAAGATTACCTGATGTCCGTTTTCTCTCAGTGCCTTTGCTACCATCTCGCCCGTCTTAAAAGAAACATCTCTTTCTGTGCTGAGACCGCCCGCCAGAACAATAATTTTCATGGTATCTATTTCTCCTTTTTCAAAACTTTTCTCGCTTTATAGTATACCTTTTTCCGTTTCGTGGCAAGATATTACATTCATTCTTCTCCCCTGTTCCGTTTCATCTCTTCCGTCATACCAAGCAGCCATAAAAAAATCTGCCGTCCCATCAGATCTTTCCCACGGAGCAGACTCCCATACAAATAAATCTCTTCTTCCTTCTCCTGGTACTCCTCTGACAGAAGAATCTTCTGCAGCAGGCTCATTCTTGTTTCGTCAATCAAACAATTTCGCGCGATATAGTCCAAAAAACCAGGGCTTTTCTGTATCATATCCATCCATGCGCCCGTGTGTTCCCGCTTCTCCTCTTTTCCCTTTTTCTTTTGTTCCATTTCTCTTTCCATCTTTCCCCTTTTCCTTTCCTCGTACAACTACGACAACTACAATTATATTATACATTCTGTCTCGATGAACACGCACTTCGTGCAGCCCCTGCCCGTTTTGCACAGATTTCACACTTTAACTCGGCATGTTTACACAAATAGAATCCGGCTCTGCCGGATTCTCCGCGCCTAGAGCAAAAAAACCGGGAGCGGTAAGGATTCTCTCCTCACCGCTCCCGGTTTCATGTCCTATATATCCACTATGAGACAGCACATCTCTTCGCTTCTAGTTTTCCGGCTCGATCAGACCGTAGGTGTTGCCCTTTCTCTTATATACGACATTGACATCCTCTGTCTCCGCATTGATAAATACGAAGAAGTCATGTCCCAACAACTCCATCTGCACACATGCATCCTCGGGATACATCGGCTTCATTGAAATCTTCTTGCTGCGGATAATCTTAATCTCCTCATCCTCGTCTGAAACTGCATCGAGGAATTCCTTCTTGAATACCGCCGAAGCGTTCTGCTGCTTCGTTACCAGCTTCGTCCTGTACTTCTTAAGCTGACGCTCAATCACTTCCTCCACCAGATCGATCGACACATACATATCGTTGCTGACCTGTTCAGAACGAATATAATTCCCCTTCATGGGAATGGTTACCTCTACCTTCTGTCTCTCCTTCTCCACACTCAGTGTCACATATACATCAGTATCCGGCGTGAAGTACTTCTCAAGCTTGTTCAACTTATCCTCCACCGCCGCTTTCAGGCCCTCAGTCAACTCAATGTTTCTTCCTGTGATCTTAATTCTCATGATGCCCAACCCCTTTGTCGTTTATTTGATACGGATATATCATAGGTATATTATATCATATTTTACTTTTATAGCAAGAAAATTTGTCTGAATTCATAAACTTTTCAGAAAATTCATTTCTTTTTACGACCGGACTCAGCCGAGCGTCAGTGCAAGATAGCCGTCTGTGCTGATGCGCTCCCCGTGTACCGACTCCGGCAGCCAGATCATGCCCGGCGCCTGTCCATATACCGCCTGCTTTGCTCCTGTCTGCGCCAATAACTGCGGCATAATTTCCGTAAGGCATTCCTTAGACAGCGTTGTTTCCAGAATCGTAAGCGTATCGTCCTCTTTGTCATACATCAGGATGTCCCGCTTCTCCTGTTTGTCCGGCTTGCGGTCGTCCTCGCAGGTCACTGCGACAGTATTTCCGCCGCAGCTTTCGCCCAGCTCCATCGCATAGGCGATCGCATCCTCATCCCAACGCACGTAGCCCTCCTTCGCGCATTTTTCATCGCGCACTGCCAGATATTCTCCAGCGGTAATCGGCTCCATACACGGAAACGGTTCAGAATCTTTTATCTCCAGAGCCTGCATATCGGCGGCGCATTCCATCGTGCTCCGGGTGTCCGGGAATGCCCGTTTGAATCCAAGCTTCTCGTAATACTGCATCAGTGATTCATCGGCAGGGGAGAGAATCAGCGGCTCGCCGTACTTCTCCTTCGCAAAATTCAGAATCTTCGACGCAAATCCCCGCCCTCTGTACTCCGGCAACGTTGCAACCGCATACACATAGCGTGCATCCAAATATTCTCCTTCGCACAGATACTCCACCGGAAGAAAGCTCGCCATAGATACAGGTCTTCCGTCCGCATAAATCACAAGCATATTCTCCTTTGTCATCCGATGCCCCAAATAGAACTTGATATATTCCTCCTCGTCGCCAAAACAAGTCTGCCAGATCTCCTGTATCGCCTCGCCGTCCGTCTCGCGGTCTGCATAGACGACGTCGCTCTCCGTCGTCACATATTTCGTGAGAAGGATTTCAGGATAGTAAGAAAGCTTTGCCTTGCGCAGCCCCGGATCTCCCGTGTCCTCCTCGCGGTTGACATACTCGTATTCCCCGCACTCGTGCTGCACGAACTGCTGGTTGATCATGGGATACGCGCCCTGCATCATCGGGTACGCCTTTTCAAAATGTACCACAAACGTCGTGTCATTTAGCGGTTCACCCATGCAGAATGCGACAATCTCCCCGGCTTTCCTCAAGACGCCTCCGACCAGCCCAAGCTCCTTCCTATGGTCGAACGCCTCGTGGAGTACCATGATCTCATCCTCCATCTCCTCATTCCACTTCTCGGAGCGCATCCGCATCCATGTGTAGGTCATCGTGCGGCACTCTTCCATGTTCTCATCCGTCATCGGCTCGTATTCCCAGTCCCCCGCATCCATGAAACGCGCGATATGATTGCGCTTTCCATGCAGCTTCTTGCCCGCAAGCGTCGCAAGCTTCTCTCTCGAATAAATATAATCGTAGTCGTCCCTGTCTCCCTCGATGAGAAATTTCCCCGGGAACCAGCGGAGCAGACAGGTGCGGTCCTCCTCCGACAGGGGCGACATCACAAGCGGTATTCCGTCCTTTTTGCATTGAAAAAGCAGCTCCTCGACCGCTGCTTTCTTATCCCCGGCTCCCACCGGGTAAGAATAGCAATAGCTCCCATTCTCTATGAACCGGATTACCAGGCAGCCGTGTAGTTCCGCCACCTCTACCTGATAGACCTTCCTCCAGATAAAATTGTTGGCAAACGTGTACTCGCAGGCATTCCTGCCGTCCTCCGCGAAGCGCGCGTCCATCCATGCCTTGTCTTCGATCGTTATATCATGAAACTTTACTTCCGTTATTGTTGCCATAGTTCTTTTATTCCCCAATCTGTACAGCAATATGGACAATTCCTCTATTCTCACATATTCTCTGCCAGTTCATTTATTTTATTCCAAATCCGTTAAAAACGTGCGCCGCCAGTGTCTTGTCTGATTGATAATCAGGCAGGACACCAGGCGCACATGCAAAAACAGACCGCCAACTATAGCTGACGGCCCGTCGTTTAACCCTTCATCAGGAAATTAATGATCTTCTGCGTATCTTCCGCCTCATAAGCGACCAGCTCCAGTTCCGGTATCTCGGAACCAACCTTTAAAATGCTCGCAAGGGAAACATACTGGCACAGCTTTGACTTTAAGTTCAGTCTGTCGCCCTCTCCGGTAATCAACTCCACTTTTCCGTCACAGGAATCGATTACATTAAAAAATCCGTCAATGTCCGTAATATTCTTGATCTTCATAAGACATTCTCCTTTCTCACCCTATTCTCTTTTCGCCTCTACACTATAATACGAATGTCCCATAACTTCAAGTTCTTAAATCAAAACATCAGGAAATATTTTCCATTTCCGCCCGGATGATCCGTTCCGCCTCTTTCGCCTGCTCCTTTGTAAGCTGCGGCGTATCTTTCAGCACATAATTGATGCCAAGATTGTCGTATTTCACCTTCCCGAGCGCATGGTACGGAAGTACCTCAAGCTTCTCTACATTGGAAAGCGTTCCAAGAAAATGTCCAAGCTCCGTCAGTTCCTTGCTGTCGTAGGTGATGTCCGGCACGACCACATGGCGGATCCAGACGGGCTTACGCATCGCGTCGAGATATCGCGCGAAGTCAAGAATATTTTCATTGGAATGCCCGGTCAGCTTCCTGTGCGCCTCCGGCCTCATGTGCTTAATGTCAAGCATGACAAGATCGGTCACCGAAAGCAACGCGTCAATCTGCTCCATGCGCCCCGCTTTATTATCAGGCGCTGCCCCTTCCTTGGGGCAGCCATCCTCCCCCGGGAACATAATTCCGGAGGTGTCCAGACAGGTATGAATACCAAGCGACTTTGCCCTCGCAAAAAGCTCTGTCAAAAATTCCATCTGCAGCATCGGTTCTCCGCCCGTTGCGGTGATTCCGCCCGTTTTGTAAAAGGCGCGGTTCCGCTCCATCTTCGCAAGAATCTCATCCGCTGTAACGTCCGTTCCGTCCTCCGGCAGCCATGTGTCGGGATTATGACAGTACTGACACCGCATCGGACAGCCCTGAAAAAATACGACAAACCGCACGCCCGGTCCGTCCACCGTTCCGAACGTCTCGATTGAATGAATCTTTCCCATATCGTTTCTCCCTGTTATAAACCGGGCTGCCGCTTTCACGGAAAATTCGTGAAGCGGCAGCCCCATGATTTGTATGAGCCTTTCTGCAAACCTCTCTGTCACATGCGCTCATGGAAGGTCCGCGCAATTACCTCATCCTGCTGCTCCTTTGTCAGCTTAATGAAATTGACTGCATAGCCCGATACGCGGATGGTAAGCTGCGGGTACTGCTCCGGGTGCTTCTGCGCATCTAAGAGCGTGTCACGGTTTAAGACGTTAACATTCAGATGATGTCCTCCCTGCTCCACATATGCGTCGAGCATTGCCACGAGATTGTTCTTCTCGCTCTCTATATCCTTTCCAAGCGCATCCGGCACGATCGTGAAGGTGTTCGAGATACCGTCCTGTGAATCCATGAACGGAAGCTTCGCCACGGACGCCAAAGCTGCGACCGCACCGTGGGTATCGCGTCCGTGCATCGGGTTCGCGCCCGGTGCGAAGGCGACGCCGCGCTTTCTTCCGTCCGGCGTTGCTCCGGTATTCTTGCCGTAGGACACGTTGGAGGTGATCGTTAAGATCGACGTCGTCGGAACGCCGCCGCGGTAGGTATGGTTGCCCTTGATGTAACCGATGAAGGTATGAAGCACCTCTCTTGCAATCTCATCCACACGGTCGTCGTCATTTCCGTATTTCGGGAAATCTCCCTCGATTTCAAAGTCAACCGCGATGCCATTCTCGTCGCGGATCGGCTTTACCTTCGCATACTTGATTGCCGACAGGGAATCCGCCACCACGGAAAAGCCCGCGATTCCGGTCGCGAACCAGCGGCGCACCTTCTTATCGTGAAGCGCCATCTCGAGCTTCTCATAGCAATACTTGTCGTGCATATAATGGATGATGTTGAGCGCGTTGACGTATACGCCCGCAAGCCATTTCATCATATCCTTATATTTATCCCACACTTCATCGTAATCCAGATATTCGGACGTAATCGGACGATACTTCGGTCCGACCTGTTTGCCGCTCATCTCGTCAACACCGCCGTTGATCGCATAGAGCAGGCACTTCGCAAGATTTGCACGCGCACCGAAGAACTGCATTTCCTTTCCGATGCGCATGGACGATACACAGCAGGCGATACCATAGTCGTCGCCGTGTACTACACGCATAATGTCATCATTTTCATACTGAATTGCAGAATGCTTAATGGAAGTCTCCGTGCAGAAACGCTTAAAGTTCTCCGGGAGCTGTACCGACCAGAGCACGGTCATATTCGGCTCCGGCGCCGCTCCGATATTATTTAGGGTATTTAAGTAGCGGTAAGACATCTTTGTTACCATATGTCTGCCGTCTACACCTACGCCTCCAATGGATTCCGTTACCCACGTCGGATCTCCTGCGAAAATCGTATTGTACTCCGGCGTGCGGGCAAATTTTACAAGGCGAAGCTTCATGACGAACTGGTCGACAATCTCCTGAATCTCCTGCTCGGTAAACGTACCCTCCTTTAAATCACGCTCCGCGTAGATATCTAAGAAGGTGGAGGTGCGTCCGAGACTCATCGCCGCACCGTTCTGCTCCTTGACTGCTGCAAGATATGCAAAATACACCGCCTGCGCCGCCTCCTGCACGTTATTTGCCGGCTTGGAAATATCACAGCCGTAAATCTTTGCAAGCTCCTTTAACATCTTAAGCGCACGAATCTGCTCGGATAACTCTTCGCGCTCACGAATGACATCGGAATACATGATGGTGCGGGTCGTCGCAAGCTGCTCTTCCTTATCCTCGATCAGACGATCCACACCGTAAAGCGCCGGTCTTCTGTAATCGCCGATGATACGTCCTCTACCGTACGCATCCGGCAGTCCCGTGATGATATGTGCGGAACGGCACGCGCGCATCTGGGGCGTGTACGCGTCAAATACGCCTGCATTGTGCGTCTTTCTGTGCGTTGTAAAATACTCTACGACCTCCGGGTCTACATGATAGCCATTGTCCTCACACGCCTTCACCGCCATGCGGATTCCGCCGTAAGGCTGCAGCGCACGCTTGAACGGCTTATCGGTCTGAAAACCGACAATCTTCTCCTTCTCCTTATCAAGATATCCCGGTCCGTGGGATGTGATCGTTGAAATAATCTTCGTGTCCATATCCAGGACACCGCCTGCCTCGCGCTCCTGCTTCGATAACTCCAACACCTGATCCCATAACTCCGTCGTCTCCTGTGTCGGCCCCGCAAGAAATCCGGCGTCTCCGTCGTACGGGGTGTAATTCTTCTGAATGAAATCCCGGACATTAATTTCCCTCTCCCAGCTTCCGCCTTTAAAGTCTCTCCACTCTTTCTGCATGTCTTCTTCCTCCTGCTTTCTGACTGTTTTAATATGTTCGCCTGTCCTTTCGGCACAGGATTTCCGCAAAATAGATGCTGTGTTCTGGTTAGTTTTAACTAACCCATGAGACTATATCATACAGGATATTTATCTGTCAACATCAATTTTGCTGACCCGAATTGTTAGTTTTGGCTTATTTTCTATGGATTTCCTCTGTTTCCAGATATCGGAAAGCTATGATTGCACTACGCCAGAAGAGTTGAAGAACAAAAGTGCGCTTCGCACACTCCCGCGCTTCAAATTTTCTGGCAGCGCAGCTTTTGTTCCGCGCGCGGAAGCTGCGCATCTGTGCACGCAGTGCCTTTATGCAATAGGATGCAATTTCCTATTGCATAAAAATAAGCCGACAGCCCGGGTAGATCGCCCAGACGGTCGGCATTCGATACGTTATACTCCACGTGGTTCTTCCACTAGTTCCGTCAGTCATATAACATCCTGATATTACAACGAATTTTCTCTTTTTGCAATAGGTAATTTTTACGAAAACTTTCACGCAGATTTTCGTTCCTGAAATCCGTCCACGCCGGAAAGCATTTTCGTAGATATTCCCTGCTTTTTTTGTAGACTTAGGGCAGATAAAGCATTATAATATACAAAAACACGGAGGAATCAGAATGAAAATTGGCATATTATCCGATACGCATGGTGTTTTTCGTGAGGACTGGGTATCTACTCTGACCGGATGCGACTATCTGATCCACGCGGGAGACATCGATACGAAAACATGCTATGACAGAATCAAAGCGCTTGGCATTTCCTGCTATTTCGTGCGCGGGAATTGCGACCACGGTGAATGGGCGAGATTCCTGCCGGAATTTCTGACCGTTCCCATCGGCGGGAAAATCTTTTATATTATACATAACAAGAACGACCTTCCGTTCGATCTGACCGACGCGGATTTCGTGATCTTCGGACATACGCACTGCTACACCGAGTACGACCGTTTCGGCAAGGTATTCATCAATCCCGGAAGCGCCGGGCAGCCGCGCGGCGACGGACGCAGCATGGCAATCCTCGAATTAGGAGAAGACACTTACTCCATTCGGCGCATTCCGCTGTAGCGGCGGATAACATTCGACGCTACACTGTTTATGCAGTCTCCTGCCGTATTCATCCGGCATTTCGCCCTCATTTCAGTTCCTGTTCCCGAAACAGGGCGGCAACATGGGCTTCATATTCCGCAATCCGTTCGGATTTGCGGATTTTTTTCATGTACTTCCCAGAGTCCGTAAAGTTTTCCGCAAAATAGACCCACAGCTCCTTCATCTTAAACAGCGTGTTCTTATCGCCCGACATGACAGCCAGATAACCGTGCAGAATGTCATCATGGAACGCAAGGAACCGCTCCTTTTGTGCCGTCTCATGCGTTTTTGCCTGCTGCGCAACCCGCGCGTCCGCCATTCCTTTATCCGCGCCGCGGAATTCTTCACAGCTTCCAGTACTTTCCGGCAGTCTTCCCCGCAGTTCCCCGATCAGCCACGGGCGCTTTAACAGCCCGCGCCCAATCATAATTTTCTCTGTCCCCGGAAAACGCGAGACGAGACGTCCGTAGTCGTCTTTCGCACAGATATCTCCATTGTAGCAGAGTGAATGGCGGCTTCGATCCACCGCCACCCCATACGCCTCCAACCGGACCGTATTTTTATAGAAATCCTTCTGCACGCGCGGATGGATAATCAGCTCCTCCAGAGGATATTTCTCATAAATAGCAAGCAGGCGTTCCCACTCCTCCCCGCTGTCTTTTCCGATCCTCGTCTTAATCGAAATCCCCAGCGGACATTCCCGAAAAATCTCCTCCAAAAAAGCGTCCAGCTCATCCGGCAGCGCAAGAAATCCGGCGCCGCGGTTCTTCGCCACGACAGTCCCGGACGGGCAGCCGAGATTTAAGTTCACCGTGCGGTATCCAAGCTTCTCCAATTCCTCTGCAATGCAAAGAAAATCCTTTGCACGATTCGTAAGAATCTGCGGCACGACGTCCATCCCGGCATTGTGCTCCGGCACGACGTCCTGCAGCTCCCTGTGATTTAACTTTCTGTTTGTGATAAACGGTGTAAAATACCGGTCGATTCCGCCGTAATGCTTCTGATATGCATTTCGAAAAATATATCCCGTAAGCCCCTCCATAGGCGCCATGTAAAACTGCATCCTTACCTCCATGCGCACGCGCGTATCTTCTGTCCATCATACCGACTCTTCCGCCACGTATCTGCTCGTTCGCATTGTTATATTAATGCATTCCGGCAGGACTGTCAAATGCGCCATTTTTATGCCTGGCAGTAATGCTGGATCGCAGCGCAAAGTAAGTCTGCACATCCTTCCGCGTTCCTGTCATAATACGCTCTGAACCGCTCGTCGCAGGCATACATTTTGCCGACTCCGGCATGCGCTTCCTCTGTATATTTGCTCCATACCATCAAAAGCCATTCCTTGTGGAGCGCGGCAACTGCCTGCATTTCCTCACTGTCGGGCGCGGCGCCTTTCTGCGCCGCCTGCGTGAGACGGTCTAGGATTTCCTGCTCCAGCTTTGTATAACGCTGATACTCCTCTTCCGTCATTCCAAGCCGCTTACGGTTGGATGCCTCCACCGCTTCCTCACCATATTTTTTCCGCAGTTCCTCACCGTACAGCCTCTCGTTCTCCTCCACCTGATTCTTCTTAAACGCCTCAAATCTTTCTTTATCGCTCATTTCATATTCTCCTTCCATTGACGCAATCGTCTGTCTGATATTTTGGATCAGCCGCTCCGTCTCGCGTTTGCGCTGCTCCAGTTCCAGAAGGTGTTCCTCCAGTGCGCTTCGGATATCGAAGTCTGGATTACGAAAAATCTGCGCGATCTGCTCTAACTCCAATCCTCTCTCCCGGTAAAAGAGAATCTGCTGCATAAGCTCCACTTCCTTTTCTCCGTAAAAACGATATCCGGCATCGCTTGTGCGTGATGGCTTCAACAATCCGATTTCATCATAATAGCGCAGCGTCCGTGCACTGACACCCGCCAGTTCTGACAATTCTCTGATACTGTATTCCATACGCGACCTCCATCTGTTTTCCTTCTGTGTACTTAGCATACTTCTTTCCGCAGCGTCAAAGTCAAGAGATTTTTTCATACGATCTGTTCGCCGTTCACATAGAGGTGATAGCCGTTTGCCGTAATATTTTCCACAGCACCGTCAAAGCTTGTAATGTAGGAATCTCCTGTCAGCGTCCAGGCAGAGTCCGCATCCAGCGTCACATCGACGGTTCCGCCCTCGCCGTCCGGGTTGATTGCCCCGATAAAGTCCGTGCCGTTTTTCATGGTAAAATTGAGCGACGAAATCTCGTCCACGAGCATATTTCCCTCGATCTGCTGTGCATCTGCCGTCAGCGTCACACCGCCGCCGTTCGCACCTTCCGTTCCCCAGCCTCTCGAAGAGGAGTTTCCTTCCACACGCAGGAACACATCGTTTGCCAGCGTAAACGCCACGTCCTTAAGCCAGATTTCACAGTCCGTATTCGTCACATAGAACATATCGCCGGACAGGGAAGTAATACTTCCACCCTCCGCCGCAAAATATGCCTCGCCTGCTGCCGCGTCGCCGGACATACTCTGATAGATCATGATACAGTGGATATTTTCGTCGGAATCTCCGTTATAAGTATTGTCCATAGCTCCGGTCACAACACAGTCTGTCAGCGTGACAGAATTTTTTCCTTCTACAACTACGCCCTCGCTGGCATTTGCCGTGAGCACAGCCCCGGTCACGGCAATATCCGCTGTGCAGTAGACTGCCGGGCTTCCGGTTCCGTTCGTCACATACGTGCCGCCCTCCACGTTTACCGTGCCGCCCCCACGGTCGCTGCGGATCGCCGCGGAGGAATTCCCCTGCGTCTCAACGTCCAGATTTGTCGCGTTCGTCGTGCCGCCTCCGGTCGTCTGGATGCCGCCGGAATTACGTTCCGTCGTACGGATCGTGGAATCCGAAATATTCACGACTGTGCCCTCGCCGTAGCTGAACACCCCGTTTCCGTTTACGGCGCTCGTGCTCACCGTCGCGCCCGTGATCGTCACCTGCGCGCCGTTTAATGCAAGCAAGCCCGCGTTCTGACCGTAGAAATCACCGTTCTCCGTGTTCGACGATGCGCCGCCCGTCTTCTCGACAGTGATATCGCTAAGTGTCACCGTCGCGCCGTCCACACGCAGTGCATTTTCATCATCACCGGATGAGGTATATGTCTCGCCCGCGGCATCCGCATCGACGGTATTGGCGGTTGTTCCGTTTGTGACTTCAGCGCTTCCCCCGAAACCGCCGCCTGCATTCAGGTTCCGCACGACAACCGATACCGCCTGATTCTCATCATCAAGCGCCACTTCAAGCACGCTGCCGACCGCAATATCCCCTGTGGTTCCTTCGCCGCTTCCCTGAAGATATTCCACCGTAATCTCTGTCGCGTCTGTCAGCAAGAAGGTGAGCGTCTCGCCAGAACTCTCAAAACTGCTGCCGCCCGGCATACCACCCGGCGCTCCATCCGGTATCTCTCCGCTTGGTGCTTCCTCGCCTGGCTTTTCTCCTGTTGCTTCTCCTGCTATCCCTTCCGTTTTCTCACCCGACACTCCGTCCGGCTTCTCTCCCGGTGCTTCCCCGTCCGGCTTCTCTCCGCTTGGCACTCCCTCCGGCGCTTCTCCGTCCGGCTTCTCTCCCGGTGCTTCCCCGTCTGCTCCATCTGGCATCTCTCCGCTTGGTGCTCCCTTGTCTGCTCCGTCGGGTTTCTCTCCGCTTGGTGCTTCCCCATCTGGCATCTCTCCGCTTGGCACTCCATCCGACATCTCTTTGCTTGGCGCTTCTCCCTCCGGTCTCTCTCCGCTTGATGCTTCTCCTTCCGGTTTTTCTTCCGGCACCTCTCCGTCCGGTGCTCCCTGTAAGCTCAACGTCCCGATTTCTCCCGTGACCGTATCGCCCTCGACCGCCGTGACCCGGACGGTTACCGTCCCGCTCTCCGCCTCTGCCGTCTCCGTTGTCTCCGCCACAGCCACACCCTGCGCTGCATCTGCCGTTCCCGCATCATTGCCGCAGCCCGCCACTGTGTACATTGTCATCATAGCCACACATCCAAATACCGCAACCTTTTTCCACTTCATATGCATCCTTCCTCTCCTGAATCATTTTCTGCTATTATGTACCGTTTGAAACGGTTCCTTCTTTTGTCTGACAAGGAGAGTATAAAAAGAGAATGTGATAGCTGTGTGTTTTTCCCGTTAATTTATTCTGAATCTATTCGACCAGTATTTTTAATAATGCATTCTGCAATTTTGAATTGACCGCCGCGACATCGCTTGCCGCCACCTCCGTTCCTATGCGCGCTCCCTCATAATCCGTGACATATCCGCCTGCCTCCTCAACCAGAAGCATCCCCGCCGCATAGTCCCATATCTTTAAGTTTCTCTCAAAATACGCCTCAATGCTTCCCTCTGCCACATGCGCCAGATCGAGTGCCGCCGATCCACTTCTTCGAATGTCTTCGCACTGTAAAAATACCCTCTTAAACATTTCAAAATTCTTTTCCGCATGCTCGCGGTGATAAGGGCTCGTTCCAACCGAAATCAGGCTGTGTTCCATATCGCTTACCGCACTTACACTGATTTTTTGACCGTTTTTGTATGCGCCTTTCCCTGCCTCGGCGAGATACAGCTCGTCCGTATAGGGATGATAAATGATTCCAAGCACAATTTTTCCATCTTCTGCGAGCGCCACCGATACCGCGCTCTGTCTGTAATCATGAATGAGATTTGTCGTTCCGTCAACCGGGTCGACAATCCACATGCTTCCTTCGACCTTCTCCCCGGAATATGTCTCCTCCCCGATAAATTTAATTTCCGGGTATAGATTTTGAAATTTACGATACAAATATTTCTGCACCGAGTCATCCACCTGCGTCGCGTAATCTGCCCTGCCTTTTACCCGGATATTCCCCGCCGCCGCACGGTTTTCAAAAAAAGTCTTTGTCCCCTTTACAATCTCGATCAGTTTTTCCGCTTCTACCATAATGCCATTTTCCCTCTCTCTTCTCATTTTCTTTCTATTATAACATCTTGTTCTCGTGTTCCTCACGTCTCTTCTGTAATTTATCAAAATTTTCTACTTTATATTGACAAATTTCAATATATGAATATAATTGTGTTATAAGCAGAGTTCATCGGGAGGTGTTGAAACTGATTGACGAAAAAAAGATACCAACGGTTTTCAAGGCATTTTGTGATGAGAACCGCATTCAAATTTTAAAACAGTTATTAACAGGAGAGAAGTGCGCTTGTGTGTTGTTGGATAACCTGCACATTTCACAGCCGACACTATCGCATCACATGAAAATTCTTTGTGATTCAGGTATTGTGGTTATGCGTAAAGAAGGAAAATGGGCGCATTATTCCATTTCGCCGGAGGGGGTTGCATATGCGTCTGAATGTCTGCAATTCCTCACATCAATAAATAATTCCGGCAACCATAAGTCATGTTGTGATAAGTAAAAGTATTTGCATTCCTTCATGGCTTTTTGTTGCAAATATGTATTGATACATTTCAATATTTCTATGAATGGGGGTTTATTATGGAAACATTAAAATCAGGTTGGATTTTTTTTCAAGATGAGATTCTTGGTATGAAGTGGTTAAACCGTTTCATTGGCAGTCTGCTTGATGCCTGTGGGTTAGATACCGCTGGCAAACTAGGCGGAAGCGTCCAGTTTTTTCTCTACGATACAATCAAAATCATGGTGCTTTTAGGCGTTCTGATATTGCTTATTTCGTATATTCAAAGTTATTTCCCGCCAGAAAGAACAAAGAAAATTCTCGGAAGCTTTCATGGTATCGGTGCCAACGTATTAGCGGCTTTGCTTGGTACGGTAACGCCATTCTGCTCCTGTTCGTCTATTCCGTTATTTATGGGCTTTACGAGCGCAGGACTGCCATTAGGCGTGACGTTTTCATTTCTGATTTCTTCCCCCATGGTCGATCTTGGCTCGCTTGTTCTGTTAATGAGCATATTTGGTTGGAAAGTCGCGATAACCTACGTTGTTCTTGGGCTTGTTATCGCTGTCGCAGGCGGTACGATAATCGAGAAGTTACACCTTGACAATTATGTGGAGGAATTTATACGCAAGGGACATTCCGCTGATGTTGCCGGGGAGGAACTGCACTTCAAAGACCGTATGAAATACGCATGGGAGCAGGTCGTATCTACAGCCCAAAAGGTTGTACCGTACGTTTTAATCGGTGTCGCTATCGGTGCATTTATCCATAACTGGATACCCGAAGATTTTATCGTGCGTGTTCTCGGAACGGGCAATCCCTTCGGTGTCATTATTGCTACAGTTGCGGGTGTTCCTATGTACGCGGATATTTTTGGCACAATCCCGATTGCCGAAGCTCTGTTGACAAAAGGTGCACGGCTTGGAGTCGTCTTAGCCTTTATGATGGGAGTAACAACATTGTCCCTGCCGTCTATGATTATGCTGCGGAAAGCTGTTAAACCTAAATTGCTTACTATTTTTATTACAATCTGTACACTTGGAATTATCTTTGTTGGATATTTCTTTAATGTAATACAACCCTTTATTATTTAGAAAGAGAGGTAGAAAACATGACGCACATTGAAAAATCACAGGAGTTATTCGGTCAAAAATTTCACTGCTCACAGGCTGTTTTGGCAGCATTTGCAGAGGAACTTGGCTTAACTGAAAAGCAGGCGCTTAAATTAGGAGCTTGTTTTGGCGGCGGTATGTGTAAAGGCGAAGTTTGCGGCGCCTGCACAGGTGCATTGATGGCATTAGGTTTGAAATTCGGTCAATGTGAAGTTGGCGATGTGGACAGGAAATCAAAAACCAATGATATAACAGTAAAATTCCTCGAAGCATTTAAGAATAAAAACGGCTCATATTTGTGCCGAGAATTGTTAGGCTGTGATTTAGCAACAAATGATGGCAAGATGTATGCCAAAGAACATCATTTGTTTACGGAATTCTGTCCTAAAATGGTAGCCTCTGCAACCGAAATAGCAGAGAAATTACTAAATGAATACGAATAATTTAACAGACAATACCGGGAGGTAACCTATTATGACATTATCGGGAAAGAAAAAGGAAAAAGAAAACGACATTTACTGCATTAAAGTTTTAGGCTCAGGTTGTGCGTCCTGCCATGCATTATATGAAAACACAAAGAAATCTGTTCAAAATATGGGGCTTTCCGTGGAAGTGGAATATATAACTGATTTACAGAAAATTATGGAATATGGCGTTATGAGTATGCCTGCGCTTGTTGTAAATGAAAAAGCAGTATCTATGGGTAAAGTATTAAAGCCCGCTGATATAGAAAAATTACTGCGTAAATCTGCCTTCTAAAATGGATTTCGTAAAAAGGCCGTATGCTGATGGTAGCATTGTATGTTTTCTGCATATGGTCTTTCCTTTTTAGGGTAAAAAATAGCGATAAAACTGTGATAGATTTATCGCTCCACTTTCATGTACAGATCATATTTCCCACGAAGTTCCATTCTCATATTGCTGCTATTACATTCTCTCGATGATATTCCGCACCACGCCAAATCCCACAAGCAATGCGATACAGATATAAAGTATCACATCCTGCCAGCGCTTCGTTCTCCATGTTCCCTCCTGCACATAAGTCGCCGCGCTTTGCGCAAAAACAATTCCAAGCGGCGTAAGCAATACAAAAAGCATCGGGTGACACCGGAACGCCTCTTTAAAATCAAACTGCATAAGCGCAACGCACATTCCGGTAATACCGCAGCCCGGACATTTTAACCCCGTCACCCTGCGGAAGAAACACGGAATGGCGAGTCCCGTATACTTTACAAATATGCCGTACACAAGCCCCGCCATCACTACGATAAGCGCATAAATAACAATTCGTACCAAACGCTTTCTCTTCATCATTATGCCATTTTATTCAGCTCGTTCTGCATCAGCGCCCACGCTACAATGCTCAGACCGAAAATGCTCAGCAGAAGGTATAAAATACCGCTGTTGCTGGACGGAATGCCGCGGCTTATCTTTGCCTCGTCAATCTTCTCGCCCTGCTTGAATGCCCAATAAAAGCCATAAATACCACAGGTCACGATCGTTAAAAGAAATGCCATACCGCCCGAGGTATCACCGGTTCTTCCTGATATCATGTTCGTATCGTTTGCAAGACAGATAAACCAGTAAATTCCATAGATACCGCATGTCACGATCGACAGGATAATACATACTGCAATGTTTCTGTTTTGAATCATAACTATTCTCCTTTTGCACATTTATAAATTCACTTTCTCAGTATAGCACATTAGCGTGTATTGTCTACCTTTTCTTTCATAAATCGCCGTTTTTATGCTAATTTCCAAAATCCTTGCAGGAAATCTGCGGATCACGCAGCGATTTCATCCGGCGTTCCGTGATCTTATCCGCATCGGTAAGTTCCCCGCACAGCAGCGGCGATGACGAGTCGTAACGCAGCGCATTCTGCCGCACACGCTCCTCGCTGACATTGGCATAGCAATATTTACAGCCGTTCCTGCAGGTATGGTAGCTTCCCACCTCCACACTCTCAATACAGCCGCACTCGGCTCTCTGCCCGGCGTCCTTCCCTGCTGTGATGCGGCATCCCAACATGTCTTCAATCAGGCTCTTATCAATACAGCTATTCGGAACGATCCCACTCGCCGAAAGGTCGATTGTTTCCGCACAGGACGCGATCTCCATCTGATTCGCATTTGCGATCTGCGCAAGCCTCCGTGCAAATTCCCGCATTTCTTCTTCGCCACATTCCTCCATGCCCAGCGCATCCATGTTCTTCCGGTTCTTTGCGTAAATATCCACAAAGCTTATCACGCATTTCTTCGTGTACCCGCGCAGCGATTCCGCAATTTGACGAAACGCCCGCTCGTGATACTCACCCGTATATGTCTCATTAAAAAAGATAGGGTCGTACCGCCAGATTATGCGGTCTGCTCCGATTTTCTCCGCAAGTTCTCTGAAAACAGGAATCATTTCTTTCCGCTTATGCGGCACTCCCGGCTCTATGTCCGTGCCATACCCCGTGAGCGTAAACTGAAAGTAGTACGGATAGGCGGAAAGCTCCGAGAGCCGAGCCATCATCGGTCTGGGATTCTTGGTCCAGAACACGATGCAGTCAATTACCTCCGGCGACAGCGTGATTCGGCTGACCTGGTGTGGATTGATGGGATTTCGCACATATAGAAAGCCCTCACGGATACGTTCGTAGAACCAGTCGGAATAATAGTTTGGAATATCGGTTCGTCTGCTGACGCTAAGAATCATAGATTACCTCCGGTTTCTTTCTTATATGTCTACTCTGCTCATAAGATAATCCAACGCATTGATCCTTCTGATTCCTTCATAATCTGCCGCCGGGTCTATGTCCAAAGTCATAATACACTTGGGATAATTATCGGCTATTTTCTGCAGCGGTCTTAGTTCCCGCTCCAACGTGCTCTTCTCGCGCACGCTTGCTGCTACTTGAATGTATTTGATCCCCTGCATATCCTTTGCGACAAAATCCACTTCCATGCTTTCCATTTTTCCAATGTACACCTCATACCCTCTGCGAATCAATTCCAGATATATGACGTTCTCCAAAACATGACCTACATCCGTATTTCCCCTGTTTCCAAGCATCACACTGCGAAGCCCCATATCCACAAAGTAATATTTCTCCATTGTTTTCAAATATTGTTTTCCTTTTATATCGTATCGCTTTGCCTGGTACACAATATACGATTCCATAAAAGAAGAAATATACGATTCTACGGTTCTGACATTAATGCCCCTTCCATTTGAAGTCATCGTATCACTGATTTTCTTTGTAGAAAGCGGATTTCCTATGTTGTCCGCCAGAAAACGCACCACACTTTCCAGCATCATGGTATCCGTGATTTTCTTTCGGCTGACCACGTCTTTTAATATGATTGTATCATAAATGCTGTGCAGATAATCCTGAATCTGGTTTTGCGCCGCCTCCAGATGTATTGCATACGGAAAAGAACTTGTTTCTATATAACTCTGGTATGCCCGTTCCAGATTATTTTCCAACTGATGCGCCCGAACAAATTCGGAGAATGAAAACGGTAACATCTCAATCTTCACATATCTGCCGGACAGCAGCGTTGCCAGTTCTCCCGACAACATATATGAATTGGAACCCGTTATATAAATATCAACACTTTCTTTTATAAAGAAACTATCCACCACCCTTTGAAAGTCTTTCACGTTTTGTATCTCATCCAAAATCAGATACATCATGCGGTTCGGAAGAATCTTCTCCTTCAGATATTCATACAACGCTTTCGCATCCCAGAGCGATTCGTATTCAAAATCTTCAAAATTTATACTGATAATCTGCTCCTGCTCCACTTCGTGCGCCAACAGATAATCCTGAAACATTTTTAACAACGTCGACTTGCCGCAACGTCTCACTCCGGTAACTACCTTAATGATTTTCTTATCTTTATATCCGATTAATCGTTCAAAGTATTCTTTCCTTATAATCTCCATGCCATCACCTCATGCCTATATTTTACGCAAAAACTTCATAAAATTCAATAGTTTTTGTATCATAACACAAAAACTATTATAATATTTATGCTTTTTGTATTATAATAGTTTTTATCTTATTTAGATTTATATTCTAGTTTGACACAGATATATTCACAAAATACATTTCAGAATTAATAGGAACCTCTCCCAATGTATCACCTGTGATACGGATTCCTCCAAATCGCACTCATACCAGTCTTTTGCCCCTCCACTTACCGGTTTTCCAGCGCAACACCATTCCCACCGCTCTGACACACTCGTCGCCTGCCAGTCCAATATAAGCTCCTACTGCCATAAATCCCAAATGAATCCCGAAGAAATATGTACCGCCGGCTGCGCACACAAACACAAAAACTGCTGCAAGCACTGCCGGAAATACTGCGTCGCCGCTGCTCTTTAACGCCTGTCCAAATACGAGGTTCGTCACACGCCCCATCTCCAGCACGATATCTATCACAAGCAGTTTTGTCACCAATGCAATCATGACCGGATCATCCGTAAAGAGCTTCATAATCCATCCCGCACAGGCTGCAAACACCACAGACAGACACGCCGCAACCGCAACCCCTGTCACAGCAGCCTTTTTCGTTCCCTTATCACAGGCGTCATATTCACCTGCACCCACATACCAGCCTGTCATAATCGCATTTGCCTGCGCCAGCGCCGCCCCAACGCAATAGGAAAAATCGGTGATCTGCATTGCATAAGACCGCGCTGTTACATTAAGCCCCTCCGCATCCATCTGATTCAGAAAGCGGATCACTAGCGTCATTGCCACATTATACAGTGCAGTCTCACAGGCGGACGGCAAGCCCACACTGACAATCTGCCCCAATACCTTCCTGTTTTCGCTTCTCTCCGGGCTCTGTTTTGCGTGAACCAGCAAATGACTGAATATCACTACAATCAGTAAATTTATCACTCTGGAAATCACCGTTGCCATCGCAACTCCCTGCACACCCGTATGAAGTACGAAAAGAAACACCGCGTTTAAAATAAGATTCATTACATTTGCAATAAACGTAGCAAACAGCGGCTGTTTTGTATATCCGAACGCACGCAGATAGCCCGAGAAAATAGGAATCAGCGCATTTAAAATACAACCGCCTCCCACTATCTTAAGGTAAGTAACCGCCGGATCGCGCAGCGTTTTTGCAATCCCTACCATATCAAGAATCGTACCGGAACATGTAAACAGAAAAAACGCCATACAAAAGCCCACCACAGCATTAAAAAGCAGCCCGAGCTGTCTCGCCTGATAAGCAATCCCCGGTCTTCCCGCACCGATATTCTGTGTCATGACCGCCATCATGCCGGATGAAATAATCGAAAACATAATAATAAAAATTCCAATATAAGTATTTGCCGTACCTACAGCTCCTACCGCATAATCACCCACGGAGGAGAGCATCAGTGTATCTACCATGCCCGACAGCATATAAAATAAAGTTTCAAAGCAAATCGGAATAAAAAGTTGGGACAATGTTTTTCTCTGTTCTTCCATCGACCTGTATCCTCCCATGTAAAATATCTTTTGTATTTTACATTTTACCCCTTAATTTCGAAAAACTCTTGCACATATTCCGCAAATAATTGCACTTTTTCTACTTTCCCGGTATAATCATGACAGGAAAACTATTTCAGATTTCAAAGGAGTTTTGGATGTATTTAGAATTAAAAGAAAATCACCCACACGGAACAAAGGATTATCCCTTCAGCGAATACCATATGAACCCCCATCCACATGCCTTTCAAATTCCGGTACATTGGCACGACGAAGCAGAAATCATTTATGTGCGAAAGGGCCCTCTGTCTCTCGTCATTGACGGACAGGAATACATCGGCGCAGACCACTCCATACACCTTGTCAGCCCCGGCGAGCTGCACCTTATGAGCGCTTCCGAAGAGCCTGTTGATTATTTTACGCTTTTATTCCCGCTGGAATTTGTGTCTTTCCAATCGAAGGACTGGCTGGAGAACGAACTTCTCTTTCCTCTTCGCAGCCACAGTATGCGCTTTATCCCTGAAATCACGGACGCCGAACTTCTGACAGAGCTTGTATCCTTAATGGAAGAACTGATTGAGGCGAATCACAAAACTTCCTACCAAAAGCATCTCGGCGTCCGGATTGTTCTGCTGAAATTTCTGGAATTGCTGGCGGAGCATAACGGGCTGCGCCATGATAGTCCGGGGAATCCTGCCGGAATCCAAAAGGAGATGCTCTTTTATCTTCAGCAAAATTACTGTAATCACATCAGTTTAAAGGACCTGGCGTCTCATTTCCATCTGTCCGAAAAGTACGTGTCACGTTTCTTTAAAGAACAGTTTCACCTGACTGTGACCCAGTACATCAGTTACCTGCGCCTGTCCCACGCGAAGCATCTGTTGGAATCCGCAAATCTCTCTGTCACCGATATAGCGCTCGCCTGTGGTTTTACGAACGTAAGTTATTTTATTCGGAGTTTTGGGCGGACATACGGGTTGTCTCCGCTGCAGTACCGTAAGCGGAGGTAATTTCAATGGAAAATACGGGTGTATCCATGAGTTCCAAGTAAACAACGGGGCTGCCGCACTTAATGCGGCAGCCCTTCCATATTCTTGGTGATGTTGCAAACACGTTACAAACGCATCACCCTTCTTTAATCTTCACCACACCTCTGCTATGCCAAAAATTCTTCTAAATCCGGATAATCAACAATGTGCTTTCTTATATAGCTTCTCTTAAATGCTGCAAAAGCACTCTGCCTGCTTAATGCAAATCTTAAACTTTTCATATAGCGTTTTGAATCTGGATTCTTTTTGTGATTTTCCAACATTTTGTATAAAATACTCATTGACTCTGCTAAACGATCTATTCTATATTGACAAGCCGCTTCTCGAATCCCTGTATTGCATTTTTCAAAGCTCTCCTGAATCAGTTCTGCAGTCATAATAGCACATTCTTCATTTACTATATTATGTACCTTCACATGCCCATTTTCATAACATTGTTCCAACATTTCTTCTGGATCATCAACACAGCAGTCTATAATTTTATCATCATATTTTGCTTCCTTTTTCAAATTATTGCAATGCGGACACACATAGAATAAATTATTCCAATCAAAAACTCTTTCCGCTATTTTCCTTCCATGATGCGGCCTTAAATGTTCTACCTCCGGATCTGACAATCCTCCCAGTTCACAAATATAGCACTTATCATGGGAGTCTTCTTTCAACTGCTGTATTACGTCTGCTTTATTGTAAAGCCCATTAGATTTTTGCCTTTCAACCTCCAGCGATGGAGGAGGAACAGGATTCCTATCTATTTTCACCATATTCCTTACCCCCTATTGGAAAATTCTAATTTTAACCTACTATACTCTGCCGTCAATTCCTTCGCAAGATAATCGGGTATTTCATCTAAATAGTATTCCAACTGATCGATTTCTCCATATTCTTCATCAGTTAATTCACCTTTAGAAACCAGCGCCTTATATCTTTCAAATTTCTCTCTTAATTCCTCTGACAATGTGTCTGCCTTAAAATAACCCTCTACAATACCTTCATATGGCAAATTTTTTAATCCGTTTTTTACAAGGGTTTCATTTTCAAGATCATAAATAACAGCATTATCTAAAGAACTTAAAATAAACGGTGAATGAGTAGTAATTACAAACTGTATGTTTGGAAAAAGCCCGGTTAAAATAGGCAAAATCACTTTCTGTAGCTCAATATGCAAATGTGTCTCTATTTCATCTACCAAAACAATACCTTCCATATCAAACTCTGTCCGCAGTCCTGACCTGGCTTCCATTCTTATAATCAAATCATTAATAATATCAAATATTGCCGCATATCCGCTGGACATCGTATTAAAATCAAAGGGTTCTTTACCTGATTCGCAGATAGTAAACTGAAAAGTTTCATCATTAAATTTTAACTCAAGATCATTATCCTCAAAAATTGTTTTCAAAATATTTTCAAATGTACGCAGCCATTTATCTATTTTTTCAATTTTATCAGTATTTTTTGTAAAAGCCTGCGTAGCTTTCAAGTCAACAAGATATTTTGTAAGTTTTGCACCCGGCTTCTCAGTGATATTATATTTGTCCTGTAATTCTACTTTTTCAATATTTTTATACTTTTCTACCTGAAATTCTCTTTCAGCTTTATAATACGCAAAAATAAAATTCCCCTGATCATATTTTTCTTTTAATAAAACATTGGAAGTACTTTCGAAGGAAATTCCTGAATCTAATCTTTTTAGTTTACTTTCCCAGAATTCCACATTCTTTTTTGCTTCATAAATTTGTTTTCTATTCTCTTCCGAATCTTCCGGTAAACTTAGCCTGTTACTTTCTAAGCAACGATTATACATATCTGTTGCATGTTCTAATGTTGTTCCATTTTCATCCAAAAAGTTCTGAACGTATTTAACCATAGCTTCCAAAACACTTGTTTTTCCACTTCCATTTTTACCTGTTAATATCAAATGCTTTCTTTTTTCTTTATCTAAAGGAATGGAAATGTTCTCTAAATGACGAACTTTTTTTATATGAATATCTGTTAAAAAAGTCTGTTCCATGGTTATTCCTCCGATACCTAGTGATATTGTTATTCTATCATATCCGCTCTTAAAAATACACAATTAAAAACCTCCCAGAGCCGAAGTTCTGAGAGGTTTGAAAATGTCTTTTGAAATTGTATGTTCTGAAACGTATGATTATCTCTTGGAGAACTGCGGTGCTCTACGTGCCGCTTTAAGACCATACTTCTTACGCTCTTTCATACGCGGATCTCTTGTTAAGTATCCTGCGGACTTTAAGATCGGTCTGTAATCAGCGTCAACATTCAATAACGCACGAGCGATACCATGACGGATAGCTCCTGCCTGTCCTGTATATCCACCGCCGCGAACATTTACTAAAACGTCGAACTTGTCAGCAGTCTCAGTAGCTGCAAGCGGCTGACGAACGATAACCTTTAAAGTATCTAATCCGAAATATTCGTCCATATCTCTTTTATTGATGGTAACCTTGCCTGTACCTGGTACTAAGTATACTCTGGCAACAGATGATTTTCTTCTTCCTGTTCCGTAATATTTTGCGTTAGCCAATGTCTTTTACCTCCTCATTAAAATGTTAAAGCTTCTGGCTTCTGAGCTGCGTGCTTGTGATCCGGTCCTGCGTATACGAATAACTTCGTGTACATCTCTCTTCCTAACGGTCCCTTCGGAAGCATTCCCTTAACTGCATGCTCGATCACTCTCTCCGGGTGCTTTGCCATCATCTCTTTTAATGTGGTCTCTTTCATACCGCCTACATAATCAGAGTGATTGTAATAAATCTTCTGATCTAACTTCTTACCGGTTACCTTAATCTTCTCAGCGTTTACAACGATTACATAATCGCCGGTATCGATGTGCGGTGTAAAGATTGGCTTATTCTTTCCTCTTAATACCTTGGCAACTTCAGATGCCAGGCGTCCTAATGTCATACCAGTAGCGTCAACTACATACCATTTTCTCTCGATGGTAGCTGGGCTAGCCATAAAAGTCTTCATCGTTCTTCCTCCTAGAAAATACTGTTCATGTCAGGCAGCGTGAATGTCCGGACACACTGTCCTCCATATCATTGTTTATAGTTAAATGCTGTTCCGGGGCTTTGGAACTGCACTTATTCACTATCACAGACTTAAATATTATATTACACGACCCCTCGTGTGTCAATCATTTTTTTCTATTTCCCCTGAAAATGCATATCCTGACGGGGAAATACACTTTCCGTCATTTCTCTTTCCTCTGTTACTATTCCTCGAATCCTATTCCCATCATCGTAAGCCCATGTGCGGGGGCTGTCGGTCCCGCGGCGCTTCTGTCGCAGGCGGCAAGAATCTCCTTTATCTCTTCCGGCGGCAGCTCCCCGCCGCCGATTTTAATCAGCGTTCCGGCAATAATGCGCACCATATTATATAAAAAACCGTTTCCTGTTACGCGGATTGTAATAATGTCCCCTTCACGAAATACATCACAGGCATAAATCGTGCGCACGGTCGTCTTCACCTGCGCACCGACCGCGCAGAAGCTCTTAAAATCGTGCTCACCCACCAGATAAGAAGCCGCCCCCTGCATCTTCGTCACATCCAACGGATAGTGATAGAAATAAGTATCAAGCCGTCTTGTCGGCATACGAAACGTGCGGTTTAGAATACGATACTCGTAGGTCTTTCTGCTGGGTACGAACCGCGGATGCCAGTCCGCTTCCACCTCGCACGAGTCCTGCACGACGATATCCTCCGGCAGCCGTTGATTTAGAGCAAAGGAAATCTTCTCCGCAGGCATTCGCGTCTCTGTATCAAAGACCGCCACATTTCCAAGCGAATGCACCCCGGAATCCGTTCGGCTCGCACCGCTTACAACAATCTCTTCCCCAAGCAGCCTCGACAGTTCACGGTTTAAGACCTCCTCGATGGTAATGCCGTTCGGCTGCACCTGCCAGCCTTTATAGTTTGTGCCATCATAGGCGACAATCAATCTCACCCGTTTCATATCCCGAACCTCCATGTGCCTGCTCCCGGACAAAATTTGTTTTCACCCTTCTTATCCGCCAAAAGAGCTGTCACCTTAACGCCTGCTTTTGACAGATATAATTCTATGCGTTAAAATGACAACTCCTTACCTGTTTTATCTCATTATTTTTTGTTTACTGCGGAAACGGCACGTAAATCCGGCACAAAATAATCGCCGCAAAATACAGCAGCAAAATCAGATAACTCAATCTGTCCCTTCCCTCATAGCGAAGCGGTTTCATCTTGGTTCTGCCCTCGCCGCCGTTATAGCAGCGCGCCTCCATCGCCATCGCAAGATCGTCTGCACGCCGAAATGCCGATACGAACAGCGGTACGAGAAGCGGTATCATGCTCTTTACCTTCTTTAACAGATTCCCGCTCTCGAAATCCGCTCCGCGCGCCATCTGCGCTTTCATGATCTTATCCGTTTCCTCAATCAGAATTGGGATAAAACGCAGCGCGATCGACATCATCATCGCAATCGCGTGCACCGGAATCCCGATTTTCGAAAGCGGCATCAATGACTTTTCCAATCCATCGGTAAGCTGATTCGGCGTCGTCGTAAGCGTCATGACCGACGTGCCGAGAATGAGATAGGTCAGACGGATTGCCATGAGCACCGCATTGGTAAGACCTTCCTTCGTAATTGTTAGCCTCCAGAAACTTACAAGTTCCTCGCCCGGTGTCAGAAAAAGATTGAACGCCGCCGTAATCAGCATCAGAATCATGATTGCTTTTAAGCCTTTTACCATAAATTTGAACGGAACTTTTGACAGCTTTATCACGGCAAACATAAATACCGTTGCAATCGCAAGCGCGGCTACTCCCCGAAACGTAAACAGCGATATGATATAGACCATCGTGCCAAACAATTTTACACGCGGGTCCAGCTTATGAATGATGGAATCCGCAGGATAATACTGCCCCAGTGTGATATCTCTCAACATAAATTACTTCCTCCTACCGGTGTATATCTGTCCTGCCGTAACCAACTCCCGTCAATGCCTGCATCAGACTGGCTCGCGCCTCCGCAACCGTCGTCGCATCCGTATCGACATTCAGCCCGCGCTCCTTTAATTCATGCATCAGATACGTCACCTGCGGCGCGGCAAGCCCGATCGTCTCAAGCTCCTTATAATGCCGGAACACTTCCTTCGGCACACCGTCGAACATCACCTGTCCCTGATTCATCACGATAATTCGCTCCACATATTTCGCAACATCCTCCATGCTGTGAGAAACGAGAATTACGGTAATTCCGCGCTCCCTGTGCATCCGCGCAATCAAATCAAGAATTTCATCGCGTCCCGCCGGGTCAAGTCCTGCCGTCGGCTCGTCCAAGATCAGAACTTCAGGCTTCATAGCAAGCACTCCCGCGATCGCCACGCGGCGTTTCTGCCCGCCGGAAAGGTCAAACGGCGACTGATAGTAAAGCTCCTCCGGCAGCCCGACATTGCGCAGCGCTTCAAAAGCACGCAGCCCCGCTTCCTCCTTACTCAGTCCCTGGTTCTTCGGCCCGAAACATACGTCATCGAAAATCGTTGTCTCAAAAAGCTGATGCTCCGGATACTGGAACACGAGTCCTACCCGGTTGCGCAGCTCACGGAGGTCAAAATCGTCGTCATAGATATCCTGTCCATGGAAATAAATCGCCCCCGAAGTCGCTTTGATCAGACCATTCAGATGTTGAACCAATGTCGACTTCCCGGAGCCGGTATGACCGATGATCCCAATGAACTGTCCGTCGCCGATCTCAAGATTCACATCCTTCAATGCCTGAATCTGATATGCGGTTTCCTCACTGTATACATAATTTACTTTATCTAAAATAATTGACATATCTCACTCCCCGGAAATCTGCGCCGCGCGCAGAATCGCATCCACAAGCTCCTCTCGCCGCAGCACACCGATCGGCACATCAATTCCCGACTGCCGCAGCAGATCGGCAAGAATCGTCACCTGCGGAACATCCAGCCGGTATTCCTTGAGTTTCCCGACCTGTGAAAATATCTCTCGTGGCGTTCCCTGCATCACTACCTTGCCCTGATCCATCACAATGACCTTATCCGCATCTACGACTTCTTCCATATAATGTGTAATCAGAAGAATCGTCACGCCCTTTTTCTGATTCAGCTCATGCGCCGTTCGAATGACTTCTTTCCGCCCGTTCGGGTCGAGCATCGCCGTCGGCTCGTCCAGTACAATACATTTCGGCTGCATTGCCACAACACCCGCAATTGCCACGCGCTGTTTCTGCCCGCCGGAAAGCTTGTTCGGTGAATGGTGACGATATTTTAGCATTCCGACCGCGCCGAGGCTCTCCTCCACACGCTGCCATATTTCATCCGTCGGCACGCCGATATTCTCCGGTCCAAACCCCACATCCTCCTCGACAACGCTCGCAATGATCTGATTGTCGGGATTCTGAAACACCATTCCCGCCGTCTGGCGCACAGGAAGAATATTTTTCTCCTCGGAGACATCCTTCCCATCCACCCAGAGCGAACCCTCGCTCGGTGAGAGCAGCGCGTTGATGTGCTTCGCCAACGTGGACTTTCCTGAGCCGTTATGTCCGAGAATCGCGATAAATTCTCCCGCCTGCACATCCAGATCGACATGATCGAGCGCCGTCTGGATGGACTCTACATTGCCCTCCTCGTCGCGCCTGATATATTCATGAACCAACTGTCTTGCCTTGATAATTCCCATCTTAATCCTCCCAGTGCAGCCGGTGCAGTTCTCCCTGCAGCTTCATATGGTCAAACTGATTCTGCCGCAGCGCTTCATAAAGCACAATCGCAACGGAATTGGATAAATTCAGAGAGCGCGTCTCCCCAATCATCGGAATCCGCACGCAGGTATCCGGATTTGCCTTTAAGATTTCCTCCGGAATTCCCGCGCTCTCCTTGCCGAACATGATATAGCAGTCCGGCTCATAGGACACCTCGGTATAGACATGCCTGCCCTTCGTCGTCGCCATATAAATTTTCACACCCGGATTTTTCTCGCAGAACTCGTCCCAATTTACATAAGTAGTCACATCCAACTCATTCCAGTAATCCATGCCTGCGCGTTTGATGGACTTCTCATTTAACCGAAACCCGAGCGGCTCGATCAGATGAAGTCTCGTCCCGGTCGCCACGCAGGTTCTGCCGATATTTCCGGTATTTGCCGGAATCTCCGGCTCATATAACACAATATTCAGCTCTGCCATGTTATCTCCTGCGCCGGACTGTAATGCGCATCACAATCCGGCGTCTGTTCATACACAATTATTTTTGCTGCGCAATTCTGTCACGAATGCCTCGAGACGATCCATCGCCGTCTTTAAGCTTTCCAGTGAATACGCATAGGAAATACGGACAAAACCCTCTCCGCAGTCGCCGAACGCCGTTCCCGGAACGACTGCAAGCTTCTGTGCCCGCAGAAGCTCGTTCGCAAAATCATCCGACGTCATGCCAAATTCCTTGATACACGGGAACATATAGAACGCGCCGAACGGCTCGAAACAGGAAAGTCCCATCTCTTTCATGCGGTGCAAAAGATAGCGCCGTCTGCCGTTGTACTCCTCGCGCATTGCCGCCACATCCTCATCTCCGTTTCGGAGTGCTTCCACGCCTGCGTACTGGCTCGTGGAGGGCGCGCACATAATCGCGTACTGGTGAATCTTTAGCATCTGCTCGATGATCACACGCGGACCGCAGGCATAGCCAAGTCGCCAGCCCGTCATGGCATGCGACTTCGAGAAACCGTTGATCACGATCGTGCGCTCCCACATACCCGGCAGCGACGCAATCGACACATGCTTTTCCAGATATGTAAGCTCGGAATAAATCTCATCGCTTAAGACAAATAAATCATGCTCCTTTATTACCTCCGCGATTTTCTCAAGATCGCTCTTCTCCATAATCGCGCCCGTCGGATTGTTCGGGAACGGGAGCACCAGAAGCTTCGTCTTTGGCGTAATTGCCGCGCGAAGCTCCTCCGCGGTCAGCCGGAATTCATTTTCTGCCTTTAACTCAATAATGACCGGCTTCGCGCACGCAAGGACCGCGCACGGAACATAAGACACATAACTCGGCTGCGGAATCAGTACCTCATCCCCCGGGTCGAGCATCGCGCGCATTGCCGCGTCGATCGCCTCACTGCCGCCTACCGTCACCATAATCTCATGATTATAATCATAAGAAATTCCGTAATGTCTCGTCAAATATCGGTCAATCTCTATCTTTAGCCCCTTTAAGCCCGCATTGGAAGTATAATGCGTCCTTCCCTTTTCCAGCGAATAAATTCCCTCGTCGCGAATGTGCCACGGCGTATCAAAATCCGGCTCGCCCACGCCCAGGGAAATCGCCCCGTCGATCTCATGTACCACGTCAAAGAACTTACGGATACCGGACGGCTGAATCTCTGTAATCGTTTTATTTAGTGGATCTCTCATGCTACATCTCTATCCTTTCATCCTTTGGCTGCTCTGTCATTACGGTTCCGTGATCCTTGTACTTCTTTAAGATGAAGTTCGTCTTGGTGCTGAGTACCGAATCAAGCGGGGAAAGCTTATCGGAAACAAACTGTGATACCTCGCGCAGCGTCTTTCCCTCAATCGTCACCATAAAATCAAAGCCGCCAGAGATCAGATAAACAGAATTTACCTCCGGATAGTTGTAGATGCGCTCCGCTACCTTGTCAAAGCCCATGCCGCGCTGTGGTGTGACGCGGACCTCGATCAACGCCGTCACCTTCTCGATGCCTGCCTTATCCCAGTCAATCAGGGTATGGTATCCGCAGATGATGTGTTCCTGCTCCATCTGCTCCAATTCGTTCAGCACTGCCGTCTCATCCACACCGAGGACAATCGCCAACTCCTTGATATCAATCCGGCTGTTCTTCTCTATGAACGTCAAAATCTTTTCTCTCATTTCTGATCCTCCATTTTATGATGTCGTGCAGTTTGAAACAATCTCCGCAAAGCCGTTTCCTGCACGCCCACCGTCTTTTATATCGCTTTATATAATTCATCCGTCTTCGGCGGTTCCAGAAATCTCCGTTCCTCCTCATTTAAGAGCACGCGGTCATTCCCCTCCGTGGCTTTTCCGATAATCGCCGCCGGAATGCCCGCTTTTGCCAGCTCGCGCACCAGCGTATTCCCGTCCGATGCTGCCATCAGCATACAGCCACTGGAAATAAGCTGATAAGGATTTAGTCCGAAAAATTCGCAGATCTCTACCGTTTCCTGACGGATCGGTATCTTCTTCATGTCGATTTCAAGTCCGACGCCAGATGCTTCTGCCATTTCCCAGAGCGCACCGAATATCCCGCCCTCCGTGACGTCATGCATTGCACTAACGCCAGACCTGACGGCGACTGCGGCCTCCGACTGTACCGAAATATACACATCCAACGCCTTCGCTTTCTCTACAAACGGCGCGGAAAACTTCGCAAGAAGCTCTTCTTCCTTTTCCTTTGCAAGAATCGCTGTTCCCTCAATTCCAATCCACTTTGTCACAAGAATATCCATACCGGGTCTCGCCCCCGCAGTAGAAATCAGCCTGCCGTCCTTTACCTTGCCGACACCGCACACGGAAATCACGGGCTGGTTTACGACCGGAGTCACCTCCGTGTGACCTCCCATAATCTGTACGTCTGCCTGGGCGCATGCAGCTTCTACCTGCGCCATCATTTTCCTCAATTCGGGCTCTTCCACCGACTCCGGCAGCAATACCGTGAGCAGCACACCGACCGGAGTCGCGCCGGAGCTTGCCAGATCGTTCACTGTAATCAGAATTGCAAGCGTACCGATGTCCTTTGCCGTTCCCGTAATCGGGTCCGTAGACATGACAAGTGTCTCGTCCGGGGCAAGCTTTACCGCCGCGCAGTCCTCTCCCACGCCTGCTCCGAGCAGTACCTCAGGACGCCTCGTATGAATTTCTTTGAACACGGAACGCTTCAACACATTCTCCGGTACTTTTCCTACTTTCATTCATCTTCTCCTGTTTAAGGCTTAAGGCTGTCTCTCTGAGACAGCCTTAGAAAAAGCACAATCCTCTTATTGTCCGTCTGCCGGTGCATTCTGCCCCTGATCGGCTGGCGGCTGTTGATCGACCGGCGGCTGTTCCTGTGGCACGTCTGTGCCCGTCACCTGACTTTCATCCACCGTTCCAACGATCGCCTGCTCCTCAGGCGTTGGCGGCGGCGTCTCCTGCACCGGAGCCTGAATCGCCGTTGCGCTTGCCACATACGGCGCGACTGCCGCATAGATCGTTGCCTCGTCCCCGGTCGCCAGCGCCGCTCCGATTACGGCAGAGACATTCGGGTCTGCTGACGCGGTACCGACATTTATAATCTTCGGCGACGCATTATACGTACTCTTATTATAGATCTCGCGGCTCTCCTCCACTCCGTCTACGGTGACAACTTTCCAGAGTCTTGCCACGTAACCGATATGCTTACCCTGCGCCACTCCGATGTAGCCCGCCGGATCACCGGTTCCGACAAACTGCGTTCCCGGATCCTGCTGCGAAATAACTTCGCTCTCATAAGTAACTACACGGTTCGCAGGTCTTGTTTCATGTCCAAAGATATTAAAGTATACATTCTTTCCCTGTGTATAACCTTCAATGTAAATCGGAATGTCATAATTATTCACAAAGCGCAGATCCTTGTAATCGCCTGCGATTGCCGCATCCATCGACGGCTTGACATAACTGACGATCATGGAGTGGTTGGAACGCTGCGTCACCTCAAGCTCCGCTAAAATCACTGCGTTGTACAGCGTCGTAGATACCTGGCATACACCGCCGCCGTAAGACTCTACCGTCTGTCCGTTCTCATAAGCGCCTGCAAGCTCATAACCGTTTGTCCCGTCGAGGGGACCGATCGTCTCATACACAGAGAATTCCTCTCCCGGATAGAGAACCGTTCCGTTGATTTTCCCTGCCGCGACAGAAATATTCGTACAGCGGTTGCTGCCGGAATCGCTGTAATTCGTCGTGTAGCTTCCCAGCAGATCCGTGATCTGTGCAAGCTCCTCCTCGCTTCCTCTCGGCTCTACGATCTCCGCCACAAGCTCAATCTCGGCACTGCCGCCGGTCCACTCATGACTGATATAATCCTCGATCGCCGCAATGGAATCCTGTGTATTGACCTCGATTCCCTGCGCGCCCTTGATGATGCGGAACGCTCCGTCCTCACGCACAAGACCGTTGTCCACCGCCTCCTGATTAAGTTCCTGCGCCTTCTCCTCAAGAAGCGTAGACACCGCCCCGGAATCAACCGAAAGCTCCAGTTCTATGATCTTATCGCCATATTCCAAGTCCTTTTTGTCCTTGTAGCGCTTAATCAGGTTACCGCTTCTGCCTACGTCGATCGCCTCTTTCACCACATTCATATCCGAAAATGTGATGCCAAGACTCTCCGCCGGAACGGATACGCTCCGCTCTCCGGCGCAGAGCGTAAGCTCTGCCTCCCCTGCGCCCGCGATATAGGCATCCACCGCCGCAACAGCTTCCTCCTCCGTCATACCGCCGACATAAATATTTCCGATGTACACACCATCCGCGATGGTATCCGCCTCCTTAGCCTGCATCGTGACCGGAACGGCAAGCGCCATACCAAGTGCCGCAGCTCCACAGCATATAGCCAGGATTTTATTTCTCTTCTTCATATTCTTCCCTCTAAATAAAAATAGCTTCAACGAACGATTGTCTGCCGACATTATGCCATGTGCTTCGCACATGCCCTGCATGGCAGCTTATGCCATTCGGCAGTTATAATGTCTGCCGACATTATAACATAATTGCTTTCATTTTCAAGGTGCATAACCACGAATATATTTGACGCGCCCCGTTATTTTTAGTATATTTTACATGAAAGCGGATTGGTGAAAATCATCTTACAGGAACGCCGCAAGCACTGTTGTCAGAAGCATTGTCGCTACGATGACAATTACAACGCCAGCAAGCAGCTTTCTGTTCTTTTTCTTACCAAAATCATACATGCTTATTACCGCCTTTCCGATGCCTGCGCGCATATAGCGGACAGGTCTTTCCACAACACTCACAAGAAAGGAATTTCCTCATGATATTTTTAGGTCTTTTTATATTTTTCATCTTCTTATTCGCCTACCTGCGGAAAAAGAGCAGCGCAATCCAGACAAACGCCGAAGAAGAATTCTGGGCACGCGAAAACGAAGCGAACCGTACCCGCCGCCAGGATATCAGCGGACTTCCCTATATTACCATACCTTTCGAAAATTTTCCAATGGGTATCTATGACAATTCTGAAATAAAAGCGTGTGAAGAGACGCTCACCGGCTTATCCGAAAAGAAAATATTAAATCTTGGAGGACAGAGCAACACCGACTTAAAGTTAAAATACGGTCCCGCCAACCTCGAAACGCTTACTGAATGCGATGACAATTACGCGCTTCTCTGCCGTACCGTCGTCTCATACGCACAGTCTCTTCTTTCACTCGGACATAAGGCGGAAGCGAAGACCGTGCTTGAAGGCGGCGTCGCCTGCGGACTTGACCACAGCCTAAATTATCTGCTGCTCGCTGACCTTTATCTTGAAGAAGGGGATACCGGGGCACTTAAGACGCTCATTGCACAGGCAGAATTGCTTGATTCCCCGCAGCGTGACTCCATCGTAAGACGTCTGTGCGAGAAGGAAAGCGCAGAGCATACTTCTGACTAAGGCGGCTGCGCAAGAAGGAAGACGCGCAAATCTAGCGTCTTGGCATCCGTCCGTACTTTAAGATCCAGCGATCCAAAAGTCTCGACGCCTCGCTGCGCGTCATCTGCACAGGAATCTCTGCTTCAGCGATTCCGTAATAGGCTGCGTACCGCCTCAAACCATCCATCTGACGCCCCGTCGCGGGCGTCTGTTTTTTTGCCCGATATATAAGCGGATGCGGCAAAAATGCTTCCGGGCATGCCGCCCCATACTCCGCTTTCAGCCGTTCGAAAATCTCCCCCGTCTCTCTTGCATCATCGAGCGCGCGGTGCGCTCTTGCCCGTTTGATCTGATAATACGCGCATAAGCTCTCCAGGTCCTTCTTCTGTTCGGCGGGCAGGAAACGCCTTGCGAGCTTCAAGGTGTCCGCCGCTTCCCGCTCAAACGCAATTCCATGGTTCACCGCCCACTGCTTCAAAAAGCCGTAATCAAAGATCACATTCTGCCCGACAAGGATATCCGCTCCCAAAAAATCAAAAAATTCCGCCATCGCCCGCTCAGGATCCGCGCCGGTCTGTACCATCTCCCGCGTGATCCCGGTAAGCTCCTGCACCTTATCGGCAAGCGGCTTTTCGGTTCTAAGCAGTGCGCCGTACTCCTCCACTTGTCTTCCGCCGCGCACGCGGACTGCGCCTACCTCAAGGATTGCATCCGTCTTCACATTCAGCCCCGTCATTTCCAGATCTACAACTACATAATCCTCTAACACTCTATTCCTCCGCCCTCTCTTTTATTCATCCAGATACCGGTAAGCCGCCTGATGATCCAGCGGGTCTCTCGCGGTATAATCGAACAGCACATAACACGCCTTTTCTTCTCTCTCCGGCAGCTTCGTCACCGTGCGCGTCTCCTTTCCCGGAAAACGGTAAAAGAAACGCTCCACATGCGACTGCTTTCCGTTCTTACAATATTTCCGCGTCAATTCTTTCCACTCCGAAAGCTCTCCCGCCCACGCCGGACGTTTTCCGAGATTCTCACGGTAATACAGGTCGAAAACCAGGCTCTCCTTTAGCATCGGAACCGCCGCGGGTGCAGATTCCTCCGCAAATTCCAGCAGAATTTCCGCCCGTCTTACCCGCGAATGGCTCATCCCAAAGTAGCCCTGTTTCTCATAAAACGCTCCCATACTCTCAAACATGGCAAATGCACTGAAAAACTGTGTTTCAAGCAGCTTCACCGTCACCTCATACTGACCGCTGTTATAATATACCTCAAGCATCTCCTCCGCCCTTCGGATGGCGAGAAGTTCGGGGAAATCCAGCCAGTTTGTCCGGAGCACCTCGTACGGCGGGCGGCTCTGGTAAATCAGCCCGTACTCTACGGAGTGCTCATACATGTAAGACCCTTTCAGCACCTTTAAAAACCCAAGCTGGAGCTGATTCGGCTTTAAGGCATAAATCTCGTCGAAAGATTTGGCGAACGTCATATAGCCCTCATAGGGAAGCCCCGCGATCAGGTCGAGGTGCTCATGGATATTTCCCGTCTCTTGAATCCGGCGCACGACCGCTTTCAACCGAGTCAGATCCATTGTCCGGTGAATTTCTCCGATTGTCGCGCCGTTCGTAGACTGCACGCCGATCTCAAGCTGCACCAGCCCTTTTCTCATGCCTGCAAGCAGCGCAAGTTCCTCCTCCGTCAGAAGATCCGCCGATATCTCAAAGTGAAAATTCGTAACTCCGTTGTCGTGCTCTTTTAGGAAACTCCAGATTTCCATGGCATGCGCATGGTTACAGTTGAACGTTCGGTCAACAAATTTCACCTGCGGCACCCGCTTCTCGAGGAAAAATGAAAGTTCGTTTTTCACAAGCGCGATATCCCGGAAACGAAGCTGCTTCTCCACCGAGGAAAGACAATAACTGCACCGGAATGGGCACCCACGGCTCGACTCATAATAGATGATCCGGTTCGTAAAATCCGTAATATCATCATAACAGAACGGAATCGTGCTCATGTCGATCGGCTCACGCGCCGCGGTAAAACAAATTTCCTCGCCCCTGCGGTATGCGATTCCGGCAGGTTTTTTGTACATACCATTTGGTCTTGTGTCGCATTCCGCATAAAGCGCGCACAATTCCAGAAAGGTCTGCTCACCCTCACCGATCATCACGCCCGTCATCTGCGGATGCTCCTTAAGAAACCTCTCCGTCTCATAAGATACCTCCGGTCCTCCCACCCATATCGGAACCGCCGGACACAACTTGTGATACTCACAGGACACCGCCTCCACACAGGGAAGGTTCCAGATATAGCACGAAAAGCAAAGCACATCCGGCTTTGCTTTATAGACTCCCGCTAAGATGTCATCCATCTGATGATTGATCGTGTACTCCGCAATCTCAATCTGCACATCCGATTTCAGATATGCTTTCGCATACGCGCGCAAATTATAGACTGCCAGATTGGAATGAATGTATTTGGCATTGACCGCCACAAGTAAAATCTTCATCGCTTTCCCCGCAGACTCCTTAAAACACTACAAGCCAGAAACGGCTCCCCAACCGTCTCTGGCTCCTATCTCAATTATACTCACCCTATTTGACACATGATATGTCTTACGATCACGTCGATTCCGGCAATCCACAAAAGAAGCGCGCCGCCGACATACGCCTTGGTCTTATGCTCGAATCCCATGTGATAACCGGTATACATTCCCATAATTACGACTGCGATTGTAATCCCCGCAACAAGAAGCAGCATCAGTGCGAGATCTGTCCCGAGAAATCCGAATGCAATTCCCGCAAGCAACGTATAAACACTCGTCATCACCACTGTCTGAAGGAGGTGTCTCACATTAAGCTTCTCCTCCCGGTGCTCATTGATCCACTCGTTCTTTACCGCTTTTACGACCTGACGCACTCCAAGTCCAAAGAAGATGACCGCCGCGATCACAAGCCCTACAAACTTTTCATCATGTGCCAACTTATTACTGTAAAGAAGATCGGACAGAAAATTGCCAAGCGCAAGCGCGACAATCTGCCACACTGACACCAGCGCGCAGACAAGCGCCAACTGCTTTTTATCGATCTTAGCAACCAGAGAACCCTGACACTCTGTCGTTGCAAAAATATCAAGCGATATTCCTACTATAATCAGAACATTTTCTATCCAGTTCATTTCGGTCCTCCTTTACATGACTCCTTATTATTATACTCTCTTCCCGTCATTTTTCTATAGGAAATACGATTTTTGAGCATTTCGTTCCATGATTTTAGTCTTCTGCCTTAATCGCTTCCGTCTTATAAATGAACTTGACGCTTCCGTTCACGCCGTCCGCAATGTCCGTGTAGCTCTGGTAGCCCCCGCCTGCATCCAGAGTCGCCTGAACTCTGTCCATAAGCGGCTCCATATCGCCGTTGTAGGAATTAATGATCTTCTCAATGCCATCCTCGTTGAAGGTCACAATACCATCCGCAAGCTGATGTGCTCCGTCGCTGAGCAGATTGACGCCGTCTGCGATCGCAGTCGTACCGTCCTTAAGCTTTCCTGCTCCGTCGTTTAAGGTACCATTGTTTGCTACAAGTGTCGCGGCTCCGTTCGCAAGCTGTGCCGCTCCATCCTTAAGCTGCCCGACGCCGCTGCTGAGTGTTCCCGCGCTCTCGTTCAGCTTCGTGATGCCTACATCCAGCGCGCCGATCCCCTCCGAGAGATCGGACGCTCCCGCCGCCACCTGTGCCGCGCCCTGCTGCAGGGTCGTAAGCTGCGTCATGCTGTCTCCTCCGGTCAGCGATGCCTCCACCTGATTAATCGCATTCAATGCACCGTCAACCTGACCGATTCCGTTCTGCAGTGACGCAATCGTGTCTCCCAGAGCGTCGATAACTGCCGCCGCCTCCGAAGCATTGGTGATAGAATAGTTCATGCCGGAAGCCGCAAGCGCCTGTGCAACGCCCGCATAATACTGCTGCGCTCCGCCTGCCGCCTGTCCTGCTCCGCCCACAAGCTGTACATACGGATCGTCTGTCACATTTCCGCCGCCTGCCAGATAGTTTGCCGCCTGCGCGTAAAGCGCTGCCGCCTGCGCATCATAGCCGATACCTGTCTTTAAATTCTCCTGTGCGGACTGTAAGGATTGTACTACTGCCTGTGCCTGCTCGTATGTCATTCCGGCGCTCGCCTGGAAATTACCATACACGCCTTGCTTGCTCGCCTCAAGCGTCGCTCCCATGCCCTGAATCGTTCCGACAAGCTGGTCGACGCCCGCGCTGACCTGCGCCGCTCCTGTCGCAAGACTTTCCGCTCCTGCCGCCGCACTGTCCGCTCCGTCTTTAAGCTGTCCGACGCCGCTCGTCAGCGCCGGAACATTGTCCGCAAGCGTATCGATTCCGCTCTTTAAGCTTCCGATTCCGGTATTTAACGTATCTGCTCCCTGCGTATAAGCTGCAATACCATCCTTTAAAGTACTCATGCCGTCCTGAAACTCTCCAAGATTGTCCTTTAAGGTATCGACACCGTCTGCCAGCTCCGCGGAACCATCCTCGAGCTGATTCGTCGCATCGGTCAGCGTATCTAACAATTCATCGATCGAAGAGGTATCGCTCTCACCCTCCGCGCTTACGAAATTCGTCGCGTTCATAACAACCGTCATCGTCGCACCCAGTGAGAAATTCTCAACGTCCGCCGTAACCTCCACGTATTCCGGGATCGTGATGTCCGCATCGAAGTCTCCTGCGTCCACGTCAAGACTGTCCTTTAAACCCGGAAGCGCATAACCTACGATTACGTTGTTGTTTCCGTCTGCCGCGACCCTGCCGTTCTCTACTTCAATATTGGTAAATTCATCTCCCAGAACCATTCCGCTTAACGCTACGAACGGAACGCAAATCTCCTCTTCCTTCCCGCCGATGTTTGCCTTTACCTTCTCATTGTTCGTGTAATCAAAACGAATCGTGACCTTTCCAGATTTTCCGGCAAGCTCCTCCGGGGAAATCTCTTTTCCATCCAGAGAATATGTGATCTTCTGGCTGACAGGAAGCTGCCCCGTGGACGTTCCCTGATAATAAACGTCATTTCCGTCCGCCTGCCATACAAGCTTCGTCCCGTTCTGCGTGAACGTCTCGTCGCCCTTTACATTTTCAATATCGGTAAGTGTGGACGCATCCTCGATCGTCGCTTTGTTGTCGTTGTTGATCAGATGGTCGGATACAATGACCTTCTGCTCTTTTCCCGTGCTGTCGGCAATGACATAGACCGTCTCCTCTTTTCCGATCTCCTTCTCATTGACGCTGATATTTCCCATAAGCTCATCCTGCAGACTGCCCACCGTATTTTCAGCCTCTGCATCTGCCTCTTTCTCCTCTGCGGCTGCCTCGGTCGCCGTATCATCCCCCTTTGCCGCGCTGACCTGATAGACAGAGGTTCCGGTCGCTGCAAGCGTCACCACCATCATACCTGCAATAATCCTGATCGCGTATTTATTTTTGAACTTCGATTTTAACTCTGGTAATTTCATGATTTAGACCTCCACTTTTCTATCATTACTGCATTGATACATTATTTTCTGTCACGTCTATTTCCTTTACTTTCCTGCTGCGAAATCCTACGCTGGTCGCACAGATCACTTTGTCAAAGACCATAAACATGGACGGCAGGATAAAGATAACAACAAACATACTGATAATCGCTCCGCGCGCCATCAGAAGACACAGGGAACTGATCATATCAATATTGGAATACATACCCACGCCAAATGTTGCTGCAAAGAAGCTGAACGCACTGACAATGACCGACTGAATCGAGTTCTGCAGCGCTGTTACGACTGCGTCGCGCTTATCCGCGCCGCGGTATCTCGCCTTCTTATATTTCGTTGTCATAAGGATCGCATAGTCCACCGTCGCGCCAAGCTGTATCGTTCCGATTACAATGGATGCAATAAACGGCAGGGTCGTGTTCGTATACGCCGGAATTCCCATATTGATAAAAATGGCGAACTCGATCACTGCCACCAGAATAATCGGCAGCGAAACCGATTTGAACACCAACGCGATAATCACAAAAATCGCTCCGATTGATACGATACTGACCGTCTTAAAATCCTGATCCGTAATCTCAATCAAGTCCTTCGTACACGGCGCCTCACCGATCAGCATTGCGGAGGTATCATATTTCTTGATGATCCGGTTAATCTCCTCACACTGCGCATTGACCTCATCCGACGCAACCGCATACTCCGATCCGACCAGCATCATCTGGTAGTCTCCATTTATCATGACTTCCTTCACGTCGTCCGGTATAAATTCCTTCGGGATTCCCGGTCCTACAAGGGAATCAAAGCCAAGCGCCATTTTTACGCCGTCCACCTTGCCGATTTCATCAAGCATTGCTCTCGCGTTCTTCGACGAAAGGCTGCTGTCCGCGATAATCATATGGGTGGCCCCCATCTCAAAATCCTCATTCAGCTTGTCGTTCGCTGCAATACTGTCCAGACTCTTCGGCAGCGTTCCGGCAAGGTCATAATAAACGTCCGTATGATTGTAGCCGTAAAGCGCCGGGCCTAAAATTACAAGGAATACTACAAGAAAGACTGCGTAATGCCGCACAACCCAGTCTGCGATTCTACCCAGATCCGGGATAATAACCTTATGCTTTGTCTTCTCTACCGCCTTATCGAAAACAAGAATCATCGAAGGAAGCACGGTGACACAGCAGATAACTCCAAAAACCACGCCCTTTGCCATAACGATTCCAAGATCCATTCCCAATGTAAAGCTCATAAAGCAAAGTGCGATAAAGCCTGCTACCGTCGTGATGGAACTGCCGACCACAGAAGTGATCGTATTTGAGATCGCGTGCGCCATCGCGCGCTTCTTATCCCCCGGGAAACGCCCCTGCTGCTCCTCGTAGCTATGCCACAGGAAAATCGAATAATCCATCGTAACACCGAGCTGCAGTACCGCCGCAAGCGCCTGCGTCACATAGGAAATTTCACCTTGTAATACATTCGTTCCGAGATTATAAACAATCGCCATTCCGATACTAAGCAAAAAGAACAGCGGTGCGATTGCGGAATCCATCGTAAGAGAAAGCACGACGACTGCCAGCACAACCGCGATCAAAACATAAATTGGCGTCTCCTGATTCGAAAGGTTCTTCGTATCCGTGACGACTGCCGACATACCGCTGATATAACAGCGCCCCTGCACGACCTCACGCAGCTCTTCGATCGCATCCATCGTCTCATCCGCCGACATCGAAGTATCATAGAGCACCGCAAGCATCGTGCTGTCCTTTTCATCATTATTAAAGAACTCGTAGATTTCATCGGGTAGCATTTCTATCGGAATACTGATATCCGCCAGAGAATCGTACCAGATCACGGATTTCACATGAGACACCTCCGCCATCTGCTCACGCATCACAGCGACATCCCCGGGTTCCATTCCTTCTACTACACAAAAGGAAAATGCCCCTGTCCCGAACTCTTCCAGCAGAATATCCTGCCCCTTCATCGTCTCGATATCTTCCGGAAGATAGGTCAAAATATCATAGTTGACCCTCGTGTTCAGATAACCGATACCCGCCGGAATCAGCAACAAAATGCTAAGAATCAGAATCGGTATCCGCAGCTTAACAACCGCTTTTCCAAACTTAATCATCATTGTCCCTCACTTTCTTTTTCAATGGATTCATTGTATAAAAAAAGGACTGAATATGAAAATATTCAATCCCTTTATCCTGTAGCATCAAAGTATACACATCTGCAAATATGTATATTTATGTTGACACATTTTTGAAATTGTATAATGTGCTGCGACTGCTTTTTCTATAATTCCGCCAGAATGTCGTCCATCGATCGCTTGATAATGTACCCGTAGATTTCCGCCAGTTCCTTCGCCGAAATCGTCATCCCCGACTGAATCCATGTAATGACGACATAGCACATCGACTGTGCATAATATTCCGCGATCCGCTCCGGAGTCAGCCAGACGTATTTCTGCTTCTTGCCCGCGGAAGAACTGTGGATAACTTTTAACAGCACGTGCTCGACACAATCCTGCGCGATGCTTCCAAATGAGTTCTGTCCTTCCAGCCGGCTCGCCCTCATGTAGAATTCCTTGTCCCTCTCAATCTCCGTGAACAGTAGAACCAGCCCCTCATTCACCATGCCGTTCGTAATCAGCATCTCCACCGGTTCCAGCAGTTCTTTATTGATGATCCACTCCAGCAGATCGTATTTGTCCTGAAAATGATTGTAAAAGGTCGGGCGAATGACGCCCGCCTTATCTGTGATCTCTTTAATTGTAATCTTCTCGATCGGCTCCTTTAACGTCAATTCCTTAAAACTTGCCGCCAGAAGCATATCGATCGCACCTTTACCCTGCCCTGCCATAATTCCCTCTTGTGCCTCAAAGCTCTAATTGATGTCATTTTGCGATAGGATCAATAGATATTTTAGCGCATTTACTCATCAAATTCAACTGTCACAAAGTATCCTTTCGGCGTCTCCTTAACGTCCACGACAGTGCCCTCCTGCGACTTGATCCGCTCACTCACCGCATAATTTGCCGACATCGCATACGCCTTGCCCAACGTATAATAGTAGGAATTGGGCAGCTTTCCCTCTGTAATCGGAAGCACGTCACCCACATTCAAAAGTCCCGTCCGCTCCATCTTAAACTCTTCTCTACGCATTCTAAAATCCCTGTTTTCACTATATTTTATAAGTATTTCCTACTACTGCTATATGCTTTTCATTATAGTATAATACCTTTCAATTCTCAAGATATTTCCGATTTGCAGCAAACACATTGAACAACGGAAAATAGCGGTGTAACCCACCGCTATTTTTGTTCCGCCTTACTCTTTATCATCACTTTTACTCTTTGTCGTCATCCACTTCCCGATATTCGACATCTACCGCTTCTGCTTCCTGCCGCATCATCTTTGCCGAGTGCACCGCGCGGTTGGCAACCCACAGATCCGAAGCGCCGTCATAGATCAACGCAATCCCGATAAACTGCAGTGCGAGCTTTACCATGCCAAACGCATTGACGATGCAGAGCACGCCGAACACCAGACTGATCACTGCAATAATCAGAAGACTCCACCATTTCTCATAGCCGTTCCCCTTCGTCTCCGCCGCAAGCTTCATGTCCTGAATGCCATGCACGCACAAAATCACACCGATCACGATCGGAATCAGGCTCACCACACTCTCCGGGCGGATGAACACCCATATGCCCACCAACAGCACGATCAGCCCGAGCACTCCCGCAAACGGGTGTATGTTCTTATCCATAAAATATGAAGTAATATCGATCACGCCCATAATCACCAGACCGATTGCAAGTACTCTGCAAAAGATGCCTATCGTCTCCGCCGGCCAGATCAAAAGAACCACGCCGAGCACAATACACAAAAGCGCCGATGCAACAATATCCGCCTTGATCCTCTTTAATGTCTCCTTCATCCCTTTATTCTCTCCCTCTTTCACTATGCCGCGCCGCAAATACACGGCATATTATTTTTTTCGCCATTATACTCTATTTGAGGGGAGATTTCAAGATAGCCGTTGCGGGGTTTTCGCTCACATCGCACGAACTTTTCCTAAATCATGTTGTCTATGGAAAAAATACGCAAAAGCGGCGGATTATTGTATTTTTCACATCTCCGCCGCTTTTACTCTTTCATTTTTTATCTTCTCTATTTCATCAATTCAAATCTCTGCACCATCTCATTGAGCAATGTTGCCTGTGACGCCAATTCTTCGGATGTCGCAGAACTTTCCTCCGCAATCGCAGAATTATCCTGAACACCCTGTGAAATTTCCTCGATTCCGATACGAATCTGCTCCATATTCTGTGCCTGAACGGTCGCATTTTCTGCTGTTTTCTGAATCATCACATTTACATTATCCACAGCAGTCACGGCTTCTATCAATGAATTCATAACGTCATTGGCAACCGCATTTCCTTTTCCGATCTCTTCCATGGATATACCAATCAGATTTCTTGTCATATTCGCTGCTTTAGAACTCTCCAACGCGAGTTTCCCAATCTCATCCGCAACCACCGCAAAGCCCTTACCGGCTTCCCCGGCTCTTGCCGCCTCAATGGATGCGTTCAGTGAAAGAAGATTTGTCTGATCTGCAATCTCTTCGATTGTCTGGATAATTCCAACCACCTGTTCTGAGGTCTCTTTTATCTTTTGAACCGCCTGCATCATCAGATTCATTTTTTCCTGACTCTGTTCCATCAATCCTGTGACTTTTTCCGTCTCATCCGCAGAGCACTCCGCATCCACTTTGCTCTGTTCTACCTGTTCTGTCACCGATGTTGCGGTTGCAACCAGTTCCTCCACTGCCGCGGCCTGCGTTCCGGCGCCTTCTGCCAACCCCTGTGCCGCTTTTGCAAGCTCTCCGGCACTGCATGATACCATTCCCGCACTCTCGCTGATTCCCTGCATCACATCGTTCATTGAACTTGAAATGTTTAACAGCGATGTCTTTAATATCTGGAACTCTCCGACATATTCCTGCTCCAGTTCAATTCCAAGCTTTCCATCCGCAATCTGATCGAGTGCGTGGGATGCCTCGTTTAGATAAACGATGTATTCTTTCAGGCGCTTTACCGTCTCTCCAATCGAATCTCCAAGCTCCCCAATCTCGTTCTCCTCATTCACATCCAGCACAACATCCAAATCGCCCTCCGCAAGCTTTTGTGCCGTTGCATTCAGATCCATAATCGGTCTTGCAAGCGCTGATGCGCTCTTTTGGATGCTCTTCATTACGACAAATACACCAACAATAAAAACAACTGCCAGTGCAGCTATAATCTCTATTAAGGTCGAATAGTATTCCAGTACCGGCATACTGCTGATTATGATATAACCTGTATCGCCTACCGCCTGCACCATGCCGTACTTAGAGCTGTCTCCCAGTTTATATTTCATAAACTGATTTTCTCCGGTATCCAGCGCGCTAAGAAGGTTGGAGGATGCCCCGGTATCCGCAATATTCTGCTGCGTCAGTTTCTCATCCGGGTGATAAATGATGGTACCGTCTGATGACAGCAATAGCATATAACCATTTTTACCTATCTTATATTCACGCATAACATCTATCATATGAGACAAAGAAAGATCTACACCGACTACGCCCAATGCCTTGCCGTTTTCATCAAACGCCGGCGCAACCACACTAAGTACTACCTGTCCGCTGGGATCCAGATACGGCTCCGTCAAAACCGTCTCCCCTGTTTCAAGGCATTCATACCACACGCGTCCGGTAATATCCCAGTCGTCTCCCGAAGTGCTTCCGTCCGATTGGGCAAATATACTGGCATCCATATCTGCCATCCAGACCACCAGAATATTTTCCGGATCCGCGTCCGCCATGCGCGTCATATTATCAAAAACAGTGTTTATATCCTTTGCATCAAGAATGCTGTCTCCCGGCTTAGTCTCCTCAAACACTGCCTGAATTTCCGGATTGACTGCAAGCGTTTCCGCTTCCCTGCCATACTTCTCCAGAAAACCTACCAGCTGATTTGTTGCAGCCTGCGACTCAAGCGTTAATTCCGTCTCACGTGCGGATGTAATAGACATCCATACCATAAAAATTGTAACTAACGCCACCACTCCAAAAACAAGAAATACACTTTTTCCTATCTGTTGAAGAATTTCATCTGCGATACGACGCTTTCCGTGCGTCCGCTTTCCTTTTTTGTTCCCCATGCAACCTTTCCTCCTAATGTTCAATTAATATATTAATTATAAACCGTTTTACATACATTAACAAGGATAATGTCCTTGAGTTTCCGCAGTTTTATCCGCAAAACTCTAAGAACCGTTGCGGGGGACGTTCACATTGTCCACAACGATTTTAATCATACGTAGAATTGTCTCATGATGCGGCTGGTAAAAATCCTCCAGCTTTTGATTCTGTCTGTCTATCGCCAGCGTATATTGGGTAAGGTCATTCGTTCCGATACTAAAGAAATCTACGAATTCTGCCAGTTCATCACTGATCATAACGGCTGCCGGAGTTTCTATATATTACAAGACTTTCTTATTCCTCAAATATCCTCAACCTCTTCACAATTTCCTCCGGTTCCGGCAACATTGCTTTCATCTCCTCTGGCAGTGCATTTCGTAACTGGTATGTAGCCACCCCAATCGATGCATTAATTTGCTTCAAGGCATATTCTACATAAGTTTTATCCTTACTCTTACAAATAATAATGCCAATAGATGGATTTTCACCCGGTAATTTGGCTTGTTCATCCAATGCCGTCAAATACAACTGCATCTCCAACTCGTGTTCTAAATATTCCGGTGAGAGTTCAGCGAAATCAAAGCTATATTTATCCTTTACTGCTAATTTTGCCTGTACTCTTCTCTCTTCCGGTAGTGTCATATCAAAATTAGTCTGATTCAGCAAATACTTTTCATATGTTTGTGCTTCAATAAAATTAGTTAGTACACGCTTTGTCCAACCATATCGCTTTACCATCTAAATGTAAAATTCTCTTTGTAAATCATCTTTGCATTTCCACAAACATATTATACTATGCTTGTATCGTTTCCTCAATAAATTCTTACGTTCTCTCCTCAATGCCAAAAGTGTACTTTCGTATAATTTTTCCTTTATTCTTCACATTATTCATCGTTATCTCTGCTATTTTCCCCTTCTTGACATTCCCGCGCCCATCCACTAAACTATTTCCGGACAAAGCTACGCTTTTATCCATCCGCAGTAATAACTGTCATGTGTAGAATATCATAAGTGAAACTATCATAGAAACGAGGATAACATGGGAAAAGAAATTAAGACGAATGCTATGCGCATTCTTGATAAGAACAAGATTCCATATGAGATTATAAATTATGAATGCAACGAATTCATTGACGGGCTCCACACCGCCGAACTGACTGGAGCTCCGATAGAACAGTCCTTCAAGACTCTTGTCATGCAGGGGAAAAGCAGACAATACTATGTGTTCGTGATCCCGATTGCCGAAGAAGTTGATCTAAAAGCCGCTGCGCGGTCGGTCGAAGAAAAGTCTGTCGAAATGCTGCACGTCAAGGATATCACCGCCGTCACCGGATATGTGCGCGGCGGATGTTCCCCGCTTGGCATGAAAAAGCAGTTCCCGACCATTGTGCACGAAAGTGCCGCTTCCTTCGATAAAATCTACATCAGCGGCGGACGCGTTGGCACGACCATTACAGTAGCGCCAAACGCGTTGCTTTCCATCGTCCGCGGACGGTATGCCGATGTCATACGCCACGGCGAATAAGCTGCCGCGAATCACCCGGATCGACGAGCCGACCTCTCTCTGTCTAGCTCGTCATCTCCCCGTCTTCATAACGTGCAAGATCCATAATCTTCTGCAGCTCAGCTCCCTCAACCGGAGCCTCGCCGATTTCCTCGCGCTTGCCGCTCGGAAGAATCTGCGCCAGCATGTGCACATCCTTCTCCTTCGTCATCTCAATTGTGTAATATCCCGCTTTCTTTGTCTGCGGGTTCACAGTAATGTACACACGGTAACAGAGCGTCGGTATCATTCCCTTTTCCGGCAGATCCACACGGATCAACGTCAGATCCTCCGCGATATCAAGCGCCATCACGGAGTAATCCGCCTCTGTGTACGGATTTAACTTCGCTTCCTTATAAGTCTCTGCAAAAATCTCATTTACAAACGCTTCTCTCTCCTCGCAAAGTCTCTCTACAAACGTATCTGTCTCTGCAAAGAGGCGCTTCGGCATCACCCCGAACTCGACCTGTTTCTTTACAAACACATTGAACTGCTGCGGCGTCATTTTCACCTGCTTCATCTGCGGCACTTTCTGATCTGCCTCATGAAGCTTCTGAATCAACTCAATCTTAAGAACCAGATTGTCCGAAAACGGGTTGATGACCATTCCGTTCAGCTTCAGCTCCGGCTTCACTACAATATTATTGCATGCCGGAAACGGCATTGACAGCAATGCCTGACTCTTCGGTTCCGCGGGGATCTGCTCCTTGGAAGTATATGCCACAAAAAACTGCTCTCCACTGTTATTCTTAATGAAACAGGGCATCGGCTGATCCGGTGCCTTTAACATTGCCGGAACGAACAACTTCGTCGGGCGCAGGAGATTTAACACCGTACTGAGGTTCTCCTTGGTGCGCTCTGCGGCGTACTCCTTGATTGCTTCCTCCAATCTATCGTTTGTAATCTCCATTGTTACTTTCTCATCCATTTTACAAATATCCTTTCTCCCAAAACATACATGACCCTATTTTAGCACACCGGCCGGGAAAAATGAACATCTTTCTGCTAGATTACAAATACGGAGATTTCCTCATTGAGCTTCTTTGCCGTATCGTTGCACTTCTCTATCTCTTCGCTGACCACATCTGTCCTGCTCTTTACATCGGTACTCCTCTCTGCGATGTCCGATGTGCCCTGTGCACCCTCGTTCGTCGCAGTAGCGATTCCGTTCATCGCTTCAAGCACACCGTCGATGGAAGCCAAAAGTTCTTCTGATGTCGCGCTGAAGTCGCAGATCAATGCATCAATATCCTCCGCATCCTGATTGTACGCCCTTGCGACATTATCAAACATATCGTAACTCGCCTCGACATCTGTTGCCACGAACTCCAAAAGTCTCTGTGCATCGTTGGAAAGATTCTGCACGGCAAGCGTGACCTCCTCCGTAACGCTCTGGATCTTCGTCACCGCCTGCTTAGACTGCTCCGCAAGACCGCCGATCTCGGTAGCTACAACTGCAAATCCTCTTCCCGCTTCTCCTGCCCTCGCCGCCTCGATTGACGCATTCAGCGCCAACAGATTCGTCTGATTTGTAATCTCCATAATAGCGGAAGAAAGCACCTCAATCTCCTTTACAACCTTAGCTTCTTCCAATGCACGGTTTAAGCTCTCACTCAATTCGCTGTGCATCATACCGGCATGACTTCTCTGCTCTTTTGTATCCTCCCGGGCTTTTGTCGCGCGATCATGAATACTCGCCGCCTGCTCTGCACCGTCCTGCGATCTGAGCGCAATATTCCTGGCTGCCTCCTCAATCTCATGTGACATATTCTTAATCGTCTCAGAAGAAGCTGCTGTCTCCTCCATACCTGCCGCCAACTGCTGTGTCGTAGCTGCAACATTCTCAACATCCCCGCTGAGCATCTGCACATTATCCTTTACCGTATCCACGATACCATTGATCGCAATACCCTGATTCTTTACTTCCCTGATCAGAGCGCCGACCTGATCCTTCATATTTTCAAGATGATTTCCCAGTACCCCGAAATCATCTCTGCGCTTTGTCAGCTGCGCCGGAAGTTCATGCGTAAAATCTCCCTTTGCGATATGTCCGATATATTCCAGTGACTTTTTGAATGCCTCGCTCAATGTGATTCCGATATATAAGCTTAAGCCTACTGTAATTATGATAACGAAAACTTCGATCACAAGTACGACTGCAATAGTCCGGTTCAATTTCTCGCGAAGCTCCTTTGTCTCTTCCTGCACCGTCGCGTCAATATAATCAATATAATTACCAGTTCCAACGACCCATTCGAACGGCTCGAACGCTTTGCTATAAGAACGCTTCGGAGATGATTCCGTCTCTCCCTCCTTCGGAAATACATAATCCGTAAATCCGCCCTCCGGCTCCTGACCTACTGCAATGATATTCCTGACCATATCGTAGCCCGCCGCATCCTTTGTATCCATACGGTTCGTTCCCTCGGTATCGCTTCCGAGCAATACTACATTGTTCCCCTCGTAGGTATCCGCCCAGAAATATCCTGCCTCACCGTAGCGAAGATCGCGAAGCAGATCCGCACCCATCTCTTTTGCCTCTTCCAATGTATAATTGCCTGCCTCATACCCCGCATATACGCTGTCCAGCATGGAAATTGCATTCTGCACCTGCTCCCGGATACTCTGATCATAATCCGCCCGGATGCTTTCATCCAAAAGAATTGTTGCAGATTCTTCAAAATTCTTAAGCTGTGAAATCATAAAACCTCCCAGCGCCAGCAGACCGATCAATGTAATGATCGACATGAGAATCATTTTTACCTTTACACTTGTGTTTTTCATATAACCTTGCTCCTTTTCATATGATAATGCTATTGTACCATCTATACACCTTTTTGTCGATAATTGTTAACATTTATTGCCTTCTTTATGCTTTTTTGTCACTTTTGCACATGTGTAAAAAACGAATCGTCACTTTTACATTCCAATGATTCTGTCTAAAGACTTTCTTTTTACTTGAAGTTAAACTAATATTATCAAGACAGGAAGCGGCAGACGCCGCTCCAAACACCAAGAAAAATGGAGGGACTTTTACATGGCAAAGTACATTATGGCACTCGATGCCGGAACCACCAGCAACCGCTGTATTCTTTTCAATGAGAAGGGTGAAATGTGCAGCGTTGCCCAGAAAGAATTTACACAGTTTTTCCCAAAACCGGGCTGGGTAGAGCACGACGCAGACGAAATCTGGTCGACACAGCTTGAAGTTGCCAAGGAAGCAATGGCAAATGTTGGCGCAATTGCTGCCGATATTGGGGCTATCGGCATCACGAATCAGCGCGAGACAACTATCGTTTGGGATAAGAACACGGGCGAACCGATCCATCACGCAATCGTATGGCAGTGCCGCCGTACCTCAGAATACTGCGATTCCTTAAAGGATAAGGGACTCGTTGATACATTCCGTCAGAAGACCGGACTTGTCATAGACGCTTACTTCTCGGGAACAAAGCTGAAATGGCTCTTAGACAACGTAGAGGGCGCAAGAGAACGCGCCGAGAAGGGTGAACTGCTCTTCGGTACGGTTGAGACATGGCTTATCTGGAAGCTGACGCAGGGGCAGGTACACGTAACCGATTACTCCAACGCATCCAGAACGATGCTGTTCAACATCAACACCTTAGAGTGGGATGAAGATATCTTAAAAGAGTTAGACATTCCGAAATGCATGCTCCCCACGCCGAAGCCGTCAAGCTGCATTTACGGCGAAGCGAACCCGGTATTCTTCGGCGGACCGATTCCGATTGCCGGAGCCGCAGGGGATCAGCAGGCAGCGCTCTTTGGTCAGACCTGTTTCACCGCAGGCGAAGCAAAGAACACTTACGGCACGGGCTGTTTCCTCCTTATGAACACCGGAGAGAAGCCGGTATTCTCCAACAACGGACTGGTGACTACCATCGCATGGGGACTTGACGGAAAAGTAAATTACGCGCTGGAAGGCTCTATCTTCGTAGCCGGAGCGTCCATCCAATGGCTGCGCGACGAGATGCGCTTCATCGATTCCTCGCCGGATTCCGAATACATGGCAAGAAAAGTTAAAGATACCAACGGCTGCTATGTCGTGCCTGCTTTCACCGGTTTAGGTGCCCCGTACTGGGATCAATACGCACGCGGAACAATCGTCGGCTTGACCAGAGGTGTTAATAAATACCACATTATTCGTGCAACCTTAGAGTCTCTCGCTTATCAGGTGAATGACGTATTAGCTGCAATGAAAGCAGATTCCGGTATTGATCTTGCAGCGTTAAAGGTCGACGGCGGCGCAAGCGCCAACAATCTGCTGATGCAGATGCAGGCAGATATCAGCGGTGCTCCGGTCAACCGTCCGATGTGCGTTGAGACAACCGCAATGGGCGCTGCTTATCTCGCAGGTCTTGCAGTTGGTTACTGGAAGAGCAAAGAGGATGTTATCAAGAACTGGGCGATTGACCGCACCTTCACTCCTGAGATTCCTGCCGAAGAGCGCGAGAAGAAAGTTAAGATGTGGAAGAAAGCCGTTACCTATTCGTTCAATTGGGCAAAAGAGGATTAATTTCATAGAGGGGGAAATATTATGACACCATATATCGCAGAGTTCGTCGGCACAATGATGCTCATCCTTTTAGGTGACGGCGTTGTTGCCAACGTAACCTTAAACAAATCCGGCATGAAGGGTGCCGGCTCCATTCAGATCACATTTGCATGGGGTCTTGCCGTACTTGTTCCCGCATTCATCTTCGGTGCTGCTTCCGGCGCACACTTTAACCCGGCGCTTACTATCGCGCTTGCAGTAGACGGAAGTCTTGCATGGAGCATGGTTCCCGGCTATATCATCGCACAGATGGCAGGAGCATTCCTCGGTGCATGTCTTGTATTTATCCTGTTCAAGGAGCAGTTCGACGCGACAGAGGATGCCGGAACAAAACTCGGCGTATTCTCCACCGGACCTTCCGTTCCGAATCTGCCGCTTAATATCTTAAGCGAGGCTGTTGGAACCTTCGTACTCGTATTTGCAATCAAGGGTCTTGCACAGGTACCTGACCTTGCAGACGGCACAGGAAAATTCCTGGTATTCGCCATTATCGTATCTGTAGGTATGTCCCTCGGCGGTCTTACCGGATATGCGATCAACCCGGCGAGAGACTTGGGTCCGCGCCTTGCACATGCCGTACTTCCAATCAAGGGAAAAGGCTCCTCCAATTTTGGATACGGTCTTGTTGTTCCAATCATCGGACCTATCATCGGCGCAATCGTAGCTGTACTTTTATACGGAGCAATTTTCTAAACACACGCATGATGCAAACCGCATCCACAGTCTAAATTCAATATCGAATGTCAGAGAAGAGAGCCAGGCAGCGATTACATCAGAAATGATGTCTTAACTGCATGGCTCTTTTAGGAGGAAAAATTATGTATGATGTTGTAATCATCGGCGCAGGTGTTTCAGGCAGCGCCTGCGCACGCGAACTTTCCAGGTATAACCTGTCTGTCTGTGTCGTAGAAAAAGAAGAGGATGTCTGCTGCGGAACTTCCAAGGCGAACAGCGCTATCGTCCACTCGGGTATCGACTGTAAGCCCGGCACTCTTATGGCAGAGATGAACATCCGCGGAAACGAACTTATGGAGCAGCTCTCCAAAGATCTCGACTTTGAATTCCGCAGAAACGGCTCTCTGATCCTATGCTTTGCCGAAGAGGACCGTCCGAAGTTAGAAGCGCTCTATCAGCAGGGCGTTACAAACAAAATCCCGGATATCCGTATCTTAGATTCCAAAGAAGTGCATGAGATGGAGCCGAATATCTCCGATGAAGTCGTTGCAGCTATCTATTGCCCGACCGGAGGTATCGTATGTCCGTTCGGATTAAATATCGCACTTGCCGAGAACGCCGCTACAAATGGCGTAGAATTCCGTTTTCATACAGAGGTCACCGACATCACACGCAAGGAAGACGGTTACCAGCTTACGACAAATCAGGGCTATATTCTCACAAAATGCGTCGTAAATGCTGCCGGCGTTTACGCTGATGTCTTCCACAACATGGTAAGCGCAAAGAAGATTCATATCACGCCGCGCCGCGGCGAATACTGCCTGCTCGACCGCTCGACAGGAGGTCTTGTAGACAAGACGATTTTCCAGCTTCCGGGCAAATACGGCAAGGGAATCCTTGTCACACCGACTGTTCACGGCAATACCTTAATCGGACCTACCGCGGACGATCATGACGACAAAGAAGCGACCAACACGACCGCAGCAGGACTCGACCACGTATGCACTGCAGCAAAACGCTCTGTTCCGTCTGTCCCGGTACGCCAGGTCATTACATCCTTCTCCGGCAACCGTGCCCATGAGGACAACCACGAATTTATCATCGAGGAGCTTTCCGACGCACCGTTCTTCGTAGACTGTGCCGGCATTGAATCCCCGGGACTTACCAGTTCCCCGGCGATCGGCGAGCGCGTTGCCGAAATTGTATCGAATCTTTTCCACGCAGCGGAGAATCCTGCGTTTAACGGCATCAGAAAAGGTATTTTAAATCCGAAGGCGCTATCTGAGGAAGATTACGCTGCCCTCATCAAAGAGCAGCCCGCTTACGGCAATATCATCTGCCGCTGCGAGATGATTACAGAGGGTGAAATCATCGACGCTATCCGACGCCCCTTAGGCGCAAAATCGTTAGACGGCGTAAAACGCCGCACCAGAGCCGGTATGGGACGCTGTCAGGCTGGCTTCTGCTCCCCGCGTACCATGGAAATTCTCTCACGCGAACTCGGCGTCTCACAGCTTGAAATCACTAAGAACGGCGGAGCATCCAACATGGTCGTCGGCTTAAGCAAAGATAGAATCTAAGGAGGGGTATATTATGAATTCCTATGATATTGTAATCATCGGCGGCGGACCTGCCGGACTTGCCGCAGCAGTCTCTGCCAAAAAGAACGGCATCGACAGCATTTTGATTCTTGAGCGCGACCGCGAGCTTGGCGGCATCTTAAATCAATGCATCCACAACGGTTTCGGACTCCACACCTTCAAGGAGGAGCTGACCGGACCGGAATACGCAAAGCGTTTCATCGACCAGGTGACGGAGCTTGGCATTGAGTACAAGCTGAACACGATGGTCATGGATATTTCCACGGAAAAGGTCGTAACGGCAATGAACCGCACAGACGGACTGTTCCACATTGCAGCGAAGGCAGTGATTCTCGCCATGGGCTGCCGCGAACGCTCCCGCGGCGCATTAAATATCCCGGGCTATCGTCCGGCAGGCATCTACTCTGCCGGAACTGCACAGCGTCTTGTCAACATCGAGGGTTTTATGCCGGGGCGCAAGGTTGTGATCTTAGGCTCCGGTGATATCGGTCTTATCATGGCGCGCCGCATGACTTTAGAGGGCGCCAAAGTTAAGGTCGTAGCCGAGCTGATGCCTTACTCCGGCGGTCTGAAGCGAAACATTGTGCAGTGTCTTGACGACTTTGGCATTCCGTTAAAGCTCAGTCACACTGTTGTAGATATCCGCGGAAAAGAACGCCTGACCGGAATCACCCTGGCACAGGTTGACGAGCATAACAAACCGATTCCGGGTACGGAAGAAGATTACGAGTGCGATACGCTCCTGCTCTCCTGCGGTCTGATTCCGGAAAATGAGATTTCCCGTGCCATCGGCGTCGATATCAATCCGGTCACATCCGGTCCTTCCGTAAACGAAAGCCTTGAGACGAACATTCCCGGCATTTTCGCCTGCGGCAACGTACTCCATGTGCACGACCTTGTAGATTATGTATCCGAGGAAGCTGCATCTGCCGGAAAGAATGCCGCGAAATTCATCAAGGGCGGTATGTCCGCCGCTTCCGCCGGAAAGGAAATTCCGATTCAGGCAACAGGCGGCGTGCGCTACACGGTTCCTAAGACCATCCACATCGCCAATATGGACGACGAGATTACCGTCCGTTTCCGTGTGGGCGGCGTTTACAAGAACTGCTATATCTCCGCTTACTTAAACGACGAGCGAATTATCCACCGCAAGCGTCCGATCATGGCTCCGGGAGAGATGGAAGAGGTCAAACTGAAGAAATCGGAGCTCGAAGCAACGGCAGACTTAAACGAAATCACGATCAAGATTGAAGAGGAGGCGTAAGGAATCATGGAAAAAAGAAATCTTACCTGTATCGGCTGTCCGCTGGGCTGTGCCCTTGAGGTCACAATGGATAAGACAACCGTCGTCTCCATTACCGGCAATACCTGCAAACGCGGCGCCGATTACGCTGCAAAGGAAGTCACCCATCCGACCAGAATCGTCACCAGCACAGTCTGCGTCCGCGGCGGTGCGATTCCTATGGTATCTGTAAAGACTGAAAATGATATTCCAAAGGAGAAGATCATGGACATCATGAAGTGTATTAACGCACTCACCGTAGACGCTCCGGTACACATCGGCGATGTGCTCCTCTCCGATATCGCGGGCTGCGGCGTCAATCTGGTTGCCACCAAAGAAGTGCTGTAAGAGGCTTCTAAACAGAAGCTGTATATTTCCATCATAACACCCTAAAAAGCTCCGGAGCATTTGCCCCGGAGCTTCGTATGTATCATCTTCTCATGTACCATACTGCTATGTATATTCCTTTTGCTATAACGCCGCTACCTTCGGAAACGCAACCGGAAGATTCGCTCCCCTCTCACACATCATCTGCATGATGAACTTCACATCGCGCTCTACACATTCCTCTGGCAATTTCTTCCTTGCATAGACATAATCCATCATATAATAGCCGATAGAAGTCGCCAGGAAATCTGCAACCGCTTCCAGTTCCTCCTCATGCTTTGCGAACATCTGCTCATTCTCGCACAGAAGCAGCCTGCGCACCTGCATCTTGAGCGTAGATTTTACGCATTTTACAATCCTGGGCCAGGCAAGTTCACTGGCAAGCTTCTCATAAAAGACATGTTCCCGCTGCAGCACGCGCATCAGATCGCACACCCATGCTTCCATGCTGTCATAATTCTCCCCTGTGAGCTGCTCCTTGAAATCATTCTGCCCGATCCACTCCAACACATCGTAAATGTCCCTGAAATGGTAATAAAAACTCTGGCGGCTCATCATCGTCGCCTCCATGATATCCCCTATCGTAATCCTGGAAATCTCCTTGTGGCGCATCAGACTCTTTACACAATCAGCAATCTTCCTTTTCGTCGCATGACACATAGCAATATCCCCCTTCTCCACATACCCTGTACCACTTACATATCCTGCACCGCTTACATCTCCCATACAGACTGATTCGTCGTCGAAATTGCGACCGCCCCCGCGTCCAACGCCTGTATGACGTCTCCCTTTTCCGAAATAAGCCCCCCGGCAATAATCGGAACCGACGTCTTCTGCGAAATCTGCCGTATAATACGCGGCATGATTCCCGGCAACACCTCAACCAGATCTACGAAATCTGTTCCATGATGGCTCATGCTGCCAAGCGCTTTCGAATCGATCACAAAAATCCGAAACACCGTGCAAAGCCCCAATTCCTTTGCACACTTGATCATATCCGGCTTCGTTGATATGATACCGTCTGCCTTCGTATAACATTTCACGAACCTCACAGCTTCCTCCCGGACCGCAAGCCCGCCTATCAGATCCAGATGTACGACCACGAACTTTCCCGCTGCCTTCAAACGCTCCACAATATCGGCAATCGTAACGATTTCCCCATACAACACAAATATGACACGAATATCTTCCTTCTGTATACAGGCTTCCACACCCGCATCATCCTTCACTGCTGCGATTACCGGATTTTCCATAACTGCATCATAAAACTCCTGTTTCATAGTGCCCCGCTCCCCTCCTTGCTATAAAGCATCCTACACATCAATATTCTTGCGCCTTAACACCGTGCAATATTCCCATATAAACAAAAAAGAAGAGCACGACGATAAACTAACATTTCTGTTATTCATGACCTGCTCTTCTGCTCTAGGCTTATATACTATATTGTGGAAAATCGGAAACCATTCCCGAATCGTTTCTGTATGACAATATTATAACTTTGTCAAAAAGGAAACGCAACCTGTTTTTCCATTTTCTCTTAGACAATTTCATGCTTTTGTCTAAATCGGATTTTCCAGATATTCCACAAGCACCTGATATAACTTCTGCGGTTCCACCGGCTTGGCAATATATGCATTCATTCCCGCCTCTCTGCACGCATCAATATCTTCCTGACTGTCCTTCGCGCTCATGGCGATAACCGGGATAATCTGTGCATCGCCCCGCGGCACCTTGCGGATTCTCCGCGCCGCCTCAAAACCGTCCATCTCCGGCATCAGAAGATCCAGCAGGATCACATCGAAATAGTTCAACCCCATTTTCTCGAACAGTTCCACCGCCTCATGCCCGTTCTCCGCGCAAATAACCTCCATTTTCTGCGATTCCAGAATGCGCTTTGCGATCTCTATATTCAATGGATGATCCTCTGCCAGCAGCACCCGCTTCCCGTACAAAATCTCGCCGATACCATCGGTTCTGCCGCCGCGGCCGCTCGCTTTCTCCGGCTGTATATCAGCAAGCGGAATGTCCAGATGTATCTTCACCTCCGTTCCGCTTCCAAGCGCGCTTCTGACCGCGATCGTTCCGCCCATCTGACCCACAATATTCTGCACGATCGCAAGCCCCAATCCCGATCCGTGCCGTTTTTCCGCCTCATTGCATTTCTCCTGCGTAAAAGGTTCAAACAGCAGCTTTTGAAATTCACTGCTCATACCGATTCCGGTATCCTCCACGACATAATCCGCCGAAAAGACCCCTCCGTGTGTTGCGTAATTGCAGACGCGAAAATTCACTTCCCCGCCCACCGGCGTAAACTTTACGGCATTGTTCAAAAGATTAAAGAACATCTGCTCGAACCGCATCGGATCCGCCATAATATTCAGATTGATCTCATCGCCGGTCATACGAAAAGCAATCTGTTTCTCCTCGCATGCGGGCTTCATCATATCACTGATGGACTCCATGAAATCGCTCATGGAATACGCGCGCGGATGGAGCCGGAATCTTCCCATTTCAATCATGGACACATCCACAAGATCGTTCAGCAGTCCCATCAGAAAACGGCTTGCCGTATCGATCTTTCCGAGACACTCCGCCATCTTTTCCGGGTTATCCGTCTCCTCCATGCCAAGCGCCGTCATTCCCACAATCACATTCATCGGCGTCTTAATATCATTGCTGATCCGCGACAGAAAATCCGTCTTTGCATCCGAAAGCTGTCTCTTCGCCTCCTCTTTCTCCCGCTCCGCCTTATGTACAAGTACCGCGCAGACAGCTCCGACCCCTATCAGCAGTACAAAAAAAATCACAAACAAGATTACATTGTCGTCCACGCGTTTTTCCTCCCGAAAAATAAGATTCCCGCAAGAAGCACGACCATCATGCCCCAGCCACCTGATACTGCAAATACAACGTCACGGACATAGCCAAATGCCCCGTGGAATGCAGCGATTCCCCAGATGCTTCCTCGCTGTATAAAATAAAGTCCGGCAAAAATACCAAACAGCAGCGCGCCCAGAAAAGCAAATGGATTCTCACCCATTTCAGGCGCATACGGCAGCGCACCGACAAGTGCGCTCACAGCCACCGCGGCAACCATGGGATATCTGCGCGCAAGAGAAACCAGCAGATATCCCCTGCAGAGCGTCTCCCCCGCCATTCCCTGAATCAGATATCCAAGGAAAAAAAGAACTGCCATGCCTGGAGCTGTGCCCGGGAAAAGATCATCCATGTGAGAGCTTCCCGAGACGATCTGCCCACATGCTGCAAGTGCCGCTGCCGCCGCACCGGCCACAATGCCTATGCCGCACTCCTTAAGTACGCCGTCCCGTGTAAAACCAATTGCCCCGAGGCTCCGTCTCTGAAAGCCCCGGCAGAACAATATAACAATCAGCAGCATTGCCGCCGCCGCAAAAAGTTTTAAAATCGCATATGCGTCGGACGCTGCGATCTGTCCTGACACCGCGATAAGCTTCTCCGTATCCGCCGCCTCTGCCGCCGCCTGGTAGTCTGCATTCATATAAATCAACGCCATCTCCCCCGGCAGCAGAATCAGCATTTCTCCAAATACGGCAATTATGTACACCGTAACAAATGCCAGAAACTCCACCAGCCAATGCCGTCCCTTTTGTGCCCGTCTGGCTTCCTCCACGACGCCCGGGCATCTGATATCCTTCATGTTCCTTCGCTCCTTTATGATACGAATGCTTTATGCATTCGTAGGTTCTTTTGTCTTCTCCGCAACAAAGTGGTAGATTCTCTGCGCGCTATCCTTCGCAATCACACAGTTCTGCGCCTCAATCAGACGTTTTCTGCTTTCCTGCTCCCGCAAAAGCTTTAGCCCTGCTTTCGCGAGTCCGCGCTCCGTATACGCCACCACACTCATTCCGTTCTTTCGGAAAAAGCGGCGGTTCTTTGTCTCACAGCCCGGAATCGGCTTCGTATGCACAATCGGGATTCCCACTACGGCAGCCTCCGTCGAAGTAAGTCCTCCCGGCTTTGTATACACCACATCGCACGCCTTTAAATAGAGCGGCATATTATTCACGCTTCCAAGCACCGTAATCTGTGCGCTGCCGCCGTAGCGCTTCTGCAAGTGCTCCTTTAACTTGCGGTTATTGCCGCAGATCAACAGCAAATGTTCCCTTTCCTCCAGCTTTGCAAGCAGCACGGAGACGAGCTTTCCCATGGAGCCTGCGCCCATGCTGCCGCCCGCCATCAGAATATAGCGCTTCTGTACATCAAGTCCAAGCTCCTTCTTCGCTTCCGTCTTTCCAATGTCTCTGCCGCACGCCGCCACAACCGGGATGCCCGCCGCATAAAGCTTTTCCCCGGGAATCCCGCGACGTATGATCTCCCTCGCCAGACTCTCGTGCGGTATTACATAATAGTCGCAGTCCGTCTCCTCCCAGAACGGGATGCAGGTATAATCTGTCATCACAGCAACTGTCAAGGGGAGCTTCATCCCCTTACGCTTCATATATGTAATCGTCTCCGCCGGGTACAGATGCGGCATGAGAATCACATCTGCCGGATGCTCCTTTAGGTAGGCGCGCAGATACTTCGCCATGATGCCATTCACATAATAGACCGGGGAGCGGCGAAGCAGCCTGCTCACCAACATTCCAAGCTTATACACAAGCCCGAACACGCCCGGCACATTCTTCACAGTCTCCACATAAACATCCCCGACACGCTTCGACACCTTCTCTCCGGCAAGTTTCAGATAATCGAGCACGACTGCCTCGTCTCCATTCGCCCGGAATGCTTCCGCCATCGCCCGCGCCGCCGCATTATGCCCGCCGCCCGTATTACAGGATAATATCAATGCTCTCATCTAAAGTCCTCCATCCCCTCTCAACGCATCCTGTGAAGCCATCTCCGGTTCTTCGCACATAACGCCGCTTCCCCCGGTCTTCCGAGCGTATGCCTGTAAATGACGACGCCCGCGGCAAGCAGATCTCCCAAAACAATCTGCGGCGTCTCAATAAACAGGATGCTCGCTGCCGCAAAGCAGACATATGTCACCACACTGCGCAGCCTGTGATCTTTCACCTGAACCAGCAAAGAAAATAACAGATAACACCCAATCAAAAGCAAAAGGGGTCTCATTTCCGGTAAAATACCGAGCATCACGCCGAACGACACCGCAATCGCCTTGCCGCCCCGCCCATGATGAAAGATTGAATATGCATGCCCGAATACCGGAGACGCCATCACAAATGCGAACGGCAGACGATCCGCCCCCACCGTTCGCGCACAGAGCCACACCGGAAGAAAGCCCTTTAACAGCTCCGCAAGCAGGACACAGACGCCGCACCAAAAGCCTCCGTACTTGAACGCATTATAAGTGCCGGGATTTCCGTCCTCGGACAGCTCGCACACATCAATATGCTTCATGAACTTTGGTATACTGTATGCGAACAGGACGCTCCCCGAGAGATAGCCGCCCACTATGAACCATATGTAACTTTTCATAACCTCTCCCACTTTCCTTATCAACACTTTTGTGCCAAAGGAATCATTGCCTTTACTCTTAATAGTAACACGGTATTCCCCTTTGGGCAACAAGAATAGAATCCGGCTCTGCCGGATTCTCCGCGCCCGAGCGGTGCTGTTTACAGCTAACTTCTTCTCCGCGAGGTGCGCATCCTGCCCGGCAGGGCTTTTTTGCTCTATAGGAATCACCACTTTCACGCTTTATGGCAACACGGTATTTCCTATTGAGCAAAAAAGGCTCCCGTCAAATGCTCTTCCCTAAGAATACATTTGACGGAAGCCTCTTTTCCCGGCAGCCTGCTTACAGCATGCCTTCTTTAATTACATCATGGTCACGCAACACCTTTTCGATTACAGTACCTTTTACCACACGCAGCAGTGGTTTCTTTAACGCGTTGAGCGGTCCCGGAAGCTCGATCTCCAACGGGGATTTTCCGTCCATCAGCTTCACGCTGCTGTCGAGCAGTTCACGGATATCGTACACGCTTCCCCATACCTCAGGAACGCCTCTGTCCACACCGAGCAGACCGTATACCGCTTCCATCGCCGTTCTCACCGAATACTCCGTCGTAAACACGGTATCGCGCGGCGTCTCTGCGAACTGTCCCAAAAATGCAAAGTTCACGCAGCCATCTGGAATCACGTCCGGGCGGTCGCCCTTGGTACGCGGCATGAAAAACGCTGTGATATACGGCATCATTGTCGGCACGCAGACTGCACTGTGCTCGGCAAGCTCCGAAATCTGCTCTGTCGGAACGCCCAAGTGGTACAGCCACTCTTCCGTGATTTCTTTTCCGGTACACTCTTTCATCGGCTTCTTCACATAATCGCCCGGCACATCGGTAAACAGTCCGTATACCCATACGCAGACTTTATCCTTGTCCTGATCCTTGAACTGTCCCTGGCGGTTGATCGTCCAGCTTAACAGCCAGCTTGAATCCTGACAGCTCACGATTCCGCCCGTTACTACCTTGCCGCTTCTCGGATCGCGCTTACAGATATTCGTGATATACGGAATGATCTTATCATCCAAAGTCGTCACTGTCGCTGACTCCCAGTTCGTCTTAGCCACGTCGGAGCAGAATTTCTCCGGATGCCCAAAGGAATCATCCTGCTTTGCGATATTCTTCCACAGATTCCAACAGCCGCTTGTGCGCACCTCGGCGTCGCCGTTCGGCGCATGATTCTGGTCACCGTAAATCGTACCCTCGGTACAGCTTCCGTTCGTGACGAAAACAAGATCGTTCTCGGTCAGCACGATTCCGTTTTCCACTCCGTTTACTTTGCACTCAATTGCCTTTGCAACCTTGCGTCCGCCCTCAATTTCAAAGAGGACATTCGTAACCTCGGTATTGAACCTGAAATCGACACCCGCATCTTCCAGATATTTCTGCATCGGCAGAATCAGGGAATCATACTGGTTGTACTTTGTGAACTTCAATGCCGAGAAATCCGGCAGTCCCGCAATATGATGAATAAACCTCTGGAAGTAGAGCTTCATCTCAAGCGCACTGTGCCAGTTCTCAAATGCGAACATCGTCCGCCAGTACAGCCAGAACGTAGAATCGAATACTTCCTCGTCGAATACATCCTCAATCGTCTTATCGTAAAGGTCTTCGTCCTTCGTCATGAAGAGCTTCATGATCTCCATACAGCCCTTCTGACTTAAGTTGAACTTGCCGTCCGTATGCGCATCTTTTCCCCGCTCCACGGTCGCACGGCATAAGGAAAAATTCGGGTCTTCCTTGTTCAGCCAGTAATACTCATCGAGCACGGACACGTCCGGCGTCTCAATGGACGGAATACTGCGGAACAGATCCCACAGACACTCAAAATGATTTTCCATCTCACGTCCGCCGCGCATCACATAGCCTCTCGTCGGATCATTAATACCGTCGCAGGCGCCGCCCGCAATGTCCATCGCCTCCAAAATATGGATGTGATCGCCCGGCATCTGTCCGTCGCGCACCAGAAAACAAGCTGCCGCCAGCGAAGCAAGACCACTTCCTACAATATATGCGCTCTTCTCGTCCACACCCTCCGGTTTCTTCGGGCGGGCAAACGCCTCGTAATTTCCGTTCGTATAGTAAATACCCTTGCTGTTCTTCTCATGTTTCCCGCGTTCCGTGTTGCGGTACTCCTTTTTGACCGCCTCTTCCACTGCCTTTTTCTCCGCTTTCTTCTGCGAATTCTTGTAACCCTTCACTGCCGCCGCTGCTGCGACTCCGGCGCCTGCCGCGAGCGTTGCTGCCCCGATTACAATGCTCTGTTTCTTTCCCATGCAAATTACCGCCTTTCTCTTTGACTGCTCTATAACCATTCCCCTCTGTCTCCTATCTTAGTATTCCCAAACATACACGCCAACTTACAAAACAGGCGGGGTGATAAAAAATTTATCACTCCGCCTGTTTTGATAAAATTCAGCCCTTTTTCAGTTGTTCAAAATTTCGAATCGAATGCGATACGTTTCCGTGGAGCATAACGCTCATACGCTCCACAATTGCGTTATAATCTTCCTTCATCCCCCGGTCGATCCAATCAAGCATGATACCTACAAAACCATATTTATAAAATTCTGCAATAAAAAGCTTATCCTCTTTTGCAATATCTGCCCCGGCGCTTTTCTCCTCCACCACCCCGGCAATCAAGCTGCAGGTCAGTCCGTGCAGATAATGTTCTGTTTTCTCACGGCTCACAGACCGGTAAACATTCATAATAAACGGCTTATTTTCCATGACCGCCTCGAAAACCTGACACAGCCCTTCCTGCCATGTATCGTAGGTCTTCTTATCTCTAAGCGCCTTCCTGCCGTCTTCCAGACATGCCCACTCTACAAGATCGTAGATATCCTTAAAATGATAATAGAATGTCATTCGGCTGATTCCGCAGTCCTCCGTCAGATCATTGATCGTGATCTTATCGAGCGGTTTCTGCAAAAGCAGCTTTTTCAGTGACGCTTCAAGCGCCAGCTTCGTCGTGTTGGACATCGGTCTTTCCTCCGTATCTGTCTGCATCCGCAGAAAAGCAGTCTGCAATTACATTCGCAGTGCACGTTATCTGCTGCGTCTGCAAAAAGCAATCCTTATCTTAAGAAGCCCGAAATAATCTGCTCCTCCGCTTCCTGTTCCGTAAGTCCAAGCGTCATCAGCTTCATCAACTGCTCGCCCGCGATCTTGCCGATTGCAGCCTCATGAATCAGGCTCGCATCCGTGCAGGATGCCGCAAGCTCCGGCGTTGCAAGAACGTACGCCTGATCCATCATGATCGAGTCGCACTCCGAATGTCCGCTGCAGACATTATTGCCGTTGAGACGGCTCGTAAAATGCTGCCTGCTCTTGTCCCTTGCAACCGCACGGCTTACAATGTTGCAGCTGCAGTCTTCGCCGTTTAGGTCTGCGGTGAAATTCGACACGGCGTTCTGCTCTCCTGTCGTCATGATGCTCTCATGGATATCAAGCTTCGCTCCTGCCGCCAGATCCGCCGTCGTAACTCTCGTCGTGTCGTCGATTCCCGCGATCTGTGAAGTCTCCATGATCATCTGCGCGCCCTCTTCAAGATGAACAACCGTTGTCGGATTCATCAGACGCTTTCCTCTTGTTCCTTCCTCGCCCTCGCCATAATGCTTCTCGATATAACGAAGCTTCGCATTTTTCCCGACATAGAAGGTATGAATACCATCGTGCGCGCTGTCCGCGTCGCCGCAGTTGTGAATCCCGCAGCCCGCCACGATCACCACGTCGCTTCCCTCGCCCACGTAGAAATCATTGTACACCATATCCTTAAGACCTGCCTGTGAAACGACCACCGGAATATGAACGCTCTCGTGCACCGTTCCCGGCTTGATAATAATGTCAATGCCCGGCTTGTCCTCCTTGGTCACAATGTCAATGTTCGCCGTCGTGTTCCGCGCCGAGGTCGCCCCGTTGCTGCGAATGTTGTATGCGCCTACCGGAAGCGCGTCAAGATCTGCGACCTCTTTTAATATGTTCTTCTGAATCGCATCCATTGCCCTACGCCTCCTTTCCTTTGTCAAGCAATACCTGGCAGGAACCGCCGCCCGTATTCTTAAGAATATTCGGAAGAATCTTCTCCCTGCTGTCGTACATCGCTACCTGCCCGTCCTTTAAGTACACGATCTTATCCGCAATGTCCAAAATGCGCTCCTGATGGCTGATGATGAGGATATTTCCGTCCGTCGCCTGCACCATCTTCTCGAATACATGAATCAGCTTCTGGAAGCTCCACAGATCAATTCCCGCCTCCGGCTCATCGAAGATACTGAGCTTCGCGCCGCGCGCAAGCGTCATAGCGATCTCGATGCGCTTCAGTTCACCGCCCGAGAGACTTCCGTCGAGATCCCGGTTGATATATTCCTTCGCGCAGAGCCCCACCTCGGAGAGCACGTCGCACAATTCGGAAACTTTTGCCTCCTTGCCCGCCGCAAGTGACATCAGATCCTTTACCGTAAGTCCCTTAAAGCGTACCGGCTGCTGAAAAGCGTAGCCGACGCCCTTATTGGCGCGCTCCGTGATACTAAGCCCGGTGATATCCTCCCCGTCGAGCAGGATCTTACCGCCCGTCGGCATCAGGATTCCCGCAATGATCTTGGCAAGCGTAGACTTTCCGCTGCCGTTCGGCCCCGTGATGACAACAAAGTGGTCATCTATTTTAAGATTAATATCATACAGAAGCTCTTTCTCGTCTTCCGTCTGATAACTGATATGTTGTAATTCAATCACGTCTTCCATCTCCTTCTATCGACATTGGTACGCGCTCGCGTTTGCGTACCGCTTGTATTTTATCACATATATTGCCGATTCGGATAGTTCCTTTTGCCATGAATTACATATTTTATGAAAATTTTAGGAAAATTGCGCCCCTTCTCTACTTCACCGGCACAGTTTGAACCTGAGTTTTTTATCTGCGGTCTTGATTTTCGTTTCTGTAGTGCTATAATTATTGTTATGGAAGCATAGCTCAGCCGGGATGAGCGTTCGCCTCACACGCGAGAGGTCACGGGTTCGAGCCCCGTTGCTTCCATTTTTTGTCCTCAATTTGACCCGATTGTCTTTTTTTATCTTGCCTGATTGTGTTTACATTCTTTCGGTATATTTCTTATTTCGTTTCATCCAATTCATTCATAAAACGCATCTTATATTTTAAGAAATCTTCAAGATCCATTAATATATGAAATACTAATGCTCTGCTTTCAAATTCTTCGCGTGTTTTCGGCAGACTATCTTTCTGAATGCTTTTGAAAACTTCGTTTAATCGCTCCATCTGCTTTTTTGGGTAATTCCGTTCATTTATATAACCTGTCAAATACAGCATATACTCTGCTACCATCTTTGCCTGAACCGGCATTGTTCGAATCTTTTTCATTTCATAATGCAGATTATGCAAAATCTGACATTGGCTTTGCCGCATCTCAAAATAAAAAATATAGTATTCAGAATGCGAATGAAAGGTATTGCTTTGATATTCGTATGCTTCCCTGATGCAATTCTGAATATCTTTTTCAAGAGCACAGAGATCATCCCAGACATTCCGCTCCATTTCTTTATTAGACAAATAGGCAGCAAGCGCCTATGATCAACTGCAGACGGTTTTCTACAGATTTCATATTCATAACAATATGCTTTTTGTGGAAAAATATATATCATTTTTCAGAAATGGCTAACAAAACATTTCTCACATATGATGAGCAAATTAAAAAACTGGAAAAAGAAAAACAGCTTGTTATTTCTGATCCTAAATTTGCCAAAATAACATTGCAAAAACTAAGCTATTTTTCATTAATTGACGGATATAAAGATTTATTTAAACATAAGCCATCAGGGAATTACCTACATGGTGTCACCTTTGAAGAAATTGCCGCCTTTTATTACTTTGATGAAGAATTGAGAACTCTCTTTCTTAAATACATATTACCCTTATCGAAGTCAATCACAAGTTCCTTGCCAGCCATATCCGTCATAGCAACCGCATTCCTGCTGCCATCATAATGATACACCATATAGTTTAATGTCATATGCTCACCTCGCTACACCATCCCAAAATGCTCCAGCGCATCCTTTATCGCTTTTTCCTTCTCCGCCGGACACTGAGGCTGTCTGCTATCTTCCGACTTCAGCAAATTATAATTCTCCCCGACCTTTATTCCACACTTCCTCTTTACCTGTGAAATATACAGATTAGACACCTTCACTCCATGCTCTTTCAAGGCAAAATCCTTAATCTACGCATAAGTCGCCCTACTCTCCGCACTCATCGCATCGAGCTCGTCCAACTCCAATTCACCTTCAACATAGTCATCCGCTTTGCGTTGGGACAAGAGAACAACCATCTCCACGGTATTACCTCTTTCCCACAAAATTGAAAAGGCTTTTTACCTTTTAATTCCTAAAAGTTCTGGTGCAGTCATAATGTCTAATTTTTCTTTACCAATAAATTTAAGAAACTCAAAAATAATTTCTTCAATATTTTTCTGCAAATCATTTATTTGTTTCTCTAAATCTGAATTCTCTCTGATATATTTTGAATAAACCGTCTTGACAACTTCCGACAATTCAAAAGTATGAATACATAGATACCTATCTATAAAATATGCATTTATATTTATTACCATGGGCGTCGTGTTCAATTGCATTTTACATTTATTCTCTGCAATCGTTTCAAGATAGATATTCCAATTCGCCTGTTCTGGCGTACAATGACTATAGGCATTTAATGACGTTCTAATCATTTTTCTGTATTCAGAACTGTTCGCATTATCTGAATTTGAGTCAAATGTCCATATTTTAGCTGCATCACTACTTTTTAGTTTACCTTTATTCCACTTTATCGCAGCATTTCCATTAATTCCCACAGCTGCAAAGCAATCTGTGGCATCCTCTATGGCACGCAAAAGAGTTATTGCCGATGAATGAAGCCCTCTACAATTTATCATCCCTACACTAGCCATCAATCCTAAAAGGTGTGTTAAAATTAGTGCACTCGCCGATTTTGATTCAATTGTATTCGCAACTGTTTCTGGCTTAGCTTCGGCGAAATGCCAAGCAAGCTTTAGCATTTTTTGTACAGGGCTTTTCTCTCCAATAATATCTGAAAATGGTTTCTGTAATTGATTACTCATATATGCATTCTTCCCTATTTTATTCTTCATGCCGACTTATAGCAAATTTCGGCAAATTATTTAAACTTACTGTTTCCAATGTCTGTAACTGCTGCACTGCTAACTGACGAAGTAATTCCATTCGTTCTTTTTGACTTTTTCCCTGATTAATCAAAACTGCATTATAACTTTCTAGATTCGCAAGCACTAATAACTGATTCAGCGTTGCCACATCCCGCATATTTCCTTTTTCAGTTGGATTTTCATCTTTCCACTGCTTTGCTGTTTGTCCGAACAAAACAACATTCAACATATCTGCTTCATTAGCATAGGTATACGCCACCTGTACGGGCGTTAATTCTGGCGGAATCAAATTTTCTTTAATTGCATCTGTATGTATCCTGTAATTCAACTTAGAAATTTCTCTATTCAAATTCCAAGTCAAAGATAACCGACTGTTTTCGTCTGTCTTTAAACGTCTGTAGTCTTTCATAATATATAGCTGAAACTCAGGAGAAATCCAGGTTGCAAAGGACATAGCAATATCACTATGAGCATATGTTCCGCCATAGCGTCCTGCTTTTGAAACAATACCGATAGCATCTGTCGCTTCTATCCATTTCTTGGGTGACATTGTAAAAGCATTCGCTCCAGCCTGCTTTTTAAACCCCTCGAATTCGAGGGGTTTAAAATTTGGATTATGTAACCTTTCCCACAGTCCCAAAAATTCTATAACATCCCGATTTCTCATCCAGTTTTGAATAACCGCCGTCGGGTCATCGCTCTTATACCGGGCAATATCTGTCAATGAAATAAATTCATTTTCAAAATCCTGCGTATAAATTCCAATATCTATTCCATTTGCATGGATTGTGTCTTTAATCATTTTCCCCATTGTTCCTCTCGCAATCACATTATAATCTTTTGGAAACACTTAATTCTCTTTTTTAAGAATCTTCTACTGAATAACTACCCTCATCTTCCCACATTTCCCGATATGCTTCAATATAAAGCTTAATGCAGCCAGGGTATATATACAAATATCTTCTACACGCCCTTTTATACAATTCCAATATTTTTTCATCACAAGCAAAATCCAATAAATAATCAAGCAAATGCGACAATTCATCTTCTGACACGGTTCTGCTACACACATCTTCAACCAACGGCAAATAAATCTCATAGGCTTTCTGATGTATTTCAACTATCCATCCTGCAATCTGATAGATCCTTTCATCCATTAAATCACCTCAAAATATTCAAGAGCATCTGTTATCGCTTCTACCTTTTCTTTCGGTGGATGCTTCCTCGGATGTTTTAATTCTTCTGCCATATTAGGAGCATCATACATTGTTAGTCCCAAAGACCTTTTCACCTCTGCAATATACGCAGTATGTACTTTAAACCCATATTTCTTCTCAACATATTCCTGTATCATTTTATATGTGATTTTCGGTTTCGGCTGATATTTCTTCGCTCGCTCCGCTATTGTATCCAGCGGCACCTTGCCCTCACCCTCGCCAAATTCCACTTTTACATTAATAACACTGTCTGGTGATTTGTGGGACAAAAGTACAATAGTTTCCACATGCACCGTATGTCCAAACTGATCCACCGCTCTCACCCTCTTAATTTCATATCCCCCGTCGCAAAGCACCCGCAGATCCCTCGCCAGTGTTGCCGAGTCGCAGCTCACATACACGATCCGTTCCGGCGCCATCTTAAGCATCGTCTCAAGACACTGTACATCACAGCCCTTCCTTGGCGGGTCTACGACAATGACGTCGGGATGGCGCATGTCCGCTCCGGCAACTTCCTCCGCTGCATCTCCGCTCAATGCGCCTGCTGCACCTTCCATCTTTCCGGCTGCATCTTTCTGCTGTCCTGTCTTACCCGCACGCTCATAGAACTCCGGCAGAACCTCCTCCGCCTTGCCGACGAAAAACTTCGCGTTCATAATGCCGTTTAGCTTGGCATTATTTCTCGCGTCCTCAATTGCCTGCGGAACAATCTCCACGCCGTAGACCATTCCTGCCTTCTGCGCCAGAAAGAGTGAAATCGTTCCGATGCCGCAGTAGAGATCCCAGACCGTCTCCTTTCCGGTCAGCCCCGCATAGTCGAGCGCAAGGCTGTAGAGCTTCTCCGTCTGCACCGGATTCACCTGATAAAAAGACTGCGGGGAAATATGGTACGCAATCGCTGTGTCCGTAACGCGAAATTCTTCCACTGTTTCGGAAGAAATCTCCCGCGCGCCTTCCCTTCCATATACCTTCCCGCCGTCTGTTTCCTTTCGCACATCCCCATCCGTGCGCTCTTTCTCCCGCAGAGATGCATTCGCAGAAACATTTGTTCCACACTCCCGCAGATGAATATAATCCGTAATATACGCCTGCCCCCAGATTGTTTCCGTTTCATTTCCAAGAATTACATTTGTATTTTTCGAATTAAGATTAACAGATATGCTTGTCATCCCATCTATCCGGCACAACTTTTCCACCAATTTCTCCTGTGCCGGAAGCTTCTTTCCGTTGATGACAAGACAGACCATGAATTCCTTCGTCGTAAAGCCATAGCGGATGAGAACATGGCGTATCAGCCCTTTTCCTGTCGTTTCATCGTAAGGCATCACATGATTTTCATTCATATAGGAGAGCACACAATCCAGTATTTCCTTATTTTCCGGTACGCCGAGCTTACAGTCCGACACGGGAATAATGCTGTGTGTGCGCGACGCGTAAAATCCTGCAATGATCTTTCCGTTCCTGTCCATGCCAATTGGAAACTGTGCCTTATTGCGGTAACGGTATGGGTGCTCCATCCCAACGATAGGCTCCATCACTCCATCCACAAATTCCGGTGCAAAGCCGCCGATTCGAATCAGATTGCCACGCACCTTATTCTGCTTAAAACGAAGCTGCTCTCCATAATCCATCGCCTGAATCTGGCAGCCTCCGCAGCGTGCATGAAGCGCACATTCCGGCTCTGTACGCCGCGCGGAAGGCTCAATAATTTCCTCCACACGCGCGTAGCCGTAATGCTTCTTAAGCTTCGTCACACGCGCCCGGATGACATCACCAATGACGGCGTCTTTCACGAAAAAAGTCATGCCCTCATATTTCCCGATTCCTTCCCCGTCAACGCCCATATCCTCAATTTTCAATTCTATAATACTGTTTTTCTCCAACATGGCTTCTCCCTGCACACTCATAAACCTGCTGTCATGAAAGCGTCTTTGCTTCCGATTCCATTCGTCAAAATAAGCAGCCTCCGTTCTTCGTAAGCTGCTTATCTCCCGTCTCTGCCTGTATTAGTCCCTGCCTGATCTGCGGATATTACTCTCAAGCAGGCGATTATATCCCTGCCACTCCAGATTATTTTCCGGTACATTCGCAAAAATTTCGCGAATCGTCTCCATCTTCGCATCTACATTGTCAGCGAAACTAAGCGCAAGCGCCTCCGCCAATGCAGGCTTCTTCGGCGAACCGTACTCCAATTCCCCATGATGTGCCAGAATGCAGTGCTTGAGCTCGTTCGCAAGTCCCTTTGGAAATCCTGGTATTGTGCGGATGCGTTCTCCGACCCATTCCGCCCCAATCATAATATGACCGAGCAACTGTCCCGCGTCCGTATAATCATTCTCCGGGAACGTCGAAAGCTCTTCCATCTTTCCGATATCATGAAAAACCGCTGCCGATACCAGCAGGTCACGATTTAAAATCGGGTATGCCGCCGCAAAATAATCGCAGTGTTTCGCCACGGAAAGCGTATGCTCTAAAAGTCCGCCCACAAATCCGTGGTGAACCGTCTTTGCCGCCGAATGAAATTTAAAGCGCTTTTCAAAATCCTTATCCTCTACGAAAAAGCTCTCAAGCAATTTCTTCAGGTACGGCTGTTTTATAGATGTAATCAGCGCGAGCAGTTCCCCGTACATTTCGTCAACGTCCCTGGTGCTGACCGGAAGATAATCTTTCGGCTCATACTCGCCTTCCTGTACCTTGCGGACACGCTTGATATTAAGCTGCAAATTTCCCTGAAAACTCGTGATATCGCCCATGACATTGATGTAATCCAAGGAATCAAATTCCTCGATCCCCACCGATCCCGGCTCCCATATCTTAGCGTCCAGTGTTCCGGTCTTATCCTGCAGTACCAGACTGTCATACGGCTTTCCCGCCTTCGTCAATGCCGACTGTTTTACCTTGCACAAATAAATTTCGTTGATTCTCTCACCCTCGCGCAGACTCTCAATGTATTTCATTTTCAACCTCGTTTCTATAATATAGCGGTGTCAGAGGACACCGCCGTTCTTACTTCTATATTGTATTTGCGTTCCATACCCGCTTATGCTATTTCGTATTTGTTCCGGAGCTCCTCACTATTTTAATACGCCGACCTCGACCGTACAGGTAATTTCCTCATACTTCTCTGTCCCTTGCCGCTCAATCACGATCTCGACGGAATCCCCCGGTTCCAGCGCAAGCAGCTTACTCTCATAGCTGTCGGCGGTATATACCGCCTCTCCGCCCATCTTTGTGATGACATCTCCGCTCTGAAGCCCCGCTGCCATCGCCGGAGAATCCATCTTGACCTCTTTGATATATGCACCCTTCGGAATCTCATTTTCCTTCGCGATATCCGTTGTAACCGTCGAAAGCTGCAGCCCGATATACGGGACATCCATGCCATTCGACATCATCTGGATCATCTGTTTTAACTCGGAAATAGAGAGCGCCGTCAGCGTACTCTGATCCGCCTCATTTCCATAATCCTGCATGACAAGACCGATGATCTCGCCGTACGTATTGACAAGGACACCGCTTCCGTCGCTGCTTCCTACGATATCCGTCGTGAACACTGTATAATTATTGTCAATCGTCGAGATGCTATTGTTGGTAGACGTGATATTTCCGGTCAGGATCGAATAATTCGTTCCAAGAGGGCTTCCAACTGCAATCACAAGCGCACCTTGCGTTGTCGCCAGGGAATTACCAAGCTGCGCTACGGATATTGCGTTCATCGTCTCCTCATCGACTGACGCGCGCGGCACAGAAAGCACCGTAATCCCCGTATTGCCGTCATATTTTTTTATCTCTGCTTCTACCGTCACATCATTGATGAACGTAACATATACCTGCTGCACATCTGAAATCACCTTGTGCTCCGTCAGAATCAAAAGCTCCTGCCCGCTGTCCGCGATGATGATGCCCGACGCCTGCCCCTTGCTCTCATAAGCGTTGTTGAACCAGTCCGTGTCGCTCTTTACGCCCGTAACCGTCACCACAAAACGGTTCGCTTCGCGGCCGACCGCGTAAAGCTTGTTCTGCACATTCTGTAAATCCGCGATCTCAAGTTCCGGCATCACCACTTCCACCGGCGGCTGCTCTGTCTCCGGCTGCACCGCTTCCGTCTGCGGCACCTCCGTCTCCTCCGTCTCTTCGGTCTCCGCAATGCTGTCCTGCGGAATCATGACTGCCGGTGGCTCCTCAGGGTAGAACATCTCCGCAAACTTCGGCTGAAAATATGTAAAAACCAGACTCGCCACAAGCCCGAACACCACTGCCATTCCGACTGTGAAGCCTGCCTGCATCAGAAGCCTTTTCTTATTGATCGGCTTCTCCTTGATTTTCTCTTTGATAAAAGAAAACTGATCGTCATCTTTCTCCTGCATGATTTTCCTCTTTTCTAAGTGTTTCACACATGAACCTCTGAAAACCGTACCTCAGAATATTATAAAATGAATCACATACGCTTGCAATACTATTATTGAAATCTTTTGAAATCCGCTTTCCAAGCCGCCCCCAATACGTTATAATGTACAGGAAAGCGATGAGCAGTGCCAATCCGCGAAGAAACAAATATCCGTGCTTGCACGAAGATATTTGTTTCTTTGCGGATTGATAGGGCGAACGCCCGTGAGCGAAGCGGAACAAATCTCTGTGCTTGCACAAAGGAATTTGTTCTGCTACGAACTGATAGGGCGAACGCCCGTGAATGAGGGAGCTTTGCTCCCGAATTCGCACTGCGGGCTATAGTTCTGCGGATTCATAGGGTGAACACCCATGAATGAGGGAGCTTTGCTCCCGAATTCGCACTGCAGACTATAGTTCTGCGGATTCATAGGGCGAACGCCCGTGAATGAGGGAGCTTTGCTCCCAAATTCGCACTACAGACTATAGTTCTGCGGATCGATAGGGCGAACACCCACTGCCCATGAAACGACTAACAAATAAGGACATCCCATCATGAATGAAAAAGTTTTACAGACATTAGAATACAATAAAATCTTAGACCAGCTCACGGAGTACGCCTACAGCAACGACGCAAAGCAGCGCTGCAAGACGCTTTGCCCCATCACGGATCGCGCCGTCATCGAACAGCAACAGCAGCAGACCAGCGACGCATTGAGCCGCATTTTCAAATACGGCTCACTCTCCTTCTCAGGAATCAGCGATATCCGTGACTCCTTAAAGCGTCTTGAAATCGGCGGCTCGCTAAGCGCCATCGAGCTTCTACGCGTCTGCTCGTTGTTAGAGGCTGCCAAACGCGCCAAAGCTTTTGCCCGCATGAGCCTAAGCCGCGCTGACCGCATGAACGAAACTTCCGACAACACTGCATCGTCTACGCCACGTAACGGGGAGCAGACGGCGGAGTCCGGCGAACTGCAGGACTCGCTGACCGGCTTTTTTGCACAAATCGAGCCGCTCACGAAGCTTTCCGATGAAATCCGGCGCTGCATTCTTTCCGAGGATGAGATCGCGGATGATGCGAGCAGCACGCTCCGTTCCATCCGCCGCTCGCTGCGCGGCATGAACGATAAAATCCGCGCGCAGATGAATTCGATGATCAACAATTCCACGACCCGCAGTTATCTGCAGGATACGGTCATTACAATGCGCGACGGGCGCTACTGTCTGCCCGTCAAAGCGGAAGCCAAGTCACAAGTGCCCGGCATGATTCACGACCAGTCCTCCACAGGCTCCACACTCTTCATCGAGCCGATGGCAGTTGTAAATTTGAACAACGAATACAAGGAGCTGCTGCTGCGCGAGCAGGACGAGATCGAAGTCATTCTCGCGAACTTAAGCAATCTGACCGGAGAATATGCCGTGCAGCTTCTGACGGACTATCAGGTCTTGACGGAACTTGATTTTATCTTTGCAAAAGCCTCTTATGCGCAGGAATACAACGGCGTTGCTCCTCTTTTCAACGATGACGGGCATATCAACATCCGTAAAGCCCGCCATCCGCTGCTCGACCCTGCCAAAGTCGTTCCGATCGATATCCGTCTGGGAGAGGATTTCGGTCTTTTGATCGTGACCGGACCGAACACGGGAGGCAAGACCGTTTCCTTAAAGACTGTAGGACTTCTGACCCTTATGGGGCAGGCTGGTCTTCACATTCCCGCAGCCGAGCGCTCGCAGCTCGGTATTTTCGAGGAGGTATTTGCGGACATCGGCGACGAGCAGAGCATCGAACAGTCCCTAAGTACCTTTTCCTCCCATATGAAAAATATCATCCGCATCTTAGAGCAGGCGGATGACCGGTCGCTTGTCCTCTTCGACGAGCTTTGTGCCGGAACCGACCCTACCGAGGGCGCTGCGCTTGCGATTTCCATTCTCGCAAAGCTACACCTCTACGGCGCGCGGATCATGGCGACCACGCACTACAGCGAGTTGAAGGTCTACGCGCTCTCCACTCAGGGCGTTGAGAACGCCTGCTGTGAATTTGACGTTGCAACATTAAGCCCGACTTACCGCCTCCTGATCGGCATTCCGGGCAAGAGTAATGCATTCGCAATTTCCGAAAAACTCGGGCTGTCCACCGATTTAATTGAAGATGCAAAGGGACGCATCAGCGAGAGCGAGAGCAGCTTTGAAGATCTGATTGCCGATCTCGAGAAGAGCCGCATTACGATCGAGAAGGAACAGCTTGAGATCAATCAGTACAAGGCAGAGATCGAAACGTTAAAAGAAAAACTTACGCAGAAACAGGAGCGGCTTGAAAACAGCCGTGATAAGATTCTGCGCGAAGCCAACGAACAGGCATACAATATCATCAAAGAAGCAAAGGATCTCGCCGACGAAACGATCCGCAATTTCAACAAATACGGAACTGCCGGAGCGCCTGTCTCCCAGATGGAAAAGGAGCGTACAAAGCTCCGCGGCAAAATGGATGACGCGGCAAAAAAGATGTCCAATTCTAAGAAATCTGCGGCTCCGAACCATAAAGTTCCGAAGAACCTGCGCATCGGCGACAGCGTAAAAGTCATCAGCATGAACCTAAACGGCACGGTTCACTCTCTGCCGAACGCCAAGGGCGACCTCTATGTACAGATGGGGATTCTGCGTTCCCTCGTCAACATAAACGACCTGATTCTTCTCGAGGAGGAGACTTCCTCCTCCGGCAAAAAGTTCAATAAGACCGGAGCCGGAAAGATCAAGATGAGCAAATCCGCATCGGTTTCCACGGAAATCAATCTGATCGGCAAAACGACCGACGAGGCGATTCCTCTGCTGGATAAATACCTCGACGACGCATATCTGGCGCACCTGCCCTCTGTGCGCATCGTCCACGGGAAAGGCACGGGCGCGTTAAGAAACGCCGTGCAGGCGCACTTAAAACGGCTGAAATATATCAAGTCCTTCCATCTCGGCGAATTTGGCGAGGGTGATGCAGGCGTTACGATTGCAGAATTTAAGGATTAATTCAACACAAGGATTGATTCAACATATTGTACCCGCAGCGCAAGGCTGTACGCTTGCTGCGGGCAGCGGAAAGGCAGGTTATTCAAATGGCAGCAAAACAGAAAATCCTCATCGTTGACGATGACAACAATATCGCAGAACTGATTTCTCTGTATCTCACCAAAGAGTGCTTCGACACGAAGATCGTCAATGACGGAGAAGAGGCGTTAGTTGCTTTCGAGCAGTACAATCCAAACCTGATTCTGCTCGATCTGATGCTCCCTGGCATTGACGGTTATCAGGTATGCCGGGAGGTTCGCGCAAAAGCGAATGTCCCGATCATCATGCTCTCCGCCAAAGGCGAGATCTTCGACAAGGTGCTTGGTCTTGAGCTTGGCGCTGACGACTATATGATGAAGCCCTTTGATTCCAAGGAGCTTGTCGCACGCGTAAAGGCGGTTTTACGGCGTTATCAGCCTGCAAAGGCAGAAGAAGCCGCTCCCGAATTAAAATGCGTCAAATACACGGATCTGGTGGTCAATCTCTCCAACTATTCCGTAATCTATCGCGGTCAGGCAGTGGATATGCCGCCGAAGGAGCTTGAGCTTCTCTATTTTCTTGCAGCCTCACCGAATCAGGTATTTACACGGGAACAGCTTTTGGACCATATCTGGGGCTACGAATACATTGGCGACACGAGAACCGTCGATGTGCATGTAAAGCGCCTGCGTGAGAAGATCAAAGATCATGCAAACTGGAGCCTGGCGACCGTCTGGGGTATCGGCTACAAATTTGAGGTTCGCGACCTATGAAACGTACACTATATCCCAAGCTGCTTGCCGGATACCTCATGTACGGCATCATCGGCTTTATTATCATCACGACCTTTACCTATCATATGATTTTTGATTTTGTGGAAAAGCGTGACGCCGCGAATCTGTATCGGGAATCCGCACTGATTTCCTCCAACTATGCGGCGGAATATTTTTCAAAGTCTATGACGCTGGACGAAATTCGGACGCAGCTTGCCACCTTAAGCACCTATCTCTCCAGCGAAATCTGGATTGTGGACACAAGAGGCAACATTATCTTAAACACTGCAAATCCGTCTCTTCCTGAAGAGGGCGTTTCTATCCCCGGCTTTAATATCACGGATTTCGGCAGCAGATATTATCAGGTAGGCACTTTTTACGATCAGTTTTCCTCGGAGACTTTGAGTGTATTTTCTCCAATTACCGTCAATTACAAAGTACGCGGCTATGTCGTCATCCACAAGCCGATGAGCAGCCTCGTATCCTACTCGAACGGTCTGGTCGTGATTTCCTACGAAACGCTCGGTCTGCTTTTTATTGCAGCGTTTGTTGTACTGATTTTGTTCACCTACATTGTATACATACCGATCCGCCGAATCACGAGAGCCGCGGATCAATACGCTGCCGGCAATTTCGAGACGAAGATCGATATCCACTCCAACGATGAGATCGGATATCTCGCCGCCTCGTTGAACTACATGGCAAACGAATTGAACACACTCGAGGACGATCAGAAGAAATTTGTCTCCAACGTCTCGCACGACTTCCGCTCACCGCTCACTTCCATCAAGGGCTACGTCGAAGCGATGCTCGACGGAACGATTCCCGTGGAGATGCAGGACAAATATTTAAATATTATTCTATTTGAGACAGAACGCTTAAACAAACTGACGCGAAGCCTGCTCGAGCTGAATAAATTCGGTTCGCACGGCACAATGCTCGATATCACGGATTTCGATATCAATCACACCATCCGTATGACGGTACAGACTTTTGAAGGCACCTGTAAAGATAAACATATTTCTTTCAACCTCATTCTAACCGGAGAAAAGCTTTTTGTCTCCGCCGACATGAGTAAAATTCAGCAGGTGCTCTACAATCTGATCGACAATGCGATCAAATTCAGCCATGCAGATTCCTCGATTAACATCGAGACAACGGAAAAGAATGACAAAATCTTCGTGTCCGTCAAAGATACAGGAATCGGCATACCGAAGGACAGCATCAAAAAAATCTGGGAGCGTTTTTACAAGACAGACCTCTCCCGCGGCAAAGACAAAAAAGGAACCGGACTCGGACTCTCCATTGTAAAAGAAATCATTTCCGCGCACGGCGAAAATATCAACTGTATCAGCACCGAGGGCGTCGGAACCGAATTTATCTTTACCCTGCCATTAGCAAAGGAGCATGACTGATGCCATGCTCCTTTATCTGTCAAATCAAAAAGCCCGACTACATCTCTGTAATCAGGCTTCTCATGTCCCCTTATACTAACTCAAGCAATACCTCAAGAGCGCCGTCACCCTTACGCTGTCCAATCTTAACGATTCTGGTATAACCACCGTTGCGGTCAGCATACTTCGGAGCGATCTCGTCAAATAACTTTGCAACAAGATCTACTTCCCTGGTGTTCTTCTTACGTCCGGCAGCCTCTGTCGGAACTTCCTTTACCGTGTAGAGAACCTTTAACATCTCTCTGCGGGCATGAAGACGGGAAGGCATATCCTTCTTGATGGTCTTCTCTACTTCGTCGTATACGGTAACTTTCTTGCCGTCTACAACTTCCTTTACGCGCTTGCCGTCTTTATCCTTGCGGGCAACCTTGGTCTTAACAGTAACTTCCTCGAAGTTATCCTTCTCTTTTACTGCCATAGCGATAAGACCCTCAGCAATCTTGCGGACTTCCTTCGCCTTTGCCTCAGTCGTAACGATCTTGCCGTTGTTTAATAATGCTGTTACCTGACCTCTCAATAAAGCCTTTCTCTGGCTAGAGGTTCTGCTTAACTTACGATACTTTGCCATTTCTTTTTCCTCCATTCTATGGTACATCCGGCGACGCTCTTCGGACTTACTCACCCAATGCAACGCGAACACGTTCGCGTAAGAATAAATCGTCACCGATTTATTCCCAGTTTTAGGCTACCGACATACTCCATGCCTATCGGACTTACTGTTTCTGCCGTTCAAAAAACCTTTCACAAGGTACCTTCTGAACATTAGCAGTTCAGAAGGAAGCGCTCAGGCTTCGCCTTCGCTTCACTCTTCGCCCTGGTTCAACTGAAGTCCAAGCTCTTTTAACTTCGCAAGAACTTCTTCCAGAGACTTGCGTCCTAAATTACGGACCTTCATCATGTCTTCCGGTGTGCGGTTCGTCAACTCCTCAACGGTGTTGATGCCCGCTCTCTTCAGACAGTTATAAGAACGAACGGAAAGTTCCAGTTCATCGATATTCATCTCAAGAACCTTCTCCTTCGCGTTATCCTCTTTCTCAATCATGACATCCGCCTGCTGTGCAGCTTCTGACAGATCGATGAACAGACTTAAGTGCTCGCTTAAAACCTTTGCCGCAAGGCTGACTGCCTCATCCGGCTCTAAGGTTCCGTTGGTGTATACATCCAGAGTCAGTTTATCATAATCGGTAATCTGACCGACACGGGTATTCTCAATCAAGAGATTTACACGCTCTACCGGCGTATAAATAGAATCGACTGCAATCACACCGATCGGAGTATCCTCTGTCTTATTCTTCTCTGCACTGACATAGCCTCTGCCCTTTGTAATGGTAAGCTCCATGTATAGCTTACAATCTGCTCCACCATTTAAGTTGGCAATTACCAGATCCGGATTTAAAATCTGAATATCAGAATCCACCTGGATATCCGCTGCTGTAACTACGCCTTCGCCTTCGAATTCAATGTATGCAACTTTCGGCTCATTGGTAGAACTGTTATTGCGGATTGCAAGATTCTTGATGTTCATGATGATCTCAGTCACATCTTCCTTCACGCCAGGAATCGAACTGAACTCATGCAGCACACCATCAATCTTGACCTGACTTACCGCAGCACCCGGTAAAGAAGAAAGCATAATTCTTCTTAAAGAATTACCAAGCGTCGTACCGTAGCCTCTTTCCAGTGGTTCTACAACAAACCTTCCGTACTTCTTGTCTTCTGAAATTTCTGCGATCTCAATTTTTGGTTTTTGAAAATCGAACACTACAAAATCCCTCCTTCTCGGGTAATTTGCCTAATGTATTGTATCCACCTAATCACGATTACTTGGAATACAACTCGACGATGAGCATCTCGTCAACAGGTACGTCGATCTGCTCTCTGGAAGGTAATTCTTTTACAGTTCCCTGTAATTTCTCAGCGTCAACATCTAACCAATCCGGAACAAGTCTTCCACCGGTTACCTCGATGATATCCTTCATTCTCTGAAGACCCTTGTTCTTCTCTTTGATCTCGATTACATCGCCAGCTTTCACAAGGTAAGACGGAATGTTTACCTGCTTGCCGTTTACTAAGATGAACTTGTGGTCAACGATCTGTCTTGCTTCCTTTCTGGTTCTTGCGAAGCCCATACGGAATACTACGTTGTCCAGTCTGGACTCTAACATAGTCATGAGGTTCGTACCGGTCATGCCCTTCATCTGGTCAGCCTTCACATAGTAGTTGTGGAAAGGCTTCTCCAATACGCCATAGATGAACTTTGCTTTCTGCTTCTCGCGCAACTGAAGACCGTACTCAGACACCTTCTTGTTCGCTCTCTTTAACTCTCTGTTGGACTTCTTGTCATATCCTAAGTAACTTGGCTCTAAACCAAGGGATCTGCATCTTTTCAGAACAGGAACTTTATTTACTGCCATTTTCGTCTCTCCCTCCTAATTAAACTCTTCTGCGTTTTGGCGGACGGCATCCGTTGTGAGGTACCGGGGTTACATCCTTGATGCTTGTAACCTCAAGACCACATGCGGAAAGCGCACGAATTGCTGCTTCTCTTCCTGATCCCGGTCCCTTGACCATAACGTCAACAGTCTTTAATCCGTGTACTAAAGCTGCCTTCGTAGCCGTCTCTGCTGCCATCTGTGCAGCGTATGGAGTAGATTTCCTTGAACCTCTAAATCCAAGACCACCAGCACTTGCCCATGATAAAGCATTTCCTTCAGCATCTGTGATCGTTACGATCGTGTTGTTAAAAGATGACTGAATATGTGCCTGTCCGCGTTCAACGTTTTTCTTTACGCGCTTTTTTGTCACTTTCTTTGTAACTTTAGCCATATCTAAACTAACCTACTTTCTCAAAATTAATCAAATGATTGTCTGTAACCAACAACAAAAAAATCTTACTTCTTCTTGTTTGCAACGGTACGCTTCGGACCCTTGCGGGTTCTTGCGTTTGTCTTTGTCTTCTGTCCACGAACCGGAAGACCTTTTCTGTGACGGATTCCACGATAGCATCCGATCTCCTGAAGTCTCTTGATGTTCATGGCGATCTCTCTTCTTAAATCACCTTCTACAGTCTGAGTCTCGTCGATGACTGCACTGATTCTCTTAACCTCGTCGTCTGTCAGATCTCTGACACGAGTATTCGGGTCTACCTTTGCCTCTGCAAGGATACGGTTAGAACTTGTTCTACCGATTCCGTAGATATAAGTCAGACCGATCTCAACACGTTTTTCTCTTGGTAAATCTACACCTGCGATACGAGCCATGTGCTTTTTAACCTCCATTAATTCATACGATGCCCATACATAACTTCTGCATCTTGTTATTTTCTGATTTCTGCGCCGATTTCCCAATCGGCTGCATCCTGTGCAAGCCAACTTGACCTGATGGCTTTCTCCCTAAATGGAACACGATCATCCGCGCTATACGGCTGATGTCCGATCCAATAGGCTCTGCCCAAAACCGCTGCGGCAGCTCCGTTGTCATCCGGCCTGAAATGTGTGCCCTCGCGCTTTTGGTTCACTTGGATGAATCTCTCCCGCGTTCTCGGTATGTAAACGGAGAAGAGCAGCTATCCCTGCTGTTTCATATGATAACAGTGCGAACAACCCATCCAGGCGTTCCACTGCAGCCGCACATAATGAATGAGTAACAGTTTCCTGTTACAGCACAAAAAGACAAGAACTTATTAGCCCTGTCTCTGCTTGTGTTTCGGATTCTCACAGATAATTCTGATGCTTCCTTTTCTCTTGATGACTTTGCATTTCTCGCAAATAGGCTTAACTGATGATCTTACCTTCACAGCAAATCCTCCTTTCCAAACAACGAGCAACACAATCTGCCGCCCCCATGTTCTATAATAGCTCTTTTCGGCGCTTTTAACGCGCAAAAAGGCACTATCCAAAAGTGTCCGTTTAGCATTATAGCACGAACACTTATTAGAAGTCAATAATTTTTTACTTATCTCTCCAGATAATTCTTCCCTTTGTGAGATCGTATGGGGACATCTCAATCGTCACCTTATCTCCCGGAAGAATACGGATGAAATTCATACGCAGCTTTCCGCTGATGGTTGCAAGAATCTGATGTCCATTCTCAAGTTCTACCTTAAAGAATGCATTCGGCAGCTTCTCCACTACAGTTCCTTCTACTTCAATAACGTCTGCTTTCGACATAAATAAATCCTCCTGTTTATGATTCCCCGCGCTCTCTTAGGATGCGCTCATATGCTTTGATTGCTCTCTTCACCGTAAGGTCGGTCACAGCTTCCGACAGACACCCGGTTACCTCCTCCGGGAGCTTCTTAATGATCTGGATATGCTTTACACTCTTCCTCTTTGGCGCTGCGAGCGGCTTTGTGACACCATTCACCAGATACACAAACCGCCCGTCTCTCTCCTTCACCAGATAAATCTGATTCCGGTCATGTCCTGCGGCGGACTTTGCAAATTCTATCATATTCCTCACTCTTATTCCTGTTTCCCCAAATACTGATTCCATCTGCCCGTCGCGATCTCGGAATCGGTAAGGGTCAGAATCTCCGGCTCTCCTTCCGTAATCAGAACCGTGTTCTCATAGTGTGCGGAAAGCGATAAGTCCTCCGTAACTACCGTCCAGTCATCATCCATCCACACGACGTCGGCAGTTCCAAGATCGACCATCGGCTCGATTGCGAGCGTCATTCCGGCGCGAAGCTTAATGCCCCGGCGGAATTTTCTGTAATTCGGAATCTCCGGTTCCTCATGCATATGTGTGCCGATTCCGTGTCCGCACAAATCCCTGACGACGCCGTATCCAAAGCTTTCTGCGTAATCGCCGATCGCCGCCGAAATCTGATGCAGATGATTGCCGGCTGTCGCGAACTTCATTCCCTCGAAAAAGCTCTGTCTCGTCCGCTCAATCAGAAGCTTCGCATCCTCCGAAATCTCTCCGACGCCATGTGTTCTGGCTGCATCCGACTGATATCCCTTGTAAATTACTCCTGCATCAAGGCTTACGATATCACCTTCCTCGATGATCCGGTCCTTCCTCGGAATACCGTGAACGACCTCCTCATTGATGGATACACAAACAGACGCCGGATACCCCTGATAGCCTTTAAAGGATGGTTCGCATCCAAAGCTTCGGATCATTTCCTCGCCGAGTCTGTCAACGTCAAGCGTTGACATTCCCGGCTTTAATTCTTTTCCAAGCTCCTCATGTACTTTTGCCAGAATCTTTCCCGCCTCGCGCATAAGTTCAATCTCCCGGGGGGATTTAATCGTTACAGACATACTATGCTCCTAATATTGCCACAATATCTGCAAATACCTTTTCCATCGGCTGTGTTCCGTCCACGGATTTTAAGATATTCTGATTCTTATAGTAATCAATGAGCGGCTGAGTCTGCTCATGGTATACCGTAAGACGCTTCTGTACTGTCTCCGGTGCATCGTCATCCCTTAAAACGACCGGATTCCCACAACGGTCACAGATTCCCTCCACCTTAGTCGGAATTGATACGATGTGGTATGTAGCTCCGCAATTTAAGCAGGCGCGTCTGCCGCTCATGCGGTTTACGATGTTCTCATCGGGAACATCTACGTCGATGGCGTAGTCCATCTTCTGATTTATTTTATCAAGTGCTGCTGTAAGCGCTTCTGCCTGTGGAATCGTCCTTGGGAATCCGTCTAATACAAAGCCATTCTTACAGTCATCCTGCTGTATTCTATCCATTACCAGATCACAAGTCAGTTCATCCGGCACCAAAAGTCCCTGATCCATATACTGCTTTGCCTTCTGTCCCAGTTCCGTGCCGTTCTTAATATTGGCGCGGAAAATATCTCCCGTGGAAATATGCGGAATTGTATACTTATCCGCGATCTGTTTTGCCTGTGTTCCTTTACCGGCTCCCGGAGCCCCTAACATTATAATTTTCATAGGAATACCTCTTCCTTTCTAAACAAACTCCTGTTTCGTCGTATCTTCTTTCGCGCTGCCCGCGTAAATCGAAATTAACGCTGAACTTATAACAAGTCCAGCGTTCTTTCCCTATATCCAACAACCCTGCTGGATCAATCATTCAAAAATCCTTTATAGTAACGAACACGCATCTGTGATTCGATTTGCTTTAAGGTCTCAATCACGACACCGACGATAATGATGATAGATGTACCTCCAAAAGATACGTTCGCACCAAACACGCCGTTAAAGAAAATCGGAATGAACGCAATAAATGCAAGCGCTACCGCTCCTATAAAGACAACATAGTTCAGAATCCGGTTCAGATAGTCGCTGGTCGGCTTTCCCGGTCTGATACCCGGAATAAATCCGCCTGCCTTCTTCATATTATTTGCAATCTCCAATGGATTGAATGTAATAGATGTATAAAAGTAAGCAAACGCAATAATCAATACAATATATACCAAAAGTCCGATCGAATAAACCGGCTCGCTTGGCTTGCACCAATTCGACTGCGACATACCTCTTAAAATCTTACTTCCGATACCGGTTCCGTTTCCCTTTCCAAGCAGACTCGCAATAATGACCGGAGTCTGTAACAGGGACTGTGCAAAAATTACCGGAATTACGCCGCCCGTATTGACCTTTAACGGAATATAGGTCGACTGACCTCCAACCTGCTTTCTTCCCTGAATCTTCTTGGAATACTGAACCGGAATCCTCCGCTCGCCGCCCTGCAAAAATACGACAAACAATACCATTGCAACAATGATTGCTACGATAATGACCGCCGCCAAAATTGCTTTCGGCACATCCTTTCCGGCGATGAACTGCTCATAAAGCGTACCGATATCATCCGGCATACGTGAGATAATATTGATGGTAAGCACGATAGAAATACCATTTCCGACGCCCTTCTCCGTGATTCTCTCACCGATCCACATAAGCACTGCAGATCCCGCCGTCAGAGTAAAGATGACCATAACGATATCAAGAACGCCCTGATACCCTTCACTGAACTCCAGATAACCACCGCGCCGGAAGCCGATCGTCATGGCAATCGCCTCGATCAATGCCAACGCAACTGTCAGATATCTGGTAATCTCTGCGATCTTCTTGCGACCTTCCTCTCCGTCACGCTGCATTTCCTCCAATTTCGGAATCGCGATTGTAAGAAGCTGCATGATGATGGATGATGTAATATACGGATTGATATTCAATGCAAAAATTGTCATTCTGGAAAATGAACCACCCGTTATGGCATCAAAAAAGCCCATTCCATCTGCGGTCTGACTCGCAAACCAATTCGCAAATACTTCGCTGTTCACACCAGGAATCGGAAGACAGCTTCCGATTCTGATGACGATTAACATTATAAATGTGTAGATAATCTTATTGCGAATATCTTTAATCTTAAATGCATTACGGAGTGTTTCCAGCATTAGATCACCTCTGCTTTTCCACCAAGAGCCTCAATTTTTTCTTTTGCGCTTGCGCTGAATGCATCTGCCTGAACAGTGAGTTTCTTAGTAAGTTCGCCATTGCCAAGGATCTTAACGCCGTCTCTCGGGTTCTTTACGATCCCTGCCTCGATCAATGTATCAACAGAAACTACTGTGTCATTCTCGAAAGCTTCAAGAGCTGAGAGGTTGATTCCGACGATTGTCTTGGAGTTTCTGCACTTGAAACCTCTCTTCGGCAATCTTCTGTATAATGGCATCTGACCACCTTCGAAACCTGGTCTTGGTGCCCCGGAACGAGCCTTCTGTCCCTTATGTCCCTTACCAGCAGTCTTACCATTTCCTGATCCGTGTCCGCGTCCTCTTCTGAAATTATCACTCTGCGCAGAACCTGCAGCTCCCTGTAAATTTGATAAGTCCATTACCGACACCTCCTTATCCTGTTATTTTAAACTTCTTCTACTTTCACATACGGTGCAACTTTGCGAAGTGCGCCTGCTGTTGCGGCGTTGTCCGGCAACTCAACTGTCTTATACAGCTTCGTCAGACCGAGCGCTTCGATGGTCTTCTTGTTCTTCGGAACAGCACCGATGGTTGATTTTACTAATGTTACTTTCAGTTTCTTCTCTGCCATCTTATATTCCTCCATTAGCCTACGATCTCTTCTACGGACTTACCGCGAAGCTTTGCTACTTCTTCCGGAGACTTTAACTGGCTCAAAGCATTGATTGTAGCCAGAACAACGTTCTGCTTATTGTTGGAGCCTAAGGACTTGGTACGGATATTCTTGATACCTGCAAGCTCACATACATTACGAGCAGGACCGCCTGCGATGATACCAGTACCTTCCGGGGATTTCTTAAGCAATACAGAAGCTCCTGTATGCTTTCCTGTAACATCATGTGTAATGCTGTCAACCTCATCAAGCTTTACAGTGATGAGCTTCTTCATGGCGTCCTCTTTTCCCTTGCGGATTGCTTCCGGGATCTCGGCTGCCTTGCCTAAACCTGCACCAACATGGCCATTGCCATCGCCGACAACAACTAAAGCTGTAAAACGGAAGTTACGTCCACCTTTAACAACTTTTGTTACACGTTTGATTGACACTACTTTTTCTTCTAACTCTAACTGACTAGCATCAATAATTTCACGTCTCATGTTTGCGTTTCCTCCTTCTAGAACTCTAATCCAGCTTCTCTTGCTGCTTCGGCTAAAGCCTTAACTTTTCCCTGATATATGAAACCGCCGCGATCAAATACAACCGTGTTAATACCCTTGTCTAATGCTTTCTTAGCGATTACAGTACCAAGCTTTGCTGCTGCGTCGACGTTATTCGTCTTCTCCAGATCTGCCTTTACGTCCTTGTCGAGCGTGGAAGCAGACACAAGTGTATTTCCGACTGTATCATCAATAATCTGAGCGTACATATGATTATTACTTCTGAACACAGCCAGGCGTGGTCTTACCGCAGTGCCTGCGAGATGATGACGCATTCTTCTATGCTTATTTTCGCGAACTGCTGTTCTTGATTTCTTACTAACCATTTTTCGTCACTCCTTTAATTATTTCTTACCAGTCTTACCAACTTTACGTCTGATAACTTCATCAGCATACTTGATACCCTTGCCCTTATACGGTTCAGGTCTTCTCTTATCTCTGATTTCCGCTGCGTACTGGCCGACCTTCTCTTTATCGATACCTGATACAATGATCTTGTTTCCTTCAACTTTGGATTCAATTCCTTCCGGATCTGTCATCTCAACCGGATGAGAATAACCCAGATTCAGAGTAAGGACTTTTCCAGACTTGGAAGCTCTGTAACCAACACCGTTTACTTCGAGCTCCTTCGTATATCCATCAGTTACACCAACAACCATGTTGTTGACTAATGTTCTTGTCAATCCATGTAAGGATTTCATCTTCTTCAAATCGTTCGGTCTTGTAACGATGATCTCGCTGCCCTCTAATTTGATGTCCATCTCAGATGGAAGGGTTCTCTCGAGAGTTCCCTTAGGACCTTTTACAGTCACATGATTATTTTCTGCAATATCCACTGTAACACCAGCCGGAACTGCGATTGGCATTCTTCCTATACGTGACATGCCCGTACCTCCTAATTTCTTACTTGTTTATTGCAACCGGAAGAACCAAAGGTTCTTCCAATTTTGTCCGTCCAATGGCGGGCAAAATTTACCAGACAAATGCTAATACTTCTCCACCAACCTGAAGCTTTCTTGCTTCCTTGTCCGTGATGATACCCTGGTTCGTGGAAAGGATTGCGATACCTAAACCGCCGAGTACTCTCGGGAGCTCATCCTTGCCTGCATATACACGAAGTCCTGGCTTGGAGATTCTCTTGAGTCCTGTGATGATCTTCTCGTTCTTGTCCGCACCATACTTTAAGGTAATGCGGATTGTCTTAAAGTTACCATCTTCAACGATGTCGTATTTTGCGATGTATCCCTCATCTACAAGAATGTCAGCAATAGCAATTTTCATCTTAGATGCAGGAACGTCAACCGTATCATGTTTCGCAGTGTTTGCGTTACGAATTCTTGTAAGCATATCTGCAATTGGATCACTCGTAGTCATGATGTATATTTCCTCCTTTTAATTGATTGCGGCTATATGCCGCAGGTCTTTTACCAGCTTGCTTTCTTAACGCCTGGTATCTGGCCCTTGTATGCTAACTCACGGAAACATACTCTACAGATTCCGTATTTTCTTAAAACAGAATGTGGACGACCACAAATTTTGCAACGTGTGTAAGCTCTGGTAGAGAACTTCGGTTTGCGCTGCTGTTTTATTTTCATACTTGTTTTAGCCATTAAGATTCCCTCCTACTTATTTGGCAAATGGCATATTGAACTGTGCCAGTAATTCGCGAGCTTCTTCGTCTGTCTTAGCCGTAGTAACAAAGATAATATCCATACCACGAACCTTGTCAACCTTATCGTACTCGATTTCCGGGAAGATTAACTGCTCTTTGATTCCGAGTGCGTAATTTCCACGACCGTCAAACGCGTTCGGGTTTACACCTCTGAAGTCACGCACACGCGGTAATGCTAAGTTGATCAAACGATCCATGAACTCATACATCTTCTCGCCGCGCAGTGTTGTCTTACATCCGATTGCCATACCTTCTCTGATCTTGAAGTTTGCAACGGAATTCTTTGCCTTGGTAGCAACCGCTTTCTGTCCTGTGATTGCTTCCATATCCTTGATAGCAGCCTCTAATAATTTGGCATTTTCCTTGGCTTCACCAACGCCCATGTTGACAACGATCTTGTCGAGCTTTGGCACTTCCATAATATTCTTATAACCGAATTTCTTGATCATAGCGTCTACGATCTCATTCTGGTACTGTTCTTTCAGTCTGCTCACCTGATTGGCCTCCTCTCTTTAATTAGTCGATCACTTCGCCTGTAGATTTTGCAAAACGTACCTTCTTGTCTCCGTCCATCTTAAAGCCAACGCGGGTAGGCTTTCCGTTGTGAAGATACATTACGTTGGAAATATCGATCGGTCCTTCCTGGTGAACAATGCCGCCCTGCTGATTCTGCATACTTGGCTTTGTATGCTTTGTCACCATATTGACGCCCTCAACCAGTACTGTTCCTGCCTTCTTATTTACAGCGATGACCTTGCCCTCACTGTTGATATCTTTACCGGCGATAACTTTTACCATATCGCCCTTTTTAATTTTCATGGTTGCCATATTCCGGTCCTCCTACAATACTTCCGGAGCTAAGGAAACAATCTTCATAAACTGTTTCTCACGAAGCTCTCTCGCTACTGGTCCAAAAATACGTGTTCCTCTCGGAGTCTTGTCATCCTTTATAATAACCGCTGCATTCTCATCGAACTTGATATAAGAACCATCTTTACGACGCGCGCCCTTTACGGAACGAACAACTACAGCCTTCACAACGTCGCCCTTTTTAACAACACCGCCTGGTGTTGCATCTTTGACCGTAGCAACAATAACGTCACCAATATTCGCATATCTTCTAGTAGATCCACCCATAACACGGATAACGAGCAGTTCTTTTGCTCCTGTGTTATCGGCTACCTTAAGTCTACTTTCCTGCTGTACCATGCTTGTAGCCTCCTTTAATTATTTTGCTCTTTCCATGATTTCTACAAGTCTCCATCTCTTATCCTTGGATAAAGGTCTTGTTTCCATTACTCTGACTTTGTCACCGATCTTACACTCATTGTTCTCGTCATGAGCCTTCAATTTATATGTTTTCTTAACGATCTTGCTGTAGAGCGGATGTCTTACATTGTCCTGGATTGCAACAGTAATTGTCTTATCCATCTTGTCGCTGACAACAATACCAACACGTGTTTTTCTAAGATTTCTTTCTTCCACGACTGACTATTCTCCTTTCTGGAATCCTACTGCGCAACTGTTTCTTTCTCAGTAATGATTGTCTGAATTCTCGCAATGTTCTTTCTTACTTCTTTGATTCTGCTTGTATTATCTAACTGATTGGTTGCGTTCTGGAATCTCAAATTGAAAAGTTCTTTTTTAGCCTCTACTAACTGTGCATGTAAATCTGCAACAGACTGGGTTTTTAATTCTTCTAAATATTTACTAGTTTTCATTTGATACACCGCCTTCTAAATCCGCACGAGAAACTACTTTACATCTGCAAGGTAATTTGTGTGTAGCAAGACGTAACGCTTCTCTCGCAACGTCTTCCGGAACACCGGAGATTTCAAATAATACACGACCTGGTTTCACAACTGCTACCCAGTACTCTAAGGAACCTTTTCCGGAACCCATTCGAGTCTCTGCCGGCTTTGCAGTTACTGGCTTATCCGGGAAAATCTTGATCCAGATTTTACCGCCACGCTTCACGTAACGTGTCATAGCGATACGGGCTGCCTCGATCTGGTTAGAACGAATCCAGCACGGCTCTAAAGCAACGATACCATACTCACCATTGCTGATTGTGTTTCCTCTGGTTGCCTTTCCTGTCATGGAACCGCGGAACTGCTTTCTATGCTTTACTCTCTTTGGCATTAACATTAGTTAGCTCCCCCTTCCTTATTTCCCTTTGCAGGAAGTACTTCGCCCTTGTAGATCCATACCTTAACGCCGACTTTACCATATGTGGTATCTGCCTCAGCAAATCCGTAATCGATGTCCGCTCTTAAGGTCTGAAGCGGAATCGTACCCTCAGAGTAGAACTCTGTACGAGCCATATCAGCTCCGCCAAGACGTCCGGAACAGGATGTCTTAATACCCTTTGCGCCTGCCTTCATGGTTCTTCCCATGCAGGACTTCATTGCTCTACGGAAAGAAACACGGTTCTCTAACTGTAATGCAATGTTCTCAGCTACCAGCTGAGCATCGCGGTCCGGTCTCTTTACTTCCTTGATATCTACAACTAACTTCTTGTCTGTGAACTTCTGAACCTCGCCTTTGATCTTCTCGATCTCAGCGCCGCCCTTACCGATAACAACACCCGGCTTTGCGGTGTAGATGATAACCTTCACACGGTCAGATGCTCTCTCGATCTCAATCTTAGAAACGCCTGCTGCGTATAATTTCTTCTTAAGATAAGTTCTGATATTGTAGTCTTCCACTAACAAATCTGCGAAATCTGCTTCCGCATACCATTTAGAGTCCCAATCCTTGATTACGCCGACTCTTAAGCCATGTGGATTAACTTTCTGTCCCATAATTGACCTCCTTTATTTCTCGTCCAGCACGATTGTGATATGGCTCATTCTCTTCTCGATCCTGTAAGCCCTGCCCTGTGCTCTCGGTCTGATTCTCTTCATTGTCGGTCCCTTGTTTGCGTAACACTCTGCAACATAAAGGTTCTCCGCCTTATAATTCTTCTCCGGATAATTGTTCTCAGCATTTGCGATTGCTGACTCTAACAGCTTCTTAACCAAGCTGGAAGCATAACGCGGATTGTATGTTACGATAGCAAGCGCTGTCTGTACATCCTTTCCACGGATTGCATCTAATACGAAGCAAGCTTTCTGAACAGACACTCTTGCATAAGATAACTTAGCGGAAGGTCTGGTATCTTTTACTTCATTTCTCTCTCTCTTAATCTGACTTCTATGTCCCTTAGCCATGGATGAAACCTCCTTTCAAAAAATGTATCTTATCTAACGCCTGATTTCTTTTCGTCTTTTCCATGTCCTCTGTAAGTTCTTGTAGCAACGAACTCACCAAGCTTATGTCCGACCATATCCTCTGTCACATATACCGGCACATGCTTTCTTCCGTCATGCACAGCGATGGTAAGACCAACGAACTGCGGGAAGATGGTAGAACGACGTGACCATGTCTTGATAACGCTCTTGTCGCCAGATGCGTTCATAGCGTCTACTTTTTTCAGTAAGCTTTCATCTGCGAATGGTCCTTTTTTTAATGAACGAGCCATAATTTACCTCCTAATATTATCAGTCCTTTACACGCAGCCACGTGTTTCCTCGGACTCAAAAACCTTAGTTATTATATCAGAGTTCGCAGGAAGAATCAATACCCAATTCTCCCTGTCGCTCTGAATCATTTTAAATTGTCGGGAAAAAGCCGCATTTGCTTCTTCCGAGCACTCAAATAGCCATCGAGGCTATTTGAGCGCTCTGCCATCACGGCGTCTTACAATCATCTTATTTGAAGACTTATTCTTCTTTCTGGTCTTAAGACCAAGAGCAGGCTTGCCCCACGGTGTACATGGACCCGGACGTCCGATCGGCGCACGTCCCTCACCACCACCATGTGGATGGTCATTCGGGTTCATAACAGAACCGCGTACTGTCGGGCGAACGCCCATGTGACGCTTACGTCCCGCCTTACCGATGTTTACAAGGTTGTGGTCACCGTTTCCGATGACACCGATGGTTGCGCGGCAGTTCAGCGGAACCATACGCATCTCGCCGGACGGGAGACGCAGGGTCGCATACTTGCCTTCCTTCGCCATGAGCTGTGCGCTCATGCCTGCGGAGCGCACCATCTGTCCGCCCTTGCCCGGATGCAGCTCAATGTTGTGTACCTGTGTACCTACCGGAATATTCTCAAGCGGTAAGCAGTTACCAACACGAACCTCTGCCTCTGCGCCGCTCATAACGGTCATACCGTCTGTCAGCCCTGCCGGAGCGAGGATATATGCCTTCTCGCCGTCTGCGTAGCAGATCAGTGCGATGTTAGCGGTTCTGTTCGGATCGTACTCGATACCGATAACCTTTGCCGGAATACCGTCCTTGCTGTTTCTCTTGAAATCGATGATTCTGTATTTTCTTCTGTTTCCACCGCCGTGATGTCTGACAGTGATCTTACCCTGATTGTTACGACCAGCATTCTTCTTCAAAGAAGTAGTAAGCGCTTTCTCCGGTGTTGTCTTCGTAATCTCGGAGAAATCAGAGCCAGTCATATTTCTTCTGGAAGGTGTATATGGGTTATATGTCTTAATTCCCATTGTTGTTCTCCTTTCGATGTTTGTTATCGCGCATCGCTGCGCCTAGGTTGCTATCGGAATGAAACCCGGAAATTCCCGGCACCGCGCTCTATGGCGCAATGTCTTTCGGATTTCTTTTCGCTTTACAGACCAGCAAAAATCTCGATATCCTTGCTGTCTGCCGTCAAAGTAACGATAGCTTTCTTGGTCTTAGCAGTCTTACCGACTACCATACCGCGTCTCTTATTCTTGCCGTCCATGTTCATCGTATTTACGCTGGCAACCTTGGTGCCCTCGAACATCTTCTCAACCGCTTCCTTAATCATGGACTTATTTGCTTCCGGATGAACCAGGAAGGTATACTTCTTCTCAGCCATTGCTGCCATACTCTTCTCCGTTACCACCGGCTTGAGGATTACATCATAATACTGTATATTTGCCATTATGCATACACCTCCTCGATCGTCTTCACAGCGTCCTTTGTCACAACGACTGTGTCATACTTCAATACATCAAATACATTCAGCTCGTTTGTCTGAGCGGTCTTTACCGTCGGCACGTTGCTTGCAGACTTGATTACGTTCACATCCATGTCATTTAATACAACAAGCGCCTTCTCAAGCTTCAGATTATTCATAACCTCAACGAACTTCTTGGTCTTGATCTCATCAAGTTTTAACTCATCAAGAACAATGAACTTGTTCTCTGCTACTCTTGATGTCAGAGCAGACTTTAATGCCGCTCTCTTCTCTTTCTTGTTGAGCTTGAAAGAGTAATCTCTCGGCACCGGAGCGAATACTACGCCGCCGTGTGTCCACTGCGGAGCTCTGGTCGAACCCTGTCTTGCATGTCCGGTTCCCTTCTGTCTCCACGGTTTTCTGCCGCCACCGCTTACTTCGGAACGTGTCTTAGCCTTCTGCGTTCCCTGACGGTTGTTTGCAAGCTGCTGAAGCACTGCCATGTGTACTAAATGCTCGTTCACTTCTACTCCGAAGATAGCGTCATTTAATTCCAGGCTGTCAACTTCCTTGCCTTCCATATTATAAACAGCTACTTTAGCCATCGTTTAGTTCCTCCTTTCCTAATCGAGCACTATTTACCAGCTTTTACTGTTTCTTTGATTGTTACTAAGCACTTCTTAGCACCCGGTACCGCACCTTTTACTAAAAGCAGGTTGTTCTCTGCGTCAACTCTCACAACCTCAAGATTCTGTGTTGTGACCTTTACGCTGCCCATGTGTCCAGGCATTCCTTTTCCCTTGAATACACGGCTCGGTGAGGAGCATGCACCGTTGGAACCCTGATGACGATGGAATTTGGAACCGTGAGCCATAGGACCTCTGTGCTGTCCTAATCTCTTGATAGCGCCCTGGAAACCTTTTCCCTTGGAAATTGCAGTCGCATCAATCTTGTCGCCCTCTGCAAAAATATCAGCCTTGATGACATCGCCTAAGTTGTACTCGCCTGCGTTCTCAAACTTGAACTCTCTGACGAATCTCTTGCCGGACACGCCAGCCTTAGCAAAATGTCCCATCTCTGCCTTATTAACGCCATGTCTGTTTCTGATTTCTTTCTTGCCGTTTGCATCCTTGCTGACAACTCTTTCCTTCTTATCAGCAAATGCAACCTGCACTGCGCTGTATCCGTCGTTCTCTACAGTCTTAATCTGTGTTACAGAACAAGGACCAGCTTCCAATACAGTAACCGGTACTAAAACGCCGTCTGCATTGAAGATCTGAGTCATTCCGACTTTTGTTGCTAAAATCGCTTTCTTCATACTTTTACCTCCTGTTTTCTCTACAGCGGAACGCTTCATGCCCAAATACCTTGGGGTAGCGGAACCGTTCATCCTAGAAAGTCTATATAAGTGGATGTGGATAAACCACATAGAATGGAGGCTTCTGCCGAACATTCCTTGCTTCTATATTAAACCCTTCAGGATATTAACTAAATCAAGATGCTATTGTGACGAAAACCATCTGGTTCTCATCGAAACGAAGAATCTTATTTGTTCTTCATTTTGATATCGATGTAAACACCTGCCGGCATCTCAAGGCGGGATAATGCATCAACCGTCTTCTGGGTCGGTGTAACGATATCGATCAGTCTCTTATGAGTCCTCTGCTCGAACTGCTCACGGGAATCCTTATACTTGTGAGTTGCTCTTAAGATCGTAACAACTTCCTTCTTTGTCGGAAGAGGTACCGGTCCGCTCACCTGTGATCCGTTCTTCTTTACAGTTTCGATGATTTTCTGTGCCGATGAATCAACTAACTTGTGATCATAAGCCTTCAGAGTGATTCTCATTACTTGACTTGCCATAAAAAAAGTCGCCTCCTTTTCGCACTTTTACCAAGCGATCTGATCGCTTTGCGTACGACAAGCGGTGACTGCACACATATCCGCGTGTATCGCAGAGCCTTGCTCTCCGACCGATATCCGCAAGCGGATACCTACACGCCATTTCTACCTTCTGTAGACGTTATTCGTGATACAGTGACTTGTCGCCAGTTTCCTAACTTGACATTCGCTCCACGGAAAACCTGCAATCTCTGCAGCAACCTCACGCTTCAACGCTATCAATGTCACAGCAATGCTTAGTATACACGATGATTTCCGCAAATGCAAGGATTTTTTTGACATTTTTGCTTTTTTTCAAAAACAACGTCACAGAAGGCGTTTCTTCTATATTATATTGTCTTTCCCATCAGCCATTTGTCCGCCAGATGGTACAGCATACTGATGCCAAAGCACAGCACACCGCTTAAAAAGAGTCCCGCCGCCCGTAAAAGCAGGCTGTCAAAATGAATATCAAAAAGCAGCAGCTTCACAATACAGAGCATTATCACGGTAAGCCCGTAAATCCGAATTCCCTTAAGATTCTTCGAGAACAACCGCCCCGCTGCAAATCCGAACACGACACACGCCGCCGCGAACGCAAGCCCCGCCAGACTGAGCAGAAATCCGGGCGCATTGTAAGATTTCAAGACCACCATAGCATAGAACAGCAGCTTGACTCCCGCATAAACACTGAGCGCCTCGCTTTTTTCTTTTATCACAAGAGAAACCGAGTTCGTGCAGACCAAAACCGTTCCGAGCAGGACTGCCCACAAATGGCAGACCGATCCTTCCACCAGAAAAATACATACACAGCAATAGAGTGCAAATAGAATCTGAACCACTCCCGTCACGATCCGCACTCCCTGCTCTTCCTCTCCGCTGCCGGGATTTCTCCGCATCGCAGGCACCTTTGCCATAACAATATTCACCGCCGACAGCACAGAAAATATGAGCAGATTCTGCCTCCAGGTATCCCACGGTGAATCAGCCAGCATACGGCAAAGAGCCTGCAACAACACAGTAAGAAACAGCAGATATCCTGTCACCTTCATCCATGTACGGTACTGATCGCGGAACACACACAGCATAAAGACACCTCCGCCCACAAGCGCCAGACACCAGAAGAGCTGTGCAAAGCCATTCATTGATACAACCGCAAACAATATCACATATACGAATCCCGCAATCTTATACATGACATTTTTGCGGTAAAATCCATAGAACAGACACACCGCCGCAAGCAGCGATACAGATACGTATTCTTTCAGCAAGCCGACATCCAGCCATGCAAGAAGTATCTGGAAAAACAGCGCACACTGAAAAATTGTCTTTCCCGCATGCCTCTCTCCCGGCATCCGCAGTTCTAGTGCAGCAAGCGCCAGTGCCGCTATTACCGCCACAAAAAACATCACGGGCGCAAAATGATATGAGATAAGCGCATATGCCGCCCATGCATACAAGGTATTTAAGATTCCAAACGCAACGCTCTTTCTCTCATCCGTCCGAAAAAATACGATACTGAGCACCACTAATGCGCCCAATGCCAGCAGCAGTACAACGGCTGACACGCCTCCGGGCAGAGTGTCCTTAAGATAAGGCTCGTTGACGCCACATGCCAACAGAATCAGGCACACACACCAGCCGATATGATTGGCAATGTTCCGATTGTACTCCCTGTGTAAATGCGAAATATAAAATACCATCTGCGTCACAAGAGCATAAATAATCAAAAACAGCAGTTTTCCGGCATCCCTGGTCTCCGTGCATAAATATACCCCAAGCAGCACTGACAGATTGACTCCAACCTGTCCGACGATAAGAAAACTATTCGAGCGCAGCCTGGACATCACGCACACTGCTATTGACCACACCAACAGCCCTATATAAAGCGTCACGTCCCCTATCGCCCTGAAATATGTATTACTTAGTATCAGCGACAGGTACAACGCTCCCATTCCACATCCTGTAAGTGCAATAAATCCTTTATTCTTCCTGTCACGCAGCAAGAGCAGAGCTCCGGTCAGCGCGATGGCAATGCTGACCGCGTACATCAGTATCATCTTTACCGCAGTATTCAGATACGGCAATACGATTGCCGCAAAAAGTATGAAGCTGATAAATATGAGAATCGATGCGCAAATTGGCAGAACCGCCTCGCCGAAAGTCTTCTCAAAATCTTTCTTCGGAACGTTCTGACGGTATAACGCCTGCGGCGGTGTTGTCTGCCATTGCACCGCCTGTGCCTGCTGCATGGTCTGAAACTGCTGCACTTGCCGCGGCTGTTGCATCTGCGGTGCAGTCTGGAACTGTTGCTGTCCTGCCTGCGGCGACAACTGTTGTCGCTGCACTTGCTTCCCCTGTTGCTGCTGCAACCAATTCCCCTGCAGCGGCATCTGTTCCTGTTGCAGCGGGGTTCTCTGTTGCTGCACCTGCCATCCCGCATTTTTCTGTGTCAGCTGCACAGCATCCCGCATGACCGCAAGCTGTCTTCCCAACAAATCAATTTCTCTCTGCATACCCTCTATTTTTATACGTGTGAGTTCATCCGCCGCCTTGCCTGTCTGAAATTCCATGAGCAATTCATTTACCTGTTTCTGTTCATCAAGCAAACGGTTTTCACACTCGACCAGTCGATCTAACATAATTTTCCCCTTTTCCTCTCGTTTTCCAAAGTCCTTTTTTCTTGTGACTATTTCGTCCTGCTTCATACCTCTCAAAATAATGTATGCCTATTGTATCGTACCATTTGCCCAAATACAACTATGCTAATAATACTATTTTGGGGAGCTTGCGGTTTCAAAAATGTTCTAATTCCTAAAATATATTGTGTAATTTCTTAATGTAGAGCCGGGGAACACTTTCAGCTTTTCCAAAAATTCATTGAGTTTTTATATCATTTCGCATATAATAATTATAGAAAATGTTGCCGCTTATTGATGGCGCGGGGTATAAGTTATTCAATGCGATAAATGTTCTCGCTTACCGATGGTGCGAGTCAAAAATTAATCGGTTTGAACATCTTACGGAAGCAAATCACCAAAAATTTGCTTCTGTCTTTTCTCAAAAAAATTCGGTTTTGCCATGGTCATCAATCCAGAACTCATTGCGGCAAACGAGATTTCAAGAGTATTCCCATTCCCCTCTGCAATTCGCGTGGTCTCCTTCTCTAAGAGACATGTGGAACTTTTGCATCATATCTGGCGAAAACCCTTAGCAAGTCAGGCATACGCGTCACCATTATCAATGCTAGTTGGTTCAGACGGGGCTGAACTGTTATAACATTGTCAAATTCTATATCACTTTATAAAATACGACCCAGACAAATTGTCTGGGTCGTATCAGACTGTAGACAAAGTCCGCGACATATGTCGCGGACTTTTCTGTATATCTAGGCGTTTAAAGTATCGATTTTACTGACTTTGAACGCCTTTTTTGATATAATTATTATATCAAAATAAGGCGGTAAATACTTATGATGACCAAGAATGCAGATAAAAAACGAGATCAACTTCAAATGTTTTGCATGGATGACATGGTTCCAGATGACCATCTGCTCCGATTGATTGATAAAGCAATTGATTGGAACTTTATTTATGATCTTGTGGAGAATACCTATTCACAAATCTGGGGACGTCCAAGTATTGATCCAGTTATGCTTATAAAAATCCCGCCTATCCAGTACTTATACGGTATCAAAAGTATGCGACAGACCATTAAAGACATCGAAGTGAATGTTGCTTATCGTTGGTTTATTGGATTGGATATGACAGATAAGGTTCCTCACTTCTCTACATTTGGCAAAAATTATTCAAGACGTTTTGAAGATACAGATTTGTTTGAACAGATTTTTTCACACATCTTAGAGGAATGCTATAAATTTCATCTTGTGGACCCAACAGAAGTTTTTATTGATGCAACTCATGTGAAAGCGTGTGCAAACAACAAAAAAATGCGCAAGCGTATCGCAAAAGAAGAAGCTCTTTTTTATGAAGAACTGTTAAAAAAAGAAATCAATGAAGACCGTGAAAATCATGGGAAGAAACCTTTAAAAGATAAGTCAAACGATGATGATAAAAATGATGGTCCAAGTGGGTGTGGTGAAGATTCTTCTGACAGTTCAGGAACAAATAAAACGGTAAAAGAAATCAAATGCAGCACAACAGATCCTGACAGTGGGTGGTTTCGTAAAGGCGAACACAAACACGTTTTTGCTTATGCCATAGAGACTGCCTGTGACAAGCACGGATGGATTCTTGGGTACACAGTAAACCCGGGAAACCAGCATGACAGCCGTACTTTCAAGGGACTGTATGATAAGCTGGACAAAACAAACCTCGATGCAGTAATCGTAGATGCTGGATATAAAACACCTGCTATTGCAAAACTGTTGTTGGATGATAACGTAATGCCTGTTTTCCCATACAAACGCCCTATGACAAAAGAGGGATTCTTCAAAAAATATGAGTATGTTTATGATGAATATCACGACTGCTATATCTGTCCGAATAATCATGTATTGAACTATAGCACGACGAATCGAGACGGCTATCGAGAATACAAAAGTTGCGGAAAAGCATGTGCTGATTGCCTGTATTTATCACAATGTACAGAAAGCAAAGACCACGTAAAAGTAGTTATGCGTCACATCTGGGAGCCCTACATGGAACGGTGCGAAGACATCCGTTATACGATAGGTGTGAAAGAGTTGTATGACCAAAGAAAAGAAACGATAGAACGAATCTTTGGAACAGCCAAAGAGAATCACGGATTTCGTTATACACAGATGAAAGGAAAAGCTCGAATGGAACTAAAAGTCGGGCTTACATTTGCATGCATGAATCTCAAAAAACTGGCGGAAATGCTCCATAAGAGAGCGTTAAAAGAACATATTTTTTGCATCATTTTTGGAAAAATGCATCATAATAGGACGAATTACAGAAAAGTAGCGCTTGGGTGGTAATCCAAGCGCTACTTTGTCTACAGTCTGAAGGGGGTGTCGCACTAATTACTTAGTGCGACACCCCCTTCCTTTTGGGCTATGTGCAAGAAAAACAATTACTTCATCAGATTCTTATTCGCCGTGGACAGCATCAGCTTGATACGGTTGAGCTGGTTTACCTCGCTTGCGCCCGGGTCGTAGTCGATCGCTACGATATTGGACTGCGGATAGCGGTGGCGAAGCTCCTTGATGACGCCCTTTCCGACGACATGGTTCGGCAGGCAGGCAAACGGCTGCGTGCAGACGATGTTCGATGTTCCGGTATGGATCAGCTCTAACATCTCTCCGGTCAGGAACCATCCCTCCCCGGTCTGATTGCCCTCGGAGACGATATCCCTTGCATACCTTGCAAGATCGTCGATGTGGGCGGGGGCGTCGAAATGTTCGCTCTTCTCAAATGCATCTCTTGCAGCACCCCGCAGCCATTCGAAGAAACGAATGCCAAGGCGTCCCATTTTCTTCGACTTCTGGCTCATGCCAAGCTCATCCGCCTTAAAGCCCGTGTTGTAGAAGCAGTAGAGCAGGAAGTCGGTAAGATCCGGTACGACCGCCTCCGCGCCCTCGGACTCCAACAGTTCCACCAGATGATTGTTTGCTGCCGGATGGAACTTGACTAGAATCTCTCCGACAACACCGACGCGCGGCTTTTTCACGTCCGCACGCTCTAAACGGTCGAAATCTAAAATGATCTCACGGCACATTTTTTTGAACTTGCCGTGGGAGAGCATCTTCTTCTGGCTGATGAAGGCGATGACCTCTTTCTTCCACTTCTCGTGAAGCGCGTTGGCCGCCCCCGGAACCGCCTCGTACGGGCGTGTGCGGTAGAGACAGCGCATGAAAATATCGCCGAACTCCAGTGCGTATAACCCGTGCTGAATGAGCGGAAGCGTCAGCTTAAAGCCCGGATTGCTCTCAAGGCCGCTCAAGTTGATCGAGATGACCGGAACATCCGGGTATCCCGCTTTCTCCAATGCGCGGCGGATAAAGCCGACATAATTGCTGGCGCGGCAGCCGCCGCCTGTCTGCGACATCAGGATCGCGGTTTTTGTCATATCGTACTTGCCCGACATGACGGCAGCCATCATCTGTCCTACAACGATTAAGGACGGATAGCAGGCGTCATTGTTGACATATTTCAGCCCGACGTCCACGCACGTCCGGCTCGGCACATCCGGTACGACCAGATTGTAGCCTGCGGTCTGGAACGCCGGTTCCAAAAGCTCAAAGTGAATCGGCGACATCTGCGGACAGAGAATCGTATAATTTTTCCGCATTTCCTCGGTGAATACCACACGATTATAATTTGCGGGGACAATGGTGCGTTTCGTCTGCCGCTTCTCCCGCACACGGATGGCGGAGATGAGAGAGCGGATACGGATTCTCGCCGCACCGAGATTATTTACTTCGTCAATCTTAAGACAGGTGTAAATCTTGCCTGACTTTGTGAGAATATCATTTACGGCGTCCGTCGTGACGGCGTCCAGACCGCAGCCGAATGAATTGAGCTGGATCAGGTCAAGGTCGTCGCGCGTTTTGACGTAATTTGCCGCCGCGTAGAGTCTCGAGTGATACATCCACTGGTCCATGACGATGAGCGGGCGCTCCACCGCCTGTAAGTGGGAGATGGAGTCTTCGGTCAGCACCGCAATGCCGTAGGAGGTAATCAGTTCCGGAATGCCGTGGTTGATCTCCGGGTCAACGTGGTAGGGACGTCCGGCGAGGACGATGCCGCGCTTGCCGTTTTCTTCCATATATTTTAAGACTTCCTCGCCCTTCTTCTGCATTTCCATGCGGACGACGGCGAGTTCCTTAAAGCCTTCCGACACGGCATCGCGGATCTCTGCCTCCGGGATGCCGAAATCGGAGCCGCCAAACGTCTTGATCAACTGGGAGGAGAGCGTTTCCTCGCTCGCGAACGACATGAACGGATTTAAGAACTTCACCTGACCGGAAGTGATCTCATCCACATTGTTTTTGATGTTTTCCGCGTAGGAGGTGACGATCGGACAGTTGTAGTGGTTGTTGGAATCCGGGAACTCATTTCGCTCGTACGGAATACACGGATAGAAAATAAAATCCACGTTCTGGTGAATCAGCCAGGTCACATGTCCGTGCGCGAGCTTTGCCGGATAACATTCGGATTCACTCGGAATCGAGTCGATGCCAAGCTCGTAGATCTTGCGCGTGGACTGCGGTGACAATACGATCTGGAAGCCAAGCTTCGTGAAGAAGGTCGCCCAGAACGGGTAGTTCTCGTACATATTGAGGACGCGCGGGATGCCGACGGAACCGCGTTTTGCTTCCTTTGCGGTAAGCGGCGTATAGTCAAATAAACGCTTATTCTTGTATTCGAAAAGATTCGGGATATCCCCGCTCTTTTTCTCCTTGCCGAGCCCGCGCTCACAGCGGTTCCCGGTGATGTACTGGCGGTTCCCGGAAAAGCGGTTGATCGTGAGCAGACAGTGGTTCGTACAGCCCTGGCATCTCGCAAGCTTTGTTTCGAAGGTTAGAGCATTGATCTCCTCGATGGAGAGCATCGTTGTCTGATAACCGGCTTCGTGGCGTTCGCGCGCGATCAGAGCGGCGCCGAACGCGCCCATGATGCCCGCGATATCCGGGCGTACGCACTGTACGCCTGCGATCTTCTCGAAGCTTCTTAATACGGCGTCATTGTAGAATGTACCGCCCTGTACGACGATATTCTTTCCGAGCTGGCTGGCGTCGGAGAGCTTGATGACCTTAAAAAGCGCGTTCTTGATGACCGAGTAGGCGAGCCCCGAGGAGATGTCCGCGACGGACGCGCCCTCCTTCTGCGCCTGCTTTACTTTGGAATTCATAAATACGGTACAGCGCGTTCCCAGGTCGATCGGGTTTTTGGCAAAAAGAGCTTCCTTCGCAAAATCCTGTACGGTATAGTTCAGAGATTTCGCAAACGTCTCGATAAAAGAGCCGCAGCCGGAGGAACATGCTTCGTTGAGCTGTACGGAATCTACGGTCTGGTTCTTGATCTTGATGCATTTCATATCCTGACCGCCGATATCTAAGATACAGTCTACTTCCGGATCAAAGAAAGCCGCCGCGTAATAATGCGCGACCGTCTCCACCTCGCCGTCGTCGAGCATCAGCGCAGCTTTAAGAAGCGCCTCGCCGTAACCTGTGGAGCAGGAGTGCACAATGTGCGCTTTCGGCGGGAGCTGTCCGTAAATCTCCTGGATGGAGCGGATCGCCGTCGTAAGAGGGCTGCCGTTGTTATTGCTGTAGAATGAATAGAGTAGAGAGCCGTCCTCGCCGACCAACGCGATCTTGGTGGTCGTAGATCCGGCGTCGATGCCAAGATAACAGTCTCCCTCATAGGCAGAGAGATCCTGCGATTTTACGTTATGTCCGTTGTGGCGCGCACAGAATTCGTCGTATTCTGCCTGATCCTTGAATAAAGGCTCCATGCGGGCAACCTCGAACTCCATCTTGATGCCGGACGAGAGACGGTCGCGCAGGGAGAGCAGGGTTGTAGTATTATTTGCTTTGTAGTTCAATGCGGAACCGATCGCTGCGAACAAGTGGGAATTTTCCGGTGTGATCGCGTGTTCACTGTCTAAGTTCAGCGTGCGGATAAACGCCGTCTTAAGTTCGGACAGGAAATGAAGCGGTCCGCCGAGGAAAGCGACATGACCGCGGATCGGCTTTCCGCAGGCAAGACCGCTGATCGTCTGATTGACGACCGCCTGAAAAATCGAAGCGGCAAGGTCTTCCCTCGTCGCGCCCTCGTTGATGAGCGGCTGGATATCCGTCTTGGCGAACACGCCGCAGCGCGCGGCAATCGGGTAGATTGCTTTATAGTTCTTTGCGTATTCGTTCAGCCCCGTCGCGTCGGTCTGGATCAGAGACGCCATCTGGTCGATAAATGAGCCGGTACCGCCCGCGCAGATACCGTTCATACGCTGTTCCACATTGCCGCCCTCGAAGTAGATGATCTTCGCGTCCTCACCGCCAAGCTCGATTGCGACATCCGTCTGCGGCGCGTAGTGCTGCAGCGCGGTGGAGACGGAAATGACCTCCTGCACGAACGGCACGTTCAGATGATTCGCCAGGGTCAGACCGCCGGAGCCGGTAATCATCGGGGCAACCGTACAGTCGCCGACCGCATCGATCGCTTTTGCAAGGAGAGAAGATAATGTCTCCTGAATGTTGGCGAAATGGCGTTCATAATCCGAGAAAAGCAGATTATCCGATGCATCTAAGACCGCAATTTTGACGGTCGTAGAACCGATATCAATTCCCAATTTATGAAGTGTATTGTTTTCCATTAAGATTCCTCCATTCATGGTTCTGTCAAGGTAATGACTTATCCGAAATAAAAATATGTAAAAGATTCTTTCCTATTATAAATGCCGGGCAAACGCCAAGCACTCTACATTATACGACAGGATATTTCAAATGACAATGTGCAAATCGCTGGAAAAGTATAAACTTTTTGTAAAGAAGAACCCCTCCGATTGACAAAGATTTCCGGTACGGATATACTGAAAAACGTAATGTTTTACAGAAAGGTCAGGAAATAGATTGTATGAACTGGTTAAATAAAATGGAGCGGAAATTCGGGCGTTTTGCCATTCCGAATTTGATCACATGGCTGATTGGCGCGTACACGATCGGATTTGTGATCAGTATGATAAATCCCAATATTTTAAGCTATCTGATGTTAAGTCCTTATCATATCCTGCGCGGACAGGTCTGGCGGATTTTTACATGGATTTTTATGCCGACGGACTCCAATCTGATTTTTCTTGTCATTATGGCGCTTTTTTATTACCAGCTCGGGATGGTGCTTGAGAGGAATTGGGGAACGTTCCGGTTCAATGTTTACATTTTCGGCGGTATGCTTTTTACGGTGATCGGCGCGTTCCTTATGTACGGCATCATGTATCTGGTGAACGGCGGAGTGACGCTCGAGATGCTTCTCATTGGTGCGAGTTTCAGCACGAACTATATCAACATGTCCATTTTCCTTGCGTTCGCGGTCACATACCCGGAGATGGAAGTGCTGCTTATGTTCATTATACCGATCAAGATGAAGTGGATGGCGCTTGTCTACGGCGTACTGACGGTACTCAGCTTTTTTGAGACGGGCTGGGCGGGCAGGATCGCGATATTTATGTCATTGCTCAATTTTATCATTTTCTTTATGTCAACGCGCAATTATAAGCGCTATGCGCCGCACGAGGTGCACAGAAGGCAGAAGTTCAAAGCCGAGATGCGAAAGCCCACCGGATACCCGGACGGAGTCAGACATAAGTGTGCGGTCTGCGGCAGGACCGAGAAGGATGATCCGACGCTGGAATTCCGTTTCTGTTCCAAGTGCGAGGGAGATTACGAGTATTGTCAGGATCATTTGTTTACACATCAGCATATGAGGCGAAGTTAGAAACTATGTCCACAGGATGCGCCGGGCGAACCGGTGAGAACGGCGCGAAGAGCGTCCGGGAATACGGGGCAAAGGATTGTATGTGCAGTCCTTTGCCTTGTTTTGTGTCTGTAGGATAATGCGGGAAGCAAAAAAATCGATTTTTTATGAAAAATACTTGACTGTAAAGTGGCTTTATACTTTAAAACAGTGCCATGGAGGTAAGGAAATGACAATCAGGGAAGTGGAGGAAGCATTGCACGTTACCCGGGCGAACGTGCGCTTCTATGAAAAGGAAGGTCTGATCGCACCGAAGAGAAATCCGATCAATGATTACCGGGATTATTCCACAAAGGATGTGGAGACACTGCAGCGGATTCTTTATCTGCGTAGTCTGGAGGTTTCGATTGAAGACATACGAAAACTGACGCAGGGGAAGAAGGAGCTGTCCGAGGTATTAGGCGAGCGTCGCGAAGAATTGAGAAGGCAGGAGATGCAGACGAGAGAGGCGGCGCTTATGTGCGAAAAGCTTCTTGGCGGGCAGAAATGTACTTTTTGGGATTTTCCGATGGAGGAGGGCGGGGAGCAAAACCGGTCCGTACTTTTGAGGGATACGCTGACGAAGCTTGGAATGTTCTGGGACCAGCTTGTTGTGTGGGGGTTCCTGGCATTGCAGCTTTTGTATACCGTTATCGTATTTCCGATGCTCCCGGCGCAGATTCCGGTGACGTGGAATGGAGCGGCAGTCACGGAATACGGAGGAAAGGGCATGTTTCTGGTATATGTGGCACTTTCCATATTTCTGATGCTCGCAGTAAAGAAGATCCTTTACGCGCGGCTGGTCGGCGGTCTGCGCTGTTATCTGGAGGAGCTTGGCGCGATAGTGTCCGTGGGCATGATCGGCTACGGCTTTTCCCTGCAGGTCTACACGGTGCTGTCCTTACAGGGCGTTTTGGTGGGAATCGATGCGTTCCTGATGGGCTGTATCATCTGTTATCTGCTGGTGATCGCCCTGATCGTTCTTATTTACCGCCATTATAAAAAAGGCGCTGCGGCGTAGGAAGGCGGAAATGATTTGGAGATAGAAATCGGAATTTTATTGGTCTTGGTATTTGGCGGAGGTGTGTTCCTGTGGCAGAAGGTTGAAGCGCGGGGAGATCGGAACAGGAGAAGGGAGCAGAGGAAGGAAGAATTCGGAAAAGATCCGCGGGAGCTTTCCTGCGGGAAAAGGAGCAGGGAATTCCTTGCGGAGGTTGCGGTCTATTATGAGGAGAGGAAGGAGCAGGGCGGGGAAGGCTTGTCGGGTGAAGAGAACTTCATAGATGATGTGACATGGAATGATCTGGACATGGACGAACTGTTTTTGCGCGTCAACCATACGAAAAGTTATATCGGAGAACAGGTGCTTTACCGTAGGCTGCATGAGACGAAAGAGCGCGACTGGGAGAAATGGGAGGAGCATCTGTCCTATTTTTCCGAAAAGGAGGAGGAGCGGGAGGAGCTTTGGGAAGCGCTCTGGCGTATCGGGAAGGAGCGCGAGGCATATTATCTGCCGATGTTTCTTAAGAACGCGGCAGGCATTGCGGTAGAGCATCTTTGGGTGTACCGTATGCTGCAGATTCTTCTTTTCGGCGGGCTGGCCGCGGGAATTTTGTCGGCAAATCCGCTGTTTTTTGGGATATCCGGCGTGACGGCGCTCATCAATGTCAGCGTGTATGTTATGAGCAAGGACAAATATGAGGTGTATCTCTATTCGCTCGGCAGTGTGCGGGAACTTCTTGCTTTTCATAAATTGCTTGCAAAAAGGGAGGAGTGGCGGAAGCTTTTTGTGACGGAAGAGCTTATCACAGCGTGGGAGCGGACAAAAGACCTCTGGAATTCGATCGGAAAATATCAGGGAAAGAAGAGGGCTGCGTTAAGCGGCGATGCGTTCGCTGTTTTCGCGGACTATCTGAACGGCGCGACGCTGCGGGATATCACGGCGTTCGGGCATATTGCAAAGCAGCTTACCGAAAAAGAGAGGGAACTCTTCCTCTTATATGAGGCGGCGGGGGAAATCGATCTGGAAATCGCGGTATCGTCGTTTCGAAAGAGCCTTGCAGTCTGGTGTGTGCCGGAACTACGCGGGCAGGATAAAACGGCAGGTACGGCGCACCGCAAAGGACAATCCTCCCCGAAGGAAAAAGACGCTCTGCGGGCAAAGGGGCTGTATCATCCGCTTCTTAAGCACCCGGTGCGCAATGATTTTACGCCGGAAGGCTGCTGTCTGATTACGGGGGCGAACGCGACGGGCAAATCAACGTTCGGCAAGGCGGTCGCCGTAAATGCGATCCTCGCGCAGACGATTCATACCTGCACGGCGGAGAGCTTTTCCATGCAAAAGATGCGGGTGCTCACGTCGATGGCGGTACGCGACGACCTCGTGGAGGGGAAGAGTTACTATATCCGCGAGATCTCTTACTTAAAGCGCATTGTGGATGCGGTGGGCGGCAGTCTTCCGGTGCTCTGTATAATCGACGAGATTCTGCGGGGAACCAATACGCCGGAGCGGCTTGCAGCATCGGAAGTTATCTGCCGTTATCTTGCGGGGAAGAACTGTCTTGCGGTCGTGGCAACGCACGATATGGAACTGACAAGGAGACTTTCGGCGGAGTACCGCTGCTATTATTTTACGAGCGGGATAGAAGGAAATGAGGTGTGTTTTGATTATAGAATACATGAGGGCGTCGGGGAGAACCGCAATGCGATTAAGCTGCTCGGTTTGATGGGATTCCCGGAGGAAATCGTCACTATGGCGCAGGCAATTTGCGGGTGATTGACGCGGCAGATGGAAGCCTTTATAATGGGCGTAGGAAAATTGCGGTGCGAAAGGAAAGATACATGGATTCGATTTTACTGTTGGAGGATGAGGAGAGCGTAAGCCGCGGGATCGCGTTTACATTGGAGCGGGAAGGCTATACGGTATATACCGCGTCATCTGTCGCGGAGGCAAGGGCGCTCTACGAGAGCAGGCAGCCGCAGTTTGTGATTGCGGACCTGACGCTTCCGGACGGAAACGGGCTGGATTTTATTCGGGATATCCGCATGCGGGGAGATAAGAGCACCTATGTGCTCTGTCTGACCGCGCTGGACAATGAGACGGATTATGTCATGGGGTATGACGCGGGGGCGGACGATTATGTGGCAAAGCCCTTTTCGCTGTCGGTGCTGTCTTTGAAGGTGCGGGCGTATTTTGGCAGGAGCGGGAGCAGGGAGCCGGATGAAATACGCTCCGGCGGGCTTCGCGTTGTCCCGCGCGAAATGCGCGCTTTTCTGGGGGAGAAAGAGATTTCCTTTACAAGAAATGAATGGAAGCTTTTACAGATGTTTCTGGCGCATCCGAAGCAGATTTTTACGAAGAGCCAGATGTTGGAGCGGCTGTTCGATACGGAGTCGGATTTTGCGGATGAAAATACGGTCGCGGTCAATATCAGGCGGCTGCGGGAAAAGCTTCACGACGATGCGGCGAATCCCCGCTATATCAGGAATGTCCGCGGAATCGGCTACGTGTGGGCGATGGAGAGCAAAAGAGGATGAACAGGAAACGATTTTGGATTGCAGCCTGCGTCAGTCTGTGCGTGGCTGCCGCGCTCGCCGCAGGTCTTTTTTATATGGAATACCGGAGTTACGTGGAGAAGATGGAAATCATCGGGGTGATGATAAGTGAAGAGGAAGCGGGAGGAGATAATCTTTCGACGGCAGCGGCGCTGCTGCGGCATGAGACGCATGAGAGCGTGACGGATGCGGCAGGTGCGCTGGCGTGGTACGGATTCGACGAATCCTATACGGATGAATACAGGAGAAGTATGTACCGCACATGGATGTTTACGGCTGGCATGGCGGGAGGCGTCTGGGTATTGTTCGTTCTTTTTTTGCTGTATGGTACAAGAGTGCAGGAACGAAGGCGGGAGCGCGAATTTGCCGAGATCGGTATGCTGATTTCGGGAATGCGGGACTGCGCAAAGCAGGATCAGATACAGACGGGGAGGCAGGATACAGACGTGCGGACCAAATTGACGTCGGGGCAGAAGGACGGCGATTTTGCGTGGCAGCAGCTTTTGGAACGGCTTTCTTCGCTTGAGGAGAGTGTGGCGCTTCGATACAGGCAGGCGCAGGAGGAAAAGGAAGAGACGAAAACGCTGGTCACGGACATTTCCCATCAGCTTAAGACGCCTGTCGCGGCGCTTAAGACGAGCTTTGAACTGTGCCGGATGCCGGATATCAGTGAAACGGAGCGCGCCGAGTTCATGGAGCGGTGCAGCGTACAGATCGAACGGCTTACGGAGCTTGTCGGCGCGCTTGTCGGGATATCGCGCATGGAGACAGGCATGATTCAGATTACGTTAAGAGAGCAGAAGATTTTTGACACGCTGCTGCTTGCGGTAAACCGAATCTATCCCGACGCGGCAGCGAAGGATATTGAGATCGCGTTGGAGGCGGAGGAGGCGGGGGGGGAACTGATCCTGCCGCACGATGCGAAATGGCTTTCCGAGGCATTCTTAAATGTGCTTGAGAATGCGGTAAAATACAGTCCGGCGCATTCGACGGTCACGATGCGGATGATACGGATGAACGTGTTTCTGCGCATTGAGATTGAGGATGAGGGAATCGGGATTCCGAAGGCGGAGTGGAACCAGATTTTCCGGCGGTTCTACCGGGGCGCATCCGGCGAGGTGCAGAGCACGCCCGGTTCCGGTGTCGGACTTTATCTTGCCCGGAGCATTGTTGTAGAGCATCACGGCACGCTTACGGTAAAGGAGACGGGGAAGGGCTGCGGCAGCAGGTTTGTATTTCAACTGCCGTATGAGTGAGAAGTCTTACATTTTTGTAAGGCTTCTTTTGCCGTTATGAAAGAGAATTGAAAGAGAAGTATTTTATGATAAATATGAGGAGTCAAGAGAAACGTTTGGATTTTGATTTCCGATGACAGAAAAACAGGAGAGAGAAAGGAACGAGTAAATGGAAGAGATTTTAAGGACAGAGCATTTGTGTAAATATTACGGCTCCGGCGAGAATGAGGTGAAGGCGGTGGACGATAACAACCTTGTGATCGGGCGGGGAGAATTTGTCGCGATCATCGGGAAATCCGGCTCGGGAAAGAGCACGCTTTTGCATATGCTGGGCGGTCTGGATTATCCGACCAGCGGAAAGGTATATGTGAAAGGAGAAGATATCTTTGCGCTCAAGGAGGATGCGCTTGCGGTATTTCGAAGGAGAAAGATCGGATTTATCTTTCAGGCGTACAATCTGGTAGCTTCGTTAAATGTTTGGGAGAATATCGTGCTGCCGATCGGTCTGGACGGGCAGAAGGTGGATGAGATATTCGTAAATGATATTGTTGCGACGCTTGGGCTGAAAGAAAAGCTCCACAATCTGCCGAATACGCTTTCCGGAGGTCAGCAGCAGAGAGTGGCGATCGCACGCGCGATCGCGTCGCGCCCGGATTTGATTCTGGCGGATGAGCCGACGGGAAATCTCGATTCGAAGACAGGCGATGAAGTCGTGGGGCTGTTAAAGCTTTCCGCGCAGAAATATGGACAGACGCTTGTGATGATCACCCATAATGAGGATATTGCACAGTTGGCGGACCGGGTGATCGTGATTGAGGATGGCAGAGTGAAAGCATAAACAAGAGGGCTTGTTTATGCTTTCACTCGGAAGTTTGCACCAGAGGGTGCAAACTTCCCGAGATAGTGGAGAGCCTCGGAGGGGTGCAAACTTCCCGAGATAGTGGAGAGCCTCGGAGGTGCAAACTTCTCGGATCATAAAGCGAAGGAAATATGGAGGAACAATCATGAATACAATTATAAATCTTGCGAGGAGCAATCGAAGGATGAACCGGACGCGGAGCATTTTGACAGCGCTTTCGATTGTGTTGACGACGATGCTGCTGACGGCGATTGCGTCGGCAGGGTACGGCATTATCCAGATGAACAGGATCAATGCGGGGGTGTGGTACGGAAGCTATTATGGATATATGCAGGGCGTATCGGAGGAACAGATTCTTGAAATGGGCCGTCACCGTGAGTTTACGGAAATTGGCAGGATGTCATGCCCCGGAGTGGTGGATATGGACGTCCGCGCTTTGTTTGTGTGGGCGGATGATGAAGCGGCGCGGATGAATCATGCGGGGCTGGCACTGGCAGAGGGGCGTTATCCGCAGACGGGAAATGAGATCGCGGCGCAGTATGCGTTTTTCCGGAAGCTTGGGATCGAGAACCCGAAGATCGGAGATACGGTGTCCGTGCGCTGGCGGAAGGACATGAACAGTGTTTTTGTGGAGGATACCTTTGTCATCTGCGGACTGCTGAAAGATTCCGAGAACAGCTACACCCAGTTAAATGCGAATGTGTCACGGGAATTTTTTGAGGAAAATATATCTGCGGAGGAACGGCGCTACAATGCGTATTTTGTACTTGCCGGGGATCTGCCGATGGACCGTTCAAATGCGGAAGAGCTGATGAAGGAACTGGCGGGCGCATGTGGAATTGAGGAAAAAGCGGTGAGAGCGAACATGTCCTATCTTGACTGGCAGTTGGACCCGGGAACGGAGACAATCGTTGCATGTGTTGTGATCGCCGTGATCGTTGTGCTGTTTTCGGCGCTTGTGATCTATAATATTTTTCAGGTCGATATTATGCAGAAGGTGCAGGAATACGGAAAATTAAAAGCAATCGGCGCGACAAGGCGGCAGATGAAACAGGTGCTGCTTTATGAGGGAATGTCGGTTGCCGCAGTGAGTGTTCCGGTCGGACTGCTCCTTGGGCTGCTTGCTGCAAAGGCTGTGATCTGGCTTTTGTTTTCGCAGAGTGCGACGGCAGATAAGAGCGGGGTATCGGTTTTTTGCTTGCCGCTGCTTCTGTTGGCGGCTGCGGTGTCATTTCTGACGGTGCGGATCGCGTTGAGAAAGCCGATGCGCGTGGTGGCGTCGGTTTCACCGGTCGAGGCGATGCGTTATCAGGAAGAGAGCGTAAAGGGAAAAGGAATCCGCAGGGGAAGAAAAGAACTCGGCGTCGTCGGAATGACGTTTGCGAATCTGACAGGTCATAAGAGGCGCACAATTTCCACAATCGTTTCCATGGGGCTTTCCTGTGTGCTGTTTCTTGTCATTGCAAGCTGTGCCAGGAGCATGGACGTCGCGTATGAAGCGCGGAAATTTGTGGAATATGGGGAATTCGTGGCAGAGCTGGACTATGAAAAGGCGGATGCGGCATACCCGGAAAATAATCTGGATGCGGTGCTTGCGGACAATCCGATCAACGAGGAATGGAAGAAGGAGGTGCTCTCGATCCCGGGCGTTACGGCGATTGGCGAGGAATATCTTCTCTATGCCAGAATGCAGGGGGAGAGAGGAGCGAGCAAGCTGTATTCCGTGCGTGTCGTAAACAGGGAGGATTTCGAACGGCTGAAAGGGTATTACGAGGATAGCAATCTCGGGCAACTGGACTATGATACGGCTTCCGCAGAGAATCAGATCCTAAATGGCTGGAGTTATGGTCTACAGGAGTATGGCGAGTTTCAGATCGGCGATACGCTGGAACTTTCACTTGGAGACGGAGAAAAAACAGAAGAATTGCAGATGACTCTTGCGGGAGCGTTCGGCATGGCAGACAAAGACTTTGTGATTACGGAGGACACTTACCGTTCGCTCGGATTTTGCGGTGAACCTATAGGAAAACTATGGATATATTGTGACGAAGCGGATGTGCCGGAGGTGGAAGCGGAACTGACACAGCTTCTTGTCGGAAGAAAGCATATAGAACTTGAGGGTTACCGGAGTACGTTAAAGAACTACGAGAGTGCGGTGCGGCTGATAAAATCCGGCGGATATTTGTTCTGTCTTCTGATCGGCGTTATCAGTTTCTTTAATATGGCAAACACCATCATTACGAGCATGGTTACAAGAAAACAGGAATTTGGCGTCCTTCAGGCAATCGGGCTGACGAACCGACAGTTAAATATGAGCCTCCAGTTAGAGGGCATTTTGTTTACGCTCGGCACGATGCTTGTCGCATTTGCCGCAGGACTTCCGCTTGGCTATGCTGCATTCCGTTACGCAAGGTCGGAAGGTGTTATGGGGGTCATCATATATCATTTTCCGGTTTGGGAAATGGTCGGAATGCTGGCGCTTCTGGCATTGCTGCAGGGAATCCTTTCCTATTTCCTAAGCAGGAATGTGAAAAAGGAATCGCTGGTGGAGCGGATACGCTGGCAGGGGTAAAGAGGTTATATGAGAAAAGGAAGAAAGAACGGAAGAGCAATGCTACTCTTCCGTTCTTGTAATTGCAAATTCTTCTAAAAGCTGGTCGCAGTAAGCCGGGTCTGCGGCGAGCTTTTGGATGTCGTCATTTCGATCTGCGGCGAGCAGAAGACGGATAAGGCGACAGATATCATCGCGTTCTTTGGCTTTTCCTTCCGCGAGTCCTTCTTTTCTGAAATACGAATCACGCTCCCAGGATTTCATATAGTTGATGCTCACCTCCTGATTCTGCTTGACCTTGCGGACGAGACGATGGATTGCCTCAATGTCTTGATTGGTTACGTTGTCATCGGTCGTTTCCTGTAAATATTTTAGCATATCACGCAGGGATTTACCAGAGCCGTTGCCCTTTGTATACAGAAAAATTTTGGTGGCGTCGTCGTTGTAAGCGACAGAGGCATCTTCGATACATTGCATTTTAAATGTATAGACCATCCGGTTTCGTCCGAACGGGTCGTAGGGCAGGATGACGATGGAGGTGACATTGGGAAGGCTGTCGTAGTCCGTTCCCTTTTCTAAGAGTTGGGCATCAATTAGGGAATGATAGTAGCGCATGCGTTTGGGAAGGGTTTCTTTTTCATAGGTGTTGTTCGGTTCGAAGTCGTAGATGTCCGGTATGACTCGGGCGTCGGACATGTGAACGCCGGGCATGGTTTCTTCCTGAGACAAATCCTCAATGTAGGCGTCAAGTCGTATGCCGTGGCGGCTATTGCCCAGACCGAGGATATTTTTCTGCGGAATCACTTTGACGTGGCGGAACGGTCTGCCAAGGATGGTTGAAAGCAGGATGCGGCAGAATTCTTCGCCAATATCTTCCTGCATGAGCATTTCCTGAAAGAGAAAATCATCCATTAGGTTCAAGTCTTCCAGTCTGCGCGGCGGAAGGGCGTGCGCAGAAACAGTTTTTTGTTTTGTCATAGGCACAAAGTCTCCTTTTGATGAAATGAATGTTGATAATCTGTGGCGAAACGCCGGATTCTGCATTTTTGAAAGAAAAGCAGAATAACGATACAGCGAATGTTCATGAGAACAAACGCCGTTAAGATTGATGCAGGGGGAAAAACCCTACGAATGTATAAAATACTATAGTTCATTTTGGACAAAATAGCAAGCAAAATTTCATGTTTGTGTATGACACGAAGAATTTTGGGGATTGCCGGGCAGGATGTGTATCTCGCGGAGAGGGAATCAACTGTAAACAGCACCGTATCAGGCAGTTGAAACCGCCGAAAGTGTGCGTCAAGCGCACACTTTATATATCTCATCGATAAAACTTTTCAATCGAATCCATCCTTGCGCTCATATTTGCAAACAGCGCGTCCGTGATGGTGATTGCTGCCATGGCTTCTACGACGACAACGGCGCGCGGTACGATGACCGGGTCGTGGCGGCCTCTGATGCTGACCTCGGTTTCTTCGCCGGATTTATTTACGGTCTGTTGTGTGGCTGAGATGGAGGGCGTCGGCTTGACGGAGGCGCGCAGGATGATGTCGCTGCCGTCGCTCATGCCGCCCAGAATACCGCCGGCGTGATTGGTCGCCTTTGTCACACTGCCGTCTTTTGCGAGACAAAAAGCGTCGTTGTTGCTTCTTCCGGTCGCCTTTGCCGCGTCAAAGCCGTCGCCGATCTCAAAGCCCTTGACTGCGCCGATAGACATGATCGCCTTGGCAAGGTTGGCGTCGAGCTTTTCAAAGACGGTATCGCCGATGCCCGCCGGCATTCCGCTTACGATGCACTCGATTACGCCGCCGGAGGAATTGCGCTCCGCCATACAGGCGTCCAGATAATTCTGCGCGTTTTCGGCGGCGCAGACATCCGGCATATATAGAGGATTTCTGGCGATTTCAGCCGCATCGAAATTCTCTGCGGAAATTGCGATCGGACCGATGGACTTTGTGTAGGTGGTGAAGGTGATGCCAAGCTGATTTAAAAGCTTTACCGCAATCGCTCCCGCAGCCACGCGGCCGATTGTCTCTCTGCCGGAGGAACGGCCTCCTCCGCGGTAATCCCGGAAACCGTATTTCATGTCGAAGGTGTAGTCCGCGTGACCGGGGCGGTAGTAGGAAGCAATCTCACTGTAATCTTTGGACTGTTGGTTCCGGTTGAATACGACAAGTGAAATCGGCGTTCCCGTCGTTTTTCCTTCAAAAACGCCGGAGAGAATCTCCACGGCGTCATCTTCTTTGCGCGGCGTCGCATATTTCGACTGCCCGGGCTTCCTGCGGTCAAGAAATTTCTGTATATCTGCTTCATCGAGGGAAAGTCCTGCCGGACAGCCGTCCACGACAACGCCGACGCCTTTTCCGTGGGATTCCCCCCAGGTTGTGATCTTAAATATAGTTCCGAATGTGGAGCCTGCCATATTATGTACCTCCCAAAATGAGAAAGACCCGGGACCAGCGGTCTTTCGTTAAAAAGCAACTTTGATTAAGAGGAAACTCAAGACCAGCGGTCTTTCGTTAAACCGTAGCTTTGGTGAGCTACGGTTTACATTATAAAAGATTTAACTTTGCGCCGCAATAGAAATGTGTTAAAATGAGCAGTGCCAAGACGGAAGGAAACAAATACATAACACAGGAGACAATATGGCAGAACAATACCTTGTAAAAAGAACAGACAGGCCCGTTGACTGGGATACAGAGGTGCCGGGCTCTAAGAGCATGACGAACCGGGCGCTTCTTTTGGCGGCGCTGTCGAAAAGCACGGTGGAGGTGGAGGGCGTTCTCTTCTCGGACGATTCCAGACATTTCCTTGCGTGTCTAACAGCGCTTGGCTTTGTCCTGCAGATAGAAGAAGAAAAGAAAAAGGTCACGGTCACAGGCTGCGGCGGGATTATTCCGAAGAAAGAGGCCAAAATCAATGTGGGCAGTGCGGGAACGGCGGCGCGCTTCCTTACGGCGATGCTCGGTTTTTCGGACGGAACTTATACGATACAGGCGTCGGAGCAGATGAAGCGCCGCCCGATGGAAGAGTTGTTCGAGCTGCTTATGGATGCGGGAGCGGCGATTACATTTCTGGAAGAGGAGTATCATCTTCCGGTGCGCATCCGGGGATGCAGATACCGGACGAAGGAGCAGAGAGAACGCGAAGCGCAGATGGGACAGGGCTTTCGCTTCCCGATGGACCTTTCACTTGATATCAGTAAGAGCACCCAGTTTTTGAGTGCGCTGCTTTTGATCGCGCCGATGCTTCCGCAGGGGCTTCAGATTCATATTACCAGTGAGAAAACGGACGGTTCCTATATCCGCATCACGAGGAAAATGATGGAGGAGTTCGGCGTTGCGGCAGCATTTGACGGAAGAAATTACGAAGTACCACAAAATGCGGTTTATCGGAGGGATTCCTATATCGTGGAGCCGGACGTGTCGGCGGCGTGCTATTTCTATGCGGCGGCGGCGGTCACCGGGGGACGAGCGTGTGTAAAGAATATCCGTTTCGACAATACGCAGGGAGATCTGAAATTCCTTGGCGTTTTGGAACAGATGGGGTGTGCGGTGGCAGAACAGCCGGATGGAATCGAGGTCAAAGGACCGCGTGAAGGAGAGCTTCGCGGCGTCACGGTAAATATGAACGATTTTTCCGATCAGGCTTTGACGTTAGCGGCGATTGCGCCGTTTGCAGACAGTCCGGTGCGTATGGAACATATCGGGCATATCAGAGGGCAGGAGTGCGACCGCATCCACGCGATCGTGACGGAACTTACAAAGCTTGGAATACGCTGCGAGGAAGAGACGGATGCTGTCACGATATATCCGGGAGCGCCGGCGGGCGGCGTGATCGAGACGTATGAGGATCACCGGGTGGCGATGGCTTTTTCCCTGATCGGGCTTCGCACGGATGGAATCTATATCGACAATCCGGGATGCTGCCGGAAGACCTTTGAGGATTATTTCACGGTACTGGATAAGCTGACTGGAAAGAAAGCATAGAGCAGATAATAAAGCGGAACAGAAAGAGAGCAGTAAGTGTATGTATGAATTGTTAAAGCAGGAAGGACGCGCGAAGAGAGGCGTGTTTCACACGGTGCACGGGGATATCCAGACGCCGGTATTTATGAATGTAGGAACGGTCGCCGCAATCAAGGGCGCAGTATCCACGGAGGATTTAGAGCAGATCAAATGCCAGGTGGAACTATCAAACACGTATCATCTGCATGTGCGCACCGGGGATAAGCTCATCAAGGAGGTCGGCGGACTGCACAGATTCATGTCATGGAACCGTCCGATCCTGACGGACTCCGGAGGATTTCAGGTATTTTCCTTAGCGGGACTGCGCAAGATCAAGGAGGAGGGCGTTTATTTCCACTCGCATATCGACGGGGCGAAGATTTTCATGGGGCCTGAGGAGAGCATGCAGATTCAGTCGAACCTCGGTTCTACGATCGCGATGGCGTTTGACGAGTGCCCGCCCGCACTCGCGGAGCGAAAATATGTGGAAGATTCGGTGGCGCGCACGACGCGCTGGCTTTTGCGCTGCAAAAAGGAGATGGAGCGTTTAAACGGGCTCCCCGATACGGTAAATCCACACCAGATGCTTTTCGGCATCAATCAGGGGGCGATTCTGGCAGATGTGCGCATCGACCATGCAAAGCGGATATCCGAGATGGAGCTTGACGGCTATGCGGTCGGAGGGCTTGCGGTCGGCGAGACGCACGAGGAGATGTACCATATATTGGAAGAGACGGTGCCGTATCTTCCGGTAAATAAGCCGACATATCTGATGGGCGTGGGAACGCCTGCCAATATTTTAGAGGGCGTGGAGCGCGGCATCGACTTTTTCGACTGCGTTTATCCGTCCAGAAACGGCAGACATGGACATGTCTACACGAATCAGGGCAAGCTCAATCTCTTTAATCAGAAATACGAGAAGGACATGCGTCCGATCGAGGAGGGCTGCGGCTGTCCTGCCTGCAGGCGGTACAGCAGGGCATACATCAGGCATTTGCTAAAGGCAAAGGAAATGCTCGGCATGCGGCTTTGTGTTCTGCACAATCTCTATTTCTACAATACGATGATGGAAGAAATCAGGAATGCGATCGACGCCGGGAATTTCAAGTCCTACAAGGAGGAAAAGCTCTACGGCATGGGGCAGATCAAACGGGAGAAGGAAAGTCTATAACAGAGAAAACACCGGATGGATGTACGAAATATAAAATTTTCGGAAAAGCTTGCCGAATGTACAGGTTTTGTGTACAATGTGTTATAGCGTCAAAATGCGCAGACTTTTGAAGTAATGGATTTAGGAGGAATTAAGATGTTATCAATCTTGGCGACAGGGTCTACAGAGGTTTCTTCAGCGATGGGCTGGGGAAGCATGATTCTTTGGATGGTGGTTTTATTTGCATTCATGTATTTCTTTATGGTTCGTCCGCAGCAGAAGGAACAGAAGAAGAAAAATGCGATGCTTTCCGAGCTTGCGGTCGGAGATACCGTACTCACCACAAGCGGATTCTACGGAACAGTCATTGACATTGCAGACGATACCGTGATCGTGGAGTTCGGAAGCAATAAGAACTGCCGTATCCCAATGCAGAAGGCTGCGATTTCCGCAGTGGAGAAGCCGGACGAGGCAGCGGAATAAGCGGATGAAAAGGCTATAGGAACTATAGCCTTTTTTTCGTGTGCGCTTAGCGGCGCACGTTCTGGCGCAAGGCGGGCTTTATACGGTAGGAGAAATGGGAGTTTTTAAAATGCAAGATGGAAAGAGGAAAAAGCGGTGGATTCTTGCCGTGTTTTTTGCCGCAGAAGTCCTGCTGCTTCTGTTTGCGGCAGGCAGATGCCTGTTCGGTGAGCGGTATATATGGACGTATCAGGAGAGCGAGGGACTGCCGCTCGGGGAGGCTAAGATCCCGCTGCCGAGGGGCAGTTATCTGATTACGGTAGATTACATGGCGGCGGAGGATTGGGCGTACTGTCAGGCGGTGGCGGAGACGTCGCATGGGCGGCAGCCTGGTGAGGAAGTGGCGCTCCCGCCGGAGAGGAATCAGAGAACGATCGAATTTTATCTGAATGAGCCGACGGATGAGTTCTCTATCGAACCTGCGTCCTATCTGCAGGAAGTGCCTGCTGTTCATATATTTGGAGTCACAGTGCAAAAGACAAAACGGATGGAGGCGCGCGATGGGTTTCTGCTGTTTTGCTTTTTTCTGTGTCTTGATCTTGTGCTGTTCGTGAAAGAAAAGCGCATTCTGGAACGTTTTGACGACGAGCAGAGACAGGTGTCGCTGGGGCTTGTGCTCATTGTGATCTTTGCATCCGTTCCGCTGTTTACGAATTATCTGTCGGGACAGCAGGATCTGGAATTTCATCTGATGCGGATCGAGGGAATTGCGGAGGGGCTTGCGGCAGGACAGTTTCCGGTGCGGATGCAACAGAATTGGCTGAACGGTTACGGTTATCCGGTCTCTGTCATGTACGGTGATCTGCTATTGTATTTCCCGGCGTTTTTAAAGCTGGCGGGTTTCAGGCTGCAGGAAGCTTATAAAATCTATGTGTTCTTCATCCAGATCGTGACGGTGGGAACTTCCTATTATGCGGTGTCGCGCATGACGGGGAGCAGAAAAACGGGACTCTTGGGAGCGGCGCTCTATACGCTGTCTCTTTACCGCATTTTAAATGTATATTACCGATGCGCGGTCGGGGAGTATACCGCGATGGCATTTTTACCGTTGATATTTGTAGGACTTTCCTTCCTGGCGGACGAGGAGGCGGTGCGGCGGAAGAAGGCCGTGTGCTGTCTGATTGTCGGTTATACGGCGATCCTGCAGTCGCATTGCCTGAGCTTTGAGATGGCGATTCTCTTTTCCGGTGTCTATGTACTGCTTCATATCAGGAAGATCTGGAAGTATCTGCGGCTTTTGATCGGGACGGCAGCCGTCACGATTCTTCTCAATCTAAGCTTTCTTCTGCCGTTTATGGACTATATGCTGCATCAGAATATGCTTGTGGATGGCGTGGCGTATGGTAAGATCATGCAGGAGCAGGGGCTTTTTGTGGCGCAGTTATTTCAGGGATTTCACTACGGCGGGGAGTATTCGCAGGCATTGCACACCGGGGTCGGCGGAGATATGACGCTTACCATGGGACTGCCGCTTGTGCTCGTTCTCTTTTTGTTTTTATGGGAGGCGCTGTTTTACAGGGAGCGTATTAAGGAGCGGTATGGGACGGCTGACTGGAGAGAACAGTGCAGTTTTGCGGTAATTATGTGTCTTGGGCTTCTCATGTCCTGCTGGTTTTTCCCGTGGGAGACAATCGGGAAAATTCCGGTTATCGGTAGTATGCTTACGGCATTTCAATTCGCGTGGCGGTTCCTTACGGTCGCAACGGCAGCGGGAGCATATGTCGGCGGTTACGCGATCCGTAATCTGGGAGATATTTTGTCAGGAGAGTGGAAAAGGATTGCGGCGGCCGCACTTGGGGTGCTGATCCTCGTCGGTTCTTCCCAGATGACAGCGAAGTTGATGGCGGCGCTTCCGGCGAAAGTAATGACGGGAACGGAAAGTATCAATACGATTGAGGCGGTCATAAACGGAGAATATCTGCCGGAGGCAGCGGATAAAGGAAGAATGACAGACAATCAGTTCTATCCGGGAGAAGGAGTGAGCTTAAGCAGTGTCACAGGGAATGCGTGGCATTATGTCATCTACGTGGAGAACCAGTCGGGTACTGAATCGCAGATTGTAGTCCCATATCTGGCATATAAGGGTTATGTGGCGGTCGACCGCGCCAGCGGAACGGAGCTTATGACAAAAGAGGGAGACTGGGCAATCCTTGCGGTCATGCTTCCGGCGGGTTATCAGGGTGAAATCGAACTGTATTTTAAAGAACCGTTCAGTTGGCGGCTGGCGGAAGCAGTTTCATTATTGACATTTTTGGTATTAATTGGAGTGATAGTTAAGAAAAGAGGATATAAGAATAAGTTATAAAGCCTATGAAAAAGAAAAATAGAACCAGAGGTTGCATTGTTTCCCGAGATACATTATTATAGAGTTTAAATACTGTCTATCGGTAATGTGCTAAAGTAAATACATCAACATGCGTAGGCAGAGCAAAAGGAAGAGAGAGGGATTAGAATCATGGAGTACAAAGTTGGCGTGATTTCCGGTGACGGGATCGGTCCTGAGATCGTAGCGGAGGCGAGGAAGGTGCTGGACGCTGTCGGCGCGAAATACGGACATATGTTTCACTATGACGAGATTTTGATGGGAGGCTGTTCGATCGATGCGACGGGTGTTCCGCTGACCGATGAGGCGATTGCCGCGGCAAAGGCTTCCGATGCGGTGCTGATGGGTTCCATCGGCGGAAATACATCGACGTCGCCATGGTATAAGCTTCCGCCACAGAAGCGTCCGGAAGCAGGGCTTTTGAAGCTCCGCAAGTCCTTGAATTTGTTTGCGAATTTAAGACCGGCATATTTATATGAAGAATTAAAGCAGGCATGTCCGCTGCGGGACGACATCATCGGAGACGGATTCGACATGATGATCATGCGTGAGCTGACGGGCGGACTGTACTTCGGCGAGAGAAAGACCGAAGAGGTGGACGGCGTCATGACGGCGACCGATGTGCTTACATATAATGAAAATGAGATCCGCAGAATCGCAAAACGCGGTTTTGATATCGCAATGAAGCGGCGGAAGAAAGTCACGAGCGTGGACAAGGCGAATGTGCTTGATTCCTCAAGGCTGTGGCGTAAGATCGTCGAGGAGGTCGCGGCGGACTATCCGGAAGTGAACTATGAGCATATGCTTGTTGATAACTGCGCGATGCAGCTTGTCAAAGATCCGAAGCAGTTCGATGTGATTCTGACCGAGAATATGTTCGGAGATATTTTATCGGATGAGGCGAGCATGGTAACGGGATCGATCGGAATGCTCTCGAGCGCGAGCTTAAACGACACGAAGTTCGGGCTCTACGAGCCGAGCGGCGGCTCCGCGCCGGACATTGCGGGCAAGGGCATAGCCAACCCGATCGCGACGATCTTGAGCGCGGCGATGATGCTTCGTTATAGTTTTGATCTGGATACGGAGGCGGATGCGATCGAGCAGGCGGTGAAGCTGGTGTTGAAGGACGGCTACCGCACGATCGACATTATGCCGCAGGAAGAGAATAGGAAAGCGGAAGTCACACAGGTTGGGACGGCTCAGATGGGAGATCTGATCTGTGAGAGAATCTGACGGCTCAGAGAATATGTAAATTTAGCCGGGCAGTGAATAGAATATGCGAAAGGAAGGTTGCATTATGAAGAGTGATAATGTAAAGAAGGGGATGCAGCAGGCGCCCCATAGAAGTCTTTTTAACGCGCTGGGATTTACCGAGGAGGAGATGCATAAGCCGATGGTCGGCATCGTAAGCTCCTACAACGAGATCGTGCCGGGGCATATGAATCTGGACAAGATCGTCAATGCGGTAAAGCTCGGCGTTGCGGAGGCGGGCGGCGTTCCGGTCGTATTTCCGGCGATCGCGGTCTGCGACGGTATTGCCATGGGGCATATCGGCATGAAGTATTCGCTTGTGACGCGCGATCTGATCGCTGATTCCACCGAGTGTATGGCGCTTGCGCATCAGTTCGACGCGCTTGTCATGGTGCCCAACTGCGACAAGAACGTGCCGGGGCTTCTGATGGCGGCGGCGCGTATCAATGTGCCGACGGTATTTGTATCGGGCGGACCGATGCTTGCGGGTCATGTGCAGGGGAAGAAACGGAGTCTCTCCTCGATGTTCGAGGCGGTCGGCTCCTACGCTGCGGGCTCGATGACGGAGGAAGAGGTACGGGAATACGAGGAAAAGGTATGTCCGACTTGCGGCTCCTGCTCCGGCATGTACACGGCGAACTCCATGAATTGCCTGACCGAGGCGCTCGGTATGGGGCTTAAGGGCAACGGAACGATTCCGGCAGTCTACTCGGAGAGAATCAAGCTTGCAAAGCACGCAGGCATGGCTGTCATGGAAATGTATGAGAAGAATATCCGTCCGCGCGATATCATGACGAAGGAAGCGATCTTAAACGCGCTGACGGTCGACATGGCGCTTGGCTGTTCGACGAACAGTATGCTGCATCTTCCGGCGATCGCGCATGAGGTAGGGTTTGACTTTGACATCGCGTTCGCGAACCCGATCAGCGAGAAGACCCCGAACCTTTGCCATCTCGCTCCGGCAGGTCCTACTTATATGGAAGATCTGAATGAGGCGGGCGGTGTTTATGCGGTGATGAAGGAACTGGCGGATATCGGTCTGCTCCACACGGACTGCATGACCGTGACGGGAAAGACGATCGGAGAGAACATCAAAGATGCGGTCAATAAGAATCCCGAGGTTATCCGTCCGGTAGACAATCCGTACAGCAAGACAGGCGGACTTGCCGTATTGAAGGGGAATCTTGCGCCGGACGGCAGCGTGGTAAAGCGCTCCGCAGTCTGCGACGAGATGATGGTGCACGAAGGTCCTGCGAGAGTCTTCGATTGTGAGGAGGATGCGATCGCGGCGATCAAGGGCGGCAAAATCGTGGCAGGAGACGTCGTTGTTATCCGTTACGAGGGACCGAAGGGCGGTCCGGGTATGCGCGAGATGTTAAATCCGACCTCTGCAATCGCAGGAATGGGACTTGGCTCTTCCGTGGCGCTGATTACCGACGGAAGGTTCTCCGGTGCGAGCCGCGGCGCGTCGATCGGGCATGTTTCCCCGGAGGCGGCAGTGGGCGGACCGATCGCGCTGGTAGAAGAGGGCGATATCATTAAGATTAATATTCCAGAGCTGAAACTTACGCTTGCGGTATCCGATGAGGAGCTTGCGGCGAGAAAAGCCAAATGGCAGCCGAGAGAGCCGAAAGTGACAACGGGCTATCTGAAGAGATATGCGTCCCTTGTGACTTCGGGCAACCGCGGAGCGATTCTGCAGCTTCCGGAGTAAAATTATATCAGAAAGGATGATAGGATATGCAGTTGACAGGTGCGCAGATCGTCATTGAGTGCCTGAAGGAGCAGGGCGTGGATACGGTATTCGGATATCCGGGCGGCGCTATCTTAAATGTATACGATGAATTATATAAGCATCAGGGAGAGATCAGGCATGTCCTGACTTCCCACGAACAGGGAGCGTCCCACGCGGCGGACGGATATGCGAGAAGCACGGGAAAAGTCGGCGTCTGTTTCGCGACGTCGGGTCCGGGAGCGACGAATCTCGTTACCGGAATCGCGACGGCGTACATGGATTCCGTGCCCGTGGTAGCGATTACCTGCAACGTTACGGTACCTCTTCTAGGCAAGGACAGTTTTCAGGAAATCGACATCGCGGGAATCACCACACCGATTACCAAGCATAACTTTATTGTGAAGGATGTCACAAAGTTAGCGGACACGATCCGCAGGGCATTTGTGATCGCACAGAAGGGAAGACCGGGACCGGTTCTTGTGGATATCCCAAAGGACATCACGGCGGCGAAGACCGAATATACATATAAGAAGCCGGGGGCGATTCCGAGAGTGACGGAGACGATCTGTGACGGGGACATCGAGACGGCGCTTGCGATGATACGCGAGTCGAAAAAGCCGTTTATCTTTGTCGGAGGCGGCGCGGTAATCTCCGGTGCGGGTGACGAACTGAAAGAATTCGTTCGCAGGGTGGACGCTCCGGTGTGCGATACGTTGATGGGAAAGGGCGCGTTTGACGGAACGAACGATCTCTACACCGGAATGCTTGGCATGCACGGTACAAAGACGTCGAACTTAGGCGTCAGTGAGTGCGATCTTTTGATCGCGGTCGGCGTCCGTTTCTCGGACCGGGTGCTCGGCGACGCGCAGAATTTTGCAAAGCAGGCGAAGATTCTGCAGTTTGACGTTGATCCGGCGGAGATCAATAAGAACATTCAGGTGGACGCTTGTGTGATCGGCGATCTGAAAGAGATTTTAAAGCGTGTGAACGCACAGCTTGCGCAGGAAAATCATGACAAGTGGATTTCACATATCATGGATCTGAAGGTGAAACATCCTTTAAAATATGACGAGCCGGGGCTGTCCGGACCGTATCTGGTGGAAGAGATTTACCGGAAGACAGGCGGTGAGGCGATCATCGTCACGGAAGTCGGACAGCATCAGATGTGGGCGGCGCAGTATTATAAATACAAGAATCCGAGGACGTTTTTATCCTCGGGCGGACTCGGAACGATGGGCTACGGGCTTGGCGCGGCAATCGGCGCGCAGATCGCGAACCCGGACAGACAGGTCGTCAATATCGCCGGGGACGGGTGTTTCCGCATGAACATGAATGAGATCGCGACGGCGGTGCGCCAGAAGCTGCCGTTAGTCGAGGTGATCGTCAATAATCATGTGCTCGGAATGGTGCGGCAGTGGCAGGATCTATTCTACGAGAAACGCTATTCCGCGACCGTGCTTGACGACGGCGTCGACTATGTGAAGCTTGCGGAGGCACTGGGCGCCGTGGGCTTGCGCGCGACCAATCGTGAAGAATTTAACGAGGCTCTTGATAAGGCGCTTACGGCAAAGGAGCCTGTCGTCATCGATTGCGTGATCGGCTGTGACGATAAGGTATGGCCGATGGTCGCGCCGGGCGCAGACATCAGTACGGCGTTTACGGCGGAGGATCTTGCGGCGAGACAGGAATCGTAAGCATGCCGGATATTTTGTGACGGAATGGCACAAAGAAGTATATGTTATGTAATGGGGCAATGTCATTGGAAATGTAAAAAGGAAAGGAAGAACAAAATGAGCAGAGTGTACAATTTTTCAGCAGGACCGGCAGTATTGCCGGAGGAAGTCTTAAAAGAAGCGGCGGAGGAGATGCTTGATTACAAGGGAAGCGGTATGTCCGTTATGGAGATGAGCCACCGCTCCAAGGTGTACGATACCATCATCAAAGAGGCGGAGCAGGATTTAAGAGATCTGATGAACATTCCCGACAATTACAAGGTGCTGTTCTTACAGGGCGGCGCTTCCCAGCAGTTTGCGATGATTCCGATGAATCTGATGAAGAACAGGAAAGCGGGCTACATTGTGACAGGGCAGTGGGCGAAGAAGGCTTATCAGGAAGCGCAGATTTACGGCGAGGCCATAAAGCTTGCATCCTCCGAGGATAAGACATTTTCCTATATCCCGGACTGCTCGAATCTGGATATCCCGGATGATCTGGATTATGTATACATCTGTGAGAATAACACCATTTACGGAACGAAATATAAGAAGCTTCCGGATACGAAGGGGCATACGCTTGTTGCGGACGTTTCCTCCTGCTTCCTTTCCGAGCCGGTGGATGTAACGAAATACGGTGTGATCTACGGCGGCGTGCAGAAGAATATCGGGCCGGCGGGCGTTGTCATCGTCATTATCCGTGAGGATCTGATTACTGAGGATGTGCTTCCGGGAACACCGACCATGTTAAAATACAAGACGCATGCGGACGCAGAGTCTTTATACAATACACCGCCATGCTACGGCATCTATATCTGCGGTAAAGTATTCAAATGGTTAAAGAAGATGGGCGGGCTCTCCGTGATGAAGGAGCGCAATGAGGAGAAGGCGAAGATCCTTTACGATTTCCTCGATCAGAGCAAGCTGTTTAAAGGAACCGTCGTACCGGAGGATCGTTCGTTGATGAACGTACCGTTTGTCACAGGAAATGAAGAGCTGGATGCGAAGTTCGTAAAAGAGGCGACAGCGGCGGGCTTTGTGAACTTAAAGGGACACCGCACGGTCGGCGGTATGCGCGCTTCCATCTACAACGCAATGCCGAAGGAAGGCGTTGAGAAGCTCGTTGCATTTATGAAGAAGTTTGAGGAGGAGAACGCAAATGCATAAGTATCATTGCTTAAATCCAATCGCTGCGGTTGGTTTGGACTTATTTTCAGCAGATTACCAGAAGGTAGAGGACTTAAAGGAGGCGGAGGCTGTGCTTGTCCGCAGCGCGGCAATGCATGATCTGGAACTGCCGGAGAATCTTGTGGCGGTTGCCAGAGCCGGAGCGGGCGTCAACAACATTCCGCTCGATAAATGCGTAGAGCAGGGTATCGTCGTATTCAATACGCCGGGAGCGAATGCGAACGGTGTAAAGGAACTCGTATTTGCCGGAATGCTTTATGCATCCCGCGACATTGTGGGCGGTATCGACTGGTGTCTGACCAACCAGAACGATGAGAATATTGCAAAGACCGCGGAGAAGCAGAAGAAGAACTTTGCCGGAACGGAGATTTCCGGAAAGAAGCTCGGCGTCATCGGGCTTGGCGCGATCGGCGTGCTTGTGGCGAATGCGGCGACACATCTTGGCATGGAGGTGTACGGTTACGATCCGTATATTTCCGTCAATGCGGCGTGGAACTTATCCAGAAGCGTAAAGCACATCAGTAATGTGGAAGATATCTACCGCGAGTGCGATTATATTACGATTCATGTACCGTTGCTTGAATCTACGAAGAAGATGATTAATGCGGATGCAATCGCGCTGATGAAGCCGACGGCGATCGTTTTAAATTTCGCAAGAGATCTTCTGGTAGACGAGGAGGCGATGGTAGACGCGCTTGCGGCAGGCAAGGTGAAGAAATATGTATCTGATTTTCCGAATCCGACAACGGTCGGTGCAAAGGGCTGTATCGTAACGCCGCATCTGGGAGCGTCCACAGCGGAGTCGGAGGACAACTGTGCGCTGATGGCAGTGCGCGAGATCCGCGATTATCTCGAGAACGGCAACATCGTGCATTCCGTGAATTTCCCGGACTGCAGTATGGGTGCATGTCTGACCGTCGGAAGAATCGGCATTCTGCATAAGAATATGAGCGGTATGCTGAGTCATCTGACCACAACGCTCGGGGATGCGGGTATCAACATTGACGGAATGGCAAATAAGTCCAAGGGCGATTATGCATATGACCTGATTGATATAGATTCGAACGCGACAGATGAGGTTCTGGAGAAGCTTAGAGCAATCAAGGGTGTGCTTAAGGTACGTAAGATAAAATAATTAAGCCGGTGTGCAGATTATGGAAAGGTATCGGTGTTAATATGGCAAGTATCAGACCATTTGTAAGCATCAGACCACAGAGGGGGAAGGCGGCGTCCATCGCTGCCCTCCCTTATGATGTTTACAACAGAGAAGAAGCGACAAAAGAAGTCGAAAAGAACGCAGAGTCATTCCTTCGGATTGACAGGGCAGAGACACAGTTCCCTATTTCGGTAGACATGTATGACGACAGAGTATATCAGAGAGCGCACGATACGCTCTGGAACCTGGTGGAGGACGGCACATTCATAAGAGAGGACAAGAAGTGTTATTATATCTATGAGCTGACGATGAACGGGAGAGTGCAGACCGGAATCGTTGCCTGCGCCGCCGTAGACGATTATCTGAATGATACGATCAAGAAGCATGAGAATACGCGCGCGGAAAAGGAAGTTGACCGCATCCGTCATGTGGATGCCTGCAACGCGCAGACAGGACCGATTTTTTTGGCATACCGTTCGAATGACATCATAAACCGCATCGTGGCACAGACGAAGGAGCAGGAGGCGGAATATGATTTTACATCGGAGGACGGAATCAGACACCGCGTGTTCGTAATCAGGGAGGATGCGAATATCGAAGCGCTTGAAGCGGCGTTTGCGGAGATTGGCAGTATCTATATTGCGGACGGACATCACAGGGCGGCTTCGGCAGTCAAGGTGGGATTAAAACGCAGGGAAGCGTATCCGGACTGCACGGGAGAGGAGGAGTTCAATTATTTCCTCTCCGTACTGTTTCCGGACGATCAGCTTATGATTATGGATTATAACCGTCTGATCCGCGATATGAACGGCTATTCGTTCCAGGGGTTCTACCGTGAGATCGCGAAGCGATTTGACGTGGAGGAAATTACCGGGGCAGAGGATGTAAGACCGAAGGAGCGGGGAAGCTTTTCCGTCTATATGGAAGGACACTGGCTTTCCTGCCATATCAGGCCGGAGGATCGGAGACCCGACGATCCGGTGGCGGATCTGGATGTCTCGATTTTGCAGGAGAAGCTTTTGAATCCGGTGCTTGGCATCGGCGACCCGAAGACAGACGGAAGAATTGATTTTGTCGGCGGAATCCGGGGCATGGAAGAACTGGTGCGGCGCTGCGGGGAGGACTGTGCGGTGGCGTTCGCCATGTATCCGACGTCGATTGAGGAATTATTTGCCGTGGCGGACGCGGGGCTTTTGATGCCGCCGAAGTCCACCTGGTTTGAACCGAAGCTGCGCAGCGGATTATTTATCCATGAGATATGATTATTAATGAGCACTGTCCGATTTTGTTCCGATAGGGCGAATGCCCCAAACGGGATGAAGCAAGGAGAACGAAGTCCGACTGGGGAATCGAGCTGGGCACTGCGGAGAAGAGAAGAAGGGAATAACAGAGGATGAATCAAATGTTTCATAGTTTTGAGTTTATGTCTGCCGTGGCGCAGGCAGATGCGTTTCCCGACACGACGGAGACGGTGGAGGCGCTAAATCAGGCGCAGGAGAATCTGCAGGAGGTGGCGAAGAATCCGGGATTGATCCGCACCTGGCTGGAAGGACTGGTGCCGGATCTTCTGAATTTTGCATTTCAAGTCATCATTGCAGCCGCGATTTATGTTATCGGAGGTAAGATGATCAAGGGGATCACGAAGATGGTGCGGCGTTCCATGGATAAGGCGGGAACGGACGAGGGTGTGAAGCAGTTCGTGATACCGCTCATCAAATATTCCCTGTATGTGATTCTCATTTTCATTATCATGGGACTCTTCGGCATTGCGACGACTTCCGCTGTGGCGGTGCTCGGCTCTGCGGGCGTGGCGGTCGGTCTTGCCCTGCAGGGAAGCCTGTCGAACTTCGCGGGCGGCGTGCTGATTCTGCTCTTAAAGCCGTTTCGCGTGGGCGATTATATCATAGAGGATTCCCACAAGAATGAGGGAACTGTGTCGGAAATTTCGATTTTCTACACAAAGCTGCTTACGCCGGACAACAAGACGATTGTAATTCCGAATGGCACGCTTTCGAACAGCAGCCTCACGAATGTGACAAACATGGACAGGAGACGGATCGACCTTGTTGTTGGGATTGCATACGAGGCGGATATCCGCACGGCGAAGGAAGCGCTGCTTGCAGTGGCGGAAGGCGATCCGGCGAAGCTTTCGGAAGAGTCTGCGCTTGTATTCGTAAACGATCTCGGGGACTCCGCCGTGAATATCGGCGTCCGCGTGTGGGTTAGGGCAGAGGATTACTGGGAGGCGCGCTGGCGGCTGACCGAGGCGATCAAGTACGCGTTGGATGAGAAGGGTATCCCGATTCCGTATCAGCAGATTGATGTGCAAATTAAACAATAGTGTTGGAAAAATATTGACAAAAAAGGTAAATTGTGCTAATTTGTAATAAGCCGTGCAGATGCAGGACATCTGACATGTAAGAAGTGTATTTAGGAGGGTTTTGAGAAAATGCAGCAGGGTACTGTAAAGTGGTTTAACGCCAAAAAAGGTTATGGATTTATTTCAGATGCAGAGGGCAACGATGTATTCGTACATTTCTCCGCGCTGAACATGGATGGATTCAAAGAGTTAAAAGACGGTGAGCAGGTAGAGTTCGAGGTGACTGAGGGTGCGAAAGGACCGCAGGCAGCGAACGTAACGCGCATCGCTTAATTCGTATGGAATAGATCTTGGAATGAATAACCTTAAGAGGGTGTCTGGGAGTCGGACATCCTCTTTTTTCTGCGGGCCTCTTTTTTTATGATAACCTTTTGCAGAATGGGAAAAACTGTTATAATAGAACACAGTTTGAGAAATAGCGTCTAACAGCGTCTGATAAATCAGGCGGGAAGAAAGGAAAAATGTATGAAGCTTTCAGAATTGAGTGCATATGAATTGTTGGAGGAGCGCGAACTTGCGGATATTCATTCGATGGGCTATATCCTGCGTCACAGGAAGAGCGGCGCGCGGGTGACTGTGATTTCCAATGATGATGAGAACAAGGTGTTTTATATCGGATTCCGCACGCCGGCGTCGGATTCTACGGGCGTGCCGCATATCATTGAGCACACGGTGCTCTGCGGCTCAAAGAAGTATCCGGTCAAGGACCCGTTCGTGGAGTTGGTGAAAGGGTCGCTGAACACTTTTTTGAATGCGATGACGTACCCGGAGAAGACCATCTATCCGATCGCGAGCTGCAATGATACGGATTTTCAGAACTTGATGAGCGTCTATATGGACGCTGTGTTCCATCCGAATATCTATCAGCATGAGGAGATCTTCAAACAGGAGGGATGGCATTACGAACTGGAGAATGCAGACGCACCTGTCACGATCAACGGTGTTGTATACAATGAGATGAAGGGAGCTTATTCTTCCCCGGATGACGTGTTGGAGCGGTTGATTTTAAATTCATTGTTCCCGGACACGAATTACGGAAATGAGTCGGGCGGTGATCCGGAGTGCATTCCGGATCTGACCTACGAGCAGTATCTTGATTTTCATCGGAAATATTATCATCCGTGCAATTCCTACATCTATCTCTACGGGAATATGGACATTGCAGAGAAGCTTCAGTGGATGGATGAGGAATACCTTGGGAATTACGATAAAATTGATCTGGATTCTACGATCAAGCAGCAGCCGGCGTTTGAACGGCCGGTCGAGATGAAGGTTGCTTATCCGATTGCTTCCGGGGAATCCACAGAAGACCACACCTATCTGTCCTACAATGTGGTCGTCGGCACGGTATTGGACAAGAAGCTCTATCAGGCATTTGACGTGCTCGATTACGCGCTGCTCTCCGCGCCGGGCGCTCCGCTTAAGCAGGCGCTCATCGACGCGGGGATCGGCAAGGATATTGTGGGAGGCTACGACAATAGTGTAATGCAGCCCATGTTCTCCGTGATCGCAAAGAATGCGAATCTCTCGGATAAGGAGCGTTTCTTGGCGGTGATCCGCGATACGTTAAAGCAGCAGGTCAAAGAGGGCGTAGACAGGAAAGCGCTTCTTGCGGGAATCAACAGTTCGGAGTTCAAGTTCCGCGAGGCGGATTTCGGTCATTTTCCGAAGGGACTTTTGTATGGAATCCAGTGTCTGGACAGCTGGCTGTTCGATGACATGCAGCCGTTCATGCATCTGGAGGCGCTTGAGACATACCGTTTCCTGCGCGAGCAGGTGGATACCGGTTATTTCGAGCGGCTGATTGAAGAATATCTGCTCGACAATCCGCACGCGTCGGTCGTAATTGCAGAACCCGAGCAGGGACTTGGCGCAAAGCGCGAGGCGGAGCTTGCAAAGAAGCTTGCGGATTATAAGGCGGGGCTTTCCGAGGAGGAGATCGCTGCGCTTGTGGAGGACACCAGACGCCTTAAGGAATATCAGGAGGAGCCGTCGCCAAAGGAAGATCTCGCGAAGATCCCGCATCTTAAGAGAAGCGATCTGAGAAAGGAGGCGGCGCCGCTCATCAACGAAGTCATAGAAGAGGATGGAACGAAGATTGTCGCACACAAGATGTATGCAGGCGGGATTGATTACCTGACGCTTCTCTTTGACATCGGCGACATTACAGCGGAAGAGCTTCCCTATGTCGGCATTTTGAAGGCGGTGCTCGGCTATGTGGATACGGAAAATTACAGCTATGCCGAGCTTGCCAACGAGATTAATATTCATACCGGAGGAATCGGCAGCAGTATCGGCATCTATCCGAATGTGAAACGCGCGGAGGAAGTGGGGCTTTATTACGAAGTGCGCACGAAGGTGCTCGCAGATAAGCTTGACGACGCGATGAAGCTGGTTCGTGAGATTCTTCTGACCTCCCGTATTTCGGATGAGAAGCGCTTACAGGAGATTCTTTCGCAGACAAAGTCCAGAATGCAGGCGGGCTTAAGCTCCGCGGGACATACTGTCTCCTACACGAGAGCACTTTCCTATTTCTCCCGCGCGGCATACGCGCAGGACGCGACTTCGGGAATTGCCTGCTACCGTGTGGCCGCCGATTATGAGGAGCATTTTGCCAGGAAAAAGGGTGAACTGATTCACATTTTGACCGGACTTGTGAAGAAGATTTTTACGCCGGAGCGCATGACGGTAAGTATTACGTGTGAGGAGCAGCATCTTGCCGCGGTTAAGGAAGCAGTCGCCGGATTAAAGGGCGTGCTGTGGCAGAAGGAGAAGTGCGGGAAAGCAGTAGCGGAGAACGCGACTCTACAGCCGTTTTCTAAGATGGAGCCCGAGAAAAAGAACGAGGGCTTTATGGACGCGTCGCAGGTACAGTATGTAGCGCGCGCCGGAAATTTCGTAGCGCATGGCTTTTCTTATCACGGAGCGCTTAAGATCCTTAAGGTTATCATGGGTTACGATTATCTGTGGATCAATGTGCGCGTCAAGGGCGGCGCTTACGGTTGTATGAACGGCTATATGCGAAACGGCGACACGTATTTCGTATCCTACCGCGACCCGAACCTTGCCGCGACCAACGAGGTCTATGAAGGCATTCCGGCATATCTTGAGAACTTCGATGCGGACGAGAGTGAGATGACCGGATATATCATCGGAACGATCAGCGATATCGATACGCCGCTGAACCCGAGCGCGAAGGGCGCAAGGTCGATGACTGCTTATCTGCAGGAGTTGACTTATGAAGATATACAAAAGGAGCGCGACCAGGTTCTGGGTGCGAATGCGCAGGATATCCGAAATCTGAAAGAGCCTATTGCAGCGGTGCTCTCGGACGGAAATCTGTGCGTCATAGGAAATGAGGAAGCGCTTCTGGCGGAGAAGGAAATGTTTATGAAGCTGGAGAATCTCTGCTAGAGGAAGAGAAAGGTATGAAAATATGAAGGAAAATTTTAAATCGGGATTTGTGACGATCATCGGCAGGCCGAACGTGGGCAAATCCACGCTGATGAATCATCTGATCGGACAGAAGATCGCGATTACCTCGAACAAGCCGCAGACGACGAGAAACCGCATCCAGACCGTCTACACGGACATGGAGCGCGGGCAGATCGTGTTCCTCGATACGCCGGGCATCCACCAGGCGAAGAATAAGCTCGGCGAATATATGGTAAATGTGGCGGAACACACGCTCTCTGAGGTGGATGTGATCCTCTGGCTCGTGGAGCCGTCCACCTTCATCGGGGCGGGAGAGCAGCATATTTTAAAGCAGCTTCGGAAGACGAAGACACCTGTCATTCTTATTATTAACAAGGTGGACACCGTGGAGCGTGAGAAGGTTCTTTCCTATATCGACGCTTATCGGAAGGAGTACGACTTTGCGGAGATCATACCCGCCTCCGCGCTCAGAGAGCAGAACCTTGATACCGTGGTGGATATGATTTTTAAATACCTGCCGTACGGACCGATGTTCTACGATGAGGACACAGTCACAGATCAGCCGGAGCGCGCGATCGTTGCGGAAATTGTGCGCGAGAAAGCGCTTCACGCGCTGGATGACGAGATTCCGCACGGCATTGCGGTGTACATCGACCGGATGAAGGAACGTAAGGGGGCGGATATCGTGGATATTGATGCCACGATTGTCTGCGAGCGGGAATCCCACAAAGGAATTATCATCGGAAAGGGCGGCGCGATGTTAAAGAAGATCGGCTCGAATGCCCGCTATGAGATAGAACGCCTTCTGGATACAAAGGTGAACTTAAAGCTTTGGGTAAAGGTGAAGAAGGACTGGCGGGACAGTGAGTTCTTGATGAAGAACTTCGGCTATAATAAGGATGAACTTTAATACCAATTTTTAGCTGGTATAAAGTCGCGTCCATCGGAGAACCTAATCTTAGAAACGAAGTGACAGAGCACTTTGGAAACGGAGGATGAGCCGATGGATGAAGCCTGGAAGGAATTTTTGATGTCAGGAAAAGTAACTGATTATCTGCGTTACAAGGGAGCAGAGTCAGAGCGGATGCAAGGGAGCATGCGTCTGCGGGAAGAGGGACCGGATGGGGCCAAATATCACAGTGACCGGGATGGTCTTACAGGTAATGCCGATTGGCGAATATGACAAAAGAATCACGCTGTTGACCAAAGAACGGGGAAAGATGACTGCGTTTGCGAGAGGAGCGAGACGGCCGAACAGCCAGCTCCTTGCTGCAACCAATCCCTTTTCCTTCGGGGAGTTCGAGGTGTTTGAGGGAAGGAGTGCCTGCACTCTTGCCAGAGCGTCCATTCAGAATTATTTTAGGGAGCTTGCGGCGGATTTTGCGGCTACATATTACGGATTTTATTTTCTGGAATTTGCGGACTATTATTGTCAGGAGAATAACGATGAGCGGGAGATGCTAAAGCTTCTCTACCAGTCGCTGCGAGCCTTGGAGAGTCCGGCATACGACAACCGGCTCGTGCGTCTTGTCTTTGAACTGAAAGCGCTTGCCATAAACGGCGAGGCGCCGAATGTATTCTCCTGTTTAAAATGCGGCGCAAAAGAGGAACTTCACTGGTTTTCCGTGAAGCGGGGCGGTATATTCTGCGCGGAGTGCAGGGAAGAAATTGCGGATGCCGTGCGTCTTAGCGAATCCACGGTATATACGATGCAGTATGTGATCTCGGCGCGGGTGGAGAAGTTATATACCTTCACGGTGAGCGCAGAGGTGCTCGGCGAACTGCAGCGTGTGATGGAGTCCTATCTGGACCATTATGTGGCGCATTCGTTCAAGTCGCTTAAGATTCTGAACGATACCGATCATTTTACAGGTTGAAATCATACCTTTAAAATAGTATAATATCACCGATACTTTTTTGTGAGAATGGAGACTTAATTATGAAGAAATGGATAAGCACCATCCTTTGCGCGGCGCTTGGTACCGTATTGCTCTGCGGCTGCGGCGTTTCGCTCGAGGGGGATGAGAGCGTCGTATATGTGGATAAAAAGGGAATCGTGTATTCGCTTGATGTGGAGGCGCTGGATGAGGATTTCTATGACGAGACGGAGCTTGAGGCTTTCGTGGACGAGGCGGTAGAGGCATATACGAGCGAGCACGAGAAGGGGTCCGTGAAGATGGAGGAACTCACCGCAGAGGACGGTGTGGCAAAGCTTAAGATGCGCTATGAGACAGCGCAGGATTACACGGATTTCAACGGCATTGAGATGTATCAGGGAGAGGTCGTTGCTTCTCTGGCAGCGGGCTATGTGTATGACGGAGCGTTTGCGCGTGTGGAGAACGGCAAGGTGACAGGTTCCGCGACGAAGCAGGAGATTTATGCGGACGAGGATCTTAAGGTCGTGATTATCCGTGCGAATACAGATGTAAAGGTCGATGGGGAAATCCGTTACGTTTCCTGTGAGAATGTCAAGCTTACAGGCGCGGACAGCGTATCGATCCGCAACGGATATTATCTGGACGCCGGTCCGGCGGCAGCGGCGGAGACTATGGCGCCGGGAACGGAGAGCCTTGCAGAAGAGAATGCAGGGACAGAGCAGACCGGGAGCGATGGAAACGGACAGACGGGCGCAGGTTCGGAAGCGTCGGGCAGCAGCTCTTTTGAGACGGATGTTTATACATTTATTATTTATAAATAGCAGTAATCAATAGGAAAGGCGAGGAATTAGTGATGGAAAAATCAATGGAAAAAATCGTAGCACTGGCGAAATCAAGAGGCTTAGTATATCCGGGATCTGAGATTTACGGCGGTCTTGCCAATACATGGGACTACGGGAATCTCGGCGTGGAGCTTAAGAATAACGTAAAGCGCGCATGGTGGCAGAAGTTTATTCAGGAGAATCCGTACAATGTCGGCGTGGACTGTGCGATTCTGATGAATCCGCAGACGTGGGTGGCTTCGGGACATCTCGGCGGATTTTCCGATCCTCTGATGGACTGTAAGGAGTGCCATGAGCGTTTCCGTGCGGATAAGATCATCGAGGATTTTGCAGAGGAGAAAGGCATTACTCTGAAAGGCTCTGTAGACGGATGGACACAGGAGGAGATGAAGAATTTCATCGAGGAGCATCAGATTCCCTGTCCGACCTGCGGCAAGCATAATTTTACCGATATCCGTCAGTTTAATCTGATGTTCAAGACGTTTCAGGGTGTGACCGAGGACGCCAAGAATACCGTATACTTAAGACCGGAGACGGCGCAGGGTATCTTCGTCAACTTCAAGAATGTACAGAGAACCTCCCGCAAGAAGATTCCGTTCGGTATCGGACAGATCGGTAAGTCCTTCCGAAATGAGATCACGCCGGGTAACTTTACGTTCCGTACACGCGAGTTCGAGCAGATGGAGCTTGAGTTCTTCTGCGAGCCGGGAACCGATCTGGAGTGGTTCCAGTACTGGAGAGGCTTCTGCCGTGACTGGCTGATTTCCCTCGGTATCAAGGAGGATGAGATGCGTCTGCGCGATCACGATCCCGAAGAGCTTTCCTTCTACAGCAAGGGTACGACCGATATCGAGTTCTTATTCCCGTTCGGCTGGGGAGAGCTTTGGGGCATTGCAGACCGTACGGACTATGACCTTGGACGTCATCAAGAGACTTCAGGACAGGATCTTACATACTTCGATGATGAGAAGAATGAGAGATACCTTCCGTATGTCATTGAGCCGTCGCTCGGCGCGGACCGCGTGGTGCTTGCGTTCTTGTGCGCTGCCTACGACGAGGAGAACATCGGCACGGAGGAGAAGCCGGATGTGAGAACCGTGCTTCATTTCCACCCGGCGCTCGCGCCTGTTAAGATCGGTGTACTGCCGCTTTCCAAGAAACTCTCCGAGGGCGCAGAGAAGGTCTTTACACAGCTTTCGAAGAAATATAACTGCGAGTTCGACGACAGAGGGAATATCGGCAAGCGTTACCGCAGACAGGATGAGATCGGTACGCCGTTCTGTGTGACCTACGATTTCGAGTCTGAGACAGACGGTGCGGTGACCGTCCGCGACCGTGACACGATGGAGCAGGAGCGTGTGAGGATCGAGGAGCTTGACAGCTATTTTGCAAAGAAGTTTGCGTGGTAATAGCAAGGCAGCCTAAAATTAGAAATCAAAGTTTTGGGATGAATATTGGCAATATACAAGACGGAGATTTGTGAATCTCCGTCTTGTATATTTGAGAGAACTTATATATAATTAATCCGTAATGCAGAGGGAGGTGTTGTTTGAGATGAAGAGGATAGAAGATTTAAGACAGATAAAGGGCGATGCCTATGATTACTACATTTCGGTCGATGAGGATAAGGATTTATTTGAAAAAATTTTCCTGGTAGATGAAATTATAGATGAAATAAAAAAGCCGGATAAATATTTTCTTATTGGTGAGAAGGGTTCGGGAAAAACAGCATATTCTGTATATATGTCTCAGGACGACACGGAGGAGTATTTTAGTTTCATTACGTTAGTTGAAAATACACTATATCAGAAATTTATGAATATGAAGAAGCAGAAGGCACTGGAGTTGTCGGGGTATAAAGATATATGGATTAATATCATTTATCTGGTTCTGGCGGAAGGAATACGTAAGGAGTGGGGAGATTCTCTGTTTTCCAGTTTGAAATATAAGCAGTTATCAAGAGCAATTGATCAGTTTTACAGTGACGCTTTTAAGCCGGAACTGATCAATGCGATGGAATTTGTGGATAAGGCGGCAAGTTCTATCAATGTTATGATGGAGCAGGGATTGTTTTCTAATGGCGCGGGCGGTAGTGTGGAGACATCCCAGAAGTATGTGGAACAGAGTTATCAAATAAGTCTCATGAAGATAAGAGATGGCTTTGAAAAGGCATTTCAATCAATATCAATTAAGAAGCCGGTGATTCTTTTTATTGATGGTATTGATGCGAGACCACGGGAGATTGATAACGAGCAGTATTTTGAATGTCTTACCGGGCTGGTGAACGCAGTATTGGAAATGAATTATTCTGTATTGCGCGAAAAGAAGATCAAAATCATGCTGCTGATTCGACCGGATATTATGTATAAGATGCCGATACACAATATGAATCAGAAACTCCGTGGAAATTCAGTGCTGTTGGAATGGGTAACGACTTATAGAGATTATGTGAGTTCTAAACTGTTTAAGATAGCGGATAATTATTTCAGCAAACAGCAGGACATGGCATATGAGTTTGGAGAATGTTGGAACAAGTATTTCCCATATCGCATTTGGGACTCTAGAAGTAATAGAAATTCTGATAATCCTTTTATAGAATTTCTTCGGTATTCACTGTATAAGCCGAGGGACATTCTGACAATGCTCAACGAGATGGTTGATGCTACCTCAGGTGAGCATTTTGTACATGAAGATTTTGAGAGAATGATGACAAATTATTCCATATATTTGAAAAGCGAGTTGAAGGATTATATGCTGATTTATATGGATGAAGTGCAGTACGGTAATTTTATCTTATTTTTTGACTATTTTGCAGGGTGCCGAAATTTTGACAGTGAGCTTTTTGAGAAAAAACACTTGGAGTACGTGGAATATCTGACAAAGCTTGGTAAAGAGATTCCTCCATTTATGGAGACGGCAAATGAAGCATTGCAGATATTGTATGATACCAACATTATCTGCTATAAGACGTGGGAACAAGGAAGGGATTATCCGAATATGTTCTGGTCGTATAAAGAGCGGAATTATGCCAATATCCAACCAGAGGTAAGACGCGGCGGCGATTATTCTTTTCACATGGCGTATGCGAAAGCATTTCGCATTATTTGAATTATCTGCATATTAAAAAGTCCGGAACAAGAATATGGTTCCGGACTTTTTGCATAAGCATGGATTTAAAAGGATCATTTAGGAAGAGAGCAGCCCCGCTTGGGTTTTACCGGAAGAATCCGTATTTACTGGAAAAATCCATATTTCAAGAAATTGTAGAGCATCTGCGCATCATCCTGAAACGGATTGCGTGCGCCGAAGCTCTCAAAGGTAGCGATCCAGACCAGCGTTAAGATGAAATACCACGGGTGCGCCTGGATGCGCAGCTTCATTTTATCGTACGCGTAGAGCATCGATTCATCCTTCTTCGCCAGGAAATAAAGGAAGATGAAGGTCGGCATCGCAAAGAGCGGTGCGAAATGTCTGCCCCAGTCGGTGTGAATGAGGAACATCGGTACAAAGCATAACTGTGACAGCGCTACGTACAGATACGGAGACTGGAGCACTTTTACACGGCTGGAACGCTGGTGTACAAAGATGTCTTTCCATACCAGAAGATACAGAAGAAGGATCGGCGCCAATAATAATACGATGACAAGACCATGCAGCCACGGCGCTTCATCACGGAAAAAGGCAGGCGTGATGTTTTCAAGCTGATAGCTTAATCCGCCGAAATATTCGATCTCAAGTGCCCACTCCGCAACAGGAACATTCGTGTGCGCGGTAACTGCGGCTGCTAGGTCCGCTGCGCTGTCAAAATTGATGCCAGAGAAGAACTGGAAATAAATTGCGACGCCGACTTCAATGATTCCCGAAATAAACGCTGCGATCAGTGTTTTGACATGGACGCGGTTTCCTTCGAAGCTGTCATGGCACAATATAATCAGTACCATCGGATAATAAAGAAAAGCGAAGCCCTGATGAATCGCAAGTCCGATCACGCCGAGCACGGTGATGACAAGGAACTTCACATATACATTGCGGATCAGAAGACCTGCAAGGAGTGCGAGCAGTCCGACAAGAAGCATGTAGCCGTCGAATCTGCCGAGGTTCTGCCAGTTCCACACGTAGGCGATCGAGAAGGGTGCTGCAACGTAGGCTGCGACCGTTCCAAAGACCGCGTGCTTTAAATCGGGCCTTGCGGCGATCGACATGCGGATCATGCGTCCGAGTACGATGGAAAGTACAGCGATCGTGAGAGCGATGCCTGCCATTGTGTATTTGTACGCAACAGTATAGTCAAGAAAATCTCCGTAAAAGAGCCGGTAGATACTTCCGATCAGAAGTCTTGAACCGCTTCCCATCGAGTAGTCCATTGCGGACCATGCGGACGACCAGCCCTGCAGTTCTGTGGCGCGGGTCATCAGAAGCGAGAGCATCAGTGCGACAAAGATGATTGCTTCATAGGATAGCTTGTCCCATATTTTTTTGATTTTTTCCATTGTGATATCCTTTCGTGTCCGGTGATGGATTTGGGTGTCACCGGTCAATCTTTTTTATTATAACACGATTTGTTATTTTTTCAAAGTATGTAATTGCTGGAAAATCTTTCAGAAAATCGTTGTTTCATATCATGGAACTATGTTTTGAATTGTGAAATTCTGACAAAAAATGGCAAATAATACCGAAAATAATTGTTGCTATTTGGTAAAAGTATGATATTATTAATGTGTGCGTTTTGGGAGATGCACACAAGATGTAGCGGACAATAAAAGAGCCGGATACGGTTTCTATATTGTATAGCATAGTAAGTTTAGGAGGAATTATCAAATGGCGAACAAATGGGTGTATATGTTCAGCGAAGGTGACATGACCATGCGTAATCTTCTCGGCGGTAAGGGTGCGAACCTTGCAGAGATGTCCAGCATCGGTCTTCCTGTACCACAGGGCTTTACCATCACGACAGAGGCTTGTACGCAGTACTATGAGGACGGTCGTAAGATCAATGATGAGATTATGGCGCAGGCAATGGAAGGCGTTAAGAAGATGGAGGAGATCAACGGCAAGAAGTTCGGCGATCTTAAGAATCCGCTTCTTGTTTCCGTACGTTCCGGTGCGAGAGCGTCTATGCCGGGTATGATGGATACAATCTTGAATCTGGGTCTTAACGACGAGGTAGTAGCAGCGATGATCGCAGGCAACCCGGACCCGAAATTCGAGAGATTCGTATATGATTCTTACAGAAGATTTATTCAGATGTTCTCTGATGTCGTTATGGAAGTTGGCAAGAAGTATTTCGAGCAGCTCATCGACGAGATGAAAGAGAAGAAGGGCGTTCAGTATGACGTAGATCTTACGGCGGCTGATCTTAAGGAGCTGGCGGAGCAGTTCAAGGCCGAGTACAAGAAACAGCTCGGAAGTGATTTCCCGTCTGATCCGGTAGAGCAGTTAAAGCTTGCAATCGAGGCTGTATTCCGCTCATGGGACAACCCTCGTGCAAATGTATACCGTCGTGACAATGATATCCCGTATTCCTGGGGTACTGCAGTCAACGTAATGCCGATGGTATTCGGTAACTTAAATGAGGAGTCCGGTACAGGCGTTGCATTTACCCGTGATCCGGCGACTGGAGAGAAGAAGCTCATGGGCGAGTTCCTTAAGAACGCACAGGGCGAGGACGTTGTTGCCGGTGTTCGTACCCCGATGCCGATCGCGCAGATGGAGCAGGAGTTCCCGGAGGCATATGCAGAGTTCGTAAAGGTATGTGACATTCTTGAGAACCACTACCATGACATGCAGGATATGGAGTTCACCGTAGAGAACAAGAAGCTCTATATGTTACAGTGCCGTAACGGTAAGAGAACTGCTCAGGCAGCTCTTAAGATTGCCTGTGACCTTGTTGACGAGGGACATAAGACAGAGGCAGAGGCAGTTGCCATGATCGATCCTCGTAATCTTGATACATTACTTCATCCGCAGTTCGACGCTGCAGCGCTCAAAGCTGCAACTCCGCTTGGAAAGGGTCTTGGAGCATCTCCGGGAGCTGCATGCGGTAAGGTCGTATTCACAGCCGATGATGCGGAAGCATGGGCTGCAAGAGGCGAGAAGGTAGTCCTTGTCCGTCTTGAGACATCTCCGGAAGATATCACAGGTATGAAGGCGGCACAGGGTATCCTGACTGTCCGCGGTGGTATGACATCTCACGCAGCCGTAGTTGCACGTGGTATGGGTACCTGCTGTGTATCCGGATGCGGCGATATTGCTATGGATGAGGAGAACAAGAAGTTCACATTAGCAGGACAGACATTTACAGAGGGATCTGAGATTTCCATTGATGGTACAACAGGTAACATCTATGCAGGTCTTATCCAGACAGTTGACGCTTCCATCGCCGGTGAGTTCGGACGCGTTATGGCTTGGGCTGATAAGTACAGAACTTTAAAGGTTCGTACCAATGCAGATACTCCGGCAGACGCTAAGAAGGCTCGCGAACTTGGTGCGGAAGGTATCGGTCTTTGCCGTACCGAGCATATGTTCTTCGAGGAGGACAGAATCGCTGCATTCCGTGAGATGATCTGCTCCGATACCGTAGAGGAGAGAGAAGCGGCATTAGAGAAGATTTTACCGTATCAGCAGGGAGACTTCGAGGCATTATATGAAGCATTAGAGGGTAACCCGGTTACGATCCGTTTCTTAGATCCGCCTCTTCATGAGTTCGTTCCGACTGAGGAAGCTGATGTCGAGAAGCTTGCAAAAGCACAGGGTAAGAGCGTAGAGGAGATCAAGACGATCATCGCTTCTCTTCATGAGTTCAACCCGATGATGGGTCACAGAGGATGTCGTCTTGCCGTTACATATCCGGAGATTGCAAAGATGCAGACAAAGGCTGTTATCCGTGCAGCAATCAACGTTCAGAAGAAGCATTCTGACTGGACTGTAAAGCCGGAGATCATGATTCCGCTCGTATGCGAGATCAAAGAGCTTAAGTATGTTAAGAAAGTTGTTGTAGAGACTGCAGATGCAGAGATCGCAGCAGCAGGCGTAAAGCTCGAGTACGAAGTAGGTACGATGATTGAGATCCCGAGAGCTGCTCTTACGGCTGACGAGATCGCGACAGAGGCTGATTTCTTCTGCTTCGGTACCAACGATTTAACGCAGATGACATTCGGTTTCTCCCGCGATGATGCAGGTAAGTTCTTAAATGCTTACTATGATACCAAGATCTTCGAGAACGATCCGTTTGCAAAGCTTGACCAGACAGGTGTCGGCAAGCTGATGGAGACAGCGATTAAGCTTGGTAAGCCGGTAAATCCGAATCTTCATGTCGGCATCTGTGGAGAGCACGGCGGAGATCCTTCTTCCGTAGAGTTCTGCCACAAGATCGGTCTGGATTATGTATCCTGTTCACCGTTCCGTGTGCCGATCGCAAGACTTGCCGCTGCTCAGGCAGCTATCGCAAATAAATAGTTGTTAAAGCGTGGATGCTGCCCAAGCAGCGTGCACAGAGTAGCGATTGCAAGCCAGTAGGGTTTTCATCGACCTTGATCAGTAAATAAAATAGGATAAGCGTATCATTAGAAATAATGGTACGCTTATTTTTTTACCCGTCGATATTGCTTTCCTTAGCAGTCTTGACAATACCCATTCCCTCTATTATAATCCAGTTATATAAATGATTTATATAACTGGATTATAATGGAGGGAGAATTATGCCAAAGCAAAGAATTACAAAAGAAATGGTCGTCAATGCCGCTTTTGAAATAGCAAGAAATAGCGGTATGGAGCAGGTCATGGTAAAAAATATTGCAGATAAAATAGGGTGTTCCGTACAACCGATTTACAGCTATTGCAAAAATATGGACAGTTTACGGCAGGACGTGGTTGAGCAGACCAACCGCTTTATACAGGAATATGTAGCGGCGCATATTGACAAAGATGACTTGTTTCGCAGCACCGGCAGATTATATATTCGATTAGCGCAGGAAGAACCCCATTTATTTCGGATTTTTATTTTACATCGGCGCAAGGGAATCTCTTCACTGAACGATTTATATCAATCGGAAACCAATCCCCATGTTGCTGAAGTGATTGCAAGTGATTTGCACATCAGCGTAGCGCAGGCAAAACAGCTGCACTTGAATATGCTGATTTATACGATCGGGATCGGCACTATTTTTTCGGTAACAACGCCGGGAATTTCGGCGGATGAAATCTATATACAACAGGAAGCTGCCTACGAAGCGTTTTTAAAGCAGGCATTGGAGCATGACAAATAAAGTATGAGTTTCATAGAAAGGGAATCCATTATGCAAAAGGGAATGATTGTGTATCAGTCAAAATATGGGGCAACAGAGAAATATGCCAAATGGCTTCGGGAGATGACGAATTTTCATTGTGTAGAAGCATCAAAGGCGACAGCGGCGGAAGTGGAACAGTGCGAAACAGTCGTATTGTGCGGCGGCGTATATGCTTCCGGAATAGCTGGCTTATCGTTTGTGAAGAAGAACATTGACAAACTGAAAAACAAGAAACTGGCGATATTTTGTGTAGGCGCTTCTCCCTATGATGACAGTGCGTTTGCAGAACTAAAAGAGCATAATTTGACGGGAGATTTGAGGGATATTCCGCTTTTTTACGGGAGAGGTGCATGGAACGAAAGTAAAATGAAATTCATGGACAGAACTATGTGCAAAATGTTACAAAAATCAGTAGCGAAAAAGGACCCCAGTACATACGAACCGTGGATGAAAGCTCTTATGTGTGCGGCAGGGCAAAACTGCGATTGGACGGATAAGAAATATCTTGTTCCACTATTGAATTATCTGAATAGCTGAATTTAACGGAATGTGTAGCATATATCCGATTTTGCATGAGGATTTCCAATTCTGCCGCAATGGTTGAAAAGCATGGAAAACCATATAGAATAATACAGGGCAGGAGCGCGCTGCGGAAGGAAGCAAAGCGTAAGGTGACAATGCAAGTAGGAGGATGCCCCATGTTTTATGCTGCAATCTGTGACGACGAAGAATATTTCAGATTTCGGGAAAAGAAGCTGATCGAACAGTATATGGAAAGCTGCGGGTATGCCTGCCGGATCGACTTGTTTGCTTCGGGGAAAGAACTGTTGGACAAAACAGAAACGGATTTACCGTATGATGCCATATTCCTTGACATCAGCATGGAAGAAATGGACGGGTTACAGACGGCCGAAAGAATCCGTAAACGGTCGGAAACGGTCTGCATCGTGTTCGTGACAGCGTATATCACCTATGCGCTGGAGGGATATAAGGTAGGCGCGGCGCGTTATCTTCTGAAAGAAGAAGGAAGTATTGAGAGCGCATTGAAGGAATGTCTCGATACGATTACCGAACGCATGAAAGAGGAAGAATCGGTGTGCGAATTTGAGTTCCAGAATGGGAAAAAGAGTATTCCGACGGATGCGATCCTTTATGTGGAGAGCCGGCTGCATAAGGTGACCTTTTTTATTAAGGAGGATCGTGTAAAAGAATATTCCCGCTATGACAGGCTGGATGCTGTGGAGAAGGAATTACGGCAATATGGCTTTTACCGTGTCCACCAGAGTTTTCTGGTAAATATGAAGTACGTAAGAGGCGTGGAACGGTACAAAGTGTCGCTGGTAAACGGAACGGAGGTCAGTATATCCAAAAAGTATTATAAGGATGTGGAAAAAGAGTACATCAGAAGGCAGGGGGAAATATGATGGAAAAGTATGCCTATCTTATGCTTGTATTTCATCTGCTGGAAATATACTGCTGTATCTGGATGTTCCAATCCTTTGCCGTAAAACGAAAGGGGGATAAGAGATTTATTACATTTGTCTATGTCATTGCATTATGCTGTGCGGAATGGGCGATTACAAATGTGCTTTATGAAAACCTTCAAGTGAAGGCGATTGTAATAATAGGTGTTTTATCATTTGCAATGTATCGGCTGTTTTTGATCCGTTACACAAAGGCGCTGGTTTTATCCATGCTGTTTTATGGAGTGGTTCTGGTGGCGGATTATATGGAGCTTGTTGTAATGGGAACCGTTTTCCCCGGAAAATTCTGGAACCTGTCAAATGGAGTTATCTTTTTCGCGACCCGTGTGACCAATATTGTATTGGCATACGGCATGTCTTTTTGTATCAAAAAAATGCTCGGGAGTAAGACGACGGATTTTTTTACGGTCAAAGAATGGTACGCTCTGGCAGCAATTTCATTGATAACCATATTTTCGGTTATTACGATCACGCTGCAAACAGATTGGCTGAATTATGCAAGCCAGTCGATTACCGTTGATTTCTTTCATATTCATATTGCAGCGGGGATACTGTGCATTAATTTTATCGGGTATTACCTGATTCACAGTATTGCGGAACGAGAAATAGAATTAAGGGAATATGCGGTTTTCCGTGAAAGGGTCAAGAATGAGACGGCAATGTACCGTTCCGTTTCCGAAAATCTGGAAAAGCAAAGAAAAAGAACGCACGAATACAAAAATCAGCTTGCCGCGATCAGTGCGCTTGCGGCTGAGGGAGCCTATCAGGAACTCGGGGCATATATTGAGAAAATAGAGACAACGCTGCAGCACAGAATGGATGTGGTGGATACCAATCATGTCATTGTAAACGCAATTCTGAACACAAAATACCGTGAGGCGGTAAGTAAAGGCATTGTGTTCGTTCTGAAGGTGAATGATCTGTCGGCGTTAAAGATGGAGGAGGAAGATATTGTTGTCATTCTTTCCAATCTGTTGAGCAATGCTCTGGAAGCCTGCGAACGGTGTGAAGACAAACTGATCAAGCTGAAATTCGCGTTGGAAAACGGACAGGCTGTTATTTTCGTAAAAAACAGTATGGCGGCGGAGCCGGTCGTGGAAAACGGCGCATTGCTGACCTCAAAGACAAAAGATACATACGAGCATGGCGTAGGGATTTTGAATGTGGTGGAAACCGTCGAAAAGTGCGGCGGCAGATACATGGTCGATTATGGAGAGGGAAGCTTTCAATTTTCGATTTTGATACCCAATGATGAAGGAGGAGAACAGGGAAAATGAAAAGGAGGGACAGGGATGGCAATTATAATCGTATTGCTTGTGTGCGCACTGTGCATTGTCTATGCCATATCCACAGGTAACCGCTTCAAACAGCTTCACATCAAAATACAGGAGGCGCAGGCAGACATCGAGGTGGCGCTGATTAAGCGCTATGATGTGCTGACGCAGTCCCTTGACGCGATAAAAGGATATATAGAGCACGAAGAAAAACTGATGTTAGAACTGATCAGGGCAAGAAACGGCATGACGACAGCACAGACACAGGCTGTTCTTGATAATCAGGAACAGGTGCTTCGGAATGTCAGAATCGTAGGGGAGGCATATCAGCAGCTCTATTCCAGTGAATTATATAAAAACCTGCAGGCACAGATTACGGAAACAAACGAGCATCTTGCCGCGTCCAAAAGACTCTATCATGCAAATGTATCTTTATATAATCAGGCGATTGCCGTGTTTCCGGCAAGTGTGATCGCGGGTATGACGGGAAACCGCCCCGCAGAGTTTTTGAGGGATGAAAATGCAGAGGCGAAAAAGGAGATACATTTTAGATGAGCAGTAATTGGAAAAAGGATTTGGATGAAAGTCTGCGAATTGTGAAAAATGGATTCCTGACAGGAGATACGCATACGGAGTTTCGTTTTTCGTCCGAACAGGACGATCCGAATGCCGAGGTCAAAAACGCTTTAAAAAAGAAAAGGCTGTATGCTTTTGCATTTGTTTTTTTACTGGTATCTGGCAGGATCATCGGGGTCGTGGAGGAGGGAATCTGGCGTCTGCTCCGTATTCCGGTTCATGGTACGACCTCGATGCTGATCCGCTACGAGAAGAACGGAAAAGCCTGCGCTTTTTCGAATCTTATGCTGACGAGGAGAGAAAAGGATCATAATGACAGATACTGCGACAAAGCGGTGTTCGTCGGACAGGCGTATATGCTGCACTATAAGTCCAACATGCAGGGAACTGTGCGCATCATGACAACGACGCAGTGGATGGGAAAGGAACGTCTGGACGGATTTAAGAAACAGGATATGGACCGGGAAGAAAAGATAGAGACGGAGAATGAGGTTTTTAACGGGCAGTTCGATGTGTACGCCACGGATGCGCATACGGCTTTTTATGTGGTCACACCGATAGTTATGGAGCGGCTTCTGGCAATGAAAGCGAAATACGGAAGCTTCGGTGTGGCGGTGAGCGGAGGCGAAATCGTCATAGCGCTGTGCAGCGGCTATTGTCTGTTTGAGCCGCCGGAGAGCTATCAGGAGATCGAGAATATTTCGGTGGAGAATTCCAAGGATGAGATACAACAGATGCTGTTGTTTGCGCAGCTGCTTGAGGACACCATCAATGGCAGGACTGGTTCTGATTCTACCTTGACAAACGGAAAACAATGATGTTAGAATATCTATCGGAAAAGAGCGTTAGCATATTATATTCGTATAATCTGCTGGTGCTCTTTTTTTATGCGCAGGTTCGCAAATGGAAATTTACTGCTGACGCAGTATGCGGACCGCGCGGCGAGCAGGGAGAAAAATCTTCCCTACTCGATTGAAACAGGAAATATTGCGCTGGGTCAGATCATCAACAGGAAAATGAACGATTCAGGCGGAAAGGGGAGTTCGATAAAATGAAAAAGACGAATGAAACCGAATTGGCAAAGCAGTTATTCTGGGAAGTGGTCGGAAGTATTTTTATTGCGGTGGGAATCTATAATTTTGCGGTGCAGGCGGGATTTCCGATGACGGGATTTTCCGGTATCTCGATCATACTGTATCGGCTTTGGAATGTGCCGATCGGTCTGTCCACCATCCTGCTCAATATTCCGGTGGCGCTGTTGTGCTACCGTCTGCTGGGGCGGCAGTTCTTCATCAGCTCCCTGCGCTGTATGGTAATTTCTTCGGTCATGATAGACTATATTGCGCCGTTGTTTCCGGTCTATGACGGGGACCGCCTGCTTGCGGCACTCTGTACAGGCGTATTTGCGGGTCTGGGGTATGCGGTCATCTATATGAGAAATTCTTCGACGGGCGGCGCAGACTTCATTACCATGGCGGTGAAAGCATGGAAGCCCTACTGGTCGGTGGGAAAAATCGCGTTTGTTTCCGACGTGCTGATTATTTTTATGGGAGGTTTTTTGCTCCGTGATGTCGACGGTATGATTTACGGAATGATCGTGAGCTTCCTGCTCGCGATCGTTGTAGATAAGCTGATGTATGGAATCAATGCGGGCAAGATGACGCTGATCGTGACGGAGCACGGAAAAGAAATCTGCGGTGTGATCGACGACTGCTGTGGACGCGGCTCTACGATTCTAAAAGGACAGGGCGGCTACTGCGGGGATGAGAAGCAGGTCGTTATGTGTGCCTGCAGCAATAAGGATATGTATCTGGTACAGCATGCCGTAAAGGAAGCCGATCCGGAGGCGTTCATGATCGTACTTGAATCGAATGAGGTGCATGGGGAAGGCTTCCGAATGGTGCAGATCGGGGAGAACGCGTCATGTCGGGAATGATGCGTCTGTGACGCGGATAAGAAGAAAGGACTATCATTTCAGCATATTTTGTGATACTATGGTATCTGTTGATGGTAAAAAAGGACCAGAGCGATAGAGCGCCGTTTGCGCGGCAGAATGCGAGGAAATGATGCTGAAATTAGAGCGGTTGACAGCAGAGGATTTTGAGGTAGTGTGGGAAATTATGAAAGAAAGCTTTCCTGTGGATGAGCGAAGAAACCGCGGCGGGCAGGAGGAAGTTCTGAAAAACCCGTATTATCACCTTTACGGTTATCGTCAGAGAAAGGAAATTGTGGCGTTTCTGGCGGTATGGGAGTTTGACGTATTTACATTTATAGAGCATTTCGCCGTAAAGCAGACATACCGCAACGGCGGACTGGGAGCGGAACTGTTAGGACAGCTTTTGGAGCGGAATCATCTTCCGGTGATTCTGGAAGCGGAGCCGCCGCTCGGGGAGCTGCAGGAGCGCAGAATCCGCTTCTATGAGAGAAACGGTTTTGTGCTCAACCCGTATGAGTATGTGCAGCCCGCCATGAGTGCGGAGGGAAAGAAGATTCCGCTTGGTATCATGTCCTATCCGAGATGTCTTTCGGTGGGAGAGTATGAGACGATGCGCGATATTCTCTACCGCATTGTGTATCATGTATAAATAAATCAGAGTGCAATCGTAAGTTCCACCGGGCAGTGATCGGAGCCGGATATGTCCGTGTGGATTTTGGCATCCGTCAGCTTTTCATCCAGCGCGGCGGAAGTGATGAAATAGTCGATACGCCATCCGGCGTTCTTTTCTCTTGCCTTGAAGCGGTAGGACCACCAGGAATAAACGCCCTTAGCGTCGGGATAGAAATGCCGGAAGGTATCGGTAAAGCCTGCGTTTAACAGGACGGTCATCTTTTCGCGTTCCTCGTTGGTGAACCCGGCGTTTTTGCGGTTCGTCTTCGGATTTTTCAGATCAATCTCTTCGTGTGCGACATTTAAGTCGCCGCAGAGAATCAGCGGCTTTTTCGCATCAAGCGCTTTTAGGTAAGCGCGGAAATCATCTTCCCATTTCATACGGTAGGGCAGTCTTGCGAGTTCATTCTGAGAATTGGGCGTATAGCACGTCACCATATAAAAATCTTCATATTCCAGAGTAATCACACGGCCTTCCGTATCGTGTTCGGGAATGCCGATGCCATAGCATACAGACAGAGGTTCCCGTTTTGTGAAGATCGCAGTGCCGGAGTAGCCCTTTTTCTCGGCGTAATTCCAGTACGCGTAATAGCCCGCCGGCGCAAAATCAATCTGTCCTTCCTGCAGCTTTGTCTCCTGCAGGCAGAAGAAATCCGCGTCCGCAGCGGTAAAAAAATCCATAAAACCCTTTTGCATACAGGCGCGTATTCCGTTGACATTCCATGAGATTAGCTTCATAATAATAGTACCTTTCTTATTTAAATTGTTCCTGATCAGATCGTTCCTGGAAACTGTTTCAGATTGTACTTAGAATAGCATTTCCATAAGAAAAAAGAAAGAGGAAAATCATAGTGAAGCCAGAGGAAGGAGGAAATGCGATGCCCACATGGAACCCGTGGCACGGCTGTATTAAGCTTGGTTCCGGCTGTAATCACTGCTATGTCTACCGCAGGGATGCGGAATTCGGAAAAGATGCGTCAAAAATTAAAAAGACAGCCAAGTTCGACCTTCCGGTGCAGAAGAACCGCAGGGGAGCCTATAAGCTTTTGCCGGAGGAAGAGCCGGTCTATGTGTGCATGAGCTCCGATTTTTTCCTGAAAGCGGCGGACGAATGGAGAAAGGATGCATGGGCGATGATGAGAGAGCGTGCCGATCTTTCGTTCGTGATCGTTACAAAGCGCATCCACCGATTTAAGGTATCGCTCCCCGAGGATTGGGGCGAGGGGTACGAGAATGTGACGGTGATGTGTTCGGCAGAGAATCAGAGCCGGGCAGACGATCGGATACCGGAATTGCTGGCGCTTCCCATCCGGCATAAGGCGGTCCTTCTTGAGCCGTTACTTGGGCGTATTCAGATGGAAGCATACTTAAAGAGCGGGCAGATCGAGCGCGTCGTCTGCGGCGGCGAGACGGGAGAGGATGCAAGAGTCTGTGATTTCGCATGGGTGCTTGACGCGATGAACCAGTGCGTGAAGTATGACGTGCCGTTTCAATTCAAACAGACGGGAACGTTCTTTAAAAAGGGAGAGAAAGTGTACCGTATCGAAGAGGACAACCAGAAGCAGCAGGCAAAGCGGGCAGGCGTGGATTTTGGGCAGGGCAGTGAGAAAACGGCAGGTGAGAAAGAATCATGAAAATCGAGTTGAAAATAGAGCCGGGGAAGACGCTGCTTGCCGCGCTTAGGGAGCAGCGGATCTATATTGACGCGCCCTGCGGCGGAAACGGGAACTGCGGCAGATGCATGGTACGCTTTTTGGACGATACACCGCATCCGACGGAGAAGGAAAAGCATCTGCTTTCGGAAACGGAGCTGGCAGAGGGAATACGGCTTGCCTGCGCAGCGCATCCGCCGGGGAAATATACCGTTGAAGTGTTGTTCCAGAGAGAAGAAGAGATGGCTGTGCTCGTCGGAGAAGAATTTACAGGGAAAAGAATGACAGGGCGGACGGCAGGCTATGGCGCTGCAATCGATATCGGTACGACGACGCTTGCGGCTTCGCTGCTTGATCCCGCAAGCGGCAGGAGAATTGCCACTGCTTTTTCGGTCAACCATCAGCGCGCCTATGGAGCGGATGTGATTTCGCGTATTCAGGCGGCGTGCGGCGGGGCGAAAGAGGCATTGCAGCAAAGCATCTGTGCGGATATCGGGGAACTGTTAAGACAGCTTACGAAGAAAGCGGGAATTTCCGCGGAGGCGGTAAGTGAAATCGTCGTCGCGGGAAATACGACGATGTGCCATCTGCTGCGCGGCTTATCCTGCGCGGGACTCGGCGCGGCGCCGTTTATGCCGGAAGATATTTCCCTCTGGGAGGGAAGTGTAAAAGAGTTTCCGGGACTGTCGGGATGGAATGCGCGGATGACGATCCTGCCGGGAGTATCGGCGTTTGTAGGTGCGGATATTGTCGCCGGAATCTATGGAAGCGGAATGGATCTAAAGGAGTCGAACCTGTTTCTGGATATCGGAACGAACGGGGAGATGGCGATCGGGGGAAGAGAAGGATTTCTTGTGACTTCCGCAGCCGCAGGTCCGGTGTTCGAGGGCGGAAATATTGAGTGCGGCGTGCCAAGCGTGACGGGAGCTGTCGCCGGGATATCACTTGCGCTTGTAAACAGCGAAAAGAATGACGGATATGGACAAAACGAGGATGAGGCAGAAGAGGACGACAGACAGGCGTTATGCCTGGTGACGACCGGATGCACGATAATCGGCGGGGCGGCAGCAGAGCATTTGGACAGCAATGCGCCTATCGGATTCTGCGGCACTGGAATCATTGACGTGATGGGAGAACTGGTGCGCCTCGGGTTAGTCGATGAGAATGGAACGCTGGACGAACCGTGGTTCGATGCAGGGGTAACGCTTGCAGACGGGAAGCTGCGGTTTTCGCAGGCAGATATCCGCCAGGTTCAGATGGGGAAGTCTGCGATCCGGGCGGGTATTGAGACGCTGCTCGAAAAATCCGGGAAAGAAGATTTCGGGAAGGTCTGTGTGGCGGGCGGTTTTGGCAGCTATCTGAATGTGGAGCAGGCGATCCGCATAGGGATGTTCCCGAAAGAGTTTGCGGGGCGCGTGGAAATGATTGGAAACAGCGCGCTCGCCGGAGCGGAGAAGTTTCTTCTGGCAGACCGCAGAGCGGCGGCAGAGCGGATGGATCGAATCATACGGCAGACAACGGAAATCAACCTTGCAATGGACGCGGGATTTAATGAACGCTATCTTTCTCATATGTTTTTTATACGAGAAGAACTTGCGGCACCATTGAACATGCAAAGTTTTTTAAATGAAGGAGAACAGGAGGAGAACTCATAATGGAACAGAAGAATGATTTTTTAGGTACCGAATCGATCGGGAAGTTATTGTGGAAAATGTCGGTTCCTGCGATTGCGGCGCAGCTTATCAATCTGCTATACAATCTGGTGGACCGTATCTATATCGGACATATGCCGGGAGACGGTGCGCTGGCGCTTACCGGAGTGGGCGTTTGTATGCCGATCATCATGATTGTGACGGCATTTGCAGCGTTGGTGAGCAACGGAGGTGCGCCGCGTGCGTCAATGGCGATGGGAAAGGGGGATTACGATGAGGCGGAAAAGATTCTCGGAAACAGCTTTGCGCTTCAGATTATCATTTCCGTGCTGCTCACAGTGCTTCTTCTCTTGTTTCACCGTCCGCTGCTTCTTATGTTCGGGGCGAGCGAGAATACGATTTCCTATGCGGCGTCTTATATGGGAATCTACGCACTCGGCACGATCTTCGTACAACTCACGCTTGGCATGAATGCGTTCATCACGGCGCAGGGGTTTGCAAAGACGGGAATGTTAAGCGTTTTAATCGGTGCGGTGTGCAATATTATCCTGGACCCGATCTTAATCTACGGCTTTCATATGGGTGTGCGCGGCGCGGCGGTGGCGACAATTGTCTCGCAGGCTGTTTCGACGGTGTGGGTGATTCAGTTTTTGACCGGGAAAAAGACGGTGTTAAAAATACGCAGACAGAATTTAAAGCTTGAGTCAAAAGTAGTAATGCCAGGGCTTGCACTTGGGCTTGCGCCGTTTATCATGCAGGCGAGCGAGAGCGTCATCATCGTCTGCTTCAACTCCTCGTTGTTGAAGTACGGCGGGGATGTCGCCGTCGGCGCGATGACGATCTTATCGAGCGCGATGCAGTTTTCAATGCTGCCGATGCAGGGACTCGGGCAGGGAGCGCAGCCGATTTCCAGCTACAACTACGGCGCGAAGAAGAAGGAACGCGTGAAGAAAACCTTTCGCCTGCTTCTGACGGTAAGCTTAAGTTACAGTGTGATCGTATGGCTGCTTATCATGCTGTTCCCGGAAATGTTCGCGAGGATTTTTGCTTCGGACGCCGGGCTGATTGCATATACGGGATGGGCGCTTCGTATCTATTGTGCGGCGATGGGAATCTTCGGAGCGCAGATTGCCTGTCAGATGACTTTTATTTCGCTGGGAAATGCGCTGGCTTCGATTATGGTAGCGGTCATGCGTAAATTTATCCTGCTTCTGCCGCTCATTTATCTTCTGCCGCAGTTGATTTCGAACCAGGTCATGGCGGTATATCTGGCGGAGCCGGTCGCTGACGTGCTGGCAGTGACGTTTACGGTGATCCTGTTCTATTTCCAGTTTAAAAAGTCGTTGAAGAAGATCGACGAATAGGACTTTTTTACTATGATTTCCCGCTGCAGTATTGAAAAGAAACGACAACTTTGCTATGATAAAATAAGAACTTGCGGCGGAGAGTATAGAAAGGTGAGAAGTTATGAGTACATTGCTGGAGGAACTGAAAAGCTGGGGATGTGATGTGGATGGGGCGATGGAGCGTTTTATTGACGACGAAGGACTCTATCGGACATGTCTTGATTCCGTGATGGCGGATAAGAACTTCGAGGGACTGCTCGATGCGCTGAACCGGCATGATGTAAGTGCGGCGTTTGAATATGCGCATACCTTGAAGGGTGTACTCGCGAGTATGGGACTTACCCCGATGTACGATATCGTTGTGCGAATCGTGGAGCCGCTTAGGGCCGGATCGGATGAGAATCTGCTCCCTGTCTGCGATGAACTGATACAGTCGAAGAAAATGCTCGGAAAGCTGATCGAAGCGGGATGAGACCGGAGAAATTACAGGCTGTGTGCGAGGGCAGGATGGGCGTTATGAGCGAGGGCGGTGTACCTGACAGCATCTGGCTTGCGGATGTGGCTATGTTTTCCGATAGGGTAATGTTTGAAGAAGGATTGGCGCAGATCACAGAGGAGCGGAGAGCGCAGATTGCGCGGCTGAAATCATCTGCCGATCAAAGAAGAAGTCTTGGCGCAGGGCTTCTTCTGGAATTCGGACTGCGTGCGCGGGGCTACAGTCTGCTTGGGGGCGTCTGTAATAAGACAAAGATAAATATAGAGCGCGGAGAATACGGAAAGCCGTATGTCAGGGAACTGCCGGAACTCGGCTTTAATCTTTCCCATGCGGGGAACTATGTGGCGGCGGTGTTTTCCGAGGGTGCGGCAGGCATTGATATCGAATGCAGGCGGAAGGTACGTGACGGGATGGCGAAACGCTTTTTTTCAGAGGAGGAATATGCGGCTTTTTTGCGGGGAGAGCATGATTTCTTCTGGTTCTGGACAAGAAAAGAGAGCTATATCAAAGCGGTAGGCGAGGGAATGCACCTGCCGCTTGCTGATTTTTCCACCCTTTCGGATGAGATGGCAGGAGAGCGCAGATATTATTTTAAGACGTGGGAGATGGGAGAAGGGCTTTTTCTTTCTGTGTGCGATGAGAAGCCGGTTGCGGCGGAACCGGTATGGGTGGATCTTGCGAAAATATTTGACGGTGTCCGCGGAAGCCACTATAATGATAGTTTGTAAAAACAGAAAGGCATGGGTACGAAATATGTATGACGAGCTGACAGAGCAGGATATTAAGAAAATGGAGGAGGAGATCGAGTATCGGAAGCTGGTCGTCCGCAAGGAGGCGCTTGAGGCGGTCAAGGAGGCGAGAGCGCACGGCGATCTGAGCGAGAATTTTGAATATCACGCGGCGAAAAAGGACAAGAACCAGAACGAGAGCCGCATCCGGTATCTTGAGAAGATGATAAAGACGGCGAAGATTATTTCCACGGAGTCTGCGGAGGACGAGGTTGGGATGAACAATACGGTCACGGTCTATTTCGAGGAGGACGACGAGGAAGAGGTCTATAAGATCGTCACGACAGTGCGCGGAAATTCGCTGAAAAATTTAATCAGCAATGAGTCGCCGCTCGGGAAGGCGCTGCTCGGACATAAAGTCGGCGACCGGGTAGAGGTGCGCGTCAACGATGATTATTCGTATTTTGTTGAGATTCGCAAGATCGAAAACACGGTTGACGACGGCACGGATAAGCTGAGAAGCTTTTAGCGACGCAAAGCGTCTGCTGACGGCTTCGGAAGGACATGATGGAATATGGGAAAAGAGTGGAGAATAAGAAGATGAGACTGACAGAATTATTAAAGACGGATCAAGTGACGATTTCCTGTGAACTGTTTCCGCCGAAGCAGGGCGCGCAGCTTGAAAATTATAAAAAGACGGTTGCGGATATGGCGGCGCTTAAGCCGGCTTATATGAGCGTGACTTATGGGGCGACCGGAGGAACGTCCGATTATACGGTGGAGTTGGCGAAAGAAGTGGAAAAGCACCAGATTCCGGCATTGGCACATCTGACCTGCGCATCTTCCACAAAGGAGAAGGTTGCATCCGTAATCGAGGAGCTTAAGGCAAATAAGATCGAGAATATCCTTGCGCTTCGCGGTGATATCCCGGAGAACGCGGATTTTCCGCTGCCGAATCAGTACAGACATGCAAGTGAGCTCATCGCTGATATCAAGGCGCAGGGAGATTTCTGCATCGGCGGCGCGTGCTATCCGGAGGGACACCCGGAGGCGGATACGATCTTTCAGGATCTGGACCACCTCAAAGAGAAAGTCGATGCCGGATGCGAGTTCCTGACAACACAGATGTTTTTCGATAATCACATTCTGTACAATTTCATGTATAAGGCACTGACCAAAGGCATCGACGTTCCGGTCGTAGCGGGAATCATGCCTGTGACGAATAAGGCGCAGATCAGGCGGATCGTATCGCTTTCCGGAAATATGGTTCCGCCGCGTTTCCTGGCAATCGTCGATCGGTTCGGCGAGAATCCGGCAGCAATGCGTCAGGCGGGAATCGCTTATGCGACCGACCAGATCATTGATCTGATTGCGAACGGAGTGAATCATGTACATATCTATACGATGAATAAGCCGGATATTGCGGGAGAGATTCTTGATAATTTGTCGGAAATCTATGTGAGAGGCTAGAAATGGCGAAGAAGAGTATTGAGGGACAACTCGATATGTTCGAACTGTTTGATTCTGTGGAGGAACTCGAGGAGCGCATCAAGGGTGTGCCGGAGCCGGCGGAGGAAGAAACAGTTGTGGAATGCGTGCCGGAGACAGGGAAGCCTGTCGGAGCGCCGGAGATGCAGGCATCTGCGACAGCGGAGAAACGGCGTATTCCCCGAGGCAGTCCTGTGATGCAGAAGACGTTTGTAATTGAAGATGCGGCGGCGACGGTGGCGTATCTGGATTACAACATGGTCTATGTGGCGGGTTGGGAGGACGAGCCGCAGCTGTGGCAGTTTGAGCAGTCGAAGGGTGCGGTGAATTTCTATATGGAACAGATGGAGCGCATTTCGGAAAAAGAAGGAGTGCGAATGCGTCAGGAGCAGGAACCTATAAGGGAAGCGCGTGTGATAAAAAGGGCAGCGAATATGGATATGAGTCAGGCGCATGATAAAATGGACAGGGGAGGTATGATATGAAGCAGGAGACACTTTGTCATAAACTAACGGAACTGATCAAAGAGACGAAAGACGGAAGAATCCGTTGGAATGTTGAGGTACAGACGACGGAGGCGAACGATGTGTCGGAGAAGCCCGTTGAGGTGGAGAACGGCGTGGAGTGGACCGTCGACGAGTGCTACGTGTCGTATTACTGCAAGTATCGCGGCGAGGCGTTTTGCATGATTACCTATGAACTGATTAAGACGGCGGGGACAGAGACGGTAACGAGTAACATGGTATTTCTGCCGCCGCTCGGTGTTCGTTTCTTTGATCTTCGGACACTTTTGCCGCACAGTGTGGAAGTCTCCCCGGTACTGTTAGAGCAGATTCATCAGCTATGGGTGATGCTTCTGGATATGTATAAGGCGGACAAGGGCAGCCTGTATCTGGATGTGCGTCCCGGCAAGCTTACAATCGAGGATTGATCATAAAAAGAATTATAAGAATACAGAGGACGGAGCATGAGCGATATAATTAGGGTATGTGGACAGACCGATGATAACATTTTTGGTGAAAGAGAATGTGAACGGCATAGTGATATGCAGAATGTTCAGAATTTGGAAAAGATCATTAATGAGGGTCTTCGCATGGCACTCGAAGAGGACACCCCGGACAGGTCTTTGGAGGTATTTCTGGAACATTTGGGGAAAGCGCTAAACGGACAGAGAACCTATATATTCGAACAGAACGAGTCAGGCGGCGATGACAATACTTATGAGTGGGTTGCAGACGGAGTAGAGCCGGAGAAGGAAAATCTTCAAAATCTTCCCGCCAAGATGTGTGCGAGCTGGTATGAAAATTTTAGTATTGGCAGACATATCGTTATTAAAGATGTGGAAGACATTCGTCAGTCCGATCCACTCCAGTATGAAACCTTAAAGCGGCAGAATATCCATTCTCTTGTGGTGGTTCCTCTTTATAACGGTGAAAAAAATATCGGTTTTTACGGCGTGGACAATCCGCCGGTGCAGTCGTTGGAATACGCATCCAATATGCTTCAGACGGCGGCATATTTTATCGTATCTTCATTGAAACAGCGTAATCTGTTTCGTGAGCTTCAAAAGCAGAACCACACTGTTTTCCAGGCTCTTAGTGTAGATTATCTGGGTATCTATCAGGTGGATTTTGATACCGGCGAGGTCAAGGTATATCGAAATAGTGGACGGATGAGCATGGACTGGGATGCTTTGCTAAAGGACAGTTACCAGACGGTTATGGAACGGTATATTTCCAAGTATGTGGTTCCCCGGGATCAGGAACGGCTTCGTGCCGCTACAAAGAAAGAGTATGTGTGCTCCGTACTCGAGACAAAAAAGAAGTTTTCTGTCCGTTACCAGGTAAAGGATGGAGCCTTTGGATTGAAATATATGGAGATTCATTTTTCCGCGATGGAGCAGGCGGACAAAAAGCACAGCGTGATTTTTGCCCAGAGGGACGTCAATGCTGTAGTTGAGAAGGAAGAGAAGTATAGGCTTGAGGCAAGACAGGGTCTGGAGGATATTCTCGAGGGAGCCAGAATCGGTATTTGGGCGATTGAGATGGAGGAGGGCTGTGAGCCCAGAATGTATGCGGATCGGACAATGCGGATTCTTTTGGGAGTATCAGATGAGATCAGACCGGAGGAGTGCTACAAGCACTGGTTTAAAAGCATTGATCCGACTTATGTGGACATGGTTTTGGAGGCAGTAAAGGAGATGGAGAAGACCGGGCGCTCTGAGGTGGCTTACCCCTGGCAGCATCCGACACAGGGGAAGATTTATGTCCGATGTGGCGGAGTGGTTGATAAAACCTTTACAAAGCCGGGTATATGCCTGCATGGATACCATCAGGATATTACGAAAGTTATGGAAACCAGAAAGAAACAGGAGCAGACGATCATGGATCTTCTGGAGAAGGTGAGACGGGCAAATTCGGTCAAAAGCGAGTTTCTCTCATATATGTCTCATGATCTTCGCACGCCCATAAATGGAATTTTGGGAATGCTTGACATCATTGAAAACAGTCCGGATGATCTGGAGAAGCAGAAAGAATGCAGAAAAAAAATTCGTGTATCGACGAAACATTTGCTTTCATTTTTGAATGACGTTCTCCAAATCAATAATATGGATAGCGGAATCCCTACAGTGACGGAGGAACCTTTCGACCTTTATGATGTATTGGATGACTGCGTCACAATTCTGTCTACCCAGGCGGCGGAGTCAGAAATTCAGTTGGTAATGGAGAAGGTCGATTTGCAACACAGCCGGCTGATTGGCAATCCGCTGCATCTGGAACAAATTTTGATGAATATTATTGATAATGCCATCAAGTATAACCGGCAGCATGGTTCCGTATTTGTTTATGTAAGTGAAACATCCTGCCAGAACGGGATAGCAGATTATCGTTTTACGGTTGAAGATACAGGAATCGGCATCAATGAGGAGTTCCAAAACCATATTTTTGAACTCTTCACGCAGGAGAACCAAGGCGCAAGAACAAACTATAACGGCGTTGGACTTGGTATGGCGATCGTAAAGAAACTGGTGGATCAGATGGAGGGCAGTATTGAAATAGACAGTCAGGTCGGCAAGGGAAGCGTGGTTCGGGTCAATCTGCCAATTCGGGTAGATGAGACGTGGAGCGAGCAGCCGGCAGATGAGATGCGGAATTTGCGCAGCAACATTGCAGGGATGCGTGTTCTTTTAGTGGAAGACAATGAGATCAACTGTGAAATCGTGCAGTTTATGCTTGAGGATGCGGGAGCAGAGGTGGTGACAGCCTGTGACGGAAAAGCTGCGGTAGATACGTTTGCGGAGGCTGCGCCAGGTACATTTGACTGCGTACTTATGGACTTGATGATGCCGCGCATGAGTGGATACGAGGCAACGCGCATGATTCGGCACATGGATCGGGCGGATGCAAACCTGCCTATTATCGCGCTGTCTGCAAACGCATTTGAGGAGGACATTGCAATGGCAAAGGAAGCCGGAATGAATGAACATCTGGCAAAGCCGGTAGACATCAGAAAAATGTTTCGGGTTATGAGCCGATTGAGTCGTTAAAGTAATAGGAAAACAGAGAATGGACGTATTCCGGCGTTTCCTTTATCACAAGGTGAATCCGGGAAAGGCGTCAGCGGAAGAGATGTATGCTCCCATGCTTGCTGCAGCAGGGGAGCATAGGCATCTGGTGAGGATCAAAGAGATGTTTGAATTCAGGGTCGCAGTGGGGGAATGAACCGTCAGTGCAGCGACTTTGTCACTTCCGCGACGGACAGTGCGCAATGGTTCTTTAATACGACAGACTTTAAGTCCTCAAATTCCGGCTTTTCCTTCTCGATGCCGTAGCCGCTGCTCTTCTTGATGCGTATATTGCCGTAGGAGGTCTTCTTCGTCTCGAAGGTGGACTCTAACTTGGCGCGCTCGTAGAGCTGGTAGCGCACGCCTCTGGTGGAGGTGTGCAGGAAGAACAGCCCCGTGAACTTCTCGCGGTCGTCCGGTTCGCAGAGACAAGTTAAAAGAATGCCGGGGCGGTTCTTCTTCATCTGAACCGGAATCGTGTAGACGTCAAGCGCTCCCGCAGCCATGAAGATTTCGGTGGCAAGCCCGAGCGCTTCTCCCGTCATATCGTCGATATTGCAGGAAATCGAAAGAACCGTATCGTCGCACGAAAAGCTTTCTTCCTCTTCTTCCTCGGGTACAAGGTAGGAGACGGTATCGCCTAAGAATGCGCGCACGCAGTTGGCAATCTCGAAATCCTTCGCCCCCATTCCGTAGCCGATCGCGGTGGTCGTGATCGCAGGCATCGGGAAAAAGCGCGTCACGTAATATTTTAAAATGGCGGCTCCGGTCGGGGTCAAAAGCTCTCCGGTGACGGAACCGGAATAGAACGGGATTCCTTTTAACAGTTCGGCGGTCGCCGGGGCAGGCACCGGAAGTACGCCGTGTGCACAGCGGACGAAGCCGTTTCCGACGTGGAGCGGCGAGGCGAGGATCTGGTCCGGTGCGATCAGACCGATCAAAAGCGCGCATCCGGTGATATCTGCGAGCGCGTCGAGCGTGCCTACCTCGTGAAAATGAATCTGCTCGAGCGTGGTGTTATGCACCTTTGCCTCCGCCTCCCCGAGCAGACGGTAAATGGCAGACACATCTTCCTTGACCTCCGCGGGAAGATCGAAGAACGCAATCTTTTCGCAGAGGGAAGCATAGTCGGCGTGTGTATGGGAAGCCGCATTTTTCCCGTCGTGCGCATGCGCATGAGAAACGTCTGCCAAGTCACCAGATGCCGGGTCATCCGCGTTATGAGGAGCGTTTGCATCATGAGGAACGCCAGTGTGCAGATGCACATGACCGTCCGTCGTTTCTTCCATACCGTCTACAATAACCGTCATATGTGTGCCGGAAATACCGCATTTTGTCGAAGAGTCGGCAGAAAGCGTTACATGGTAGGGGGCAAATATCTCGTTCATCTTGTAGAGAAACCATTCTTTTTTATCACAGATCTCATAGAGGGCGCTCATCAGCATATCTCCGGCAGCGCCCATATTACATTCCAGATAGATTGTCTTCATATTTCATCCTCCAATGTGATTGATCATGCTTGCGAGATAGCCTGCGCCGAAGCCGTTGTCGATATTGACGACGGAGACTCCGCTGGCGCAGGAGTTTAACATGGAGAGCAGAGCGGATATTCCGTGAAAGCTCGCACCGTAGCCTACACTTGTGGGTACGCCGATCACGGGACAGTCGGTCAGCCCGCCGATGACGCTGGCGAGCGCACCTTCCATTCCGGCAACGGCGATAATCGCGTTGGCGTTTGTCAGCACGTCCATCTGTGAGAGCAGTCGGTGCAGCCCGGCGACCCCCACGTCGTAGATGCGCTCGACGCGGTTGCCGAGCACCTCTGCGGTGAGAGCGGCTTCCTCTGCAACGGGAATGTCGCTAGTACCTCCGGTGGCGACAACGATCGTGCCTTTTGCGGTGATGTGTTCCCTGCGGTTTATGATGCCGATGCGCGACGCCTCATCGTAGAAGAGCGAAAAGCGCCCGGACAGATAGGAAGCGGATTCCGCAGAAAGCCGGGTAATCAGAATATTCTCCGGGCAGTGTGCGAGAAGGCTATTTACAATCCCCTCCATTTGTTCCTTCGTTTTCGATGCGCCGTAGATGACCTCCGGCGTGCCCTGACGGATTGCCCTGTGATGGTCGACCTTGGCGTAGCCGAGATCTTCGAACGGGGCGAGCTTTAATCTTGCATAGCCCTCGTCCGCGTCAATCGTGCCGTTTTCGATGTCGGAAAGAATACGTCTGATATGTTCGTTCTCCATGATGTCCTCCAGATAAAAGTATATGGTTTTATTATACATGGGGGCGGGTGGGAATGCAAGAGACGAGGTTTTTGGTACTTTTCTACAAAAAATGGAAACTGATTTTGTGAATCCGGTTTCTTGTGGAAGAGCATTTATTCATGCTATAATTTTGGAAACTGAAAAATAAAAATCAGTTTCCTTTGAGAAAATCGCGCAGAGCGAGGGGAGGGATAAGACAGAATGCAGCAGAGGGATGAAAAAAAGCAGAAGGAATTGATTTTGGAAGGCACGGTAAAGGCGTTCAATGAGAAAGGACTGAAATTTACGATGGATGACGTTGCAAAGCTGCTCGGCATCAGCAAGAAAACGATCTACACGGTGTTTCGGGATAAGGAAGCGATGTTTCTGGCAATGGTCGATTATATGTTTGACTCCATCAAGGAGAGCGAACGGCGTATTGTGGAAGATATGTCGCTTACGACAAAAGAGAAGATCCGGGCGATTCTCGGCGTGATGCCGGAGAGCTACCGGGATGTGGATTTCAGGCAGCTCTATCTGCTGAAAGAGAAATATCCCGTGATTTACAAACAGGTGGAAAGGCGGCTTGAGACGGGATGGGAGCGAACGATCGCGCTGTTGGAACAGGGCATGGAGGAGGGGGTGATCCGGCGCGTGAAAATCCCGATTGTAAAAATGATGCTTGAGGCGGCGCTGGAACAATTTTTCCAGAGGGACGTCCTGCTGCAGAATGAAATTTCCTATATGGAGGCGTTGGATGAAGTCGTCGGAATACTGATGGACGGCATTGTAAAATAAAGCGAGGAGAAATGATTTATGGCGAGAATTTACTTAAATGACGGATGGAAGTTTACAGAGCATTTTACGGACGAGCTGCTTACATGGGAGTGCGATACGGCTTCTTTTTCTGACGTGAGACTGCCGCATACGGTATGCGAAACGCCGCTTCATTATTTTGACGAGCATTGTTATCAGATGGTTTCCGGCTACCGCAGGAATTTTTTCGTGCCGGAGACGTGGCGGGGAAAGCGGGTTTTGCTCACGATCGACGGCGCGGCGCATGAGAGCGAGGTGTACTGGAACGGAAAACGGGTGGGAGAGCACCGCTGCGGTTATACGGCGTTTACGATTGACGTCACGGAAGAGCTGATTTACGGTTCGGATAATTTTCTTGCGGTGAAGGTGGACAGCAGGGAGGACCTCAATATTCCGCCCTTCGGGTTCGTGGTCGACTATATGACCTACGGCGGGCTTTATCGTGAGGTATGGCTTGAGATAAAGAATGAACATTATCTTTCCGATGTGTTCGTGCGCGGGGAACTGCCGGAAATGAATGCGGGCGGCGAACTTGTCACGGAACTTACGGTGAACGCACCTGTGGAAGGGCTCTTTATCCGGCAGAGCATCAGAGAGCGGGGAACGGCAGAATACAGGCTGCTCGGTGAGAGGGAACTTTCGGGAACCGGGCTCTCACTTATCTTTCCGGTGCCGGATATCAAACGTTGGGAGCTTGATGCGCCGGCCTGCTATGAGGTGAGAACGGAGCTGCTGCTTGCGGGAGAGTGCCTCGACGAAGCGGTCACGATAACAGGATTCCGCAGCGCGAAGTTTCATGCGGACGGTTTTTATCTGAACGGAAAAAAGGTAAAGCTGCGCGGACTGAACCGCCATCAGAGTTATCCTTATGTCGGCTACGCGATGCCGGAGTCCATGCAGAAGCTTGACGCGGACATTCTCAAATACGAGCTTGGCGTGAATGCAGTGCGCACCTCGCACTATCCGCAGTCGCATTATTTTCTGGAGCGGTGCGATGAGATCGGACTTCTGGTCTTTACGGAGTTCCCGGGCTGGCAGCATATCGGGGATGCGGCGTGGAAAGAACAGGCGATTATAAATGTAAAAGATATGGTGCGGCAGTACCGCAATCACGTGTCGATTATTCTCTGGGGCGTGCGGATCAACGAATCCGTGGATGACGATGCGTTTTACCGGGAGACGAACAAGACGGCGCATTTGCTTGATCCTTCCCGCCCGACCGGGGGCGTGCGGGCGCATAAGAAGAGCAGCCTCCTGGAGGACGTCTACACCTACAATGATTTTCTGCATGACGGAAAGACGAAGGGTTGTGAGCGGAAGAAAAATGTCACGCCCGACGCAAAGAAGCCGTATCTTATCAGCGAGTACAACGGGCATATGTATCCGACGAAGGCGTTCGACTGTGAGGAGCACCGCACGGAACATGCGCTGCGCCATGTGCGTGTGCTCGACGCGGTGGCGGGGGAGCCGGATATTGAGGGAAGCTTCGGCTGGTGCATGTTCGACTATAATACGCACAAGGATTTCGGAAGCGGCGACCGTATCTGTTATCATGGCGTGATGGATATGTTCCGCAATCCGAAATGCGCTGCGGCGGTCTATGCGTGCCAGCAGGAGAAGCGTCCGGTGCTTGCGGTCAGCTCGTCTATGGATATCGGGGAGCATCCCGGCTGCAATCGCGGAACGCTCTATATATTTACGAACGCAGACAGTGTGCGGATGTACAAGAACGATTGTTTTATCAAGGAATATAAAAGGGAGGATTCCCCTTATCACAATCTGGCGCACGGACCGATTGCCATGGATGATTTTGTCGGGGGTGTGCTCGCGGAAAATGAGAATATGAAGCCGCAGCAGGAGAAGATTGTAAAGAAGCTTCTGAATACGGTGGCGCTGTACGGTTTGTCGCACCCGCCGAGATCCTTTTACCTGGATGCGGCAAAGCTGATACTGTTTTATCATATGAAGCCGCAGGATGTGGTCACGCTATACAACCGCTATGTCGGAGACTGGGGCGGTACTTCTACGACTTACCGTTTTGAGGCTGTGAAGGACGACGTCGTCACGAACACAATCGTCAGGGAGCCGATGCGCAGGGCGCACCTGTTTGTGCGTGCAGACCACACGAATCTGGCGGAGAAAAATACTTATGATGTGGCGGCGGTCCGCATCGAGGCGCGGGATGAACATGAAAATCTGCTGAACTATTTTAATGAACCGATTACATTTGAAACGGAAGGGACGATAGAACTGATCGGACCGAAGACAATCACGCTGCAGGGCGGCATGGGAGGTACCTATATAAAGACAACAGGAACCTCCGGCGCGGCGCAGCTTAAGATTTCGGGCGGGCAGACGGAGACAGTCATCCTGCCATTTACGGTGACAGTAGAACACGGAGAAGAAGTATAGGGAGGAAAATCATGCAACTTACAGGAAAAGAAAAGGTGTCGTACGGTCTTGGGGCAGTCGGGAAGGATATGGTCTACATGCTTTCCGCAAGCTACATTCTGTATTATTATCAGGATATTTTAGGGGTGAGCGCAGTTGCAATGGGTGTGATTCTGATGGCGGCGCGCGTGTTCGACGCGTTCAACGATCCGATCATGGGTGTGATCGTGGCGAAGACAAGGACGAAGTGGGGCAGGTTTCGCCCGTGGCTTATGATCGGAACGGTGTTAAATGCATTCGTGTTGTATTTTATGTTTGCAGCGCCGCCTTCGCTGGACCAAAGCGGGCTGGTCGCTTACGCGGCGATTACATATATTTTATGGGGCGTGACCTATACGATGATGGACATTCCCTACTGGTCGATGATTCCTGCATTTACCGAGGGCGGCAAGGAGAGGGAAGGGCTCTCTACGCTGGCGCGTTCCTGCGCGGGCGTCGGCTCTGCGGTGGTGACGATCATTACGATGGTCTGCGTCTATCAGCTCGGGCAGGGAGACGAGCGCGTCGGATTCAAACGGTTCGCTCTGGCTGTTGCGGTCGTATTTGTTATTTTTATCGCGATTACCTGTATCAATATCAGGGAGAAATCCACGGTCGATATGGATTCTCCGTCGGTGGGGCAGATGTTTCGTGCGCTCCTTGCGAACGATCAGGCGATGACAGTTGTGATTACCATTGTGCTCATCAACTGCTCGATTTACACTACATCGAATCTTGTCATCTACTTTTTTAAATATGATTTTGGCGGTGAGGGATGGTATAATAGCTATACATTGTTCAATACCTTCGGCGGGGCCATCCAGATACTTTCAATGATGTTGTTTTTCCCGCTGCTGCGCAGATTCATGAGTGCGATCCGGGTGTTCTATACAAGCTTTGCGATGGCGGTCATCGGCTATGCTGTGCTGCTGATTCTGGCGTTTACGAATATGTCCAATGTATTTCTGTTGTTTATTCCGGGCTTCTTTATTTTCGCGGCAAACGGAATGCTCACCGTTTTAACGACGGTATTCCTTGCAAATACAGTAGATTATGGAGAATGGAAGAATCACCGCAGGGATGAGAGCGTTATTTTTTCGATGCAGACATTCGTGGTAAAACTGGCGAGCGGTGTTGCTGCAATGATCGCATCCGTTTGTCTTGCGGTCTGCAATTTGAGTAATGATACCTCAGATACGGCGGCGGTCGTGTCGGCGGCCGCGGATTCTTCGGTTGTCGGACTTCGCATGACGATGACGGTCGTACCGATTGCGGGACTTCTGATTGCGGTATTTCTGTTCCATAAGAAATATATGCTCACGGAAGAGAAGGTCGAGGAAATCGCGAAGGAAGTGAAGCGACAGCGGCAGCAGGCGTAAGAGTCAGCCGAAAGTATGAAGCGACAGCGACAGCAGGCGTAAGGGTCAGCCGGGAGTATGAAGCGAGAGCGACAGCAGGCGCAGGAGTCAGCCGGAAATATGAAAGGAAAGCGGCGGTAGAAATAAGAGAGGGGGAAGCGTGGATGATCAGAACGGACGGGAAGAATTTTATATTGGAGACAGAGCACACGACGTATTGTTTTCAGGTGACGGACACGGGACATCTGGAGCATCTGTATTACGGGCGGAAACTTATGTTTTCGGAGAAGCTAAACGGCGGGGAGTTTGAGCCGCTTGTGGAAAAGCATGTGTTCGCTCCCGGAAATACGAATGTCTATGACGCGGAGCACAGCGCATTTTCTCTTGAGGATATGCGGCTTGAGATGTCTTCCTACGGGAAAGGGGATATCAGGGAGCCGTTTGTGGAGCTTGTGCACGCGGACGGCAGTATGACGTCGGATTTTCTCTATGATACCTACGAGATCACAAGTGTGACAGACAAACGTATCACGGATTGCGGGGAAGAGGTATCGGGCGGCAAGGAAGCTGTGCCGGAGCGCATAGGAAATGCGGCGGACATGGCGCTCCCGCACGCTTACGATGAGACAGGAAAGGCAGAGCAGCTTATTGTAACGCTGCGTGACAGGCAGTATGATGTGAAGCTTGAATTGTGCTACACGGTCTATGAGGACTGCGACGTGATGACGCGGAGCGCAAGGCTTACAAACGAGAGCAAAGAAAGCATACAGATCAGGCGTCTTATGAGCATGCAGCTTGATTTTGATACGTCTGATTACATATTCACGACGTTTACCGGGGCGTGGGCGCGCGAAATGAAGAGAAATGACTTGTCCATGTGCGCGGGGAAATATGTGAACGCTTCCTATACGGGGACATCCTCGAGCCGCGCCAATCCGTTCGTGATGCTTGCCAAGAGAGGGACGACGGAGGACTTTGGCGGCTGTTACGGCTTCAACCTTATCTACAGCGGCAACCATTATGAAGCGGCGGAGGTGAGCAGCTTCGGAAAGCTTCGCCTCGTGGCAGGCGTCAATCCGCAGTCATTTTGCTGGCAGCTTTCTGCCGGGGCGCAGTTTGAGGCGCCCGAGGCGGTCATGGCATACTCTCATTTGGGCTATAACGGGATGAGCCAGTGTATGCACCGTTTCGTGCGGGAACATATCGTGCGGGGTACGTGGAAACACAGGATGCGCCCGGTGCTTTTGAACAGTTGGGAGGCGTCCTATTTCGATATCAACGAGCGAAAGCTTCTCGCGCTTGCAAAAAAGGGAAAGGATGCGGGCGTGGAGCTGTTCGTCATGGACGACGGCTGGTTCGGCGAACGGAATGACGACGCGCACTCGCTGGGAGACTGGGAAGCAAATTCCAAAAAGCTTCCGGGCGGTCTTGGCGGGCTCGGAAGGAAAATCAGGGAACTTGGACTTTCCTTCGGTATATGGGTGGAGCCGGAGATGGTAAATGTAAACAGCAGGCTCTACGCGGCGCATCCCGACTGGACGCTTGAGATTCCCGGGAAACCGCATTCCGAGGGGCGCAATCAGCGAATCCTTGATCTGGGAAGAAGCGAGGTGCAGGATTTTATCATTGAAAAGATGAGCAAAGTCTTTTCGCAGGCGGACATTTCCTATGTGAAATGGGATATGAACCGGACATTTTCCGATTATTTTTCACAGGCGCATCCCGCAGAGCGGCAGGGGGAGACGGCGCACCGCTATGTGCTCGGGCTTTACCGCTGTATGCGGGAGCTGACCGCGCGTTTCCCGGATATTCTCTTCGAGGGCTGCGCGGCGGGCGGCAACCGTTTTGATCTCGGAATGCTGTGCTATTTTCCACAGATCTGGGCGAGCGATAATACGGATGCGCTCTGCCGGGCGGAGATTCAGTACGGCTACAGCTACGGTTATCCGATGTCCGTCATAGGCGCGCATGTCTCTGCGTGCCCGAATCATCAGACGCTGCGTGTAACGCCGCTCGAGACAAGGTTTTCTGTGGCGGCGTTTGGCGTGCTTGGATACGAATGTAATTTTTCTGATATGAAAAAGGAAGAGTTTGCGGCAGTCAAAGAGCAGATTCGTTTGTACAAGCAGTGGAGAGAGGTGCTGCAGAAGGGCGATTTTTACCGTGGCAGAAGTTTTGCCGACGGGGAGGCGGGAAGCTGCCTTAGGGATCTTCCCGGCAACGAGATGGAGTGGACGTGTGTGTCGGGGGACCGGACGAAGGCGGTCGGAATGCTTCTGCAGAAACTTATCGTACCGAATACGCAGCAGCATATTTTCAAGCCGAAGGGACTGCACCCGGCTTACCGTTATCACTTTTATAACCGTTCCCTGCAATATAGTGTAAAAGAATTCGGGGATCTGGTAAATACGGTTTCTCCGGTGCACATCAGGCAGGATTCGGTCGCGCATAATCTGATCGCAAAGTTCGTTAAGATGGACGGGGAGACCGAGGACTACCACGCATACGGGGATGTGCTGATGTACGGCGGCGTGCATCTGCATCAGGCGTTCGGCGGCACGGGTTACAATGGCGAGGTGCGGCATTTTCCTGATTTTGCTGCGCGGCTGTATTTTATGGAGAGCGAGGGAAATGGCGCGCCGGACGGCGGTTCCTGTTGAGATAAAGGATTTTTAACAGAAGAAGCGAATCAGGATCGACTCCCATGCGAAGTATTCCTGTGTATATAGACTTGCAGGAAACGGACAAAAGATGATATGATAGTCCGGTAAAAGAGGGTGGGAGGAGAACAATATGAAAATGTTTCATGCAAAAGGGAATATCTGCGTGGGGATGACGGTGCTTTTTATTCTTTGTACGCTGCTTGGAGGATGCAGCGGCTCCCGTGAACATACGGCATCCGACGACACGGATGGCTTTGAGGAGAGCGTCGAGTTAAATAAGCACGGGGACTCGATTTACCGCAAAGAATTCGGCACCTATACGGTTCTGGACGGATGGGTGGAGAGCGAGACGCATTCCACGGACGAACAATTTTTTTATGTGAAGGACGGGCATGACGACGATGTCAGCCCGGATAACATTTCCATTAATGAGGGTACGAACCACTACGGGAAAGACGAGTATATGCAATTTAAGGATGCCATTATGGCGCAGCTTCTCGCGCAGGTGGGGAATCAGAACGTACAGGTAAACGGCAGCGGGTCATACACGGCGAATGAGGATCCGATGATTCTGTTTGAAATCATCGAGGAGGACAAAACGGTGACCAGACAGTACTATATTGTCGGAGATTACCGGTATTGTCTGGTTCATCTGACGAATTACAGCGGGGATGAGGAAGCCGACCGCGTAGCGGAAATTATGGCGGACGGTTTTGCGTGGAGAGAGTAGCTTAGAATGGAGCGGGCAGAATGAAACAGAACAGAGGAACCGCAGGAAAGAGCGTGCTTGCAGCACTGCTCTTTTTGGCGTTGGTGAGCGGATGTACAGCGGCAGATGCGAGTTTCGAAAATATGGACGCCGCATCGGGGCAGGACAAGATTGCCGGAACAGAAGAGGCATCCGGGCAGAAGGAAACAGACAGCGGGAAAGCAAAAGATCATCAGGCGGCGGAACAGGATTTAGGGGAGGACGGCGCGCTCACCGTGACCTTCCTTGACGTCGGGCAGGGAAATGCCGTTCTTGTGGAGCAGGACGGGGAATATATGCTGATCGACGGCGGAGACAGAGAGTATTCGTCGTTTGTGGTGAGCTATTTGAAGGAGCAGGGCGTGGACGAATTTGCGTATGTGATCGCCTCACATTACGATGCGGATCATTTAAACGGCATTGTGGGAGCGCTGAACGTATTTCCGTGCAAGTTGGTGCTTGCCCCGGATTACACTGCGGATTCAAGGGTGTATACATCTTTTCTTGATGTGATAGAGGAGCGGGACATCGAGCTTGCCTATCCGGCGGTCGGCGATACCTATACGCTCGGCGGCGCGGAGTTTACGGTTGTCTGCCCCGACAGCTATGATGCACTGGACGCAAACGATAATTCCGTCGGTGTGCGTCTGACCTACGGGGAGACGTCGTTTCTGATCTGCGGGGATGCCGGAACAGGCGTGGAGCGGGAAATGCTCGAAAGCGGCATTACGATTGAGTCGGATGTCTATCTTGCGAGCCACCATGGGAGCAGCGGTTCGTCTTCTCTCGAATTTTTGCAGGCGGTTGGCCCGGAGACTGTTGTGATCAGTGCAGGACGGGATAATTCCTACGGGCATCCAACGGCGGAGGTGTTGGAGAATATTCAGTCCGTTGGGGCGGCGCTCTACCGGACGGATCTGCAGGGAACGCTTACGGCGGTGAGCGACGGCAGCACAGTTACGTGGAATGTAGCGGTGTGTACGGATTACCGGGATGGGGAGACACTGGAAGCGGCAGGCGGGCCAAAGGAAGCAGCGGCGGGCGCAGATGTGGAAGGAACCGGAAAGACAGGGGAGAAGGAAGTGGAATCGGAACCATCTGACCCGGCGGCAGGAACCGTGAACGGGCAGGCGGAATATGTTATGAACAGGAACACGAAGAAGTTTCATCTGCCGTCCTGTGCGAGCGTCTCCGATATCAGCCCGGAGAATAAAGCATATTTTACGGGGAGCAGGGAAGAATTGATCGCGGCGGGGTATGAGCCGTGTAAGAGGTGCGATCCGTGACGGTATTTTCCGGCGGGCAAAATAGAAATCAGGTAAATTTGCAAAATGTTCTTGACACTGACACGTCAGTGTAGTAAACTGCAAGAAATAAATGTAAATCGATGAGCAAAAGGAGTACTCCATATGAGTCTTCACAGAGAGTCTGCGGTGGTGAAAGCAGGCAGGATAGTATGGCAGGAATGGGTTTGCGAGAGCAAAGCGAACGGGCTGCGGGAGCGGTTTTAGTAGCGGATGCCGTGTCCTCACGTTACAGGGGCAGGATATAGAGTAATCTGTATCTGAGAGTTCAGGCATGATTGGTGGCGGATATTTCCAGTGTGGAGATATCCGTTTTTTTTCGGGAATAAGCAGAGGAAGATGGATGAAAACAGTCTGGCTTCTGCTTGCAGAAAAGCCAATATGTTTGGAGAAGAAGGGTGGCACCACGAGAATTATCGTCCCTGATTTGGTCATAGACCAAATCAGGGACGTTTTTTTTCTGTTAGGAAATAGCTTGTTTTGAGGAGGTTTTTTATGAAAAGAATTTTTAGGGGCTACAAGAAGACAGTCAGCATTGTAGGCGAAACGCCGACGGCGATGTACGAAAATCTTGTGGGAAGGAACGGACAGGGAGTCCCCAAGAAAGGTTTTCTGCTTGAGAGCTATGATAAGAATTACGACAGATATACCTTCATGGGCGCGGAACCGGAAGAAATCATTACCTCGGAGGGCGAATCGCTTGTCATCACAAAGCGAAACGGCGAGCGGGAGGTGCGGAAGGGAAATCCGCTTGTCCGGTTAAAGGAATATTACAGTGAGTTTGAAATTAGGAAAGACAGTGACGAACTGAACTTTTCCGGCGGGCTGGTCGGAAATGTGGGCTATGATTTCGTGAGGTATTCCGAGAAACTTCCTGAGACGAACCCGGACGAAATCGGGATAGGGACGATTCAGTTCATGCTGATGAAGGAATTTATTGTCGTGGACTATGTGGCGGAGACGCTCACAGCAGTCGTGCTGGCATCCGATGATGAGGCAGGCAGGACGGAGGTGCTTAAGACGGCGGAAACACTGATTACAAGAGCGATGCATCCCGGGAGACTCGCTTCCGGCGGAACAGATCGCGCGGCAGCCAAGAGGGAGAGCGTGCCGGCAGTGGTGCGTGACGGCGTGATTCGAAAGAAGTCGGATACGCTGGAGGAGTACAGCACTAAGGTGGAGAAGATCAAGCGCTACATCAGGGAAGGACATATTTTCCAGACGGTGTTGTCGCAGCGCTGGATGGTGGAAACCGGAAGCGACGGCTTTTCCCTTTATAAAGAGCTCCGGGAGTTGAATCCCTCCCCGTATCTGTATTATTTTGATTTTGGAGCCTTCGAGGTCATCGGGAGTTCCCCGGAAATGCTCGTAAAACAGCGCGGCAGGCAGGTATTTACCTGTCCGATTGCAGGCACAAGACCCCGCGGCAGGACGCCGGAGGAGGATGCGGCGCTGCGGGGGGAGCTACTGGCGGATGAGAAGGAGCGTGCAGAGCATGTCATGCTGGTCGATCTGGCGCGCAACGACATGGGACGCATTGCTGAATTCGGAACCGTCAAGGTGACGGATTTTATGAGCGTGCGAGGTTACTCGCATGCCATGCATATCGTGTCCATGGTGGAGGGAAGGAAGAAGGACAGATTCCATCCGTTCGACATTTTAGCATCCTTCCTCCCGGCGGGAACATTAAGCGGAGCGCCGAAGATCCGGGCGATGGAAATTATTGAAGAGCTTGAGGGCGCGCGGCGCGGACTTTACGGCGGAGCGACCGGATATGTGGATTTTTCGGGAGACATGGATTTCTGCATCACGATCCGAACAATGATCAAAAAGGGCAGAAATGTATATCTGCAGGCAGGCGCGGGAATCGTCGCGGATTCCGTACCGGAGAATGAATATAAGGAATGCTGCAACAAAGTGATGGCGCTGGCGAGGACGCTGCTTGAGGAGGAAAGCTTATGATACTGCTGATTGATAATTATGATTCCTTTACGTTTAATCTGTATCAATATATCGGAACATTCACGCAGGAGATCAGGGTCGCGCGCAACGACGGGATCACGCTCGGGGAGATTCGGAAGTTAAAGCCGGAGCGCATCGTGCTTTCCCCGGGACCGGGAAGTCCAAAGGAGGCGGGAATCTGTATGGATGTGGTAAGAGAATTTTACCGTGTAATCCCGATTCTTGGCATCTGTCTGGGACATCAGTGCATCGGCGAGGCATTCGGGGGAACAGTGACGTACGCAAAGACGCTGTTCCATGGAAAACAATCCGAGATCACGCATCGTACCGACGGTATTTTCACGGGAATCGACTTCCCCGTAAAGGTGGCGCGATATCATTCGCTTGCCGTACAGCGCGAGGATTTGCCGGAATGTCTGACGGTGACGGCAGAGACGGCGGACGGGGAAATTATGGCGGTACGCCACAGGGAATATCCGGTAGCCGGACTACAGTTCCATCCCGAATCCATCTATACGGAGCACGGAAAGCGGATGGTCGAGAACTTCATTTCGGGTGTGATCTGATGAGCCGGATGTCGGACAGTTGATGAATGAGCCGGATGTCGGAAGCTGATGGATGAGCCGGATATCAGGCAGATTGATGCGCAGAGATGATATGAAGGAATAGGAAAAAGAGAAAAGCCCGGAGGTTTGTGATGATATTAGATCGGATTGTGGAAGATAAGAAAAAGAGACTTTTGGAGCATAAGCAAAGAATCCCGGAAAATAAGATGCGGCGGCTGGCAGAGTCTTATGAGGGGGAACGCCACAGCTTCGAGGAAGCACTCAGGAAGGACGGCATCTCGATCATCGGAGAATTCAAAAAGGCGTCACCAAGCCTTGGAGAAATTAAAAGTAAAATTAATTTGAATGACAGAATTGAAGAATACAATGCTTCTGTAGATGCGATTTCCTGTCTGACGGAGGAAGATCACTTTGGCGGCAGTGTGGAATATTTAAAGCAGATCAGAGGAATTTCACCGCTTCCGATTCTGCGCAAGGATTTCATGATCGAGCCGTATCAGTTCTATGAGGCGCGCGCAATCGGCGCGGACGCGGTTCTTCTGATCGCGGCGATCTTGGACGATGTGCAGCTAAAGGACTTTTACCAGCTTTCTGCGGAGCTTGGGCTGGACGCATTGGTCGAGGTACACGACGAGGCGGAGATGGAGCGGGCGTTAAAGCTGGATGCGCGCATCATCGGAGTCAACAATCGGAACCTCAAAGACTTTTCCATCGAGCTGGCTACGACAAAGCGGCTTGGAGGGATGGTTCCGCAGGAGAAGATTCTGGTGGCTGAGAGCGGCGTCGTAAGCGACGATGACGTCCGGTTCTTAAAGGAGTGCGGGGTGGACGCTTTCCTGATCGGAAGGGCGTTCATGGAAAGCGTCCATCCGAAAGAGGTGGCGGCGCGGTGGAAGAGCCTGTAGGAGGGAGCGGACATGACAGCAATCAAAATATGCGGGATCACCGGGGAAGAGGAAATCGAATATTTGAATGAAGCCGGGGTGGATTATGCGGGGTTCGTATTTTATGAGAAGAGCAGGCGCTATCTTCCGGTCGCAAACGCAAAACAGATTTTTAAAAAATTAAATCAGGAGATAAAAAGAGTTGCCGTTACTGTAGACCCGGGTATGGAACTGATTCGGGAGATTGAGGAGGCGGGCTTTGATATTTTACAGGTGCACGGCATCGGGCAGGAGTGCATCGAACGTCTGACAGCCCATGAGATGGAATCGGGGCAGGTGATATCGACAGAGCTTCCTCTGTGGCTTGCGGCGAACTTAAGACGGCCGGAGGAGGTACGCCGATGGTGCCCGCTGTTAAAGGTAAAGGAAGTCAGACCAAACGGCATCCTGCTCGACGCCGGGGATTACGGAAGCGGTAAGACCTTCGGATGGGAGAGCCGGACGGCGGATGGCACACCGGAGCATGTGTGGCAGAGGGCGGTCGCAGAATTCCGGCAGGAAGCCAAAGCGGCGCAGGTGACGTTCCTTCTGGCAGGAGGGCTTAACGCAGCGAATGTGGCGGAGGGCATTCGGATTTTTGCGCCGGACATCGTGGACGTCAGCAGCGGTGTAGAGGAGACGTCGGACGGCGAGGTAAAAAAGAACAGGGAAAAGATAGCGGCATTTGTCAAGGCGGTGCGTGCGGCGGATGCCGGAATGGCAGTGAACGATTGAGAGCATCAGGAAAAGAAAAAAGGAAAGCATTGAAAGCAGCAAGGAGGATCATATGAACAGGAAAGCGTATTACGGAGAATTCGGCGGACAGTACGTGGCGGAATCACTGATGAATACATTGGAAGAATTGGATGCGGCATTTGAGGAGGCAGTCCGCGATCCGGAATTTTTAAAAGAGTATCATTATTATCTGAAACAGTATGTCGGTAGGGAGACGCCGCTCTACTATGCCAAGCGTCTCAGCGAGGCATACGGCGCGAAGATTTACTTAAAGCGCGAGGATCTAAATCACACCGGAGCGCACAAGATCAATAATGTCATCGGGCAGCTTCTTCTGGCAAAGCGTATGGGAAAGACAAATGTAATTGCAGAGACGGGCGCGGGGCAGCACGGTGTGGCGACGGCGACAGGCGCAGCGCTCTTTGATATGGAATGTACCGTTTACATGGGCGCGGAGGATATCAAGCGGCAGGCGCTTAACGTGATGCGTATGGAGATGCTCGGCGCGAAGGTGGTGAGCGTCACCTCGGGCAGCAACACCTTAAAGGATGCGACGAACGAGGCGATCCGTACCTGGGCGAAAACGGCGGAGGACACCTTCTATGTCATCGGATCGGCGGTCGGTCCGTACCCATATCCGAAGATGGTCAAGGAGTTCCAGAGCGTCATCAGCCGTGAGGCGAAGAAACAGATCCTTGAGGCGGAGGGCAGGCTCCCGGACGTTGTGATGGCGTGTGTCGGCGGCGGTTCAAATTCCATCGGTATGTTCGCGGATTTCATCGACGAGAAGGACGTGAAGCTGATCGGTGTTGAGGCTGCCGGAAAGGGCATTGGGACAGGGGAGCACGCTTCCGCCATGGCGCTTGGAGAGCCGGGCGTACTGCACGGAATGCGTTCCTATCTCCTGCAGGATGAGGACGGAAATGTACAGCTTGCACACTCGATTTCCGCGGGACTTGATTATCCGGGAGTCGGACCGGAGCATGCGTATTTAAAGGACAGTGGAAGAGCGGTTTATACATCCGCTACGGATGCGGAGGCGATGGACGCCCTTATGGAGCTCTGTAAAATCGAGGGAATCATCCCGGCGATCGAAAGCGCACATGCAATCGCGTACGCACGTAAGTATGCGGCAAAGCTTAAGGAAACGCTGGGAGAGGAAAAGGCAAAAGAGCAGATTATGGTCGTGTGTCTGTCGGGACGTGGGGATAAGGACGTCAATACAATTGCAGATTATCTGGCGGGGAAGGGATATTTGAACTAAGCTTAACAAATAGGCAATATATTAAATCTAAATATAATTATAAGAATATTTGATTGAAATAAGCATAAAGGAGCCAAAAGGACAGAAAGGAAGAAAGAATGGCGAAGAATCGAATTGAGGCGCGCATGGAAGCGTGCAGACAGAAGAAGGAGAAAGCGTTTATCACATATATTACGGCGGGTCTGCCGGATTTGGCGGCAACGAAGGAGATTATCAAGGCGCAGGAGCGCGGCGGCTGTGACGTCGTGGAGCTCGGCATACCCTTTTCCGATCCCGTGGCGGACGGTCCGGTGATTCAGGAGGCTTCCTACCGTGCGATCTGCGGCGGCGTGAATGTGAGAAAGATTTTTGAAATGATGCAGGAACTGCGCGCGGAGGGCGTGAAGATGCCGATCGTTTTCATGATGTACTATAATACAGTGCTTCACTACGGTATAGAGGCGTTTACAAAGAAATGCAGGGAAGCGGGCGTAGACGGATTGATTATCCCCGATCTGCCGTTTGAGGAGCAGGAGGAGCTTCAGAATTATTTAAAGCAATCAGACGATACGATTTTAATCCAGCTTGTATCTCCGGTATCTAAGGATCGCATTCCCAAAATTCTCGACGGGGCGCGCGGGTTTGTCTACTGCGTTTCCTCAATGGGCGTAACGGGTCAAAAAGCGGACTTTTATAAGGAAATTAAATCGTACCTTAAGAAGGTGAATGGATTGACGGAGCTTCCGGTCATGATGGGATTCGGAATCCGCACGGCGGAGGATGTGGCTCCGGTGAAGGATTTGATCGACGGTGCGATTGTTGGAAGCTATTTTATACAACTGCTTGAGGAGAATGGATTTGCTCCGGAGACGGCGGAGGAATACTGTGCGGCTTTTAAGAAGGAATTGAATGATTAGTAGTAGGAAAGGAGATTTACGTTATGAAAGAATTGATAGCCAAAGTAGCGGAAGGAATGGATATAACGGAGGAAGAAGCGAAGCAGGCAATGGACATCATGCTGAGCGGTGAGGCAACACAGGCGCAGATTGCATCGTTTCTCGCATTGGAGCGCGCAAAGGGAGAGACGCTTGACGAGCTGGCGGGCTTTGCGGCGGTGCTGCGCGATAAGGCGGAGACGATTTCACCCGCGGTCGATCATTATGTCGATCTGGTCGGAACAGGCGGGGATTGTACCTTTACCTTCAACGTATCTACAACGTCCGCGTTCGTTGTGGCGGCGGCAGGGCTTCCGGTAGCAAAGCACGGAAATCGTTCGATCTCTTCGAAATCCGGCGCGGGAGATGTGCTGGAATCCCTCGGCGTAAATATCATGGCGGAGCCGAAGCTGGTGGAAAAATGTGTGAATGAGATCGGAATCGGCTTTATGTTTGCACAGCTTTTCAATAAATCCATGAAATATGTCGGTCAGGCGCGCAGTGATATGGGAATCCGTACCGTGTTCAATATCTTAGGACCGCTTGCGAATCCGTCCCGCGCAAAAAATATGGTCGTTGGCGTCTACAGCCCGAAGCTCACGGAGAAGATCGCGACTGCCATGAGCCGTCTCGGTGTAGAGAGGGCGTTTGTTGTCAGCGGTGAGGATAATATGGATGAAATCACACTTTGCGGCGCGACGACTGTCTCTGAAATTAAGGACGGCAAGGTCACGACGTATCAGATTGTGCCGGAGCAGTTTGGCTTAAAGCGGGCATCCTTAGAAGAACTGCGTGGCGGCGACGGAGCCAGGAACGCTAAAATCACGACGGCGATCTTAAAGGGGGAGGAGCGCGGCGCAAAGCGCGATATCGTACTTTTGAACGCCGGGGCAACTCTTTATGTCGGAGGGGTTGCAAAAAGCGTGGAAGCTGGTGTAAAATTAGCGGCAGAGACGATTGACTCCGGGGCGGCGTACAGGAAGCTTAAGGAACTGGTGGAGCTTTCAAATCAGACGAAGCTCGCAGGTTGATCGAGGAGATTATAGAAGAGAGGCTGCAGAAGAATGATACGTTTTAACAGTGATTATACCGAAGGATGCCATCCGGCGATTTTAGAGCGGTTGGCGGAGACAAATATGGAGCAGACGGCGGGATACGGCGAGGATGAGTACTGCGCGCGGGCAGCAGAGCTGATAAAAAAGGTCTGTGACGCGCCTGCAGCGGCGGTACATTTTCTTGTCGGAGGAACGCAGACAAATGTGACTGTGATTTCTGCGGCGCTAAAACACTATCAGGGTGTCATTACTGCGGCGACGGGGCATATCAACGTACATGAGACAGGGGCGCTTGAGGCATGCGGGCATAAGTGCCTTACAATTGAAACACCGGACGGAAAGCTGACTGCAGAGCAGATTGCGTCGTATGTGGACGGACATTTTGCGGATGAAAGCTTTGAGCATACGGTACAGCCGAAGGTGGTATACATTTCCAATCCGACCGAGGTCGGCACGATTTATAAAAAGGCGGAGCTTGCGGCGATCAGTCGTGTGTGCCGCGAAAAGGGGCTGTATCTTTTTCTGGACGGCGCGCGTCTTGGCTACGGATTGATGTGCCGGGAAAACGACCTGACGCTTGCGGACGTCGCAGAGCTTACCGATGTTTTCTACATCGGCGGTACGAAGGTCGGCGCGCTCTTCGGCGAGGCGGTCGTCATTACGAACGAGGAGCTGAAAGCGGATTTCCGGTATAATATCAAGCAGCATGGCGGTATGCTGGCGAAGGGCAGACTGCTCGGCATCCAGTTTCTGACGTTGTTTGAGGAAAACCGCTATTTTGAAATCTCCGCGCATGCGGCACGCCTTGCGGAGAAGTTAAGGGATGAATTAACAAATATGGGTATAACGTTTTACGTGGACTCCCCGTCGAACCAGCAGTTCCCGATTTTGCCGGATGAAGTTCTTGACAAATTGAAGGAGAAGTATGCGTTTGCTTATCAGGCGCGCGTAGATGAGACGCACAGTGCAGTGCGGTTCTGTACCTGTTGGGCGACGAAGGAAGAAAATGTGGAGCTTTTGATTTCGGACATACGGAAATGTATTGCACAGAGGGCATGTTGATGACTGACGTCTGTCATACTATCGAAGAAGAAATGAATGGAGAAGAAGGATATGCCTGAAATGAAACGAATTCTGCTGCTTGCCACGGGCGGAACGATTGCATCCAGGAAATCGGACAACGGATTAAAGCCGCAGATCACACCGGAAGAACTGTTGGAATATATTCCGCAGGTACGGGAGATTTGTGCGATCGAGGCGATACAGCTTTTGAATCTCGACAGTTCCAACATGGAACCGCAGCACTGGAAGAGGATGGTGCGCGCGATACGCGAAAATTATGACGGTTTCGACGGATTTGTGATCGCACACGGGACGGACACGATGGCGTACACGGCGGCGGCGCTCTCTTATATGATACAGAATACGGCAAAGCCGATCGTCATCACGGGCGCGCAGAAGCCGATCGATGTGGAGATCACCGATGCGAAATCGAATCTCATCGACAGCTTTCTCTATGCGGCGGATGACAGGTCGCAGGGGGTTCAGATTGTATTTGACGGGAAAGTTATTGCGGGAACGCGGGCGAAAAAGGTGCGATCGAAGAGCTATAATGCATTTTCCAGTATCGATTACCCTTGCCTTGCAATGATACAGGACATGAATATCATGCGCTACATCCCGATGCTTCCCTATGAGCAAGAGGTGCGGTTCTATGAGGAACTGGATGAAAATGTCTTTCTCATGAAGCTGATTCCGGGCATCAAGCCTAAGATGCTGGAAAGTATTTTTGAAAATTATGACTGTATCATCGTCGAGAGCTTTGGTGTGGGCGGCATTCCGAAATCGATTGCCGGTGATTTTTACCGGCTGTGCCAGAAATATCCGAAGAAGCTTGTTGTCATGGCAACGCAGGTCGCGCATGAGGGCAGCGATATGACGGTCTACGAGGTCGGACACGACATGAAGGAAAATTGTCGTTTCCTCGAGTCTTACGATATGACGCTGGAATCCGTGATCGCGAAGACGATGTGGCTGCTTGGAAATTTTGATATCGCGCAGTGCGACGTGGAAGAGATTTTTTACCGAAGCGTAAATTATGATGTAATATTTGGAAAGAACAGAAAGTGCGGTTCGTGATGTAATGTCATGGACCGCAATTTTATTTTTTTGTATTGATTAGATAATTATAAAAATAGATTGACAAAATTAATGTGACAGATATAATAGAATTGTAATCTAATTAGATGATAATGAAATTAAAAAGCGGAAATGTGAATTAACCAGGAAAGAAGGAAAGGAAAAACAATGGGAAAATCAGAAGTATTTGTGTTATATTTACAACAGGAAAAGAAGAATTGCGAGAGCAGAGAACATGCATTGATTGCCGACGAGCGCAAGGATGAGGCGAATCTTTGCAAAATTGAAGCAAATATCTACGACATTTTTGAGACGCTTTATCTCGGCGCGTACTGCAGGGCGGCGCAGAGCAAAGAGGATCAGGGGGCAGCGAATGAGAAAGCAGAGAGCGTCTTTCTTGCAAAAGCGGAGGCTGTTCCGCAAAACTGGCGGATAAGCTACGAAAAGGCGAAAGTACATCAGGATGCGCCAAAGCTTTTGATCGAGGAGACGAAACTGAACGCGGCGGCGCGCATCATGGAGGAATATCGTAGGCTGATGGAAGAGGGGAAGAGAGAATAATGACAGAGACAGAGGCAATCAAGCTATTTAAGTGTCTGGCGGATAAGTCCAGACTGCAGATCATCAAGTCGCTGATGCAGGAAGATATGTATGTGGAGCGTCTCGCGGAGCGGCTCGGACTTACGGCGCCGACGATTTCCTTTCATCTGAAAAAGCTGGAAGATGCGGGCGCGGTAGTGTCATATAAGGAGCAGTATTATACGATGTACTCCTTAAAGAAAGACGTATTTATGACAAATATCATGGATATTTTAAAGGAAGAGTCGGCAGAAGCGAAGCTCCAGCAGGAACGTGAGGAGGCATACCGGAAAAAGGTCATCAATGCATTTTTTGAATACGGCAGATTAAAATCGATCCCGGCACAGCGAAAAAAGGAGCGAATCGTTTTGGAGGAAATCGCACGAAACTTTGAAAAAGGCAGGAAATACATGGAGCGCGAGGTCAATCTCATCATTGCCGATTACCACGATGATTTCTGCACGATACGCCGCGATATGATTTCAGAGGGAATCTTAGAGCGAGACAAAGAGGCGTACTGGCTGAGCGAGACACAGTCGTGACACATCATATGTATTTGAGACGACGATAAAAGCGGTGGCTGGTGATATGAGAATCGTCATCAAAGTGTTTTTAAATGTAAACCATATAAGGAAATGGGTTGACAATCCAAAAAAGTATGCTATGATAATCCTTGTACAAAAGGCACAATGCGCATTCTGAGGATATGAGACGCAGAAGCGCTAACTGTGCAGAAACGAGGAAAATTATGAAAATGTCAACGAAAACGATTGTAACAGTCGGTATGTTTACCGCCGTATTAAGTGTCTTATCCATTATGACGATCCCGATGCCAAGCGGCGTCCCGGTAACGCTCCAGACCTTTGCGATGGCGCTCTGCGGCTATGTGCTCGGCGCAAAGAAGGGAGTGTCCTCCACGCTGCTTTACATATTGCTCGGAACGATCGGCGTTCCGGTATTTGCGGGAATGACAGGCGGTCCGTCCTGGCTTGTGGGCTACAGCGGCGGCTTTATCTGGGGCTTTATCTTTCTTGCGCTGCTCTGCGGTCTGGGTGGAGGGCAGAAGAATATCGTAATCAGTCTTGTGCTCGGAATGGCGGGACTTGCCGTCTGCCATCTATTTGGTGTGATTCAGTTCGCTATTGTGGCGTCAAGCCCGGTTCCGGCAGCGTTTGTGACAGTGTCTGTTCCGTATATTATCAAGGATGTGATCTCGGTCGTCGGCGCTTATCTTGCGGCGATTCCGATCCGGAAAGCACTGCGTGCAGGAAATATTTTAAACGAGGAAGTGCGCGCGGCAGCGTAGTGTGAAAAATCCATATATGGAAGATTTTTCACACGCAAATTTGTGCCTGCGGCCCAAAGTTTGCAGGTATCGGA
>ERZ808041.26-NODE-26-length-201529-cov-6.348986_pt1 | contig 201529 bp, 191 predicted proteins | sample MGYA00380192_ERZ808041 | MGnify/ENA primary metagenome ERZ808041 (study PRJEB31490, sample SAMN06133412) | mouse gut metagenome | isolation source: Z1_1 | host: mice | place: China: Chengdu | collected 2015-05 ...
TTGACCAGGTTTCCCCCGATGATTGCGCCGGCTGGTTTCGTTGTGCTGGCTATTGTTTATTTTGAGAATTGCTCTAAGCCTCGGCCACGCAGCCATTGGAAGAAGCTGATCCAGCTGGCCTTGTCCTCTTTCATGCCTTCAGCGGCGCCTAAAACCTCCCGGTATCCGTCCTCGTTTACTGCAATCGCCACCAGAATCGCAACATTTTCAAACTCTCCGCCCCAGTTTCGCCGCAGATAGATTCCATCTACATAAACATACGGATACCGCCCGCCCTGCAAGGGTCGGTTCCGCCATGCCTCTATGTGGACATATGCCTTTTTATTCAGCTCGCTGATTGTGGCAGGAGACACCTTGCTGCCCCACAGGGCCTCCGTGATGTCCTCTACCCGCCGCACCGATACTCCCGCCAGATACATCTCAATCAGCGCTTCCTCTCCGCTGCTCTCCTGCCATCGGTACCGTTCGATGATGGCGTTTCAAACGAGACCCCCTTTAGGCAGGGAACGTGCAGCCTTACCTCCCCTGATGTCGTGATGAGGTTCCTATCATAGTGCCCGATGCGATATCCCTGCCGCGCCTCGCAACGCTCGTACCGGGCTACCTGTGTCAGCTTTTCTGCTTCCGCCTCCAGCAGCTCATTCAGTGTTTCTTTCACACTGCCCCGTACCAATTCTTTCAACTGCCCCTTGATTACTTCCTTGTTTAGCTGTACAATCTTTTCTGACATGGTTTGCTGTCTCCTTTCTGAATGTGATTTCCCAACTCCATTCTACTCGAGACTGCAAACCTTGTCTCTGTTTATCCCTTTTTTAATTTGTGCACTTTATTATACCTTATCCGATTTCGGTGGTTTTTCCGTTTGGCCTGCGGGACCGGCTCAGCCGCCCAGCCCCCGCCGCACGTTGTACACACAGATCAGCACGATCAACCCCATCAGGCCGATGAACAGGCGGTCCACCAGTCTGTTGTCCATCCGCTTGTTGAGCACGCGGCCCGCCATCCCGCCGCCGATGCCCCCGGCCACCATCACCGCAAGCACAGGCCAGCGAAAGTCGGGGACGGTGTGAGTAACAAGGGTGGTGATGAGGCTGGCCAGCTGGCTGAACAGGATGATGTACAGGCTGTTGGCGGCGGCGGTTTTGGTGTCCATGCTAAAAAAGAAGTACAGGACCACCAGGTTGATGGGCCCGCCGCCGATGCCCAGAAAGCTGGACATGATCCCCAGCGCCAGGCCGATGGCCACGCAGGCCAACGGAGCGGCGATTTTGTGGGTGGGAATCCGGCTCTTGTTCAGCGTGTACGCCAGCGTCCCCAGGGTGATAACTCCCAGACAGGCCGCCTGTACCGCCCCCACCATGCCCTGATCGGCGAACAAGGAGCGGACCAGCTCAAACAGCTGCTTGCCCGCCAATCCTCCCAGGGCCGCACCGACAGCCAAGGGCGTGCCCACCCGCAGGTCCACCCCGCTGTCCCCTTTGGCCAGGGAGCGGGTGACGGAGTAGCAGCTCATGGACAGCACCGTGCAGCCGGACAAGAAGCTGATGGCCGCCACCGTCTCCAGCCCCAGCATGTCCAGCACCGGCTTGATGACCACGCCGCCGCCAATGCCGCAGATGGCCCCCACCACGCTGGCCAGAAAGCTCACCACGAAAAAGATTGCCATAGTCCCTTCCCTCCACGTCTTGACACCGGGCGGATATCCCGATATAATAGAATAAATCAGCAAAAATCCCCGTTTTCTCTTTCAAAATATGGGAGGCGGTGAAGAAATGCAATTTGAACAGGGCAACAACCTGCCCCGGGTCAAGGTTACCAACCAGTCCTCCATCCTTCAGATGGTATACCACTGCGGGCCCATCACCCGGGCGGACATCGCCAAGCGGCTGGACCTCACCCTGCCCACCATCACTACCAACATCAACACCATGATCACCGCCGGTCTGGTGCGGGAGCTGGACTCCCCCGAACCCGCTGACCGCCGCCACGGTCGCCGCAGCCGCCTGCTGGACATCATCCCGAACGCCCGACACTTCATCGGCGTGGAGATGACCGGCTCGGAGAGCTCCGCCTGCCTCACCGATTACCGGGGCCAGGTGCTGGACCGCCGGGCGGCTCCCGCCCCCAGCCGGGACTACGAGGACAACCTGGACATGACCTGCGACCTGGTGAAGGAGCTGCTGGACCGCCCCTCTCCCAGCCCCGACGGCGTGAGCTTCTGCGTCCCCGGCCTGGTGGACAGCCAAAGCGGCGTGCTGAAGGTGCGGCCCAGCTACAACTGGTACGACAAACCCATCCTCCGGGATGTGGGGCGGCGGCTGAACCTCCAGTGCCCCGTCACGGTGGAGAACAACGCCTGCGCCCGGGCCTACGGCGCGTCCCTCTTCCAGCGGGAGCTGTTGAACAACGCGCCCACCTTCGCCTACCTGTTCATCCACGCGGGCATCGCCTGCCCGTTGATTCTCAACACCTCCAGCGCCTTCGGCTCCATCGTGGGGGCGGGAGAGGTGGGCCACATGGTGATGGAACCCAACGGCCCCCAGTGCACCTGCGGCAACCACGGCTGCCTGGAAGCCATCTCCAGCGACCGGGCCGTCATCGCCCGGTGCATGGACGTCCTGGCCCGAGGCGGGGCTTCAGTTCTTCGGTCCCTGTGCCCTGTGGGGGAGGAACCCGCCATGGAACACGTTCTCCAGGCCCAGCGGCAGGGGGACGCCGACGTGTGCCGGGTGGTGGAGCGGGCTGTGTATACCCTGGGGCTGGCCATCGCCAACATCGACAACTTCACCTGCCCCCACGCCATGCTCATCGAGGGCAAGCTGTTCCGCAGCGAGGACAACCGGCGGCAGCTGCTGGAGGTAGTCCACCACAACGTCTGCAACGTGAAGCGGGCCGACACCGACTTTGTGTTCGTGGAGCCGGACGAGTTCAGCGGCGCCCGGGGGGCTGCGGCGGTGGCCATTTTCCATGACCTCCAATCCGTTGCGGAGTGAATCGGATCAAATCATTCTTTCGAAACGCCGCGCGTACGCGCGGCGTTTTTTCGCGCTCATTTCTCCAGCATCCGTCCCCGGCAGAACACCATGTCCACCTGATTCTCTCCGTCCAGCACCACCAGATCGGCGTCCTTGCCGTCGGCGATGGAACCCTTGCGGTCAAAGATTCCGATAAGTCTGGCCGGGTTCTCCGTCAGGGCGGGCAGCAGCTCCTCCATGGACCGTCCCGTGAAGGCCATAAGGTTACGCAGGGCCGTGTCTTGGGTGAGGGTGCTCCCCGCCCGAACCCCGGTGTCCGCCAGCTTGGCGTCGCCGTCCTCCACCACCACCTCATTTACCCCCAGGTTGTACTTCCCGTCGGGCAGGCCCGCGGCCATGATGGAGTCGGTGATGGCCACCACCCGGTCCAGCCCCTTTGTCTTGATGAGCATGCGCACCGCAGCGGGGTGCAGGTGCCGCCCGTCGCAGATCATCTCACAGTAGATGTCAGACTCCAGCACCGCTCCCATGATGGCAGGCCGGTGCTGGTGGAACAGGCCCATGGCGTTGAAGGTGTGGGTGCAGGCCGCCGCTCCGGCGGCGATAGCCTCCATGGACTGCTCATAGCTGGCCCCGGAGTGGCCGATGGCGGGCACAATCCCCAACCGCTTTGCCGCGGGGATCAGGTCTGCCACCCCCTCCACCTCGGGGGAAACGGTGATGTAGCGGATATTTCCCTCAGCCCGCTCCTGGTAAGCCCGCAGCAACTCTGGGTCCCCCCTGCACAGCAGGTGCTCCGGCATGGCCCCTTTGTATTCAGAGGCCAGGAAAGGACCCTCCAGATGGATACCCAGCAGCTCAGAGGTGGGCTGCTCCCCGGCCTTATGGGCCTTGAACTGGTCGATGCACCACTCCGTCTGCTCCACCTTGTCGGTGAGCACGGAGCACAGCCAGGAGGTGGTGCCGTTTCCGGCGAAAAAGCGGCTGATCTTCTCCAGGTCCTCCGCAGTTGCCCCGTTCACGTCCACCCCCACCCCGCCATGGGTGTGGACGTCGATGAAGCCGGGAACGATCCGTTTCTTGGACACGTCCACCACCTCCGCCCCGGCGGGGACAGGGGCATCCGGCTCCAGCACGCGCAGTTTTCCGCCGCTCAGCCGGAGGATCTTCTTCTCAAACCGGCAGTCAACGTACACCTGGCCGTTGACAATGTAGGTCTCTTCCATAGCCCCTTACTCCGGCAAGCTGGCCACAAATTCCGTGGTGCGGATGAGGGCGTCCGGGTGGGTCTGCATGAGGGTGGCCGGGAAGTGGGCGGACACCTCACCGTAGGCGGTGTGGCGCAGCACGGCCCTGTGCCAGTCCCGGAAGACCCCCAGCCGCACCTTCCGGGCGTGATAGATCTCGTTCATGCCGATGGTGACGCACCAGCGGGGCATGTCGTCGATGGCCCCGTTCAAATCGCCGATGGCGTTGGCCGTCCGGGTCTCCCGGGAAATTTCCAGCACCCGGGTGTGGAGCTGCTTAAACTGGTCCGGGGTCAGCTCGTCCTGGGCCTCATTGAAGGCCAGGTGGCCGTTGATGCCGATGCCGCCGAAACAGATGTCCACCCCGCCGAGCTTCTCAATGGTCCGGGCCATGTTCTCCGGGTCGTTGGGATCCGGGAACACCCGCTGGCTCTCCGGCATCACCAGCTCCGGCTTGATTTTGGAGTACACCGTACGCTCCATGAAGCCCCGAAAGCTGAGCTTGTCCTCCTTGGCGATCCACTGCTTATCATCGGTGAGGTATTCGTCCATGTTGAGAAACCACACGTTTTTCAGGCTTATATTTTCGCCGTTCACCAGCTCCACAAAGTACGGGTATTGGCCCACGGGGCCCACCGGGCAGATGAACACAGTGGTCTCTCCCAGGGCGTTTTTACGCTTGATCTCCTCCGCCATCTCCCGGGCTATGGCCTGGAACACGGCGGCGTTGTCCGCCAGCACCTCAATGGGCACCTTAGGCGCGGCCAATAGCCGCTCCCGGTCAAAATAGTAGTAGTCGTGACGCATGGCGTCATCCTCCTTTCAAGGCTGTCCGGGGCAAAACCCCGTATATTTCTCCGTGACCTCCAGCACCCGGTACACGTCCAGCCAGGGCTGAAAATCCGGCTCCTTTTCGCAGATCAATTCCCGGAAGTCCCGCCAGCTCTCCCCCGCTTTCTCCCCGTCCCCCTGGGCCAGGCGGCGCAGGGCGCGGGACAGCTTGAGGGCGTACTCCCGGTGATAGTTCAGGGCCTCCCAGAAGGGGGTATCCCATCCGCCGGGCCCCCAGTGGGCGTCCAGTGTCGCGGCAAAGTCCAGGCACAGCTCCCGGACGGCCTCCATCCGGGCGGCCATGTCCCCATCTTGGCGGGGGCCCTTGCCGTTGACGTAGTCGGTGCTGCTCAGGCTGGACAGCTGGAACAGGTAGTCGGCCGCAAGGGCCCAGTCCTCGCCGTAGGCGGCGGAAAAATACTCCTCCAGCAGCTGATTCACATCGGCGTTTTCGTCCATCAGCGTCCGGCCCAGCACATAGCTGGGGAAGAAATTGGGCAGGCCCGCCCGCAGCTCCTGGCAGCTGATATATCCGTTCAGCCCCAGGTTTTTCAGCTGCTTAACGTCCCCACTGATGACCCGGGCCAGCTTCACATAGCCCAGGTCGCCGTAGTGGGCCCGGCCCAGGGGGTAGTCATAGACAAAGCTGTCCCCCTCAAACTGCCCCTGCCAGCCCCGGAGGAAGGCCAGGTTCTCGTCCAGGCTGGTGGGCAGGGTGACGCGGTTGCGCCGGTAGATCGGAATAGGGAGCGCCTTCTCAGCTTGATAGGAGCGCTCAAACGTGCGGCTGATGGGGGCAAACATGAGGATAAACCGCTCCGGGCGCTCCAGGTGGGCTTTGATTGGGGGCCAAAGCAGCTCCTGATAGAGCAGGAACACAATCTTGGCATCCAGCCCCTCAGCCGTCAAGCGGCGGTCGATCTCATTAAGCAGTTCAACATACTGATCCGAAGGGGTGGTCTTTTGGCATTCCGGGCACTCGCACACATTGTTGTATTCGTCCGCCAGCCAGATGTGGAGGTAGTCCACATTGGGGTTCTCTTTGGCGTATTCCACCACCAGGGCGGCAAAGGAATCCACCGCCTCCCCATTACGGAAGCACAGGTTGGTGTTGGCAGGCACCCCCTTCCACAACCCCCGCACCCCGCCCACCTGGGCGGCCAGAGGCCGCTTCTCCTCCGGCAGGGGCCTTGGGTCAGCGTCCCAGGACTGGGCCTCATACCCCAGAGTCTCCCCCGTCCAGCCGTGGCCCACCTTGTGGAGGAGCAGTCCGCGGCGCTTGAGCTCTCCCTCCGCCTCCCCCATCCAGGTCAGGGCATCCCCCTGGGTGAAAGGCTCCCCTTTCCGCAGGGGGTTCCCCCGGTGCTCATACCACCGGGCATAGAAGATGTACGGCGATTTGAATTGCAGGAAAAAGCTGTTGTACCCCGCCTTGGGGAGCCAGTCTATAAAATCCAGCACATTCTCCCGGCTGTCTGCCCCCTCGATGCACACGCCCCGGTGGTAGAAGGACGCCCGGTGCTCATACCGCAGCTTCAGCGCCCGGCGGGTAATGGGGGGCACCACCTCGCAGCCCTTGATGGGGGCCAGGAACCGGCACCCCAGGCGGCGCAGGCAGTCGTAGGCCCCCAGCAGCAGCGCCCGGCCGCTGTTTCCGGCGATGGAACCCCCCGCCTCGTTCAGCTCCACGGCAAACCAGTCGGGCAGACCGGGCACGGGGTCGGGGCGAACCTCCAGGCTGAGGGCCAGATCCCCCTCCTCCCCCGCCAGCATCCGGCCCAGATAGGCAGACAGCTGGTCGGCGGCAAAGGTCGCGGGCGCCAGGGCGTTGGGGGGGCAGGTTATTTCGATGTTCACAGAATACTCCTCCTGTCCGGCGGGTATGGACAGAACGAGGCCCTATAGGCGGACTTCAGCTCCGTCCCATAGGGCCCGTTCCTATGCGTTCTGGTATTTGGTTGGCTCAGAGGCTTACTTCAGGGCCTCTTCCATCACGTCGAACAGGACGAAATCGCCCACGTCCTCCTTGGCCTGGCCGGCCTCAATGTTGCCGCCCTGAACCATGTCGTTCTGCATCCCCTCATAGTACTTCTTGATGGTGCCGTCCTTGAGGCCGGAGGTCAGGTCGGCGATGTTGAACCAATGGGCGTCGCCCACCTGCATCAGCTGAGAGTCCAGGCTGCTCTTGATTCGATCCGCGCAGTACTGGGCCACGGTCTCATAGTTCTCCTCCTTGGAGCCCCAGTCCATGCCCTTGTACAGAGCGCGGCTGAAGCGCACCAGCACGTCCCGGTTCTCCTCGGCGTACTTGGGCAGGCAGATCCAGCTGGAGGTGTTGGTGGAGCCATCGGCAAACTCGATCTCGTAGGAGCCCTCCACCTGCTTCAGAATCTGGCCGGAGTAGGGGTTCCAGCACACGGCGGCGTCAATGTCGTTGGACACGGCGGCGGGAACCATATTGTCGATGCTCATCTCGTACTCGTCCACGTCATCGCGGGTCAGGCCGCCCACCTTCAGGGCATTGTCAAAGGTGGTCTCAGAGGAAGAACCGGCGTTGAACGCGATGGTCTTGCCCTTCAGATCCTCCACGGTCTTGATGCCGCTGTCGGGCATACACACCACCTTGTCCACGGTGTGGATGGAGCTGGGGGCGAAGATGACGGCGTTGCCCAGGATGCACAGGCGGTGGGCGCCTTTGCCGATGTAGGCCAGCTGGACATCGCCGCTCTCCATGGCGGCCACCTCAGAGGGGCCGTCGGGGAACTCCTTCAGCTCGATGGTGATGCCCTCCTCCTCGAAGAAGCCCTGCTCCATGGCGGACAGCACGCCCCAGAGGGAGGCGTAGTTGGGCATATAGGCGATGGTCAGCTTGATGGGGTCGGGCTTGGCGGGCTCGGGCTCCTTGCTGTCCTCGGGGGGCTGGGTCTGGGTCACGTCCTTGGTGGGGTCGGGGGCTTTGGTCTCGGCAGGGGTGCCGGCGCAGGCCGCCAGACCCAGAACCATGACCAGGGCCAGCAACAGAGCGGTGAGTTTCTTCATTTCATTTTTCCTCCTTGCATTTGTTTGGGACTGCCTGTATGTCAACCGCGAGTCACGGTCAGGCACAGCGTTACTTGCGGACCTCCAGGTACTCCTGGTAGACCTCGTTCCAGATCTCGGCCTTCAGCTCCATGAACCGGGGGTCGCTCTTGGTGCCCTGATCCCGGGGATAGGGGATGTCGATGTCCACCACCCGCTTGATGCGGCCCGGCCGGGCGGACATGATGACAACCCGCTGGGCCAGCAGCACCGCCTCGTCCACGTCGTGGGTGATGAAGAAGCAGGTCTTTTTCTCCTCCTCCCAGGTCTTGAGCAGCTCGGTCTGGAGCTGGGCCCGGGTCTGGGCGTCCAGGGCGCCGAAGGGCTCGTCCATGAGCAGCACCTCGGGGTTGTTGGCGTAGGCCCGGGCGATGGCCACCCGCTGCTTCATGCCGCCGGACAGCTCCTTGGGGAAGGAGTCCTCAAAGTCCTCCAGCCCCACCATCTTGATGTACTTGCGGGCGATGGCCTCGCACTCCGCCTTGGGCATACGCTTCATCTGGGGGCCGAACATAACGTTCTGGAGGACGGTCTGCCAGGGAAACAGGGCGTACTGCTGGAACACCACGCCCCGCTTCACGTCGGTGCCGTGGATGGCCTCGCCGTCCAGGTAGCATTCCCCGGAGCTGGCCTCATGGAGCCCGGCCAGGATGTTCAGCAGGGTGGACTTGCCGCAGCCGGAAGGGCCCACCACGCAGACGAACTCGTTCTCCATGATATCCAGGTTGACGCCGTTGAGGGCCACGGTGGTGCCGTGGTCGCCGTGGTACTCCTTTTTGACGTCCTTAATTTGGATCTTTACGCCTCTTCCCGCTTCTCCTGCCATGAGGTCAGCCTCCTTTCGATGAAGTCCACAAGGATGTTCAGCAGCGTGCCGATGATGCCGATGATAATGATGTAGCCCAGCATGGCGTTGGTCTCAAAGGTGGTCTGGAGGGTACGGATGCGCATACCCAGGCCGGCCCGGGCGCCGGTGGACTCCGCCGCCAGCAAGGTGGTCAGCGCCGCGCTCAGGCCCAGCCGCACGGCGGTGAGGATGAAGGGCACCGTGGCGGGCAGGGTGATGCGGAAGAAGATGTCCATGTCGTTGGCGCCCAGCACCTTGGCGGCCTTCACCAAGGTGTTGTCGATGTTGCGGATGCCGTGGAAGATGGTGATGCACATGGTCATGAAGGTGCAGATCCAGATCAGCACCACGGACGGGGTTCGGCCCACGCCCAGCATGATCACCACCAGGGGCGCGTAGGCCAGGGCGGGGATGTTGCGGATGAAGTTGATCCAGGGCTCGATGATCTTGCGCACCGGGGTGTACCAGGCCATGAGGAAGGCCATGGGCAGAGAGGTGAGGAAGCCCAGGCCGAAGCCCATGGCCACCGAGATCATACTGCTGGCGAAGTCGTTCCACAGCGCGTCGCGGTCAATCATGGTTCGGAGGCCCTGAATTACCGAGTCCCTCCCCTGAATGGAGAACAGGAACGGGAAGCTGCGCCCCGTCTTTTCCCCGATGGACAGCAGGAACCACACAATCAGAGCTACCACCAGGGACAGCAACAGCCACAGCCGGTTAATGGTCTTGTTCCGCTTTTCCGCCTGGGTCAGGGGTCTTTTGGCTTGCTTTGTTTTGCTCATACGACACCTTCCTTTACTCTTTTCTCATGCTCAGCCTGTGCCGGCTGTCATAGACGTTCCACCGCGCTCAACAACCGCACCCACCCCAGCCGTTGGTGCCGTCGTAGGGCTCCCCCTTCATGCACAGGTGGACGGCGCCCACCTTGAAGGTCTTGGGCAGGGCCAGGATATTGGGGGTCGGCCCCACAAACTTCTTCTTCGCGTCCTCCAGTGCCTCCTCAAAGGTGGCCCTGGTCTTGAGGCCCATCCCCCGGGCAATCCCCGGTTCCTGAGCGCCCACGATGTAGATGGCGCTGGTGTTCATCTCGGCAATGTGCCCGCAGCTCATCATAGAGAACCCGTGGAAGGGGTGGAAGGCGTTGCAGAAGCGGTACTTGCGGATGTACTCCTGGTTGGTGGCGAAATACTCTCCGTAGCGGTTCATGTCGGGCAGGATGTTCATGTGGTCGTGCTGGAACATCTCGTACAGCTCCCGCAGGTAGGGCCAGCGCTCGTCGTGGAAGTAGCCGTTGCAGATGGACGAGCAGATGATGACACAGTTGTCCTTCATCACCCGCTTATGGCGGATCACCTGAGCGCTGAGGGCCTGCATCATCTGGATGGGGTTGGTACCCATGCCGTCGCCGTAGTGGAAGGCCTGGGGCATGCCGAACACCATCACGTCGTACTTCTTTTCCGCCCAGGGCACGTAGGTGCGCTTGTCGGCAATCTCCCAGGAAATGGGCATCATCTCCTTGGCGTAGCCGGAGAAAATGGCGATCTGCCGGGAGTAGGTGTCCAGCACCGCGTCACAGCAGAAGAAGGGGTGGCCCATCTTCTCCTCCATCCACATGCCGATCTCATCAAACTTGGTGCGCATCAGGTTTTTGCCGGATACGGGGGTGAAGTCGGGCCGGTGCATCACGTCAGGCACGTGGTGGCTGGCGATGGACCGCCAGTGGGTAATGCCGGTGGCGCAGTGCTTGTAGCCCCCGGAGTAGCCCCCGTAGGGGTTGCCCTGGGTGTGGCCGATGAGGATGGGGAGGTCGCAGTCAAAGACGTACTTGTTCATCAGCACCGGGTCACCCCGCCTGGTCTTGCCCAGATCCACCATGTGATCGTAGTCCTCGCTGTCGTGGGAGGTGATCTGGTTCGTCCAGTAGAACTCGTTGAACAGCTCTTCCCCCAGAATCTGCTTCATTTCGGACACGGTGGCCCGGGGGTGCAGGCCGTTGGAGAACAGCAGCAGGATATCCTTCTTGTCCACCCCGGAAGCGTACAGCTCATCCAGGCAGGCCCGGATGGACACCTTCCGATGGGCGGTGGGCTGGCAGCCCCCCTTGACGATGTCCGGGATGACGAACACCACCGTCTTGCCCGGGCCCGCCAACTCCTTCAGCGGGGGCATCCCGATGGGATTGCGGATGGACTCCAGGGTGGCGCTGTACAGGCTGTCCCAGTCCTGGGGCAGGCAGGGCGGATCAGGGACGGTCTCCCCGGGGATAAACACGTCGGTATTGTCGGGCAGGTTGGTGGCCATCAGGCCGTGGCCGTATTCAAACTCTAATTTCATGTGCGCCCTCCTTGTTGTTCATTCTTTTCTTTTGAAAAAGAAACGAATCAAAAGAAACCTTTTAGGCGCGAAACTGCGTTTCGCGTTTACTCTCCCAGATAGAGGCGGATAATCTCCAGGTACTCGTCGGGATAAAAGCCGATCTCCCCCTGGAATCGGGTCAGGGCGATAAGCCCGCCGTCGATCTCCTTGATGGAGGCCAACATGGCGGCGTTGTCCGCCTTCAACCCCCCGCCGTACACCACGTCCATCCCACCCGTGCGCTCCTTCACAAACCGGGCAATCTTGGTGATGTACTCCTTCCCCGCCGGGGTTTTTCCCGGGCCGATGGACCACACCGGCTCGTAGCCGATGACCACATGGCTCTTGTCCACGCCCTCCAGACCCACATCCAGCTGCTCGCCCAGCACCTGCTCCCACTGGGGCTGCTCCTCGCTGGTCTCGCCGATGCAGTACAGCACCGTCAGCCCCGCCTCCTGGGCGCAGCGGATCTCCTGGTTCAGCAGGCGGTTCACCGCGGACATATCCGTCACCCCGGCCTCCGTCAGAACGCCCTTCTTATCGTTGCGCTCCTCACAGTGGCCGATGAGGGTGGAAGCGCAGCCCATGGCCTTAACGATGGAGGCGGGCCGGTTGGTGGTAAAGGCCCCGAAGTTGCCCCCCACCGCCGTGTTCATCCGATACACCCCCTGGCTGCCCAGCCGCACCGGGCTGTTCTCGGTCAGGGCCGCCGCCGCGCCCAGCAGATGGGCCTCCGGCAGGTACTGCACAAACTCCACCTTGGCCGGATCGTACTTGCGCAGCGCATCCTGGGTTCCGTTCACCACCGCAGCGCCCCAGTCCTTCACCGGGGCCAATCGGTTCACTCCGCCCAGCTCCACCGGCACGTCGAATCGCTTCAGATTCAAATATATATGTTTCATATCAAATCTCCCAAACGCGAAACAAAGTTTCGCGGTCAAAGTTCTTTTTGATTCTTTTTCTTTCAAGAAAAAGAATGCCCAACAGTCTCTACCTAAGAAGGGCGTACTCCGGGAAACCCCCGCCCATCAGGGGCATGGCGTAATCGAAGAACCCGTCGGCGATCTGATTGCCCTCCACGATCCACTCCAGTGGGAATTTCTTCTCCACGTTGGCCACCTTGTCCAGGGGCACCAGGGACAGGCTGCTGGAATAGGCAGGCGTCCGCACCGCGTCGATGGCCACCATATAGCCGCTCTCCCCGTTTAGGGCGGACTCCACAGCGAATTTGCCCACGGCGTAGGCCTCCTCCCGGTCCACCTGGGACACGTAGGGGATGCTGGCCCGGCCCAGGAGCCCCGGCTTCTCCGCCCGGGACTTGAGCCCCAGCTTTTGGATGATCTGGTCGGTGATGTGCTGGGCCGTGCCCCCGGGCACCGTGTGGCCGAAACCGTCCACAATCCCCGTGTCCGCCAGGGGCTTGCCGTCCAAGCCACAGATCCCCTCGCTGACGGTGACCAGCAGGCCCTTGCCTTTGGCGTAGGCTTTTTCGATGTCCGCCAGCATCTTGTCCTCGTCCACCGAGACCTCCGGCAGATAGGTGAGCACCTCGCAGTTGGTGAGCCGCTTTGCCATTGCGCTGGCGGCGGTGACCCATCCGGCGTTGCGGCCCATCAGCTCCAGCACCACCACATGGATGGGCAGTCCGGAAGCGTCCAGGGCCAGCTCGGCAGCGCTGAGGGCGGCATACCGGGCGGCGGAGCCGAAGCCGGGGCAGTGGTCGGTAAGGTCCAGGTCGTTGTCCATGGTCTTGGGGATGCCAATGACCCGGACGTCCAGCCCCTCTTTTTTCGCCAGCTCATTCACCTTGTTGCAGGTGTCCATGGAGTCGTTGCCGCCGTTATAGAAGAAGCAGTCGATGTCAAACTTTTTCAGCGTCTCCAGCACCGTGGGGTAGTCCGCGTCGGTGAGCTTCCGGCGACAGGACCCGATGGCGGAAGCGGGGGTATGCCCCAGCTTGGCGACGGTGGCGGCGGGCACATCGGTGAGGTCGATGAAGTCTCCCGCCAGGATGCCCTCCGCCCCGAACCGGGCGGCGTATATCTTGTCCACCTGGCCGGACACCCGAGCCCCCTCCACCACACCCTGGAGGGAGCAGTTGATGACGGCGGTGGGCCCGCCGCCGTGGGCCACTAAAATATTTTTACCCATGATAAGTTCTCCATTTTTGAGTGTTTCGTTGCCGGCGGGTACAAAGTTGGTTTTGTCTCCCTTCCGTCAGCAAATTTAAAGTTCTTTTTGCCTACTTTTTCTTTCAAGAAAAAGTAGGTTAAATCCCCTTCTTGCGGTAGCGCTCCGCCATCTCGTCCAGGGAAACATTCTCAATGAGCGGCGCCTTGCCCACGGAGTCGAACTCCACGATCAGGGTGCCCACGACTTCCTTCACGCCGCGCTCAATGCAGTCCACCACCTGGGCCACGTCGTCGTCGGGCACATTGCCGTACATGACAGTGTCCATGATGGGAGGCAGGAACACCCGAGGATCGAAAGCGGAGGGATTGTCCAGCAGCAGCTTGTAGATGGGACCGATGGAGGCGCTGTCCCGCAGGGCGGTGCAGTCCCGGAACAGCTCCCGCAGATTGCGGGTCACCGCCAGGCGGATGTCGGTGTCCACGTTAATCTTTCGGATGCCCAGCTTGGACACCTCTTTGAGCTGCTCCTTCTTGATGCCGTAGGCGTCGTGGATGTCGCCGCCCAGGCCGTTAATCTCGGAGACGATGTACTGGGGCACGGTGGAGGAGCCGTGGCTCACCAGGGTGCCCTCAATGCCCTCGTGGAGCATGCACTCCTTGGTGGCAATGGCGATCTCCTTACGGATCACCGTGTCCTTGCCCTTGTTGGCCCCGTGCTTGGTGCCGTAGCTGATGGCCAGGGCGTCTACCCCTGTCTGCCGGAAGAATTTCACCGCGTCCATGGGGTTGGTGTAGGTGGAGTTGGCGGCGAACACGTGGTCCTCCACCCCCGCCAGCACACCCAGCTCGCCTTCCACGGTGACGCCCCGCTCATGGGCGTACTTCACCACCTCGCGGGTGAGCTCCACATTCTCGTCAAAGGGCAGGGACGAGCCGTCGATCATGACGGAGGTGTAGCCGCCCGCGATGGCGGCCACGCAGGAATCCATGTTCTTGCCGTGGTCCAGGTGCAGGGCCACCGGGATGGGACTGTGCTCGGCGTACTTCTTCACCGCGTTGGCAATGTTCAGCGCGCCCTTCTTTTTGTCCTCCAGGGTGCCCTGAGCGAAGTCGGTGCGACCGCCCATGAAGGCGTTGGCCAGGTCCGCCCCCTGCAAAATCGCGGCGGAGCGGAACATCTCGTGGACCTCGATCACCGCCTTGGCCTGGCACACGGCGTTGACGTTGAACGCCCCCTGGGCGTAGTTGTACTTCTCGGTAGCGTCTAGGATGGCTTTCATTGGGACAAGCGGCATAGGTATTCTTCCTTTCTCTTTCATCGGCGGGCCGGACGGCCCTGTGTTTTAAGAGCGGTACGCAGGGTGTCTTCCCTGGAAAAATTTAATTATTTAATTTATTTAAGAATACCTCAAACTGTCCTCCGCCGCAAGCAGTAAAATTGCCTAGGATTTCAATTCGTTTCTTGTGCACAACGCCCAAAGTCAGGGCACAAATCCCTCAAAGATGGAGGTAACCCCCGCCCGGTCCAGAGCCTCCATGGTCTCCCGCTCCCGGACGGTCCAATCCACTTCGTGGACGCCGTACAGCGTCCGCATCCACCGCAGGCTCAAGCTCTTTCGGTCCCTCCAGTTGTAGGCGATGAAGTCCGGGCTGGTAAAGGCGGTGGTGAGCAGATTGGTGAGCACAAACCGGGCCGGAAGCGACAGATTGCCCACCTCGCTGTCCCGGAGGAAATTCTGGCTCAGCTGGCCCCGAAGCACCCAGGGATACCGCTCCTTCAGCCGCAGCAGCACCGCCGGGTGGAAGGATTCCACGCAATAGATGCCGTCCCAGCCCTCCAGCGCAGCCATGACGGCATCCGTAAGGGCGTTGGCGTTGCCCCGCTCCACCTTCAGCTCAATGATCAGGGGCGTTTTCCCCTCAAACAGGTCCAGCACCTCCTCAAACAGCGGGATCAGCGCTCCTGTCCCCACCAGCGGATAGTCCATGAGCTCCTCTTCAACGAGGTCTTCAATGACCGCCTTTTTGCTGCACACCCGGGCGAGGTCGCTGTCGTGGACCACCGCCAGATTGCCGTCCGCCATCAGGTGGACGTCCAGCTCCGCGCCGAAGCCGTGGTCTATGGCCCGCTGGAACGCCGCTAGGGAGTTCTCCGGGATCCCCAATTTCAAGTCATGGAGGCCCCGGTGGGCAAAGCGCACATCCTCCAGCTTCTCCCACCCCGGTTGGTTCCGCCGGGGCTTCAGCAACAGGCTCCAGGCCCCCAGCACCCCAGCGCAGCCCAGCGCAGCCTTTGCCATCCTGTTCATATTCTATACCTCCTCCAGCCCAACGTCTCAAAACACTGTTATTCTGTTCACGAGCGGTAACTTTATGGACTCAACTGCAATGGTAACGTCCCAAAGTTCTTTTTCGGTTCCTTTTTCTTTCAGGAAAAAGGAACAAAATTAATCATCCATATCCTCAAAAGCGTCCAGCCCCGTCTTCGCCTCCGCCCTGCTGTCACCGTGGCGGACAAACAGCATGGTGACAAAGCTCATGGCCACAAAAAACGCGGCGTAGGGGAACAGGATCTGATAGCTGATGTGCTTCATCAGCGTACCTGCCAGCACCGGAGTGACCACCTGGGCCGTCATGGAGGCGGTGTAGTAGTAGCCGGTGAACTTGCCCACATCCGAGCCCTTGCACATCTCCACCACCATGGGCAGGGAGTTGACGTTGATGGCCGCCCAGGCCAGGCCCACCAGAGCAAAGACCACGTACATAGGGGCGGTGATAGCATGGGCGGAGCGGGTCATGAAGAAGCCCGCCGAAAAGCATGCGGCCAGCAGGATCACCCCCGCTTGGATGGTGCGCTTCCGTCCGAATTGGGAGGCCACAACCCCGATGGGGATATAGGACACGATGGCCCCCACGGTGGCCACCATCAGGCAGGTGTTGGTGCCGCCGATGCCCTCCCCCATCACCTGGGACACGTAGGTAGAAAACCATGTGGTGACACCGTTGTAGCCCACAAACCACAGAGCGATGGAGGCCAGCAGAAAGCCCAGGCTCCTCTTCACCGGCCCGGGCAGCACCTCGCCGCCGCTGCCGTCATCCTTGGCCAGGTTCCACTCCGGGTGCTTTTTCTCCAGCGCCCGGTTTTCCTCCGCCAGCTGGGGCTCCCGGATGGTGAGCAGCAGCACCACCACCGACACCACCATAATGAGGGACACCAGGAAAAACAGCGGCTGATAGTCCACATGGACCAGCCCGTGGGTCTTTTCCCTGGGGTAGAGCAGCACGCTGATACCCAGATAGAGTACGCCGCCCACCGCCCCCATCAGGTTAATGATGGCGTTGCCCTTGGAGCGCAGGGGCTTGGGGGTGACGTCGGGCATGAGGGCCACAGCGGGCGAGCGGTAGGTGCCCATTGCGACGAGCAGCAGGCCCAGCACAATGACAAAGCTCGCCAGCTTGAAGGGGGCGGCCTGCCGGAAGTAGCTGTTGTCCAGCACGGGCAGCAGGTTCATCAGCACCACCGCCCCGGCGGTGCCCGCTAGGATGTAGGGGGTGCGCCGTCCCAGCTTTGTGCTGGTGTGGTCGGACAGCCCCCCAAAGAAGGGCAGCAGGAACAGGGCCAGAATGTTGTCCGCCGCCATGATGGCCCCGGTGAGGGACTCGTCCATCTGGAAGGTGTTTTTCAAAATGAGGGGCACCAGATTGTCGTACATCTGCCAAAAGGAGCAGATGGACAAAAAGGCCAGGCCCACCAGAATGGTACGCTTGTTGTTCAGCTTCAGTTCACTCATGTTCCCACTCTCTTTCCCCTGTTTTGACGGGCGTTTCCCGAGGATTCAGCCCCGCTCCTCTTCCCAGGCCCTGTGGAGGGCGGCCAGACTTTCAAACACCCAGGTGGGCTTGACCGCGCTGGCCTCCAGGTCCGCCAGCGTCCCCTCCCCGGACAGGACGAAGGCAGTGTCAATACCGGCGTTGAACCCCGCGGTGATGTCGGTGTACAGCCGGTCCCCCACCATCACCGTCTTTTCTGGCGGGATCCCCGCCTGCGCCATGGCCAGCCGGGCCATGGCGGGCTGGGGCTTGCCGATCACCCGGGGCCGCCGCCCGGTGGCCCGGTAGAGCATCTCGCACACGCTGCCGCAGTCGGGCACGGACCCGTACCAGGTGGGGCATACCCAGTCCGGGTTGGCGGCGATGAAGTCCACGCCCCGATTCAGCAGGATACAGGCGTCCTCCAGCTTCTGGAAGACCAGCTCGGTGTCAAAGCCGATGATTAGGCAGTCCGCCTTGTCCTCCCGGCGGTCCGTCACAGGGATACCCGCCGCCTGGAGCTGCCCCCGGAAGCTTTTCGTGCCAAACACGTAGCACAGCTGGTAGGGGGGCCTGGACAACAGGTCGGCGATCAGCGCGTCCACCGAGGTGACGAACTCCTCCCGCACCGCGTGAATGCCCATACCCGCCAGCTTGTTGATATAGTCCTGCCCCGACTTAGAGGAGTTGTTGGTGAGAAAACGGTATTTGCACCCATTTTCCTTCAGTGCGCTCAAAAAAGGGATGGTCCAGGGAAACAGGTCCCGGTCCAGATAGATGGTGCCGTCCATGTCCAGCAGAAACAGCTCCTTGTCCCCCAGCCGCGCCATCTGTTTCCCTCCTCATCCCAGGTGGCGGAGGAATGCATTTTCCTGCCGCCAATTTGAAATTTATTTTAGCACACTTTTCCCCCGCTGTCTACGAAATTTGTAAAAAATGACTGAAACTTCCGGCAATTCCCTGCCCACTCCCATTGTTTTTACCATTGCGTCAGGGTAATTCATCTTCGCGGGGAAATTCTTACCTCGCCGCGCTAGGCCGTATCCTCCAGAGATGCCTGGAACCAACAGTCCCCCTCCGGCTTGCCGGAGGGGGACTTATTGAGGCTATCTCATGCGCAGCAGGCGCTCAATATGTTTGTAGAGAAAGAACGTGATGACCGAATCCGCCACGCCCTTGAGCAGATTGAAGGGCGCCACAGCGAAGAGCACCAGGGTGTTTACGTTGACGATGGAGGGATTGATGGCGGTGCCCATGCCGATGATGACCTCCAGCGGCTGGCCGAAGAGAACGGAGAAGGTAGGGATCAGGTAGACGGCGTTGAACAGGCTTCCCACCACCGTAATGCATACGGTGCCCACGGCCATGCCGATGATGGCGCCTTTTTTGGTCTTATTGGCAAAGTACGCCACCGAGGCGGGCAGGATCAGGGCGCAGCCCACCACAAAGTTGGCCAAGTCGCCCACAAAGGCGGTGGAGGTCCCCTTCAAAAGCAGCTTCAGCACCACCTTCAGGAACTCGCACACCACCCCGGCCATCGGACCCATGGAGAAGGAGCAGATGAGCACCGGGATCTCACTGAAGTCCAGTTCGTAGAAGCCGGGGGCGAAAGGCAGGGGGAACTCGAAATACATCAGCACGGCGGCGATAGCGGCGAAAATGCCCACGTAGGCTGTCCTCCGGGCGGGGGACTGCTTCTCCGGCTTGAGCCACTGCCGCTCCAGCAGCATGGCCGCCGCGAAGATACCCGCGAACACCACCAGGCACATCAGCAGGAACATAGCGTTGTCCACCACCGCCGCAAAAAACTTTCTAGGATCGTTGAACATAAAAAATTCCTCCTAAGATAGTCTGAAACGCCTGAAAGCACTGTCTTCCAGGCGCGACACTACCTCAAGAGGGGTCACGCGTCTTCTTCCATCCGGACTATACCGTTGGTCCCGGAGTTTCACCAGGTCAACCGCTCATGCGGGTCGCGGACTATACCGCCAGTGGGGAATCTCACCCCGCCCTGAAGACAATCATTCAATTGTTCTGTCCCATATTATATGCGTGGCCCTCAAAAAATGCAAGTCCTTTTTTGTCGAATCTACCCGACATTTTTAAACTTACGTTTCATTTTTCCTTGACGGCTCCCGGCATATATAGTACAATTGTATTAAATATTGAGAGGAGGAACCGCCGTGGCGCCCGAGGAGAGCCGCACCTGCTGTTTCACCGGCCACCGGCCGGACAAGCTGCCCTGGGGGCTGGACGAGAGCGACCCCCGCTGCGCCGCGCTGAAGGCCAGCCTGGACCGGGAGCTGGACGGGCTGTACCGCCGGGGGTTCCGCCACTTCATCTCCGGCATGGCCATGGGCTGCGACCTGTACTTTGCCGAGGCCGCGCTGGCCCTGCGGGACCGCCGCCCCGGCGTGGCGGTGGAGGGGGCGGTCCCCTGCCCCACCCAGGCGCAAAAATGGCCGGAGGCCCTCCGCCGCCGCTGGCGGGCCGTCCTGGACGCCTGCGATCTGGAGACGGTGGTGCAGCAAAATTATGACCGCTGGTGCATGCTCCGCCGGGACCGCTACATCGTAGACCGCTCCGCCGCCGTGCTGGCGGTGTTCGACGGCACTCCGGGGGGAACCCAGTACACCCTAAATTACGCCATGGACAAAAAGCGGGAGATCCTGCTGCTGGACCCCGCCCGGCCGGACCGGGCCGCCGCCCATTTCACCATATGAAGCGCCCCGCCGGGCTGTCCGGCGGGGCGCTTCCCTCACATTTTGAACGAGCCGTTGAAGTGCTCCACGACCTCGCCCACGGCTTTGATGGCTTTTCCCGCCGCCTTCTGGGCGGTGTGCTTTTTCTTCTTTGGCATCATCATCAGGCCGATGGCCCCGGCCGCCGCCATGGTGGCCCCGGCGATGGGCAACATGGCCTTTTTGTCCATTCTCATGACTCATCACTCCTTCGCCCTGCTAGCTTGCCCCGTTTTCCGGGAAAGAGTGAGATTTTCAGCTGGAAACTATTTCAAAATCAGCGACACCGGGCAGTGGTCGCTGCCCGGAATGTTCGAGTGGATAGCCGCCTCCTCCACCCGCTCCCCCAGCCGGTCGGACACGATAAAATAGTCGATGCGCCATCCGGCATTCTTCTCCCGGGCCTTAAATCGGTAGCTCCACCAGGAGTAAGCCCCCTCCTTGTCCGGGTACAGCAGGCGGAAGCTGTCGGTGAAGCCGGAAGACAGCAGGCGGGTCATGGCGGCGCGCTCCTCGTCGGAGAAACCCGCATTCCCCCGGTTGGTCTTGGGGTTTTTCAGGTCGATCTCCTCATGAGCCACGTTCAGGTCTCCGCAGTACACCACAGGCTTGGATCGGTCCAGGCTTTTCAGGTAATCCAGCAGGTCCTCCTCCCACTCCAGGCGGTAGCCCAGCCGGGCCAGCTCACTCTGGGCGTTGGGGGTGTAGCAGTCCACCAGCCAAAACTCCGGGTATTCCAGGGTGATGAGCCGCCCCTCATGGTCGTGCTTGTCCATGTCCATCCCATAGGAGACGGACAGAGGCTCCTCCCGGGCGAAGACGGCGGTGCCGGAATAACCCTTCTTTTCCGCCGAGTTCCAATACTCGTGATAGCCGGGCAGCTCCACCTCTGCCTGCCCCCGCTCCATCTTGGTCTCCTGGAGGCAGATGAAGTCGGCGTCCAGCCCCAGCACCGAGTCCACAAAGCCCTTCTTCAGGCAGGCACGCAGGCCGTTCACGTTCCAGGACACGAATTTCATGCCAATCCCCCCTGTCTGTTCACCTGGCGCAGCTGCCGGACCAGCACCCACACCGAGATGGCCAGCGCCGCCAGCATGGCCAGAGCCTCCAGGGCCATGCCGAACTGAGCGCTCCCTATGGTGAGGACGAAGTTATACTTCTGCCGCAGGTAGACCACATAGCTGGCCAGGGACGCGCCCCCCGCCAGCACCGCCACCGGCAGGCAGCGCACATTGGCGCAGGCCCAGCACAGGGTAAACACGTCGGCCAGGAAAAAGTACCGCTCATGCATGTGGGGCAGGAAGAAGGGCACCCCGATGCACAAGATAACCGCCATGGTCATGATAATATCCTGGTCCAGCCGGTCCTTCAGCCAGAAGCCCAGCCCCAGCAAAATCAACACCAGCACCACCGCCGCGGCGATGCCCAAGGTGGAGGCCAGCTTTCCCTCCGCCAGCCCTTCGTGGAGTGCCCTGGGGATGAACTGGTACACGCTGGCCGCGTTGAGCACCAGATGGGGCACCTCCGTCATCTGGTTGAAATAGATGCCCAGAATATCCCCCAGGGGCTTGCCCAGAAAGACGGCGGGCAGGATGGTGGCCAGGTAGGTGACGGGAAACACCCACAGTTCCCGGAACTTCACCTTTTTCGCCAGCCACAGCACCCCCCACAGAGGGAGGACAAAAACGGCCTGGAGCTTGAAGGAAAAGGCCACCGCCATCAGGGCCACCGAGGTCTTGTTCTTTCCCTCCAGCACCAGGGCGGCGGCGTGGATGGCCAAAGCCCCATAGATCACGTCGCACTGCCCCCAGTAGGCTCCGTTGAGCACCACCACAGGCAGCAGCAGGGCGGCGGCGAAGGCGATCATGGGAGCGCTGCTCCCATGCCGGTCCCTGACCAGAGACCGCACCAGCCGAAAGCAGCCCCAGGCCAACACCACGTCGAAGAAAATGGACAGCAGCTTGTACATATACAGGTCGGGCACACCGATATAGGACATAAAAGCGATATAGTAGAGGTAGGGCACGTTGTAGTTGCCCACGTTGCTGGCCAGGGTGCGGAAACCGCCGTAGGTGCGAAAAAATTCCGCCCAGTGCTTCAAAAAGGAGACATAGTCCCCGCTGATATAGTCTAGGCTCAGGGCCCGGAACAGCATGGCCGCCCCGATGGGCAGCAGCAGGATCAGCAGCGCGTCTCCCCTGACGCCCTCCATCCACAGCAGGAGCAGGGACAGCCCCGCCAGGGCGATGAGCACCACCGCGATGCCCGCCCGGTCCAGCCAGCCGCCCTGGTCCAAGCCCATACACGTCATGGCGGTGAACACCAGCAGCGCCCCGCCAGCCCCGGCGCACACCGGGGGCAAGTATTCCTTCCATTGTTGATCCATTCTTGTTCCTCCTGATCCCGCATTACGTCCCATCATATCACAGCTGTCCCCGCTTGTCCAGCCTCCCCGCCCTGGGCGTGGACATACATCCGGGAGGGCTCCGCCTCACCGTCCCCCTGGACCATGCACAGAAACCGCCAGCCATATCGCTCATAAAAGGAGGTGTGGTCGGTGAGCAGATAGAGGGTGTCCACCCCCAATTCTGCCATGTCCGCGCAGGCAAGCTCCAGCAGCGCCCCAGCTATCCCCTGACAGCGGCGCGCCTCCTCCACATGGACGGCGCACACGTTGGGGGTCAGGTCACTTCGGGGGTGGAAGTCGTTCTCGATGACCCCCAGCCCGCCCACGATCTCATCCCCATTCACAGCCACGTACCACTGGGGCACTGGCCCACCGCCCAAACAGCACTCCGCCATGCTCCCCGGGTACGCCTCCAGCGGGACGCCCCACTTTTCGTGGAACCACACCGCCGCACGGTCCAGCATCTGGGGATGCTCTCTGATTTTCCACATCGCACAGTTCAATCCGCTCTCTCCTTTGGAAAATACTCCTGGGCAAAATCCACGTCCTCCACCGTCCACTCCCTGCCGTTGAGGCCGTTCAGCGGCCCCGCGTCCGTAGTAAAGTCAAACCGCAGCTTGTAGGAGTACAGCGCCTGGAACCTGCGGTCATAGCGCTTGTTGTCCTGTTCCCAGCCGTACTTGCCGTCCCCCAGCAGGGGGTGGCCCGCGGCGGCGAACTGAGCCCGGATCTGGTGGGTCCGCCCAGTGATGAGGTCGCACTCCACCAGGGACAGCCCGTTCCGGCTCTTCAGGGTGCGGTAGAGGGTCACCGCCGTTTTGCCCCCGGGGACAGGGTGGTCGTACACCTTCACCTGAGCTCTATCCTCATCCTTCAAAATGTACCCCTTCAGCTGGCCCTCCCGGGGCTTCATGGTCCCATGGATCACACAGAGGTACAGCTTTTGCAGCTCCCGGTCCCGGATCTTCTGGTTCATCACCCGCAAGGCCTCGGCGGTCTTGGCGGCAATGACAATGCCCCCGGTGTTGCGGTCGATGCGGTTGCACAGGGCGGGGGCAAAGGAGTTCTCCCAGTAGGGGGACCACTCTTTCTTCTGGTACAGATACGCCTGGATGTGGGTGATGAGGGTGTTCACACGCTCCTTGTCGTCGGGGTGGACCACCATGCCCGGACGTTTGTTGAGGAGCATCAGGTGTTCATCCTCATATAGGATATCCAGCTGGGGCCTGAACACGGACAAAAAGGCATTTTCCGGGGTGGGGCGGTCAAAAAACTCGTCGTTGATGTACAGCTGGAGCAGGTCCCCCTTCTGGAGGCGCACGTCCCGCTTGGAGCCCTTACCGTTCACCTTCACCCGCTTGAGGCGGATATACTTCTGGGCCAGGGGCGCCGGGAGGAGGGGCATAGTTTTGGCCAGCCAGCGGTCCAGCCGCTGGCCCGCGTCGTTGGGGCCGATGGTGAATTCCTTCATGGCGGGCGTCTCCTCCGAAAACCACAGATTCCTGGACATTGTAGCAGAAAACATTGGAAAAGGCAAGGGAGCGCGGTCTGTGCCGCGCCCCCTTTTTTGTTTACCTCAATCCCTGGATATCGCCGGACTGGATGGCCTTCAAATTGGCGGCGATCCGTTCTACGGGCCAGTCCCACCATTTCAGCTCCAGCAGCCGATCAATAACGCCGTCGCTAAACCGTTTGCGGATGGGCTTGGCCGGGACGCCGCCCACGATGGCGTAGGGGGGCACGTCCCTGGTCACCACGGCACGGGCGCCGACGACGGCCCCGTCCCCGATGGTCACGCCCGCCAGAATGACGGCCTCATAGCCGATCCACACATCGTTTCCCACCACGATGTCCCCCTTGTTGTCCCAGGCCCGGGGGATGTCCTCCACAGGCAGCCCCCACTCCTCAAAGAAGATGGGGAAGGGGTAGGTAGACAAGCTGCCCAGGGCGTGGTTGGCGCTGTTGAAGAGAAATTTCGCGCCGCAGGCGATGGAGCAGAATTTGCCGATCACCAGCCGCTCCTGGTTGATGGGGTAGTGGTAGAGCACGTTGTTGCGCTGAAAGTCCCTGGGGTCGCGGACAAAGTCGTCATAGGTGGTGTACTCCCCCACGGCGATGGAGGGGTCGGTCACCACGTTTTGCAGGTAGACGGTGCTGTGCCCCTGGGATCGGGGATAAATTTTCCATTTCGGGATCATCTGATAACCTCCTGAGCATCATTTATTTTGTGACGATCCCGCGAAAGGCAATGCATCGCTTCACGCATACCACCTCGCCTGAACATGATACGCCCAGCATACCACGCCGCCCCGGCTTTTTCAAGTGGCCTCTTGCTCCTGCCGCGCCCGCTCCTCCCTCATCCGCCTGTGCAGGCACTCCAGCGCGTCGGACAGCCCCCCTAGGTGGTCGATGAGCCCCAGCTCCACCGCCTCCTGGCCGTAGATGACGCTGCCCACGTCGGCGGCCATCTCCCCGGTGTTCAGCATCAAATGCTCGAACTCCTCCCGGCTGATGCGGCTGTTGCGGGTGACAAAGTCGCAGATTCGGTCCTGGATGCGCTCAAAGTAGTGGAAGGTCTGGCTCACCCCAATGACCAGCCCGTTGAGCCGCACCGGGTGGATGGTCATGGCCCCGGAGGGGACGATGAAGGACTCCTTGGCCGCCACCGCCAGGGGCACTCCGATGGAGTGCCCTCCCCCCAGCACCAGGGACACGGTGGGCTTGCGCATGCCGGAGATCATCTCCGCGATGGCCAGCCCCGCCTCGATATCGCCCCCCATGGTGTTGAGCAGGATGAGCAGGCCGTCCGCCTCGTCGCTCTCCTCCAGGCTGGCCAGGAAAGGCAGGATGTGTTCGTATTTGGTGGTTTTGGCCCCGGAGCGCTCCTCCTGATGGCCCTCAATGGTACCCACGATGGTCAGGGTGTGGATGGCGCCGTCCTTCGTCTTGACGGTGCTGGCCCCCATGTCCACAATCTGCTGCTGAAATTCCGACTGCTCCTCGTTTTCGCCGCTCTCCGCCGGTCTGGTGTCCTCAGTCATAGAAAAACCCCCTTTTGCGGTAGCATTTCCGCAAAAGGGGGCCTCTATCCGTCACAGCGTCAATTCCATAAGGATCTCGCTTCGATCCGCCTCGCCGGTGGGAGCGAAGCCCAGCTTCTCATACATCTGCCGGGCGGGCTCATCCTCCTCCACATAGCACAGGCACACCTTGGAATAACGCCCATCCGCGCGCATCTCATCCAGGGCCAGCCGCGCCGCCTGAAGGCCAAAGCCCCGGCGCTGATACCGCCGGTCAATGAACAGCTGGCTGAACACGTACCGCTCTGCCTCCGGCCAGTCGTACCACAGCAGCATCCCCACAGGGGTCTCCCCATTCAGGATCAGCTTGGCTTGGCTGTTCAGCTCACGATAGGCGTACGCCCTGGCCAGAAGGCGGTTGGTGTCGGACACGAACCACCGCTGGTCCTCCCGGACGGCCAGCGGCTCCCGCCAATTGTCCGGGCCCACAGACGCCAGCCGGACCACGCTCAGCTCTGGTACACCGCCTTACAGGCGGCGTAAGTCATATAGCAGTCCAGCTTGGACACCGTCTCAAAGGGGGAATGCATGCTCAGCACAGGCACGCCCGCATCCAGCGTGTCGATGTTGCGGTTGGCCATGTAGCAGGCCACGGTGCCGCCGCCGCCCTTGTCCGCCGCGCCCAGCTCGGCCATCTGCCACAAAATGCCCTTGTCGTCCAGCAGGCGGCGGACATAGGCCACCACCTCGGCCCCGGCGTCGGAGGCGCCGCTTTTGCCCCGGGCGCCGGTGTACTTGCAAAGGCCCACGCCGTAGTTCACCCGGGCGGAGTTGTTCTTCTCGTACACGTCGGCAAAATTGGGGTCAAAGGCGGCGGTCACGTCGGTGGACAGGCAGAAGGACTTCTCCAGGCACACCCGCAGAGGCACCTTCTGGGTGGCGCACAGATCGCCTACGAAGGTGTCGAAAAAGGCGGACTGCATCCCGGACACGCCCTCGGAGCCGATCTCCTCCTTGTCCGCCAGCACACACACGGCGGTGCGCATGGGCACGCCCTCCAGGTCCAACAGGGCCTTCAGCCCAGCGTAGCCGCACACCCGGTCGTCGTGGCCGTAGGCCCCGATCAGGGAGCGGTCAAAGCCGATATCGGCGGCGTTGAAGGCGGGGACCGCCTCGATCTCGGCGGAGATGAAATCGGCCTCCCGGATGCCGTAGTGGTCGTACAGCATCTTCATCACCGCCAGCTTCACCCGGTCCTTGCCGTCGTCGTCCTTTAGGGGGCGGCTGCCCACCAGGATATTCAGGCTCTCGGCGGGAATGGCCTCGCCCAAGGGCTTCTTGGCCTGCTCCGCCCCCAGGTGGGGCAGCAGGTCGTCCACAGTGAACAGGGGGTCACCGGGGTGGGAGCCCACCGACACATTGACGATGGACCCATCCTTCATGGCCACCACGCCCCGCAGCTCCAGGGGAATGGTCACCCACTGGTACTTGCGGATGCCGCCGTAGTAGTGGGTTTTAAAGAAGGCCAGCTCGCTGTCCTCGTACAGCGGGGTGGGCTTCAGGTCCAGCCGGGGGCTGTCGATGTGGGAGGCGGAGATGGAAACCCCCTGGTCCAGGGGGGTGGAGCCGATGACGGCCAGATTGACAGCCCGGTTTCGATTCACCCGGTACACCTTGGAGCCGGGGTGGAGCTCCATTCCCCGCTCCAGGGGGACAAAGCCCGCCGCCTCGGCCAGCTCCACCGCGTACTCCACGCAGGCGCGCTCCGTCTTTCCGCGGTCCAAAAAGGACTTATAGCCCTCGCAGTAGTCAAAAATGGCCCGCTCTGTGGCCTCGTCCACCACGTCCCAGCCGTTCTTTTTCTGGGTCAGCAGCGCCTCCCGCAGCTGCTGGCCCTTGGTTTTCTCTTCCATGTCAGATATCCTCCTTGTCAAGAATTTGCGTCAGCAACCTGCGGGCCCCAGCCTCCAGTTCAGCCTGGGTCCCATCGTTGCGCAGGGTATAGGTACAATGTGCCTCAAACCAGGCTTCCGGCTTCTGGGCGGCCACCCGCGCCCGAGCGTACTCCTCCGAGATGCCCTCCCGGGCCATGATGCGCCTCACCCGGACCTCTGGCCGAGCGGTGACGGCAATGGTCACATCGCACAGCTCCCCCGCCCCGCTCTCCAGCAGGGCGATGGCGTCCAGGGCGACGGCGGGCCGGCCCTCTGCCCTGGCCCGGGCGATAAGCCGCTCCAGCTCGGCCACGATGTGCCGGTGGGTGACGGCGTTCAGATCGCTGAGAGCGGCCTGGTCCCCAAATACAATAGCACCAAGGGCCTTCCGGCGCAAGCCGCCATTTTCATCAAAAATATCTTCGCCGAACCGGGCTTTCAGCTCATTTTGCATGGAGACGTCCCTGCGGAGCAGCTGGTGGTACAAAGCGTCGCAGTCCGCCACCGCCCCGCCCATGTCTCGGAGCACGTTCAGCACGGTGGTCTTGCCCGCCCCGGTGGGGCCGGTGATGCCGACGACGGTCATGCTCCCACCCGCTCCAGCCAGGCCAGGGCCGCGCCCTCGTCGGGCTGGAAGCAGATCTGGCGGCCCTCATTGCTCTCCCGGATGAAGTCCTGGAGGGGCTTGCTGGTATAGCCGGAAAAATCCCCCACAATGGCCAGCTTCATCTGGTAATTGACAAATTTTTGCAGTACCTCCCCCGCCAGCCCGGTAGACAGGCGGAAAAAGGACTCGTCCAGCTGCTCCTTGCGCAGGACAATGGCGGAACAGCCTGTCTCGTACCGGGCCGTGGCCAGCAGCTCCATGGCGGAGGAGCCGTCGGTGATGAGCACCCCCGGCTCCCGCACAATGGCGACCCGGTTTTTAACCTCTATGTTCATTTTTCATGCAATTTCCTTTCAGTTGATCTCAAGCTTGCCGGGGCCCAGCACGGCCTCCAGCCTCTCCCGGCTGAGCCCGCCCTGGCGCAGAATGCGGCAGGGTGCGGCCGTCAGGTCCAGGATAGTGGACTCCACCCCCACGCCGCAGGGGCCGCCGTCCAGCACCGCGTCGATCTTCCCGGCCAGCTGGCCCAGCACCTCTCCGGCGGACTTGGGGCTGGGCTTGCCCGACAGGTTGGCGGAGGGACAGGCCAGCGGCCGGCCCAGCGCTCGGATCACATCCAGCGTGTCGGAGTGGTCAGGGCAGCGCACCCCCTGGGTGTCCCCCCCGGCGGCGACAATGGGGGGCAGCGTCCCGTTTCCCCGCAAAATCATGGTCAACGGCCCGGGCCAGAAAGCCTCCGCCAGCTTGTACGCATCCGCCGGGATATCCTGGCAGACAGTCTCCGCCATGTCCATGCCGTCCACCAGTACGCTCAGGGGCTTGGTCTCAGGGCGGCCCTTGGCCTCATAGACCGCCTGGACGGCGCTCTCCTGGGCGGCGTCGGCGGCCAGGCCGTACACGGTCTCGGTGGGTACCGCCGCCAGCCTGCCCATCCGCAGCAGCTCCGCCGCCAGCGCCCCCTGTCCTTGAGGGAGCAGGGCGGTACCGGTGGCGATGGCGGACAGCTGGTCCGGACTGTGGATGATCCAGTCCGCCCCGGCGTCCTTCAGCTCCTCCCGCCCACGGAAGCCCCACAGTACGCCGCACACCGTCAGCCCGCCATTTTTGCCCGTGAGCACGTCCACATCGCTGTCCCCCACGAAGAGGGTGGTCTCAGGTTCCGCGCCGATCTTCTCCATCAGCGCGTGGAGCAGGGTGGGGTCTGGCTTCAAAGGCGCGTCGGGGAGCGCTCCTTGCACGCACTCAAACACGCCGGGGAAATAGTGCTCCACCACCGGCCCCGCCAGGGCGTGAGCCTTGTTGGACAGCACCGCCATGCGCACACCCGCCCCCTTCAGCGCATCCAGCAGGGCGGGCACGCCGGGGTAGGGCGCGGTCTTGTCCTCCTTGTGGGCGTCGTAGTAGGCAGAGAACTCCGCCAGCGCCTGGGCCAGCTCCTCCTCCCCCAGCCCGCCGGGGGTAAACCGGGACACCAGGTTGGGTATCCCATTGCCCACCATGTACTTGAACTGGTCCACCGTGTGGGTGGGCCAGCCGTGGGCGGCACACACGCGGTTGCCCGCGTCCGCCAGATCGTCGATGGTGTTTAAAAGGGTGCCGTCTAAATCAAAAATAATATGAGTAAACATGATCCAGCGTTCTTCCTTACATAGTAAATTACTTCTTCTGTTCGTTAAAATAAATGATAAACCCGCCCATCACCGCGATGGCGGCAACGCTCCCCATCTCCGGCAGTTGATAAAGCCAATCGGCAAAAAACCATCCGGCGAAGGCAGTTGCCACCGCGGCAAGGATCGCTTTTTTCATCAAAATCCCCCCGTTCAGCCCCGCTCTGCCAGCTGCCGCGCCTGATGGTCGGCCACCAGCGCGTCAATGATCTCGTCCAGGTCCCCATCCATCACCGCGTCCAGCTTGTACAGCGTCAGCCCCACCCGGTGGTCGGTGAGCCGCCCCTGGGGGAAGTTGTAGGTGCGGATGCGCTCGTTGCGCATGCCGGAGCCCACCTGGCTGCGGCGGTTCTCGCCGTACTCCGACTCAATGCGCTCCTGCTCCCGTTCGTAGAGGATGGAGGCCAGCAGACGCATGGCCTTCTCCCGGTTCTGGAATTGGGAGCGCTCCTGCTGGCACTCCACCACCGTCCCCGTGGGCCTATGGATCAGCCGCACGGCGGAGGAGGTCTTGTTGATGTGCTGGCCCCCCGCCCCGGAGGAGCGGAACACCTGCATCTCCACGTCGGCGGGGTCCAGCTGCACATCCACCGTCTCCATCTCGGGGAGCACCGCCACGGTGGCGGTGGATGTGTGCACCCGGCCGCCGGACTCGGTCTCGGGCACCCGCTGGACCCGGTGGACGCCGCTCTCAAACTTCATCCTGGACCAGGCCCCGTCCCCCTCGATGGTAAGGGAGATCTCCTTCACGCCGCCCAATTCGGTCTCGCTGGCGGAGTTGATCTCCACTTTCCAGCCCCGCTTTTCCGCGTACATGGTGTACATGCGGGTGAGGGAGTGGGCGAACAGGGCGGACTCCTCCCCCCCCACCCCGGCTCGGATCTCCATGATGACGTTTTTGCCGTCGTTGGGATCGCGGGGCAGGAGCAGGATCTTGATCTCGTGCTCCAGCCGTTCAATGTCCTCCTTGGCCTGACTGAGCTCCTGCTGGGCCAGCTCCCTCATCTCCGGGTCGGAGAGCAGCGCCTCCGCATCCGTCAGGTCAGTCTGAGCTTTGCACAGCGCCCGGTAGGCTGTGACCAGGGGCTCCAGCTCCTTCTGCTCCCGGTTCAGCTTGGACACCAGGTCGGGGTCAGAGTAGGTCTCGTTGGCGGCCAGCCGGGCCTCCAACTCCTGATAGCGCAATTCTATGTTTTTCAGGTTATCTGTCATGGCTTCACCTAATTTCGTTTATCGGTCAAACAGGAAGGACTTCACCAGGGCCAGCGGCTCCCGAAAGAACATCTGAACCCTGGAGGGGACGTGGCTCACCGGCGCGGCCAGGGTGGAAATATACTGATCGTTGTATGACTCATCCTGCAAAATGCCGGTGCGCACCCGGTCCCAAAGCATTTCAATGCGCGCCAGATGGAATCCGCTGGACACCAGCAAAACATCATCGGTGAGGCTCCACCCTTCCCGCTCCATCAGGGCAAAGGTGTTGTTGATATTCTGCCAGGTGTTCCGGGATTTGTCCTCCATGTAGATTTTTTCCCCGTCCACTCCGCGGGCGGTGAGGTAGTCGTACATCCCCTGGGCCTCGGAGATGTGCTCGTCGTCCCCCTTGCCGCCGGTGACGATGATTTTGATATCGGGGTGTGTCTCCCAGTAGGCCAGGGCGGTATCCAGACGGTCACGGAGCAGAACAGACGGACCGTCCCGCCGCATTTGACAGCCGAAGATAACCATGACCTCCGGCTTGGCGTCCTCCATCACCTGGTCGCGGCCATGGACGGCGATAAATATCTCCAGCGCCCCGAACAAGACCAGCCCCAGGCCCACCAAAACCAGCAGGGCCGCCAGCCAATGTCTCTTTCTTCGCTGGGGGCTGTTCCCCCGGTAGCTTTTGTATCCCATATCTCTATGTTATCCTTTCGCTTCCTCCAGCTCCGCCGCCAGCCGCTCCCACTCCGCGTAGAGGTGGGCCAGCTCTTCCTCTGCCGCCTCCCGCTCTTTGTATATGTCCTGGAGCTTCAGGTAGTCGGAGGCGGCCTCCTCCGCCGCCTGGGCCAGCTCGTCCAGCCGAACCTCCGCCTTTTCCACCGCCCGCTCCGCGGCCCGGACCTGCTTCTCCAGCTCCTTGGTGCCGCCTGTCCGTTTTTGTTTCAGCTTGTCCTCTTTTGGCTTCTCCGGCTCCGCAGTGGTCGGTCTGACGTTTTTGAGCTGCTCCTGACGCTCCCGGAAGGCTCGGAACTCGCTGTAGGTGCCGTGGAAGTCGGTGATCTGCCCGTTCTCCAGCATCCACACCCGGGTGGCGAACTTCTCGATGAAGTAGCGGTCGTGGGAAACGAACAACAGGTTGCCGCCGTATTCCTCCACCGCCTCCTCGATCCACTCCCGGGAGTCGATGTCCAGATGGTTGGTGGGCTCGTCCAGGATCAGCAGGTTGATCCTGCTGTCCATAAGCATACACAGCCGCAGCCGGGACTGCTCTCCGCCGGACAGGGCGGACACCTCTTTAAATACGTCCTCTCCTCGGAATTTGAAAGAGGCCAGCCGGTCCCGGGCCTCCTGGGTGGTGCAGTTCTGGGCGTACAGCATGGTGTCCACCAGATTGCGGTCGGGCCGGTCAAAGTGGATGATCTGGGGCAGGTAGCCGATGCGGATGGAGGGTCCCAGGTAGATGGATCCGAAATCGGGGGCCTCCTCTCCCATGATGAGCTTGATAAAGGTGGACTTGCCGGTGCCGTTGTCCCCCAGCAGGGCGATGCGCTCCCCGCCGGCCACCTCCAAATTGATGTGGTCGAATAGAACACGCTCCCCGAAAGATTTTTTCAGCTCGGTGACCACCATGGCCTCGTCCCCGTGGAACTCCCGCTCCCCGAACCGGGTGGCCAGCTTCTTCTCCTTGGTGGGCTTGTCCGTGGTGCGCATGCGCTCGATCCGCCGTTCCATGGTGATGGCCCGGCGGTACTGCTTGTCGTTGCCCTTGAAGGCCCACATGCGCATCTGCTCCGCCGCGGCCTCCAGCTGGGCGATCTTGGCCTGCTCCTTCTCGTACTGCTTGAGCCGCTCCTGATATCGCCGCTCCTTCTCCTCTACATAAAAGGAGTAGTTGCCGGAGTACAGCTCGGCCTTGCCCTCCTGAATCTCCGCCACCCGTTTGACCACCTTGTCCAGAAACCAGCGGTCATGAGAGATGGCGAGGACCGTACCCTTGAACCGCTCCAGGTAGCCCTCCAGCCACTCGGTGGCGTTCAGATCCAGGTGGTTGGTGGGCTCGTCCAGCAGGAGGATGTCGGTGTCCTCTAAAATGAGGCGGGCCAGGTTGATCCGGGTCTTTTCCCCGCCGGACAGCGCGTCAAATGGGCGTGAGCGCATATCGGCCCCGATACCCAGGCCATTGCAGACTTTATTTAACCGTGTCTCAGTGTCGTAGCCGCCCCCCAGCTCGAAAGCGGCGGTGAGCTTGTCGTACCGGGCCATCACAGCCGGGTCTTCCCCCTGGGCCATCCGGGCAGTGAGCTGGGCCAGCTCCTCCTCCATGGCGTGGAGGGGAGCGAAAGCGGTGTCCAGCACGTCCCGGACGGTGTAACCCTCGGGGTACACGGGGATCTGTGAGATGAGCCCCAGACGCTTGCCCGGAGCGACGGCGATGGTCCCCTCGTCCGGGCGGACCTGTCCCGTCATCATGCGGAAGATGGTGGTCTTGCCCGCTCCGTTGCGGCCCAGCAGGCCCACCCGCTCTCCCTCCTCAATCTGAAGGGAGAAGCCGTCCAAAATCCGTTTGCCGACCTCGAACTCCTTGACCAGGCCGGTCAGCTGTATGTCAATCATGGGATAATGTTCTCCTTCGAAGGTTCCTTCCTTTTTTCTTTGAAAAGAAAAAAGGAAACGAAAAAAGAAACTTTTGACTCGTCTCCATCGTATCAGGAAACGAAAACATTGCGTCGGCCACGCAAGTAGATAAAAATGATATTTTTATCTGAAATTATAAATTCGTTGGCAGCCGGGCACACTCTTTTCCGCCTTCCATACCTGTCCACAGCGGTCTAAAGTTCTTTTTGGATACTTTTTCTTTCAAGAAAAAGTATCATTCCGGCACGTTAGCCAGCAAATAGTCCACGATCTTCTCAAAAGCCATGGAGCGGGAAGCTTTCACCAAGATAGTGACCCCCGCCCGCAGTTCCCGGGACAGGGCGTTTTTTGCCGCGTCCAGGGTAGGAAAATAGTCGGACTGCTCCAGCCCCGCCGCCCTGGCTCCCTCGGCCATGAACCGGGCCAGATCCCCCACGGCGATGAGCCGGTCCGCACCGGCCTGGGCGAAATAGCCCCCCACAGCCCGGTGGAACTGCTCCGAGCCGGGACCCAGCTCCTTCATATCCCCCACCACGGCCACCTTCCGGCGCTTTTGGCCCGCGTCCCCCAGCACGGCGGCGGCCGCCCGCATAGACTGGGGGTTGGCGTTGTAGGCATCGTTTAAGATCACAATATCGCCCTTACAGCGGATAACGTTCATCCGCATCTTGGTAGGCAGGAAGGCCGCGATGCCCCGGATGATCTCGTCAGGGGCCATACCCAGGGCCTCCCCCACGGCGGCTGCCATGAGGGTGGGGTAGATCATGTGCCTCCCCAAGGCGGGAATATCGGCCTCAAACTGGCTCCGGGGGGTCTTGACCCGGCAGGACAGGTGGCCCGCGCCGTCGCTGCTCAGGTCGCAGGCCTCGTAGTCCATCCCCTGTCCGCTCCCCACGAACACCGTGGGCTGGGGGAGCTTGCCCTTGAGGGTGGCAAGCAGGGGGTCGTCCCCGTTGAGGACCGCCAGGCCGTCCTTTTTCAGATGGGGGAAGATCTCGCACTTGGCCTTGAAAATGTTCTCCCGGCTGCCCAGATTCTCAATGTGTGCATCGCCGATATTGGTGATGAGGGCCATGTCCGGCTCCACCAGTTTGCCCAGGTAGTCGATTTCTCCAGCGTGGTCCATGCCCATCTCCACCACGCACACCTCATGCTGCCGCTCCAGCTTCAGCAGGGTGAGGGGCACGCCGATGTCGTTATTGAAGTTTCCCTCCGTCTTGTGGACCCGGAACCTGGCCCCCAGCACCGCCGCCGTCATGTCCTTGGTGGTGGTCTTGCCCACCGAGCCGGTGATGGCGATGAAGGGGATGGGGAACAGCTGTTTATAATACCGGGCCAGCTCCCACAGGGCACGCTGGGTGGAGCGCACCTTGATATAAAACTTGCCGGGCAGGTAGCTCTCCCGCTCCCGGGCGGTGAGGCACCCCGCCGCCCCAGCCTCCAGCGCGGCATTGATGAACGAGTGGCCGTCGAACCGCTCCCCCTCCAGGGGAATGAACAGACAGCCCGGTTCAATGCTCCGGCTGTCGGTGCTCACCTGGGCCGCCGCCGCCTCCAAATCGTCAAAATCCCCCAGCAGGGTCCCGTTTACCGCCTCCAGCAGCTGTCTCAGTGTCAGTGCCTCCATAGTGATGGCGCTCCTCTCCTGAATCTCTCTCTTTTTTGGTTATTTCCCGGCTCTGCGGGCGGCAAGGGACGCTTCGATGATCCGCTCGCACAGCTGGCCGTAGCCAATGCCCACCGCCGCCGCCTCCTGGGGCAGCAGGCTGGTGGGGGTCATGCCGGGCAGGGTGTTGATCTCCAAAAACCAGGGCGTACCGTCCTGGGTGACGATGAAGTCCGCCCGAGAGTACACCGACAGCCCCAGAGCGTGAAATACCGCCAGCGCCGCATCCCCCAGCCGCTTTTCCCAGTCCGCCGGGATGGGGGCGGGGGTGATCTCCTCCGCCGCCCCGGGCTGGTACTTATTCTCGTAATCGTAAAAGCCGGTCTTGGGGATGATCTCGATGGAGGGCAGGGCCCGGTCCTCCAGAATGCCCACCTGGATCTCCCGTCCGGCTATGTACTGCTCCACCACGCACACTCCGCCAAAGTCCAGGCACTGGGCGAGGGCGGCGGACAGCGCCTCCCGGTCATGGGCGATGGACACGCCGATGGAGGAGCCGGAGGCGCAGGGCTTCACCACGCAGGGCAGCTCCAGCCGCTTGGCCAGAGCGGGAATATCCTCCGCAGTGTACCGCACCAGCTCCCATTTAGGGGTGAGCACGCCCAGAGGGGCCACCAGCCGCTTGGTCAGGTCCTTGTCCATGGCGATGGCGCTGCCCAGACAGCCCGCCCCGGTGTAGGGGATGCCCATCAGGTCAAAGGCGGCCTGGACCCGGCCGTCCTCCCCACATGTGCCGTGGAGGCCCAAAAACACCATGTCCGCCACGCGGCAGATCTCCAGTACCCCGGGGCCGAACTGGTTCGCCTCTCCGCCCGGCCGGGACGCCTTCACCGCCGCCAGATCCGGGGCCTGCCGGCCGATTTTCGTCAGCTCCTCCGGGATGGGGGCGGAAAACAGAGCCTGGGGGTCCCCCTGGGTTCCCAAATACATATCGATCAGCGCGGCCTCATGCCCCCGCTCCCGCAGGGCGGCGCACACCTTGCAGCCGCTGGACAGGGACACGTTCCGCTCAGGGCTGAGCCCGCCGGCCAAAACAACGATTTTCATACTGTCGCTCCTCTACCAAATTACCTGACTGCTCCTATTTTATGCTTGAATGTAAATTATACCACAATAGAAAACAAGAAACAAGGGGGAAGTCCGGCCAACGCTCTACCCTTGGGAGAGAAACGGCGGCGCAGGGCAAGGCCCCCGCGGGACGCGGGGGTCCTCTTTCAAAACAGGTTTGTCAGCGAGGGCAGCTCAGCTTCCACTAAAAGCCCCAGCTGGGTGATCAGCCGGGCGTTGGAGGCGGCGTATTCGGCAGTCTGCTTTTCGGCCCCCTCTAAAAAGGCCAGCGTCTCGTCCAGCGAGATGAGGATGGCGTCAATGTCTTCGTGGTGCAGGGTGACGTGCAGGTAGCCCTCGTGGTCCATCCAGCGGCCCTTGACCTTCTGGGTGAGCCGGGCCGCCTCTTCCCAGTTCTCCTGCTCCGCCTGCTCCTGGGCCTGGGTGAGCATGGCGGTGAGCTCATCGGTAAACCCGCCCAGATGCCAGACGTGGACCCCGGACAGTACCGTCAGCAGGGCGATGAGCCCGAAGGAAATATAGAGCCGCCTCATTTCTTCGCCTCCCTTTTAGGCACGCAGCAGGTGCCCCCTCCCTCGTCCACCGTGAGCAAAAAAGCCTGCCGGGGGGAGTGAAGGCCGTGGGCGGCCAGCTGCTTTTCCAGCCAGTTTCGCTCGTATCCCATTCCCTTCAGATTGTGCTCCAGCAGCCGCCCGTCGCTGATGAGCACCACGGGCAGGCCGGTCTCCTGGGTGGTTACCCCCATCTGGGCGGCGGTGACGGGCTTGTCGGCGGCGTAGGGCAGGACGGACAGCTGGCCGTTGGTCTCCAGCAGGGCGAACTTGATGGATTTGAAATCGGCATAGCCCTGTATGCGCAGCTCCTCCATCAGTTCGTCGATGGTGAGACGGTTTTTCCTCAGCTCCGCCTCCAAAACCTGCCCGTTTTCCACGATGATGGAGGGCTTTCCGCACAGCAGCGTTCGGAACCGAATGGACTTGGTGCACAGCGCGGAGATGATGGAGGACAGGGCCAGCAGCACCACGATGGGGATGAGTCCGGCCAGCAGGGGGATGCCGTTGTCCTGCATGGGGACAGAGGCCAGGTCGGCAATGATGAGGGTGAGCACCAGCTCGGAGGGCTCCAGCTGCCCGATCTGGTGCTTGCCCAGCAGGCGTATGCCCACGATGATGAACAGATAGAGCAGCACAGTGCGTATGAGTACTACGAACACAAAAACACCTCGTTTCTGGAAAACCGGGCAAAAAAGGGCCCCGTAAAACCGTTTTCCGGGTTTTGCAGCAACGTCATTTTGCCCTTGTGGCAGGGCGGATATGCCCCCGGTTTGTCCAAAACTCCGATTTTCATCGGAACGATAAAAAAGCGCCGGAGATTTCCTTGCTTTTTGGGCGGCAAATCAGTAAAATAAACAGAGTATAAAATAAGGTGGGATGCGAGCTTGAAAGCGACTTTGATTTTGTCCAACGGCGCGGTGTTCCGGGGGGATGCCATCGGCGCCATGGGTGACCGGGTGTGCGAGATGGTGTTCAACACCTCCATGACCGGCTACCAGGAGATCTTGACCGACCCCTCCTACGCCGGGCAGGGTGTGGTGATGTCCTATCCCCTCATGGGGAATTACGGGGTGAACCACGAGGACAACGAGTCCCAGCGGCCCTGGGCGGAGGCGCTGGTGGTGCGCCATCTCTCCCCGGTTGGCAGCAATTTCCGCTGTGAGGGCAGTCTGGGGGACTACCTGTGCCAACACAATATCGTGGGCATCCAGGGTGTGGACACCCGCGCCCTGACCAAGCTCCTCCGCAGCCAGGGGACCATGAACGGCATGATCACCTGCGCGGAGCATTTTCATGTCCAGGAGGTCATGGACAAGCTGGCGGCCTACCGGGTGTCCGGCACTGTGGAGCGGGTGACCCGGGGGCAGGTCCAGGTATACGCCCCCGCCGGAGACCTGGATTACCGGGTGGCGCTGATGGACTACGGCGTGAAGCAGAACATGATCGAGTGTCTGCGCAAGCGGGGATGCGAGGTGACGGTGTTCCCCGCCCACACCCCGGCGGCGGAGATTCTGCGGGGTGAGCGGGTTGGCGCGAATTACGTGCCCTACGACGGCGTGATGCTGTCCAACGGCCCCGGCGACCCGGCGGACAACGTGGACATCATCCGGGAGGTCCGGGCGCTGTACGAATCCAATATTCCCCTGTTCGCCGTCTGCCTGGGGCACCAGCTGCTGGCCCTGGCCACCGGGGCTAAGACCCACAAGATGACCTTCGGCCACCGGGGGGGGAACCACCCGGTGAAGGACCTGGAGGCGGGCCGGTGCTTCATCACCAGCCAGAACCACGGCTACGTGGTAGACGGGGACAGCGTGGACCCCTCTGTGGCCCAGGTGTCCCACGTGAACGTGAACGACGGCACAGTGGAGGGGCTGAAATACAAGCGCCCCAACTGCTTCACGGTCCAGTTCCACCCCGAGGCCAGCCCCGGCCCCGAGGACACCGAGTACCTCTTCGACCGCTTCATCGCTTCCATGGGAGGTGAGAAAAATGCCTAAGGACCCGAACATCAAGAAAGTCCTCGTTCTGGGCTCCGGCCCCATCGTCATCGGCCAGGCCGCCGAGTTCGACTACGCCGGCACCCAGGCCTGCCGGGCCCTCAAGGAGGAGGGGGTGGAGGTGGTGCTGGTCAACTCCAACCCCGCCACCATCATGACCGACAAGGACATCGCCGACCATGTGTACATCGAGCCGCTGAACGTGGACAGCGTCACCCAGATCATCCAGATGGAGCGGCCCGACTCCGTCCTGCCCACCCTGGGGGGGCAGACGGGCCTCAATCTGGCCATGGCCCTTCACGAGAACGGCACTCTGGCCAAGTACGGCGTGCGCCTGCTGGGCACCAGCCCCGAGTCCATCCACAAGGCGGAGGACCGCCAGGGCTTCAAGGACTGCATGGAGTCCATCGGCCAGCCCTGCGTTACCTCCGACGTGGTGGAGAGCGTGGATGGCGCCGTGGCCTTTGCCGAGCAGATCGGCTATCCCGTCATCGTCCGGCCCGCCTACACCCTGGGGGGCACCGGCGGCGGCATCGCCTACGACGAGCCCTCCCTGCGGGAGATCGCCGACCGGGGCATTCATCTCAGCCGGGTGGGCCAGGTGCTCATCGAGCGGTGCATTGCCGGGTGGAAGGAGATCGAGTTCGAGGTCATGCGGGACTCCGCCGGCAACGTGATTCAAATCTGCTCCATGGAAAACCTGGACCCCGTGGGCGTCCACACCGGCGACTCCATCGTGGTGGCCCCCACCCAGACCCTGGCCAACCGGGAATACCAGATGCTCCGCTCCGCCGCCCTGAACATCATCACCGCTCTGGGCATCGAGGGGGGCTGCAACTGTCAGTTTGCCCTGAATCCAGACTCCTATGAGTACGCCGTCATTGAGGTCAACCCCCGGGTGAGCCGCTCCTCCGCTCTGGCCTCCAAGGCCACGGGCTACCCCATCGCCAAGGTGGCCGCCAAGATCGCCCTGGGCTACACCCTGGACGAGATCCCTAACGCTGTCACCGGCAAGACCACCGCCTGCTTTGAGCCCACTCTGGACTACTGCGTGCTGAAGATTCCCCGCCTGCCCTTCGACAAATTCACCACCGCCAGCCGCACCCTGGGCACCCAGATGAAGGCCACCGGCGAGGTGATGGCCATCGCCAACTCCTTCGAGGGAGCGCTGATGAAGGCCATCCGCTCTTTGGAGCTCAATATCCGGGCCCTGCGCCTGCCCAAGCTGGACGACCTGTACACCGACGAGATTGAGGACATGCTGGTCAATGTGGACGACGAGCGGCTGTTCGTGGTGGCGGAGGCCATCCGCCGGGGGGTGTCGCCCAAAAAGATTAACTCCATCACCAAGATGGACATCTGGTTCCTGGACCGCTTCAAAAAGATCATCGACATGGAGCAGGCCCTCATCCTTTGCAAGGGGGAACCGGACGCCGACGCCCTGCGCCGAGCCAAGGAGATGTGCTTTGCCGACAGCTACATCGGCTGGCTGTGCGGCATGGAGCAAAAGGACGTGAAGGCCCTGCGGGAGCGGTACGGTATTGTGCCCTCCTTCAAGATGGTGGACACCTGCGCCGCCGAATTTGACGCGGAGACCCCCTACTACTACTCCTCCTACGACGGGGAAAACGAAGCGGACACCCAAGACTCCGGCCGGAAAAAGGTGCTGGTGCTGGGCTCCGGACCCATCCGCATTGGCCAGGGCATCGAGTTCGACTACTGCTCCGTCCACTCCGTGTGGGCACTGAAGCGGCTGGGCTACGAGACCATCATCGTCAACAACAACCCGGAGACCGTGTCCACCGACTTCGACGTGGCGGACAAGCTGTACTTCGAGCCCCTCACCGCCGAGGACGTGCAGAACATTGTGGAGCAGGAGAAGCCCTGGGGGGCGGTGGTCCAGTTCGGCGGCCAGACCGCCATCAAGCTGGCCAAGGCGCTGACCGACATGGGCGTGCCCATCTTGGGCACCTCCTCCGACGGGGTGGACGCCGCCGAGGACCGGGAGCGGTTTGACGAGATCCTGAACCAGTGCCGCATCCCTCGAGCCAAGGGCCAGACCGTGTTCACCACCGAGGAGGCCCTGCGCGCCGCCAACGAGATCGGCTACCCGGTACTGGTCCGTCCCTCCTACGTGCTGGGGGGCCAGGGTATGGAGATCGCCTACAACGACCGCAACATCACCGATTTCATGCGCATTATCAACCAGACCGTCCAGGAGCACCCCATCCTCGTGGACAAGTACCTGATGGGCCGGGAGGTGGAGGTGGACGGCGTGTTCGACGGCGAGGACCTGCTCATCCCCGGCATTATGGAGCATGTTGAGCGGGCTGGGGTCCACTCCGGGGACTCCATCTCCGTCTACCCCTCCATCCACGTGGAGGACAAGCACAAGAAGACCATCGAACGCTACACACTGGACCTGGCCAAAGCCCTAGGGGTCGTCGGCCTCATCAACATCCAGTTCATCATCTACGACGACAGAGTGTATGTCATCGAGGTGAACCCCCGTTCCTCCCGCACCATCCCCTACATTTCCAAGGTGACTGGGGTTCCCATCATCGACCTGGCCACCAAGGTGATGCTGGGCCGGAAGCTGAAGGACCTGGGCTACGGCACGGGTATCTATCGGGAGGCGGACTATTTTGCCGTAAAAATGCCGGTGTTCTCCTTTGAGAAGCTGGCGGACGTGGACACCGGCCTGGGCCCGGAGATGAAGTCCACCGGCGAGGTGCTGGGCATCGCGGAGTCCTTCCCCCAGGCCCTGCTGAAGGCCTTCAAGGGGGCCAACATGCGGGCTCCCAAGAAGGACGGGCGCATCATCCTCACCGTGAAGGACGAAGACAAGGGGGAGGCCATCGGCATCGCCCGGGGCTTCTCCGACCAGGGCGTAGAGATTCTGGCCACCGAAGGCACCTGCCGGACCCTGGCGGAAGCGGGCGTGCCATGCGCCACCGTGGCCCGGGTGTCCGAGGGCCACCCCAACATCATGGACATGATCGCCTCGGGCACCATCGATCTGGTCATCAACACCCCCACCCGGGGCAGACGGCAGAACACCGACGGCTTCAAGATTCGCCGGGCCGCCGTGGAGCACTCCGTAGGCTGCGTCACCTCCATTGACACCGCCCGGGCCCTGCTCACCGCCCGCCAGCAGGGGCGGAGCCGAGATTTGCAGGCCATTGATATCACCAAGATCTGAGATTTGACATCCGCAGCAAAAGGGGTGTGGGACCTGTGTCCCGCACCCCGTGCCCACAGCGAATCTTTGAAAAAGGAGAGAGTGAACCATGAACGCGAAGCCTGTGAAAAAGACAAATGCCGTCTACCTGCTGCTGACCATCCTTGTGCCCATCCTGCTCATTGCCGTGATGGGGTACATCGGCGTCACTTTCTTCCGCGACGGCGGGGCGGGCGCAGTGATCTGCCTCATATGTCCCGCAGTCATTGCCGTGGCCTGGTGGATTCTGGGGCCCACCACCATCTGGAACCAGAAGAAAAAGAAGATGATGAAGGACTTGGACGCTCAGGGCTTTCACCGCAGTCAGACCTTCTACGGCGGCAATCAGACTGTGGTGGTGGATGTTCAGCACGGCCAAGTGGCGCTGCTGTTTTTCTGGAATCCTTTTGAGCGGTTTGTCCTCCCCGCCAGCCGCATCGCCAAAACCTGGGCTGAGGACGGCGCAGGCGGCGCGGGCTTCATGCGGGGCACCAGCCGGGTGGGCTTCCTGTTTCTCATCGACGACGTCAAGGTGCGGGTGAATACCTTCACCTCCAACCAGCGCTGGAAGATGGACGACCCCAAGATTCTGGAGGCCATCTCAAAGGCGGACATGATGGTGCAGGTCCTGGAGAAGGCCAAGCAGGCCTCGAGGTCTTGATATGGGACTGTTCAGCAGGCTATTCGCCCGGTTACAGGACAACTGGTGCCGGGACTGTAAGCGCGAGATGGAAGAGGCCCGCCGGCAACTGTTCGCCATACCCGGCCAGACGGTGGGCCACTACGTGGAGCACACGGACCCCGGCTACTATGCCGAGGAGCTGTGCGTGGTGGGCTGGAAGGCGGATATCCCCCCGGGTATGTACGCCTGCGAAGCCGTCCAGTACCGCTGTCCCCAGTGCGGCAGGCGAGTGACGGTGCTGGATCCCTTCCTCCCCGTGCGGGAAGAGGAAAAGCACGAGGGCACCTTGGTCTTTGAGGACAGGGCGCTGGATGATTTTCTCTGGCGGTAAAGCAGCAGAGACGGTCCGCCATACGGGCCGCCGCAAAACGAAGGAGTGAGCATATGAGCCATCAGCTTGTCATTGTCCTGGATTTCGGCGGGCAGTATAACCAGCTCATCGCCCGGCGGGTCCGGGAGTGCGGCGTGTACTGCGAGGTCAAGCCCTACACCACCCCGCTGGCCCAGCTGAAAGCCATGGACCCCATCGGGATTATTTTCACCGGGGGGCCCAATTCGGTGTACCTGGACAGCTCCCCAAAAGTGGACCCTGAAATCTTCACCTGGGGCGTACCCATCTTGGGCATCTGCTACGGCTGCCAGCTGATAGCCCACCTGCTGGGCGGGAAAGTCACCGCCGCCCAGGAGGATTCCGCCCGTGAGTACGGCAAGACGGAGACCCGGTTTGACACCAGCTGCGCCCTGTTCCAAGGTCTGCCGGAAACCGGCGTCACCTGGATGAGCCACGGGGACTACATGGAGCGGGCGCCCGAGGGCTTTGCCCTCACGGCCCGCTCCGCCGCCTGCCCCACTGCGGCCATCGCCGACGAGGACCGGGGATTCTACGGGGTTCAGTTCCACCCCGAGGTGAACCACACCCAGCACGGCACCGATATGATCCGCGGCTTCCTCTACAAGGTGTGCCATGCGGCGGGGGACTGGACCATGGAGGACTACAAGCGCACCGCCATAGAAGCCCTGCGGGAAAAAATCGGGGACGGCCGGGTGCTGCTGGCTCTCAGCGGCGGAGTGGACTCTTCCGTGGCGGCGGCCCTGCTGGCCGAGGCGGTGGGCGGGCAGCTCACCTGCGTCTTTGTGGACCACGGCCTCATGCGGAAAAACGAGGGGGACGAGGTGGAGGCCGCGTTCTCCAAATGGTCCGTAAACTTCGTCCGGGTGGACGCGTCGGAGCGGTTCCTGTCTAAGCTGGCCGGGGTGGACGAGCCGGAGCACAAGCGGAAAATCATCGGAGAGGAGTTCATCCGGGTATTCGAGGCGGAGGCCAAAAAGGCAGGGGCCGTGGACTATTTGGCCCAGGGCACCATCTACCCCGATGTTATCGAGTCCGGGGAGGGAGACGCCGCCGTCATCAAAAGCCACCACAACGTGGGCGGCCTGCCGGACTATGTGGACTTTAAGGAGATCGTGGAACCCCTGCGGCTCCTGTTCAAGGACGAGGTGCGCCAGCTGGGCCGGGAGCTGGGCCTGCCGGAGTATCTGGTGGCCCGCCAGCCCTTCCCCGGTCCGGGGCTGGCCATTCGGATCGTCGGGGAGGTCACCCGGGAGAAGCTGGACATGCTCCGGGAGGTGGACGCCATCTTTCGGGAGGAGATGGCCGCCTCCGGTCAGGACCAGTACCTGAGCCAGTTTTTCGCCGCCCTCACCAATATGCGCTCGGTGGGCGTGATGGGGGATGGCCGGACCTACGACTACGCTGTGGCCCTCCGGGCGGTGACCACCGACGATTTCATGACGGCGGACTGGGCCCGCATCCCCTGCGACTTGCTGGACCAAGTGAGCGTGCGGATCGTCAACGAGGTCAAAGGCATCAACCGGGTGCTGTACGACATCACCAGCAAGCCCCCGGCCACAGTGGAATTTGAATAGCTGACTGAAACGGCCCTGCCCTGACTTCGGCGGGGCCGTTTTATGCGCCTCTCCCCTGCCCTGACCGCCTCCCATTCGTAGAAAAAGTTTTTTGAGGGGTTGACCGATTTGGTCAATGGCGGTATGGTGGAGGTGAAAGGAGGGCTGGCCATGAACCAAAAGTTTTTCAGCCTCCCCATGGAGCGCCAGGACCTCATCCGCAACAGCGCCATGATCGAGTTCGGCGAGGGCAGTTTCAAAAAGACCTCCGCCGACACAATCGCCAAGCGGGCGGGGGTGTCCAAGGGGTTGCTGTTCCACTACTTCAAGGACAAGCGGGAGCTGTATCTTTACCTGTTCCAGTACGCCATTGACGAGTGCATGGACATCTTCAACCGTCACATTTTAAAGGCCGCTTATTTTGGGGAAACGGACTTTTTCCGCACCTTGGAAGTTGGGCAGCAGGTAAAAATGGACATGGTGCGCCGTCATCCGGGACTGTTTCGCTTCGTCATGCGGGCCTACTATGAGGGGGACAACGTGCTTACCCCCAAGCTGCGCAAAAAGCTGGACGATGTGCTTCGAGAATCCACCGACAGCTTTCTCTCCCGAATGGACCTGTACAAGTTCAAGGATGGCGTGGACCCAAAAATACTGGTGCGGCTGCTGACCCTGGCGGCAGAGGGGATGCTGGCAGAGACCAGGGCAATCACCCCGGAGGAGATCAACAAGCTGTTCCAGGAGTATAAAAAATATGCGGACATGCTGCGCCAATTTCTTTACAAGGAGGAGTACCTGTGATCCAGATTGACCATCTCACCAAGACCTACGGCAAAGCCCGGGGGGTGACGGACCTGACCCTCCACGTCCCGGAGGGCGGCTGTTTCGGCTTCATCGGCCCCAACGGGGCGGGCAAATCCACCACCATCCGCACCCTGCTGGGCCTCCTCTCCCCCACCGCCGGATCGGCCAGGGTGCTGGGGCTGGACTGCGTCCGGGAGCGGCAGGCTATTTTGGCCCAGGTGGGCTACATGCCCTCCGAGGCCATGTTCTACCCGGATATGCGGGTGAGCCAGGTGATCCGTCTGTCCGCCAATCTCCGCAAAATGGACTGCCGGGCTCAGGCCGCCGTCCTGTGCGAGACGCTGGAGCTGGACACCAAAAAGCGCATCCGGGAGCTGAGCCTGGGCAACCGAAAAAAGGTGTCCATCGTATGCGCCATGCAGCACCGCCCCCGGCTGTACATCCTGGACGAGCCCACCAGCGGCCTGGACCCCCTAGTCCAGCGGGCCTTCTGGTCCGAGCTGGAAAAACGGCGTAAGGAGGGTGCTACTGTGTTTTTGTCCTCCCACGTGCTCTATGAGGTCCAGCGGTACTGCGACCGGGCGGCCATCATCCGGGAGGGGCGGCTGCTGGTGGAGGGAACCACCCAGGATCTGGACATTGAGAATAGATTTTTCGACTACTACGAGGGGAGGGTGGAGCAATGACCATTTTCCGCAAGGAGCTGCGTTCCGGCGCGGTGAGCTTTCTGATCTGGTCCGCCGTGGTGGGCGGGCTGATGGCGGTGTGCGTGGGGTTGTACCCCTCCTTTTCCGATTCCATGAGCGACGTGTCCGATCTCTTTGCCGGGATGGGGGATTTTTCCGCCGCCTTTGGCCTTGACAAACTGCAATTCGGCACCATCCTGGGCTTCTACGGCACGGAGTGCGGCAATATTCTAGGGCTGGGCGGGGCCTTTTACGCCGCCCTCACCGCCATGGGCCTGCTGGCCGGTGAGGAGGGGAACCACACGGCGGAATTTCTCCTCACTCATCCCGTCACCCGTCTCCAAATTGCGGCGGAAAAGCTGGCCGCCCTCACCGCCTTGGTGCTGGGGCTGAATCTCATCTGTTTTGCCTGCGGGGCAGGCGGAATCCTGGCCATCGGCGAGGAGGTGGAGTGGGCTGACCTGCTCCGATACCACGGCGCCCTGCTGCTGATGCAGCTGGAGATCGGCGGGCTGTGCTTCGGCCTGTCCGCCCTGCTGCGCCGGGGCGGGCTGGGGCTGGCCATGGGTCTCACCGCCCTGCTGTACTTTGCGGGCCTGCTCATCAACCTGGACCAGAGACTGGACTGGCTGCGCTTCCTCACTCCCCACTACTACACCGACGCCGCCCGGCTATTCGCCGGAGAAACCCAGGCGTCTCCCGTGCTGGCCGGCTGCGCCCTGGGGACGCTAGGCGTGGGTTTCGGCCTGTGGTGGTACACCCGAAAAGATATTGCGTCATAATCTGAAAATGGCCCTCCGATTGTTCGGAGGGCCATTTTCAGATAGGTCAACAGTGCAGATAGGGTCTCCCCGCTATATAAAAATTTCCCCCGGCAGCGCCGGGGGAAATTCCAATCCTTATTGGGGGTTGATCGTGTAGTTGGGAGCTTCCTTGGTGATATAGATGTCGTGGGGGTGAGACTCCTTCAGTCCGGCGGCGGTGATCTGGGTGAACCGGGCCTTGGTGCGCAGCTCGTCGATGGTGGCACAGCCACAGTAGCCCATGCCGGAGCGCAGGCCGCCCATCATCTGATAGATGGTCTCGGACACCGGCCCCTTGTAGGGAACACGGCCCTCCACGCCCTCGGGCACCAGCTTTTTGTTGTTCTGCTGGAAGTAGCGGTCCTTGGAGCCCTTGGCCATGGCCCCCAGGGAGCCCATACCCCGGTAGACCTTGAACTGACGGCCCTGGTACACTTCGGTGTCGCCAGGGGACTCCTCACAGCCCGCCAGCAGAGAGCCCAGCATGACCACGTTGCCCCCCGCCGCGATGGCCTTGGCGATGTCACCGGAGTACTTGATGCCGCCGTCGGCGATGATGGGGATGTCGTACTGCGCCGCCACTTGGGCCGCGTCGAACACGGCGGTAACCTGGGGCACACCGATGCCCGCCACCACACGGGTGGTGCAGATGGAGCCGGGACCGATGCCGATCTTCACGCAGTCCGCCCCTGCCTCGATAAGAGCCCTTGTACCCTCGGCGGTGGCCACGTTGCCGGCCACCAGCTGTACGTCAGGGTACAGGGACTTGATGCGCATGACGCATTCCAGGATATTCCGGGAGTGGCCGTGGGCGGAGTCCAGGCACAGCACGTCCGCCCCCGCCTCCACCAGGGCGGCCACCCGGTCCAGCACGTCAGGGGTGACGCCGATGGCCGCAGCCACCAGCAGACGGCCCTGCTCGTCACGGGCGGAGTTGGGATAGACCTGGGCCTTTTCAATGTCCTTGATGGTGATGAGGCCCTTCAAGTGGAACTGCTCGTCCACGATGGGCAGCTTCTCGATTTTATGCCTGCGGAGGATCTCACGGGCCTGGTCCAGGGTGGTGCCCTCGGGGGCAGTGACCAGGTGGTCCTTGGTCATCACGTTGTCAATGAGCTGGTTCATGTCGGTCTCGAACTTCATGTCCCGGTTGGTGATGATGCCGATGAGCTTGCCGCCGTCGCAGATGGGTACGCCGGAGATGCGGAACTTGGCCATCAGCTCGTCCGCCTCTGCCAGGGTATGGCCGGGGCCCAGCCAGAAGGGGTCGGTGATGACGCCGTTCTCGCTGCGCTTCACCATGTCCACCTGCTCGGCCTGCTGGCCGATGGACATGTTTTTGTGGATCACACCGATGCCGCCCTCCCGGGCCAGGGCGATGGCCATACGGGACTCGGTGACCGTGTCCATGGCCGCGCTCATCACCGGGATGTTCAGGGTGACCTTGCGGGTCAGCCGGGTGTGCAGGTCCACGTCCGCCGGGAGCACGTTGCTCTCCGCCGGGATGAGGAGCACGTCGTCAAAGGTGAGGCCCCGCTTGCCGAATTTGTCGTTCCAATCCATCTGCGCCATGATTCATCCTCCTATTTCTTAATTTTAATTATTTTACGCTTTGCCCTGGGTCCTGTCAAGATAAACAGATCACAACGTCATTTTTCGGCACTTTTGCCCAGGAAAACTGGGATACAAGCTCTTGGGCTGTCACTTTTTCCGGCCTGTCCATCAGCCCCGCGCAGCAGGCCAGCAGGCCGGTGAGCTCCTGCGCCGTATAGCGCGCCCGGAGAGCCCCCATATCCAGGTCCCGGTCCCGTTTGGCCAGCCGCCGTCCGTCGGGGGCCAGCAGCAAGGGCGTGTGGAAAAACCGGGGCGGCTCATAGCCCAGCACCTGGTGGAGCCAGGCCTGCCGGGGGGCGGAGCACAGCAGATCCCGCCCCCGGACCACATGGTTTACCCCCATGAGGGCGTCGTCCACCACCACCGCCAGCTGGTAGGCGAACACCCCGTCGGACCGCCGGACGATGAAATCCCCGCAGTCATGGGCCAGGTTCTCGGCGTAGGGCCCGCAGTTCCCATCCTCCAGCGCCACAGTCAGATCGGGGCACCGCACCCGCCAGGCCGGACAGCGGCCCTGCCGTTCCAGCTCCGCCCGCTCCAGCTCTGTCAGATGGAAGCACTTCCCGCTGTATACCACCGCGCCGTCGTCCCGGTGGGGGGCGCTGGCCGCCATCCGCTCCGTCCGGGTGCAGTAGCAGGGGTAGATCAGCCCCTTTTCCTCCAAGAGGTGAAAAGCCTCGTCATAATAGGCCGTGCGGCGGCTCTGCATATAGGCGGGCTCCAACCCTCCCTCATCCCAGTCCAGCCCCAGCCAGCGCAGGTCGTCCATGAGCTGTCGGGCAAATTCTGGGCTGGTCCGCTGTGTGTCCAGGTCCTCAATGCGCAGCACCAGCACTCCCCCGCCGCTGCGCACGTCCAGCCAGGCCAGCAGCGCCGCCAGCAGGTTGCCCAGGTGCATCCGCCCGCTGGGGGTGGGGGCGAATCTTCCTTTGATCCCCACTGCCCTCTCCCCTTCAGTCAAAAAATGTGAGCTGCCGGTCCCCATAGCCCAGGGTGGCCGCCCGAATGATGGACTTCATATCGTATAAAATGCCGCGTTCCTGGCAGGCTTGGGAAAACACCTTCCACAGGGCCCGCGCCCTGGGGCTGGCGCACTGGTAGCGGTCCCCGTACTGCCGCAGATAGCGCTCCTTCAATCCCCGGCCTGGAAAGGCCCGCTCCAGCCCGTCCAGGAAGTACTCCCGCTGGCCCTGGCGCATGGTGACGCCCAGGGCGGGATAGATAAACCTGGCCCCCGCCTTTGCCGCACCCTCCACCACGCCCAGCACATTCTCATCGCTGTCCTCCAAAAACGGAAGCACCGGCATGAGTAGCACCCCGGCGAACAGCCCTGCCTCGGACAGCGTTTCCAGCGCCGCTAGACGGCGGCTGGGAGGGGGTGCGTTGGGCTCGATTTTGGCCGCCAGGGCGTCGTCTGCCGTGGTGACGGTGAGCTTGCAGATCATCGGGGAATGGCCTTGAATGGAAGCCAAGATATCTATGTCGCGGGTGATGAGATCGCTCTTGGTGGCGACAGCCACACCGCAGTCGTAGGCGTCGATGAGCTCCAGCGCGTGGCGGGTGAGCTGCAATTCCGCCTCAAAAGGGTTGTAGGGGTCGCTCATGGCCCCGGTGGCGATAAAGGCGGGCCACACTTTCCGGGCCAGATCGTCCCGCAGGATCCGCAGGGCGTCTGCCTTGGCCCGCACCCGGTCAAATTCCCCGATCTGGTAGCAGTCGCTTCGGCTGTCACAGTACAGACAGTCGTGACAGCATCCCCGGTAGATGTTCATGGTGTGGTCAGTGCCGAACCACTCTGTGGACCGGCTCCGATGGAGTAGATGCTTGGCGGGTATGGCATCCACGGGTCTCTCCCCTTCCCGCGTATGGTGCAAACCCCTCCCGGCCAGCGGTCGGGAGGGGCGCATGTCAGCGTTTATTGAAAATACGGAAGATATCGTCGAAGGGGTCGTCCTCCACCGGCTCAGCGGCGGTCTCCGACAGGGGCTTGGGGGGTGTGATGGGGCCTACCCCGGCGGGAACGCACTTAGGCCTGTCCTCCGCGGCAGCCTGGGGCTGAGTCTTGACCTGCTGGGGCTGCTGGACCTGGGCGGGCTGCTCCTCTCCCTCCTTGGCGGGAACAGGGTTATCCACCGTGCCAAAGCCGGTGGCGATGACAGTGACCCGCAGCTCATCCTCCAGGGTGTCGTCGAAAGCGGTACCCATCATGAACAGCGCGTCGGGGTCAGCCACCTGCTTGACCATCTCGGCGGCCTGCTCCACCTCCTCCAGGCCCATGTCCATTGGCCCGGTGATGTTGACGATGATGCCCTTGGCCCCCTGGATAGAGGTCTCCAGCAGGGGGCTGTTGATGGCGATACGGGTGGCCTCCTCCGCCTTGTTCTTGCCCGCAGCCCGGCCCACGCCCATGTGGGCCAGCCCCGCGTCCTTCATGACGGCGGTCACGTCGGCAAAGTCCAGGTTGATGAGGCCGGTGGTCTTGATCAGGTCGGAGATGGACTGCACCGCCTGGCGCAGCACGTCGTCGGCGATGGCAAAGGCGTTGGCAAAGGTGATCTTCTCATCGGTGGCATACTGGAGCCGGTCGTTGGGGATGATGACCAGGGAGTCCACCTTCTGGCGCAGCTCCTCGATGCCCTGAGCGGCCTGCTCCATCCGGCGGCGCCCCTCGAAGTTGAAGGGCTTGGTGACCACACCCACAGTGAGGATGCCCTTTTCCTTGGCGATCTCCGCCACCACGGGGGCCGCGCCGGTGCCGGTGCCGCCCCCCATGCCGGCGGTGACGAACACCATGTCCGCTCCTTCCAGCAGGGCTGTGATCTGTTCCTTGCTCTCCTTGGCGGACTCCCGGCCCACCTCGGGATTGGCCCCCGCGCCCTTACCTCCGGTGAGCTTCTCGCCGATGGCCAGCTTCTGGGTAGCCTCGGAAGCGTTAAGGCATTGGCGGTCGGTATTCACCGCGATGAACTCCACGCCCTGCATCCCCGCGCGGACCATCCGATTCACCACGTTATTGCCGCCGCCGCCCACGCCAATGACCTTTAATACGTCCTCATGACTGGCGGCGGAATCCATTACAAATGCCATCCTGTGACCCTCCTATGTAAAACAAAACTCATAAATCAGAGTAAGGTATAAAACCACATCTTGTAGTATTGTACCCTTTTTTCCCCAAGCGGTCAATAGAAAATCGCAGTTTTTTGCCGTCTCTCCAAAATTTTATGATTTATCTGATCGGAAGTGGGCCTTCCCGTCCATCACCGTCAGATCCAGCAAACCGCCCTGTCCCTCCTGGATCACGCCCTGCTCCAGCCCCGTGGAAAGGGCGGTCTGGGCCAGCTCAATATGGTACTCGTAATCCCCGCCCCGGGGCAGCTTCAAGCGGTAGATGCTGTAGCTCAGCGTCAAGGAGGAGGCGGAGGTGCAGTCCAGCGCCGTACACTGCTCCAGCATCCCCCGGCTCTCCAGCACTCCCAGCAGCTCCTTCACGTAATCCAGGGTGAGCCGTTCCTCCTCCTCCGTCTGGATCATTCCCCCGGCGTAGGGACCCACCGCCGTCAGGCCGGTGATCTGGACGGTCTGGACGGAGCCGTTGTCCTTTTCCAGCAGCTTGCCCTGGGCGGAGATGAGCCAGCGGCCCTCGGCGGAGTCCACCGACGCCGCCGCCACCCGCTCCGTCACCCGGATGACCAGCCTGTCCGGGTAGGCCCGCTGGAGGCTCACCCCCTCCACATAGGGCAGCTGGACCCGGATGGATGCCGATACCCGGCTGGCGGGCAGGGCAATGAGGTTGTCGCCCGTCTCCACCCCGGAGGCGTCGATGATCTCCTGGGCGGTATAGCGCACGTTTCCTTCTACCTCAATGGTGTTCACACGGAAGAATACGATACAGGCCGCGGCGACCGCTCCGGCGGCCAGCAGGATAGACAGCACCTTGTACAGCCCGCTGAACCGGCCTCTGCGCCGGACGGACCGTTTGTGCCTGCGCTGTCGTGCCACTGGTATCACCTCGTCGTCGCAAAATCCGCTCCACTTCGTTTCCGCCTGCGGCGAAAACTGCGGTCACTCCCTTTGCTCCTCCCCTCCCCACAAAGCCCGGGAGACGGCTTTACGGGGGCCCCTTGATCTTCCCTATATACCAGCGGAGCTTTGGGCTGGCAGAGACTTTTATTCTTCCCGGCGCTCCACGCTGGCCCCCAGGGCTCGCAGCATCTCCTCCAGGCCCTCGTACCCCCGGTCGATGTGGTTCAGGCCGGACAGGACGGTGGTCCCCTCCGCCCCCAGGGCCGCCGCGGCCAGAGCCCCGCCACCCCGCAGGTCGGAGGCCTCCACCCTGGCCCCGTGGAGCCGCTCCACCCCCCGGACCAGGGCCACCCGGCCCTCGGTGGTGACATCCGCCCCCATGCGGATCAGCTCCGGCACGTGGCGGTAGCGGCTGTCGAACATGGTCTCCACAAACAGAGTGCAGCCCCGGGAGGCCGCCAGCGCCGCCATGACGGGGGCCTGGGCGTCGGTGGGAAAACCCGGATAGGGGGCGGTGCGGATGGTGGGCACCCCTTTCAGCGGCACGTCCCGGTCCCGGACCAGCTCCACATACTCCAGCCTGCTCTCCACCCGGCACCCCGCCTGGTGGAATACGGACAGGATGGTGGCCAGATGCCGCCAGTCCACCCCCCTCAGCCGCACCCGGCCCCCGGCGGAGGCGGCGGCGGACAGCAGGGTAGCGGCCACGATGCGGTCCCCCATGACGGTGTACGTTCCGCCGGACAGAGGGTGCCCGCCCTCCACGGTGATGGTGGAGCTGCCCGCCCCCCGCACACAGGCCCCCAGGCTGTTGAGGAAGCTCTGGAGGTCGCCGATCTCCGGCTCCCGGGCGGCGTTGGCGATGGTGGTGACGCCGGACGCCCCCACGGCGCACAGCATGGCGTTCTCCGTGGCCCCCACGCTGGGCAGGGACAGCTGGATCTCCCCTCCCCGAGGCCTCCCCTGGCAGTGGATTCCCCGGTCCTCGGTAATCTCGCACCCCAGGGCCCGGATGGCGCTGAGGTGCAGGTCGATGGGCCGGGGGCCCAGCTCGCAGCCGCCGGGATAGGTGAGGTGAGCCTCCCCCATCCGGGCCAGCAGAGGCCCCAGGAAGATGATGGACGAGCGCATGGCCCGCATCTGCTCCTCTGAGATGGAACACCCCGACATTTCGACGGGGTCCACGACGATGGTCTGCCCCTCCTGCTCCACCCGGCAGCCCAGACGGCGCAGTATGCCCAGCGCCGCCGTCACGTCGGTGAGCCTGGGGCAGTTGCGCAGGGTCACCGGCCCCCGGGCCAGCAGGCAGGCCGCGAGTATGGGCAGTACGCTGTTTTTCGCCCCGTGGACCGTCAGCTCTCCCTCCAGCGGCGTTCCGCCTCGAAGATACATCACGCTCATGGCAAAGCCTCCCCATAGAAAGAAATCTCGCTTCATTCTATGCGGAAGGGCTTTATGCCGTTATTTCATGAGCTGGATGAGGTTTTCGTAAATATCCTGTGCGGCGTGGGGGGCGGCCAGCTCCCTCAGCGCCCGGCCCATGGCCGCCCGACGGGCGCCGTCGGCCAGCAGGCCCATGGCCGCCCTGTACAGCCCCTCCCCGGTACAGTCCTTCTCCTCCATCAGCTCCACCCCGCCCCGGTCGGCCAGCACCTTGGCGTTTTTGAACTGGTGGTTGGCCGCCACAAAGGGAGAGGGTACCAGAATGGCGGGCTTACCCAGGGCGGTGAGCTCCCCGATGGTGGACGCTCCCGCCCGGCAGATCACCAGGTCCGCCGCCGCCATCACCACCGGCATGTCGTCGATGTAGGGCCGGATCTCTCGGTCCGTCACCGCCACCCCCCGCTTGGTCAGCTCGGCGGTCATGTCCTCGTAGTCCCGCCCGGCGGCGTGGATATAGTGGAACGGCTGGCCCTCGGCGGCCCAGCGCTCCACCAGGTCCACCGTCTTCTCGCTCATGTGGCCCGCCCCCTGGGAGCCCCAGAAGGAGATGACCAGGGGCTGGCTGTCCAGCAGCCCCAGTTTCAGCCGGGCCTGCTCCCGGTCCAGGGTGAAAAACTCCCCCCGCACCGGCGTGCCGGTGACGGCCACCCGCTTGGCATCCTTGTAGTAGTCCGCAGCCTCGGGGAAGCCCACCATCACCAGATCCACCTTGTTGGCCAGCGCCCGGGTGGTCAGCCCTGGATAGGCGTTGGACTCGTGGATGGCGCAGGGGATGTGCCGCCGGGCCGCCTCGTGGACGGCGGGGTAGGAGGCGTAGCCCCCGGTGCCCACCACCAGGTCTGGCTTGAACCTTTTCAGCAGGTCGGCGGCCTCGTGCTGGCCCACCGGGAGCTTGAAGGCGCTGCTCAAATTGTGCTTGAGCACCTTCCAGCTCCAGGCCCGCTCAAAGGTGGACACCTTCACCGTCTCGATGGGGTAGCCCGCCTGCTTCACCAGGCGCTGCTCCATCCCCCGCTCCGCGCCCACAAACAAAATCTCACAGCCAGGGTGTTTTTGCTCAAACTGCTGAGCCACCGCCAGGGCGGGGTTCACATGTCCCGCCGAGCCGCCGCAGGTAAATATCACGTTCATTGTGGGTGCCCTCCTCCTATTCCGCCTTGGGGGCGGCAATTTGCCGTGACACGGTGAGCACCATCCCCATTTCCGCCAGCTGAATGGCCAAAGCCGTGCCGCCGTAGCTAAAAAAGGGCAGAGAGATGCCGGTGGGGGGCAGGAAGCCGGTGACCACGCCGATGTTGAAGAAGGTCTGAAAGGCCGTCAGCGAGGTGACGCCTACCACCAGCAGGGTCCCAAAGCGGTCCCGGGCATGGAGAGCCAGCCAGTACCCCCGGATGATGAGCAGGGCGAACAGGGCCATGATGATCAGGGCCCCCACCATGCCCAGCTCCTCACAGACGATGGAGAAGATGTAGTCGTTGTGCTCCTCCGGAAGGAATGAGTATTTCTGGCGGCTGTTGCCCAGCCCCACTCCCAGCAGGCCCCCGGAGCCGATGGAGATCCGGGATTGCCAGGGCTGATAGCCGCCGTGTTTCAGGTCGCTGAGGGGATTCTGCCAGATCTCGATGCGTTGGGTCATATACTCCGTCTGGGTGATGATCCACACCAGCGCACCCCCCACCAGCGCACCCCCTGCGGCAAACCAGCCCAGCGGCACTCCTGCGGCAAACAGCACCGAGGCCGCTCCCACCACCACCAGGACCATGGCGGACATGTGGTGCTGCGCGGCAATAATCCCCAGCACCACTGCCAGCACCAGACCGTAGGGCACCAGCTCCAGCAGACCCACGTGATCCAGCCGGGCGGCCATCCGTCCGGTGAAGGTACGCTTGCTCCATCTTCGGTCCAGGCCCACCTGCCCTGTCCGTTTAGACAGTCCGGCGGAAAAAAACATGATGATGCCTATCTTGGCGATCTCGGAGGGCTGAAAACGGATGCCAAAAATGTTCACCCACCGCCGTGCGCCGCCGCCGCTGCGTCCCAGCGGCGTGAACACCAGCAGCATCAACACGATGGAGGCCGCCAGCACAAACACGGACATCCACCGAAAATGCTGATAGTCGATTTTCGAGATGACATACATGCCCGCCACGCCAATCAGCGCAAAGGCAAACTGCCGCTTGAAGAAGTAGAGGGGGTCTCCCCCGGTGTTGATGCCGGCGCTGCTGTTGTACATGGCGGAGGCGTAGGAGGCGGACAGCACCATAATGAGGCCGATGGCGGTGAGCAGCATCACCAGCGCCAAAAAGGGCAGGTCGATGGGCCCCCTGGCCAGCTTTTGCTCGATGGTCAGGTCCCGTTTCGCTTTTCTCGCCATGGGTCTCACCTCCTTTCGTCAGAGCAAGCTCCATATCCTTCGCTTCCGCCTATGGCGAAAGCTCACTCATCCCGCTGCTCTTTCTCTCCAAATCGGACCCGCCTCGCTGGGCTTCGATTTGGGGGCGGCTTGCGCCGCCTTTTTGAATTCAATCCGCGCAATGACTCCGCGCTTATATTGCGTATCTATACATAACACCCACGAACGCCAGCAGGCAGAACGCCACCGTGATCCCCGTAAAGGTGAGCACGATGCGCACCTCGCTCCAGCCCCCCAGCTCCAAATGGTGGTGGAGGGGGGCCATGCGGAAGATCCGCTTCCCATGGGTGAGCTTGAAATAGCCCACCTGAATGATGTCGCTCATGGTCTCGGCGATGTAGATGACCCCCACCGGCACCAGCACCAGGGGTGCGTCCAGGGCGAAGGCCATCCCACACACCGCGCCTCCCAGGAACAGGGACCCGGTATCCCCCATGAACACCTTGGCCGGGTGGAAATTGTACATCAGGAAGCCCAGCAGCCCCCCCGCCAGCGCCCCGGCGAACACGCCCACCGCTCCCTTGTCCCACCAGTGGGACAGCACGGCAAAAAACACCGATACCGCCAGCGTCACCGACCCGGCCAGGCCGTCCAGCCCGTCGGTGAGGTTGACGGAGTTGACACAGCCCACAATGACAAAAGCCGCGAACACCAGATAGACCCCCCAGTTTAGGGGAACGGTGATGTTGATGAAGGGAATATACAGGTTGGGGGTCAGGTGGTGAGTGCTGTTGAGCAGGGTCAGGAAGGCGATGGCCGCCGCCAGCTGGAGCAGGAATTTCCACCCGGCGGTGAGGCCGGTGTTCTCATGCTTGCGGATCTTGGCGTAGTCGTCCACAAAGCCGATGGCCCCGCACACCAGGGCAAATCCCAGCACAAACAGCGCCTGCCAGTTTCCCCCGGCCATGTCCTTCCAGCCGAAGGCCAGCACCACCACGGCCACCGCCAGGATAAACATGATCCCCCCCATGGTGGGGGTCCCCTCTTTATTTTTGTGCCAGTTGGGGCCGATCTCCTTGATGGACTGGCCCGCGTGCAGGGCCCGCAGGGCGGGAATGAGGAACCATCCCACCGCCGCCGAGATCACAAAGGCGGTCACCGCCGCCAGCAGTATCCGTACCATAATTTTCTCCTCCGCACACTCTTTCGTAATTTCCTTTTCTCTCAGAAGGCTGGCCGCTCAGCCGCCTCGCCGCCTCCGGCAGGGGCACGCCCAGGGCCAGCGCCCCCGCCAGGGCCGCCAGATGGTCGTACAGCCTGGGGCGATCCCCGGCGGGCACCCGGACCCGGGCCAGCTCTCCCCCGGTGGTAAACGCCTCGAACTCCAGCCGCTCTCCCCGGATGCGGACGTTTTTCGCCGTCAGATCCGCCTGGGGCCTGCCGTCGGAATAGGCGTACACCGCCCCGGGCATGGCCCCGGCCAGCCGCCGCCCCTCCGGGTCGTCCAGTCCCACCACTGTCACCCCCGAGCGGCGGGACAGCGCCCACCGGGCGGCGGCACAGCCGCTCAGCGTCCGCCCCGGGGGCGGGTCGAAGTTCTCCACCACCACCGCCCGGCAGCGGCCCTCATAGAGCGCAGCCTGACAGGGGGTAAGCTCCACCACCCGGCATGGCACCAGGGCGCGCAGCAGCTTGGCGGTGAGGGTGCCGCCCCGGCCCACCACAGCCACCGGGACCTCAAGCTTCCTCTTAATTGTCTCCATATTCAATCTTGCTCACAAATCTTACCTCTATCACAGTGCCGGGAGACACCATGACCCCTGCGTCCACCGACTGGGCCGCCATCACCGTGGTGGAGTTGGAGTCCACCACGCCGGTGGCCCGCATGAACAGCCCATGCTCCTCCAGCTTCGTCTTGGCCGCCGCGGGACTCAGGCCCGTCAGGTCAGGGGTCTCCACCTGTCCGGCGGGGGCCTCGTCGCCCAGATACAAGATCACGTTGGACCCGCCCGGAATGGACACTCCGGCGGCGGGCACCTGGTCGGTGACAACGCTGCCCGTGCCCACCGTGCGGCACTCGAAGCCCGCGTTTTGCAGCGTACCCTTGGCCACCGTCAATTCCCTTCCGATGACGTAGGGCATGGGGGTGTCCGCTCCGGCCAGCTCGTCGGCACTGTACTGCTTCTCGATCCCCATGTAGTCCAGAATGTCGGCGATGAGCGCCCCCGCCATGGGGGCGGCGATGTTGCCGCCGCTGATGTAGGTGCCGCCGGCGGTGTAGCTGGAACTGGGGCCGGAACGCTTAGGCGTGTCGTACACCACCAGCACCAGCACCTTGGGGTCGTCCGCCGGGGCAAAGCCCATGAAGGAGCACATTACGTCGGAGTCGTAGCCGGGCTGGCCCTTCCGGTCCAACAGCTCCGAGGTGCCCGTCTTGCCGCCGATGCGGTAGCCGCTCTGGGAGGCGTTGTGGCCGGAGTCGTTGGCTACCACGCTCTCCAGGATGCCCCGCATCTTCTCAGAGGTGGACTCGCTGATGACCTGCCGCACCTCCACGGTCTCGTGGTAGAAAGAGGTATTTCCGTCCCCGTCGGTGATGGACTGCACCACATAGGGCTGGAGCAGGTGCCCGCCGTTGATGACGGCGGCAAAGGCGGTGATCATCTCAATGGGGGTGATCTTGAACCGCTGGCCGAAGGAGGAGGTGGCCAGCTCGATGGAGGAGCTGGCGTTGCGGCTTGTGAAGTAGTCCTCATCCCAGAAGATGCCCTTTTCCTCGCCGCTCAGGTCGATGCCGGTCTTCTCCAGCAGGCCGTAGTCCTTCCAATACTTCCAGGTGAGCTCCGGCCCGATATCCTCGGCGATGTTCATCAGGGCCACGTTGCAGGAATTGCCCACCGCCTTGGTGAGATTCTGCTGTCCGTGACCGCCTCTCTTGTGGCAGTGAATGGGATTCGGCCAGTCTGGGTTCTGCTTGGATCCTCCGCAGTAGTAGGTGCTGTCCAGGGAGATGATGCCCTCCTCCAGGCCGATGGACACGGTGATGGGCTTGAACACCGACCCCGGCTCATAGGTCTCGTCCAGAGTGCGGTTGCGGCGCTGTTTGTTCTGGGCGGCGGCCAGCGCCTCGTTGTACTCCTCGCTGTCCTCCCCCTTTTCCGCCTTGACGGCCTCCAGCTCCGCCAGAAGGTCGTCATTGATGATCTTATTGTAACTGTTCGGGTCAAAATCCGGGGAGCTGGCCATGGCCAGCACCGCCCCGGTCTGGGGATCGATGGCCAGGCCGAAGGCCCCGGCCTGCACGTCGTAGGTCTCGATGCCCTCCGCCAGGGTCTGCTCCAGCATGGCCTGGATGCGCTCGTCGATGGTCAGGTGGACGTCGTAGCCGTTCTCGGCGTCGAAATACATCTCGTAGCCGGAGATCATCTCCTGCCCCCAGCCGTTGGTGGAGGTGACCACCCGGCCCAGCTCACCGGACAGGGCGTCCTCATAGCCCGCCTCCACCCCCATGGCCCCCACCTTGTTGGAACCGCTGTTCTTGGTGTAGCTCATAAAGCCCAGCACATGGGCCCCGATGGAGGAAAAGGGGTAGTACCGCTTGCTGCTGGGGGTGAGGTACAGCAGGCCGGTGATGTGGTTTTCGCTGTTGAACTCCCGGACCTTCTCCGCGTCCTCCTCTTCCAACTCCGTGTACAGCTCCACATAGGCGTTTTTCGTGTTCTCCAACCGCTTCCACAGCGTCTCCTCGTCGTAGCCCAGGTTTTCGGACACCCAGTCTGCGATCAGCTTACGCAGGTCGTACAGGGCCTTTTCATAGGCCGCGTCGTCATGGGAGCCGTCCTCTTTTTTGTAGTTGTCCCGGTCAACGGCGTCGTACACCCCCATGGGGGACAGGATCAGCTTGTAGACCGTGGCGGACATGGCCATGGCCCGGCCCTCCCGGTCATAGATGGTTCCCCGGTTGGCGGGTACGGATACGCTTTTGGTCTGCTGGTTGGCGGCCCGCTCCTTCCACTGCTCATGCTCCACGATCTGGAGCTTGTAGAGCTGGGCGATAAGGGGCAGGAACATCCCCACCCCCAGCACCGCCATCAGGAAAATGGTGCGCCGGAACAGGCTGCGGTTGTTTTTGCCCTCCGAGCGGCGGGGCTTGCGGCTGGGGTCCTGCATTGGGCTTCTCCCCCGTTTCTAGAATTTCACAGGGTTTTATGGGATAGGGGCGCGGGGAACCCTGTGCGTTCCTCACGCCCCTCGTGTCTCTCTATAGGCAAATGATATGTGGCCGGACGGGCCGATTAGAACCTGAACCCACAGCCGAGGTCTCAGGACAGCAGACCAGCCAAAAACTGCTCCGCCCGCTGGATGAGGCCGGACAGCCCCTCCCCCGCGCCGTCGTAGTACACCACGTTGTCCCCGCCGGACAGGTCCAGATACACGGTCTGGCCCGCGCCGGGCCGGATCATGGTGCCGTCGGACACAAACTGCTTCTCAATGGCCTCCAGGTCGAACACCAGCTCATACTTGGCCTGTAGGGTGCGGCTCTCGTCCTGGAGATCGGCCAACTGACCCCGCAGTTCCACGATGTCGTTATTGGCCACCGCCAGCCGGGCGCTGTTCACCACCAGAAGCAACGTACACGCCAGCACCACAAACAGCCCCACCACGGTAAAGGGAGCCACAGCGCTCTGTGTGCGTACCTCGATGTTGGGCCGTGCCGCCGGACGGCGGCGGGGGCGGGGCTGGGGCCGGCGGGCAGGCTCCGGCCGCCGGACGGTATTGCCCCGAATCTGCTCCCTGCGGGAGGGCTTTTGCAAGGGCTCCTGCTCATACTCGGGCTGATAGGCCACGCTGCCGTTGGTGCGGTATCTTCTTGTATCGCTCCTGCGCTGAGTCGCCATTGGGCATTCTCCTTTGTGTTGGTCCATGCCCTACCGTGATATCCGCAGGGTCAAGGTTACAATTTTTCCGCGAGGCGGAGCTTGGCACTCCGGGCGCGGGGATTCTCCTCAAGCTCTTTCTCGTCCGCCACAATGGGCCGCTTTCCAATCAGTTTCACTTTTGGGGATTTTCCGCATACGCACACGGGAAAGTCCGGCGGACAAGTACATCCCTTTGCCCATTCCCCATAGGCGGTTTTGACCAGCCGGTCCTCCAGCGAATGGAAGGCGATGACAGCCAGCCGCCCGCCGGGGTGCAGGGCGTCCAAGACGCTGTCCAGCAGCCGCTCCACCTCCCCCAGTTCGTCGTTGACGGCGATGCGGATGGCCTGGAAGGACCGCTTGGCGGGGTGTTGCTTCTCCCGTCTCGCCTTGGCAGGCATGGCCGAGCGGATGAGCTCCGCCAGCTGGCCGGTGGTCTCGATAGGGGCTTGTTTCCGAGTCCGAACCACAGCGGCGGCGATGGCGCCGGAGTACCGCTCCTCGCCGTACTGCCAGAGGATCCGCTTCAGCTCCTCCTGGCTCCAACCGTTCACCACCTCCCGGGCGGTCAAAGGGGCGGACTGGTCCATGCGCATGTCCAGGGGGGCGTCCTGGAGGTAGGAAAAGCCCCGGCTGCCGTCGTCCAGCTGGGGAGAGGACACCCCCAGGTCGAACAGCATGCCGTCCACCCCGTCCACCCCCAGACCGGCGAGGATATTGGTCAAATCGCCGAAATTCCCCCGCACCAGGGTCACCCGGTCCATATAGCCCTCCAGGCGGGCGGGGGCGGCGTCCAGCGCAGCCTGGTCCCGGTCAATGGCGATGAGCCGCCCGGTGGTGAGCCGTTTGACGATTTCCAACGAGTGGCCAGCCCGGCCCAGGGTGCCGTCCACGTAGATTCCGCCGGGGCAAATGTTCAATCCCTCCAGACACTGATTCAAAAGCACCGGCTTATGGGTATACTCCATATCAGATCCCCAAGTTCTTCATCAGGTTGGCGATGGTCTCCGGGTTGAGCTGCTGCTGGGTCTTGGCCCTCCAGTTGTCCGCGCTCCAGATCTGGGCCCGGTCATTGTTGCCGGTGACCACCACGTCACGGTCAATTTTGGCGTAGTCTTTCAGGTAGGAGGGAATCTGAAACCGCCACTGCTTGTCCGCCTCGCACAGCTGGGCGGAGGCGAAGAACAGGTCCATGGAGGCCGCGTCGGTGGTGGACAGCTCGGACACCCGCTGGCGCAGCTTGTCCCAGGTCTCCATGGGGTAGAGGGTCAGGTTTTCCTTCACCCCCACCGCCAAGTAAAAGGTGGAGCCCAGCTTGTCCCGCAGCTTGGAGGGCACGATGAGACGGCCGGCGTTGTCGATGCTGTGCTCATAGGTGCCGGTCATCCCATTCCCTCCATTTCCCTCCTGCTTATAGCAGATTTACTCCATTTCCCTCCACTACGTTTTCAGTATACCCTAGCCTCCCATAAATTGCAAGAACTTTTTTTCGGTGAAATCGCCCATTTGGGGGAAGTTTCCTGTCGTTTTGTGTCGAACAGACATTCGTTTCTTATTTTAAAACCTTCCGTAACATGGGCGTTATAGGGCTGTTTTCCCGGCTCTTCCCCAAATCCGGTACACAAAAAAAATCCTGCCGCGGCCAACCGCAGCAGGATTATTTTGTGAAAATTTTCTATTTCAAGGAAACCTTTACTCGTCCGCCTCGGCGTCATACATGCGGCCGCCTCCGGCGCTGCCGGAGCGCTCACTTCCGCCGCTCCCCATGCCGGAGCGGAACTGGTTGTGCACCTGGCGCATCTCGGCGTGGGCTGCGGCCAGGGCGTCCTCCGTGCGGCGCAGCAGGTCCACGCAGTACTCGTTGGTCTCCCGGCAGGTCTTCTTGGCCTCCTCGTCGGCGTGGGCCAGCACCTCCCTTGCCTTTTGCCGGGCCTGGGTCATCACCGGGGCCTCGCTCACCATCTGATTGGCCTCGATCTCCGCCCGCTTGCGGATCTCCTCCGCCTCCCGCTTGGCGGCCGCCAGATACTCATTCCGGGCGTTGAGAATCTTCCGGGCCTCCGCCAGATCCACCGGGAGCTGCTTTTTCGCGTCCTCAATGAGGTCCAGCGCCTTATCCCGGTCAATCACGCACTTGTCACTGCTGAACGCGGCGTTCTTCGCCTCGTCCACCATGTCAAACAGCATGTCCAGCAGCTCGTCCACCGCCGTCGCCATGGGCCATCACTCCTTTTCAGAATGTAAAAACCGTTCAGTCCGTCAATACGCCGCTCTGCCCCCCGTCCGCCACCTTGGCCCGGACCCGGTCGATGATCTGCCAGGGCACAAAATCGGACAGGTCCGCCCCATACCGGGCCAGCTCCTTCACCACAGTGGAGCTGAGGAAGGCGTACTTGGGCCGGGTGTAGAGGAACACCGTGTCCAGCCGGGCGTAGAGCTTGGCGTTGAGCATGGCCATCTGGATCTCCGACTCATAGTCGGACACCGCCCGCAGCCCCTTCACCAGCACTCTGGCCCGGTTCCGCCGGGCGTACTCCGCCACCAGCTCCTGGGAGCAGTCCACCCGTACGTTGGGCAGGTCCTCCGTCACCGCCTGGATCAGCTCCACCCGCTCCTGGGGGGTGAACAGGCCGGAGGGCTTGGCTGAATTCACGCTGACACAGACGATCAGCTCGTCAAAAATGGCGGCGGCCCGCTTGATGATGTCCAGGTGGCCCAGGGTCACCGGGTCGAAACTGCCTGGATAGATGGCGCATTTCATGGGTCATGCCCTCCTGCGGTAAAGGGTGAATTTGATCTTGCCGTAGCGGTATTCCCGCCCCTTTTCATAGGGGGCCGGAAGGTCCGGCAGCTGGTGGTCCGCCGGACTTTCGCAGACCATTATACCATTTCCCACCACAATGTCAATCGTGGTAACACACTCCAGCGCCCGCTCCAGATTTCCCGAGGCGTAAGGCGGGTCCAGAAAGATGAGGCCGTACCGCTCCCGGCATCGGGTGAGGAAGGCGTTGAAATCCTTTCCGTGGCAGGCGGCCCGGTCCTCAAAGCCGCAGGCCTTCACATTGCGCTGGACCACTTTCAGCGCGGCGGGGGCGCTGTCCACAAAGTCGCAGAAAGACGCCCCCCGGCTCAGCGCCTCAATACCCAACTGGCCCGTCCCGGCAAACAGGTCCAGCACTCGACGCCCCTCGATGTCGAACTGGATGGCGCTGAACAGCCCCTCCTTCACCCGGTCGGTGGTGGGCCGGGTGGCCAGTCCGGGCAGCTCCTCCAGCCGCCGCCCCTTGGCCAGGCCGGTAATCACTCTCATGGCGTCCCGTCCTTTCCTTCCTGATTTTCCGCCGGGTGGAAGTGCCGGTACACCGCCTGGGCAGTGTTTTGGGGCACCACGGCGGTCAGCTCCTCCAGCGAGGCCCCCTTCACCGCTTTCACGCTTTTGAAGCCTTTGAGCAGCTGAGCCTTCCGGGCGGGTCCCACCCCGGGTATGTCGTCTAAAGCCGAGCCCTTCAAATGTCCCGTCTGCTGCTGGCGGTGGAACTCGATGGCAAAGCGGTGGGTCTCCTCCTGAATACGGCCCACCATGGAAAACAGGGCCTGGTTGGCCTGTATGCCGATTTCCCTCCCGTCCCCGGCCACCAGGGCCCGGGTGCGGTGGCGGTCGTCCTTCACCATGCCGTACACCGGGATGTCTCCCAGCCCCAGCCGTGCCAGCGCCTCGCAGGCCGCCTTTACCTGTCCCGCGCCGCCGTCCATCAGCAGCAGGTCAGGCTTGGCAGAAAACTTCTCATCCCCATCCAAATACCGCCGGAAGCGGCGCTCCACCACCTGCTCCATGGAGGCGTAGTCGTCGGCGTGGGGCATGTCCTTCAACTTGAAATGGCGGTAATCCCGCTTCAGCGGCCTGCCGTCGATGTGGACGGTCATGGAGGCCACAATGTCCGAGCTGCCCGTGTTGGAGATGTCGAAGGCCTCGATGCGGTGGGGGGGCTCCTCCAGCCCCAGCAGGGTCCCCAGGGCCTCGGTGAGCTTAGAGCGGCGCTCCTCGGCGGTGGTGGCCCGGAGCACCTCCTCGGCGGCGTTCTCGTTGGCCAGCTTCACCAGCTCCATCTTGGCCCCCCGCTGGGGGGTGAGCACCTCCACCTTGCGGCCCACCGCCTCGGTGAGCATACGGGCCAGCTCCACCTGCTCGTCGATGTCGCAGGGGAGCAGAATCTGCCGGGGGAGCTGTCCCCGCCCGCTGTAGTACTGGGCCGCCAGGGTGGACACGGTGGTCTGCTCGTCCTCCATGGGGACGGCCAGCAGTTCCCAGTCCTTGGCCGCCAGCTCGCCGCCGATGTAGTGGAGTACCACAAAGCAGCTCTTGGCCTCCCCCCGGCAGTAGCCCACCACGTCCGTGTCTGCCAGCGACCCGGCCACCGCCTTTTGGCGCTTGGACAGCAGCTGGATGGAGCGGATGCGGTCCCGGAGCTGGGCGGCCTTCTCAAAGCGCAGCTCCTCCGCCGCCAGCTCCATCTCGGCGGTGAGCTCGTCCACCACCTCGTCCAAACGGCCCTCCAGCAGCCGCACCGCCTGATCGGTAGAGCGCTTATACTGGGTCTGGTCCATCTCCGGACGGCAGTAGCCGTCGCACACGCCCATATGGAAGTTGAGGCAGGGCCGCTCTTTCCCGATGTCCTTAGGAAACTTCCGGCGGCAGGAGGGCAGGCGCAGGGCCTCCCGCAAGGCGTCAATAATGCCCTGGCTGGCCCCCCGGCTCCCGTAGGGCCCAAAATAACGGGCCCCGTCGTCCTCCGCCTTGGAGGCCAGGGAGAACCGGGGGTAGTCCCCCGGGGACAGCCGAATGTAGGGAAAGCCCTTGCTGTCCTTGAGCAGAATATTGTACCGGGGCTGATGGCGTTTAATCAAAGCGCATTCCAATACCAGCGCTTCAAATTCAGACTGCACCACGATGACATCAAAGTGGTCAATCTGACTGACCATAGCCCGTGTCTTTTCATTATGCCGCGACTGGTCCTGGAAATACTGGCTCACCCGGTTTTTCAGGGCCTTGGCCTTACCGACATAAATGACCTCGCTGGCGGCGTTCTGCATGATGTAGACTCCAGGCTTCAAGGGCAGAGCATGGGCTTTATCTCTCAATTCCTCGAATGTCAACCGACCACCTCCAAACTGTCAAACCAACCCCAAAGCGTAGTCCCACTCAGGCGCAGTTCACATACCGCACCAAACTCTCAATACTTAGACACCAGCGACAGCACAGCTGGATGCACCAGCGTAGAAGGCCGCCCGCACCGAAAAGTTTCAGCCCAGCAGAACGAACCAAACTCTCCCGTAAAAGGGGGGCACACACCCTATGCGCGCTCTTAGTTGTTTTCTCTCGCGCGCGAGAGACAGTATCCCCCTGGAGGGAGGCTCCCTCCATAGACGGAGTCCGCAGGGTCCCCCTGCTCTTACAAAAAAAGCGCCGCTTCCGCGGCGCTTTTTCGTGGTCAGCGTTTGGTCACTCGGTGAACTCAGAGTCGATGAGCTCCACCAGAGCCTTGATGGCAGCTTCCTCGTCAGGGCCGTCGGCAATGAGATTGATGGTCGTGCCCTTCACGATCCCCAGGGACAGGACGCCCAGCAGGCTCTTGGCATTCACACGGCGGTCGTCCTTCTCCACCCAGATGGAGCTCTTGAACTCGTTGGCCTTCTGAATAAAAAACGTGGCCGGGCGGGCGTGCAGGCCGACCTGGTTGTTTACCGTAGTCTCTTTCATGAACATGAACGATTCCCTCCATCACAAAATCAGCTTCGGTCCTATTGGGGGCGCGCACCGAACCTGCTCCGATTCTTTGTACTTTGATAGAATACCAAATTTAGCCCCCATCGTCAAGAGCATTTTCACCAAAAATCACGACACTCATTCATGAAAACCGCCCATAAATCACGATTACAGACCATCTATCTCAAGGTTGCCGGGGATTACGGCGCTCAGGCGCCGCCGTTATCTCAGTGTGCTCACCGCCGCCCCATCCTCACGGCGCGGCTGCTATTTCAGCGTTGCCACCGTCACCCCATCCTCGCCTTCGCCATATACACCGGGGCGGTACTCCTTCACATACCGGCTCTTTTTCAGGTGCTCCCGCACCGCCTTGCGCAGCGCCCCGGTGCCCTTGCCGTGGATGATAGTCACCGTCTCCAGCTTGCCCATGAGGGCGTTGTCCAGAAACAGGTCCACCGCCCCCAGGGCCTCGTCCACCATCATGCCCCGCAGATCCAACTCAGCCTTAGCTCCCGCCGCACGGAAGGGCCGGGATACCGAGGCGGCCCGCTGCTTATCCCGGGCGCTCTGCTTTTTCCGGGCGGTGACGTCCTCCAGCACCCGTACCTCCTCCTGCTTGGCCTTCAGCTTCAAAATACCCGCCTGGAGCTGGAGGGTGCCGTCCTTGTTCACCCCCACCACCTCCGCCTGGGTGCCCATTTTGAGCAGCTCCACTGTGTCGCCAAGCACCGCGTCCCTGGTGGGGGGCGGGGGCGGCAGGTCCTCCTGTCTCCCCCCCAGGGCGGCGTCCGCCTCGTTCAGCTTCCGGCGCAGCTGGGCCCGCTCCTCGTTGTCGTCCACCCAGTCCCGGGCCTGCTCCTGGCGGCGGCGCATTTCGTTGAGCTCCTTAAAGGTCTGGTCGGCGGCGTCCCGGGCCTGCTCGATGATGGCCCGGGCCTCCGCCTGGGCCTTCTCGGTGGCCTTCCTCCGCTCCTCCTCAATGTGGGCGCGGTATTCCTCCGCCTTGGCCCGGTCCTCCTCCATCTCCCGGCGCAGCTGGGCGGCCTTTTCCTTCTCCTTCTCCATGGCCTGGCGCTGGAGGTCCAGCTGGCTGAGCACGTCCTCAAAGCGCACATTCTCCGCGTCGATGCGGTCCGCCGCCTTCTGGATGATATAGTCAGGCAGGCCCAGCCGCTTGGAAATGGCGAAAGCGTTGGACTTGCCCGGAATGCCGATGAGCACCCGGTAGGTGGGGGCCAGGGTCTCCACATCGAACTCACAGGAGGCGTTCTCCACCCCTTTCGTGGTCATGGCGTACACCTTCAGCTCGGCGTAGTGAGTGGTGGCGGCCACGGCGGCCCCCATGGCCCGGGCGGACTCGATGATGGCGGCGGCCAAGGCCGCGCCCTCCACCGGGTCGGTGCCCGCCCCCAGCTCGTCAAACAAAATCAGCGTCTCGTCGTCCGCCTGCTCCAGGATGGCCACAATGTTGGTCATGTGGGAGGAGAAGGTGGACAGGGACTGGTCGATGGACTGCTCGTCGCCGATGTCCGCCAGCACGGCGGAGCACACCTTCACCGTGGAGCCGTCCGCCGCCGGAATGTGCAGGCCGCACTGGGCCATCAGCGTTAGCAGTCCCAGGGTTTTCAGGGTGACGGTCTTGCCGCCGGTGTTGGGGCCGGTGATCACCAGGGTGTCGAAGCTCCCGCCCAGCCGCAAATCGTTGCGCACGGCGGTCTTGGGGTCCAGCAGGGGGTGACGGGCCCTTCGCAGCTCGATGTGGTTCCCCAGCGCCGGCTCCATGGCCCCCATGGCGGAGGACAGCTTGGCCCGGGCGAAGATGCAGTCCAGGGACACCAGGGTCTGGTAATCGTCCTCGATGTCCACCTTGAACCCGGCGCAGTCGGCGGACAGCTCCGCCAGGATGCGCTCGATCTCCTTCTGCTCCTTGGCCTGGAGCTCCCGCAGCTCGTTGTTGGCGTTCACTACCCCCATGGGCTCGATGAAGAACGTCCCTCCCGAGCCGGACACGTCGTGGACCAGGCCGGGGATGTCGTTCTTGTGCTCGCTCTTCACGGGCACCACGTAGCGCCCGCCCCGCATGGTGATGATGGCGTCCTGTAGGTACTTGGACTGGTTAGAGGAGATGAGCCGGTTGAGCACGTCCCGCACCTTCCCCGCCGCCGCCCGGATGTGCCGCCGGATATCGGCCAGCTCCGGGGAGGCGGCGTCGGCGATCTCGTCCTCACTGAGGATGGACCCCGTGATCTTGTCCTCCAGGAAGCGGTTGGCGGTGAGGCTGTCGAAATAGCCGTCCAGCACCGTTTTGACCTCGCCGTTCCCCGCCCCGTACTCATGGACGTTCCGGGCGCACCGCAGCACCTGGGCGATATCCAGCAGCTCCCGGGTATTCAGCGCGCCCCCTCGGTCCGCCCGCTGGAGGGCCGCCGCCACCGGCTTCACCCCGGACAGGGAGGGCGTGCCGTGCTTCACCAGCAGGTCGAAGGCGGCGGAGGTCTGCTTTTGCAGGCGGCTCACGTCGCTTGGGACGCTGACGGGCCGCAGGGCCAGACACCGCTCCTTACCCTCCTCGGTGGCCGCCTCGCCGGCCAGCAGGGCCAGCACCCGGGGCAGCTCCAGCGTCTCGATGGATTTCTCAAATAATGGCGTCATAGCTTGTTTCCTCAATTTCACAGTTTTGTATGTTCCGCCGGACTCAGCCGTTTGTAAAAGTCCAGCGTGCGGAAGCCCCGCTCCAGCCGGGTCATGAGATAGGCCTCCGACGCTTCGGACAGCTTTTTCAGCCCTTCCCCGTCCAGCCGGAAGGCCAGCAGCCGCTTCCGGGGCCCCCAGACGATGTGCCGCAGGGCGGCCAGCGCCGCCGTGGTCAGCGGCATGGACACCCCCTCCGGCAGCTTGTCCCGGCAGGCGGCGCAGTGGACCACCCCCTCCCCCAGGTGGATGGCGGGGTCCTGGGGCTCGGGCCGGGCGCACACGCCGCACTGCTCCAGCTGAGGCTCGTATCCCGCCAGGGATATGGAGCGCCACTCAAAAGCGGTCTTCACCTGGATCAGAGGCACGTTCAGCTTGTCCAGGGCGTGGAGACAGTTCAGCGTCATCGTCAGCAGACCCGGCTCCGGGCGGTCCTCCTCCGCCAGCGCCTCGGTGACCTCCGCAAAATAGCTGGCCAGGGCCACCTTCTCCAGATTCCCCCGCAGGCCGTCAAACAGCCGCTCGGAGGCGGTCTCCTTCACCGACCACAGCCCGTTGAATTCATACAGGGTAAACTCCGCCCAGGCCAGCAGCTGGCAGGCGGCGGCGATGGGGCTTCCCTTTTTCCGGCACCCCCGGGCGGACACGGTGAGCTTGCCCTCCTTTTCGGTGAGCAGGGTGAGTATTTTATCCGACTCCTTGTAATTCACCTCGCGCAGGACGAGGGCATTGGTGGTCAGGTGCATAAAACCGCTCCTATGTACGCCCCGGCGATGGCCGGGACGCGTCGATTCAATAGAGATTGTTGGGATTTCCCGGCACGCCGCCCACCGGCGGATAGGGGGCGCCGTTCGGCGGACCGGGCAGCCTCTGCCCCAGCTCCAGCTCCGGCCCCGGTGGGACCGGGCCCACTTTACCCCGGCTCATGAGCCAGGCCTCCGGCATCCCGGTAGTCCAAAACAGGTCCCAAAATCGTGTGTCCATTGCCATCCCTCCTGTCCATGCCGTTAGCATGGACAGGGCGGCGGCGAATATGTCAGGGAAATTTTGCGTCTCATGAACGCTCAGCTTTTCGCGGGCCGCTCAAAAGCCACAAGACCCAGCTCATAGGGATGGTCGCAGTACACCGCCTCACCCTTGGGGCGGTAGGCCAACAGCTTCAGGATGATGCAGAAATCCCCACCGCCGCCCAGAATCATGAGCACGGACAGGTATAGCAGCAAATCCACTCCCGTGAGCACCGCCACTGCGCCCAGCCCAAAGCCCAAAATAAAAGTGGGCATGGCAGAGCCCAGCAGATACTGCCCCTTTTTCATGGGATCGGCACAGGTGCAGTAGGGAGCCAGCGCCGCCCATATCACGCCGAACTCGATGGATTGGAAGCCGCTGGGGGCGCAAAGGCCCCACACTAGGCCGTGAATTCCCTCGTGAGCCACGAGCAGCACAATGAGCATAGCCGCCATTAAAAGCAGCGCCGGCACGGAAAGGTCATGACCCAGGCTGTCGTTGACAACCAGATACCATATGGCAACTGCCAGCGCAAAAGGAAGCATCACCACAAGCGCCAGGATGTTGGCCTTCACCACGCCAATGGTCAGACTGTGGGCCGTCCAGCCCTGCCGTTCCATGTCCTCCGTCAGCGCCTCAAAGTGGGCCTTGCGGCGCAGCTCCGCCTTGGTGAGCTTCCGCCCCTTTTCCTCTTTCCGTTTCATACTCAGTCCTCCGTGTAGCCGAAGTTCTGAATGGCAGCCGGGTTGTCCCGCCAGTTCTCCTTCACCTTCACCCAGGTCTCCAGGTACACCTTGGCCCCCATGAAGGCCTCCATGTCCTGCCGGGCCTGGGTGCTGATCTTTTTCAGCATCCCCCCGCCCTTCCCGATGATAATGCCCTTGTGGGAGGCCTTTTCACAGTATATGGTCACGTGGCAGTCGATGATGTCGTTGTCCCGCTGGGAGAATTTCGTCACCTCCACCGCCGTGCCGTGGGGGATCTCCTGGTCCAGCTCCCGCAGCAGCTTTTCCCGGACGATCTCCGCCATGATCTGCCGCTCCGGCTGGTCTGTGACCGCCCCGTCGGGGAAGAGCTGGGGTCCCTCGGGCAGCCAGCCTCCCAGCACCTCCAGCAGCTCTTCCACCCCTTCGCCGGTCTTGGCCGAGATGGGCACCACCGCGTCCCAGTCGTGGGCCTCCCCGTACACCGCCATCACAGAGAGCAGCTTCTCCTTCTCCACCGTGTCGATCTTGTTGATGACCAGGGCGGCGGGAGCGCCCAGCGCCTTGATGCGGGCGATCAGCTCCTCCTCCGGCTTGCCGATGCGGTCCACCGGCTCCACCAGCAGCATCACCCCATCCACGTCTGCCACGCTCTGCCGCACCACCTTAACCATATAGTCCCCCAGCCGGGTGCGGGCCTTGTGGAGGCCGGGGGTGTCCACGAATACAAACTGGCTGTCCCCCCGGTTGAGGATGGCGCAGATGCGGTTGCGGGTGGTCTGGGGCTTGGGGGAGACGATAGCCACCTTCTCCCCCGCCAAGGTGTTGGTCAAAGTGGACTTGCCCACGTTGGGCCGTCCGCAGATGGTGATAATGCCGCTTTTCTTGATATTCATAGGTGATCCTCAACTTTCTTGAGCATTTTTTCTTTTCACGGGCACCAGCCTCACCAGCGCCCCCGCCGCCCAGTCGATGGGCTGGGCCAGCAGCAGCGAGAACAGCACGGTCACCGGCACCACGACAGGCATGGCAAACAGCCGCTTATGGGCCTCCGGCACGGCCTGGGCCAGCACAGGATACACGATCTGGTCGGCGATATACGACACCAGATACATGGGCAGAGCCAGCTTGGCCGCCCGGGCCACGCACCAGCCCAGTGGGCGTGGGGCCCGCTCCCCCTTGGCCCGCCGCAGCAGCGAGAACAGGCACACCGACTCCAAGGTCAGCGCCAGACTCCCCCACCGATCCTCCGGCAGCCAGGCATACGCCCCGCCCCCGGCGGTTCGGTAACCCTTCAGCCCCACCAGGGCCGCCAGCCCCAGCAGGCAGGCCAGCAGCTTCCAGCCCTTGAGCCGCAGGGGATGCTCCCGCAGCCACGCCCCCAGAGCGTAATAGGTCAGGGGATAGACTCCCACCCACCAATCGGGCAGGAGCTCCCGGTATTGATTCACCGCCCCCGGCAGGGCCGTCAGCCCCACCAGGGTGAGCACCAGCGCTCCTTTGCCTCCGTCCCCCAGCGTGTGCCACGCCGCGTTGAAAAAGGGGCTGAGCAGGAACAGACCGATGTACATCTCGATATACCAGCCGTAGGGCGCGGCGGCGTAGACGGTGAACTGCCTCACAATCCCCCACAGGGTGAACCGCTCCCCCGCCCAGACCACCCGGAAGGCCAGACATGCCGCCCCCGCCAGCACATAGACACACAGCACCGGCAAAAGCTTGCGGTAGTACTCCCTGGACCATTTGCGTCCCACACAAGTATACCCCGTCAGCAGCAAAAACAGAGGCACACAGGTCATGCACAGCATACGGACCATACAGGCCGCCAGCATGGTCTTGCCCGCCGCCGGCGTATCGTAGAATCCGCTGTTCAGAAAGAAGTGGACGCTGAGGGTGAGCACCCCCGCCGCCGCCCGGACCAAATCCAGGCCGAAATCCCGCTGTTTTGTCTGCGTCTCCATGATCCTCACTTCTCTCTGGGCAGGCCCAGGCCGTCCATAACGGCCTCCTCCCGCCCCCGCATCTGCGCCTTCATAGGCCCCTCGTCCAAATGGTCGTAGCCCAGCAGGTGGAGCACCGAGTGGACCGCCAGATAGGCCAGCTCCCGGCGGCTGGAATGGCCGTACTCCTTGGCCTGGGCGCAGGCCCGCTCCAGGGACAGGCACATGTCCCCCAGGGGCACCAGCCCCGTGGCCGGGTCGGCGTCCTCCAAAGAGGGCTTGTCCCCCGGGGACAGGTCAAACATGGGGAAGGACAGCACGTCGGTAGGGGCGTCCACCCCCCGCATGTCCAAATTCACCCGGTGGATGCCCGCGTCGTCCGTGACCAGCACGTCCACCTCGCAGGGCGTATCCACTCCCTCCGCCTCCAGGGCGGCGCAAATCACCCCGCGCAGAAAGCTGCACAGCCCGTCGTCCACGCCGGGAACCTCGGCGGAGATGATTATTTCATGCTTGGGCATGGAAATCCTCCTTTCTGTGGCCTCGGGGCCTCCGGCGGCCCTTCTACCGCCGTTTAGAAGAGCGGCGCTTCTCATCCTCCTCATAGGCCTTGATGATGCGCTGAACGATGACGTGGCGCACCACATCCGCCCCGGTGAGCTGGCAGATGGAGATATCCTCCACCCCTTTGAGCACCCGCATGGCCTCCTTGAGGCCGGACACCTTGTCCACGGGCAGGTCGATCTGGGTGGCATCGCCGGTGATGACGATCTTGGACCCGAACCCCAACCGGGTGAGAAACATTTTCATCTGCTCCCGGCTGGTGTTCTGGGCCTCATCCAGGATGATAAACGAGTCGTCCAGCGTCCGGCCCCGCATATAGGCCAGGGGAGCCACCTCGATGTTCCCCCGCTCCAGATACTTCTGGTAGGTCTCCGCCCCCAGCATGTCAAACAGCGCGTCATAGAGCGGGCGCAGGTAGGGGTCCACCTTGGACTGTAAATCTCCAGGCAGGAAACCCAGCCGCTCCCCAGCCTCCACGGCAGGGCGGGTCAGGATGATGCGGTTGATCTGCTTCTCCCGGAAGGCGGCCACCGCCGCCGCCACCGCCAGATAGGTCTTGCCCGTGCCGGCAGGGCCCACGCCGATGGTGACGGTGCTGTTTTTGATGGCATCCACGTACTTCTGCTGGCCGATGGTCTTGGCCTTGATGGGCTTGCCCTTGGCGGTGACACACACCACGTCCCCCGCCAGCCGGGCAATCTTGCCCTCGTTGCCGGAGCGGACCAGCTCGATGATATAACGCACGTTCTGCTGGCCGATGGCCTCCCCTTTGGCGGACAGGGTAAGCAGTCCCTGGATGGCCTTCACCGCCAGCATGACGTTTTCTCCCTCGCCGGAAATTTTCAGGTTGGACTCCCGGTTCACCACCGACACGTCCAGCTCCTGCTCGATGAGGCGGATGTTTTCGTCGAACAGGCCGAACAGGTTGACGGCCTCCTCCATCCGTTCAATGCTGATGCTCTGCTCTGTCATTGGTGCACTCCTTCACACGGCCCTCAGCCGTTGTTTTCTAATTTAGTGTGCCTGGGATGCGGCCCACCTCTCCCTCCCGCTTCACGGTGCGGCCGATCTCCTCCCGGCACTCCGCCAGCAGGGTGACGGTGAGCCTCCCACCCTCCTCCTTGGTTACGAGGTCGGTGTGGAGGACCTCTCCCCGGCTGGCTTTCATCTCCGCCTCCAGCCGGACGGACAGCGCCTGCTCCAGCCGCAGGGCAGCCTCCTCCCGGTCCAGGGTCCGCTCCTCCAGCTGGTAGGGTCGCAGGGTGACGGTGGTCAGCCAGATGGGAAGGGGGCAGTCAAACAGGGCCAGCTGGTGGGTCTCGCTTATTTTATCATATCTTCCACCAGAAATGCTACTGTTTTGTAAAAAATCCAGCTCCATCCATAAAAATTTTATGCTGCGGCCCGTCCGCTCCTCCCCGGTGTACGCCTTGCCCTGAGCGGCGAGGGGCACAGTCTCCTCCAAAACCCGCCAAGTCCGGGCGGTCACCGACCCCGAGGCGTGGACGATGAGATGCCCCAGGTCCACCGTACCGTACTCCGGCTCCTTCAGGTCCAGGTCGCCGGTGATGAGCACCTCTCCCTTGGCCACCACGTCCCCGTCCTGGAACAAGGCCCGGCCCGACTCCGCGCTGATGTCCTCGATGATGCCGTCCGCCCTGGCCACCACGTCGGTGGGGACGCTCTCGTCCAGCAGCTCCGGCTTCTTCTCCGCCTCGTGGACCACCACCTCCGCCCGGGTGCCGTAGATGTTGACGGCCAGATAGCTCAGCTCGGGCAGGCCCAGCAGGGCCTCGTTGGCGGCCTCCTTCTCCGGGATGGAGGGGCCGTAGGCCCCCGGTCGCACCCCCACCCGCTGGAGCTGGGAGAGGATGACGGCGGTGGGCACCGTCTCATTGCCCGTCACGTCCACCACCAGCAGAAACTTGGACAGGAAGCTCACCGCAGCAAAACACAGCGCCAGCCCGATCACAAAGCCCCAGCGGCGCGCCAGGATGCCCTCCGCCACCACCGCCGCCCCCCGACGGCCCTTTTCCCGCACCTCGCACATGGACCGCTGGGCCAGCTCGTCCAGCCGCTTTCGGTCCCGGAGGGCAATTCGGAAGGTAAAGCTGGTCTCGTCCAGCCACTCCAGCCTCCAGAACTGGACTCGGTTTTGGGCACACAGGTTCAGCAGCCGCTCGGGAAAGGCCCCGGTGACATGGAGCTCTACATAGCCCCGCAACAGGTTGATGAGCTTTTTCATGATTCCAAACCCTTTTCAAACATGATCGTTCTCCGCCGCCGGCCTGACAATCCCAGCCGCTTCGGTAACGGAGTAAAGCTCTTTTTAGTTCTTTTTTCTCTCGAGGAAATGAACTATCTCATAAACTCTACGGCGGTGATGGTCCCCGTGATCAGCAGCTCCTCCGGGGTCATGGCCCGCAGCTCCAGGCCGCTGCCCCGCACCAGCACCACCAGGCTTCCGCCTGAAATGTGGATCTCCTCGGGTCCGTAGGCCAGAATGCCCCTGTGGGGACCCATGCGCAGCTCGCCGTTTCCGATGACCTCCACCCGGGGCTCCCCCGCCAGCGCGTCGGCGGGCAGGTCGAACAGCTTTGACGCCCGGAGCAGCAAGCCCTCTTTTTCTCCCACGATACATCACCTCTGGCAAGCTTATGACCCGGACCGGCCCCACTTGCCTGTCCATCGGAATTTCGTGGACTTTTCTCCCCGGCTGTGGTACAATGTCCGCAAATCAGGAAATCAGGTGACGAAGATGGAATATCAAAACAGGCGACGGACGGCCCAGGCCCCCGTATATACGGTAGGCGAGCCCACCGCCCTTCTCCCTTTCCTGCTCTCACAGGTGAAGGGCAAGAGCCGCAACAACGTGAAATCCCTTCTGTCCCGGCGGCTGGTGGCGGTGGACGGGGTCCCCATCTCCCAGTTCGACGCCCCCCTGGCCCCCGGCCAACAGGTGAGCATACTCCCCGTCTCCGCACCGAAGCAGGACGCCCTGCCCTTTCCCATCCTCTATGAGGACCAGCACCTTATTGTGGTAAACAAGCCCGCTAAGCTGCTCAGCGTGGCCAATGACAAGGAAAAGATTCGCACTGCCTACCACATGGTCACCGACTACGTAAAGAGCAAACGGGTAGACAATCGGATTTTTGTGCTCCACCGGCTGGACCGGGACACCTCGGGGGTGCTGATGTTCGCCCGGGACCCTGAGACCAAGGAGCTGTTCCAGGCCCACTGGAACGATATGGTCACCCGCCGGGGCTATCTGGCGGTGGTGGAGGGGGTGCCCAAGCCGGACCGGGACACCATCCGCTCCTTCCTTGTGGAGACGGACACCCATTTGAGCTTTTCAGGCGCACCGGGAAAGGGGGCCAAGGAGGCCGTCACCAGCTATCAGGTGGTGAAAGCCGGGGGCGGGTACGCCCTGCTGGACATCAACATCGAGACGGGGCGGAAGAACCAGATCCGGGTACACATGAAGGAGATGGGCCATCCCGTGGCCGGGGATAAGCAGTACGGGGCCCGCACCAACCCCATCGGGCGTTTATGCCTCCATGCAAACGAACTGTCCTTCACCCACCCCGCCACCGGGGAGCAGGTGACGTTTAAGGCCAAGATGCCCAGGGATTTCAACCGGGTGTTTCGGTGAAACGCCACGGGCGAAATACGATCAGATCAGAGGTGCATGAAATGGAGCTTGTAGTTTGCTGTACGCTCATGCTTGCTATTGCGGCTGCCCTCATCGTTAACATCATTTATTTCAAAAAGGTCCTTGACTGTGTGCGTCAGAACAAGCCCGCTGGAGCTGTCTGTAAACGCCTTCGGGTGCTGTTTGGCGTATTTCTGGCGCTGTGGCTGATGTGCGGCATTCTGGTTCCCCATCTGCTTGGGGGTCCTTATGGCTTTACCCAACCCATACTGCAAACCGTTTTCAGTGGGATGGGCGGATACTGGGTCATCAACCAGCTCCAGAAAAGCGACGCAGCTCATTAGAGAAAGGCCCCCGCTCACCATATGAGCGGGGGCCTTGTGCTCAGCTCAAAAAGTCCTTCAGCTTCTTGCTCCGGCTGGGGTGCCGCAGCTTTCTAAGGGCCTTGGCCTCGATCTGCCGGATGCGCTCCCGGGTGACGTTGAACTCCTTGCCCACTTCCTCTAGCGTCCGGGTCCGGCCGTCCTCGATGCCGAAGCGCAGCCGCAGCACCTTCTCCTCCCGGGGGGTCAGGGTGGACAGCACGTCCACCAGCTGCTCCTTCAGCAGGGTGAAGGACGCCGCTTCGGAGGGCTCGGAGGCGTTGTCGTCCTCGATGAAGTCGCCCAGATGGCTGTCCTCCTCCTCGCCGATGGGGGTCTCCAGGGACACCGGCTCCTGGGCGATTTTCAAAATCTCCCGCACCTTCTCCACCGGCATGCCCATCTCCTCGGCGGTCTCCTCCGGGGTGGGATCGTGGCCCAACTCCTGCAAAAGCTGCCGGTTTACCCGGATCACCTTGTTGATGGTCTCCACCATGTGCACCGGGATGCGGATGGTCCGGGCCTGGTCGGCGATGGCCCGGGTGATGGCCTGGCGGATCCACCAGGTGGCATAGGTGGAGAACTTGTAGCCCTTGGTGTAGTCGAACTTCTCCACCGCTTTGATGAGCCCCAGGTTGCCCTCCTGAATCAGGTCCAGAAACAGCATCCCCCGGCCCACGTACCGCTTGGCGATGGACACCACCAGCCGCAGGTTGGCCTCCGCCAGTGACTGCTTGGCCCGCTCGCCTCCCTTAACAGCCTTTTTCAGCTCCTTCAGCGTCTCCTCGGGGATGGGCTCGCCGGACTTCTCCAGCTCGGCCAGCTGCTCCTTGGCCGCCGCCCCGGCCCCCATGGCCTGGGCCAGCTCCACCTCCCGCTCGGGGGTGAGCAGGTCCACCTTGCCGATCTCCTTCAAATACATCCGCACCGGGTCGTCGATGGCGAAGGAGTCCACCAGGGTGTTGGGGTCCACAATCTCCTCCTCGGGGATCTCCTCCAGCTCGGCGGCGGGCGGGAGCATGCCGTCGTCATCCAGTTCGATGGTGAACTCCTCTCCAGCGGTGTCGATACCCAGGTTCTCCAGCACATCGTACACCTTGTCCATCTGGTCGCTCTCCAGGCTGATGGAGTCCAGCGTCTCCATCATCTCGTTGGAGGACAGCCTGCCCTTTTTATAGCCGGTGTCAATGAGCTCCAGCAGCTTCTCACCGTTCTGGACCCCCTGAATCATTTTGCTCAGTTCCGCCTTGGCCGCCTCCAGCTTCTCGGGGCTGGCCTGGGTGTGGGGGGCGGCTTCCGCCTTTTTTACGGTCTTTTTCTTTTCACTCATTGGTCTTTCATCCTCCATAGGCTTTTTTCTTTTGCTGCGCCTGTTGAAACTTGAGCAGTTCCTCTACGCTGTGTATATCTCCCTGACATTGCTCCGTCAGAATGACCTGTTTGCAGTCCCGCAGGGCCTCCAGGGCGGTGTTCCGGGCCTGGGGCTGCTGGACGATGGCGGTGAGCTGGTCCATCTCCTCCGGGGTGAACTGGCCCTCCAGGGCGGGCAGGGACACCCCCCTGCCCTCTCTCCACCGCTGCCGCAGCAGGGCATACGCCCTGCCCATCAGCGGGGAGGAAAAATATGTCTCGGGCAGGTCCTCCAGCTCCCTGAAGTACTCCCCGTCCAGCAGCACCACCCGCAGGATCCCCTCCTCCGCCGTGGCGCACTGCATGTTGTCATACCGCAGGTTCCGGCTTTTGGGCTGCCGCTGCCGGACCGGGGTCAGGTTCTCCCGCTCCTCCTGCCGCCGGGCCTGACGGCCCCGCTTCCGGCGGAGATTGTCCACCTCCTGGAGCACCGCGTCCTTGGACACCTTGGCCTCGACCGCGCACCGTCCGGCGTAGACCTCCCGCTCCACCGGGCTGGACAGGCCGGCGATCACCTCCGCCGCAGCTTGGAGATAAGCCGCCCGCTGGTCGTCCCGGTCCAGGTCAAACTGCGCGCGCACCGCGTTCAGGCGGTACTCCGCCGAGTTGGCGCTCTGGTCCATCAAACTCTCAAAGGCCCCGGGGCCGAAGTTTTTGATGTAATCGTCCGCATCCTGCTTGCCCAGGGTGCCGTCGGGCAGCTGCCGCTTGGGCAGCCGCAGCACCCGCACGGACAACTCCGACTTTTTCAGCAGGGCGATGGCCCGCTGGGTGGCGTCCTCTCCGGCAGCGTCGTTGTCATAGCACAGCACCAGCTCTTTGGTATACCGTCCCAGCATCCGGGCGTGCTCCTCGGTCAAGGCGGTGCCCATGGTGGCCACCGTGTTGTCGAACCCCGCCTGGTGCAGGGTGATAACGTCGATGTTGCCCTCCACCAGGATGAAGTTGGGCCGCTTGGTATTCTTGGCGTAATTCAGCCCGTAGAGAATGGACCGCTTTTTGAAAATGGCGGTCTCCGGGGTGTTCAGGTATTTGGGGGTGGAGTCGTCCATCACCCGGCTGGTGAAGCCGATCACGTCCCCCCGCACGTCAATCACCGGGAGCATCAGCCGGTTGCGGTACTTGTCGTACACGCCGCCGTTCTTTCCCGCCACCGCCAGCCCCGCGTCGATGAGGTCCGCCTTGTCGTACCCCTTGTCCCCCATGGCGGTGATGAGGCTGTCCCAGGCGTCGGGGGCGGCCCCCAGGCCGAACCGGGCGGAGAACTTGGGGCTGATGCGCCGCTTGTCCCGGATGTAGGACGCCACCGCCGCCCCCCTGGGGTCGGACAGCATGGCCCGGTAAAACCGGGCGGCCTCGCGGTTGAGCTCCAGCACCCGCCTGCGCTTCTCCCGCCACCTGCCGTCTCCGGGGCTCTCCTCGGGCACCTGGAGCCCCGCCTGCTCCGCCAGCTTGCGCACCGCCTCCGGGAAGGGCAGGCTGTCCATCTCCATGACAAAGCGGATGGATCCGCCCCCCTTGCCGCAGCCGAAGCAGTGGAAAATCTGCTTGGATTCGTTGACGGAAAAGGAGGGGGTCTTCTCGTGGTGGAAGGGACACAGCCCCCAGTAGTTGGCCCCCTTTTTGGTCAGGGGCAGGTAGGAGGAGACCACATCCACAATGTTCAGCCGTCCGTTCAGCTCATCCAGAAAGGAGTCGGGTATGGCCATAGTCCCACCTCCGCATCATAGCCAATTTTGCCCTGTTTTATCACTGTTTTTGGAATTTATCGGTCAAAGGAGCGGCTTTAAAGACCTCGCCCAGCTCCACGGCGGAAAAATCCCCGGCGGACAGCTCGGTCATGCGGGCCTGAAACCCCTCTACGCTCCCCTCGGGCAGCAGGGCGTGGACGGTGACGGCGGCGGCGTACTCAATGCCGCCCACCAGCCCCCCCTGAGCGGCGCAGTCCAGCTTCACCCGCTCCAAAAAGCTGTAAGGGCACTCCACCGCCAACTCCACCCAGCGGCGGACTACGGAAATGCCCGCAGCGTCCAGGGCGTCCTTGGCGCTCTGGGTGTAGGCCCGGACCAGGCCCCCCGCCCCCAGCAGCACCCCGCCGAAATACCGGGTCACCACACAGCACACATTGGCGACCCCCTCTTTCTGAAATACCCCCAGCATGGGCTGGCCCGCCGTGCCCTGGGGCTCGCCGTCGTCAGAGTAGCGCACCGGGCCGTCCTTCAGCAGATAGCACCAACAGTTGTGCCGGGCGTCGTGGTATTTCTTTTTCATCTCATCAATGCGGGCGCGGGCCTCCTCCTCCGTCTCCACCGGCCAGACGTGGCCGATGAAGGTGGAGCGCTTTTCGGTGAACTCCGTTTCGGAGGGCTTTGTGGGAACGAAATACTCTGTCATTTTACCACCCATCCCTTAGGAATGAACAGGTCGCTGAACTGCTCCACGGCGTAGGTGTCCGTCATGCCGGCGATGTAGTCCAGCACCGCCCGCTCCTTCCCCTCCCGCTCCAGGATGTCCTGGTACTCCGGGGGCAGCTTGTCCTCGTGTTTGCAATAGTATTCATACAGCAGGCAGATCATGTCCTCCGCCTTGCCCTCCTCCCCTTTGGCCAGGGGATTGAAGTACACCGACTGGAACATGAACTCCTTCAGCTCCGCCATGGCCCGGGCCACCGGCTCCGATTGGCGGATGAGCATCCCCTCCCCGCTGGACTGGATGATGTCCATGGTCAGCGTCTCGATGCGCTCCCCGTGGGTGAAGCCCAGGGTCTGAGAGATGTAAATGGGGATGTCGGTGGGGAAGATGATTCCCCCGCGCATGGCGTCGTCGATGTCGTGGTTGATGTAGGCGATCTTGTCGGCAAACCGCACCAGCTGGCCCTCCAGGGTGTCCGCCACCGGCCCCCTGGTGTGGCACAGGACGCCGGAACGCACCTCGTGGCACAAATTTAACCCCGCGCCGTCGTTCTCCAGCCGGTCCACCACCCGCAGGGACTGCTCATAGTGGCGGAAGCCCCCCTCCACCATCCGGGACAGGGCCCGCTCCCCGGCGTGGCCAAAGGGGGTGTGGCCCAGGTCGTGGGCCAGGGCGGCGGCCTCGGTGAGGTCCTCGTTGAGCCCCAGCCCCCGGGCCATGGTCCGGGCGATGCGGGACACCTCCAGGGTGTGGGTCATCCGGGTGCGGTAGTGGTCCCCCTCTGGCTGGAGGAACACCTGGGTCTTGTGCTTCAGCCGCCGAAAGGACTTGCAGTGGACCACCCGGTCCACGTCCCGCTGGAAGCAGGTGCGCATGGGACAGGGCGGGATATCCACCCGCCGCCCCTTGGACTGGGCGGACAGGCAGGCGCGGGGGGACAGGGTCTGGCGCTCCAGGGCCTCGGCCCGCTCCCGGATGGTGTGGTCCATTCCAATTCCCTCCTGTCTTTCGCCCGTGGGCGTAAACGCTGTCTATTACTTATACCTCATCCATCGCAAAAATCCTTTTTTATTTTGAAAATTTTTTGCATATTTTTTTCGCCGCCCCAATAATCTCCCTCCGGGGAGGGAGTGCCATGACCATGACCGTCCATCTGGCCCGCCTGCTGGTGCTGGCCGTGATTTTTGTGAATGGGTGGACAGATGCTCCGAATGCCATTGCCACCGCCGTGGGCTCGGGGGCCCTCACCTTCCGCCGGGGGGTGTGGCTGGCGGCGGCCTGCAACTTCGCCGGGGCGGCTCTGGCCTGCCTGTGCTTCCCCGCCGTGGCGGACACCATAGGGGAACTGGTGACTTTCTCCGATCCCGGAACCGCCGGGGTGGCGCTGAACGCCGCCCTGCTGGCCATCGTGCTCTGGGCGGTTTCGGCGTGGCGGTTCGGCCTGCCCACCAGCGAGAGCCACGCCCTGCTGGCCGGCCTGTCCGGCGGGGCGGTCGCCTTGGGCGCGGGAGCGGCCCAGCTCAGCGCCGGGGCTTGGCTTCGGGCGCTGGCGGGGCTGGCCCTGTCCCTGCCCGCGGGGGTGGCGGCGGGACGGCTGTTTCGGCGGGCTATGGCAGGACGGGTGCGCCGGGCCGCAGTCTGGCAGCGGCGGGCCGCCGCCCTCACCGCCCTGCTCCACGGGGTGCAGGACGGCCAGAAATTTCTGGCCCTGCTCCTCCTCACCGATGAGCTGGACGGGGAGCAGTCCTCCTCCCGGCTGGCGCTGGCCCTGCTCACCGCCGGGGTGATGGCCCTGGGCACCGCCTTAGGGGGAAAACCCATCGTAGAAAAGGTGGGCTCGGAGCTGGCCTCCCTCTCCCCCGCCGACGGACTGGCGGCGGACCTGGGGGCGGGGGCCGTCCTGCTGGTGTGCTCCGCCCTGGGCCTGCCCGCCTCCACCACCCACGCCAAGGTGTCCGCCGTGTGCGGCGCGGGCCGGGGGGCGGACCGGCGGGTCATGGCCCAGATGGCGGGGACCTGGGCGCTCACCTTCCCCGCCTGTGGGGGGATGGCCTTTCTGTTGGCAAAAATCATGATGGGATAATCCAAGCCCCCGGAGCGCGCTCCGAGGGCTTGGCATTCACGATATCCACATTTGGAGCAGGACGGTCACACCTCCCGCTTTTCCGCCCGCAGGACGATGTCCTCCCGCTCCACGGCCAGGCAGAGGGTGTCCCCCGCCGTCAGCCCCTCGGACAGCAGCAGGTCGGCGGCGGGCTCCTCCACCCTTCGGCGCACCGCCCGGCGGATGGGCCTGGCCCCCTGCTCCCGCTCGGCGCCCGGGTCGGCCAGCAGGGACACCGCCTCCCATTTGGCGTCCAGGTCCACTCCCAGCTGATCCAGCCGCTCCCGCACGCCGCCCAGCATCCGCAGGGCGATGCGCTCCAGGTCCCGGCGCTCCAGGCGGTCGAACAGAATCACCTCGTCCAAACGGTTGAGAAACTCCGGCTTGAACCGGCCCTTCAGCTCGGCCATCACCGCCTCCCTCCGCTTGTCGTCGGAGCTGCCTCCGGCAAAGCCCAGGGGGGGCGACTTGCTCACCAGCTTCTGGGCCCCCACGTTGGAGGTCAGCACCACCACCGTATTTCGGAAGTCCGCCTTGCGGCCTTGGCCGTCGGTGAGCTGGCCGTCCTCCATCACCTGGAGCAGGATGTTCTGCAAATCGTCGTGGGCCTTCTCGATCTCGTCGAAGAGCACCACCGACCAGGGGCGGCGGCGGACCTGCTCGGTGAGCTGGCCCCCCTCCTCGTGGCCCACGTAGCCCGGAGGGGACCCCACCAGCCGGGAGGCGGCATGTTTTTCCATATATTCCGACATGTCGAAGCGGATGAGGGCCTCCTCGCTGCCGAACAGCGCCGCCGCCAGGGCCCGGCACAGCTCCGTCTTGCCCACCCCGGTGGGCCCCAGGAACAGGAACACCCCCACCGGCCGGTTGGGCTCCTTCAGCCCCACCCGGCCCCGGCGGATGGCGGCGGCCACGGCCGACACCGCCCGGTCCTGCCCCACCACCCGGCGGTGGAGCTCCCCCTCCAGCTCCAGCAGGCGCTTGGCCTCCCCCTTAGTGATGGACTCCAGGGGAATGCCCGTCCACTGGGACAGCACCGCCGCGATCTCCTCCCGGCCCAGCTCATGGGCGGTCCCGCCCTTCTGGCGGGTCTGCTTCCGATCCAGCTCCCGGCGGAAATCCGCCTCCGCGTCCCGGAGGATGGCCGCCCGCTCAAAGTCCTGCATAGCGATGGCCTGGGCCTTTTCCCTGGCCGCCCGCTCCGCCCGGTCGGACAACGCCCGGAGGGAGATGGGGATTTCCTCCTCCACCCGCATCCGGGCCGCCCCCTCGTCGATGAGGTCGATGGCCTTGTCGGGCAGGAAGCGGTCGGGGAGATAGCGCTGGCTCAGCTCCACCGCCGCGTCGATGGCAGCGTCGGAGATGGTCAGGCCGTGGTGCTCCTCGTAGCGGCGGCGCAGCCCCCGCAGGATGGCCTTGGCCTGGTCCGGCGTGGGCTCCGCCACCTTCACCGGCTGGAACCGGCGCTCCAGGGCCGCATCCTTCTCGATATACTTGCGGTATTCCTCCAGGGTGGTGGCACCCACCACCTGGATCTCCCCCCGGCTCAGGGCGGGCTTGAGGATGTTGGCCGCGTCGATGGCCCCCTCGGCGGACCCCGCCCCCACGATGTTGTGGAGCTCGTCAAGGAACAGGATCACATTGCCCGCCCGGCGCACCTCGGCCAGCACCTGGTTCACCCGCTCCTCGAACTCGCCGCGGTATTTGGTGCCCGCCACCATGGACACCAGGTCCAGGCTCAGCAGGCGCTTGCCCCGCAGGGGCTCGGGCACCGCCCCCGAGGCCATCCGCAGGGCCAGCCCCTCCGCCACGGCGGTCTTGCCCACGCCGGGCTCGCCGATGAGGGCGGGGTTGTTCTTGGTCCGCCGGGCCAGGATCTGGATGACCCGGCCCACCTCCTGCTCCCGGCCCACCAGGGGATCCAGCGCCCCCAGCGCCGCCATCCGGGTCAGGTCCCGGGAAAAGCGGTCGGTGAGGCGGGTCTCCGCACCCTCCCGGGTCCTGGGCCGCTCATTCTGGTACAGGGCCTGGGGGTCGCCCCCCGGCCTGCCCGCGGTATTTTGGGGCTGCTGCCGCCCCTTGTCCCGATCCATCATAAAAAAACCCCGCAATCTTTGAAAAATACTCAGCCGCTCCACGCGATCACTCCCATTGTCCCGGAGGAAAATCTCGTCACTTGGCAAGGATGGGAAATTTTAGCCGAAATTATACCTCCCGGCCCCTCAAAATTTCATGTTGCAATTTTCGCAGAATGTGGTACAATAGAACCCGGTTCAAAACACATCATTTGTTGGAGGTGTAATACATGGCTCGTAAGATCACTGACACCTGCGTCTCCTGCGGCGCTTGCGAGAGCTCCTGCCCCGTGGGCGCGATCTCCATGGGCGACGACCACATGCAGATCGACGCCAGCGCTTGCATTGACTGCGGCGCTTGCGAAGGCACCTGTCCCACCGGCGCCATCGAGGCTGAGTAACCTGTCATCCGAAAAGTCCCCCGTCCTCCCCTGGGAGGCCGGGGGATTTGCTTTTTCTAGAAGGTTCTTCCAGTCTTTGGATAACCTCATTTTTCCTCAAAATTTCCCTTCGTCAAAGTGCTCTTTTTTCTCCCGCCCACCCCCAAAACAGGTTGGTCAAAACGCTGATTTTGTGGAAAGTTTAACAGGCAGAGGGAAAATGTCGTGGATTTAGAAGGGAAGCTATGCTATACTGTTTATTCGGTGGGAAGAGGCTTCCCGCCGGCACCATCAGCCCGCGCTTTCCCTCTCCCCTGGGGGCGGGCGCTGCAGTGATACACCATATATTTAGAGGAGGAAACGTTCTATGGAAACCTACGGACTGGAAAAGTACGGCATTACCGGGATCAAGGAGATCGTCTACAATCCCACCTATGAGCAGCTCTTTGAGGCGGAGATGGACCCCTCTCTGGAGGGCTATGAAAAGGGCCAGATGACCGAGCTGGGCGCCGTCAACGTGATGACCGGCATCTACACCGGCCGCTCCCCCAAGGATAAGTTCATCGTGATGGACGAGAACTCCAAGGACACCGTGTGGTGGACCTCCGACGAGTTCAAGAATGACAATAAACCTGCCTCCCAGGAGGCGTGGGAGGCCTGCAAGGCCCTGGCCGTCAAGGAGCTGTCCAACAAGAAGCTGTACGTGATGGACGTGTTCTGCGGCACCAACCCCGACTCCCGCATGGCCGTGCGCTTCATCATGGAGGTGGCTTGGCAGGCCCACTTCGTCAAGAACATGTTCATCGCCCCCACTGAGGAGGAGCTGAAGAACTTCAAACCCGACTTCATCTCCTACAACGCCGCCAAGGCCAAGGTGGAGAACTTCAAGGAGCTGGGTCTCAACTCCGAGACCGCCGCCATCTTCAACATCACCAGCCGTGAGCAGGTTATCCTCAACACCTGGTACGGCGGCGAGATGAAGAAGGGCATGTTCTCCATGATGAACTATTTCCTCCCCCTGAAGGGCATGGCCTCCATGCACTGCTCCGCCAACACCGACATGAACGGCGAGAACACCGCCCTGTTCTTCGGCCTGTCCGGCACCGGCAAGACCACCCTGTCCACCGACCCCAAGCGCCTCCTCATCGGCGACGATGAGCACGGCTGGGACGACAACGGCGTGTTCAACTTCGAGGGCGGCTGCTACGCCAAGGTCATCAACCTGGATAAGGAGTCCGAGCCCGACATCTACAACGCCATCAAGCGTGATGCCCTGCTGGAGAACGTCACCGTGGACAAGGACGGCAAGATCGACTTCAACGACAAGTCCGTCACCGAGAACACCCGGGTGTCCTACCCCATCAACCACATTGAGAAGATCGTGCGCCCCGTGTCCGCCGGCCCCGACGCCAAGAACGTGATCTTCCTGTCCGCCGACGCCTTCGGCGTGCTGCCCCCGGTGTCCATCCTGACCCCGGAGCAGACCCAGTACTACTTCCTGTCCGGCTTCACCTCCAAGCTGGCCGGCACCGAGCGGGGCATCACCGAGCCCACCCCCACCTTCTCCGCCTGCTTCGGCCAGGCCTTCCTGGAGCTGCACCCCACCAAGTACGGCGAGGAGCTGGTGAAAAAGATGGAGAAGTCCGGCGCCAAGGCCTACCTGGTGAACACCGGCTGGAACGGCACCGGCAAGCGCATCTCCATCAAGGACACCCGCGGCATCATCGACGCCATTCTGGACGGCTCCATCCTCAAGGCCGAGACCAAGACCATCCCCTACTTCAACCTGGAGGTCCCCACCTCCCTGCCCGGCGTTGATCCCGCCATTCTGGACCCCCGGGACACCTACGCCGACGCCTCTGAGTGGGATGCCAAGGCCAAGGACCTGGCCGGCCGTTTCGTGAAGAACTTCGTGAAGTACACCGGCAACGACGCCGGCAAGGCTCTGGTCAAGGCTGGTCCCTCTGTGTAAGAACACCTGCGCTGACTTTTTCTCCGCCCTGTAGAGGGAGGGGCTCGCCCCTCCCGCCGTACAGGTGTGCGCATTGTTCCCTGGGAGGGGGCGATACGTGCCAGTGGCACAGGGCGGTGAGCGCCGGTGGCGCTCGTCTATCGCCGACCGAGTCGAAGACGAGAACCACCGCATGACCGAGCCGAAGGCAAGACCCAAGCCCCTCCCCTACAAAAATATTTTCCGGCAGCGGCCCGGTCGGTCATGCCGGTCGGGCCGTCGTTTTGATACCGAACAATTTTTCGGAGGTGTTCCAATTTGAAGAAAAAGGTCCAGATCACCGAGACTGTTTTGCGTGACGCCAACCAGTCTCTGATGGCCACCCGCCTGCCCTACTCCGACTACGCCGACATCCTGTCCACTATGGACAAGGCCGGCTACTACTCGGTGGAATGCTGGGGCGGCGCCACCTTTGACTCCTGCCTGCGCTACCTGGGGGAAGACCCCTGGGAGCGGCTGCGCAACATTCGCAAGAACATGCCCAACACCCGGCTCCAGATGCTGCTGCGAGGCCAGAACCTGCTGGGCTACAAGCACTACCACGACGACGTGGTGGAGAAATTCGTGGAGCTGTCCATCAAGAACGGCATCGACGTGATCCGCATCTTCGACGCCCTCAACGACTTCCGCAACATCAAGACCGCCCTGGAGGCCACCAAGAAGTACGCCACCAAAAACACCGTGGCCTCCGGCTGCATCTCCTACACCCAGAGCCCGGTGCACACCGTGGCCAAGTACGTGGAGATGTGCAAGGAACTCAAGACCATGGGCTTCGACACCATCTGCCTGAAGGACATGGCGGGCACCATGAGCCCCAACGAGGCCGAGGGGCTCATCAAGGGCATCAAGGACGCCATCGGCGACATGCCCATCATTCTGCACACCCACTGCACCACCGGCATGGCCTACATGACCCTGATGAAGGCCGTGGACTCCGGCGTGGACGTGATCGACACCGCCACCTCCTGCTTCTCTAACGGCACCAGCCAGGCCGCCACCGAGACCATGTTCTACGCTCTGAGCCAGTACGGCGTGGACACCGGGCTGAACGAAGAGGTCATCAACAAGGTCAACGACTACTTCAAGCCCATCAAGCAGAAGTATATCGACTCCGGCCTCATCAACCCCAAGAGCATGGCCACCGACTCCCAGGCCCTGGTGTACAAGGTCCCCGGTGGGATGCTGTCCAACATGATCGCCAACCTGAAGGACATGAACGCCATGGACAAGTTCGACGAGGCCCTGGTGGAGATCCCCAATGTCCGCAAGGACTTGGGCTATCCCCCGCTGGTCACCCCCCTGTCCCAGATGGTGGGCAACCAGGCCGTCACCAACGTGCTCATGGGCGAGCGGTACAAGCAGATCTCCAAGGAGATCAAGAACTACTTCAAGGGCGAGTACGGCCAGGCCCCCGGCGAGGTGAGCGCGGAGCTTCAGGCCAAGATCCTGGGCGAGGGCGGCCAGCCCACTGACTGCCGCATCGAGGACTCCAAGCGCACCGGCGAGGAGTTCAAGAAGGCCCGCGAGGCCCTGGGCGAACTGTGCCGGTCCGAGGAGGACATGATGAGCTATATCTGCTTCCCCGACCAGGCCGAAAAGTTCTTCAAGGACCGTCTGGCCAAGGAGGAGAACGTGGCCACCTACACCATCACCGAGGCGTAAGGGGGAAGCGGTATGAAAACTCTCGCCCTAACCGCCAATATGGGTATTGGCGACGCCGGCATCACTGCTGTGCTGGGCTATGCCGTGGTGTTCACCGGCCTGGTGCTGCTGATGTGCGTGGTCATCCTCATGGGCAAGGCCTTGGCGGGCTCCCGGAACAAGGCTGCCGCCCCCAGCGCGGCAGCTCCGGCGGCGCCCGCGGCTCCCTCTGCGCCCCCGGCTCCCGGCTCCGCCGGTGAGGTCAAGCTGTTCGACGTGCCCGACAAGGAGGCCGCCATGATCATGGCGATCGTGGCCGACAAGATGGGCAAGCCGCTGAACGAGCTGCGCTTCAAGTCCATTAAGGAGGTCAAGTGAAATGAAATATAAAGTGACCCTGAACGGCCGCACCTACGAGGTGGAAGTGGAGGCCGGCAAGGCCATGCTCACCGACGAGTACGAGGCCTACGCTCCCGCTCCTGCCGCCGCCCCCGCCGCTCCCGCTGCTGCGGCCCCTGCCGCTGCTCCCGCTCCCGCCGCCCCTGCCGCCCCCGCCGTCACCGCTGCGGGCGAGCCGGTGAACTCCCCCATGCCCGGCACCATCCTCCGGGTGGAGGTCACCCAGGGCGCCGCCGTCAAGGAGGGCCAGCTGCTGGTGGTGCTGGAGGCCATGAAGATGGAAAACGAGATTCTCGCCCCCAAGGACGGCACCGTGGCCCAGGTGGTGGTGCAGAAGGGCAGCCATGTGGAGACCGGTTCGCCGCTGATCGTCCTGGCATAAGGAGGGGCTTCTATGAATATCTTAGAAACCCTTGCTAAGCTGGTAAACGAGTCCGGCTTCGCCGGGTTCCTGGCGGAGGGCGGCTGGAAAAACCTCATCATGATCGTGGTGGCCTGCGTCCTGCTGTACCTGGGCATCGGCAAGAAGTTCGAGCCCCTGCTGCTGGTGGGCATCGCCTTCGGTGCGCTGCTCACCAACATCCCCGGCGCGGGGCTGTACCACATGGGCATCTGGGACGCCTATGTGTACGGGTCTCCCTATGACGCCACCAACGATTACGCCCTCTACAACACGGCGGAGGGCCACGTCTATACCGAAGAGGAGTACTACTACTACCTGGCGGCCAGGGCCTGCGGCCATACCAACAGTGAGATCGAGGCATATTTCGAGGAACAGGCGAAAACAGGCGGCAATATCACCGCCGACTTCCAGGCCCTGTCCACCTCCGCCGACTTCGATCAGGATGTCCTGTCCACCATGGACATCAAGACGGAGCTGTCCTTCACCGACATCATCCACTACGGCGGATTGCTGGATATCCTGTATATCGGCGTCAAGGCCGGCGTGTACCCCTGCCTGATCTTCATCGGCGTGGGCGCTATGACCGACTTCGGGCCCCTCATCGCCCGGCCCTCCTCCATGCTGCTGGGGGCCGCCGCCCAGCTGGGCGTGTTCCTGGCCATGTTCGGCGCGGTGTGCCTGGGCTTCACCGGCCCCGAGGCAGGCTCCATCGGCATCATCGGCGGCGCGGACGGCCCCACGGCCATCTACACCACCGGCTTGCTGGCCCCCCACCTCTTAGGCCCCATCGCCATCGCCGCCTACTCTTATATGGCGCTGATCCCGCTGATCCAGCCCCCGCTGATGCGGGCGCTGACCACTGAAAAAGAGCGTCAGGTGAAGATGGAGCAGGCCCGGGAGGTGTCCAAGACGGAGAAGATCGTCTTCCCCATCGTGGTGTCCGTGTTTGTCATTCTGCTCATCCCCTCTACCGCCCCCCTCATTGGCTGCCTGATGTTCGGCAACCTGCTGAAGGAGACCGGTGTCACCGAGCGCCTCAGCGACACCGCCCAGAACGCCCTGATGAACATCGTCACCCTGTTCCTGGGCATCAGCGTGGGCGCCACCACCGTGGCCTCCCGCTTCCTGTCCATTAAGACCCTGTCCATCGTGGCCCTGGGCCTCATCGCCTTCGCCTTCTCCACCGTGGGCGGCCTGCTGGTGGGTAAGCTGATGTATAAGCTGTCCGGCGGCAAGATCAACCCGCTCATCGGCTCCGCCGGCGTGTCCGCGGTGCCCATGGCGGCCCGCGTGTCCCAGGTGGAGGGCCAGAAGGCCAATCCCTCCAATTTCCTGCTGATGCACGCCATGGGTCCCAACGTGGCCGGCGTCATTGGTTCAGCCATCGCGGCCGGCTTCCTCATCGCCGTATTCGGCGGCTGAGTCCGGCTTCGGAAAACTCCAATCTATGCAAAAAGCGCCCGGTTTCGCACGCGAAACCGGGCGCTTTTATTTGTAATCTGCCGCGCTTAAATTCCCTGCCACAGCATGGCGTCGGCCACTTTCAGGAATCCGGCGATATTAGCCCCCGCCTGGATGTTCCCCTTCATGCCGTACTTCTCGGCGGCGGCAGCACAGGCGGCGTAAATGCCCTCCATGATGCCCTTCAGCTTGGCGTCCACCTCCTCGAAGGTCCAGCTCAGCCGCTCGCTGTTCTGGCTCATCTCCAGGCCGGAGGTGGCCACGCCGCCGGCGTTGGACGCCTTGGCGGGGGCGAACAGGATGCCCGCGGCCTGATAGGCGGCGATGGCGCCGGGGGTGGAGGGCATGTTGGCTCCCTCAAACACGCCGATGACACCGTTGGCGATCAGGGTCTTGGCGCTGTTCTCGTCGATCTCATTCTGAGTTGCGCAGGGCAGGGCGATGTCGCAGGGCACCGTCCAGATCCCGGAGCAGCCCTCCACATACTTGGCGGAGGGGACGTAGTTCAGGTAGGTCTTGATCCGATCCCGCTTGACCTCCTTGATCTCCTTCATGACCTTGAAATCAATGCCGTTCTCATCTACAATGTAGCCGTTGGAGTCGGACATGGCGATCACCTTGCCGCCCAGGGCGGTGCACTTCTGGTTGGCGTAGATGGCCACGTTGCCGGAGCCGGAAATCACCACCCGCTTCCCCTGGAAGGACTGGCCGTTGTCCCTGAGCTGGGCGTCGGCAAAGTAGCACAGGCCGAAACCGGTGGCCTCGGTGCGGGCCAGGGAGCCGCCGTAGCTCAGCCCCTTGCCGGTGAGCACGCCGGTGAACTCGTCCCGAATCTTCTTGTACTGGCCGAACATGAAGCCGATCTCCCGGGCGCCCACGCCGATGTCGCCGGCGGGCACGTCGGTGTCCGGGCCAATGTGGCGCTGCAGCTCCGTCATGAAAGACTGGCAGAATCGCATGACCTCGCCGTCGCTTTTGCCCTTGGGGTCGAAGTCGGAGCCGCCCTTGCCGCCGCCCATGGGCAGGGTGGTGAGGGAGTTCTTGAAAATCTGCTCAAAGCCCAGAAACTTGATAACCGACAGGTTCACCGTGGGGTGGAACCGCAGACCGCCCTTGTAGGGGCCGATGGCGGAGTTGAACTGAACCCGGTAGCCCCGGTTCACCTGGACCTTCCCGCTGTCATCCACCCAGGGCACCCGGAACATGACCACGCGCTCCGGCTCCACCATGCGGCCGATGATATTCTGCGCCTCGTAGCGGGGGTCGGCCTCCACCACCGGCTCCAGAGACTCCAGCACCTCCTCCACGGCCTGGAGGAACTCGGGCTCGTGGGCGCTCTTCTTCTTCAGGTCGTCCAGCACGGACAGCAGATAAGCGTTTTTGATTGACATCGTTGTCAGCATCCTTTCTTCCTTGAAAGTAGGGCTCGATTACAATGCAGTATTTTACACCACTAAAGCGCATTTTGCAAGTCCGAAGATAAAAAATTGCAAAAATGATTTTCACAAAAAATTTTGGGAGACCGGGAACCTTTTTGGAAGCCCAGACATCTATATACTGTCCGAACGAAAGAGGAAAGGGGGACGACGCCCAATATGGATTTTTCTCGGGAGGAATTCGCCGCCGCGGTGACTGAGCACGGCCCCCGGATGTACCGGGCGGCTCGGTCGGTGCTGGACAGCGCCGCCGACGCGGAGGACGCGGTGGCCCAGGCGGTGCTCCAGGCCTGGCAATCCCTGGACCGCCTGCGGGACAAGGGGGCGGTGCGTCCCTGGCTGGTGAAGATCGCGGTGAACTGCGCCTACGCCCTGCGGCGGAAGCAGGGCAAGGTGGTCTATCTGGACGATCTGCCCCAGGAGCCCGCCGCGCCGCCCCCCGCCCAGTACGACGGGCTGTGGGATGCGGTGTGCGCCCTGCCCCCGGACCGCCGGGCGGTGGTGACGCTGTTTTACTACGAAGCCATGACGGTGGACGAGATCGCGGGGTTGCTGCGGGTGCCCCAGGGGACGGTAAAATCCCGGCTGGCCAGGGCCAGGGCACAGTTGAAGGAAATGCTGCAAGAACAGGAGGGTGAATATGGAACAGTTTGACAAAAAGCTGAGGGCGATGGCGGAGCGGGAGGCCATCTCCACCCCGGAAGGGTTTGACAGCCGCCTGCAGGCCGCGCTGGACAGTCTGCCATCCAAAGGGAAACGGCGGCGGCTGGGGCTGGTAAAGGGCGCGCTCATTGCGGCGGCGGCCTGCATACTGCTGGTGGGCACGGCCTTCGCGGCGTCCCCCGGGCTGCGGGATATCCTGACGGAAGCGTTGGGCGGTTTCGCGCCTTACGCCCAGGAGCAGGAGGACAAGACGTATGTCATTGAGGGCATAGAGTTTAAGGTGAAATCCGTGCTGGCGGACGACTTCACCATCCGGGCCTACGTGGAGGCTCGGGACGTAAAGGGGGATATTTTCGACAAGATTGATGACATCACCATACCGACCCGTGTGCACGGCGGGGTGGATGTCCCCACTGTCAATGAGTGGCTGGCAGCCGACGCCACCGAGAGCTGGATGAGCGGCGCGGAATGCCTGGGCTATGACGAGGAGAGCAAAACCGCTTTCCTGGTGGTCTCCGCCTGGAAATCCATGCCGGAGGACCTGACCCGCGCCGGGGTTGAAGTGCGTGACTTCAACAGCTACCTGACGGGGGACCATGAAGAGGTATGGCGGAATCGGTGGAATCGAACCATCCCGGTAACAGTGAAGCAAGTTGAAACCACCGTGCTGGGCAGAGACACGGCTCTGGTCTCCGGCCTGGACGCGGAGGAGGCCCGCCTGTCCCCCCTGGGCCTGACCTTAATTTTCCACGACTATGAGATTTCTCGGGAGGACGTTCGGACCGCCGGCGTCAGCGTCAAGCTGGCGGACGGCTCCATTGTGGAGGCTCCCTGGGGCGGCCTGTGCGGCGTGTTCCTGCCGCCTTACGACGAGAACAGCAACCGGGTACTCATATGGAATTTCCGTGAGCCGGTGGAGGCGGAACAAATTCAGGGTGTCTACGTGGGAGGGGACTACTTCCCCATCCAGTAACCCAAATCGCAAAAACCGGGCCCGGGAAAAATTTCCGGGCCCGGTTTTTTATGTCTCCCCTGCCCTGTCCTCCAAAATTACCGCCTCCCAGGGGGACAGCCGCCCGTCGAAGCCCTCCCGCTGGTAATTGGACCGCAGCAGCCTCCCCCCGCTGCCCACCCGGGCAGGGCGGCCGCTGAAATTCAGCGCCACGGTGACGCTCTCCGCCCCCAAACGGCGGCGGTAGACAAACACCCGGTGGGTGCACTCCAGCCATAGAAAGTCCCCCCGGCGCAGCACCTCCCGCTCCCGGCGCAGGGCGGCCAGGTCCTTGTACCAATTCCAGATGGAGTCCGGGTCCCCCTCCTGGTCCGCTAGGTTGACGAAGTGATAGTTGCGGTTCACCCCCAGCCACGCCCGGTCCGCCGTGGTGAAGCCCGCGTTGGGGCCGTCGTCCCACTGCATGGGGGTGCGGGCGTTGTCCCGGCTGGTGCGGGCAATGATCTTCCACTTCAAGCCCTCCGGCACATGATAGGCGGACAAAATGCGGTTCACATTGCGGCTCTCCACGTCGTCCAGTTGGTCCACACCGTCGAAGTCGAAGTCCACCATGCCGATCTCCTGGCCCTGGTAGAGGAAGGGCGTCCCCCGCAGGGTGAGCAGCAGGGTGGCCAGCAGCTTGCCGCTCTCCCGCCAGTAGCCGTCGCAGCCGAACCGAGGGATGGACCGGGGCTGGTCGTGGTTTTCCAGATAGATGGCGTTCCAGGGCAGCTCCTTCTGCCATTTGATCAGGGCCTCAAAGAACTTCTTGGGCCGGAAGTCCCGCTTCAGCCACTTGATATAATACTGGTCCGTCTCCATGTGCTCGAAGGAGAACAGCAGGTCCAGCTCCCCCCGGTCCGGGGCGCACAGGTCCCGGGCCATGTCCGGGGTGACGAACACCGTCTCCCCCACGGTGAACGCCCGGTAGCCGTCCAGCACCTTCCGCAGCTGCCGCAGAATCTCGTGGGTGCCCTCCAGGGACAGGTAATGTTCCAGCCCGGTGAGGGCCAGCCGCTTTTTCCCGTCCTCCAGGCTGTCCTTCCAGAGGATGTTGATCACGTCGCACCGAAAACCCGCCACCCCCCGGTCCAGCCAGAAGCGCAGGATATCCTTTACCTCCTCCAGCACCTGGGGACAGTGGTAGTTCAGATCGGCCTGGGTCCGGGCGAACAGGTGGAGGTAGTACTCCCCCCGCACCTCGTCCCACTGCCAGCAGTCCTCGCCGAAAAAGCCCGTCCAGTTGTTGGGAGGCCCTCCTTCCGGTCCGGCAGGGGCCCAGTAGTAGTAATCGGTGTAGGGCCCGATTTTCCTGCGGCTCTTCTCAAACCATTCATGCTTCGTGGAGGTGTGGTTGACGACCAGGTCCATCAAAATCCGAATGCCCCGGCGCTTGGCCTCCAGAATCAGCCGGTCCATGTCCTCCAGGGCGCCGTACTCCGGGTTAATATCCTTGTAGTCGCTGATGTCGTAGCCGTTGTCGTCGTTGGGGGACGGGTACACCGGGCTGAGCCACACCGCCCCCACCCCCAGCTCCTGGAGATGGTCCAGGCGGCTGATGACGCCGGGGAGATCCCCGATGCCGTCCCCGTTGGAATCCTGGAAGCTCCGGGGATAGATCTGGTAAACGATGGCGTCCTTCCACCATTCCATGGCGTTTTCCTCCTTTTTCGCGGATTGGAAAGGGGCGGGGCCCTCAGCCCCACCCCTCTTGCGTCACTTGTTCCAGTTGAGCACATCCTTGTTCTTCACAAAATACTCCACGCCGGAGTACAGGGTGGTGCCGGCGATAACGATGACGCACACCCACTCAAACCACCCGGGAACAGGGAAGTGCATCAGGCACAGGCACACCATGGTAGAGAAGGTCTTGACCTTGCCCGACCACCCGGCGGCGATGACCCTGCCGTTGTCCACCGCCACCAGCCGAAGGCCGGACACGGCGAACTCACGGGCCATGACGATAACCAGCGCCCAGTCTGGGAACCGGCCCATGGCGCAGAAGCAGGTCATGGCGGTGAGCACCAGCATCTTGTCCGCCAGGGGGTCCATGAACTTGCCGAAATCCGTCACCAGATTGTGTTTCCGGGCGATGTAACCGTCCAAAAAGTCGGTGAGGCTGGCCACCACAAACACCGCCAGGGCGGCGTAGTTGTTGCCGGGGAAGTCCAGGTGCCACAGCACCAGGTACACGGGGATGAGGATGACGCGCAGCAGGGTGAGCTTGTTGGGTGTGTTCATTTCACTGCTTCTCCTTTGTTCTGGTCGTTCCGGGGTACAGGTCTTGTCCACTATTTTAACATACCGCCTGCGCGGTTTCCACGGAAAAATGCACAAGAATTTTCCAGTTTCTTTGTCTGCTTTGCCAGGTTATTCCCCGATTTCCCCCGTCAGGTCCCCGTCGGACACGCCGGTGATGCGCACCCACACAAACTCTCCCGCCGGCACCAGCCCCGCCGCCGTGAACAGCACCCGGCCGTCGATGTCCACTGAGTCGGCGTAGGTCCTCCCTGCGTAACAGCCCGCCTCGGGGTCGAAGCCCTCGCACAGCACCTCCATGCAGGTCCCCAGCCGGTCCTCATTGTACTGGTCCATGATCCGGGACTGGATATCCACCACCAGCTCCACCCGGCGGGCGGCGGTCTCGGAATCCACCTGGCCTTCCATGGCGGCGGCCAGGGTGCCCTCCTCCGGGGAGAACTGGAACACCCCTGCCCGCTGTATTTTCTGCTCCCGCAGAAAATCGCACAGCTCCTCAAATTCCGCCTCCCCCTCGCCGGGCAGGCCGCAGATCAGGGAGGTGCGGATCACCACATCCGGCATGGCAGTCCGAAGCTTGGCAAACAGCGCCTCGATCTCCGCCTTGGTGCTTCTCCGGCGCATAGCCTTCAAAATGCCGTCGTTGGCGTGCTGGATGGGGATATCCAGGTAGTGGACGATCTTCTTTTCACTGGCAATGACATCAATGAGCTCATCCGTCACTGCCTCCGGGTAGAGGTAGTGGAGGCGAATCCAGTGGAAGTTCAGCTTACACAGCTCCGTGAGCAGCTTGGTCAAAGTGGTTCCATCCTTCAAATCAAGCCCGTAGCGGGTGATGTCCTGGGCGATGACGATGAGCTCCTTGACCCCTCTGTCCGCCAGCCCCTTCGCCTCGTTCAAGAGAGATTCCATAGAGCGGCTGCGGTAACGTCCCCGCAGCTTGGGGATGACGCAGAAGGCGCAGCCGTTGGAGCACCCCTCGGCGATTTTCAGATAAGCTGTCCAAGGCGGGGTGGTCACCCACCGCTCCCCGTCGTCATAGGCCCGGGCGATCTCCCCAAAATGCTCTGGCCGCTCCCCCGCCATCAGCTCCTCCACAGCAGCCGCCACGTCGGTGTAGCTCCCAGTGCCCAAAAGGCCGTCCACCTCGGGCAGCTCGGTTTTGATCTCCTCCCGGTAGCGCTGGCTGAGGCAGCCCGCCACCAGCAGCTTTTTCAGCTTCCCCGCCTTTTTCAGCTCGGCCAGCTCCAAAATGGCGTCGATGGCCTCGCTCTTGGCGGACTCGATGAACCCGCAGGTGTTGAGCACCGCCACGTCCGCCCCCTCCGCCTCGCCGGTGACGGTGTGGCCCGCCGCCCGGCAGAGGGCCATCATCTGCTCAGTGTTCACCAGGTTTTTGGCACAGCCCAGGGAAACAAACGCGATCTGATATGGCATAATCTTCGCTCCTATGTGCAATTACGGCTCAATTATTTTGCGCGTACCGTCCTTCGAGTTAAACTCTGCCGCCTCCGCCACCTTCAGCGGGAAGGGCCCCCAGTCCAGCTCCATTCGGATGCACTGCTCATCGTTGTCCTCGTCCAGCATTCCAACCGCCAGATAATTGTGGTATTGAACTCCAAGAGGCGGCAGATAGAACAACATAATATTCCGCGAGGTATTTTCCTCCATCACCTGAACAATGTCATATTCCGGGACGTTGCGTTCCAAATAACGGCGGGCGGTTTGTTCCGCCATCCAGGCGGGGCCGGGGCTGAGATTCCAGATGGCAAGGGCGGCGATCACGCCAACCACACAGCACAACAGGATCAACACGGTTTTTTTTGCTCGTCCCATAACTTTTCCTCCTTTTACTCGTCCCATAACTGTTCCTTCTTTTACTCGTCCCATAACTGTTCCTTCTTATACCGTTCCAGCGCCGCCGAGATCTCCTCCCAGCCATAGCCCCGGCGGGCCAGATAATCGGACACTTTTTTTAGATTCTCCCGGGTGGGCTCCGCCCCCCGGAGCTTCTGCCGGACCAGCTTGTCGATCTGGCCCTCGTCCGGCTCCCGCTCCTCCATGGCCTCCTCCCAGAACTCCCGGGGCACCCCCCGGCGGTACAGCTCGTCCCGGATTTTCCGGGGGCCGTACCCCTTGGCGGCGTAGTGACGGACCACCGTGCGGGCGTACTCCCCGTCATCGAGCAGGCCCAGATCGGTGAGCCGGTCGGCCACCTCCCCGGCACGCTGTGCCAGGGCCTCCTTCCGGGCCTGCAAAAGCTCCAAATCGGGCCCGTCATCCAGCCTGTCGTAGGAGTATTTTTCCCGCTTTTGCCTGGGCGGAGCGCACAGCTTGTCCAGCAGCTCCTTCCGGGACATAGGCCGCTGGGCCAGCAGCCCCACTGCCCGCTCCATGAGCTTGGACCGCTCCCCGGCGGCGGCCAGGGCCTCCCCCTCGGCAGCCGTCAGCTCCTTCCCGGCGTACAGCCCCAGAGCCACCACGTCCCCCTCGCCCACCCGGACCAGGGAGGCGTCCTCCAGCCACACCAGCCAGCGGCCCTGCCTGTGCTGGGAGGGCTCCAATTTCTCAATTCTCATACGTCCCCTCCACAGTACCAGGCACCGTCACCGGGCGGAAGCAGTGTTCGCCGCAGCACAACCGAAGCGAGCTAAAAGTTCTTTTTCGGTTCCTTTTTCTTATCAAGAAAAAGGAACTAGCCCTCAAAGTCGTCGGCGGACACGTCCACCGCCCGGCCCGCCGCCTTGGCGGCCACCTGGGACTGCTTGCTCATCAGCTTATAGGAGTTGGCCCGGACCTCGGCCTCCACCTTCTCGGCAATCTCCGGGTTCTCCTGAAAATATTTCTTCACCGCGTCGCGGCCCTGGCCCACCCGGGTCTCCCCCATGGAGAACCAGGAGCCGGACTTCTGCACGATGTCCAGCTTCACCGCCAGATCCACCAGCTCGCCCATCTTGGAGATGCCCTCGCCGTACATGATCTCAAACTCCGCCTCCCGGAAGGGGGGCGCCACCTTGTTTTTCACAATTTTGGCCCGGGTGCGGTTGCCCACCACCTCGGTGCCGTTCTTGATGGCCTCGATGCGGCGCACCTCCATACGCACGGAGGAGTAGAACTTCAGCGCCCGGCCGCCGGTGGTCACCTCGGGATTGCCGTAGACCACGCCCACCTTTTCGCGCAGCTGATTGATGAAGATGACGATGCAGTTGGTTTTGGAAATGGAGCCCGCCAGTTTGCGCAGGGCCTGACTCATGAGCCGGGCCAGCAGGCCCACGTGGCTGTCGCCCATGTCCCCCTCGATCTCCGCCCGGGGCGTCAGCGCCGCCACCGAGTCCACCACCACCACGTCGATGGCGCCGGAGCGGACCAGGGCCTCGCAGATCTCCAGCCCCTGCTCGCCAGTGTCCGGCTGGGAGATCAGCATGGAGTCGATGTCCACCCCCAGGGCCCGGGCGTAGGTGGGGTCCAGGGCGTGCTCGGCGTCGATGAAGGCCACCTCACCCCCCCGCTTCTGGGCCTCGGCCACGATGTGCAGGGCCAGGGTGGTCTTGCCGGAGGACTCGGGGCCATAGATCTCAATGATGCGCCCCTTGGGCACGCCGCCGATGCCCAGGGCAATATCCAGGGACAGGGACCCAGTGGGAATGGCCTCCACCACGATGTGGGTATTCTCCCCCAAACGCATGATGGAGCCCTTGCCGTAGTCCTTCTCAATCTGGGCGATGCAGGTATCCAGCGCCTTCTTCTTATCCGCGGCAGGGGCGGCGGCCTCCACCGTCTTTTTCTTATCAGCCATGTACGATCATCCTTTCCCGCCGGCGTGGTTTAAGGGCCGCCGGCCTCTTACTGTCCCATATGATACTATTTTATATGTCCCATAAAACGGACTTAAAAGGCGTTTTCCCCCTCGGCAGGAAGCCGTCATTCCGCGTCCGTTTCCAGCGCCTCCAGCAAAAAGCTGACGGGACGGAAGCCGTCGTTGCAGGAGATCATAGCGGATTTTTTGTCCTTCATCCAGCCGCCGTAAAAATCCCCGCCGCCGTGGGCCAGCGTCATCACAAAAGGGGACATGCTGTCCCATGCACTGACACAGAAACCCTCCGGCCTCTCCCAGCCGTTGGCCACAAACACCTGTCCCTCTTTCAAATCGCAGGCGTGCTGGATAGGATTTTCATATTTTTCGATCAAATCCCCGTAGGACGCAGTTTTCATCACCGTAATTCTGACCTTTTTCATTCCAATTGCTCCTTCCGCTCCGCGCTCCCCGGCTGTCACGCTCGGGCTGGACACATACGGCCCGGCTTCCCTCCTCCTCAGGGCAAATCCGAAGGGCTGCGCCCGCCTAGGTTTTGCCCCTCGCTCCAGTCCATCCGGGCCTATGTGTCTGCCCTCACGCTTCCCTCGACCACCCGCCAGTGCATCCCCGGGTCCATGGCAGCCTGGACATTCTGAAAACCCTGCTCCTCCATGATGGCCCTCACCGTCTGGGCCTGGTCATATCCCACCTCAAAAACCAGCTTTCCTCCGGGTTTTAGGGCCCTTTTCCACTTCTTCGCGATGGCCCGGTAGAATTTTAGCCCGTCCTCTCCGCCGTCCAGCGCCATGCGGGGCTCGTAGTCCCGGACGGAGGGGTCCAGCCGTCCCACCTCCAGGGTTGGGATGTAGGGGGGGTTGCACAAAATCAAATCGAACTCCCGCAAAATGCGGGGCGGAGGCTCCAGGGCGTCCGCCTGGACAGGGTTCACCTGGTCCGTCAGGCCGCACCGCCGGATGTTCTGCCGGCACACCCGCAGGGCCTCCTCCGACCAATCCGCCAGATAGACCTGGGTGTTGGGGCAGTTGTCCGCAATGGCCAGGCCGATACAGCCGCTGCCGGCGCACAGGTCCAGCACCCGTGTGCCGTCGGGCAGGTCCCGGACAAAGAGGATGCCCCGCTCCACCAGGGTCTCGGTGTCCGGCCGGGGGATGAGCACATCCCGGCACACGTCCAGAGTCAGGCCGTAAAACTCCCACTCCCCGATGAGGTAGGCCACAGGCTCCCCCTTCAGGCGGCGGGCCAGCAGGTCCCGGAACCGCTTTTCCACCCCGTCGGAGGCGTACAGAGGCAGGTCCCGGAGGAACTCCCCCCGGTCTTTGCCGGAGACGAAGCACAGCAGCTCCCGGGCCTCCAGCTGGGCCTGCTCCACCCCCATCCCCTTCAGGGCCTTCCGGGCGTCCAGATATAGGTCGTTGTAGGTTGCGGGCATGGTATTCTCCCCTCTCTCCCGGTCAGCTTCCATGTCACGCTGCGATGCGGCCAGGGCGCTTGGCCGCTTTCGCTGCGACTCGGCCTGATCTCCGGCCCGCTGCGCTCCAAGCTCCCTCGCTGTCCGCTTCTCCGCGCTTCTTACCATCTGTCCGCGCCCTTCTCCTGGGGCAGCACACGTTTAAGCGCCTCAATGCCCACCTCGATCATGGAGTCGTCCGGCTCAAAGGTAGTGAAATTCTGCATCCACATGCCCGGCGCCCGCAGGGCTCGGCTCACCGGCCCGTCGTGGCCGCCCACGTAGCGGTTGAACTCATAGGTCACCCCCACAATGATGGGCAGCATCAGCAGGTGCAGCGCCATGCGCAGGAAGGTGTTCTCAATTTCCAGCGGCGTAAAGATCACGATGGACAGGAAAATGGACACCGCGATCACCACAAACAGGAAGCTGGTGCCGCACCGGGGATGGTGCCGGGGCTGCTTGCGGACGTTTTCCACCGTCAGCTCCAGGCCGTTCTCGTAGCAGTAGATGGTCTTGTGCTCCGCGCCGTGGTACTCAAACACCCGGTGGATCTCCTTCATCTTGGAACACAGGTACAGGTAGGCCATAAAAATGGCCACCTTCAATACGCCCTCAATCACCGAGCGCACCCACAGGGGCATGGTCTTCCACACCAGGCCGATAAGACCGGTCAGGGCGGTGGGCAGCAGGATGAACAGCCCCACCGAGAAGGCAATGCCGATCACCGCCGCCAGGGTGATAATGATGCTCATGGCCTTGTCCTGCTCAAAGTGCTCGCTGATCCACTTGTCGATGCCGGTGAGCTCTTCCTCCTCCATGGTCCCGTCGTCGGACACCTCGGCGGAGTGCATCAGCGCCCTCATGCCGTGGACCATGGAGCCGCAGAAGACAAACAGCCCACGGGCAAAGGGCAGCTTGGCCAGCCCCGACCGGGGCTTGATCTCCTCCTCAGTGATATCCAACTCCCCGTCGGGCTTGCGCACCACGATGGCCCGCTTGCCTGGGCCCTGCATCATGATGCCCTCCAGCAGGGCCTGCCCGCCGCAGGTGGTTTTGAACGGGGTACAGCAATTCGCGTCTTGTTTTGCCATTTGTCTGTCTCCTTTGAAAATTGCCTGGAACGCAGTATATCAAAAATCGGTCCATATTGCAAGCGGTTTTTAGAACTTGTGTTCTATACTCCCGGCCATCACACGCTCTCCACCCCGATGGGCAGCCGGATGGTGACCACACAACCGCCGCCGGGGGCGTTGCCGATGTCCAGGGAGCCGTTGTGGCTGTTGATGATCTCGTCGCACACCGCCAGACCGATGCCCGATCCCCGGGCTTTGGACGAGCCCTTGTAGAACTTGTATTTGATGAAGGGCAGCTCTTCCTCGGGCACGCCGGGGCCGTGATCCCGGATGCGGATGGCCACCTGGTCCTCCTCCCGGCCCACGGACACCTCGACGACGCCGCCGGAACCGCCGTGCTTGTCCGCGTTGTCCAGCAGGTTGCAGAACACCTGCCGCAGACGCTCCGGGTCGCCGCTGATGATGGGCAGCTCCTCCTCGCACTCGGTGTAGGCCAGCTCCAGCCCCTTCCGGCGGAAGAACTCCCGGTAGGTGTACACCGCGTCCTCCAGCTCCGCCAGGATGTCGATGGGCTCCACCGACAGGTTGAACCGGCCCGTCTCCATCCGGGAGAACTCCAGCAGCTCCTCCACCATGCGGGTGAGCCGCTGAGCCTCGGACACAATGATGCCCATACCCTTTTTCACGTCGGCGGCGTCCCGCACCTCGCCGTTGTACAGGGTCTCCGCCCAGCCGTTGATGGCGGTCAGCGGTGTGCGCAGCTCGTGGGACACCGAGGAGATAAACTCGGACTGGGTCCGCTCCGCCTGGTCGATCTTCATGGACATGTCGTTGATGCTGTCCACCAGCTCGCCCATCTCGTCGTCGGATTTCTTCTCCATTTGTACGCCGTAGCTGCCCGCGGCAATGCGCTTGGCGGTCTCCGTCACCCGGATCACCGGGTCCAGCACCGAGCGGATGAAATAGGAGGCGCACAGGCCCATGATGAACAGGATCACCAGTCCCACCGAAGAGGTCGCCGCCACGATGCGCACCATCTGGGCGTGGACCTGCCGCAGGGAGGTGACCATGCGCACCACTCCCACCACCACGCTGTTGTAGACCACCGGGGCGGAGGCGGAGATCACCTCGTCCCCGGTATCCGGGTCCTGTCCGATGTGGGTCCTGACCTTTTTCTCACTGATGGCGGCGGCCACGTCGGGGCTGTGGGTGCTGGCGCCGGATATGTCCATCATGGAGGACATGAGCACCCGCCCGCTGCCGCTGAGGATCTGCACCTCAATGACCGTCTTTTCCTCAAACTGGTTGATGAACTGCCGGGCGGTGGACAGGTAGGTGGTCTCGGTGTAGTTGCGGAACATTCCGGCGGCGGTCTGGGCCTTGCTCTCCAGGGTGGCCAGCATGGTGGAGGTATAGTAACTGTACATGGCCAGGGAGAAAGCGCTCACCGCGATGGCCACCACCACCAGCGTCACCGCCAGGGTGTTCAGCAGCCAGCGCACCCGCAGGCGGCCCCGGACCCGAACCCGGGCGGGGGTCTCCTGCGCCCCCTCCTCCCGCGCCCTGTCCTCCCGCTTGGGCGCCATAGGCAGGTTTTTGCGCCGCCTCCGGCGGTTCTCCTGTTCCATTCCTCCGTCACCTCCCTCCGGCTCAGCGCCGTGCCGCCTCACGTCTCCCACTCGTACCCGCAGCCCCTCGTCGTTGCAAGCTCCATGTCCCTCGCTTTCGCCTGCGGCAAAAGCTCACTCATTGCGCTGCAGCTCCTCTCCCCACAAAGCCAAAGGGCGGCTTTGCAGGGGCCCCAAGGCCTGGTTTTACAGGGGAGATGACACCGCCTATACTTCCCACTCATACCCATAGCCCCACACCGTGCTGATATGGGCCGGGTTCTGTGGGTCGTCCTCCAATTTGATGCGCAGACGGCGGATATTCACATCCACGATCTTCAGCTCGCCCAGGTACTCCTTGCCCCACACTGCCTCCAGGATCTCCTCCCGGGCCAGGGCTTTCCCGGGATTCTCCATAAACAGCTTCACGATGGAGTACTCCACCTGGGTGAGCTTGATCCGCTTGCCCCCCTTCTCCAGGGTGCGGTTGCGGGTGTTGAGCAGGAAAGGGGGCTGACTGATCTCGTCCACGTCGTGGACGGGCACGCCGCCGGTTCGGCGGAACAGGGCGTCCACCCGGGCGGTGAGCTCCGCCGGGGAAAAGGGCTTGGTCACATAGTCGTCCGCCCCGGTCATCAGCCCGCTGACCTTGTCCATCTCCTGGGTGCGGGCGGTGAGCATGATGATGCCCATCTGGGCGTTGCCTGCCCGGATCCGGCGGCACACCTCGAAGCCGTCGATCTCGCCGGGGAGCATGATGTCCAGCAGGGCCACCTTCACGTCGGGATTCTTCTGAATGAGGGCCAGGGCCTCCTCGCCGGTGCCGGCCTCAATGGTGTCATAGCCCGCCCGCTTCAGGTTGATGACCACAAAGCTGCGGATGTTGGTCTCGTCCTCCAAAACCAGTACCTTGCGCATTTTAATACGTTCCCCGCTTTCTATGCCAATCCTAATTTATTTTCTTTTTCATTGTCACGCTTCACCTGTTCGCGGCGCGCGGCCTCCTTCCGTCTCAGGCAAACCCCGCCCCCGCTGTACGGCGGCTGGGCTTTTTCCTTCGCTCCAGTCCATCCGCGCTGCTCACGACGGCTCCGCGCTTATCTACTTGACCACGCTGCGGTAATGGGCTTGAACCGCTGGCCGATCCCCTCCAGGTCCAGGCCGCAGTCCCGCCAGGCCTTGGCGTCAAAGGATGCGCAGTAAATGGCGTTGCTGTCGCTGTACAGCACCACCCGCCCGGTCATCTTGGACCGGGACACCCGGTTGCTCCCCGTGAGACGGTAAATGGTGAGGAACTTGTCCGGCTCCTCCTTCTGCCCCGGCCAGTGGTAGAACACCACCGCCCGTTCGCCCCGCCCGCTCAGGCTGTCGTCCCTGGTCACGGTGATGTTGTTGATATCCCAGCCCACGGGCAGGGTGAAATACCACCCGTCGGTATACGAATGATAAGTGATGTCGCTGGTGGCGCTCCTGCCGCTGGAGTCCACCTGCTGCCAATAGATGAGGTACTGGGCGCTGGCGTTCTCCCCGTCCGGCGGGGTGAGCAGCTGGGGCCGGGGGATCTCCAGCACCCCGTCCCCGTTGATGTCGGTGGTGGATGCGTCCGTGTTGGTCCAGGCGGTAGCTAAGCTCATGCCGCTCTCGGCGTCCCGGGTGACGTTGGTCAGCCCTGTCCTGTTCAGGGTGAGCACGTCGGTGACATAGCCGGTCTCCAGCTCCAGGGTGACGTACACCCCCGGCCTCCCGTCCGACAACAGGCCGGTATCCGCCCGGGTCACGTCCTTCAGCCCGTCGGACAGCGTCCCGGTGGAGGACAGCACCATCACCCCGTCCTGATAGTCGTAGTATTCCGCCACATTGTACCCCTCGCCGGTGATGTCCTGCTGGAACACGATGAGCTCCCGGCTCCCATCCTGGTCCAGGTCCGCGGTGACGTAGCCCTCGTTATAGGTGGTGCTCATCAGCTCATTTGCCCCGCTGGGGGCAAAATTGTAGGCGGACAGGATATGCACTCCGGCGCTGAGCTGCCAGCTGACAATAAGCTCCCGGCTGCCGTCCCCCGTCAGGTCCTCATAGGCCACCGAGTTGATGGAGGTTCCGTTCCCCTCCAGCATGTACACCTGGTGGTAGGACAGGTCCTCCCCCTGGCGGAACAGACACACCCGCATGGGCTTTTCCTCGCCGGACTTCTCGTCCTTCACGGCGGTCACCCGGAGGAACACCGCCGCCGTCTCCTGATCGCCATCCCCGTCCATGTCCAACAGCTGGATGGTGGAGGTGTTGCTGCCGTAATTGATGGTGGCGTACTCCGCCCCCAGCTCGCTCATGGTGGCGTCGATGGTGCTCTGGAGCTCCCGATATTCCTGGGGCAGCACAGGCAGGGCATACAGTTTGTCCACCGGCTCAAAGATACAGCCGCTCAGGCACAGCGCCAGGGCCGCCCCCAGCGCCGCCAGCAGAAAACACCGCTTCATTTTTCCTCGCCCTCCTCCATGTGACCGCAGTTAAAAAGTATTATATCACAGTTTTTTCCCCCTGCCTATGGATTTTTTGTGAATGAGGAAAAATTCCGAAAAAAATGGGCGGCCCCGCACGGGCCGCCCACATTAAGCTCAGTACCGATATTTTTTCCGCAGGCCCCACAGGAACGCCGCCGTCACCGCCACAGCCATTGCTTCCGCCGCCACGATGGACAGCCAGATTCCGTCCACCTCCCAAATCAGCGGGAAGATCATCACCGCCGACACCTGGAACACCAGGGTACGCAGGAAAGAGATGGCCGCCGACACCAGCCCGTTGTTCAGTGCGGTGAAGAAAGAGGAGCCGAAGACGGCAAACCCGGAAAACAGGAAGGAGAAGGAAAAGATAAAAAAGGCCTGGGCGGTCAGCTCCAGCAGATCCGAGTCGTAGCCCACGAACAGCAGGGACAGGGGCCTTGCCAGCAGCCGGGCGGCGGCGAACATGGCGGCGGCAAATACGGCGATGACCGCCGTGCTCTTCCGCCGCAGGCTCCGCAGCTCCCCATGGTTCTGGGCTCCGTAGTGGTAGCCGATCACCGGGGCCGTCCCCACCGAGTAGCCGATAAACACCGCCTGAAACACCAGGCTGACGTACATCAACACCCCGTAGGCCGCCACGCCGTCCTCTCCGGCGTAGCGCAGCAGTTGGGCGTTGTACAGCATGCTCACCACCGAGCCGGAGATGCTGCTCATCAGCTCCGACGAGCCGTTGGTACAGGTCCTCCGCAGGGCTTTCCCGTTGAATTTCGTCCTGCCCAGGCGCAAAAGGCTGCTGTTGGGGCGGGCAAAGTAGGCCATCGGTATTATACCGCCCACGCACTGGCTGAGGGCGGTGGCTGCGGCGGCCCCCTCCAGCCCCCAGCGGAACACCGCCACGAACAGGGCGTCCAGCACCATATTCGTGACCCCCGCCGCCACCGTCACATAGAGGCCCAGCGCGGGCTTTTCCGCCGTGGCGAACAGGCATTGGAACTCATACTGCAAAACAAACGCCGGGATGGCGCACAGGATGATCCGGGCATAGGTGACGCTGTCCTCCAGCATCTGGCCCTGGGCCCCCAGCGCGGCGGCAATGGGGCGGATGAACAGCAGTCCCAGCGCCGCCAGCACCACGCCGCAGCCAATGCCGGCGTAGATCACCAGGGAAAACAGGCGGTTCGCCTCCTCCTGTTTCCCCTCGCCCATGGTCTTGGCAATGAGAGCCCCGCCGCCGGTACCCAGCATAAACCCGGCAGCGCCCAGGATCATCAGCACGGGCATAATAAAATTCACGGCGGTAAAGGGGGTTTTGCCCACGTAATTGGAGACGAAAAAGCCGTCCACCACGCCGTAGATGGAGGTAAACACCATCATCACCATGGACGGCAGGGTATAGCGCAGCAGTTTGGAATAGGTAAAATGGTCTGACAATTGGATCTTCATGCTATCCTCCCGGGCCGGCACGCTTTGCCGGCCCTTTTTGTTTTTGAAATCGGTTCAGCCTCTCCTGAAAGGCGTCCAGATACCGCCGGGTCAGCCGGAGATACTGCTCCACCTCCTCTGGGGTCCAGGCGGCAAAAATCTCGCTTTCCAACTCCATCAGGGGAACAGCGGTCCGTCTGGCCAGCGCCCAGCCCTCCTCCGTCAGGCACACATCCTTACTCCTGGGGCCGGAGGACTCCAGATAGATCATCCCCGCCGCCTCCAGCTTGCGCACGGCGGAATTGACAGTCTGCTTGCTGACGCCGTACTGGCGGCAGATGTCCCGGAGGGGGCAGCGCCCCTCCCCGCCGCACAGCGCATACAGCACGTTCATCTCGCTGTCGGACACACCCAGCCGCACCGACGCCTCGTGATAGGCCCTGTCGGTCTCCCCCATCAGCTGATTGAAGCTCCTCATCGCGCTGGACAGTGGATCATCCACGCCGCATTCCTCCTTGTCCGAGATCGTACCCGAATTATAGTACGATTTCGGACTCTCGTCAACCGTCGTCTTCTACAAACCCGGCCTGGACTTTTCCCCCGCCTCGTGCTACAATTTCCACAAGCGCGGAGATAAAAACACAGTCCCCGTCGGGTAGTCGGGGCGCGGGGGTCCGCCCTCCCGCCAGTAACCTGCCTCCTTGGTTGTCCCTTCTCCGTGGAGCTTATTTTAAGGAGGACAACTGAATATGTGCGTTTCCAAAGCAAGGCTGACCGTGTATTTTGAGCCGCCTTTCTGGGTGGGCCTGTACCAGCGGGAGGACGAGGCAGGTTTTCGGGTGTGCCGGGTGGTGTTCGGCGGGGAGCCCCGGGACCAGCAGGTGCTGGACTATTTCCAGTCCCACTGGCGGGAGCTGGTTTTCTCTCCCCCTGGGGCGGGCGGGCCTGACCCAGACCAGACGGTCAACCCAAAGCGGGCCCGGCGGGAGGCCAAAAAGGCCGTCCTCCCCACAGGAGCGGGGACTAAGGCCCAGCAGGCCCTTCAGCTCCAGCGGGAGCAGTCCAAGGTCCAGCGGGCGGCCATCTCCAAGCGGCGGAAGGAGGAACAGCGGGAGCGGAAGCTGGCCCTCCGGCAGCAGAAGCGCAGAGAGAAGCACAAGGGGCATTGAGCCCCTTGTACTTCCGCCGCTCCGTCCCGCCTTCCCGTTTTACGCCATATCCCCCGCAGAATGAAAAAACGGAAATATTTTATAAAAAAAACGCAAGATTTCTATTCACATTTCCCCCTGGCCCAGGTATAATAAAAAAGCTCGGATCCGATGCCGGGCCTTTGAAAAGACACTTTTGATCATAGAAGGGAGCGCGTCTTATGTCTATTCTGGTCTGCGGCGGCGCCGGTTATATCGGCAGCCACACCTGTGTGGAGCTTCTGGACGCCGGCTGCGACATCGTGGTGGCGGACAACCTGTATAACTCCTGCGAGGAGGCCCTGGTCCGGGTGGAGAAGATCACCGGCAAAAAGGTCCCCTTTGTCAAGACCGAGCTGTGCCATGAGGACGAGGTAGAGGCCCTGTTCGCCCAATACCCCGACATCGACGCGGTCATCCATTTCGCCGGGCTGAAGGCGGTGGGCGAGAGCGTGGCCAAGCCCCTGGAGTACTACTCCAACAACCTCATCAGCACCCTGTACCTGCTCCAGGCCATGCGCCGCCACTGGGTGAAGAACTTCGTGTTCTCCTCCTCCGCCACGGTGTACGGCGACCCCGCCACCGTCCCCATCCGGGAGGACTTCCCCACCGGCGGCACCACCAACCCCTACGGCACCTCCAAGCTGTTCCAGGAGCGCATCCTATCCGACATCTGCGCCGCCGACCCTGAGCTGAACGTGGCCCTGCTGCGCTATTTCAACCCCATCGGCGCCCACGCCTCCGGCCTCATGGGAGAGGACCCCAACGGCATTCCCAACAACCTGGTGCCCTATATCGCCAAGGTGGCGGTGGGCCAGCTGGAAAAGCTCCACGTGTTCGGCAACGACTACCCCACCCCCGACGGCACCGGCGTGCGGGACTATATCCACGTGGTGGACCTGGCAAAGGGCCACGTGGCGGCGCTGAAGAAGCTAGAGACCAAGTGCGGCCTGTTCGTGTGCAACCTGGGCACCGGCAAGGGCTACAGCGTGCTGGAGGTGCTCCACGCCTACGAAAAGGCCTGCGGCAAGACCCTGCCCTACGTCATCGAGCCCCGCCGCCCCGGCGACATCGCCGTGTGCTACGCCGACCCGGCCAAGGCTCGGGACGAGCTGGGCTGGGAGGCCAAGCTGGGCATCGACGAGATGTGCGCCTCGTCCTACAAGTGGCAGTCCACCAACCCCAACGGCTACAAGGGGTAATCAGAAAATAAGCCGGGCGCGCCCGGCACACAGGAGGAAACACCATGGCACAGCAGGCAGAGCGCACCCTTCAGGAGGCCCTGGCGGCCTTTGACTTCGGCGGCAGCGTAACGGACGCCGTCCGCTACGGCGAGGGACACATCAACGACACCTTTCTGGTATGCGGAGGCGCGGAGCGGTTCATCCTCCAGCGGGTGAGCTCTGCCGCCTTCAAGGAGCCGGACAAGCTGATGGAAAACATCGTCAACGTCACCGACTACCTGAGCCGGGAGATTCAGCGGCAGGGAGGCGACCCCCGGCGGGAGACCCTCACCGTCGTCCGCACCCGGCAGGGGGAGAACAGCTTCACCGACAGCGAGGGAGGCGTCTGGCGGGTCTTCCCCTTCGTGGAGAGCACCATCTGCTATCAGGCGGCGGAGACTCCCCAGCTGTTCGCCGCCTCCGGCCGGGCCTTCGGCCGGTTCCAACGGCTGCTGCGGGACTATCCCGCCCACACCCTCCACGAGACCATCCCCCACTTCCATGATACCGAGGACCGCCTGCGCAAATTCAATGCGGCCGTAGCCGCCGACCCCCTGGGCCGTGCGGCGGACTGCCGGGCGGACATCGACTTCGTCCTGGCCCGGGAGGCGGACTGCTCCGCCGCCCTCAGCGCCCAGCGGGAGGGAGTCCTGCCCCTGCGGGTGACCCACAACGACACCAAGCTGAATAACGTGCTCATGGATGCGGAGACCGGGGAGGCTCTGTGCGTCATCGACCTGGACACCGTCATGCCGGGGCTGTCCATCAACGACTTCGGCGACTCCATCCGCTTCGGGGCCAACCACAACGCCGAGGACGAGCCCGACCTCAGCAAGGTGAACTTCGATCTGGATCTGTTTTCCGTCTATACCGCAGCTTTCCTGGAGGAGGCGGGCGGAGCCCTTACCCAGGCGGAGATCCGTTATCTCCCCTGGGGGGCCAAGCTGATGACCTTGGAGTGCGGCATGCGCTTCCTCACCGACCATCTGGAAGGAGACGGCTACTTCCACATCAGCCGCCCCGGCCAAAATCTGGACCGGGCCCGGACCCAGTTCAAACTGGTGGCGGACATGGAGGCCCAGTGGGGCCAGATGAACGCCATTGTGGCCAAGTACATCAAGGCGGACTGAGACCGCTCTAAAAAAGCATCCCCGTGATACTGCGGTATCACGGGGATTTCTTTGTTTCATCCGTTTAAAACAGCGGCCTACCGGCGGCCGCCGCCTCTCCCTCCTCCGAAGGAGCCGCCGCCGGAACGACCGCCCCCGCCGAAGGAACGCCCTCCGCCAAAAGACCCGCCGGGGCGGCCTCCGCCGCCAAAGGAGCGCCCTCCCCCAAAGGTTCCGCCAGGGCGCGGGCCGCTCATGGGGCGTCCGCCGCCGAAGGAGCTGCCCGGACGGGAGCCTCCAAAGGTACCGCCAGGGCGGGGCCCGCCAAAGGAGCCGCCGGGGCGCTGACCGGGGCGTTGTCCTCCGCTGGGCCGGGGACCGGGCCCAAAACCCATGCCGGGGCCGGGGCCAAATCCAGGCCCGGGACCTGGTCCGAAACCGGGACCCCGAGGGGGCCTGGGCGGGCGGGGCGGTCTGGGCCGGAAAATATAGAAGGGCCGGTAGACGTAGGTAGGCCCGTACCAGCCGCTGCGGTAGCGCCGCCGGTGGGAGCCCTCGATCACCAGCAGCAAAATCACCGCCAGCACAATGATGGCAATCAGATCGGAAAATCCGTCCACAGTCCAGCCTCCTTTCTCATATCAAGTATAGTAGGTTCCGTACCACGCCTCCAGCATCTCGGTGAGGTCCAGTACAGCGTCGTCATACATTCCCCGGGCAAAATAGTCCTCCATATAGTCGTAGGCGTACTCGGAGCAGTCGTTGTCGGTGAAATCCCGGCGCAGGTCATTGCCCTGGAGCAGCCAATAGTTGTCCCCCTGAATGTCCAGCACCACGATCATATCATAGCCGCCCAGGCCCATGTCCTCGGCGCACTGCATGGCGTAGCTGCCCAGGTCGTCCCCTCCATAGTTGCAGGTGACCACGCCGACGGTGGCTTTGTAGCGGCTCCACAGCCGCTCATTGCGCTGGTCCAGCTGCCGCACCGTCTTGCTGGACAGCACCCGGGCATTGTCCCAAACATAGGAGCCGGCGGCGGCGGGCGGGATGGTTTCGGCGGGGTAGTCGGGACTGGGGGCCGGGTTGTTGATGGGCGCTTTGGCGTAGCCTATGCCGATGGCCACCACCACCATTACGATGGTGGTGAGCCACGCCGCCGCCTGGTTTTTGAACACGTTCTTCCCCTTCACCGCGCCGGCGGCGACGAGCGCCAGCGCGACCCCGATGGCCGCCCAGGGGAGGATGAACATCAGCAATCTGATTGGAGATATCATCATATTGGCTTATCCTCTTAACTCAAGCAGCTTTTGCTTGAGTTCCCCCTCGATGCGGCCCAGCTCCAGCTCGGCCTCCTTGCGCTTCTGGGCGCCGTCCTTCTGGATCTGCATCACCTCGTCCAGGGTGGAGATGAGCTGCTGGTTGGTGTGCTGGAGAGTTTCAATGTCCACGATGGACCGCTCCGCCTCCTTGGCCGTCTCAATGGTGCCCATCTTCAGCATCTCCGCGTTCTTCTTCAGCAGGTCGTTGGTCATGTTGGTGACGGCGGACTGGGCGGCGGTGGCCTGGCGGGAGTGCTCCAGCCCCAGGGCCAGTACCATCTGGCTCTTCCACAGGGGGATGGTGTTCACCAGGGAGGACTGGATCTTCTCCAGCATCAGGGTGTCGTTGTTCTGGATCATCCGGGTCTGGGGGCCCATCTGGATGGAGATCATCCGGGTGAGCTCCAGGTCGTGGAGCTTCTTCTCAAAGCGGTTGCACAGGTTGGCGAAGTCATTGTACTTCTGGGCGTCCTCCTGGGAACCGCTCTCCGCCGCCTTTTTGCGCAGCTCCTCCAGATCCTCGTTCCGGGCCTTCATCAGCGCCTTCTTGCCCGCCAGGATATACATGGTGAGCTCCTTGTAATACTTGGTGTTCAGCTCATACATCTGGTCCAGCATGGCGATGTCCTTCATCAGGGTGACCTGATGGCCCTCCAGGATGGCGGCGATCTTGTCCACGTTGACCTCCGCCTTGTCATAGCTGGCCTTCATGGCAGTGATCTCGTTCTTTTTCTTCTGGAAGAACCCGGCAATGCCCTTCTTCTCCGGCTGTCCGAAGGTCTTCAGCTCCACCACCAGGGAGGACAAGGCCTCCCCTACCTCCCCCAGGTCCTTGGTGCGCACGTTGTTCAGGGCGTTCTCGGAGAAGCCGGCGATGTTCTTCTGGGCCGCCGCGCCGTACTGGAGCACTTGGGTGGAGTCAGTGATATCTATCTTCTGGGCGAAATCGTTGACCACCTTCCGCTCCGCCTCGCTGAGCTGGCTCTCGTCCAGCTGGATGGCTTGGGCGTCCCGGGCAGCCTGGACCGCCGCCGCGTCGTTGGGGTCAATGGTGTTCTCCAGGGTCAAAGCCGGGGTCTCGGGGGCCTTGGGGACTGCGGTCTCCGCCTCCTGGGCGGCTTGGGCCGCCGCGGCGGCGCCGGTGGGATCCAGGGTCAGCTCGGGCATCATGTTCAGCTCTTCACTCATGGGTATTCTCCTCCGAATCTTTATTAAAGTGGCGCGGGGCGGGCGGCTCGTCGTCAAACAGCTCCAGGTCGTCCGCAAATCTGGGCGGAGCGTCAAAGGGGTCCCGCCCGGGCTCCTCCGGGATTTTGTGGTAGGTTTTCCAGAAGTTTGCGGCAACCAGGGCGCTCAGCGCCAGCAGCGCCAGCAGCATCAGGTTGAACTCGGCCAGCCGGCGCACAAACGCCACCGCTATGGAGGCGGCGGCCAGGGTCCACACGACGGCCAGCACCCGGTACCCCTTCCTCGTGATCTGTTTTTTCATGCCGCCTCCTCACGGACCGCCCAGGGTCATGCCGCCCCAACCCTTTTGCGCGGCTATCTGTTTTGCAAGCGTTCTTTTCATCTTTTTATGACCCTCCCAGCGTCATTCCTCCTAAACCTTCCTGGGCCAGCATCTGCTCCATGACCTTGATCTCGGCGGACACGTCCAAGGCTTCCTCGCCGTACAGGTCGTCCAGCTGGCGGGTGAAGGCGGTGCAGATGGTATCCAGCATGTCCTCGATCTTGCCCTTGGTGCCGTCGATGTTGGTCCCCGACACCCCGGTGGAGTCCATTCGGTCATAGGCGTTAAGCAGCTTCAGGGTGGTGGGCAGATAGTAGTTCATGAACTTGCGGATCTGGGGCAGCTTGGCGGGGTTGGCGGCCACGGTGTCGATGATTTTGCCGGTGGTGGACTCCAGGTGGCTGATCTGGGCGGAGATTTTTGCGTCCTCAATGGAGTCGTTCAGCCGCCGCATTTCGGAGACGGCCCGGTCCCGCTCGGCCAGCAGGGCGTCGATCTCCGGGTTCCCGGTGGACTTGGGCTTTTCCTCTTTGGGGGAGGCGGGCCTGGGCGGCTCCTGGGGAGCGGCCTGGGCGGCCCCCTCCATCTCATATCCCCGGTCGGGGAAGATCATCTTGCCCCCGTAGTAGGCCACCAGGGAGGCCAGCGCCGCCATGATGTAGTGGCTTGGACGGTACAGCGGGGCGAACAACGCCCACAGCAGCCAGGTCCCTCCGACAAAATAGACGGGCAGCACGCTGCGCTTCTTCACATAGGCCACGGCTTTTGCCCCCTTTCCGAAATCTGGCTTCTATTTTACTCCTCCCAGGGCTCTCCTGTCAAGAAGAAGGGGGCTCAGGCAGTTGACTTTAACAATTTCTTCATGTAAAATAGGATGCTATTTCAAAATGCCGGACTTACTTTCTCATTCCCGCCTCACAGGGGCGGGAACGAGAAAAGCGGCGTTCCAAAAAGATAAGGGAGTCCTTCCAAATGATGACGTTAGACGATTTTCGCGCCGCCCGAAAGGTACTGGACGGCGTGCTCCACCGCACCGACCTGATGTACAGCCCTTTCTTCACAAAAACCACCGGCAATCACGTCTACATCAAGCCGGAGAACATGCAGGTCACCGGGGCCTACAAAATCCGGGGCGCTTATTTCAAATGCTCCACCCTGACCGAGGAGGAGAAGGCCAAGGGTCTGGTCACCGCTTCCGCGGGCAACCACGCCCAGGGGGTGGCCTACGCCGCCCAGGCGGCGGGGGTGGCCGCCACCATCGTCATGCCCACCACCACCCCCCTGGTGAAGGTGAACAACACCAAGGACTACGGGGCCAAGGTGGTGCTCCACGGGGAGACCTTTGACGACGCGGCGGCCCTGGCCGCAAAACTCAGCCAGGAGGAAGGCCTGACCTACGTCCACCCCTTCAACGACCTGACCGTGTCCACCGGCCAGGGCACCATCGCCTATGAGATCTTCAAGGACCTGCCCGACGTGGACGTAATCCTGGTGCCCATCGGCGGAGGCGGGCTGGCGGCGGGGGTGTCCACCCTGGCCAAGCTGCTCAACCCCTCGGTAAAGGTTATGGGCGTGGAGCCCTCCGGGGCGGCCTCCATGAAGGCCAGCCTGGAGGCGGGCCATGTGGTAACGCTGGACCCCATCTCCACCATCGCCGACGGCGTGGCGGTGAAAACCCCCGGCGATCAGGTGTTCCCCTACATTCAAAAGAATCTGGACGGCGTCATCACCATCGACGACGACGAGCTGGTGGACGCCTTCCTGGACGTGATGGAGAAGCACAAGATGGTGGTGGAGAACGCGGGCCTGCTCACCATCGCGGCCCTCAAGCACCTGGACTGCCAGGGGCAGAACGTGGTGCCGGTGCTGTCCGGCGGCAATATGGATGTGATCACCATCTCCTCCCTGGTCCAGCACGGGCTCATCAACCGGGGGCGGATTTTCACTTTCTCGGTGCAGCTCCCCGACCGGCCCGGCGAGCTGCTGCGCATCGCCGACCTGGTGGCCCGGCTCAACGGCAACATCATCAAGCTGGACCACAACCAGTTTGTCAACATCAACCGCCAGGCCGGAGTGGAGCTGAAGGTCACCCTGGAGGCCTTCGGCCTGAGCCACAAGGCCGAGATCATGGACGCCCTGCGCCAGCAGGGCTATCAGGTCAGAGAGGTGGCGGCCAGCGGCACCATCACGGGCTGAGGCCTGTCCCACCCCCAGCGTCACAGCCCCCCCGCCGCACAGGCGGCGGGGGGTATTCAGGTGCGGCGCGCCGTCCAGACGTCAGGCCGGGCGCGAGCGGGGGCGTGGGGGGACTGCCCGGCCGACCCCGGCGGCAACCTCCGCGTAACCTATCTTATGCCGTAAAACGGCGCTTGCGCCGCCCCCCAGGCAAAACCGAACCCGTCCCAGCGGCGGAGTTCCAGAAAAAGAGGGAGAAAATCATGGTTAAGATCGCCCCTTCCATCCTCTCAGCGGATTTTTGCAATTTGGAGCGGGACATCCAGCGGGTGTCTGCCGCCGACTGGCTCCATGTGGACGTGATGGACGGCATGTTCGTACCCAACATCACCATCGGCGTGCCGGTGGTCCACTCCATCCGCAGGCACACGGACATGTTTTTGGACGTGCACCTGATGATCGACAAACCCGCCCGCTACATCGACCAGTTCTGCAAGGCCGGGGCGGACCTGCTCAGCGTCCATCTGGAGGCCGACCACCCCACCCGCATCGCCGACGCCCTCCGGGCCATGGAGGACAATGGGGTAAAAAAAGCGGCAGCCCTGCGGCCCATCACGTCGGCCAAAGCTATCCTGCCCTACATCGAGGGGCTGGACATGGTTCTGGTGATGACGGTGGAGCCGGGCTTCGGCGGGCAGAAGTTCATGGAAGAGCAGCTTACCACCATCCGGGAGGTCCGGGCGCTGATCGACAAATACAACCCCTCCTGCGAATTGGAGGTGGACGGCGGCGTGGGCCCCGCCAACGCCAAAGCCGTCGTCGAGGCCGGGGCCACGGTGCTGGTGGCGGGGTCTGCGGTGTACGGGGCGGAGGACCCGGCAAAGGCCATTGAACTTCTGCGGACAGCGAGGTGATTTTATGAAGGAATATCAGGTGCTGACGGCTCAAACCCCGGAGGAAGCCGAAGCCGCGATGAACCGAATGGCCCGCCAGGGGTGGACAGTCAAAGCGGTGACCCAATGGGACAGGGCCACGTCCTATCGCGTGATGATCACCTTTGAGAAGGACGCATAACAATTTGGAGGTTTTCCCATGGACTATTTCCCCGCCGCCTTGGAAAATTTAGTGGAGCAGTTCGCCAAGCTGCCCGGCGTAGGCCGCAAGAGCGCCCAGCGGCTGGCCTTCTACATCCTGGACCAGCCCGAACAGACGGCCCAGGATTTCGCCGCCGCCCTGCTGGATGCCAAAAAGAGCATCGGCTGCTGCCCGGTGTGCCAGAACCTCACCGACGGCGAGGGAGAGTGTCCCCTGTGCGCCTCCTCCAAGCGGGACCACAGCACGGTGTGCGTGGTGGCCGACCCCAAGGACGTGGTGGCCATGGAGCGCTCCCGGGAGTACGGCGGGGTGTACCACGTCCTCCACGGCGTGATCTCCCCCATGAACCACATCGGGCCGGACGAGCTGCGCATCCAGCAGCTGGTGGAGCGGGTGGCGGCGGGCGGCATTGAGGAGGTCATCATGGCCACCAACCCGGACACCGAGGGGGAGACCACCGCTATGTACCTGTCCCGGCTGCTCAAGCCCTTCGGGGTGCGCACCACCCGGCTGGCCTACGGCATTCCGGTGGGCAGCCACTTGGAATTCGCCGACGACGCCACCCTGATGCGTGCGTTGGAAGGGCGCAGGGAAATATAGGGGCCCCCGCGCTGGCGAGCGGGCCTGCACCGAGCTCCATCCTTGACACTTTTTTAACAAAAACCCGGCGCAGAAGCGGAAAATTTTCCGTTTCTGCGCTTTTCCTCTTCCCTTTTGCGGAAATCTATGGCATAATAGCGGCATACAAAAATATCCACCCAAAGGAGGACACGCCATGAAGCCCACCGCCGCCTTTTCCCCCGAACGGCTGGAGTACCTGAAGCTCCTGGCCCGGCAGTACCCCAACGTCCAGTCCGCCTGCACTGAGATCATCAACCTGCGGGCCATCCAGAACCTGCCCAAAGGCACCGAGCACTTTCTGTCCGACGTCCACGGGGAGTTCGAGGCCTTCCAGCACATCCTGAACTCCGCCTCCGGCGTGGTGCGGGTGAAGATCGACGAGCTGCTGGGGGCCACCGTCCCCCGGTCCGACCGGGACCAGCTGGCCACCCTCATCTACTACCCCGAGGAGAAGCTGGAGGAGATCGAGCGGGAGACCGACGACATGCGAGAGTGGTACCGCATCACCTTCCACCGGCTCATCGACCTGTGCTGCCTGGTCAGCGCCAAGTACACCCGCTCCAAGGTCCGCAAGGCCATGCCCCCCGAGTACGCCTACATCATCGACGAGCTGATCCACACCCACTACGAGAAGAACGAGGCGGACAAGCGGGACTACTACGAGAACATCATCAACACCATCATCGACCTGGACCGGGCCTCCAACTTTCTGATCCAGCTGTGCGAGCTCATCAAGCGGCTGGCGGTGGACCACCTCCACCTGGTGGGGGACATCTTCGACCGGGGCCCCGGCGCCGACGTCATCATGGACAGCCTGATGGCCTACCACAGCGTGGACATTCAGTGGGGCAACCACGACATCTTGTGGATGGGGGCCGCCTCCGGCTCCCGGACCCTGGTGGCCACAGTGCTGGTCAACTCCCTGCGCTATAACAACCTGGAGGTCATCGAGACGGGCTACGGCATCTCCCTGCGGCCCCTGTCCGTGTTCGCCGACGAGTTCTACCGCCACTGCGACGTCAGCCGCTTCGAGCTGAAAATCGCTAAGGAGGACGAGGACAGCGTCACCGATCTGGACCGTGTGCTGGGGGCCCGGATGCACAAGGCCATCTCCATGATCCTCTTCAAATTAGAGGGCCAGAAGATCCGGCGCAACCCCGCCTTCCACATGGATGACCGGCTGCTGCTGGACAAGATCGACTACGATGCCAAGACCATCACCATCGACGGCGCCGTCTACCCTATGCTGGACACCGACTTCCCCACCGTGGACCCGGCGGACCCCTACGCCCTCACCCCGGAGGAGGACGCCCTCATCAACACCCTCACCCGGTCCTTCCGGCACAGCGAAAAGCTCCAGCGCCACGTCCGCTTCCTCTACTCCAAGGGCAGCCTGTACCGCATCTACAACGGCAACCTGCTCTTCCACGGCTGCATCCCCATGCACGAGGACGGTTCCCTCATGCGCTTCTCCCTCATGGGCTGCGAGGACCTGTCCGGCCGGGCCTTTCTGGACTACGCCGACCGGGTGGCCCGCCGGGCCTACTACAACAAGCCCGGCTCCCCGGAGCGCCAGCAGGGCATGGACTTTTTGTGGTGGCTGTGGGCGGGGCGCAACTCCCCCATCTTCGGCCGGGACCGCATGACCACCTTCGAGCGCCGGTTCATCGCCGATGAGTCCACCCACACCGAGGCCAAAAACGCCTACTACACCCTGTACAACGACCGATTGGTGTGCGAGGGTATTTTGAAGGAATTCGGCCTGGAGGGCCCCCACTGCCACATCATCAACGGCCACATCCCGGTGAAGTCCAAGCGGGGGGAGAGCCCCGTGAAGGGCGGCGGCAAGCTGGTGGTCATCGACGGCGGGTTCTGCAAGGCCTACCAGAAGACCACCGGCATCGCCGGGTACACCCTCATTTACAACTCCGCCTGCTTCCGGCTGGTGGCCCACGAGCCCTTTGTGGGCAGGGCCGCCGCCATCCACAAGAACTATGACATCGCCTCCACCACTCAGGTGTTCGAGCGGCTGGAGAGCCGGGCCATGATCCTCCAGACCGACATCGGTAAGAAGCTCCAGGGCCAGATCGACGAGCTGGTGGATCTGGTGTCCGCCTTCCGCAGCGGTGCCATTGTGGAGAGCCACAAGAGCTGAGCCCCATCCCTTATAAGCCGCCCGCCGGTGTCAAAGCGGGCGGCTTTTTTCGCCAAAATTTGGTCTCAACCGCACTTTTCCATTATTTTGATACCAAATTGTAACTCTTTTTTTGCATACTATGCCTTGCCCAAACCAACATAAGGTGATACAATACTTACGATTGTGTTCTGGGGAGGTTAGTTGTCTATGGAAGAGTCTACTCCGAAAAAGAAGATCCCGGCGGGCCTGATCGCCGGAATTGCCGCCCTGGCGGTGACCGTGACCGCGGTGTGCGGATATTTTGGCCTGTGCGCCTGGGTGCAGGGCAACGACCAGCTGCTGCCCGGCGCGGTGGCTGTGGACAACCGGGGGGAGACAGTGGCCGACCTGGGCCGCCTTACCCGGGAGGACGCGCTGAGCGTGGTGTCCAGCGAGATGAACCAGCGGCTGGACAGCCGGAAGCTCACCCTGCTCTACGGCGATGGACAAAAAAAAGAATTGTCCGGCGAGCTGATGGCCTGCGCCCCCGAGGCTGCGGTGGACGTGGGCTTCTCCGCCAAGGAGGAACAGCCCTTCTGGAAACTGGGCGCCCTGTGGCTGGGCATGGCCCAGGAGCCCACCGATCTGTCCCTGGACGCCGCCGCCTTCACCCCCGAGGGGGAGGAAGAGGCCAAGCGGGTGATCCAGTCCATCTCCGACGAGCTGAAGGTGGACCCGGTGGACTTCGCCTATGAGCTGGGCAGCGAAACGGTTACCGTCACCCCCGGCACGGACGGACAGCGGGTGGATACCGAGGCCCTGCTCACCGCCGTGGAGGAGGCCCTGGCCGAGGGCAAGACCCAGCTCCAGGTGGAGCCGGAGGTTGTCCCTGGGGCGGAGCTCAGCGGCGAATCCCTCAGCAAGCTCGTCTATGTGGAGCCCAAGCCCGCCGGTGTGGACGAGACGGGCAAGCTCACCCCGGCGGTGATCGGCCTGTCCGTCAACGCCCAGGAGGCCCAGTCCCTGCTGGACGCCGCCGCCCCCGGCGAGCCCGTCACCATCCCCCTGGAGTTCACCCCACCCGGCACCTCCGGGGACGAGTCCATGTACTACAAGGACCTGCTGGCCACCGTCACCACCAATATGGACGGGGTGGCCAACCGCTCCTTCAATGTGAACCGGGCCGCCGAGTCCTGCAACGGCAAGGTGCTCCAGCCGGGAGAGGTGTTCTCCTATATCGGCACCATCGGCGACCCCAGCGCCCGCAACGGCTACAAAACCAGCACCGGCTACCAGAACGGCGAGACGGTGGCCATGGACGGCGGCGGCGTGTGCCAGGTGTCCTCCTCCCTGTACTACTGCGCGGTGTACTCCAATTTGGAGATCGTGCGGCGGGCCTGTCACGCTTTCTCCACCGGCTATATCCCCAACGGGCTGGATGCCACCATCTACTACCCCAGCCTGGACTTCAAATTCCGCAACAACACCGGCTTCCCCATCAAGATCGTGGCCTATACCGAGGGCGGGGCCTGGGGCAAGCTGACGGTGCAGTTTTACGGCAGCAATCCCGACGGCATCAAGGTAGAGACCCAGCGCTACACTCAGTCCTCCACCGGCTGGACCACGGTGTATGAGCCGGACGAGACCCTCCCCCGGGGCACCACCAAGGTGAAGACCACCCCCTATACCGGCTACGTGGTGGACGTGTACCGCTGTGTATACGACGCCAATGGCAACCTGCTCTCCCGCAAATTTGAAAACCACAGCACCTACGCCAAGCGGGACAAGGTGATCCTCTACAATCCCCTGGACTCCGGCCCCTGGGGCGAGGGCACCGACGTGCCCCCCGCAGTCACCGATCCCCCCGTGGTTCCCTCCCTGGACATACCTCCCGTCCAGCCCAGCCAGGACCCGTGGGTACAGCCCAGCCAGGACCCCGTGACGGTGCCCTCTCAAGACCCCGTTGTCCTTCCCTCCGAGCCGGTCTATATCCCCACGCCCGAGCCGGCGTCCACCGGCAACCCCTACGACCGGCCCCCGGACACCTCCATGCCGGCCTGGCTCCAGCCCCCGGACGGAACAGGAGTATAGGCCATGTTTGAAGGTTTTTCCCAGGAGACGGTGGACTTCATGTGGGGCATCCGCTTCAACAACGAGCGGAGCTGGTTCGAGGCCCACAAGGCGGACTATCAGACCTATTTTCTGGCCCCCATGAAGGAGCTGGGAAATCAGGTCCAGGCCGCGCTGCTGGACCGCTTCCCCAAAAGCGGTCTGAATCTCAAAATCTCCCGCATCTACCGGGACGCCCGGCGGCTTTTCGGCCGGGGGCCCTACAAGGACCACCTGTGGCTGTCCCTGTTCCGCTTTGGCAACGAGTCCGGGGGTGATCACCCGGTGCTCTGGTTCGAGCTGGCCCCGGAGAGCTGGAGTTACGGCATGGGCTTCTGGTGCGCCCAGGCGTCGGTGATGGAAAAGCACCGGGCCCGCATCGACCGGGACCCCAGGCCCCTGCTCAAGCTCCACAACAAGCTGGCCAAGCAGGAGGAATTTATCCTGGAGGGACCGAAGTACAGCCGGAAAAAGGTGTGCGCCGAGGCCAGGCTGGCGGATTGGTACAACAAAAAGTCCCTGTCCGTGGGCCACGAGGAGGCCCTGAGCGAATTCATCTATACCCCGGCCCTGGCGGACCGGCTGGTGGAGGGCTTCTCCTTCCTCATGCCCTGCTACGACTACTTCTCCACCCTGTGGGCTGACCCCGACCCCAGAGACAGCGCGGGGTTAGGCCGAATATGACGACAGGACCGGCGCGGCCTAAGCCGCGCCGGTCCTTCCGCGTCTGAGCACCCTCTGCTCCTTTTAAAAATCCCCGGCGGCGGATTGAACACAGCGCCGTTTTATGATATAATTTCTCCACTATGAGCAAAAGGAGACGGAGTCATGAACCTGTTTCTCGCCGCGGCCGTTGACACAGCAGTGGACTTTGAGGCCATGGCCAACAATTTTCAGCAAACCCTCTCCCAGATTACCACCAACAAAATATTTGAGGCGGTCATTGTGGCCGTGGTCGGCCTGCTGGTGGTCAAGCTGCTGCTCAAGCTGCTGGACCGGGCTCTGCACCGCTCCCAGCTGGACGAAACGCTGAAAAAGCTGCTGCACACCCTGCTGAAGAGCGCGCTGCTGTTCGTGACCTTCATCGTTGTGCTGGAACGCCTGGGCATTGAGGTCACGTCGCTGGTAGCGGTGCTGTCCGTCATCGGCCTGGCCTTTTCCCTGGCGCTGCAAAACTTTCTGTCCAACGTGGCGGGCGGGATGCAGCTGCTGGCTTCCCGGCCCTTCAAAGTGGGGGACTTCGTGGAGGCTGGAGGCTGTTCGGGCACCGTCACCGAGGTAGGGATGTTCTATACCCGGCTGGCCACCTACGAAAACAAACTCATCCAAATCCCCAACAGCGCCATCGTGTCCGCCAACATCATCAACCACTTCACCCTGCCCACCCGGCGGGTGGACCTGTTCGTGTCCGCCTCCTACGACACCCCCCTGGACCTGGTGATGGGTACGCTGATGGAGCTGGCCCGCGCCCACCAGCTGGTGCTGGACGATCCCGCCCCCGCTGTCCACGTCAAGGAGTACGGCGACAATGCCATCGAGTACGCCCTGCGGGTGTGGTGCGCCAGCGGCGACTATTGGACGGTGTACAACGACCTCATCGACAGCTTCAAGCCCGCCTTTGACAGCGCGGGCATTGAGATGACCTATCCCCATGTCAACGTGCACATGGTGGACCGCTGAGAGGAGGGCTGCGCCATGGAAGAAAACACGGGGCCCTGCTATCCCAGGGCGGCGGGCGGGCTGATGCTGGTGCTGATCGGCACGCTTTTGAACAATGCGGGCAGTCTGCTCTACCGCTTGGGCATCCCATTGGCATCGAGCCTTACGGCGGCTGTCGGCTACATCCTGTTTGTGACAGGGCTGTACCGGGCCGGGGCGGACGAGCCGGGATTTTATCATGCTCTGGTATATCAAGCTGTCAGTTTCGCCGTCAACCAGAGCCGCGGCTACCTTGGATATGAGTTCTATTACGCCGGTATGCTGCTCTATGGAGCGGCCATGCTGCTGTCCCTGCGGGCCCTCAACCTCGCCTGTGTCGCCGCAGCCCGTCTGCTCTCCGCCTCCGGGCGGGAGGACCTGGCTTTTTTCGGGCGAGTTGTACAAAAAACAAATGTCCTATGCTATGCGGCGGCTCTTGCCGACACGTTTTTGACCCCGCTTTTAGGCTGGGGTTTTCTCCTGGCCGCCCAGCTCATCTGTATCCCGCTGTCCATTTTATGCTTGGTGTTCCTGTTCTTGGCCACCAGAGCCCTGCGGGCGGGGCAAGGGGACTACAAAACTACCATTTGAAATGAGGCGTTTCGCCATGGAAAAAGGAAAATTCATCGTGCTGGAGGGCATCGACGGCTCCGGCAAGAGCAGTCAAATTGCCCCCCTGGTGAGGCGGCTGGAGGAGCTGGGCGTCCCCTGCCGGGACACCCGGGAGCCCACCGGCGGCCCTGTGGGCTCTCTGATCCGGCAGATATTCACCGGCCGGGTCACCGCCGACAACCGGGTCATCGCCGCCCTGTACGCCGCCGACCGCGTCGATCACCTGGTCAATGAGGTGGACGGCCTGTGCGCCGCCATCGACCAGGGAATCACTGTGGTGAGCGACCGCTACTATTTCTCCTCCTACGCCTACCACAGCGTGGACGTGGACATGGACTGGGTCATCCAGGCCAATTCCATCAGCGCTCAGCTGCTGCGGCCCACCCTCACGGTATTTTTAGACGTGCCGGTGGAGACAGCCCTGGAGCGCATTCATCAAAACCGCTTCGTGGAGGAGATATTTGACCAAGAGGACCGGCTGCGCAAGACCCGGGAGCTGTACTTCCGGGCCTTTGAGCGGCTGAAGAACGTGGAAAACGTGGCCGTGGTGGACGGCGTGGGATCCCCAGAGCAGGTGGCCCAGCGGGTCTGGGCGGCGGCGGCGCCCTATTTCAAATAAGGCAAAACCCCCGCCCGGCGTTCATCCGGGCGGGGGTTTTCGCTGTCGTCCGGCAGGTCCCTTTTCATCCGAATCTCTCTCATGGCGCCGCTACGGGGTCAAATACTTCCTTCGGATGAAGGCGGAGACGCCGCTGAGCCCCCGGGCCAGCGCCGACCGCTCCTCCGCCGTGAGCGCCTCCACGGCGGCCTCCACCAGCTCCCGGTGGAATCCGGCATGGTGCTGGTCGGCCTCCCGGCCCTTCCGGGTGGGACACAGCCGGACGGACCGCTTGTCGCTGCCGTCCCGCACCCGCTCCAGGTATCCCTTGGCCTCCAGCTGGTTCACCGCCGCGGTGAGCGTACCCGCCGTCACATGCTGGGCGGCGGCGATGGCCGACGCCCGGTTGTCCCGCCCCTGGTCCACCGCCCGGCACACTTCCTCGATAAGGTGCGCCTCCCGGAGGGACAGGTCAGAGTAGTGCCCAGAGACATAGGCCTCCTCCGTCTTCAAAATGTCGTTGAAGACCTCCACCAGGAAGCGGTTCAGCTCCCGGGTATAATCCTGGTTTACCATGGACGCCCTCACTCCGCCGCGATATAGGCCACACCCACCGCGCCGGGGCCCACATGGGTCCCGATCACCGCGCCGATGGATCCCACCACCGAAGGCAGCTCCTGGGGCAGAACCTCTTTCAGCGCCTCCATGCACAGGGGCACCCGCTCCGGGGAATTGGAGTGGCCGTAGGCCGCCGGGCGGGCGGGGTCCGCCGGAGCCTGCTCAATGTGCCGGGCGATCCACTCCAGGCCGGAGGCCATGGAGCGGGCCTTGCCCAGGGCCTCCACCGTGCCCCGGCTGTCCACACCCACTATGGGCTTGATGCCCAGCAGGCCGCCCACGGCGGCGGTGGCGGCGGAGATGCGCCCGCCCTTCTTTAAGTAGGTCAGAGTGTCCACGATGGCCAGCAGCCGGGTGCGCTGGGCCAGCTTCTCCACCCCGGCCGCGATCTGGGCGGCGGACAGCCCCTGGTCCCGCATCCGGGCCGCCTCCTCCACCAGCAGGGCCAAGGCAAAGGTGACGGTGCGGGAGTCCACAATGTGGATCTCCCCGCCCTCCACCATGTCCCGGGCGATGCAGGCAGACTGGCAGGTGCCGCTCAGCTCAGCAGACAGGAAAATACCCACGATCTGGTCCCCCTGGTCCACGTACTTCTGAAACACCTCCAAAAAGTCCTCCGGGTTGAGCTGGGAGGTGGTGGGCAGTTCGTCGCCGGAGGCGAGGCGGGCGAAAAACTCCTCCCGGGTGATGTCCACTCCATCCACAAAGCTCTCCTGGCCAAAAAATACCCGCATGGGCATGACGTGAACATTCAGCTCCTGCCCCCGCTGGATAGACAGGTCGCTGGTGCCGTCGGTAATGATGCGTACCATATCGAACCACTCCTCGCAAAAACTTTGAAGCTCAAATATTTTGATTTCCAAACTATTTGACTTTCAAAGTATCATAGACCTGTCCCATCCATTTGTCAATTTCGGTTTCTCCAAAAATCCGCCGGAAAAAAGGGCCGGATTGTGGAAACGTCACAATCCGGCGGCTTTTTACCTTTTGTACCCAAAATCAGGAATGCCGTGCCAGCGCTGGCGGAAGTAGTGGGCGGCCAGCTTGGGGCGGCGGTCCCGGGTGAGCAGGCCCTTTTTGTTGCCGTCCACCCGCATGGGGCCCTGGATGGTGGCAAAGTCGGCGAAGTTCCACACCTGCTCGCCGATGAAGAAGGGCCGCTTGTCCAGCTCGGCGTTGAGCCGGGCATAGTAGTCCATCTGGAATTCCTCGCTGAACATCTCCCCGTTGGTGTTGTGCACGCCGGGGTAGGTGTCCGCGCCGTACTCGGTAAGCATCAGCGGCTTACCCACGCCCGCCCAGAAGTCCAGCTCGGTGTTCAGCGCGTCGCAAGCGGCATCCAGATCGCCGCTGAGGTTATACCAGCCGTAATAGCGGTTGACACAGCACACGTCCATGGCCCGGGTGATGATGTCCTTGGTGTAGTCGTTCTGACAGCACACCAGGGTGACGGGGCGGTTCTGGGGGTCGCAGGCGTGGGCCAGCTCGTAGAGGGGGTAGAAATAGTCGTAAGCGGCCTGGGGGAAGTGCTCGGTGTCCGGCTCGTTGGCGATGGACCACATCACCACGCAGGGGTGGTTTTTGTCCCGTGCGATCATGTCCCGGATCACATCCCCGTGGTGCCCCTTAATTCGCATGACCTCATAGGGGTTCTGGGCCCCGCCCGCGTTGACGCCCACAGCGGGGGCCTCGTCGATGACCACGATGCCCTCCCGGTCACACAGGTCGTACATCTCCTCGGCGTAGGGGTAGTGGCTGGTGCGGAAGGAGTTGGCCCCCAGCCAGCGGATGAGGGACACGTCCTTCACGTTCAGGCACTGGTCCAGCCCCCGGCCGTGGAAGAAGGAGTCCTCGTGTTTGCCGAAGCCTTTGAAGTAGAAGGGTTTGCCGTTGATGAGGAACTTGTCCCCCTCCACCTTTACCGTGCGGATGCCGAAGGACACCTCATACACGTCCTCGCCCCGGAACGTGACCTCGGCCCGGTAGAGATAAGGCGCCCCAGGGTTCCAGCGCTTGGCGTTGAGGATGGTGATCCGCCCCTCCGCCCCGGTGGCAAAGCCTACCGCCTGGCCCCGGTGGTCCAGGATGGTCACCCGGACTTCGCCCCTGCCCTCGGTCTCCACGGCATAGTCCACAATGCCGTTTTCACCTTCCACGCCGGGGACGATGGAGATATCCTTGATGTAGGCCCAAGGCGTAGTGTACAGCGTCACGGGCCGGGTGATGCCCGCGTAGTTGAAAAAGTCGAAGTTGGGCCGGTTCTGGGGCCTGCACCGGGTCTTGGCCAGCTCGATGGAGGGGATGCCGGGGTTGTCCGAGCCAAAAAAGGCCACGCCCCCCTCGTTGCCCACGGGGAGGGTGGAGAAGTCCACCCGGTTGTCCACCGCCACGGTGAGGCGGTGCTCTCCGGCAAACAGATGGTCCGTCACCTCAAACTCGAAGGGCAGGAACCCCCCTTTGTGCTCCCCCAGCCGGTCCCCGTCCAGCCACACCTGGGCGGCGTGGGTCACCGCCCCAAAGCGCAGCCACGCCCGCTGGCCCATCGCCTGCTCCGGCACGGTAAAGGTGCGCTGGTACACCGCCCAGCCGTAGTGGGCGCGGAGGTTCATGTCGTCCTTCTGGTCGTTGTAGGAGGCGGGCACCGCCATGGTCATGGGCTCCGGCAGAGGGCCTTGGGCCCACTCATGGGGCCAGCTGTCGGCCCCGGCAGTCTGGAAGTCCCACACGCCCCCCAGGTCAAAGACCATCCGGGCACTGTTCATTTTTGGATACAGCATGCTTCATTCCTCTTTCCTGTTCATAGGCCGGACCGTCAGCGCGGCCCGCCACTCCTGCTGCTCCACCCGGACCAGCTGCCCCCGGAAGGGGGCCTGGAGGGCGAAATCGTTCCAGTTCCACGGCAGCCTGGGCTCGAAGCGGAAGCCGGTGGGCATGTCCGGGTCGGGCTTCACCCCCGCCAGCTCCTCGATGATGAGGGGGATGGCCCCGCTGGCCCAGGGATGGCACAGGCTGGTGTTCCACTTCTGGTCCTTTCCCCACGACTCAAAGCAGGCGGTAGCCCCCTCCCGGAGCATGTTCCGCCAGCCGTACTGGTCATCCCTCGTGAGCAGGCGGTACAGGGTCTTATGCCGCCCCATCCGGCCCAGCCCCCACAGGGCAAAGTATATGGGGAAGGGACCACATACCCGCCCCGGCGTACACAGCAGCCGCTCGTAGGCCTCCACTCCCACCGGCGGTGTCAGGCCGAAACAGGCGGGATAGGCGTTGGCGTGGACGGAGCAGTGGACGCTGGTCTCGCTGTCGGCGAACAGCTTGTGCTCCCAGCGCCAGAAGGTCTTCAAAAAGGCCGCGCCCACCCGCTGGGACTCCCCCGTCCGGGGCAGGTCCAGCAGCCGTTCCAGCTTCTCCTTCATCCGCAGAAAGCCGAACCATAGGGCGTTAATCACGTTGTGGCACCCTTCCCCCACCACTGGGCGGGTGAGGGGAAAGTCGTAGCCGTCCCGGAGATTTTCCGGCCAGTCCACCAGGTTCCAGCTGTGGGAAACGTTCTCCAGCAGGCCGTCGGGGCGCCGGTACTGGTCAAACCGGGCGCTGATCCCCTCCACCGCCGGCCAGCACTCCCGCAGGAACTCCCGGTCCCCGGTGAATTCGTAATCCGTCAGCAGCAGGGCGGGAAAGAGCAGGGAGAAATCGGCCACCTCCTGCCGCAGGGCCCCGGGGGCCACCGCCAGCAGGGAGGGCGATACCTTCGCCGAGGCCATAAAGTCCCGAACGCACTTGCGCAAAAGGTCCGTATTTCCCGTCAGCCACACCTGGGACCTGGCGGTGATGACCGCATCCCCCAGGTACTGCCCCTTTTCCCGGCTGGGACAGTCCAGGTAGCCCTCCTGAGAGCCGCACCGCACGGCGTTCTTGCAGATCTGAAAGATATCCTCCAGCTGGTCCCGGGGGCAGGACAGGACGCACAGCCCGTCGTCCATGGGGTAGTGACGCTCCCACACCCAGCACTGGGTGAGAACGGGGCCGCCCTCCAGCCCCAGCACCTCCACATAGCGGAAGGCCTTGTAGTCGTACTGGTGGAGGACGCTCTCCCCCTCCCCCAGGGTCCAAATCTCCTCGTAGCGGCAGTTGCAGCGCAGGTCAAACCGCACCCGGCCCGCCTCGTCCAGCTCCTCCCCAAAGCGGAGGGTGAGCTTCTCCCCCGCTCTGCCCCGGGCCGCGGCGTGGAGGGTCCCCGCCCGCTCCCGGCCGAAATCCATCAGGATGCCGCCGGGAACGGGACGGCGCTCCGCCGCCTCCACCCTGCCCCGCCACAGGCTGGCGGTGGGCTGGGGGAACAATTGATAGTCCGCCCACTTGGCCGGAACCAGGCGGCCCCAGCCTTTGGCTCTGAACTGGGGACTCTCCCAGCCCTCGGGCCAGCGCCGGCTGTCAAAGTTCTCCAAAAACTGGGTGTCGTAGCCGGTAGGCTCCCCGGAATAGGCGGCGCAGACGTGATACCGCCAGCTGCCGTCGCACCGGGCCACCACCCGATCCCCCCGGCGGAATTCCGCCCAGAGGGCGAACCGCCCGTCCCCGCTGTTCCACACCCGGTTCACCAATCCCTGGTAGTAGAGGTGGAGGGCCAGCGTCACCGTCCGCCCCCCCTCCAAGGGGTACTCCTGATACCAGTACCGGCTGCGGCCAGCGGGGGCGGGCCCCTGGCCCAGCCACTCCCCATCCAGCCAGGCGTGGTAGCAGTCGTCGGCGCTGAGCCGCAGTACGCAATTCCCCGGCGGCAGCTTCACCCGCCCCCGCACCAGCACATGGAGGTTTTGAGGCCCGCCCACCTGGGACGGCGGCCCCTCTTCCCCCTCCCGGCGGAACACATCCGCCGGCCGGACATTTTTCCATGACCGAATGGTCATCCAGCCCCGTTCCGCCATCACCTACCGCCTCCGTTTTCTCCCGTAAAACCGCGCCGCGTTCCGACGCGGCGTCCTCGCAAACTGCCCTGAGCCATTCATCAAAGGTTCCTTGATTATATACTGCCCCCTCCCCAAAGGCAATACAAAATATGGAGAATTTTATATACTTTATTCCGTGCACGCCCATTGACAAAGTGGGGCGGGCGTGTTTAAATGACAGTAAGTCTTATTTGCGCTTCCACATCAGAGCTGACCCCGGCCGGGACGCATCGGGGTCCCGGGAGGTATCCAACCATGCTTGTTCCAGTTCTTCTATTCGCCGTGGGGCTGGTCTTCCTCATCAAGGGGGGAGACTGGTTCGTGGACGGCGCCACCGGCGTGGCCCGCCGATTCGGCCTGCCCGAGCTGCTCATCGGGGCCACAGTGGTGTCCATCGGCACCACCCTGCCCGAGGTGATGGTGTCCACCACCTCCGCCCTCGGCGGCCACGGCGAGATCGCCTACGGCAACGCCATCGGCTCGGTGATCTGCAATACCGCCCTCATCGCCGCCATCACCGTGGCCGTCAAGCCCGACAGGGTGGACCCCAAATCCCTGCGCCTGCCGGTGGCCTTTTTCTTCACCGCCGCCGCAATCTACGCCGGGGTGGCATACACCACCGGCTATTTCAGCCGCATCACCGGCCTGATCCTGCTGGGCATGTTCTGCGTTTACATGGCCGCCACCGTTTGGCAGATGAAGTCCCACTCCGCAGCCCGTCCCTCCGATAGCCAGCCGGCGGCGGAGGACAACTCCATGCTCAAGGACTTGGTTCTGCTGGCGGCGGGGGCGGCCCTCATTGCCGTGGGGGCAGACCTGCTGGTGGACAACGGCACCCTCATTGCCCAGGCCCTGGGAGTCCCCGAATCGGTCATCGCCCTCACCTTTGTGGCTCTGGGCACCTCCCTGCCCGAGCTGGTCACCGCCGTCACCTCCCTCATCAAGGGCCACGGGGCCCTGTCCCTGGGCAACGTCATCGGGGCAAACCTGTTCAACCTGGTGCTGGTGTCCGGGGTGTCCGTGACCCTGGCCCCCTTCTCCATCCCCCAGAACTCCACCATCGCCGGTCATAACGCCTCGCTGGTGCTGGACATCCCGGTGATGCTCTTTGTCATGGCGTTCCTCACCCTCCCCGCCCTGCGCCGGGGAAAGCTCAGCCGCTTTCAGGGCGTGGCCCTGCTGCTCATCTACGGGACGTTCTGCGCCGTTCAGTTCACCATTTGACCGGGGCCATTCGCCCCAAAAGGAGGTACACCCCATGAAAAAGCCGGTATTAGTCATTATGGCCGCGGGCATGGGCAGCCGCTACGGCGGCCTCAAGCAGATGGACCCCGTGGGCGGCCACGGGCAGGTTATTTTGGATTATTCCATCTATGACGCCCGGCGGGCCGGGTTCGAGACAGTGGTCTTTGTCATCAAGGACGAGATCGAGGATGATTTTAAGGAGCGGGTGGGCTCCCGCATCGAGCCCCACATGGACGTGCGCTACGCCTTCCAGCGCATGGACGACCTGCCGGATGGCTATTCCATCCCGGAGGGCCGCACCAAGCCCTGGGGCACCGCCCAAGCGGCGCTGGCGGCCCAGCCCTTCATCGACGGGCCCTTCGCCATCATCAACGCGGACGACTACTACGGCCGGTCGGCGTTTCAGGTGATTTACGACTATCTGTCCGGCAATCCCAGCGAGAACGAGTACGCCATGGTGGCCTACCGGCTGGAGAACACCGTCACCGACTACGGCCACGTGGCCCGGGGGGTGTGCCAGGTGGGGGCGGACGGCCTGCTCACCGGCATCGTGGAGCGCACCCGCATCGAGAAGGGTCCACCCCCCCGTTTCACCGAGGACGGCGGGCAGACCTGGACCCAGCTGTCCGGGGATACCATGGTGTCCATGAACTTCTGGGGCTTTCCCCCCTCCCTGCTGGACCGGGCCCGGGAGCAGTTCCCCTATTTTTTGGATAAGGCGCTGGAGGCAAACCCCCTAAAGGCAGAATACCTTCTCCCCACCCTGGTGGGCCAGCTCATCCAGCAGGGCAAGGCCGCCGTGCGGGCCCTGTCCTCCGATGACAAGTGGTATGGTGTCACCTACCAGGAGGACAAGCCCGCTGTGTCCGCCGCCATCGCCCGGATGACGGCGGCGGGGCTCTACCCCGACAACCTGTGGTGCTGAAAACAGAGCAAGAGCGGGCCGGAGAACCGGCCCGCTCTTTTTGCTGTACATCAAATGGCGCTTAGGAACTTTAGGAACCGTTCCCTGCCCTCGTTTGTCCGGGCGTATACGCCGCAGTGCTCCAACACCTGGGCGAACACCCTGCCCGTCTCCGCCTTCACGACGTCCAAGGCATTGTCCGGGGTGATCTCATAGTTTTTGGCGAAGGCCTCCGCCCAGTCGGCATGCTTGGCGGTGCGTTCGTCCGCCCGCAGGTCCACACCCTTGGCCAGGCCGTCCGCCACGGCCGCCAGCTCCTCCTTGAGCCGGGCCGGGAGCACCGCCAGACCCATCACCTCAATGAGGCCGATGTTCTCCTTCTTGATATGATGGAGCTCCGCGTGGGGATGGTACACCCCCAAGGGGTGCTCCTCTGTGGTGATGTTGTTGCGCAGCACCAAATCCAACTCAAATTTGTCCCCCCGCTTCCGGGCGATGGGGGTGATGGTGTTGTGGGGCTCGCCGTCCGTCTCGGCATAGATGAACGCCTCCTCGTCGGTGTAGCCCCGCCAGGCGGTCAAAATCTTATCTGCCAGCTCCACCAGCCGCTCAGGCTTTTCGGAGGCGATGCGCACCACCGACATGGGCCACTTCACGATGCCCGCCTCCACATCCTCGAACCCCGGGATTTTTACCGGGGCCTCCACTGGGGCTTTCGCCATGGCGAACTCATACCGCCCGCCCTGGAAATGGTCGTGGGCCAGGATGGAGCCGCCCACGATGGGCAGGTCGGCGTTAGAGCCCACGAAATAGTGGGGGAACTGGCCCACGAAGTCCAGCAGCTTGCCAAAGCAGGCCCGGTCAATCTTCATGGGTACGTGCCGGCTGTTCAGGCAGATGCAGTGCTCGTTATAGTACACATAGGGGGAGTATTGGAGGAACCAGGGCGACCCGTTGATGGTGATGGGCACGATGCGGTGGTTCTGCCGGGCGGGGTGGTTCACCCGGCCCGCGTAACCCTCGTTCTCGGCGCACAGCTGGCACCGGGGGTAGGCAGAGGCGGGCAGGTTCTTGGCCGCCGCGATGGCCTTGGGGTCCTTCTCCGGCTTGGACAGGTTGATGGTCACGTCCAAGTCGCCGTATTCTGTCGGTGCTTTCCACTGGATGTCTTTGGCAATGCGGTCCCGGCGGATGTAGTTGGTATCTTGGCTGAATTTATAGTACCAGTCGGTGGCCTTCTTCGGGTCCTCCCGGTACAGGGCCTGGAATTTTTCGATGACCTGGGCCGGACGGGGGGTGAGCCGCCCCATGAGCTCGGTGTCGAACAGGTCCCGGTAGACCACGGAATCCTCCGCCAGCACGCCCCGGGCGTAGGCGTCGTCCAGCAGCTCCTCCAGCGCCGGGGCCAGCTCCACCGGGCCCCAGTCCTGGCCGGGGTCGGCATAGCCGTCAATTTTCAGGGCGTCCAAAATGGTGTTGACGGCCCAGTCCTTCTCACAGGGCTGGATCAGGCCCGTCTGCAAGGCGTAAGAAACCAGCTTGGAAACAGCGTTGTCCATCATGTTTTGCCCCTCCCCTGTTCACTCGGCCACCACGGTTCCGCCCTGGGACCGTACGTGGAGCACGTGGCATTTGCCCTGGCCCAGCAGGGCCTCCATGCCGGACTTGAACAGCGCCAGCTTGTCCTCCGGCACCCACGCCTGGATGGTGCCCGCGAAGCCGCCGCCGTGGACCCGGACAGCCCCGGTCCCATCCAGCAGCTCCGCCCCCACCGCCAGCACCACGGGGATGGCCTGCTGCTTGGGGTTGGAGATGGACCAGGTATTTTGCAGGTGGAGGGCGGAGGACTGGCCGGACTGGTTCACCAGGGCCAGGAAACGGCCGAAGTCTCCGGCCTTCAGGGCCTCTGCCTCCTGGACCGCCCGGCGGTCGTCGTCGTAGAAGTGCAGGGAGCGCAGCACCGCCCGGTCGCCGCACTCCTTCCGCAGGGCGGAGATGGCGGCGCGGAAATGCTGCTCGGGCACATCCCGCAGCACTTTCTTGCCGAAATAGGCGGCCACCGCCCCCATTTCCCGGGTGATATCGGCATAGTCGTCCGTCAGGTCGCCGTGGCTGGAACAGGTGTCCACGATGCACAGGGCGTGGCCGGACTTGGTAAAGTCGTAGTCCACCCGCTCCACCATCGGATCAGCGGGGTTGTTGAAGTCGATGGCCACGCAGGCCCCCACCGACGAGCCCATCTGGTCCATCAGGCCGCAGGGCTTTCCGAAATAGACGTTCTCGGCGTACTGTCCAATTTTGGCGATGGTAACGGGGTCCAGCTTGTCCCCGCAGCAGAAGTGGTTGAAGATATTGCCCACCAGGGTCTCATAGGCGGCGGAGGAGGACAGCCCGGAGCCGGACAGCACAGTGGAGTTGGCGCAGGCGTCAAAGCCGGACAGCGCGTACCCCTTCTCCTTAATCTTGGCCGCCACCCCCCGCACCAGGGCTGCGGAGGTGTTCTCCTCCTCCTTCCTGGGGGCCAGGTCGTCGAGATCGATCTCCAGGGCCGGATAGCCCTGGGACTGGATGCGCACCACGCTCAGCCCGTTGGGGGCGGCGCAGGCCAGCATGTCCAGGTCCACGCTGCCGCACAGCACATGGCCGTGCTGATGGTCGGTGTGGTTGCCGCCGATCTCCGTCCGGCCGGGGCCGCTGAACAGGGCCGCGCCCTGGGCATCCGCCCCATAGCGGGCGGCAAAGGCCTCCACCGTCTGGACGCACCGCGCCCGGGCCTGGTCCAGCCCCTGGGCGGTGCCGTCCAGGGCGTACAGGGCGGCCAGAGCCCGGTCGTGGGCGCCGCTCTTCAGGGCGGTCAAAAGCTGTGTACAGTCAGACATCGCTCTCACCTCATGATGTGATTTTTCAGAGCCCGTTTCAGGACCCGCGCGCAAAGGCTCCAGTGCGCCGAAACAGACGCGGTCCTCCCTTGGTCATACAAGATTACTATACTACAGCGGCCCCTGTTTGGCAAGGCTGGCTTTTCCTGGACAGGCTTCGATTTTCTGGTGCAAAAACCGCCTCTCTGTGGTATACTGTCTTGGAACGCCGCCTCACGCGGAATACCAACGATCATGGAAGGTGAAAAACCCGATGTATCTCTCCGATTATCATTTTCATACCCTGTGCTCCTCCGACTCCCCCGCCGCCCTGGCCCAGCAGGCTAAGGCCGCCATGGCCGCCGGGGTACGGGAGATCTGCGTCACCGACCACTGGAACCTGCTGGACCAGCAGGGAAACCATCTGCCCACCGTCTACGACTGGGGGCCCTCCCTGACCCAATGGCGGAAGCTGCGCGGCCGCTGGCCGGGCAGACTGGAGCTGCGCCTAGGGGTGGAGGTTGGCAACGGAGTTCTGGACCCCGCCGCCGTGGACGCCTCCCTCACTCTGCCCGAGCTGGATTTCGTCATCGGCTCCCTCCACAGCCAGAGCGCCGCCGCCGGAGGCCGGGGCATTTTCACCGCAGCCCATGCGTGCGCCAAAAAAGAGGACGGCGCGGCCATCATCGACGACTATATGGACATGCTGGAGGAGCTGGTGGGCACCCGGGGCTGGGACGTGCTGGGCCATGTGATCTACCCCCTGCGGTACATCCCGGCGGAGTACGGTCTGGACCTGCGCCCCTGGTGGGACCGGCTGGCGGAGATTTTCCGCCGGGTCATCTCCCAGGGAAAGGGCATCGAGTTCAACACCAGCGCCGGGGCCACGGTGGACCAGTGGCGGGAGGTGCTGGCGCTGTACCGGGACCTGGGGGGCGAGGTGCTCACCCTGGGCTCCGACGCACACCGGCCCCAGCACATGGCCGCCGCCTTCCCCCAGGCGCTGGAACTCATCCGGGAGACCGGCTTCCGCTGGTTGTGCGTGTACCGCCGCCGCACACCGCTGTTCTGCAAAATCGACAGCTGAAAAATACCATTACAGGGCAAAGGATTCGCTGTTCAGCCTGATAAAAAACCGCTATACTAAATGCTGTATGAGTGTATTTTCGCCTTACGCGAGGAAACGGCGGTGATCGGATGATCGTCCTGGACAAGACCAATCTCATCCCCTACCTGCGGGAGCAATATCCCGCCTTCGATACTGCGGGGGCGTCCGTGTCCGCCATCGGCGACGACGAGGAGGACTCCCAGGGGCTCATCAACTACGTCTTCCGGGTCCGCAATGGGCGGGGCTCCCTCATCGTCAAGCAGGCCCGGTCCAACATGCGGCTGGACGACGACGTGGACTCCACCGACGCCAGCTACTGCCCGCCCCAGGATCGGAATTATTCCGAGTACCTGTCCCTGAAGCTGCGCCGGGCCATCACCCCCGACTGCGTGCCGGAGGTATACTATGCTGACCGGGAAAACCACGTCTTCCTCATGGAGGATGTGAGCTATCTCAAGCCCGCCCGGGCCCAGCTGTCCAAGGGTACAGTGATCGACGGGCTGGCAGAGCGGGTGGCCCGGTTCCTGTGCGACAACCACTTCTACACCTCCGAGTTCTACCTGGACACGGAGGTGTTCCGGGAGCTGGACCGCCGGTTCGTCAACACCGGGATGCGGGCCATCATGGAGAACTGGCTGTTCCTGCGGGACACCCCCACCCACAAATGTCCCGCCCTCACCAAGCACTTCCTGCCCTACATTTTTGCCGGCGACATCGTGGTCCAGTCCCACCTGCTGCGCCACAAGTACATGAACTCCACCCAGGCCTTCATCCACTCCGACGTGCACACCTCCAACATCTTCGCCGACGACAGCCAGATCAAGGTCATCGACATGGAGTACACCTTCGCCGGCCCCATGGCCTACGACCTGGGCTACTTCCTGGCCAGCCTGGTGTCCCAGTACTGCTCGGCGGTGTTCCGGCCCTTCCCCTCCCAGGGAGAGCGGGAGGACTTTAAGCGCTACATACTGGCCTCCATCTACACGCTGGTGGACGGCTATCAGCGGCGGTTTGCCGCCCACTGGAGCGACGAGGCCAAGGCGGTCTACCGCTCCTGCCCCGGCTTCCGGGACGCCTTTGTGGAGGGTCTGGTTCCCGACACGGCGGGCTACGCCGCCATGCCCATGTTCACCCTGTGCGTCAGCTCTTTCGGGTTCACCCAGGAGTTCGAGGTCATCCCTGACGACGCCCTCAAGCTCCATGCCCTCCAGCTCTACTGCTCTCTGGGCCGCCGGTTCCTCATGGGCCGGGAGGCCATCCGCACCCCCCGGGACGTGGCGGCCGCCATTCTGGAGGGGGAGCGGGAGTATCTCCGCTGTGTCCGGCAAAAATAAGCTTTAAAGGGTTCGTATCCCCGACCTGAAACAACGCTTGGCCGTGGGTACGGGCCCTTTACATAATAACGAGGAGGAACATACAATGGCAAAAATCATGATCTACCCCAGCAAGTACGTCCAGGGCCCCGGCGAGATGGGCAAGCTGGGCTCCTACGCCGAGGGCTACGGCTCCAAAGCGCTGGTTCTCATCTCCAGCTCCGGCTACAAGCGCATCCAGGCCACCCTGGACGCCGGGTTCGCCAGCTCCAAGTGCGCCCCCGTCTACGACTTCTTCAACGGCGAGTGCAGCAAGAACGAGATCAACCGCCTCCAGGGAGTCATGGACGCCCAGGGCTGCGATCTGGTCATCGGCATCGGCGGCGGCAAGACCCTGGATACCGCCAAAGCCGTGGCGTTCTATAAGAAGACCCCCGTCCTCATCTGCCCCACCATCGCCTCCACCGACGCTCCCTGCTCCGCCCTGTCCGTCATCTACACCGACGCGGGGGTGTTTGAGGAGTACCTCTTCCTCCCCGCCAACCCCAACATGGTGCTGATGGACACCGACATCATCTCCAAGTCCCCGGTGCGCCTCACTGTGTCCGGCATGGGCGACGCCCTGGCCACCTATTTCGAGGCCCGGGCCTGCCAGATCAGCGGCGCGGCCAACTGCGCCGGCGGCCAGGTCACCGGGGCCGCCATGGCTCTGGCCAAGCTGTGCCTGGACACCCTGATGGACGAGGGACTCAAGGCCAAGCTGGCCCTGGAGGCCGGGGCCTGCACCCCCGCCGTGGAGAAGGTCATTGAGGCCAACACCCTGCTCAGCGGCCTGGGCTTCGAGAGCGGCGGCCTGGCCGGCGCCCACGCCATCCACAACGGCCTGACGGTGCTGGAGGAGTGCCACCACATGTACCACGGCGAGAAGGTGGCCTTCGGCACCCTCACCCAGCTGGTGCTGGAGAACGTGGCCCTGGAGGAGCTGGAGGAGACCTATCAGTTCTGCATCGACCTGGGCCTGCCCGTTACCCTGGGCCAACTGGGCATCCATGAGGTCACCATGGACAAGGTGATGGCGGTGGCCGAGGCCGCCTGCGCCCCCACCGACACCCTCCACAACATGCCCTTCCCCGTCACCCCCCAGTCCGTGGCCGCCGCCATTCTGGCCGCCGACCGCTACGGCCGGTTCTACCTGGGCGAATAATCACAGTCCCTCGGTTTTCAAAAAGCGCGATGCGGTGCATCGCGCTTTTTGACGTCCTCACGCATCGGACCGAAATACGGTCAGCTCCTCCCGCCGGACCTCCCCCCGCTCCCACAGCAGGGCCAGCCCCTGCTCGGCGCAGTCCACCGGAAGCTCCACCCCCTCCGCCCCCAGGACCAGCCCCCCCAGCGATCCGTCCTGATACAGCTCCACTCTCCGCCCCCAGCTCCCTCCCCCTGAGCCGAAGGCGGCGGTCACGTCCGCCCCAGCCGACGGCGGCGTCACCGGCAGGCCGTATTTCGCCTGGAGATACCGGGCGTAGTCCTCCCCTCCGGGGGCGTCGATGAGCAGCCCCCGCACATGGGTGCACAGCCGCTCCGCCGCCCCCTCCAGCTCAGGACACAGCCGGGGGGCGGACAGGGCCACCCGCCCCCGCTCTGGCGGGATGCCCTCCAGCTTCAGCGCACCCAGGGCCAGCACATCGGCGCACCCCCGCCGGAAAGGGATCACGTCCACCGGGCGCAGGAGGGTGAGGCGATTCCCGTAGGGAAAGCTCTCCCCCAGCAGCACCCGGCCCACCCCCGCCCGGGCCAGGGCCCGCTCCGCCCGCCGCAGCCGCCGCCGCAGCCGCCAGGGGGCCAGGCCCTCCGGCTCATACACCACGGCCCGGACCACCCCCATGGAACCGATCTGTTCCTCCTCCAGCCGAAAGCGGCCCCTCTCCCGCCGCAGCGCCAGCCAGCCCACCATGTCCATCACCTCACCGACAAATATGCGGCGAGGCCTCCGAACATGACGCCGCCGCATCTTGACAGTCCGGCCAACCTTGTCAAAATTCTTCACGGCGTCCCTGAGAACGCCAAAAGAGCTTGTCTATTTCCCCGGTTGTATTTCCCCCGTCCATTTGATATAATAAAAAAACTTTAAATTGGAAACGGAGGCCATCCCATGTCCATCAAAATCACCGCCACCAGCACATGCGACCTGCCCCCTGAGCTGCTGGAGCGTTATCAAATCACCATGGTGCCCCTGTACGTGTCCTTTGGCGGGAGCACCTATCAGGACGGCGTGGACGCCTCCCCCGAGGACATCTTCCGCCACGTGGAGGCGGGGGGCCAGCTGCCTACTACCTCCGCTGTCAACATCGCCGACTATCAAGAACTCTTCTCCCAACTCTCCCCCAAGTACGACAGCGTCCTCCACATCACCATCGGCAGCGAATTCTCCTGCTGCTACCAGAACGCCCTGGTGGCGGCGGAGGAGTTTCCCAACGTCTATGTGGTGGACTCCCGAAATCTCACCGTGGGCCAGGGGCTCCTGGTTCTGGCCGCCGCCCGGGCCGCGGAGAGAGGGGATTCCATGGAGGATATCCTCAAGCTGCTGGAGGAGCTGGCGGGCCGGGTGGACACCACCTTTGTGGTGGACAAGCTGGACTATCTGGCCAAGGGGGGCCGCTGCTCGTCGGTGGTGGCCCTGGGGGCCAACCTGCTGCGGCTGAAGCCCTGCATCGTGCTGGCCGACGGCAAAATGACCGTAGGCAAAAAATACCGGGGCGCCTTTGACAAGGTGCTGCCCGACTACGCGCAGGACCAGCTGTCCGGCAAAAACGTGGACCTGGACCGGGTCTTTGTGGTCCACACCCGCTGCGACCCCAGCATACCTGAGAACATGTGCGACATGATGCGGCAGTTCGGCTTCCGGGAGGTGCTCACCGCCGTGGCCGGGTGCACCATCTCCTGCCACTGCGGGCCCAATACCTTGGGTGTCGTCTTCCTCAGAAAATAACGTCAGCTTCCTTCAAAATAGAAAAGCTCCCCGGCTGTCCGGGGAGCAGTCAAAGAACCGGGGCTTTTGGCCCCGGCTCTTTTTTTGAGGATGGAGGATAGAATGAAAAAGAAAGGATATCTCTTGCAAGAATTAGGATATGGGAAAGACATTACGAAAGTTCTGCCCTAAGTATTACAAAAGTATTAAATCTTCGCGGCGGGCTCGGCCTCCAGCTCCACGGCCAGGCCGTTGACCTCCACGCCCTCCCCGGCGGGGATGAGCAGATACTTCCGCCCCTCCAGCACCCGGGCCTCCACCTGGCCGGACAACTCCGGCTTGACGGTGATGGTGATCTCCCCCGCCTTAATCTGGAAGCGCTTGCTGTCGATAAGGTTGGCCGGGTCCATGGCCGCCCCCTCCCCCAGCCGCTGGCCGCAGTAATCCTGGAAGGCGGCCACCCGCTCCTCCTCAATGCCGCACTCCCGCAGCATCCCGCCCACGTCCTTGGCCGTCACGGTGAGGGGCTCAGGGCTCTGGCTCTCCTTGTGCAGCTCGATCCGCTCCCGCATCTGCTCGTGGACCGCCTGGACCAGCTCCATGCTGCACTCCACGCCCAGGGCGTCGGACAGAGCGGACTCAAAGGCCTCCTTCTGCTCCGGGGCGGACATCGGGGCCTGGATGCCGAATATGCTCTCCACAAACTCCCCATGGACGAACTCCGGCCGGTGGATGTAATAGAGTGCGCTGTACAGGTTGGCCGCCCGGTCATCGAAAGCAGGGAACAGAAAGCCCAGCTCCGGGGGCGCGGCCAGCTGCCCGGTAGTCTTCATGTGGAGCACGTTGTCCGCCGGAAGGTAGCCCAGCCCCGGCTTGCCCTCCCGCATGGGGCAGACGGCGCACACGATATAGGAGAACACCGTGTCGGAGGAGTCGTCCAGCAGCTCGTTGTTCTTGGACTTGAAGGGCACGTCATAGGTGTCGTGGGCCAGCAGGATCAGATAGCTGTCGTCTCCCATGTCCACGCTCTGGATCACCCGCTCGTAAAAAGCCCTGCGCAGGTCCCGGTCCTTCAGTTTGGAATCCCGCAGGTCCCGGAGCAGCTTGTGCTCCTCCCCCTCCGCCACCTGCTGGGTGGTGAAGCCCACGTCGATGAGGTTCCGGCCCAGGCCGCCGGACAGGGCCTTTTTCAATAGGCTCAGGCAGCCCTCGGCGTCGTCCTCGCTGAGCAGGGCCAGGGACTGGTCCACCTCGCCGATGATCTCCTTTGTGGCGCCCACATAGCAGCCGTAGACGTGGCTGATGGCGTTTTTATTGGGGCGTAGGCGGCGGCGCAGCTCGCCCAGCTCTTTTGTGTTCATGGGTATCCCTCGCTTGTCATAGATTGCGCTCCCGTGGAGCGGCTGTGAGAGGGATTATACCACATCCCGCCTGCGTTGTCACTGCTGTCCCCCACTGTTTTTATTGCAATTTCTCCCGGCCTACGGTATAATGGTCCAAACCGCCCCAGGCGGCGGACGGGGCCTGCCGGCCCCCTGAGAGGAGGAGATTTTACAATGGAATTTAACCGTGCGCAGCTCAAACGGGAGGTCAAACTGTCCATGAAGGGCAGCGGCTGCATGATGGTGGCGCTGCTGTTCGGCGTGGTGGTATCGTTGGGAACCTGGCTGCTCAACACCGTTTTGGGCGGCCTGCTCACTGGGGGCGCAGGCTCCGTCAGCGACACCGCCGCGTATTACATACAGCGGGGCTACGATTTGGAGGAGGCGCTGAACATCGCCTTGCTGGAGCTGTTCCGCCGGGGTCCCGGCGCCCTGGCCGCCATCGCGGCGGGCGGCGTCGTGCTGTCCGTCATCGTATCCCTGTGGCAGGGCTCCATGGAGGTGGGCTATGAGGGCTGGTGCCTGGGCATGGTCCGCCATGAGAACCCGCCCATCGGCAAAATCTTCGCCGCCCTGCGCCTCATCGGCCCGGTGCTGGTGACCCGGTTCCTCACGGGGCTGTTCATCGTCCTGTGGTCCCTGCTGGTGGCGCTGGCCTACGCCCTGCTGCTGATCGCCGCCATCATGCTGGCGTCGCTCACCGATTCGGCGGCACTGGCTATCCCCCTCCTGCTGGCCGCCATCGCGGTGCTGGTGGTGGGCATCGTCTGGGTGTCCACCCGGTATCTTCTGGTGGATTACGTGCTGCTGGACAAGGGGCTGTACGGCCTGGACGCCATCCGGGAGAACAAACGGCTGATGAAGGACAATATCGGCAAGGGCTTCGTCCTCCAGCTGTCCTTCTTCGGCTGGTACCTGCTGATGATTGCCATGATCTACCTGGGCGTCATCTTGGCCCTTATCCCCCTCCTGGGGGCCTTTGCCTCCGGCAGCTCCGGCGGGCTCATTGCCTCGTCCGGCTTCGCTCTGCTGGTCATCATCGCAGCGGCGGTGGGGACCGCCATCCTGTCCCTGTGGCTGAAGCCCTACGTCACCGGCTCCATTGCCAGGTTCTATGACTGGGCCTGCGCCAACGCCGACGGCTCCCAGGGCGGTCCCGTCTTCCGCGGCGGCAGCGACGGCAGCTGGGGCGGCCCTACCGACTACACTTGGACCTCCGGCCCCAGCTCCGGGAGCGGCGCGGGGTCCGGCCCCCAGAACGGCGGCTTCCCCCCTCCCCCGCCCCCCAAAGCGCCCCCCAAGCCCAAGGACGACCCCTGGAACTGAACCACACACTCCAGCGGCGGGGACGGATTTCCGCCCCCGCCGCTGGACTTAGAAAGGAGAACGCAGACAATGGACAAACTGCAAATGAAGACCCCCCTGGTGGAGATGGACGGGGACGAGATGACCCGTATCCTCTGGCAGCAGATCAAGGAGGAACTGCTGGAGCCCTATATCGACTTAAAAACGGAGTATTACGACCTGGGTCTGCCCGAGCGGGAGCGCACCGGGGACCAGGTGACCATCGACGCTGCCCAGGCTAACAAAAAGTACGGCGTGGCGGTGAAGTGCGCCACCATCACCCCCAACGCCCAGCGGGTGGAGGAGTACAAGCTGTCCCAGATGTGGAAGTCCCCCAACGGCACCATCCGGGCCATTTTGGACGGCACCGTGTTCCGTGCCCCCATCATGGTGAAAGGGCTGAACCCGGTGGTGAAGAACTGGCGGGCCCCCATCACCATCGCCCGCCACGCCTTCGGCGACGTGTACAAGGCGGCGGAGTTCAAGGTCCCCGGCCCCGGCACGGCGGAGCTGGTGTTCACCGGCGCGGACGGGGTAGAACACCGCCAGGCCATCCACCAGTTTGACGGCCCCGGCGTGCTCCAGGGGCAATTCAACGTGGAGGCGTCCATCACCTCCTTTGCCCGCTCCTGCTTCCAGTTCGCCCTGGATACCAAGCAGGACCTTTGGTTTTCCACCAAGGACACCATCTCCAAACAGTATGACCACACCTTCAAAGACATTTTCGCCGAAGTTTATGAGACGGAGTATAAGGAGCGGTTTGAACAGGCGGGCATCACCTACTTCTACACCCTTATCGACGACGCGGTGGCCCGGGTCATCCGTTCCAAGGGCGGCTTTATCTGGGCCTGCAAGAACTACGACGGCGACGTGATGAGCGACATGGTATCCACCGCTTTCGGCTCCCTGGCCATGATGACCTCGGTGCTGGTGTCCCCTGACGGCAATTACGAGTACGAGGCCGCCCACGGCACCGTCACCCAGCACTACTACCGCCACCTGAAAGGGGAGCAGGTGTCCACCAACCCCATGGCCACCCTGTTCGCCTGGACCGGGGCCCTGGCCAAGCGGGGGGAGCTGGACGGCCTGCCTGAGCTGGCCGCCTTTGCCCGCAAGCTGGAGAAGGCCTCCATCGACACCATTGAGAGCGGCGTGATGACCGGCGACCTGGTGGGCCTTTGGGAGGGGGAGGCCAAGGCCCGGAAGGTGACGGGGCTGGAGTTCCTCCGGGCCATTCGGGAGCGGCTGTGACCTACTTTTTCTTGAAAGAAAAAGTAGGCAAAAAGAACTTTTAATCCGCCTCCGCCGTAGGCAGTGACCACCTGATGCGACGGCCACGAGACGGAGACATTCAGGAGGACACAGAAAGAAAAAGTGGGCAAAAAGTACTCTTAATCCGCTTCCGCCGTGGGCAGTGACCACCTGATGCGACGGCCACGAGGCGAAGACATTCAGGAGGACACAGGATGATTTATTTTCTCACCAGTAGCTCTTGTCTGCCGGACTCCCCGGCACTGAACCCGGCCAACGGCTTTGTGGACGAGCTTCGGAAGGCGCTGCCTGACCCTTGCCGGGCGGTATTCATCGCCTCCTCTCCCGACAATGCGGAGAAGACCGAACGGTTTGCCGGCTCGATCCGCGCCGGCTTTGAGCTGACGGGGTTTCAGTTCTCCGACTATCAGGTGCTGGACAGAAGAAACGCGGGGCATTGCGCGGCGCTGGTGGCGAGCGCGGATCTGCTCATTCTGGCGGGCGGGCACGTTCCCACCCAGAATCGGTTTTTCCAGGACATTGGCCTGCGGCAGTGCCTGGCAGGCTATGACGGCGTGGTAATGGGCATCAGCGCGGGCAGCATGAACGCCGCCGACGTGGCGTATGCCCAGCCGGAGGAGCCGGGAGAGGCCGTGGACCCGGAATACCGGCGGTTTCTGCCGGGGCTGGGACTGACCCAGCACAGCATCATCCCCCACTACAACCAGGATAAGGACTGGATGCTGGACGGACTGCGGCTCTATGAGGACATTACCTACCCGGACAGCATGGGTCATCGGTTCTACGTCCTGGTGGACGGAAGCTATATCCTGGGCCGGGACGGCCGGGAAAAGCTGCGGGGCGAGGCCTACCTCATCGAAAACGGCGTGCTCAACCAGATCTGCCGGGAAGGCGAATTGCTTGTGTTATAAAAACCCTGGGACCGCAAAGGCGGTCCCAGGGTTTTTTCTGCCAAGCAAGTCAGTTTTCCTGGAAAAACTTCTTAAATTCGTTTTGCGCCAGCCCGTTCTTTTTGGAGACTATGAGGGCCACATACCGCCCTTCCCGTATGACCACCGCGCTTTCCGTCAGGGGGACCTGCTCCGGGTCGTACTCCTCAAAGGTGCCCTGCCGGGTCTTTACGTGCTGGTGAAGGGACTCCATCATGGCGGCGGCGTCCGACTTGTCCTTCAGCTTCACCACCGCCATCTCTTCCGCCGTGCCTGCGTCGGCATAGGTATAGCAGTACGCCTCCACCTTGCCGTAGCTCAGGTCAGACAGGTAAAAGAAGTTGTCCTTGGCCTCGGCGTCCCCGCTGGACTTCGTCACCATCTCAGGCAGGGTGGTGTCCACCTCCGCCATGGCCCGGATCATCTCCGTCGGGTCCAGGTCCGGCCCTTCCTCCTCCCTGCCTTCGGTACAGCCAGCCGTACCCGCCAGGACCAACGCCGCCAGGATGAGACAGAGCGTCTTTTTCAAATGCTTCATCATCGTTCCTCCCAATCGCCGCCCGGTCAGTTCAGCTTCACGCTGCCGCCGCCATCCCAGGTGGTGACAACCTTGCCGTTTCCCGTCACAATGGTCTGCGTGGGGCCGTCGGCCCCGCCGATGAGCTCATCCACGGGGACGTCCACGCCCGGCTCATCGCCGCTGTCTCCGCCCAGCATGGCCGGATCCAGCCCAAAGGCCTCGGCCACCAGCTTAATGATCTCCTTGGCCTCCGGGGAGTCCATGTCGATCGTGCCCTCCTCCTCGGCGCTGTGGCTCTCCAGCAGCAGGCCCAGGATGTAGTCGTCCTCCCGGTCGCTGGGGTACCAGGAGGCCCGGAAATAGTAGCCGCTGTCCTCCAGCATGCCGCCGCTGAGCACCATGTCCAGGATGCTCACCAGGAAGTCCGCCGTCTTCATCTCGTCCTCGGTGAGAGGCTCCTTGAACTTGTAGAACAGGGTGGCACTCTTACCGTCCAGGGCATCCTTCATGGCGGCGGGCACGTCCAGCACGCCGTCCACCTCCACTGCGTTCTGCACCGCGGGGGAGTATTTCACGCTCTTGGCCTCGGGCAGAGCAGACTCGTCCCAGTTATGGCCGTTCCGGGCCATCTCGTCCGTCATATTGAAGTTGCCATAAGGCACCCCGTGGGCGTCGCTGTAGATGTCCACGTGATACCAGTCCCCATCCAGCTTCACCAGGTCCCAGGAGTGGTAGTCGTTGTGGACGATATGGCAGTCCATGCCCAGCATGTTCATGAACATGCGGAAGGTGGTGGCGTAGCCCACGCACACCGCCGAGCGGCTGCTGAGCACGCTGTAGGGGGTAAAGGCGGAGCGGTTCATCCCCGGACGGCTGATGACGCCGCCCCGGCCGTGGTTGATGTTGGCCACCAGCCACTTGTAGACAGCCTCCTCCTTCTGATAGTCGCTCATGCCGTCCTCAATGACCTCATCCAGCACATCCTTGGCCATGCTCAAAGTCTTTTTATCCTCCTCGCTGAGCTGGCTGTCATCGCCGCTTTTATAAGCGTCGGAGATATGGGTGGTAGAGCGGATCTCATACTCCCCGCCCACCTTGTAGCCGTCCTCGATGTACTCGTTCTCCTTCTCCTCCTCCTCGGCGATGCGCTCCAGAATGTAGTCGATGAAGTCCGCTGACTTTCTGTTGGGCACCACGGCCTGGTAGATATTCAGCCCCAGGCTGGCGGTCAGACAGCAGGCTGCCAGAACGGCGAAGATGATGTGACCAGCCTTGCCCTTTTTCCTGAGCGGCTTGACCTCTGCCGTGGTATTTTCCTGCGTTTCGTTAAGTTCGGTGTTCATGGTAAGGGAGCCTCCGTTCCATCAAATATGACAGGAATAGGATACCATAGGTCTATGAATGATTCAACACTCCAAACCTTAAAGTTGGATTAAGAACTGGTGTCAAAGCTGTAACAAAAACGATAAAAAGAGCTGCAACAGGGGCGGTGGGAAATCTCCCGCCGCCCCTCTCTTCAGTCGGTGTTGATGCTCAAATTTTCGCCCTCCGCCCACAGGTCGACCCTGGTGATGGGATCGGCGTACCGCTGGATCAGCTTGGCGGCAATGGGGTCCTCCAGGTCCTTCTGGATCTGGCGGCGCAGGTTTCGGGCCCCGTACGCGGCAGAGTAGGACTTTTTCACCAGATAGTCCAACACACTGTCGTCATAGGAGAAAGCGATATTCTTATCCTTCATAACGGCATCCAGCTCGGACAGCATGATCCGGGCGATGGCCTTGAAGTTGTCCTCTGTGAGCTGGTTGAAGTAGACAATCTCGTCCACCCGGTTGATGAACTCGGGCCGCAGGAACGCCTCCAGCCCCTTCATGGCCTTCTCCTTCCCCAGCTGGTTGGCAGAGCGGTCAAAGCCCAGGGACCCGCCCTTGATGTCGCTGCCCGCGTTGGAGGTCATGACGATGACAGTGTTCTCGAAGTTGACCACTTTGCCGTGGGCGTCGGAGATGTGCCCGTCGTCCAGAATTTGCAGCAGCACGTTGAGCACGTCGGGATGGGCCTTCTCAATCTCGTCGAAGAGCACCACGGTGTAGGGCTTCCGGCGGATCTTCTCGGTGAGCTGGCCCGCGTCGTCGTAACCCACGTAGCCCGGAGGAGAACCGATGATCCGGGACACGGAGTGCTTTTCCATAAACTCGCTCATGTCCAGCCGGATCAGGGACTCGGGGGATGAGAACAGGTCGGCGGCCAGCTGCTTCACCAGCTCTGTCTTGCCCACGCCGGTGGAGCCCACAAAAATGAAGGACACCGGCTTGTGCTTGGCGGAAATGCCCACCCGCCCCCGGCGGATGGCGTTGGACACCGCGTCCACCGCCTCGTCCTGGCCTACGATATGCTCCTTCAGCCGCTGGTCCAGCTTGGCCAGCCGCTCGAATTCCTGCTCCTGGATGGAGGTGGCGGGGATCTTCGTCCACAGCTCGATGACCCTGGCCAGATGGGCCACAGTCAGCGGGGGTGCGCCCTTGGCGGCCAGAATATCCCGCTCCCCGGTGAGCTGGGCCTGTTTGCTTTTCAGCTCGGCCAGCCGCTGGTAAGCCTTGTCGTTGGCGGCGGTCTGCACCTCCTGCTTCTCCCCGGTGACGGCGGCCAGCTTCTCCTGGAGCTCGGCAATCTGCCTCCGGCGGCCCTCCTGCCGCTCCTGGAAGGCGGGGTCCTCCCGGTTTGGGGCCTCGGCGTCGTCCCGGCTCACCGCCGTCTCCAGGGTCTCCCGCTGGCGCTTCAGCCGCTGCTCCTTCTTTTGCAGCTCCTGGAGCTTGGGGTCGTTCTGCCCGCCGGTGGAGGCCAGCACCACCTCCATCTCCTTGGCGTAGTCCGCCAGCTCCTTGTCGATCTCCGCCAGCCGGGCCAGGTCCTTGTTGTGGAGATTCACGTCGGAGGAGGCCTCGTCAATGAGGTCGATGGCCTTGTCAGGCAGGTAGCGGTCGGTGATGTACCGCTCGCTCATGGTGACGGCCTGACGGCAGATGTCCGGCCTGATGGACACGTGGTGGAAGGTCTCGTAGTAGGGAGCGATGCCCTTCAAAATCTCCACCGAGTCCTCAATGGAGGGCTCCTCCACGATGACGGGCTGGAAGCGGCGCTCCAAAGCAGAGTCCTTCTCGATGTATTTGCGGTACTCCGTCAGGGTTGTGGCTCCGATGACCTGGATCTCCCCACGGCTCAGGGCGGGCTTGAGGATGTTGGCGGCGTTCATGGAGCCCTCCGCATCCCCCGCGCCCACAATGGAGTGGACCTCGTCGATAACCAAGATGATATTGCCCAGCTTCTTCACCTCGTCGATGAGCCCCTTCATACGGCTCTCGAACTGGCCCCGGAACTGGGTGCCCGCCACCAGGGCGGTGAGGTCCAGCAGATAGACCTCCTTGTCCAGGAGCTTGTAGGGCACGTCCCGGTCATAGATGCGCTGGGCCAGCCCCTCCGCGATGGCGGTTTTGCCCACGCCGGGGTCGCCGATGAGGCAGGGATTGTTCTTCTGCCGCCGGTTCAAAATCTGGATGGTCCGCTCGATCTCGTTGGAACGCCCCACGATGCGGTCCAGCTTGCCCTCCTGGGCCTTGCGGGTGAGGGAGATACAGTAGTTCTCCAAAAATTTCCGCTTCTGCCCCTGGTTCCGCTCCGTCTTGGCAGCGGTCTTGTCCTCCTTGGCGGCGCCTCCCCGCTGGACGGGGTCCCGGTCCGGGGCGCTGTCCGACGAGCCGCCAAACAGCTTGTTCAGGAAGGGGAAGGTGGCGGTGCGGCCCTCGTCCTCCTCGCCGTCGCCATCGCCCTCATCAGAGGCGGGGGCCAGGCCGTCTGGCTCCTCCGCCCCGCCGAAAGCGGACATCATCTCGGTGGAGATGGACTCCAGATCCTCGTCGGAGATGCCCATCTTCCTCATCATGTCGTCCACCGGCTTGATGCCAAGCTCCCGGGCGCACTTCAGGCAGAGGCCCTCATTTTTGGTCTCGCCGCCCTCGATTTTCGTTATAAAGACTACCGCCACGTTCTTTTTACAGCGGGTACACAGAGTCGGATGCATAGTGCCGCTCGCTCCTTTCAGGGGGAACAAATTCTAACGTTCCAAATTGCAGTTTGCAGTACCATATCAAATAAATATGAACATGTCATGAATTTTAGAGTGGGAATTTTCCGCGGCGCAGGGAAAACCTCGCGGCACTGGAAGGGTACGGCTCAGGCGGGCAGAGCGTCCAGCAGCTCCCACAGCTTGTCCACGGTGAACAGGGACAGGATGGGGGTGGACGGCGGGTTGGGGACCAGACCCGCCACCTGGCCGATCCACACCAGCACCACGGTGAGCAGGCCGCCCTTCAGCAGCCCCACCAGCAGCCCTCCCGCCAGGTTAATCTCCGCCAAAACGGGCAGCTTGAAGGCCAGGTCCAGGGCGTGGCTGAGCAGAAACCAGGCCAGCAGTCCGCCGAAAAACACCAGAGCGAACAGGAGCGCCCGAGCAATGGCCTTGGCCAGGTAGCCCGCCAGAGCGTCCATGGGCGACAGGGGACCGTGTCCCACGGTATCGCTGGCCACGCCCTGCTCCAGGAGATCAGAGAACCCCTCGAACAGGCCCTTTTCCTGGATGGAGGCCAGAAGCTCGTCCACGGTATAGGCGTCCTCCGGGTCTTCCGGGTCCAGCTCGGGCTCCGCTCCCGCCCCTCGGACGGTCTGAATGATGATGGGGCGCAGGATGTTACCCACCGGTCCGCAGAACTGCTCCGACAGGAACTGGGCCCCGAAAAAGGCCACAAACACCGCCGCCAGCCCGCACAGGGACAGGACCAGCCCCTTCACCGCCCCCCGCCATGCAAACAGCGCCAGCAGGGCCACGATCACAACGTCGAATATGTACCCTTCCATAGCTCGCTCCTTTCCCCGCCTGTCCGGCGGGACGGCGTCAAGGAATATAGAATCCGGCGCTGTCCGCCGAGATCAGGATGGCCGAGCCGTCCGGCATAAGCAGCACCGTCCGGGCTCCCTGGGTGCCGTCCAGGGTATCGTACAGCTCCAACTGGTCGGTATAGATGTCCAGCCGGTCGCCGGTGAGCACTGCCACGTACCGCCCCGCGGCGGAGATGGACAGCACCTGCTCGTTGAGCTCCAGCGTGCGCCGCTGGCCGCCGCCGTCCACCACCCAGAGCTCCGACTGGCTGCCCGCCCGGTACTTTCCCAGTAGGACGGCGGCAAAGCCGTCCCCGCTGAGGGTGTATCGCCGCAAGTGCTTGTCCGCCCAGCTCACGCCGGAGGACCGGCCGTCGTGGGCAGTGATGGTGAGCCCCCGGTCTCCCAAAGCCCACACCGCCGAGGCGGTGTGCCGCGTCTCCAGCACCACGCTGCCCCCCAGCACACAGCTGAAATCGGGGGTGTACTCGCCGCTGACATAGTTCATGTCGTACAGCTCCAGGCTGGTGGCAAAGGCGCCGCCGGTCTGACCCACCGTGAGGATGGCCAGGGTGTGACCATCATCGGACAGCGCCGCATCCATGGCAAAGGCAGAGGTCAGATTCACCCTCATCACAGGGGTATAGGCGGCGTCGTACACCGTGACCATCCCCCGGTATCCGCTGGCCTGAGTCACCACGGTGAGCTGGCCGTTTTTGTTCAGCCTTGCGGACAGGATGGACTCCTGCTCGTCCGTCGACCACACCAGCGCCCGCTGGCCCAGGACGTACAGGCTGGACCCCCCGGCGTCGTACACCACGGCCAGGGAGCCGTTGGTGGTCACCACCGGGTTTTCCATACCCACCGATTCGTTGATATACTGGGTGCCGCTGCCGGAATAGAGGGTGATGGCGTTGCGGGAGCACACCAGCAGATCCCCGTCCAGCACGGCGAAGGTATTGGTGAGGTCGCCGCCATAGGGGAAGGATTCCGCCCGGCCGCTGTCTCCGCGGACCAGGGAGCGGTAGGTAAACCACCGCTTCACGCTGTCCACGTTCAGGCTGTCCCGGAAGACTACCACCGCCACCAGGGCCAGCGCCGCCGCCAGCACCACCAGCGTGGCCAGCACCCGCGCCAAGAACCGGGGCAGCTTTCGCCGGGGCTTAGGGGCCTCCGGCTCGGCCGGCTTGGGCGCGGGCTGAATGGGCCGGATCTTCGGTTTTTGCCTGTTTTGCTCTTCCATAAAAACTCCGTTGTCACAGGATGTTTTCCTTGTACCACAGATTGGTCATGTGCCGGCAGCTGCCGCTTACAGCACGTCCTCGTCATACCACAAATTGGTCATATACAGCCCGTCAGGCGGCGCGGTGGGGCCCGCCAGGGTGCGGTTGCGGGACTCCAGGATGGCCGGGATTTCCGCCGGGTCCAATTTGCCCTCGGCGGCGTAAATGCAGGTGCCCACCATGGCCCGCACCATATTGTATAGAAAGCCGTCGGCGCACACCCGGCAGTCGATGACGGTGCCCCGGCGCTCAATGTCAAAATAGTGGACGGTTCGCACTGTGGTGCGGGTCTCGGTGCCCACCGAGCGGACGGCGGCAAAGTCGTGGGTGCCCACAAACTGCCTCGCGGCCTCCGCCATGATCCTCTCGTCCAGGGGCTTGGGGTAGAACCACACCCGGTTCACATAGAAGGGGTCCCGGATGCGGGAGTTGTAAATCTTATAGGTGTACTCCTTTTTCAGGCAAGAGCCGATGGCGTTGAAGCCGTCGGGGACCACCGTGGCCTTGAACACCGAGATGTCGTCGGGCAGCCGGGTGTTCACCGCCAGAGGAAGCCGCTCCACGGGAATCCCCGAGGTGGTGCGGAAGTTGGCCACGTACACCTGGGCGTGAACCCCCGCGTCGGTGCGCCCCGCCCCGGTGGCCTTTACCGGGTGGCACACCACCGAAGACAGGGCCTTTTCCAGGGTTTCCGCCACGGACACGGCGTTTTTCTGCACCTGCCAGCCGTGATAGGCCGAACCGGTGTAGCTCAGCCGCAGGGCGATATTGCGCTGTTCCATGGATGGGACCGCCTTTCGTTTGAAGGTCAAGGGCCTTCTTTTTCTTTCTGAAGAAAGAAAAAGAAGCAAAAAGAAAGACTTTAAACCGCTGACGGCAAGATATTGATACTGAAAAAATACACACGGCAACTACATGCAATAATAATCATAAAATTTATATATTTTTACCTTTTTCGTGGCCGACGCAGCATTTTTGCGTATCAACACGATGGAAACACATAAAAAGTTTCTTTTTTCGCTTCCTTTTTTCTTTTCAAAGAAAAAAGGAAGGCCCTTACAATCCCCAATGGCCCAGTACGCCGATGAATACCGCCAGCGCCAGCGCTCCAGCCATGAACAGGACATCGCCGGTGCGATAGTGGAGCTGCTTCATCCGGGTCCTCCCCTCCCCGCCGTGGTAGCAGCGGCACTCCATAGCCGTGGCCAGCTCGTCCGCCCGCCGGAAAGCGGAGATGAACAGCGGCACCAGCAGGGGGATCAGGGCCTTGGCCCGCTGGATCAGGCTGCCGGAGTCGAAGTCCGCGCCCCGGGCCCGCTGGGCGGACATGATCTTGTCCGTCTCCTCAATGAGGGTTGGGATGAACCGCAGGGCGATAGACATCATCATGGACAGCTCGTGGACGGGGACATGGATTTTTTTCAGCGGCCCCATGAGGCTCTCCAACCCGTCGGTGAGAGCCAGCGGAGAGGTGGTGTAGGTCAGCAGGAAGGTGCAGGTGATGAGCATGATGATGCGCACCACCATGAAAAAGGCGTGGAGGATGCCTTCCCGGGTGATGGTGAAAATCCAGAAGGACACCAGCGGCTCGCCGGGGGTGTAGAAGATGTTGAGCACGGCGGTGAACACCAGGATGAACACCACCGGCTTCAGCCCCCGTACCAGGGCCTTGGGCTTCACCGTGGACACCTTCACCACCGCCGCCAGCACCAGCAGCAAAACGGCGTAGGTGACAAACCACTTGCCCAAAAACAGGGCCACAATGTAGCAGATCATGGACACCAGCTTGGCCCTGGGGTCCAGGCGGTGGATAGGGGACTCTCCCGGGAAATACTGACCCAGGGTGATGTCGCGCAGCGCCATTATTCCGCCCCCCTTTCGTCAGAAGGACCAAGGGCGGCTTTGCGGGGGCCTCTGTGGAGGGCCGCTAAAATGGCCTCCCGGGCCTGGGGGATGGTGTACACCGAGCCGGGCAGGTCCACTCCCATGGACCGCAGGCGGGCAAATACCCGGGTCATGGCGGGCACGCCCAGGCCCATTGCCTCCAACTCCTCCCCATGGGTGAAGACCGACTCAGGGGGGCCGGAGAAGGGGATGGTTCCCTTGTGGATGACCACCAGCCGGTCCGCCTCCCGGGCCACCTCCTCCATAGAGTGGGACACCAGGATGATACAAGCGTTTTTCTCCTGATGGTAGGTGCGGATGTTGTCCAGAATCCGGGCAGAGCCGGAGGGGTCCAGCCCGGCGGTGGGCTCGTCCAACACCAGCACCTGGGGCTCCATGGCGATGACCCCCGCGATGGCCACCCGGCGCTTCTGCCCGCCGGACAGGTCGAAGGGGGACTTCTCCAACACCCCCGGCTCCAGCCCAACGAACCGGGCGGACTGGCGTACCCGGCGGTCCACCTCGTCCTTGTCCAGCCCCATGTTCTTGGGGCCGAAGGCGATATCCTGGTATACGGTTTCCTCAAACAGCTGATACTCCGGGTACTGGAACACCAGCCCCACCTGGCATCGGACCTGCCGGGTGCGCTCCTTAGACTCCCAGATGTCCGCGCCGTCGAAGAGCACCTGGCCGGAGGTGGGCTTCAAGAGGCCGTTCAAATGCTGGATCAGGGTGGATTTGCCCGACCCGGTGCGGCCGATAATGGCCAGGTACTCCCCGGGCTGGGCGGAAAAGTCCACAACCTCCAGGGCGGTGTGCTCAAAGGGCGTACCCTGGCTGTAGGTGTGGGTGAGTTGTCTGGTTTCGATGATAGCGCCCATTAGAAACTCCTTGGATGGGGATGATGAATCAATCAGGCCGGAGGCTGTCTTTTCTTGTATACAATGATCTGCGGCTCTGAACCGCCGCATCCATATTCGCATACCAGCAGGTAATGGTCGTCTGCCACAATGCCATAGCATCTGTCGCTGCCCGGGATCTCGATTTGATTTCCCAGATAAACGCGGTTATCTTCCAGCAGTTTGACGGACTGTCCGTTTGCAAGTGTATACTCCAAATTGACATAAAATCCATTTAACAGGTTGAGGCTATGGACTTGCAGCCCTTGAATTCCAAGGGCGTTAAACTCCGCAATCAGCGTTTCTTTCATGCCGTGAAACGCCTCAAGCCCGCCTTTTCTGACGCGCTCCGCCGCGACGCACGTCCCGCCAAAGGGGTGCCCGTCTGTTTCCACACAGCCGCCGCAATCATTTTTTCTGTTACACTCGCCACAGCATTCGGTTCCACAGATAGATAACATAAATTTGCCTCCTCAAACGCCGGGTCGCGGCCCTATGCCAGCAGCCCCTTCAAAACCCCGGCGCACTGGTCCACCGTCAGCGCGGTGAGGGGCACGTCCACCCCCGCCTGCCGCAGCTCATACAGCAGGGCCACCGGCTCGGGCACCTCCAGACCCAGGGATCGCAGGCCGTCCACGTTCTGGAACACCAGCTCGGGTCTGTCGTCCGCCACGATGTGGCCGTCGTGCATGACCACCACCCGGCCCGCCTGAGCGGCCTCGTCCATGTGGTGGGTGATGAGCACCACGGTGATGCCCTGTTCCCGGTTGAGATAGCGGATGGTGTCCAGCACCTCCTTGCGGCCCACCGGGTCCAGCATGGCGGTGGGCTCGTCCAGCACGATGCACCGGGGCCGCATAGCCAGCACTCCGGCGATAGCCACCCGCTGCTTTTGGCCCCCGGACAGGAGATGGGGGGCGTGGCGGGCGTAGTCGCTCATGCCCACGGCGGCCAGGGCCCGGTCCACCCGCTCCCGGATCTCTGCGGAGGGCACGCCCAGGTTCTCCGGGCCGAAGGCCACGTCCTCCTCCACCACGCTGGCCACGATCTGGTTGTCCGGGTTCTGGAACACCATGCCCACCTGGCGGCGGATGTCCAGCAGCTTTTCCTCGTCGCAGGTGTCCAGGCCGTCCACGTACACCTTGCCCCCGGAGGGCAGGAGGATGGCGTTGAAATGCTTGGCCAGGGTGGACTTGCCCGACCCGTTGTGGCCCAGCACCGCCACGAACTCCCCCGGCTGGATGGTCAGGGACACCCCGTCCAGCACGGTGGGGGCCACGCCCTCCTCGGTGGTGTAGCGGAAGGTAAGGTTTTCGGTTTTTAGGATGGGTTGGGACATGAGAAATACCTCTTTGTGTTACGTTTTCACCCAGCGGCCAGTACTCCCGCAGGGCAGGGCCAGCCCGGTCTGGGTCACGGGCAGCCCCAGCTCGTCGGACAGAGTGCGCCCGCCGAATTTTCCGCCCACAACGGTCTGCAAAATATAGGTGAGCACCGAGGGGGAAAGTCCCGTGGTGTAGGAGTTTAAAATCACAAACAGCGGGTCATCGGACAGCGCCCCGGCCACCAGCTCCACAAAGGGGTACAGGTTCTCCTCCAGCTTCCACACCTCGCCGGATGGCCCCCGCCCGTAGGAGGGCGGGTCCATGATGATGGCGTCATATTTCCGGCCACGCCTGATTTCCCGCTCCACAAACTTGGCACAGTCGTCCACGATCCAGCGGATGGGCCGATTCTCCAGCCCGGAGGACTTGGCGTTGTCCCGGGCCCACTGGACCATGCCCTTGGCCGCGTCCACGTGGCAGACACTGGCCCCCGCCGCCGCGCAGGCGATGGTGGCCCCGCCGGTGTAGGCGAAGAGGTTGAGCACGCTGACGGGCCGCCCGGCATTCTGGATCCGCTCCCGGGCAAAGTCCCAGTTAGCGGCCTGCTCGGGGAACACCCCGGTGTGCTTGAAGTTCATCAGCCCCACGTTGAAGGTGAGGTCTTTGTAGTGGATCTGCCACCGCTTGGGGACGCTTTTGTCCGCCCACTGGCCGCCCCCGGTGCTGGACCGGGCGTACCGGGCGTCGGGGCGCTTCCAGCCCCGGTGGGACCGGGGGGTGTTCCAGATGGCCTGGGGGTCGGGCCGCACCAGCAGCTTGTCCCCCCAGCGCTCCAGCTTCTCTCCCCTGCCGCAGTCCAGCAGCTCATAATCCTTCCATTGGTCCGCCACCCACATAGTCCCGCCTCCAGGCTCTGTCGTTCCCCCTGCGCAGGGAGGTGGGGACCGCGCGGCGGCGTCCCCAGAAATAAACAATCAAGGTATTATACAACAGGAATGGCAATTAGTCAAACCCCGCCGGGGTAAAAAACCGCCGGAGGCCTCAAATCCTCCGGCGGCTTCCATATCAGGCTCCCAGTTGGACCCACAGCTCATTGTACAGCGCCCGGGTAGCCGGGGGCAGCGCCAAATACATCTCGCACCGCTCCAGCACCTCTGGGGGCGCGGCCATAATCTCATACAGCTCGGGGTCCAGCTCCTCGCCGTACAGCTCCTCGTAGTAGGCAGGGTACTGCTCCAGCGCCTCGGTGTTGGGGGAGGCGTACCAGATATAGTCCATGTTGGCCAGGTTGGCCTCGGTGGAAGCGATGAAGTTGATCCACGCCAGGGCCTCGTCGTAGTGGGGGGCGTCTTTGAGCACACACATGGCGTCCACGAACCAGTTGGCCCCCTCCTCCGGGATCACATAGCGCAGGTCCACCCCGTCGGCCTGGTTGTCCAGCATGGACAGGTAGTCCCCGGCGTAGTAGGTGGCGATAGCGGCGTTGCCCCCCTCCATCTTCTGGAACACCTGGTCCATCACCTTGCCCTGGAACACCCCCCGGCGGCTGGCGTCGGCGATCAGGGCGAAGGCCTCCCGGATTTCCCCCTCGTCGGTGGTGTTCACCGAGCAGCCCAGGTGGAACAGGGCGGCGGCCATGGCGTCCCGGGAGTTGTTGATGAGCAGCACGCCTCCGGCGTACTGGTCGTCGTACAGCGCCCCCCAGCTGGCGGGCTCCTCCTCCACCATGTTGGCGTTGTAGATCAGCCCCAGGGTGCCCCAGGAGTAGGGAACAGTGTATTTGTTCTCGGGGTCGTAGGGCAGGTTGCGGAAGCGCGGGTCGATTTTCTCAAAGTTGGGGATCCGGCTGTAGTCCAGCTCCTCCAGCATCCCCTCCTCCAGCAGCTGGGAGATCATATAGTCGGAGGGGACGATGACGTCGTAATCCGCGCCGCCGCTCTTCAGCAGGGAGTACAGCGCCTCGTTGCTCTCGGCGGTCTGGTAGTTCACCCGGATGCCGGTTTCCTCCTCGAACTGGGTAATCAGCTCCTCGTCGATATACTCCCCCCAGGAGCACACGTTGACCACCGGCTGGGAGCTGGTGGCCCCGGTGAGCAGGACGGTCACCACTACAAAAGCGCAGGCCATGGCGGCAGTCATGCCCCGGCGCACCCATTTGAAAGAGGGTTGGTTGAAGTGCATAGACAGCTTCTCAAAGAAGGAGGGCTCCCGGATCTCCTGACGATCCGCCCGGCGCTCCTGGCGGATTTCCCGGACGTTGTTGAGCACCAGCAGCACCAGCACCGACAAAAACAGCAGGGTGGACACGGCGTTCACCTCCGGGGTGATGCGTTTCTTGGTCATGGAGTAGATGCGCATGGCCAGGGTTGAGGTGGACGACCCGGCGGTGAAGTAGGAGATGACGAAGTCGTCGATGGACATGGTGAAGGCGATAAGGGCCCCGGACACAATGCCCGGCTTGATTTCGGGCAGGATCACCTTCCAGAACGCCTGCATCCAGGTGCAGCCCAGGTCCTGGGCCGCGTCCACCAGGTTCTTGTCCATTTGGCGCAGCTTGGGGGCCACGTTGAGGATCACGTAGGGAATGTTAAAGGCGATGTGGGCCAGCAGCATGGTGCCGAAGCCCAGAGTGAGGCGGACGGGCAGCTCCACGGCGCTCTGCATGCCGTTGAACCACCGGGCGAAGGCGCCCCAGCCCTGGAAAAAGGCCACGAAGAATAGGCACAGGCTGACGCCTGTGACGATGTCGGCGTTCATCATGGGGATGTCGTTGACCACCAGCAGGGCGTCCCGCTTGCGCCGGGGCAGGGCGTACAGGCCGATGGCGGCAAATGTGCCCGCCACGGTGGCGATGGCGGTGGCCAGCAGGGACACCAGCAGGGTGGTGTACAGGCTCTCCATGATCAGCCGGTTTTGGAACAGGGCGGCGTACCACTCCAGGGAAAAGCCCTTCCACACGGCGCTGGAGTCCCCGGCGTTGAAGGAGAACACGATGAGCAGAAAAATGGGCAGGTACAGGAACAGAAAGGCCAGGCCGATAAAGATCCGGCCGCCCACACGGTTACTGCGCTTCACAGCAACACTCCCCTTTCGTCACCGGGCGCTAACGCGGAGGGAAAGCAAGCAAAAAGAAGCGAGATAAAGTTCTTTTTGCTTACTTTTTCTTTCAAGAAAGAGTAAGTCATAGCATCACCGCCTGTTCCTCGCCCTCGCCGAAGTGGTTCATCACCACCATGCACACCACCACGATGACCATCATCACCATGGAGATGGCGGCGCCCAGGTGGGGGTTGTAGGCCCCGCCCAGGAATTGCAGCTCAATGAGGTCGCCCAGCATGGTCTGCTTGCCGCCCCCCAGCAGGTTGGAGATGGCGAAGGTTGACACGGAGGGGACAAACACCATGGTCACCCCGGACAGAATCCCCGGCAGGGACAGGGGGAAGATCACCTTGCGGAACACCCGGGCGGAGTCCGCCCCCAGGTCCCGGGCGGCCTCGATGAGAGAGCCGTCCAGCTTGACGATGACGGAGTAAATGGGCAGGATCATGAAGGGCAGATAGTTGTACACCATGCCCAGCACCACCGCCCCGGAGGTGCCGATCATCTGGATGTGGTCCACCCCCAGCAGGTCCAGCAGGCCGATGGCGCGGAAGAATTGGTTCAGCAGGCCGTTGTTCTCCAGGATGGACATCCAGGAGTAGGTGCGCAGCAGGAAGTTCATCCACATGGGCAGCATGATGAGGGCCATGGCCAGCCGCTGGAACCGGGGGCCCTCCTTGGCCATCCAGTAGGACATCGGATAGCCGATGAGCAGGCACACCAGGGTGGCGACCACCGCCAGCCAGAAAGAGCGCAGAAACACATTCAGGTACAGCCCCATGCCAGTGAAATTGTCCAGAGTGGCCTGGGCGGTGTTGGCGGCGGGGTCCGCCGCAGTAAAGGCGTACACCGCCATGATGACGATGGGAATGACCACAAACAGGGCCATCCAGATCACGTAAGGAAAGGCAAACCAGCCCCGCTTATTCCTCATGGCCGCCCTCCCAGGGGACCTCCCCCTCCTCGTCCTCGGACTCGTCCTCCACCACGTCCAGCTCGTCGTACTCTTCGGAATAGGAGGAGTAGTCTCCGAACATGCCGGAGTAGGCGCTCTTTTTCATGACGTGGATGCCGTCCGGGTCAATCTTGATGCCGATCCGGCTGTCCACCGGGCAGTAATCCGTAGTCTGGATCAGCCATTTGAAGCCGTAGAAGTCCACGATGGTGTCATAGTGGACCCCCTTGAAGGTGACAGAGGTGACGGTGCCCTTGAGCTGGCCCGCCGCCTCGTCCACGATGTCCACATCCTCGGGGCGGATGACCACGTCCACCGGCTCATCCTTGTCAAACCCCTTATCTAAACACTGAAACTTGCGGTTGAATATCTCCACCACCCCGTCGGCCCGCATAATGCCGTCGATGATGTTGGACTCGCCGATAAAATCCGCCACAAAGGCGTTTTTCGGCTCATTGTAAATGTCCTCGGGAGTGCCGATCTGCTGGATGCGGCCACCGTCCATCACCACCACAGTGTCGGACATGGCCAGCGCCTCCTCCTGGTCGTGGGTCACATAGATGAAAGTGATCTCCATCTCCTGCTGAATCCGCTTCAGCTCGTTCTGCATATCCTTGCGCAGGCGCATGTCCAGCGCCCCCAGGGGTTCGTCCAGCAGCAGCACCCGGGGGCGGTTCACCAGGGCCCGGGCGATGGCCACCCGCTGCTGCTGCCCGCCGGACAGGGCGGACACCGGGCGCTTCTCGAAGCCCTTCAGGTTCACCGTCTCCAGCATCTCCATCACCCGGTCATGGATCTCCTGTTCGGAAACCTTCACCTTCCGGCCGTCGGCATCCGCCTTGGGTATGCGCAGGCCAAAGGCCACGTTCTCAAACACGTTGAGATGGGGGAACAGGGCATAGCGCTGGAACACTGTGTTCACCGCCCGCTTGTGGGGGGGGACGTCATTGATCCTCACGCCGTCAAACAAGACGTCCCCAGCGGTTGGCGACAGAAACCCGCCTATCATCCGAAGCGTGGTTGTCTTGCCGCACCCACTGGGGCCCAGCAGCGTGAGGAATTCCTTATCGTTGATATACAGATTGATATGGTCCAGCACGACCTCGTCGCCGTAGGACATAACGCAGTCCCGCAGGCGGATCAGCTCCTTGGACATGTATCCTCCCCCATTTCTAATGATGAGTGTTTTGTCAGCTCCCTCTTTATATTCCCTGAGACGCGTACACTGCCCCTTCGCTTTTATGGTGTCTCCGCAAAGCCGGTTTTCAGGCTTTGTGGGGAAAGGAGGAGCAGCGCGGTGAACGAGCTTTCGGCAAAGCCGGAAGCAAGTGATACAAAGCTTGCTCCGACGCTGTCACGCTCGCGTTGGACACGCTTTCGCCTCGGCTTCCCTCCGACTCGGACAAAGCCCGCCTCCGCTTTGCGGCGGCTGAGCTTTTATCCTCGCTCCGGTCCATCCGAGGCGGCGTGTCTACGCTCACGCTTCTCAGGGGTTTCACGGATAGCGAGATACACTATAGCGGGTCGACCCCCGTTTGTCAATCATTTTGGGGGAAATTTATCAGAAAATGGGGCCGTAATTTTCTGGTGGCTTTTGGGCCGGCGCTGTGGTACAATTCAGGCAGTCTTTTCACGATAAAATGGGGGTAGAACAGAATGAAAACCGCCTATCTGGGCATCGACCTTTTAAAACCTGTGCTGGACGCTCTGCTGAAGGAAGACTGTCAGGTTTTGAAGCTGTTCACCTGCCCGGTGGACAACGTGACAGAGTTCAACACCGCCGTCATCTGCACGGCGGAGGAGCGGGGAATCCCCCACACTCTGGAACGGATCACCGCCGCCCACCTGGAGGAGCTGGCCGCCCAGGGCTGTGAGCTGCTGGTGTGCGCGGGGTACTACTACCGGGCCCCTATCACGGACGCCTTTCCCATGGTGAACTTCCACCCCACCCCCCTGCCTCTGGGGCGGGGGTCCTGGCCCATGCCCCGGCTCATCCTGGAGGGGGTGGCCTGCGGCGGTGTCACCGCCCACCGAATGGCGGCGGATTTTGACACCGGGGACATCCTCCTGCGGGAGCGGTTCCCACTGGGCCCCCGGGAGGACCACCAGACCTACATGGAAAAGGTGTATGAGAAGGTCCCCTCCATGGTCCACGCGCTGGTCCGCCGCCTGCCGGAGGTGCTGGACAGTGCACAGCCCCAGGGTCAGGGGGAGTACTGGCCCCTGCCCACCGAGGCGGACTGGACCGTCACCCCGGACATGGACGCCGCCCGGGCCGACCTGATCCTCCGGGCCTTTTACGGCTACGAGTGCGTCTACCGGGACGGTGCGCGCAAAACGGAGCTGATTGGCGGCCGGGTGGTGCTGGGGGACCCGGCGGGCCGGCCCTTCCCGGTAAAAGGCGGGTACGTGACGGCGGACCGGGTCAGGCAGCTGGCGTAGGCCGCCTCACTTGGTCAGCAGCTCTATGGCGGCCCGGAGCTGGTTGTCCCCCTCCTCCCCCATCACCGCGCCCTGGTCCAGCTCCACCTCCACGTCGGGGGTGATGCCCTCGCCGATGAGGGACCGGCCGCTGCCGGTGCAGTAGGTGGCGGTGGACAGCCCCACCCCGCCGCCGTTCGCCAGGGGGAAGGTGATCTGGGAGTAGCCCTTGCCGGAGGTGACCTCCCCTACAATGGGGGCCCCCACGCTCTCCCGGAGCTGGGCGGCCAGCAGCTCCGCCGCCGAGTAACTGTCCTTGTTCACGATGGCCGCCATGGGCAGGTCCACGCAGTTTTCGTCCGACTGGGTCACCGACGGGAACCACCACCGGGCCTTTTGGGTGAACACCGGCCCCTCGGGGAGCAGGTAGTCCAAAATCTTTTCCAATTCGGCAATGTACCCTCCCGGGTCGTTCCGCACGTCCACAATGAGGGCCTTGGCCCCCTGCTCCACCAGGGCGTCCACCTCCTTTTGGAAGCTGTCCGCCGCGCCGGAGTAGAAGTTGTCCAGCTTCACATAACCCACGTCCCCCTCCAGCAGCTTCCCTCTGGCGGAGGGGCTTCGGAGGGTGGCCCGGGTGCAGGTCACATCACAGGTGCTGCCGTCCTCCCGCAGCAGGGTGAGCGCCACCTGGGTGCCCTCTTCTCCCTTGATGCGGTCCGAGCCCTCCCGCCGGGCCTCCCCGGCCAGGGACGCCCCGTCGACAGCGATGATCACGTCCCCCGCCAGCACCCCGGCCTGGTCCGCCGGGCCGCCCTCGGTGACGGAGCGCACCAGCAGGCCCTCCTCCCTGCTGAAGTCGATGGTGACCCCCACCCCCACATAGTTGTTGGCCCGGCGCTGGGTGAGCTCCCGGTACTGCTCCTGGGTGCGGTAATAGGACCAGCGGTCCCCTAAGCCGTCCACAAAGGCGGCCAGCCCCGCGTCCGCCGCACCGTCCAGGTCCGCATCCGTCTCTACGAAGGCAAACCGGGCCAGCAGATAGGTCTGGACCATGGCCATGCCGCTCTTACCCAGCAGCAGGCACCATACCCCGGTGGACAGCCCCAGCGTCACTGCCACCGCGATCAGTATCTTGACCCAGCCCGCCAGCCGCCGGGGCTTCTTCTCTGTGCGTACCATCCGTTCATCCATGTTCCAGACCTCCTTGGATCAAATCAAACAGGGGCGCGGGTCCTCTCCCGCGCCCCTGGGGTTTATATCCGTCCGCTCCGCTCAGCCTCCGCTGATCCGCCCGCCGCCGGGAGAAGTGAAAGTCATGCCGGGATAGAGCTTCAGCACGTCGTTGCGCACGCCGTTGATCCGCAGCTCAAAGTGGAGATGGTTGCCGGTGGACCGGCCCGTGCTGCCCACGTAGCCAATGATCTGGCCCTTGGATACCGTCTGGCCCTCTTGGACGATGGGCACCTGGTTCTGATGGGCGTACAAGGTGGCGTAGCCGCTGCCGTGGTTGATGATGCAGTAGTAGCCGTAGGAGGAGGCGTTCTTGTTGGCGTTCACCGTGGTCACCACCCCGTCCTTGGCGGCGTAGATGGGGGTGCCGCTGGGGGCGGGTATGTCGGTGCCGGTGTGGTTGTCCCGTCTGCCGTTGATGGGGTCGATGCGCCCGCCGAACAGGGAGGAGATCTTATACCGTCCCGGCAGGGGCCAGTACCAATCCCCGCTGGTCATATTGACATTGGCGTTCTGCTGGGCCTCCAGGGCGGCGATCTGGGCGGCGTACTTGCGCTCCGCCTCCTTTAGCTGCTTGTTGATCAGCGCCTCGCTGTCCGCCAGCTCCTTGGCCTCCTTGGCGTACTCGCTCTCAGAGGCGGCGATCTGGTTGAGCAGCTGCTGGGCCTCGGAGCGCTTGGCCTCCAGCTCGTCCTTCTTGGCCTCCAGCTCCTGCTGAACCAGGGCCTGGGCGTCCCGGTCAGTCTGGAGGGCCTCGCGGGCCATGTCCAGATCCTGCTGGGTGGCCTTCAGCTTCTCAATGATGCCGTTGGAGTATTCCATGATGTCGCCGATGAGCATGGCCTGGTCCAGCATGTCGGCAAAGCTGTTGGCCTCAAAGAGGATGGACAGGTAGTTCACGCCCCCCGTCTCCTCCATCCAGCGCACCTGCTGGTAAAACTCCTGGTACTGCTCCTCCTCCTGCCGCTCCAGCTCGGCGATCTCCGACTCCTTGACGGCGATCTGGCCGTCGTACTCATCCAGCATGGCCTGGCTGGCGTTGATCTCCTGCTCGGTGAGCAGCACCTGGTTCTGGATCAGCTCCACCTGCTCCTTGGCCTTGGACAGGTCGTTCCGAATGGATTTCAGCCGGGCCTCCGCCTCCTTTTTCTGGGACTGGATGTCGCTCAGCTCGTCCTTGATGTTCTGGATATCGCTCTTGGTGACGCCCGCCTGGGCGAACACACTGAGCACAGGGAGCATCACCGACAGCAGCAGCGCCGCCGCCACGATGATGACAATGATACGCTGGGTCTTCTTGTTCATCTACCGTTCCTCCTGTCTCAGCTTCTGTCAATAAAATTCAAATTGGGGTACAGCTTGAGCACGTCATCCCGCACCCCGTTCACCCGCAGTTCAAAGTGCAGGTGGGCCCCGTAGCTGTTGCCCGTGTTGCCCACATAGCCGATGACCTGGCCCTTTTCCACCGTATCCCCCACCTTCACCAGGGGGAGCTGGCTCTGGTGGGCGTACAGGGTGGCGTAACCGCTGCCATGGCTGATAATGCAGTAGTTGCCGTAGGAGGAGTTATACCGAGACAGGGTGACCACCCCGCTCTGGGCGGCATGGATCTCCACCCCCTGGGGCACACCGATATCGGTGCCGGTGTGGTTGTCCCACCTGCCGTTTAAGTACCGCCCGCCAAAATAGGAGGTGATGCCGTAATAGCCGGGGACGGGCCAGTACCAGTCGCCGGTGGCGCCCCCCGCAGCGATCTGCTGGGCCCACTTGGCCTCCGCCTCCTTCAGCTCTTGCTCCATCTCCGCCTCGTCGGCGGCCAGCTGGGCGGCCCTCTGCACATATTCGTTTTCCGAATCGGCAAGCTGAGCCAGCAGGGCTTCCGCCTCCGCCTTTTTTGCCCTCAGATCCCCCAGGGCAGCCTCCAGCCCGCTCTGGGCCTGGGCCTGCTGCTCCCGGCTGACCTGTAAAACCTCCCGGGCGCTGTTCAGCTCCTGCTGGGTGGCCTGGAGCCGCTCCACGATGCGGTCGCTGTACTCCATCACATCGGTGACCAGCAGGGCGTAGTCCAGCAGGTCGGCAAAGCTGTTGGCCTCAAACAGCACGGACAGGAAGGTCGCCTCTCCCGTCTCCTCCAGCCAACGCACCTGCCGGTAGAACTCCTCCAGCTGGGCGGCCTCCTGGGCCTCCAGCTCCGACACCCGGCGCTGGTTCTCCTCGATCCGCCCATCCAGCTGGGCCAGCAGCTCCCGGCCCGCAGCCACCTGCTGCTCGCATAAAAGCACCTGGGTCTGGATCAGCCCCACCTGTTCCTCCGCCCGGGCCATATCCCCCCGGATGGCGGTCAGCCGTTCCTCCGCCTCCTTCTTCTGGGCGGCGGCATCGTCCAGCCGGTCCCGGATGGCCTGGATATCGCCCTGGGTCACCGCTCCGGCGGGCAGCACACAGGCGGGTCCTGCCGACAAAATCAACGCCGCCGCGACCATCACAATAACACACCGGGTCTTTCCCCTCATTGAGCGCCTCCTTGCCAGTATTACGCTTATAAATGTTTTATAATAAAGACTGCTCTTCGTTACCGGGTGTAAACCTGAAACGACTGCCCGCTTTCATAGCGGTCTAAGGTTCTTTTTGGATCCTTTTTCTTTCAAGAAAAAGGGTGCAATCCCATTCCCTGCTCTTCGTTACCGGGTGTAAGCCTGAAACGACTGCCCGCTTTCATAACGGTCTAAAGTTCTTTTTGGATCCTTTTTCTTTTAAGAAAAAGGGTGCAGTCCCATTCCCTGCTCTTCGTTACCGGGCGTAAGCCTAAAACGACTGCCCGCTTTCATAGCGGTCTAAGGTTCTTTTTGGATCCTTTTTCTTTCAAGAAAAAGGATCAGACCTGGAGGAACTTGCGGATGGCGAAGCTGGAGCCCAGTGCGCCTATAATGGAACCGGAGGCCAGAAATACCGCCAGCACCCGTTTCCACAGATCGCTGAACGCCATCAGCCCGAACAGGTCGGCGGCGCCGCCCTCCACCAGGGCGCGGCTTACCGCCACGTATACCACCCACTGGAGGAAAAAGGCCACCAGCGCCCCCATGACGCCCAGGATCAGCCCCTCCACGATGAAAGGCCAGCGGACAAAGCCATCGGTGGCGCCGCACATCTTCATGATGGCGATCTCCTCCCTCCGGGCGAAGGCCGCCAGCCGGGTGGTGTTTGAGATGATAAACAGCGACACCGCCGCCAAAATGCCGATGAGTACGTAGGCCAGGGCGGTGACGGCGTTGCGCACCGCCACAAAGCCCTCGGCCACCTCGCCTGCCGCCCGGTGCTTGACCACCCCGGGCAGAGCGTCCACCGCCTCCACCGTCTCGTTGAACCGCGTCAAATCCTTGACATGGATGGAAAGCCGGTCCCGGAACACCTCGTCGGGGATGTCAGCATACAGGCCGTCCGACTCATGGCCCTTGAGATAGTCCCGCTTGGCCTGCTCCCGGCTGACGAAGGTGACGGAGCCGGGGGCCGAGCCCACGTTGTCCAGCGCCCGCACCTGCTCCATGAGGGCGCGGATCTGGTCGTCGGTGTAATCCTCGTCCACAAAGGCCAGAAACTCGTTCTCCTCCTCCAGCTGGCTGAGCATATTGTCCACGTTCACCGCCAGCAGGGAGAAGGACCCCATGATGATGAGGCAGGCCACGATCATGCACACCGCCGCGAAGGACATCAGGCCGTGGGAAAATATGCTGGAAAAGCCCTCTTTGATAAAGTAACCTATATTCAATCGTCTCATGCTCTGTAGTAGCCTCCCTGACCGTCCCGTATCATTTCTCCGTCCTTGATGGCCACCACCCGCTTGGAGAAACGGTTGACCAGGTCCCTCTCATGGGTGACCACCAGCATGGTGGTGCCCATGGCGTTGATGCGCTCCAGCAGCGTCATGATCTCCAGGGACCGTTTAGGGTCCAGGTTGCCGGTGGGCTCGTCGGCGATGATCATCCGGGGGTTGTTCACCAGCGCCCGGGCGATGGCCACCCGCTGCTGCTCGCCGCCGCTCATCTCGTTGGGGTAGGCGTCCGCCTTGTCGTCCAGCCCCACCAGGTCCAGCACGTAGGGGATGCGCTTGCGCATCTCCCGGCCGCTGGCCCCCACGGTGCGCATGGCGAACTCCAGGTTGCCCTGCACCGTCTTCTTCTCAATCAGCCGGAAATCCTGGAAGATGATGCCCAGGGTGCGGCGCATATGGGGGATCTGCCAGCGGCGGATGTTGTTCAGGTTATAGCCGTTCACAATGACCCGGCCCTGGCTGGCCACAATCTCCCCGGTGAGCAGCTTGATGATGGTGGACTTGCCCGACCCGGACGGCCCCACCAGAAACACAAACTCCCCGTCCTCAATGCGCAGGTTGATCCCCTTCAGGGCCTTGGTGCCATTGTCGTATTCTTTATGTACGTCGATCAATCGTATCATGGACCCGCATCTCCACAGTTCTCTGAGTCTTTTGACGCTGCCGCGTTGTTACCGTTTTGTAATCTTTATGCGCGGACGGAATCGACTATCATTATATCCGCTGAATATGCCCCTGTCAACGGCTGCCAGCCGATTCCCAGCATTCCCCTGGGGAAGATTATGTAAACTTTTTGGAAACATCCGCCCTGACCGCATAAGGAAAGCCGCCCGCCGGGCGGCTTTCGGAGGTCAGGATTCGATGCCACGGGAGACCAAGTATTTTTTCACCATCAGCGCCACCTTGAAGGTGATGGCGTCGTCGAACTCCCGCAGATCCAGGCCGGTGAGCTTTTTGATCTTCTCCAGCCGGTACACCAGGGTGTTTCGGTGGACGAACAGCTTCCGGGCCGTCTCGGACACGTTCAAGTTGTTCTCAAAGAACTTGTTGATGGTGAACAGGGTCTCCTGGTCCAGGGCATCAATGGGGTTCTTCTTGAACACCTCGCGCAGGAACATCTCACACAGGGTCGTCGGAAGCTGGTAGATCAGGCGGCCGATGCCCAGGTTCTCATAGTTGATGATGGACCGCTCCGTCTCGAACACCCGGCCCACGTCGATGGCCACCTGGGCCTCTTTGTAGGTGCGGGCCAAGTCCCGAATGTGGCCCACAATGGTGCCGATGCCCACCACCGTCTTGATGCCCAGGTCCCGGGTCAGCGCCTCCTGAACATTCTGGGCGATCTTGTGCAGGTCACGGGCGTCGGCGTTCTCCCCCAGGTGCTTCACCAGGGCTACGTCGGTCTCGCTGACCGACAGCACAAAGTCGGTCTGCTTGTCGGGGTACAGCCCGGACACCACGTCCACCGCCGACACGTCGGGCGCGCCCAGCTGGCGCACCAGAATCACCGCCCTGGGGGCCTCGGACACGAAGTGGAGCTCCTTGGCCCGGACATAGATGTCCCCCAGCAGGATGTTGTCGCACAAAATATTTTTCACAAAGGCGGCCTTGTCGTTTTTCTCCTCATAGTAGGTCTTGGCCCCATTGAGGGCGATGACCGCCATGGAGCAGATGAGGGCGGCGCGCTCGTCCTCCCCCTTGACAAAGGCGGCGTAGTCGTACTGGCCGCTCCAGCCGGGGAGCGCTTTGAAGGTGAAGCCGCCGCTGACCACCTGGGCGTCCTGCTCAGCCGCCAGCAGCGCCGCCGCGCTGGCCCACTTCTCCCCAATACAGGCCAGCTCGTTGCAGGCCACCACGGTGCCCTGTTCGTCGATGACCCCCACAGCTCGGTCGGAACAATCCTTCATCTGAAGAACGACGCTTTGGAAAATCCTGCTGGACATTGCGTTTTCTCCTTTCTACGCGGCCGGCCACGGGGCACTCTGCCACTTTGTTGATTTTTCATACAGGCGCTTTTCTATTATACCGATTTCCTTAGCGGATTTCAATAGTTTTCTGAAATTTTTTTGTTGAAATTGCCAAATTTTTCGTGTCAATGACTGAAAATTCCTTTCAGCTCCTCGTCATTCAGCCGACGGTAAGCCCCTTTGGGCAGGCTCTCGTCCAGCTCCAGAGGGCCGAACCGCACCCGTTTCAGATAGGTCACCAGCTTGCCCCGGGCGGCCAACATCCGCTTCACCTGATGGTACTTTCCCTCGTGTATGGTGATGCGGGCGCTGCAGCTGGACAACAGCTCCAGCTCCCCGGGAAGGCAGGCATAGCCGTCCCCCAGAACCACCCCGGCCCGCACCGCCTCCACGTCGCCCTGGTCCAGCGCACCATCCACCTCCAGGTAGTACACCTTGTCCACGTGACGTTTGGGGGACAGCAGCCGGTGGGCCAGGGGGCCGTCGTTGGTGAGCAGCAGCAGCCCCTCCGTGTCCTTGTCCAGACGCCCGGCAGGGAAGATGCCCAGATTTTGGTACTCCTTCCCCAGCAGGTCCAGCACCGTCCGCTCCCCCGGCTCGTCGGTGGATGACACCACCCCCGCCGGTTTGTTCAGCATCAAATACACCGGCCCCTGGGGGCCGATGGGGGCGCCGTCCACCGTGACGGCGTCCTCCTCCCCCACCTTTTGCTCCGGGGCCCGGCACACCTGACCGCCCACCGCCGCCCTGCCCGCCCGGATCAGCTCCCGGGCCTCCTTCCGGCTCCACTTTCCCGTGGCCGCCAGACGCTTGTCCAGACGCTCCATGCCCTACACCCTCTCCCGCCCGCGGCGCTTCGCGGGCGCAAACTCACTTTGCTCGTCCTTTGACCGCCAGTATATCATATTTTCCGTCCCAAGTACATATTCTCTCCCTGAGAAATCAGGAAAGGTCGTGCTGCTATGATCATCTTCACCGCGCGCGTACCAAAGAGACAGCTGATGGCCGCCGGGGCCGCCGCCCTGTGCTGTGTGTTCGCGGTCCTGGCCTTCACCCTCACCCTGGGCGGGCGGGCGGTGGCCGCTTCGGCGGAGGTGAAACACGTCAAGACCAACGACGACCGGCTGGCCTACCTCAATGGCCTGGGCTGGCAGGTGTCCCCCCAGCCCATCGCCACCGAGGAGCTGCTCATCCCGGAGCAGTTCGACGACAGCTACCAGGGCTATCTCCAACTCCAGTCGGACCAGGGCTTTGACCTCAACCAGTACAGAGGCAAGCGGGTGAAGCGGTACACCTATCAGCTCACCAACTACCCCACCCAGGCCGAGCCGGTGCAGATCGCCCTGCTGGTCTACAAAAACAAGGTGGTGGGCGGTCAGATTCAGTCCTCCTCCGGCAGCTTTCTCCACGGGCTCACCCTCCCGGCCCTGGACTCCGGCGGCCCGGCTTCCCCCGCTCCCTCCCCCGCCCCCTCGTCGGCGGCTAGCGGGCTGAGCATCTGATAAAACAATGGAGACGCGCCTCGACGCGTCTCCATTCTTTTTTACACCACTTGCCGGCCCTTGAAGAACACGGCTTTCAAATCCAGATTTCGGTCAAGCACCACCACGTTGGCCCGCTTGCCCGGCTCCAGGCTGCCCACCCGGTCAAAGACGCCAATGGCCTGGGCGGAGTTCACCGCCGCCGCCCGTACTGCGTCCGCCAGGGGAATGCCGAAGGAGACTGCGTTCCGCATGCACGCCATCAGGTCGGTGACCGATCCGGCGATGGTGCCGTCCGCCAGGGTGGCCAGAGGACCCTTCACCGTGACCTCCTGTCCCCCCAGGTCGTACCTGCCGTCGGTCATCCCAGCCGCCCGCATGGTGTCCGAGATGAGCACCACCCGGTCCGAGCCGAACATTTTGAAGGTGGCCCGCACCACGGAGGGATGGATGTGGACGCCGTCGGAGATGAGCTCCACCCGGCTCCAGGGGGAGTCCAGCGCCGCCCCCACCACGCCGGGAGCTCGGTGGGTAAAGCCCGGCATGGCGTTGAACAGGTGGGTGACCTGCCGCGCCCCCGCCCGGAAGGCCTCCAGCGCTATGTCGTAGCCGGCGGTGGTGTGGGCCACCGACACGGCCACCTCCTCGGATACTTCCCGGATGAAGTCCAGCGCCCCCGGCTCCTCCGGGGCCACCGACACCAGTTTCACCAGCCCCTCCGCGGCCTCCATCAGGCGGCGAAGCATGGCCGCGTCCGGCGCATGAAGCCAATCGCCGTTCTGCGCCCCCTTTTTCGCCAGGGACAGGAAAGGCCCCTCCAGGTTGATGCCCACCAGGTCCGCGCCGGGGCGGTTTTCCCGGCGGTGGGCGGCGGCTGTGCGGCACACCGCCATCAGCCGCTCCTCCAGCAGGGTCATCCCCGCCGGACAGATCTGGGTCACCCCTCGGCTGAGCTCGTACTCCGCCATGGTCTGGAGACCATCGGGGTCCGCATCGGACAGATCCGCCCCCCGGCAGCCGTGGAAATGCACGTCGGTGAGGCCGGGGATCACCCAGCAGTCCGTGGCGTCATAGGTTTTTCCATCCCGGCTGTCCGGGGCGAGCAGGGCGCTATCGAAGCACACGTCCCGCTCCACAAAACCCCGCTCCAGGTCGAATACCTTCCCGCCGGAAATTTTCATCCCTTGGCCCCCATCAGCTTGGACAGGGCGCTCTCATCTCCCACCAGGGTCACATCGGGATGGAGCTGGAGGATGGAGGCGGGCACCTCCGGGGTGATGGGCCCGGTAAAGGCCTTCCACACCGCGTCAGCCTTGTCCGCGCCGCTGACCACCACCAAGATCTTCCGAGCCTTCATGATGGTGCCGATCCCCATGGTGAGGGCCTGACGGGGCACATCATCGGCGCTGGCAAAGAACCGAGCGTTGGCCTCGATGGTGCTCTCGGTCAGGTCCACTAGATGGGTGGCCAAGGGGAAATCGGCGCAGGGCTCGTTAAAGCCGATGTGGCCGTTGCGGCCCATACCCAGCAGCTGCAGATCGGCGTAGCCCAGCCCGGCCACCAGCTTCTCATACCGCTCGCCCTCCGCCATCGGATCCTTGGCCAGGCCGTTGGGCACGTTGGTGTTCTCCGGGACAATGTCCACGTGGTCGAACAGGTTGGCCTGCATGAAATAGCGGTAGCTCTGGTCGTGGTCGGGAGCCAGCCCGTAATACTCGTCCAGGTTCACGGAGCGAACCTCACGGAAGCTCAGGTCCCCCTGCTTGTGCCACTGGATGAGCTCCTTGTAGGTCCCCACGGGGGAGGACCCGGTGGCCAGCCCCAGCACACAGTCCGGCTTGGACACCACCTGAGCGGCGATGACGCAGGCCGCCCGGCGGCTCATGGCGTCGTAATCTTTTTCACAATAAATTCTCATATCAAAACACCCCTCATCAATCATATACCTGTTGGCCCCATCCGTCAACAATACTTTTTTATCGCGGCGGCAATCATGTCCGCCGCCTCCCTCACCACTGGGGCATCGCCGGGCTCCAGCTCCAGCAAAGGGGCGCGGACGCTCCCTACGTCGGGCCCGCCCTGGAGGCGGATGATCTCCTTGATGACGGCGTACATATTGCCCTGGGCGGAGCACATCTTGTAGATAATCCGGCAGCACTCGTTCTGGATCTCCCGGCCCTTCTCCAGATTTCCCTCATGGAACAGGCGGAAAATGGCCAGATACAGCTCTGGCATGGCGGCGTAGGTGCCTCCGATGCCGCCCACGGCTCCGGCGGCCAGGCCGGACAGCAGCTGCTCGTCGGGCCCGTTGAACACCACGGCCCCCTCGTCCCGCCACATCTGGATGTCCTGGACGGGCATGGAAGAGTTCTTCACACCAATGACCCGGGGATTTTTCAGCATTTCCTGGAGCAGGGGCACGGACAGGGCCACCCCCGCCAGCTGGGGGATGTTATAGATGACAAAATCCGTGTCCGGCGCGGCGTCGGAGATGTCGTTCCAATACTTGGCGATGCCCTTAGGGGGCAGGTGGAAGTAGATGGGCGGAATGGCAGCCACGGCGTCCACCCCCAGAGACTGGGCGTGGGCGGCCAGCTCCCGGCTGTCTGCGGTGTTGTTGCAGGCCACGTGGGCAATGACGGTGAGCTTGTCCCCCACCTCCGCCATCACGTTCTCCAGCACCAGCTTGCGCTCCGCCACGCTCTGATAGATGCACTCGCCGGAGGACCCGCCCACATACAGGCCTTTGACCCCCTTATCCAGCAGGTACCGGGCCAGGGCCCGTACCCCCGACCGGCTGATCTGCCCGTCCCTGCCGTAGCAGGCGTAAAACGCGGGGATCACGCCCGCGTACTTGGAGAAGTCTCTCATGTTGTCAGCTCCTTTTCAAAATCACGTTCGCGCCCCGCCGGCGGCACCGGCGGGGCGCTCAGGTTTCCCAAGCGGTTCGGTCCCTTGACCGCGCCCCAGGTTATCCCTTGACGGCGCCCATGGTGATACCCTGGGTGAAGAATTTCTGGAAGATAAGGAAGATGGCCACAATGGGCACCGCGCCCAGGGCCGCTCCCGCCATCATCAGGCCGTAGTTGGTGGCAAACTCCGCCTGGAGGGTGGCAATGCCCAAGGAGATGGTCAGGTTCGCCCGGGACTGGAGCATGATCAATTGCAGGAAATAGTCGTTCCAGGTGTTGATGAAGGTGAAGATGGCCAGGGCTCCGAAGCCCGGCTTGATGATGGGGCACACCACCGTTAGGAAGGTGTTCAGCTCCCCGGCGCCGTCGATGCGGGCGGCCTCCAAAATCTCGTTGGGGATGGTCTCGGAGAACTGCTTCATCAGGAACACGCCGAAGGGCCAGCCCACGGTGGGCAGGATCACCGCCCACAGGGTGTCGGTCATGGGGGTGTTTTCCTTGGTCTTGACGATCAGGCCGCCGGGCATAAACAGTACAACCAGGTAGACCACCGCCAGCACGGCAATGGCCGCCACAAGCAGATGGAACAGGTAGTCCTTGACCTTCCAGTCCCGCCGGGCCTCCGCCGGGAGCCAGTTATAGCTGTTTTTGACGGCGGTCACCACAATCATCACCAGGGCAATGACCGCCACCACCCCGATGGCATAGTACAGCCAGCGCAGGCGCAGGTTGGCCATCATGCGCACCAGAGGGACCAGCACCACCTGCTTGGGCAGGGCCATGGCGCAGATGATGAGGCCGAAGACGATAGACTGACCGTAAAACCGCTTTTTCGCCAGGGCGTAGCCGCACAGCGACGCGGTGCCGCACACCAGCAGCATGCTGCCCAAGGCCATGAGCACCGTGTTGAGCATCCACTTCAGGGCCGGATTTTTGAACAGCCGCTCAAAGTTGGCCAGCGTGGGCTCGGTGGGGAACCACTCCGGGGGCAGGGCGATGGCCACGCTCTGGCTCTTGAACGCGCCGGTGATGATCCAGTAGAAGGGAAACACAAAGGTGAAGGCCACCACGCACAGAATGATGACCGATATCACCTTATAGGGAGTGATCTTGTTCTTTTTCATGGCGTTGTCCTCCCCTTCTTAATACGAGACGTCCTTGCTCATCACCTTGAACTGGATGGCGCTGAGGATGGCGATGATGATGGCCAGAACCACGCCCATGGAGTTGGCGTAGCCGTACTTGTACAGGCTGAAAGCGTTGGTGTAGAGGTAATACATCACCGTGTTGGTGGTGCCCTCCGGCCCGCCGGAGGTGAGCAGCTGGATCAGCGAGAAGCACTGGAAGGTGTTGATGGTGGTGATGACCACGATGTACAGGGTGGTGGGCATCACCTGGGGCCACTTGATCTTCCAGAACACCTGGAGGTCGGTGGCGCCGTCCACCTGGGCGGCCTCCACCAGGGACTGGTCCACGTTGCCCAGGGCCGCCACGTACAGCACGATGGGCTGGCCCACGTAGGTGGTGAACATGATAAGGATGATGCACCAGATGGCAAAGCGGGTGTCGCCCAGCCACATGATGTTCTTGTCGATAAGCCCCAGGGCGCTGAGGACGTAGTTCAGGATGCCGCTGTAGCCGTCGAACATCCACTTCCACACCACCACCACGGCCACGGTGCCGGTGACCACGGGGAGGTAGAACACGCAGCGGAAGAAGGAGCGCACCCCCTCCTTCATCTGGTAGATGGCGGAGCTCACCCACAGGGAGAACAGGGTGACGGCGGGGACGGTGACCACCACCAGGATCAGCGTGTTGAGCATGGCCCGCAAGAAGGTCTTGTCCTGGAACAGGTCGATGTAGTTTTTCAGGCCGATGAAGGTCTCCGCGGAGACCGGGTTCTTCATGGTGTAGTTGAACAGGCTGGTGACCACGCCCATCACCATGGGCAGGATGACGAAGGCCGCGAAGAAGAACAGCGCGGGCAGCATGAACAGGTAGGCCACCACGGTCTCATGCCGCTTGAGCGCGTGGCTGTTAAGCCGGGCAGGCGTCTTTGCCATAGGATACCCCTCCCTAAATTATGGCAGAAAAGGAATCCGTCCCGCCCCCCGCCCATGCGGGAAGGCGGGACGGATGTTCATTCACAGGTCGCGTTCCGAGTCAGTCGTTCGCTTGTCAGCCCGCCATGCCGGCGTTGGAGGCGTCCACAGCGGCGTTGGCCAGCTCGGTGACGTCGCCGCCGCCAGTGATCTTCTGGAGCATGTCGAACCACTGGGCGCGCATGTTGGCGAAGCCGTCCATGGTGTTGTAGTAGGGGCCGTACATCTTGGTGAATTCAACCAGCAGCTCCTTCTCGGCGTCGCCGGGATAGAGGTTGCCCATGGACTGGAGCACGGGGAAGGCGCCGGTGCGGGTCACGTTCTCCTCACTCTCGCACAGCCACTTGATAAAGGTCTTGGCGGCCTCGGCCTTGGCGTCGTCGCCGTTGTCAAACACGCAGAAGCCGTTGACCAGATACTCCAGGACGGGCTTGCCGTCGGCGGAGGGGAAGGGCAGGGAGATGGGGGTCACGCCGTTGGACTCCATGGTGGCGGCGTTGTTGCCCGCCGCAGAGGTGCCCCAGCAGAACTCGAAAGCGGTGGTGCCGGCAGCGAACAGCTCGATGGAGCCGCCGCCGTTATACTGCACGCCGTTGCCCAGCCAGCCCTTGCTGATCCACTCCTGAGCCTTGGTCAGGCCCTGGATCATGGCGTCGCTGTTAAAGGTGTACTTCTCGCCGTCGGCCACGGAGCCGTCATACAGATTGGCGATGAAAGCGCGGGTGCCCTGGTCGCCGCCCTGCCCGGAGCAGAACAGCACGCCGGGGTTGTAGCCGGCTGCGGCCAGCTTCTCGATGGCCTTCTCGAAGTCGTCGGTGGTCCAGGCCCGGTTGCCCTCCAGGTTCACGTGCTCGATGGCGCCGGAGTCGGTCCACATCTTCTCATTGATGGCCATGTAGAAGGGGGAAGCGGAGATGGGGTACATGTAGTAGGTGCCGTTGCCCTGGCAGGAGGTGAGCAGGTCATCGTTGCCCACGTCCTTCTTGAACTCGTCGGTGAACATGTCGTCCAGGGAGACCAGCTTGCCGTTCTTGCCGTACTCGATGATGCGGCCCGGAGCGTCGAACAGAATGTCGGCGGCGGTGCCGGACTCAATGGCGGTGGTGATCTTGTCGCTGGCGGTGGTGAAGTCGATGGTCTCGACCCTCACGGTGATGCCGGGATGGCTGGCGTTGAACTCATCCACCAGCTTCTGCTCATAGGTGCCGGCGGGGTCGCCGTCGTCCTGGATGAACGTGGGGGGAGCCCACCAGAGCAGCTCCACTTCCTCCGCGGGCTCCTCGCCCTTCTCGGTGGGGGTGGTGTCGGGCGCCTTGGACGCCTCGGGAGCCTTGGACTCCGCGGGCGTATCGCCGCCGCAGGCGGACAGAGCCAGCACCATACACAGAGCCAGCATCAGCGCGAGGGCCTTCTGAATTTTTTTCATTCTTTGCGTCCTCCTCTATTTTCAATAATCTGAGCCCAAACAACAACGCGGGCCGTTGTATAGATTTTACAATTCCGGCCCGCGTTTGTCAATATGATATTGAAAATAATTTTTACATTTTTCAGGAATTGAAATGATTTTACGCCCAGATTTTTACATATGCTTGTCGGCCAGGGCGTCCGCCACCTGCCTGCGCCGCTCCCGGCAGGCCTCCATGTCCCGGCGGCACACCTCGTTGAACAGCACGTCGGTCAGGTAGAGCTGGCCCATCCGGGCGGCCACCGAGCCCATCTGGAGGGGGCTCTCCCGGGCGCCGCACTCCAGCACCACGTCGGCGCAGGCCGCGCCGGGGGATTTGGGGAAGCGGGTAACCAGGATGGTCTTGGCCCCCCGCTCCTGGGCGATCTTCATCACGTCCACCAGATCCTTGGTGGAGCCGGAATAGGAATAGTACAGCACCACATCCCGGGGGGTGAGCATGGAACAGCGGATGGCCTGAAAGTGGGCGTCCGACACGGCGTAAAAGTTGGGCATGGCGGTGGAGAACAGGTGGGCCGCCTCCTGCGCCAGCACCATGGACCCGCCCAGCCCCATGCACAGCACCCGCTCCGCCGCCACCAGCAGATCTGCCGCAGCAGCCACGCTGGCTGGGTCCAGCATGGCCATGGTCTGGGTGATGGCCTCCACGTTGGCGGCGCACAGCTTGCGGCACATCTCCGCCACGTCGTCCTCCTCGGCGATCTCACCGTACAGGGGGTTCACCGGCTTGGTCCCGGCGGCGGCTCCGGCCACCGCCAGCTTGAACGCGCTGTATCCCTTGTACCCCAGCCGCCGGCAGAACCGGGATACGGTGGCCTCCGCCACCTCCGCCACCTCCGCCAGCTCGGAGATGGACATATACTGGCAGTCCTGACGCTGGAGCATGATATAATCGGCGATCTTCCGCTCCGCCCCGGTGAGCTGATAATACTCCCGGTTGATCCTGGTGAAAACGTCGCCGTAGGACATATGGACCTCCTTACTGCCCGTTCAGGAGTCCATCCAGCATCCGCTCACACATGGTCAGCATCCGGGGCAGATGGAAGGGACCCTTGAACGTGCTCCCCTTGCACGGGGGTTCAGTCGGCTTTCCGTCCCGGCGCAGATATCCGTACCACTCGCCATAAGCCGGGTCGGAGAAGTGCTCCTTGCAGTAGTCCAGCGTCTTTTCGAACCAATCCAGATACTTTTCCTCCCCGGTGTCCCGGTAGAGCATGAGGCTGGAGATGAGAATCTCATCGTGGGGCCACCACAGCTTCATGTCGTGCTCATAGGCCTCGGGGGGCCTGCCCAGGCAGTCGATGAAGTACAGCAGCCCGCCGTACTCCTTGTCCCAGCCCGCCTCGATGGCCCAGTCGAAGATCTGGGCCGCCTTTTTCACCAGCTCCTTGTCGCCGGTGCGCTGGGCGTGCTCCAGCAGAAACCACACCCCCTCGATGTCGTGGCCCGGGTTGACCACCCGGCCCTCGGTGTAGTCCAGCCGCGCCTCGCCGTCCGGCCCCACGTTCTCCAGCACGCACTTCAGCTCCGGCTTCACGTGGTACTTGAAGATCTCCTCCACGCACTGGCGGGCCCGGTCCTCGTACAGCTCCCTGCGGGCCGGGTCCACCCGCAGCAGCACCCCGGTGACGTTGAGAATGATCATGGGGATCCCAAAGGCCCGGCCGGTGCGGGTCTCGGGGATGGTCTTGGGCCCCAGCCCCGTGGGGTCGGCCATGCCGTGGTTCAGGTCCCAGTAGAGGTCGTACCCCCGGCGGGCCCGCTCCAGGCATGCCTCGTCCCCGGTGACACCGTAGTACTCGCCATTGGCCATGGCATAAAACGCCTCGGAGAAGCAGTACCGCCGCTGGCGCAGGGGCCTGCCGTCCTCGGTGACGGTGAAGTACAGCCGCCCCCCGGCCTCACGGTTGATGCAGTGCGCCTCCAGGAAGTCCAGACAGCTCTTGCTGGCGGACAGCCACTCCTCCTTCCTGCCATAGAGGTGGCACAGCCATGCAAAGATCCAGCCGCACCGCCCCTGCATCCACACGCTCTTGTCGGTGGAGAACACCCTGCCCTCCCGGTCCAAACAGGTGTACACCCCGCCGTGCACCGGGTCCATGCCGTTCTTCAGCCAGAACTCCACACAGCGGTCCAGCTCCTCGCGAAGCCACTGCTGATGGCCCCGCATACGGGTCATATCCATCAAACATTCCACCTTTCCCTGTAAAATTGATCCATCTTTTCGATGTCTTGACACCCCTCTTGCTCTCTTTTCTATCATACCCTCTCCCATAGGAAGCCGTCAAGAGATAAAGAAAATAATTTTCATTTTTCGTGCAAAATGCTTGACAAAATCCAAAAAGCTGTATAGGCTTATGCCATGAGATTTGTACGTTTTTGTAAGTATCCCACAAAATCCCGGAAGGAAATTCCAGACCCCGGCGGACGGGGCCTTTTATGAAAGAGAGGGACGTTCTATGAAAAAGCACATTCTCTGCCTGGGGGACTCCAATACCTTCGGCTACTGCGCCGACCCCTCCGACTGCGCCGACGGCGGCTGCCGCTTCAACGAGGACGAGCGGTGGACCTGCCGCCTGCAGGCCGCCCTGGGGCCGGACTACCTGGTCACCGAGGAGGGGCTGGGGGGCCGCACCACCGTATTCCCCGATCCCCTGCACGAGTCCATGGACGCGCTGAGCGTGCTCTACGCGCTGCTGAAAAGCCACGAGCCGGTGGACCTGCTCATCATCATGCTGGGCACCAACGACACCAAGGAGCGGCTGGGGATGAACGCCGCCTGCATCGCCCTAGGCATGGACCGGCTGGTGCGCAAGGCCCAGGCCACTGACTGCTGGGGAGACCACGCCCCCAACATTCTCATCGTCTGCCCGCCCCCCATCCTGCCCCTGATGGAGCAGGCGGAGTGCGGCGTCCCCATGGGCCGAGGCTGTGTGGAGAAGTCCCGGGAGCTGCCCAAATACCTCAGCGCCACCGCCCGGCAGCTGGGCTGCCACTACCTGGACGCCGCCCAGTGCCAGTTCAACCCGGTGGACGGGATGCACCTGACCCGGCAGGGTCACGCCCAGCTGGCCCAGCTGCTGGCGGAACTGACCCCCACCCTTCTGTGAATAGCGCAAGGGACCGTGACGCCTGAGGCGCCACGGTCCTCTTTTATCCGCTGATAATCCGGCGGATTTCCCCCTCCGCCTGCTTGAGCTCGAACTCCAGCTCGGCGGCGGGCATGCGCACCGCCCCGTGGCCCAGGATGATCATCTGCTCCAGACCGTCGGAGGTGGCCACCCGCACCCGGTGCTCCCGGCGCTCCTTCGCCAGGGCGTAGGTGGTCTTTTCAATATACATATCCGCCGTCTCCGCCTCTTTTGTGTACACCACCCACAGGTCCCCCATCCGCTGGATGCTGCCGGGGTTTCCCTTCACCTTGTAGGCGTCGAAGACCACGATGACCTTGCACCGCTTCCACCCCTGGTAGTTGCGCAGCCGGTGGATCAGCCGCTCCCGGGCGCTGTCCAGGTCCTCCCTGCCCAGAGCCCGCAGATCCTCCAGGGCGTGGATGATGTTATAGCCGTCCACCAGCAGAAAATCGTCGCCGTCCCGGACCTTCAGCCCCTTCCAGGGCTTGGATTTTGGGGCGGCGCTTTTCTGCACCGGCCGGAAGGCGTGGGGCTGCTTCACCGGGCCGTAGGCCCGCTCAAAGATGGCCTCCAACTCCTTATCCAGCGCCGCCCGGGACTCATAGCTCATGGCCTCCCGGCGGACGGAGGCGGATGGAGCCTCAGCGGGACGCTCCGACCGCGGCCTCCAGCCGCTGTCCAGGTGCATGTACTCCCGCACCCGATCCCAGGGCACGTTGAACCCCGCCCCGTGGGCGCAGAACACCGACCCAGAGAGGTTGTCCACATCCCGGTCCGGGTCGTAGCCCGCCGCCTCCACAACGGCTTCGGCGTTGTGGCAGGGCCGGTAGCCCTCCACCACGCAGGAAAACCGCCCTCTCCCCCCGGTGTACGCCGCCACCTCGGACCAGTAGCCCCCCGCCTCCGACACCGGCACCGCGCCGGTGAGAACGGACAGCTCCCCGTCTCCCTCCGGGGGCTGGAACTCCGCCCCCATCCGCTGGAGGTCGGTCATAGCCCGGCCCACGCTCCCCGTAGGCACCTCCAGCCGGAAGGCGTACCAGGGCTCCAGCAGTACGCTCTTGGCACTCATCAGCCCCTGACGCACCGCCCGGTAGGTAGCCTGACGGAAGTCGCCCCCCTCGGTATGCTTCAGGTGGGCCCGTCCCGTCAGCAGGGTGATCTTCATATCCGTGACGGGCGAGCCGGTGAGGACACCCAAATGGGTCTTTTCCATCAGGTGGGTCAAAATGAGCCGCTGCCAGTTTCGGTCCAGCTCGTTCTCCGGGCAGGCGGTGTCCAGCGCCAGCCCCGCCCCCCGCTCCAAGGGCTCCAGCAGCAGGTGGACCTCGGCGTAGTGCCGCAGGGGCTCGAAGTGGCCCACCCCCTCAGCCGGGGCGGCGATGGTCTCCAGATACACGATGCGACCGGGGCCGAAGGCCACCTCCGCCCCGAACCGGCGCTCCATCAGCCGGGAGAGCACCTCCAGCTGCACCTCCCCCATGAGGTGAACCCGGATCTCCTCCAGCAGCTCGTTCCACTCCACCTGGAGCTGGGGGTCCTCCTCCTCCAAAATCCGCAGCTGGGCCAGCAGGGTGTGGATGTCCCCCCCGGCGGGAGGCAGCACCTGGTAAGCCAGCACTGGCTCCAGCTCCGGGCCCGCCCAGTCCTCCTCCGCCCCCAGGCCCTGGCCCGCCCGGGTGCGGCTCAGCCCGGTAACGGCGCACACCGCCCCCGCCGGGACCTCCTCCGCCGGGGTGAACTTTGCCCCGGAGTAGAGCCGGAGCTGGGTGGTCTTTTCCGCCCAGTCCGGGCCCTTAATCACATCCCGGACCCTCAGTACACCCCCGGTGACCTTCAGCCAGGTGAGCCGCTCCCCTTTGTCATCCCGGGAGATCTTGTACACCCGAGCGGCAAATTCCCCCGGCCAGTCCGGCTCCAGGGCATAGCGGACCAGCCCGTCCAGCAGGGCATCCACCCCTTCCGCCCGCAGGGCGGACCCAAAATAGCAGGGAAACAGCCTGCGCTCCACGATGAGGGCGGACAGGTCCCCGTCGTCCAGCGCCCCCGTCTCCAGATAGCGCTCCATCAGCTCCTCATCGCACAGGGCGGCCTGCTCCAGCAGCTCCTCCCTGCTGCCGGAGAAATCGGCGCAGCCGTCGCTCAGCCGCGCCCGCAGCCGGGAGAGCAGCTTGTCCCGGTCCGTGTCAGGCTGGTCCATCTTGTTGATAAACAGGAAGGTGGGCACCCGGTGGCGCTCCAGCAGCTTCCACAGGGTCTCGGTGTGGCCCTGCACCCCGTCCGACCCGCTGATGAGCAGCACGGCGTAGTCCATCACCTGCACCGCCCGCTCCATCTCGGCGGAAAAGTCCACGTGGCCAGGGGTGTCCAGCAGGGTGAGCTCGCAGCCCTTCCAGGCCAGCCGGGCCTGCTTGGAGAAGATAGTGATGCCCCGCTCCCGCTCCTGCTGGTCGGTATCCAGAAAGGCGTCGCCGTGGTCCACCCGGCCCAGCCTGCGCACCCCGCCGGACAGGTACAGCATGGCCTCGGACAGGGTGGTCTTCCCCGAGTCCACATGGGCCAGCAGGCCCGCACAGATCCGTTTTACCGGCTTTTCGCCGCCCATTTCCGCACCTCCCAGAGAGGTTTTATCCGATCTCGTACACCGCCCGGCTCCCGCCGATGAACTTGGGCCGGGTGCGGGCACACAGCAGGATGGCCTGTCCCACATGGTTCAGGCTGAGGCGCACGGGCACCGCCACCTCCCGCAGGTGCATCCCGATAAGGGTGCCGCCGACGTCCAATCCGGCATGGGCCCGGACACGCTCCACCGCCGTGGGGCGGGCAAAGGTCTGCCACGCCTTTGTGGCGAAGGAGCCCCCCGCCTTGGGCTGAGGCACCACGCACACCGGCTCATAGCCGTATTTGTCCGCGCACTCCCTCTCCAGGATGAGGGCCCGGTTCAGGTGCTCACAGCACTGGGCGGCCAGATACACCCCCCGCTCCTGCAAAACAGGGTAAATGCCGGAAAACACCGCTTCCGCCGCTTCCCGGCTGGAAGCCTTGCCGATGTGCCCTCCCAGCACCTCGGAGGAGGAACAGCCCACCACAAAAAGGTCTCCCGCCCTCAGTTCGGAGATGTCCAGCAGCTCTGCGGCCGCAGTCCGGGCCTGTGCCGCGATCTGTTCAAAATTCGGTTCCATGGCGTTCCCTCACAAACCGTACAGCTCGGTATATTTCTTCTCTAGATAGTTGGTAAACACCGTGGGGTCAAACTGGCCGCAGGCGTTTTTCACCACGTCGGCGGGCTCCAGCAGGCCGCCGTATCGGTGGACCTTGTCCCCCAGCCAGGCGGACACCTGGGACAGGTCGCCCTTGGAGACGGGACCCCACACATCCATGTCCCCCTCCATGTTTTTCAGCATCTGGGCCCCGTAGGCGCTGCCCAGGGCATAGGAGGGGAAATAGCCGAAGGCCCCGCCGGACCAGTGGGAGTCCTGGAGGCATCCCTGTCTGTCGTCGGGCACGTCCACCCCCAGATACTCCTTGTACAGCCGGTTCCAGGCCGCGGGCACGTCTTTCACCGCCAGCGTGCCGCTGATGAGCTGCTTTTCGATCTCGTAGCGCACCATGATGTGGAGGCAGTAGGTCAGCTCGTCCGCCTCCGTGCGGATGAGAGAGGGCTGAACCTTGTTCACCGCCCGGTAGAACTGCTCCGCCGTCACATCAGAGAGCTGTTCCGGGAAAAACTCCCGCATTTTTTGGAAGATGGCCTGGATAAAGGGCTTGGACCGGCCAATCAGGTTCTCATAGAACCGGGACTGGCTCTCGTGGACGCCCATGGACACGCCCCCGGCCAGGCAGGTGTACTGCACGTCATCCGAGATGCCCAGCTCATACTTGGCGTGGCCCCCCTCGTGGATGACGGAGTACATGGAGGAGGCCATGTTGTTCTCCTCATAGTGGGTGGTAATGCGCACGTCCTTGTTGTTGAAGTTCAGGGTATAGGGGTGCTCGGTCTCTCCGATGGTACAGTGGGCCCGGTCCAGCCCCAGCACCTCCATCAGGTAGTCGGAAAACCTCCGCTGGGCCTCCACGGGGCAGCGCCGCCGCAGGAAGGAGTCGTCGGGCTGCTCCTTCTCCATCACCGCCCGGAGCAGGGGGACGATGCGGGCCCGGAGCGTGGCGAAAAATCCGTCCAGATACGCCATGTCCACCCCCCGCTCGTACTCGTTGAGCAGGGCGTCATAGGGGGCCTTTGTGCTGTCGTAATACCCGGCGAACTTGATGTTGAAGGCCACCAGCTTTTCCAGCATCGGGCGGAACAGCTCAAAGTCGCTGCGCTCCTTGGCCCGGCGCCATACGTCGTCCGCCTCGTTGGTGAGCATGGCGTACTCCATATACTCCTCCGCCGGTATGCGGGTGAGCTGGGCGTAGGACCGGCGCAGCTCCTCCACCTGACGGCGGTGGAGCTGGTCAAGCTCCTCCTTTTTGCCCCATAAAAAGTCCAGCAGCTCCCCGGTCTCTGGGGCGGAAAACAGCTTGTGCTCCTCCCCTGCCAGCACCCCCAGGGCCACTCCCCGGCCCTCGGCGGTATCCCTGGGGGCCACGGTGGTACCGTCCAGATACAGAGAGGAGGACGCCGCCTGGTAGGCGTAACGCTTCCTTTGCAGCTCGGCCAGCCTGGCCAGGGCCTCGTTCAGTTCCATGGTATATTCCTCGTTTCTTAGGTGTTTTTAACCGTTTCGTCCGCTAAATGCGGTCGAAGTCGTCGGCGGAGAACTCCACGCCGGGCTGTTCCGACAGCGTCCGGGCCAGGGCCTCCCCCTCCCCGCTTAGGCCGCAGTCCTCAATGACCACCTCGCCCCACCACAGCCCGGTGCGCCGCAGCCACAGCAGGGCCTTTACGGTCTGCTCCAGTCCGTCGCCGTTCCCCTTTGCCTCGATCACCATCCGGGCGTGGCACACTCCCGGCAGCAGCAGCGCCCCCACCGCCAGCCAAACCAGGCTTACCAGCCCGAAGGCCGCCAGCAGCACCGCTAAAAATTGAAAAACTGACCTCATTCCCGCCGCCTCCTTGTTGGAATACAGGGTATTCTATGGCGGCGGAGGCGGTTTTGTCACTTGTTGAAACAGACCAGCTCCGCCCGGCCCTCCTCAACGCGGATGGCGGAGTAGCAGCCGTGGCGGAAGGTCCACGCCCGCTGGAACATGTCGCTCTCTTTGGCCAGCCCCAGATGCAGCAGCACCAGAGACAGCGAACCGTTGTGGGCCACCAGCAGGGTGTCCTCTCCCCTGTCGATCAGCTCGTCCACGCAGCCGCCCACCCGCTCCAGCATGTGGGCGGGTGGCTCGCCTCCAGGGGGGATGGTGTGGAACCAGTCCACCAGCAGCACCCCGATGTGGTCGCCGAATTTGGCCTCCGCCGCCCCCCAGGTGAGGCCCTCCAGCTCTCCCATGTCCTGCTCCAGGATGGCAGGACAGGCCTGGGGGACCACGTGGCGGCCCTCGGTGCAGATCATGGCGGTGTCCCAGGCCCGGGAGAGGGGGCTGGACAGGCACCGAGAGAACTCCACCTCTTTCAGCTTTTCCGCCGCCTGCCGGGCCTGCTCCCGGCCCAGCTGGGTGAGGGGGTGGTCCCGCAAGCCGAAAAACAGCTGCTGCTCGTTGCCGGTGGACTGGCCGTGGCGGACCAGATAAAGGTACATGGGGGACCCTCCTTTCTTTGTCACGCTGCGCAAGCGGCTGGACGCTCGGTCACTTACGCTGCGGCTGGGATAAAAAGCAGATTTGCTCCGCAAATCTTGGTTTTTCATCCTCGCTTCACTCCAAGCTCCCCCGCAGCCGCCTGCTCCGCGCTTCTAAAACAGGCTAGCTACACCGTAAGTCAGGATGCTGATGGCCATGCCCGCGATGAGCACGCCCGCCACCACGGAAGGGATAGCCTTGCGCAATGGCATGTCCAAAAAAGCCGCCGCCAGCGAGCCCGTCCACGCCCCTGTGCCGGGCAGGGGGATGGCCACGAACAGCATCAGCCCCAGGTATTTGTATTTGGTCACCTTCTGCCCTTTCAGATGGGCCTTGCGCTCCAGCCGGTCCACCAGGCTGTTCAGCTTGGGAATCCTCCGGCGCATCCATTGGAAGATCCGGCGGATATAGACGATGATGAAGGGGACGGGAATCAGGTTCCCAATGACGGCGGCGATGAAGGCCGCCCACACCGGCAGCCCCGCGGTGACGCCGAAGGGGATGCCCCCCCGCAGCTCCACCACCGGGATCATGGACACCAGCACGGTGAGGGTAAACTCCCCCGTCATAGTGTCCGTCAGCCATTGCATCAATTCCATGGTCTGCTCCTTTTTACTTCAGGACGGTTTTCAGGACGGTTTTCAGGTACTTGCCCGTGTAGCTCTCGGGGTGCCGGGCCACCTCCTCGGGGGTTCCCGTGCACACCACCGTGCCGCCGCCGGACCCTCCCTCCGGGCCCAGGTCGATGATATAGTCCGCCGTCTTGATGACGTCCAGGTTGTGCTCGATGACCACCACCGTGTTCCCCTTGTCCACAAACCGCTGGAGCACCTCCACCAGCTGGTGGACGTCGGCGGTGTGCAGGCCGGTGGTGGGCTCGTCCAGGATATACACCGTGGAGCCGGTGGACTGCTTGGACAGCTCGGTGGCCAGCTTCACCCGCTGGGCCTCGCCGCCGGACAGGGTGGTGGAGGGCTGGCCCAGCTTCACGTAGCCCAGCCCCACATCTTTGAGGGTCTTGACCCGGTTGTAGAGCCGGGGCAGGTTCTCAAAGAAGGGCAGGGCCTCCTCCACCGTCATTTCCAGCACCTCGTGGATGTTCTTGCCCTTGTAGCGCACCTCCAGGGTCTCCCGGTTGTACCGCTTGCCCTTGCACACCTCGCAGGGCACGTAGATGTCGGGGAGGAAGTGCATCTCAATTTTTAGCAGGCCGTCCCCGGAGCAGGCCTCGCACCGCCCGCCCCGGACGTTGAAGGAGAACCGGCCTGGACCGTATCCCCGGGTCTTGGCATCCTGGGTGGAGGCGAACAGCTCCCGGATATCGTTGAACAGCCCCGTGTAGGTGGCCGGGTTGGACCGGGGGGTGCGGCCGATGGGGGACTGGTCGATGGCAATGACCTTGTCCAAAAACTCGATTCCCTCCATGCCGTCGTGCCTGCCGGGACGGGCCTTGGTGCGGTTCAGCTCCGCCCCCAGGCGCTTGTACAAAATCTCATTGACCAGGGAGGACTTGCCCGACCCGGACACCCCGGTGACGGCAATGAACGTTCCCAAGGGGAAACTCACGTCGATGTGCCGCAGGTTGTTTTCCGCCGCCCCCCGCACGGTGAGCACATGTCCATTGCCAGGGCGGCGCTCCGCCGGGACGGGCACCTTCTTCCGCCCCGCCAGGTAGTCGCCGGTGATGGAGCCAGGGGTATTCATGACCTCCTCAGCGGTGCCGCAGGCCACCACCTGCCCGCCGTGAACCCCGGCCCCGGGGCCGATGTCCACGATGTAGTCCGCCGCCCGCATGGTGTCCTCATCGTGCTCCACCACAATGAGGGTGTTGCCCAGGTCCCGCAAGTGCTTCAAGGTCCCCAGGAGGAGATCGTTGTCCCGCTGGTGCAGTCCGATGGAGGGCTCGTCCAGGATGTACAGCACCCCCATGAGGGAAGAGCCGATCTGGGTGGCCAGCCGGATGCGCTGGCTCTCGCCGCCGGACAGGGTGCCCGCCTGACGGGTGAGAGTCAGGTACTGCAAACCCACCGATTTCAAAAAGCCCAGCCGGGAGCGGATCTCCTTCAAAATCTGGTCTGCGATCATGGCCTGGGTGTCGGTGAGGGTGATGGTGTCCAAAAAGGCCAGGGCCTCGTCCACCGGCTTCTCGCAGAACTCATGGATGGAGCTGTCCCCCACGGTGACGGCCAGCGCCTCCCGCTTGAGCCGCTTTCCCTGACACTCTGGGCAGGGACACTCGCTCATGCACTCCTCGATCTCCCGCTTCATGGCATCCGACTGGGTCTCCCGGTAGCGGCGCTCCAAATTATTCACAATGCCCTCGAAGGGCTGGTACAGGGTGCCCTTTCCACGGGGCTGGTCATAGTTCAGGGTGAGCTTGTCCCCCTTGGTTCCGTAGAGGATGATGTCCATGACTTCGCCGGACAGCTTCTCCACCGGGTCGGTGAGCTTGAACTTGTACTTTTTCGCCAGAGCGTCGAAGTACATCCGGGATATGCCGTCGGACTTGATGTGGTTCCACCCGGAGGCGGTGATGGCCCCCTCCAGAATGGACAGGGAGCGGTTGGGGATAATGCGGTCGGGGTCGATCTTCATCTGGCTGCCCAGGCCGGTGCAGGCGGGGCAGGCCCCGTAGGGATTGTTGAAGGAGAACATCCGGGGGGACAGCTCCTCAATGGACACACCACAGTCCTCACAGGCGTAGTTTTGGGAGAAGGTGATGTCCCGCTCCTCCTCCCCCACCACATTGATGATGACGATGCCGCCGGACAGGTTGGAGGCGGTCTCCACGCTGTCGGTGAGCCTTCGGGCCACATCCTCCCGGATCACCAGCCGGTCCACCACGATCTCAATGGAGTGCTTGCGGTTCTTGTCCAGCTTGATCTCCTCGGTGAGGTCGTACAGGGAGCCGTCCGCCCGGACCCGGACATAACCCGACTTCCGGGCGTCCTCAAACACCTTGTTGTGTTCGCCCTTTTTGCCCCGGATCACCGGGGCCAGCACCTGGATGCGGGTGGCCTCCGGGAGGGTCATCACCTGGTCGATGATCTGGTCGATGGTCTGCTGCTTGATCTCCTTGCCGCAGATGGGACAGTGGGGGGTGCCCACCCGGGCCCACAGCAGACGCAGGTAGTCATAGATCTCCGTCACCGTGCCCACGGTGGACCGGGGATTTTTGGAGGTGGTCTTCTGGTCGATGGAGATGGCCGGAGACAAGCCCTCGATGTAGTCCACGTCCGGCTTCTCCATCTGCCCCAGAAACATCCGGGCGTAGGAGGACAGGGACTCCACATACCGCCGCTGGCCCTCGGCGTACAGCGTCTCAAAGGCCAGGGAGGACTTCCCCGACCCGGACAGCCCGGTGAGCACCACCAGCTTGTCCCGGGGGATCTCCACGTCGATGTTTTTCAGGTTGTTCTCTCTCGCGCCCTTGATGACGATCTTATCCTGCATGGGTGTGGTTCTCCTTGTCTGTTCAAGATTTAAGCACTATCATAGGATAAAGAAACATATTTTTAATGTCAAGCCCTATTTCAAGGGAACTGTTTGGCGGTTTTTTCAGCGGCTTGTAGGGCGGACATTGTCCGCCCACAGATCCCAGTGTGCGTTCGGTAGCGGCGGGCGCACGGTGTGCGCCCCTACATGGGCCGCTCTTCCGGCCTGGGTTCCCGGACGCGCCGGACCAGGCCGGGCCGCACCGCGCCGTATTTTTTGAAGTTCTCCCGGCCCTCCCCCAGGGTCATTCCGCCGTTCTCGTCGCTGGGGTCGTCCTCGCCGGGGTCGAACACGTCGTTTTCCCAGAAGCACACTGGGCAGATATAGGCAATCGCGTCCTCCTTGGGGACGGGAAAGGTGAGATACCCGCAGCATGGGCAGGGGTAGATCCCGGCGGGTTCCTCCGGCGCAGGCTCCGGCGCGGAGACCGGCTCCTCCGGCTGACGCGCCCCGTCTATTATGATGAAGTGGTCGTTGTGGGCCTCGGGGAAATACAGGAACTTCTCCCCCCTTTTCCTCTGGTCATCCATCGCCCCTCAGCTCTCTCTGGACGTACTTGGGCAGCTTGGACGCCACCAGCTCATAGGACATGTCGCACAGGTCCTTCAGGACAACGTCAGGCAGGTCCCCGTCCAGCAGGGCGGCCACCCACAGCCTTTTGTCACAGTAAAAGCCGGGCAGTATGTCCGGGTACTGCTCCCGAAAGGCCTCGGCCAGCCGGGGGTCGCACTTGAGGTTCACCAGGTCGTGATCGTTGTACCGCTCGTCCTTCATCCCCCTGGGGGAGCAGACGGCGGCGAACAGCTTGCCCCGCACCATGTAGCGGTGCCAGCCCCACTCGATTTTGAAATCCTTTTCCGCACCGGGTTTTTCCAGCAGGTATTCGTCCAGCCATTCATATTTCATGGATCAGTCCTCCTTTGACCGTCAATCCTCCGTTGTCAAATCAGCGGTTGATCCGCCCACCAGCGCGATGAGATCCGCCGGATCCACCTCCACCTGAAAGCCCACCTTCCCTGCCGACACGCAGATGGTCCCGTGCCCCAGGCAGCTCTGATGGAACACCGTGGGGAAGCGCTTTTTCATGCCCACCGGGGAACAGCCCCCGTGGACATACCCCGTCAGGGGCAGCAACTCCTTGGCGGGGAGCATGGTCACAGACTTCTCCCCCACGGCCTTGGCCGCCTTTTTCAGGTCCAGCGTCCCCGCCACAGGGATGTCGAACACGTAGTATCCGCCAGAGGCTCCTTTGGCCACCAGGGTCTTGAACACCGCCGCCGGGTCCTGGCCCAGCATCCGGGCCACGCTCACCCCATCGGGGGCGGCGTCCCCCGCCGGGTAGGTGTGGGGGGTGTAGGGCACCTTTTTCTGGTCCAACACCCGCATGACGTTGGTTTTTTCCTCTTTTTGCTTGGACATACTGACAAATCACCATCCTTATCTCCCGTCCGCCCCCCAGGGCTGGGGGGTATCGCGCCGCAGGCGCGTAAGCGGCAAAGGTTTTCCGCAGAAAGCCAACGCGCCTATTTCCCCCGCAGCTTGATGATCTGGTCCCGCAGGGCGGCGGCCACCTCGAACTCCAGCATTTTTGCCGCCTCCTTCATCTGCTTCTCCAGGCTGGCAATGGCCTCCATCCGCTGGAGCTTGGTCATCTGGGACATCTGCTTGTCGTTGTAATCCGGCTTGTCCTCGGCAGACAGGGCCATCAGCTCCCGCACCGCCTTCTTCACCGTCTTGGGCACGATGCCGTGGGCCTTGTTGAAGGCGTCTTGCTTCTCCCGGCGGCGCTCCGTCTCGTCCATGGCCCTGCGCATGGAGGGGGTGATGGTATCGGCGTACAAAATCACCACGCCGTCGGCGTTGCGCGCCGCCCGGCCAATGGTCTGGATAAGCGACGTCTCCGAGCGCAGGAAGCCCTCCTTGTCCGCGTCCAGAATGGCCACAAGGGACACCTCCGGCAGGTCCAGGCCCTCGCGCAGCAGGTTGATGCCCACCAGCACGTCGAACTCCCCCAGCCGCAGGTCCCGGATGATCTCCATCCGCTCGATGGTGTCAATGTCGTGGTGCATATACCGCACCCGGATGCCCGCCGTCTTGAGATAGTCCGTCAAGCTCTCCGCCATCTTCTTGGTGAGGGTGGTGACCAGCACCCGCTCGTCCCGGGCCGTCCGGGCGGTGATCTCACCGATCAGGTCGTCGATCTGCCCGTCCACCGGGCGCACCTCCACCCGGGGGTCCAGCAGGCCGGTGGGCCGGATCACCTGCTCCACAATCTGCCCGGAGCGGGTCCGCTCGTACTCGCCGGGGGTGGCGGAGACGTATACCACCTGGTTGAGCCGCTTCTCAAATTCCTCAAATTTCAACGGGCGGTTGTCGAAGGCACAGGGCAGGCGGAAGCCGTACTCCACCAAGGTGGTCTTCCGGGCCCGGTCACCGTTGAACATGGCCCGGACCTGGGGCAGGGTGGCGTGGCTCTCGTCGATGAACAGCACAAAATCTTTGGGGAAGTAGTCCAGCAGGGTGTGGGGGGGAGAACCCACAGGGCGGCCCTCGATGACCCGGGAGTAGTTCTCGATGCCGGAGCAGTAGCCCAGCTCCTGCATCATCTCGATGTCATACATAGTGCGCTGCTTGATTCGCTGTGCCTCGATGAGCTTGTTCTCACTCTCGAAGAAGGCCACCCGCTCCTCCATCTCTTTGTAGATGTCCTGAATGGCGGCGTCCATCTTCTCCTTGGGGGTGACGTAGTGGGTGGCGGGCCAGATGGGGATGTTGTTCAGCCGCCGGATGGGGACACCCGTCACCACGTTGATCTCGCTGAGCCGGTCGATCTCGTCCCCGAAGAACTCCACCCGGATGGCGGTGTCCTTCCAGTAGGCGGGCCAGATCTCCACCGTGTCCCCCCGGACCCGGAACATATTGCGCTCGAAGGCGATGTCGTTGCGCTCGTAGCGGATGGCTACCAGCTTTTTTAAAAGCTCCTCAATTTTGATGACCGACCCCACCCGCAGAGCCACCATCATCTTGGCGAAGTCCTCCGGCTCGCCCAGGCCGTAGATGCAGGACACGGAGGACACCACGATCACATCCCGCCGCTCCAAAAGCGACGCGGTGGCGGACAGCCGCAGGCGGTCAATCTCCTCGTTCACCGACGAGTCCTTCTCAATAAAGGTGTCGGTATGGGGGATGTACGCCTCCGGCTGGTAGTAGTCGTAGTAGGAGACGAAATACTCCACCGCGTTGTTGGGGAAGAACTCCTTGAACTCGGCGCACAGCTGGGCGGCCAGGGTCTTATTGTGGGCCAGCACCAGGGTGGGCCGCTGGACCGCCTCGATGACCTTGGCCATGGTGTAGGTCTTGCCCGAGCCGGTGACCCCCAGCAGGGTCTGCTCATCCAGGCCGTTGTCGATACCCGCCGCCAGGGCGGCGATGGCCTCCGGCTGGTCGCCGCTGGGGGTGTATTCGGAAACCACTTCAAATTTCGGCATGGGCGTGCCTCCCTCAATATTGCGTTCCTATCATAGAACATAAGTTTTAATATGTCAAGCCTTTCGTGCAACAAAACCTCCGCCGGGCCGCGGGCAGATCATTATATCACATGAGAGGACGCCGCACAACTGTCACGCGGCGTCCTCCCTGTTTATTGTGTCTTTATGCTTTCCTCATAATCCCCTAGGGCGTTCAGCGCCTGGCCGGACATGGGCAGGATGACGATGATGTTGAATACCGTCATCAGCCCCACCCCCACGTCGCCCAGGTCCCAGACGAAGGTGTAGGCCGCCAGACCACCCACAAACAGCATGGCCAGAGCCAGTACCTTGTAGAGGGTCTGGGACAGCCAGTTGTCCCCAAACAGGTAGGCCACGTTGGACCGGGCATAAAACAGGATGCCCACAAAGGTGGAAAAGCTGAACAGCCACAGAATCAGGGCGATGAACACTACCCCGAACTGCCCCAGATGGTGGGCCATGGAGGCTTGGAGCAGGTCCATACCCTCCAGCCCGGCGGTTTTCTCCGCCGGGGTCACCAGGATGATGAAGGCAGTGCAGCTGCAGATGACGATGGTGTCGATGAACACGCCCAGAGCCTGGAGCAAGCCGGTTTTGGCGGGATGACTGGTATCCCCCGCCGCCGCCGCGCAGGGTGCGGAGCCCGACCCGGCCTCGTTGGAGAACAGCCCCCGCTTCACTCCGTTCATGATGACGGCGCCAAAGCCGCCCGCCGCCGCCTGACGGATGCCGAAAGCCTCCTCAAAAATACGCCGGAACACGTCGGGCAGCACGGTGATGTTCATACCGATGAGGATGAGGGTAATGATAAAATAGCAGGCCGCCATAATGGGCACCAAAATGTCCAGCACCCGCACCGTGGCGTTTTTCCGCAGGACAATGACGGCAGACAGGGCCACAAGCACCACGGTAGTGTAGATGGGCTTGATGTGGAAGGCATTCTGGAAGGCGGAGGACACGGAGTTGGAGATCACCTGACTGATGCCGCACCAGCAGATTAGGCCGGAAACGGCGAACAGCACCGCCAGCACGGAATACCGGCCCAGCTTCCCGCCCCGCTTCTCCTTGACGAACTTGTGGATGTAGTAGGCCGGGCCTCCCCGCCAGCCGCCGTACAGAGGGTCTTTCTCCTTGTGGAGCTGGGCCAGGGTGGCCTCGATAAAGGCGGTAGACGAACCGATGAGGGCGGTGACCCACATCCAGAACACAGCACCCGCACCTCCGGCGGAGATGGCGGCCACAACCCCAATCAGGTTACCCATGCCCACCCTGGTGGCGGTGGACACAATAAGGGCCTGGACGCCGGAGATGGCGTCGCCCTCCCGGTTGGTCCGCTTCTCCGCCGTCACCCGGAGCATTTCCGAAAACAGGCGGATGGGGAGAAACCGGGTGCGGATGGTGAAAAAGATGCCGGTGGGGATGAGCAGCAGCACCAGCAGGGACATCCCCAGCGAGCCGCCCCCCGGCAGGAGGATGGTGATCAGGTCGCCCCACAGCAGCTTGTAAACGGCGGAGATGGCGTTGACGATGAGATTCATGAGGACCTCCTTATTCTCGGGAGGGCTCCGAAGCTCCGCCGCGTCCCGTATTGTCGAATCACAGTATATACCAGAAAGCGCTGTTTGTAAACCGCAGGATTTCGCCGCCAATGGAACGGCCTGCCCTTGCATTGCCGCCGGCTTTCGTATATAATAGGTCCGCTGTACGACTGAATCTCAACAGGGAGGGCACAACATATGAAAAACGATATGCGTCCTACGGATATGAAACGGATCAATACCCCCGCGCTGGCGGAGACCTTCATCGAAGAGCAGGTAAAGGCAATACGGGCTCAGGTGGGAGACAAAAAGGTGTTGCTGGCGCTGTCCGGCGGGGTGGACTCGTCGGTGGTGGCGGCGTTACTCATCCGCGCCATCGGCAGGCAGCTGGTGTGCGTCCATGTAAACCACGGTCTCATGCGTAAGGGGGAGAGTGAACAGGTGCTGTCCGTCTTCCGGGATCAAATGGACGCCAACCTGATCTATGTGGACGCAACCGACCGTTTTCTTGATCTGTTGGCCGGAGTGGAGGAACCGGAGCGCAAGCGGAAAATCATCGGCGGGGAATTCATCAAGGTGTTCGAGGAGGAGGCCCGGAAGCTGGAGGGCATTGACTTTCTGGCCCAGGGCACCATTTACCCTGACATTCTGGAGAGCGACGGCGTAAAGGCCCACCACAACGTGGGCGGCCTGCCCGACGACTTCAATTTTGAGCTGGTGGAGCCGGTGCGTCTGCTGTTCAAGGACGAGGTGCGCTGCGTGGGCCACGCTCTTGGCCTGCCCGCCTCCATGGTGGAGCGCCAGCCCTTCCCCGGCCCCGGCCTGGGCGTACGGTGCCTGGGGGCCATCACCCGGGACCGGCTGGCTGCCCTGCGGGAGTCGGACGCCATCCTGCGGGAGGAGTTCGCCAACGCCGGCCTGGCCGACAAAGTGTGGCAGTTTTTCACTGTGGTCCCCGATTTCCGCTCTACTGGTGTGCGCGACGGCAAGCGGGCTTTCGACTGGCCTGTGATCATCCGGGCGGTGAATACGGTGGACGCCATGACCGCCACTGTGCCGGAAATTGACTGGGCGGTGCTGAAAAAGATTACCGACAGAATTCTGTCTGAGGTGCCGGGAGTCTGCCGGGTGCTGTATGATCTCACCCCCAAACCGGTGGGGACGATTGAGTGGGAATGAATTCTTGAAACTCTGAACCCGTTGCGGCACAAGGAATAGACGGTTTTGTGCCTCTCTTTTGATAACAATTTGATAACGCTCCCCATAGGCCGTATCATTCTGTATCCCCGGTGGATTGCAGGTGAAAAGTGTTCCTTTGCGGCTTGTGGGTGACAAAAACTATATTACAAAGCCCTTACCGATGGCAACATTGGTAAGGGCTTTTGCCGTCTGTCAATCCTTTCCCAGCCTGTCCTTGAACGCTTCTACAAGGAAGTCGCTCAATTCCTTGGAGGGGACTTTAACCCATTTCCGGGTGGTGTCGTACTTGGGGTAGTTGTAGCGCCAGCGGTCGTAGTCCTCCCTGGTGATCTCCCCAGCTTCCAGCTTCTTAGCCTGCTCCGCCCAGGCGGACAGCATTTCAAGCATATCAACATAGGTCTTGCCTTTAGACTTGTCCAGCCGCAAACAGATTTCACCGTCAATCTCTCCGATGGTAAGGCCCCGTATATCCTCCAGCGCAAAGAGGGTGTGCATGAGGCCAATGTCGCTGTCTATGTCAGGGACGGTCAAGGCGTCGGTGGAGACTTCAAAGAAGCCCGCCAGCGTCCTGGTCAGGTCAGCCTTGGGGGTGCGGCTCCCGGTTTCATACTGCGCCATACGCACATCGGCGGAGCGTTCCGGGAAGCCCACCACCTGACCGAGATACTTCTGCGTGACACCTTTCTTGTTGCGGAAAAAGCGGATGCGCTCACCGATTGCCATAACTGCCAACTCCAATCTATGTAATGGGGACACTTGGAGTATAACAGATATGTTTAGAACTGTCAAGCAGAATATAAATAAATTTGTTTATATTTTCTTCTTGGAAAGCCTTGACATAACGGAATAGAGTTAGTATAATAGGGTCAACGCTAAACAAATAGCGTTATTATTCAAGAAAGGAGAAACCAGCATGGAGAACAAGTTTATCCGGGTGGACGAGGTAGCGGGCGAGCTGAGCGTGTCGAGGCCCTACGCCTACAAGCTCATTCGGCAGCTCAACGAGGAACTGAAAGAAAAGGGCTTCATCACCATTGCGGGGCGGGTCAACCGCCAGTATTTCAATGAACGGCTCTACGGGGCCAGAAAGGAAGTGAACGAAAATGCCGGTATTTAAGGACGAAAAGCGGGGCACATGGTACGTCATGGCGTGGTATCGGGATTGGACGGGGGAGCGTAAGCAGAAGTGCAAGCGGGGCTTTCCCACCAAGCGGGAGGCCCAGGACTGGGAGCGCAGCTTTCAAATGCAGACCGCCGCCGACATGGATATGACCTTTGAAGCCTTTGTGGAGCTTTACACCAAGGATGTGCGGCCCCGGCTGAAAGAGAACACCTGGCTGACAAAGGAGAACATCATCCAGAAGAAGATCCTGCCCTACTTCGGCAAGCGGAAGATCAGCGAGATCACCACCAAGGACGTGATCGCATGGCAGAATGAGCTGCTGGCCTATCGGGATGAACAACGCAAGCCCTACTCCCAGACCTATCTTAAAACCCTGCACAACCAGCTCAGCGCCATTTTCAACCACGCTGTCCGCTTCTATGACCTGCGCTCCAACCCCGCCGCCAAAGCCGGGAACATGGGGACAGAGGGACGAAAGGAAATGCTGTTCTGGACGAAAGCGGAGTATCAGCGGTTTGCGGAGGCCATGATGGACAAACCCCTCTCCTACTACGCATTTGAAATGCTCTACTGGTGCGGTATTCGGGAGGGGGAGCTTCTGGCCCTCACCCCAGCGGACTTCGACTTTGAGGCCGGGACGGTGAAAATCAGCAAGTCCTACCAGCGGCTCCACGGCGAGGATGTGATTACCACCCCGAAAACCAAGAAAAGCAATCGTACCATCAAAATGCCCAATTTCCTCTGTGACGAAATGCGGGACTACCTGGGAATGCTCTACGGGGTCAAGAAGAAAGACCGCATTTTCACCGTTACAAAAAGCTATCTCCACCATGAGATGGACAGAGGGGCAAAAGAGGCGGGGGTAAAGCGTATCAGAATCCACGACCTCAGACATTCGCACATTTCACTTCTGATTGACATGGGCTTCTCCGCTGTGGCGATTGCCGACCGGGTAGGCCATGAGAGTATCGAAATCACTTACCGCTACGCCCACCTGTTTCCGTTCAAACAGACGGAAATGGCGGACAAGCTGGATTTTGAAAGGACGGGAGCATAATGTCAGCTAAGAATTTGGACAATCACAACCGCTGGCGGAACAAGACCGTGGCATTCCGGGTGTCCCAGGAGGAAAACGAACAGCTTGGGATTGCCGTCCGCCTGTCCGGGCTGACAAAGCAGGACTACATCATCCGGCGGCTACTGAACCGGGACATTGTGGTGCAGGGCAATCCCAGGGTCTACAAGGCCCTGCGTGACCAGCTCGCTGCCGTCCTGGGGGAGCTGCGGCGCATGGAGGCCGGGGGCGGGGTGGATGATGAACTGCTCGCCACCATTCGCCTTATCACCGTGACGCTGGACGGCATGAAGACCTGCTAATAAAAGTCAAGGGTTAAATTGGGGGATCAAAGAATTTTTTAGGCACCGCAAAAAGGGTACAGAAAACCAAGCCACCGCCGCTGAAATTTTTTGGCGCTGGCCTGGGATAAGCGAATCTGAGGTTGGCTGTTCGGCTGTTAAGCGTCGAGACTGTTCAGATACTGCTTCACGGTGGCATAGTAGATGCGCAGGAACTTGTTGGCGGAGGCCATCATGTAGACGCGATAAGGCTTGCCTTCGGCGCGCTTCCTGTCCATGAACTGGTACACAGGCTCATTGGCAGGTGAACGGTGTCAGCGCCATTTTAAAATGTCGTTTTTTGCCGAAACGGAATGTCGTTTTTTACAGGGTAGCATACAGGTGTTATACTGCCTTATACACCACATCACTTGCCGGTTTGAAGCCCGTCAAGCCCTGATTTATCAGCTTGTTTCAGGCTTG